>OLSO01000018.1_pt1 | contig 205826 bp, 207 predicted proteins | sample 1672441 | NCBI WGS metagenome assembly OLSO01 (sample SAMEA3136686, study PRJEB25190) | human gut metagenome | biome: human gut; feature: human-associated habitat; material: faeces | place: Austria | collected 2013 | reverse complement strand
GATGGATAATTCCTTACTGGCTGTAAGGGATATTAACCATAAATATATTGTAGTAAAGAGAAAGATGAAAAATAAATCAAATTTCATTGAACTATTCAGAATTGTATGATAATATATTTGTGTGCACATTTTTTTGACTAATTTGTGTGCATAATTTCAACAATATTTCATATTCGTAAAAAATGCGACCGGAAACGCACATTTTTAATAAAAATATATGGAGGCAGATATGAGCGTACAACTATTGGATAAAACAAGAAAAATTAACAAACTGTTGCACAATAATAATTCAAGCAAAGTTGTGTTTACAGATATCTGTGAAGTTTTGACAGAGATTCTGGCATCGAATGTACTGGTAGTCAGTAAGAAAGGAAAGGTACTCGGTGTCAGCACATGCGAAGGAGTCCCGGAGATCCATGAGCTTTTGCAGGACGAAGTGGGAGAACATATTGATCCGATGTTAAATGAACGTCTTCTAAGTATTCTTTCCACAAAAGAGAATGTTAATCTGCAGACACTTGGATTTACAGCTGATGTATCCCAGGGATATCAGGCGATCATTACTCCGATCAACATTGCAGGAGAGAGACTTGGAACTCTGTTTTTATACAGAAAAGAGTCCATGTACGAAATTGATGACATCATTTTGAGTGAGTACGGAACCACTGTCGTGGGACTTGAGATGCTCCGCTCTGTTAATGAAGAGAGTGCAGAAGAGACCAGAAAAGAACAGATCGTACAATCTGCGATCAGCACCCTTTCTTTCTCTGAGCTGGAAGCAATCATCCATATTTTTGATGAACTTAACGGAATGGAAGGGATTCTGGTGGCAAGCAAGATTGCAGACCGTGTGGGAATCACCCGTTCTGTAATTGTCAATGCACTCCGCAAATTTGAGAGTGCGGGTGTGATCGAATCCCGTTCATCCGGTATGAAAGGAACTTACATCAAGGTTGTGAATGATTACGTGTTCAAAGAACTGGATAAGATAAAAAAAGAAAAAATGAATTAAGGATAAAAGTAAAAGAGGGGTATCAGACAAATCTGATGCCCTTTTCTTTAACGGGGAATTATATTTGTAAAAAGGAGAGAAGAGAGCATGTATGATGGAGATAAAGCTGTACTTACGATGGTACAGTATCTGAAAGAAGATAAGGAAAAAGATGAGAATATTTATGAGGCAACAGTCATAGAATATCAGAAGGAGATGGAGCAGGTACATCTGATCCTGCGCTCAGGCAGTCTTTCTGATATTTCACTGGATGCAGTATATGAATGCCGGATCCGGACGATCACTTGTGAGACTGTGTGTACAGGGATGATAAAGGAGCGTTATGAGAACCGTGCAGGTATGATTCTGGTCCTGCAGGTGACGAATGGATTTTATGAAATAAATCTAAAGTAATTATAAAATTCAAAATCGAATGTTGACAAAAAAGAAAGAGAGTGCTATCTTATACCTAGAAAGTTTTTAGCACTCGATTTTATTGAGTGCTAACAAGATAGAGTTAGGAGGAATTATAATGAAATTAGAACCATTAGCTGACAGAGTTGTATTAAAACAGTTAGTTGCAGAGGAGACTACCAAATCAGGAATCGTACTTCCTGGACAGTCAAAGGAAAAACCACAGCAGGCAGAAGTTGTTGCTGTAGGACCTGGCGGAGTTGTTGATGGAAAAGAAGTTACGATGAATGTTTCAGTAGGTGATAAAGTTATCTATTCCAAATATGCAGGTACAGAAGTAGAACTCGATGATGAAGAATACATCATTGTAAAACAGAATGATATTCTTGCAGTGATCAGATAATCCGGCAGGATATCATATACAGATAAAAATCAGATTTTCAGATCAGAACAGAATTTTATTTTTAAGAATCAGGAGTGATAGAAATGGCAAAGGAAATTAAATACGGAGCAGATGCAAGAAAGGCACTGGAAGCAGGTGTCAACAAACTTGCTGATACAGTAAGAGTAACAATCGGACCAAAAGGAAGAAACGTAGTTCTGGATAAATCATTCGGAGCACCGCTTATCACAAATGACGGTGTAACAATCGCAAAAGAAATCGAACTGGAAGATGCATTTGAAAATATGGGAGCACAGCTGATCCGTGAAGTTGCATCTAAGACCAACGATGTTGCAGGTGATGGTACAACAACAGCAACTGTTCTTGCACAGGCTATGGTACACGAAGGAATGAAGAACCTGGAAGCAGGTGCAAACCCGATCGTATTAAGAAAAGGTATGAAGAAAGCAACAGACTGTGCTGTAGAAGCTATCAAGAAGATGAGCAGCAAAGTTACAGGAAGAGAGCAGATCGCAAGAGTAGCAGCTATCTCAGCAAGTGATGACAGTGTTGGTGAGATGGTAGCAGAAGCTATGGACAAAGTTTCCAACGATGGCGTTATCACAATTGAAGAGTCAAAGACAATGAAGACAGAGCTTGACCTTGTAGAAGGTATGCAATTTGACCGTGGATATATTTCAGCATATATGTGCACTGATATGGAAAAGATGGAAGCAAATCTTGACGATCCATATATCCTGATCACAGACAAGAAGATTTCTAATATTCAGGAAATCCTTCCACTGCTGGAACAGATCGTACAGTCAGGAGCAAAACTTCTTATCGTAGCAGAAGATATCGAAGGAGAAGCTCTTACAACTCTGATCGTCAACAAACTGCGTGGAACATTCAATGTAGTTGCAGTAAAAGCACCTGGATATGGTGACAGAAGAAAAGCTATGCTGGAAGATATTGCAACCTTAACAGGCGGACAGGTAATCTCAGAAGAACTTGGTCTGGAACTGAAAGATACAACAATGGCACAGCTTGGACGTGCAAAATCTGTAAAAGTTCAGAAAGAGAATACAGTCATCGTTGATGGTATGGGCGATAAGGCTGCTCTGGAAGCCAGAATCGGACAGATTAAAGCTCAGATCGAAGAGACAACATCTGATTTTGATAAAGAAAAACTTCAGGAAAGACTTGCAAAACTCGCCGGCGGAGTTGCAGTTATCCGTGTAGGTGCTGCTACTGAGACAGAGATGAAAGAAGCAAAACTCCGTATGGAAGATGCTCTTAATGCAACAAGAGCAGCAGTAGAAGAAGGAATCATTGCAGGTGGTGGATCAGCATACATTCATGCATCAAAAGAAGTTGCCAAACTTGCAGAAACTCTGGAAGGTGATGAAAAGACAGGGGCAAAAGTAGTCCTCAAAGCTCTGGAAGCACCATTATTCCACATTTCAGCTAACGCAGGTCTTGAAGGTGCAGTTATCATCAACAAGGTAAGAGAAGCTGAACCGGGAAATGGCTTTGATGCTTACAATGAAGAATATGTAGATATGGTGAAAGCAGGTATCCTTGATCCTGCAAAAGTAACAAGAAGCGCACTGCAGAACGCTACAAGTGTTGCATCTACACTCCTTACAACAGAATCCGTTGTTGCTAACATCAAAGAAGATGCACCGGCTATGCCGGCAGGCGGAGCTCCGGGAATGGGCATGATGTAAGCTAAAAATATGATTTTTAGAAAACTCCTCAGAAGAGGAGTTTTCTTTTTATTATAAAAGTGTTACAATAGTTCTAATATATAAATTTGGAGGTTAGGATATGGGTGATTTTTACACAGAACAGCTGGTGAAGAGGCAGAAAGCATCTTCGACGACGCTGATCAAAGCAATACTTATCATACTTACTGTTCTGTCGGTCGTACTTATATTTATGATCCCATTCGGAATAATTGGTCCGGTGATCATGATCGCACTGGATGTTTTTTTGTTCCGGAGTATGGATGTTGAATATGAGTATTTATTTGTGAATGGGAGTCTTGATATTGATAAGATTATGGCAAAATCCCGTCGGAAAAATATGTTTTCCATGGAGATGACGGATCTTGAGATGATGGCACCTTCCGGTTCGCCGGAACTCAGACCTTATCAAGGACTGAAAGGAACCGATTACAGTTCAGGTATGCCGGGGGCAGATACATATGAGCTGATCGTTGTAAATAACGGGGAAAAGAAAAAAATTATTTTTGAGCCAAATAAGGCAGTTTGTGAAGGACTGAAGATGCTGGCACCAAGAAAAGTATTTTGTAAATAATTCCCGAAAGACGTGCAGAAAAGCTTGCAGGTTCCGGGGTACAATTGCATCCAGAAAGACGGTTACGTAAAATTATCAGTGATCTGTAGAAATGTGATTGTCACGGACGGACGAATGTACTCGATAAAGGACTTGACATAGCATAGATTTATGCGTTATCATAGCAGATAATCAAAATTACAGACGAGAGAGAAAGGAAGAAAAATCATGGGAAAGATTATTGGAGAAGGAATCACCTTCGATGATGTACTTCTGGTACCTTCTTATTCAGAAGTAATTCCAAATCAGGTTGATTTATCAACTTATCTTACAAAGGGCATTAAGCTTAACATACCGATGATGAGTGCGGGAATGGACACTGTTACCGAACATCGTATGGCGATCGCTATGGCACGCCAGGGAGGTATCGGTATTATTCACAAGAATATGTCGATTGAACAGCAGGCAGAAGAAGTAGACAAGGTTAAGCGTTCTGAGAATGGTGTCATTACAGATCCATTCTATCTGTCGCCGGAGCATACACTGGCAGATGCTAATGAACTGATGGCGAAGTTCCGTATTTCCGGAGTTCCGATCACAGAGGGAAGAAAGCTGGTAGGTATCATTACGAACCGTGACCTCAAGTTTGAAGAAGATTTCTCCAAGAAGATCAAAGAATCCATGACAAGCGAAGGTCTTGTAACAGCACAGGAAGGTATCACCCTGGAAGAAGCAAAGAAGATCCTCGCAAAAGCAAGAAAAGAAAAACTTCCAATCGTAGACAAAGATTTTAACTTAAAAGGTCTGATCACAATTAAAGATATTGAGAAACAGATCAAATACCCACTGTCAGCAAAAGACGCGCAGGGAAGACTTCTGTGTGGTGCAGCGATCGGTATTACAGCGAACTGTCTTGAAAGAGCAGAAGCTCTTGTAAAAGCAAAAGTTGATGTAGTAGTACTTGATTCGGCACACGGACATTCAGCAAATGTACTTCGTACCGTAAGAATGATCAAGGATGCATTCCCGGATCTTCAGGTGATCGCAGGTAACGTTGCAACAGGAGAAGCAACAAAAGCACTGATCGATGCAGGTGTTGATGCAGTAAAGGTTGGTATCGGACCTGGATCCATCTGTACAACCCGTATCGTAGCCGGTATCGGTGTACCACAGATCACAGCTGTTATGGACTGCTACGAAGCAGCAAAAGAGTCGGGAATTCCGATTATTGCAGATGGTGGTATTAAGTACTCAGGTGATATGACAAAAGCGATCGCAGCCGGAGCCAACGTATGTATGATGGGAAGTATCTTCGCAGGATGCGATGAGAGCCCGGGAACATTCGAACTCTATCAGGGAAGAAAATACAAAGTATATCGTGGAATGGGATCTATCGCAGCAATGGAGAACGGAAGCAAAGACAGATACTTCCAGACAGATGCGAAGAAGCTTGTACCGGAAGGCGTAGAAGGACGAGTTGCCTATAAAGGATCTGTAGAAGATACTGTATTCCAGTTAATGGGCGGTCTCCGTTCCGGAATGGGTTATTGTGGAGCACCAGACATCGAAACTCTCAAGACAACAGGACGTTTCGTAAAAATTTCTTCTGCATCCCTCAAAGAAAGCCATCCACACGACATCCACATCACAAAAGAAGCACCAAACTACAGCGTAGATGAATAAGATGCAAAATTAATCAAGAGAGAAGAATCATTTCCGTAAGAGAGACGATTCTTCTCTCTTACATTATCCAACTATTTTCAAACTTCACCCAAACCTTCAACAGTCAACTGAATCCAGCGGCAATTGTTTTTTCGGAGGGGTACACGTCCCCTTCCGACTACCTTAATAAAAAAATAATAATTTTTTCAACAATTTCTCATCATTTTATGATAGTCTGGATATAGTTAGGATTCCAACAGAAAATTTGCAAAAAACACAAAAGATTGAGATGACGAAATGAACCGAAGAAAGAAGAAAAACACCAGAGCCAACCTGTACAGGGGTGGCGATGGAAAAAGCTATTATGAGGCGAATAAGAGGCGCAGAATGAGCCGTTATATAAAGGTGGGGAGTACGATCCTGATCACACTGCTTCTTGCACTTTCTATTATGAAGATCAGTGGAAGAGGAATCTTTGCACAGAGAGCATACAGTGAGCTTTCTGATGAAGTGATCAGTGCCCAAAAGCCGGATATTGATGTAGAACTGTTAACTGTGAATGAATATTCAAGACCGGGACTTTCAACCAATGAGATTACCGGAATAGTCATTCATTACACTGCCAATCCTGGTTCGACAGCGATGGAGAACAGAGACTATTTTGAGGGACTGAAGGACAGTCACATTACGCAGGCAAGCAGTAATTTTGTAGTAGGACTGGACGGGGAAATCGTACAGTGCGTACCAACCTGGGAGGTTGCATATGCGTCCAATACACGGAATTTTGATACGGTGTCCATTGAGTGTTGTCATCCGGATGAGACCGGAAAGTTCAACGAGGCAACTTATAAGAGCATGGTACAACTTACAGCATGGCTGTGTGAAAAGTTTTCGCTGACAGAAGAAGATGTGATCCGACATTATGATATTACAGGGAAAATCTGTCCGAAATACTTTGTCGAAAATGAAGATGCTTGGAATCAGTTTAAAAGTGATGTAAAAGCGGTCCTGGATAACGCAAAATAAAAAATATCTATTGATTCACTTCCAAAGTGTCTGCTATAATGTTTTAATACAACGGGCAATTGAAGGCACCCGGAAAGCAGTAGAGTGAGAAACGAGGAATTGATAGATGAACGATTTGGAATTATACCGTGAAGAGCTTGCAAACTGTGATGCGAAGATCACAGAGGCATTAAAAGAAAGATATGCGATCATTGAAAAGATCATGGCATACAAAGAAGAGTATGGTATGCCGATCCTGCAGCCGGAACAGGAAGAAAAGCAGAAGAAGAGACTGATGTTCAGCCTTCACAATGATAAGCACAGAGACGAGATTTATGATGTATTTGAGCGTATCCAGCGCAACAGTAAGAAGATCCAGGCTAGGAAGCTTTTTGATTACAACATTGTCCTGATCGGGTTTATGGGAGCTGGAAAAAGTACGATCTCTGATTATCTTAGTACCATGTTTGCCATGGAAGTGGTTGAGATGGACCAGCTGATTGCAGAACGCGAAGGCATGAGTATTTCCGATATTTTTGAAACCTATGGGGAGGAATACTTCCGTAATATGGAAACCAATCTTCTGATCGAGATGCAGGAGAAGAAGAATGTGATCATTTCCTGTGGTGGTGGTGTGGCAATGCGTGAACGCAATGTCGCAGAGATGAAGAAAAATGGTCGTGTAGTACTCCTTACTGCACATCCACAGACCATTCTTGACCGTGTAAAAGACAGTGACGACAGACCGCTGCTCAATGGGCACAAGAATGTAGAATATATCGAGCAGCTGATGGAAGCAAGAAGAGAAAAATACGAGGCGGCTGCAGATATCGTTGTAGATACAGATAACAAGACGGTTCTGCAGATCTGTGAAGATCTGATTCAGAAGCTTCTGGAAATGGATGAGAATCATGTTTAAGACCTTTTATCCGGACGAATATGTAGCGTCCACTTATGTACTGGATTTTGAAAAAATGTATCGGGAAGGCTGTCGTGGACTGGTATTTGACATTGACAATACGCTGGTTCCGCATGGAGCACCGGCAGATGAGAGAGCAATCTGTCTTTTTGACAGGCTGCGCAGCATCGGGTTTGATACATGCCTGATTTCCAATAACCAGGAACCACGTGTAAAGCCTTTTGCCGAAAAGGTGCAGAGCAAGTATGTGTTTAACGCGCATAAGCCTTCCACGAAGAATTATATAAAAGCCATGGAGCTGATGCAAACGGACAGAGGAAACACTGTATTTATCGGAGATCAGCTTTTTACGGATGTGTGGGGAGCGAAGCGTACCGGGATGAAGAGTATTCTGGTGAAGCCAATCTATCCAAAAGAAGAGATCCAGATTGTGCTGAAAAGATATCTGGAGAAGATTGTATTACATTTCTATAAAAAAGAGAACGAAAAGAGAATGTCCTGCAAGTAGGCAGGGCATTTTTTGATAGGAAATTCCGAAGGAACTTCCTATCAAATAAAAGGCACTGCGTGCCAAAGATGTGTACTCGCACGAAGATGAAGAATGTCGCAAGCGACTGCGCTCGGCGCGAAAATGTGCCTTTGCACATTCTTTTTAGTAAAGTAAATAGAAATCCCCCGGTTCTCATAACGAGAACCAGGGGACATCAGGGGGGGATACTATATTTACAAAATCTTATAAGTAGTCATGTTTGGCAAGAACATTCAGGATGTTACGTCCTTCTTCTGTACCTTCGATGATACGGCGGGCACGTACACTATCACCGATGTTCATGATTTCAACATCTTCATCTTCGAATTCTTTACGGACTGCATCGAGGATCGGAGCGTTTGCTCTCATACCAAGACATACAAATCCATAATCAAATAACATTTCTTCTTCATTTCCTTCTGGCGTTTTAACAAGGAAGGAATCTGCTTTAACTTCAAGAAGAGCAGTATTCGGACACTGTTTTACACCATATTTATCCATCAGTGCAAAGGTTCCGACTTTGGATACCGGATCAATTCCGTTACCGATTACCGGCATCATTTCCACAATGCTTACATCAGCGCCACGTGGAGCAAAGAATTCTACTACGTCAAGACCTACGGCACCGCCACCGATAACAACGACTTTTTTACCTTTCAGATCTTCTGGATATTCCATAACATGGTTGATCATATTTGTAATAGAAGAAACTTTTCCGCCCTCTTTGTCAATATTCTCATGAAGGCCCTTGATCGGTGGAAGGAGCGGATTAGAACCGGTAGCATTTACAATAATGTTCGGGTTCATGCTTCTGATCATTTCAATCGTAGCTTCCGTGTTCTTGAAGATGAACAGGTTTTTCAGCTTGCTTGCGCGATGGATCAGATAGTTCGGGAAGTCAGCAAGTCTCTTCTTATCCGGGATCTTGGAGATCAGGGCGGCAAGTCCGCCGAGTTCCGGTTTCTTCTCGATCAGGAAAGTAGTGCATCCAACCTCGGCAGCTGTACATGCAGCTTCCAGTCCGGCAGTACCACCACCGATCACAACAACGTTGCAAGGCTTGTTGATTTTCTGCTTTTTGTAATCTTCGCCGCCATTTACAGACGGGTTAACAGTACAACGGATCGGACGGTTGATTCCGATACGGTGTCCTGCACATCCGATGTTACAAGAAATACATTTACGGATATCACATTCATCACCGAATTCTACTTTATTTACCCATTCCGGATCAGCGATCAGTCCACGTCCCATACCGATCAGGTCAGCATCGCCTCTTGCAAGAATATCTTCGGCAACCTGTGGGTTACGGATGTTACCCATTGTCATACATGGTTTGCCGTAACGTTCTTTTACAGCTTTTGCCATATAAGAACGCCATCCATCCGGAAGGTAATTGGCATCAATCTGGTACTGAATGGATCCGTTCAGACCGGCAGATACGTCGAATACGTCAACTTCTTCCTGGAAGTACTGAAGGTAATCAAGACAGTCATCCAAAGTATTTCCGCCTTCCATAAATTCATCCGCACTGATACGAACAAAGATAGGGAAGAATGGTCCAACCTGTCTTCTAACTTCTTCAATAACAAGTTTTGCAAGTCTTGCACGGTTTTCCAAAGATCCGCCGAATTCGTCTGTTCTCTTATTTGTAAGAGGTGAAAGGAACTGGCTTATAAGGTAAGAATGTCCTGCGTGGATTTCTACAGCGTCAAACCCTGCGATCTGAGCACGTTTTGCGGCTTCACCGTATTTTTTTACAATATGCATGATTTCATCTTTTTCCAGTGGACGCGGGATTTCACCGCCTGCTTTTGAAGGAACATCAGAAGCAGAAACCGGCTGCATATTGATACGTGCTGACTGTGCAGAAGCACCGGCATGATTGATCTGGATTGCAATGCAGGATCCATGTTTGTGTACTGTTTCGCAAAGTTTGAAAAGTCTTGGAATGTAGTTATCCTGATCGATACGAAGCTGTGTGGTTCCGTTAGATCCCTGTGGAGAATCAACGCTGGCGTTCTCTACGATGAGAAGTCCTGTACCGCCTTTTGCACGCTGCTCGTAATAATTGATATGAAGAAAACTCATTTCACCATTCTGTTCACCGTAGTTGGTTCCCATTGGAGTCATGACGATACGGTTCTTGACCGTCATATGTTTGATGGTAAATGGCTCGAAAATGTGTTTGTATTTGCTTTTCATTAGAAATTCCTCCGTAAAAATGACTTAATAATCAAAATAAAATGATGTGAGTGTCAAAAGTAAATTTTGCCACTCACTGATGTAATCGGATTTCTCCATTGCTATGCAATTCCTGTAATCCTCAAAAAATCTTAGTCACACGAGGTTGTCTTATACCGGCTTGGGCGTACCGGTTTTTGTTAAATCCATTATAACTACAAAAAACTGAAAAATACAAATTGAAAATACATAGAAAAATAATAGAATATAACTATAGAAACAGCGAAAAAGATAAAAATAAAATTATACTAGGAAGACGGGAAGTGGAAAAAGATAGACAATTTAAACAAAACTATAGAATAATTAAATAATTTATGCTATGTTTAATATAAGAACAGGAAAGAGGGTGATGGTTTTATGAATCTGAATCAGTTGCATTACTTTGTGACACTAGCACATATAGAACACTATACCAGAGCGGCGGAAATGCTGTCCATTACGCAGCCAAGTCTCAGCCATGCCATAAGTATGCTGGAGCAGGAGCTTGAGACAAACCTGTTTGAAAAAAGAGGGCGTAACGTTGTACTGACAAAGTACGGAAAAGTATTTCTGGAATATGTAGAAGAAGCTTTAAAGATTCTGGACAGTGGTGTAAAAAAGACAAGGGCGTTGACAAGTGACACCGGCGGGGTGATCGATCTCGCATATATTTTTACGCTTGGAAGTGTATTTGTTCCACAGCTTGTAGGCGGTTTTTTGAAGGAACACGAAGACTGGGATGTGAATTTCCGTTTTTCTGTCGGAAATACGACAGAGATTATACAAGGGTTGAAAGAGGAGAAGTATGACATCGCTCTCTGCTCGCGAAAAGAAAAAGAATCCGGGATTGATTTTGTACCGATCGCTAAGGAAAAATTGGTTGTTGTTGTTCCAAGAGGCCATGAGCTTGCCGGAAGAGGATCTGTTGATCTGAAGGAAACACTTCCTTATCCCCAGGTATATTTCACCAAGAACAGCGGGCTCAGACCGGTGATCGACCAGTTGTTTGAACAGACCGGAGGGACACCGAAGATAGCATATGAGATTCTGGAAGATGCATCGATGGCAGGTCTTGTGGCAGAAAATTTTGGAATTGCGGTAATGCCGGAGATTCCTATACTTAAAAATCTGAATGTAGATGTACTGGATATTGAGAATCCACCATACGAACGTTATATATATCTGGCGAAGCTGAAGGAAAAATATCTGGCGCCGGTTGTAAAAGAATTTATTGAATATGTAAAAGAAAGCAATGGGAAGGCACTTTAATAGGCCTTCCCATCTCTTTTGACAAACTGGATGAAACGTTTGACAGCGGGAATCTGGTATTTGTCGCGGATGTATCCCATATAAACGGTGTGGGTAAGGTCTGCATCGGAAAGCGGGAGTACGGTTACATTTGCCTGATCAACCGCATCGACCCTGGCAACAAGGGCGATTCCGAAATCTTCGGCAACCAGGGCAGCAATTGCGTTTTCATCCGGACACTCACAGACGATGTTTACCTTCAGCTTCTTTTCTTTATAGAAGTTACGGGTGAAGCCACCGAGTCCGGAATAGCGGTCATACCCGATCAGAGGATAGTCGGTAAGGTCACTGCAACAGACGGATTCTTTCTGGACAAGAGGATGTTCTTTTGGAGTAATTACAACCATATTCTGGTTCAGAATGGGTACAAAGGAAATATCCGGTTCATCCGCAACGAAAGAACCAAAGATCACATCGTGGCGGTCGGATTTGAGCCCCTGGATCATATCTGCAGTGTGCGTTTGGTTAAAATTGAAGGTTACATGCTTGTTGCGGTCTATATCCAGGAAGGATCGCACTGTATGCGGAATATAGTAGTTTGCCAGCGGAAATACATAGGCGATATCAATATGTCCGCCGCTTCCGGCAAGCTGCTTCATCTTATGCTCGGCAATATGTACCTCCTCGAGGATCCGGTTGACATGTTCCAGGAAGACGCGGCCGGATTTGGTGAGGACAACATTGCGTCCCTGATGTTCAAAAAGCATCAGTCCAAGTTCTTCTTCCAGAAGCGACATGGACCGGCTGAGGCTTGGCTGGGAGATCTTAAGTAATTCTGCAGCCTGTCGGAAATGCTGCAGTGTTGCTACTTTTTGGAAATATTCAAGCTGATTTAGCGTCATGGTAAAAAATCCTTTCTATATTATATAAAATAATCATACCATAACTGATGCCAAAAAGCTATCAAAAACACATATAAGATGTATTTGAACTATCAAATGATATCGTCTATAATTTAACTATCAAGAGGTTGTTTAAAAATTAACAAAAATTGGGCAAACGTTAAAAACATTCTCAAAGAAATAAATTTCGATGGAAGAAGAAAAGGAGAACAAATCATGGCAGAGAGAATTACAGGACACACAGAACTTATCGGACTTATGGCTTATCCAATCAGACATTCAAGCTCACCGGCAATGCATAATGAAGCATTTGCTTACCTTGGATTGGATTATGCTTACCTTGCATTTGAAGTTGACAACAGCACACTGGAAGATGCAGTAAAAGGACTTCGTGCTCTGAAAATGGTAGGATCTAACGTGTCTATGCCAAATAAAACAGTTGTTGGACAGTATCTGGACAAATTATCTCCGGCAGCAGAGCTTTGTGGAGCAGTTAACACAATCGTAAATGAAGATGGTGTTTTAACGGGACACATCACAGACGGCATCGGATTCATGCAGGCATTAAGAGATAACGATATCGATGTGATCGGAAAGAAGATGACAATCGCAGGCGCAGGCGGAGCTGCTACAGCAATTGAAATCCAGGCTGCACTTGACGGTGTAAAAGAAATTTCTATTTTCAATATTCATGATAAATTCTGGGCAAACGCTGAAGAAACAGTAAGAAAGATCAATGAAAAGACAAATTGCAAAGCTACTCTTTACGATCTGGATGACAAAGAAAAATTAAGAGAAGAAATGAACGATTCATACATCTTCGTAAACGGAACAGGTGTTGGTATGAAACCACTGGAAGGAATGTCAGTTGTACCGGATAAATCATTCTTCCGTCCGGAACTTATTGTTATTGATGTTCCTTACTCACCACTGGAAACAAAGATGCGTTCTATGGCAAAAGAAGTTGGATGTAAGACAATGAACGGTCTTGGAATGATGTTATTCCAGGGAGCAGCAGCATTCAAACTCTGGACAGGAAAAGAAATGCCGATCGAACACATGAAAGAAGTATTAAACATCAGATACGATGATTAATACCCGGCAGGCTTGTATTGAATTTAAGAAGAAATCGAAAAAATTTGAAAAACAGGAATGTGAGGAAAAGAGATGAATAAGAAATACATACCCAGCGCCCTGATCCTTTATTTAAACTACTTTATCCATGGTGTCGGATGTTCCATCCTTGGACAGGCAGTCATCAAGGAAGCACTTGCCGCTTCCTGGGGCGTAGAAGTTATGGCAATCACTGCAATTTCAGCAGCACTCGGACTTGGACGTCTGATCGCGCTTCCGTTCGCCGGACCGCTTTCTGACAAACTCGGACGTCGTATTTCAACAGCGATCGGTAGTGGATCCTATGCAATCTACCTGATCGGACTTGCACTTGCATTTAATGCAGGAACAAATGGTGGATACCAGATCGCATATATCTGTGCAATCGTTGGTGGTATCGCAAACTCTTTCCTGGATACAGGAATTTACCCGGCTGTTTCAGAAATCATTTACAAAGCACCGGGCGTTGCAACTATGGGAATCAAATTCTTTATTTCTGTATCGCAGATGCTTTTACCGTTCGTACTTGGTGTAACTGTCGCTACAACAGCAACAGGAGCAACCTCTTACAACACACTGTTCTATGCATGTGGAATCGCTTATCTTGTACTTCTGGTACTGGTTATGATCTTCCCACTCCCGGATACAGATCAGAAAGCAGCGGGAAAGAAAGAAGGCCTGATCGACAGCTTAAAGCATACCCATTTCTCTGTAGAATCCATCGCAATGATCCTGATCGGATTCACATGTACAGGTACCTTCCAGTTATGGCTGAACTGTGCACAGAACTTTGCAAAAGAGAATGTTGGCTGGGCTGATCCGTCCATCATGCAGACATACTATTCAGCAGGAACAATGCTTGCACTCGTTGTAACTGCACTTTTAACAAGAAAGATCAAAGACGTAAGATTTATCCTGGGATACCCGGTAATCTGTCTTGTAACAATGATCGCTGTTCTGGTTGGAAAGAGCCAGACACTTATGATTGCAGGTGCATTCCTGATCGGATGGGCAGGAGCAGGCGGACTTCTTCAGATCGCAACTTCTGTATGCAACATGCTTTTCCCGAAGATCAAAGGAACTGTAACAGCACTTGTTATGATCGCATCTTCCCTGTGTAACTACACCATCCTTACAGCAGCATCCAAAATGCAGCCGTCACAGGTTATGGTTATGAATATCGTTCTTACAGCAGTTGGAGTCCTTCTTGGATTATTTGTAAACTTACGTTATACTAAGATGGTAGAACAGGCTCAGGCTGACAACTAGAAAAAGGAGAAAACAGACATGAGTAAATATGTAGAAGTTCGTGGCGTTAAGATCGGTGAAGGAGTACCGAAAATCTGTGTACCGATCGTCGGAAAGACAAAAGAAGAAATTCTTGCAGCAGCAAGATCTTTTGAGGATGTTGCGCTTGATGTTGTAGAATGGCGTGTAGACTGGTTCGAAGGTGTATTTGACTTCGCACAGGTTGAAGATGTATTAAAAGACCTTCGTCCGGCACTTGGCGAAACTCCGATTCTTTTCACATTCCGTACTTCTAAAGAAGGCGGCGAAAAAGCAATCGAAGCTGACACATATGCAGAGCTGAACAAGAAAGCTGCAGCAACAGGACTGGTTGACCTTGTGGATGTAGAAGCATTTACAGGGGACGAAGTTGTAAAAGATATCATCGAAGGCGCGCATGCACACGGCGTAAAAGTCGTTGCATCCAACCATGACTTCGATAAGACACCGGACAAAGACGATATCGTAGGACGCCTTGTGAAAATGCAGGAACTCGGCGCAGATATACCGAAAATTGCAGTAATGCCACAGTGCAAAAAGGATGTACTTACACTTCTTGAAGCAACACGTGAAATGGCAGAAGAACATGCAGACCGTCCGATCATTACAATGTCTATGGCAGGTACCGGACTGATCAGTCGCCTGTGCGGTGAAGTATTCGGTTCAGCACTTACTTTCGGGGCAGTAGGAAAAGCTTCTGCACCTGGACAGATGAATGCATCAGATTTAAGAGAAATCCTGACTCTGATCGATAAGAGCATCTAGTGAAGAAACATCCGGAGAAGTCCTGTGGCGGATCCGTTATGTTTAACCTGAATGAAGAGTGAAAAAGGCAGGATAAAGACCCGCAGTCATACCGGGGATTCCGGTGGATTGCGGGCCTTTATCATATTCTGGTTTTGTTAAAAAACTAACCGATTTCTGAAAGTGAAAAAATTATAGAAAATTTTGCTATTTAAAGAGATAAAAGCAAATAGAAAAAAATAGACAAATTCTTCGGTAATTGATATCATTTTTGTATGATTACATGAATGGAGGGCAAATGCGAATGAAGAAAACAGTAATCTGGCTGGATAACTATCTGGAAGAATTTTTTATGGTGATAAGCCTGATCCTGATGACAGTGATCATGGGGATCCAGGTGTTTTCCAGATATGTACTCGGCTCAGCGCCGTCCTGGTCGGAGGAGATTACCCGTTACCTGTTTGTATGGTCGGGATTTTTGAGCGTCAGCTATTGCACAAAAAAATGTATTTCCATTAAGATCGAACAGTTTGTGTCAATTTTCCCACGAAGAGGGAAGGCACTTTTTAAACTGGTCAACCATACCTTTGAACTGATGGTATTTCTTTACCTGATACCGTTTGCGTTTAAGTATATGATGTCAGCAGTAGAGAGCGGACAGGTAAGTCCGGCGTGCCACATCCCGATGTATTATGTGCAGGCAGCACCGCTTGCAAGTTTTATCCTGGTAGCGATCCGTATTATCCAGCGATGGTTTGCAGAATTAAAAGTAGTAAGAGAAAAAGATGAGAAAGGAGAAAAAGCATGCCGGCAGCAGTAGTATTTATCTTATTTGTAATCTGTCTGATCATTGCCATTCCGGTATCAATCGCGCTTACGATCGCATCGGTCCTTCCGGGTGCTTTTGATCCATCCTTCACAGCCAGCGGACAGTTTGTGATCCGTTCTATGCTGGGAGGAATTGACAGCTTTCCGCTCCTTGCGGTTCCGATGTTCGTACTTTCCGGAATCATCATGGCAAGAGGCGGCATTTCCAAAAAATTATTTGATGTATTTTCCTATTTTCTTGGAAATCTGACAGCGGGTCTGCCGTGCGCGGTCATTGTAACCTGTCTGTTTTATGGTGCAATCTCAGGCTCCGGACCGGCGACGGTTGCAGCAGTCGGAAGTATGACGATCCCGATTCTGATCGAGCTTGGATACGATAAGGATTTTTCCGCGGCGATCGTAGCCGTGGCAGGTGGTCTTGGAGTTATTATTCCACCAAGTATTCCGTTTATCATGTTCGGAAGTGCTTCCGGTGAATCAGTAAGTGACCTGTTTATCGCAGGGATCATTCCGGGACTTCTGATCGGCGGACTTCTGATGGTTTATGCAGTTTATTACTGTAAAAAGAATGGAGAGGACAAAGAAAAGATCCAGAAAGTAGTCGGAGAACTTCATGAGAAAGGACTTCTGAAGGTTTTAAAAGAAAGCTTCTGGGCACTTTTGAGTCCGGTTATCATTCTGGGATGCATCTATTCCGGAATCGCATCGCCGACAGAAGCGGCAGTCATTTCGGTGTTTTACGCACTGATCGTCAGCCTGTTTATTTATAAGACGATGACATTTAAAGATATCTGGCCGGCACTGGTGGAAGGCGTGCGCACCTATGCACCGATCATGTTTATCCTTGCAGCATCGATTGCATTTTCAAGAGTTCTGACTCTGATGCAGATCCCACAGATGGTAAGCACCTGGATCCTGACGCACTTTACCAATAAGATCGTCCTGCTTCTGGTGATCAATGTATTCCTTCTGATCGTGGGAATGGTCATGGATACAACACCGGCAATCTTGATCCTGACACCGATCCTTCTGCCGATCGTAACAGCAGTCGGCATGAATCCGATCCACTTTGGAATCATGATGGTTGTCAACCTTGCAATCGGATTTGTAACACCGCCGATCGGAGTCAATCTGTTTGTGGCAAGCTCGCTTACAGATATCCCGATCATGCGGATTTCCAAACATGCGATGCCAATGATCGGCTACTTCCTTGTTGCACTTTTGTTAATTACATTTATCCCGGCGATCAGCCTGGCACTGATATAGGAGGTAGCAGCATGAAGAAAGCAGTAAGAATGGCGGTAGCGGCAGGAATGTGTGCGGCACTTGCACTTAGTGCGGGGTGTCAGAAAAAGACGGTTGCGGATGATGAGGTACAGCGATATGCATGGCCGCTTGCAACGGCGAGTCCGGAGGATACCGTAACACAGATCTATGCAGAAAAATTTGCGGAAGAAGTAGAAGAATTAAGTGATGGCAAGATGAAGATCCAGGTCTATCCGAACGGTACGATCGGAGGGGACAGGGAGCTTCTGGAGAGCTGTAAGGATGGGGATATTCCGTTTGTGATCCAGAATACCGCACCGCAGGTAACTTTCATGCCGGATCTTGCGGTGTTTGATATTCCGTGCCGATTCAGTACGATTGATGAAGTACGTGAAAAGGTAGATGATCCGGAATTCTATGGACTTCTGGAGAATGTCTATGAGAATGGCGGATATAAGCTCCTTGGCTATGCAGACCAGGGATTCCGTGTTATGTCAACGAATAAAATGGTCGAATCATTGGCTGATTTTAAAGGACAGAAGATCCGTACCATGGAGAATTCCTACCATATGGATTTCTGGAAAAAACTGAAAGCATCTCCGACACCGATGAGTTTCAGTGAGGTGTATATCGGGCTGCAGCAGGGAACCATTGATGCCCAGGAAAATCCATACGAGGTTATCGTATCTAACAAGCTTTATGAACAGCAGGATTATGTGGTGGAAACCAATCATCTGCCGCATCTGATCTCTCTGATCGTCAGTGATGAATTTTTTCAGGATCTGCCGGAAGATAAGCAGGCAATCCTTGTAGAAGCTGCTGAGATCGCCAAAGAAGAGGCTCGCCAGGCATCGGATGACCGGATTGCAGACAAGATCAAAGTAATTGAGGACAGTGGAACACAGATTGTTACACTTAGTGATGAACTGAGAGCAGAAATCCGTGAGGCAGTGCAGCCGGTTTACGATGAAATCGAGAAAAATGTGGATAAAAAACTCTATAATGCCTATATGAAATAGCAAAAAAATACGGAAAATCAGGGAAATCTGTAATTGATTGAAATTTTTTGTTGAAAAATAGAGTTTTTTATTATAGAATTATAAGTAATGTATATAAAAAGTAAAAGGAATGCCCCAGGGCATATATAAGGAGGATATTACAATGATTTCAGCAGGCGATTTTAGAAATGGTCTTACAGTACTGATCGAAGGTAACATTTATCAGATTCTGGAATTCCAGCATGTAAAACCGGGAAAGGGAGCAGCTTTCGTTAGAACAAAACTTAAAAACATCATCAGTGGTGGTGTAGTAGAAAAGACTTTCCGTCCGACAGAGAAATTCGATACCGCTCATATCGACAGAAAAGATATGCAGTATCTGTATTCTGATGGTGAACTCTATCACTTCATGGATGTTGAGACATTCGACCAGATCGCAGTTGATGGAGATACAGTAGGAGATTCCCTCAAGTTTGTAAAAGAGAACGAGATGGTTAAAGTATGTTCACATGAAGGTAACGTATTCTCAGTAGAGCCGCCAATCAGTGTGGAACTTGAAGTTACAGAGACAGAGCCGGGAGTAAAAGGTGATACAGCTACAGGTGCTACCAAACCGGCTATCGTTGAAACAGGAGCAAGTGTTCTTGTACCGCTTTTCGTTAACCAGGGTGACAAGATCAAAATTGATACCCGTACAGGAGAGTACAGCTCAAGAGCATAATCCTTTCGTCATAATTCACAAAATTAAGACAGAGATAAAAGCCGAAAGCAGAGGCAGGTCCTCATGCTTTCGGCTTTTTTGCATGTCAATGCCATTTTGGAGGGAAAAAGAATGTTCTTGTAATCTGAAAAAAGGGCAGATATAATTGGCAGTACACACCTGCTTGAATGCAGGTGATATTCAAATCATAAGCTGCCTTAAGATGGCAGAAAAGGTTTTTTGCGGCGCATGGCTTTCGGGAAGGAGAACGGATGAATTATACAGAATTTATGAATGCTATGTTATGCGAGATCAGAGGACAGGTAGATGCGCAGGTGAGGACGGAGTTGTACACCGTGACGAAGAATAATGGAACCAGAAGAACAGGGATTCTTTTTAAGCAGGAGGACAGCAACCTTGCACCGACGATCTATCTGGAGGAATTTTACCAGAAGTATCTGAAGGGGCAGCAGGTACCGGATCTGGCGGATTCCATTTGCAGTATTTATCAGGAGATACGGGTGAAGAAGACCTGTGATTGTCAGAATCTGTTTGATTTTAATCATGTAAAAGAGCATATCGTGTACAAGCTGATCCGGCGGGATGCCAACGAAGAACTGTTAAAGCAGATTCCTTATGAGCCGTTCCTGGATCTGGCAGTGGTCTATTATATCCAGATAGACAACACACGCTTTGGCTCGGCGGCGATCCAGATCCGCAACGAGCATCTGCGGTACTGGTGTGTGGAAAAGGAAGAAATCCGCCGTCTTGCCGAGAAGAATACACCGCGGATCTATCCGGTGCAGATCCGGCAGATTGTGCGCTTTATGTATGTGGCGACGAACGAGCAGTGCAGTCTGGGGGCAGCAGTGATGCGGTATCCGGATTTCCGGGAAAAGGTCAGGGGGATGATCAGAGGGGATTTCTATATCCTGCCAAGCAGTATCCATGAAGTGATACTGGTGCCGGAAAGCTTTGGACTGGAGCCGGAGCGGATGCAGGAAATGGTAAAAGAGATCAATCAGACCGGAGTGGCACCGGAGGAAGTACTTTCGGATTCCGTGTATTACTTTGATGGGGAGGAGATTCGGATCGTGGCGAAGTAGGGATAGATTATAAACGTGTATAGAGTAGGGAAAATTGACAGGGAAATATACCATTGTATAGCAGAGGATATAGTAACAGATGAAATTATTATAACTGTTGTGCAGATTATGCATATTCGGGAAAGACATCCCAATGATTATGAACTTTTTTCTACATACTTTGACAAGATAATACGGGATCCGGATTATATAATTGAAGCGAAGAAACCCAATACAGCGTTGATACTAAAAGAAATTAAGGACGTTAAAGAAGTATTTAAAATGGTTTTACGTTTGATTACATCAAAGGATAATCTGGACTACAAAAATTCAATTATCACATTTATGAAAATAGATGATAAGGAATGGAACAGGCTGCTGCGCAACAAGAAAATTCTTTACAAAAGAGAATAATATTGATATACTGAATGTAGAGAAAAATTCATTCATATGATTATCTAAGGTGGAAGATTTCGTGCGATCCACACGCCGATGGTATAGACAGGGGAAACCTGAGAGATGCAGGAGAAGCGCACGTCTGCTGGATAATCATTTGAAGAAGACTTAAAGAGGTGTCGCAGGTTTGCGGCACCTTTTTGTGTATACGATGAGCCAAGTGCAGATTTGTGCTTGCACAAGAATCTGTATTTTGCGAATGTACATCACCTGGCTGTTAAGCGAGATGGTGTACAAAGTATACGAATCAAGTAGGAGTCAGCTTACGTAATCATACAATAGAAATAAAGAAAGGAATTCCGAGCATGAACACAGAAATTTTAGTAATTGAAGATGACGACCTGGTAAGACAGGGAATCGTAGACATCCTGGAACTAAAGGGATGGAATGCGGTTGCAGCGAAGTCTTGTAGCGAAGCACTCGTAAGGATTCGAGGAGAAGAATATATGCTGTATGTACTGGATATGAAGCTGCCAGACGGGAACGGAATCATGCTCTGCAGGGAGATCCGCAGATATACAGACAATCCCATTCTTTTCTTATCAGCCTATGACAGTGAAGAATTTATCGTAGAAGGATTTGAAGCGGGAGCAAATGACTATGTGATCAAGCCTTTCCGCACATTTGAATTTATTGCGAGAATCAAGGCTTTGCTGCGACGTACCGGTATGCAAAACGGCAAGAAAGTGAAAAAAGGAATCAAAAGCGGAGAATATGAACTGGATTTGCAGAAGCAGATTTTGCAGAAGGATGGTGTCCGAATCGATCTTACAAGGACCGAATATCAGATTCTGTGCAGCCTTCTTGCAAACGCACCGAATCTTGTTGCGAGGGAGTTCCTGTTGGATACGATCTGGGATTTTAATGAAAATTATATCGATGACAATACTTTGTCTGTACATATGAACCGGCTGAGAAAGAAGCTGACTGCAGAAAATGAGCAGGATCCGATTGAGACAAAGCGTGGAGTTGGTTATGCATGGACGCTGAAAGCTGAGGATGTGTATGATGAGATCTGAGAGAAAGACGGAGAAATGGAGAATACCGGGAAAATGGACTCTGATTTTTCTTTTGATATTGCTGGCTTTTTATGGATACCAGAATATTCTTGCAGAAAATTATGAAAGACAGGTTGTTTCCTGGATCGGACAGACAGAAAAAGACAGAACGGTTTCTGCCTTTACAGAACCGGATGAAGAAGCATATCAGAAGGGCTGCGAGGCATTGAAAGAGGCAGGATATGAAGAAACAGGAAAAATCTGGCTGGAAAAGAGAATCCGAAGTTACGGAATAGGTGTGTTTGTGGCTGCGATCGGCATCATCTGCATTGTTGGTCTGCTGACAGAACTGCACATGGAGAAAAGACGGAAAAAAGCACTGGATAATCAATTGGAAGAAAAAGACAGGGAACTGGAAGCAAAGCTGGCGGAAGAAAAAGAATTTCTGCATCGTGACCGGCAGAAAATGGGGACTTACATGGAAAATATTTCCCATCAGCTAAAAACACCGATCGCGGGAACACTTCTGAATCTGGAGGTTCTTCTTGTGACAGAAGAGGATGAAAAACGGTATCAGAAGATGGAAGACTGTGTGAAAAAGGTGCAATGGATGTCCGATATGACGATCGTGCTTCTTAGGCTTGCGCAGATTGATTCCGGGAAAATCTGGATGAAGCGGAAAAAAGAAAATCTGACCGGACTGATCGAAGAATGTATAGACAGAACACAGCCTTTAGCGGAAGAAAAAGGAGTTGGATTTGAAATGGATGTTCCAAAAGAATGCCTGCTTTCCTGCGACGGATTTTGGCTGAAAGAGGCAATGGAAAATGTACTGAAAAATGCCGTAGAATATGCAGATACAGGAAGCCTGATTCAGATTCTGCTGAAAGAAGATACGGACTATTATAAGCTGTATATCACCAATCGGGGAAAACGGATTAAAGAAGAGAAAAGAGAGCTGATTTTTGACCGTTTCTACCAGATGGAACAGGGAAGTGGAATCGGAATTGGTCTGCATCTGGCAAAGGAAATTGTCACGCTCCATCAGGGAACACTGAAGGTTGTGGATCGAAGCGGCTTGGAGGAGGCGACAACCTTCCAGTTTATACTGCCGAAGATGATTGCAAAAGATCATGCACAGGAAGAAATAAATCTTACGATTTCGTAAGATTAGGGTAAGTGAATCGAAAGACTGATCTGATATAGTAAGACTAACAAATGAAGGAGGTGGCAGAAGATGAAAACCGTAATCAGACTGGACAAGGTAAGCAAAAGCTATATCCTTGGTGAAAAGAAAATCACAGCATTAAAGGAGTTTTCTTTTGAAGTGAAAAGCGGTGAATTTGTGGCAGTGATGGGACGAAGCGGATCCGGGAAATCTACTTTTCTTAAGATTGCAGGAACACTGGAAAAGCCAGATACCGGAGCAGTCTTCCTGAATGGAATACAGATTAACGGGCTTTCCCAAAAGAAGATCTGCAAGATCCGGCAGAAGAAAATCGGGTTTATTTTCCAACAGTATCAGTTACTGCCGGAGTATACGATCTGGGATAATGTATGCATGCCGCTTTATATCGCGCATACGGTACCGGATAAAGCTTATATCCGACAGCTTCTTGAAAAGGTCGGATTATGGGACAGGAACGGAGATTATCCGGATCAGTTATCTGGTGGAGAGCAGCAGAGAGTGGCAATTGCCCGTGCAATGGCAGCAAAGCCGGGAGTGATCCTTGCGGATGAACCGACCGGGAATCTGGACTATCAGACCGGACAGGAGATCATGAAACTGATCTGCGCATCCAGAGAGCTTTACCGTCAGACAATTGTCATGGTGACACATGATATGGACAGTGCCAATTATGCGGACAGGATTGTGTATATGGAAGATGGTGCATTGCGATGAAAAGACATGGAATTGAACGGGAACTCAGTATAAAAAGAATCCGCAGCCAGAAGAAATACAGTATCCTGATAGTCTCAGTCCTGCTTCTTACCTGCACACTGATTCAGATTGGTTTTCAGATGTCGGAAGGACTGAAAGCCGCATATATCGAGAATCGTAAAGCAGTATATGGGGAGTGGGAACAGGTATTTTTGGATATGGATGAAAGCTCGGTAAAAGTGGCAGAAGAGAATCCATTTCTTGCACAGACCGGGAAAATAAGTATCTATGGGGCGATCGCCGGAGATTATCTGGAAAACCGTCAGATGAATATCGGGACAATGGACGAGACGGCGTGGAAGCTTGGCAGACTGGAAATGAAAGAAGGACGCCTGCCGAAAAATGAGCATGAGATCGTAATGGAATACAGTACACTTCGCTCACTTGGATATGAGGAGATGCTTGGAAAAGAGATTACACTGGATATTACACCGGCGCTTTCCATTCTGGAGCAGGGGGAATCAAAAAGCTATTCGTATACTTTATGCGGGATCCTAAAAGATTATCAGATAAACTGGGAAATCTGCAACCGGCATCGGTTTCCAACTGGAATTGTGACACAGGAAGGCGGGAACAGGATCGGCTCTGTTCAGGATATGCATATGCTTGTAAAAGCGAAAGAAGGCAGTGAAAATGTTTATAAAGATCTGAAAGACAGCGAAGAACTTACCTGCGGCATGGATGACAATGTGGAACAGGACAAACTTTCTGATGTAAGTCTTCCATATATGGATTTTCTGGAAAATATCCGTTTGCTGATTGGTGGTGCGTCGATCTGTATCCTGTTTCTTACGGTATCGCGTTCGATTATCTCAAGAGAACAGTTCTGGAGGTTCCTGGATGCACTTGGAATGAGAAGAGGGCAGATGTACCAGATTATTTTCTGGGAAGCAGTTCTGTTTGGTGCAGGAGCTGTTATTGTTGGAAATCTTGCAGGGATTTGGATTTACCAGCTTGTTATACCTGCTTTTGAAAAGATAACCGAGCAGACATTACCACAGGCGATTGCATGGGAAGGAGTCCTTTTTGGAACTGGCTTCAGTATCTTATGTATTGCTGCAAGTTATGGACTCAGTGCAGTACAGCTTCGCATACTTCTGAAAGAAAAAAAGAAGAAAGTTCAGAAAAGAAGGGGAAAGTACAGGAAGATCGTAAGGTTTACGCCGGGGAGAGTTTTACTTCATAAATGGCAGATGCATCGTGTGCGTAAGAGTGTGGAAATCGTTCTTCTGGCAAGTGTTTTACTGGTTGTGGGATTTGGGAAGATGGAAATATCAACCAGACAGGAAGAACTGAAAGTATATCAAAGGCTGACAGGAAATGGATACTATTTGAGTACAATGGAGATTACGAATTCTCCGGGAATTTCCAGGCAGACAGTTGATAAACTGGAACAGGTTGCCGGAGTAACTTCTGTAGAACAATATCATAACAATGAAAAAGAGGAGTTCTGGATTGATCTGTCAGAATATGCTGAAAGCGAGTATTTTCAGAAAGTAGTCGAAACATTGGTGGCATATTTGAATGAGACATCAATAAAGGAAAAGATATCTATTGAGAAAGTAAGATTGTCTTTGCTTACAATAGACAGATGGCAGGATATACAGCGTTTTCTGAGAAATCTGGATGAAGGCAGCCTGACAAAAGAAGAATTTGAACAGGGAGATTTTTGCATTCTGGATCTTACAGAGTTGCAGGAATATGACGGGAAGTATCTGAGTGCATTCAGCCCGGACGGACAAGGAATATCAGAAGATACGGTACAGGTTGGTGATGAACTTCCGGTTTATACATTGAATGAGAATGGAAGTAGAAACGAAAATCCGATTCCAGTAACAGCGATTTTACGTGGCATGAAGGAAGAAGATGTGCGGAATCCACAGATAGGTGGATCTGGTATATCGATGATTGTTGGAAAGAATTTCTGGAAGAAATTTGGGAAAAGCAGAATTATGGAATATGATCAGATTGTAAAAATTCTGGTATCGGATGATGCGGATGCGTATGATACGGAAGGGCATATTCTAAGTATTTTAAAACAGGGAACAGCTGTAAATGTGCAGAATAACCATGAAGAGTATAAGAAAATACGTCAGGAATTATATTCCTTTATAGGAATGTACAGCATTTTTGCAGTGTTTTACATGATTCTGATTTCCATAGTTTTGTATCAGATGTTTCTTGCGGAGAAGCAGGAAGAAAAAAGAGAAGGGGAAATCTTACAGTCACTTGGAATGGAAGAAAAGTTCCTGAAGAAAATGCATCGGATAGAAGTTCTTTGGATGACGGGATGCGCAGGAGTGATTGGAGTTTTTACGTTATGGGGTGCTTGCCGACTGATATAGAGGAGGCTTTGAAGAAAGAATAAATTAGTTGAAAGCAGCCGGAAATGGCTGTAATATAGGCTGGATTTTTCTTGCTCATTATTGGTGTTCTGCTGATTCAGGCAAAGCGTATAGAAGCAAAAGAACGGATTCAGGTGGGAATTGGATTAGTGGCAATAAAAAAGACTGTCAAGCCATAAAAGCTTCACAGTCTTTTCACGTCCCTGATCAGAATCGAACTGACGCACCCGCCTCCGGAGGGCGGTGCTCTATCCACTGAGCTACAAGGACATTTACTAATATAGCACTTGCCCAGAAAAAAATCAAGAAGAAATTTCGAACAGGACAAGTAAAACGGGATGAACAGAATAGCAGCCGAAATACCATTTGAAAGTGATTTGATACACAGAGTGGGCATCAGCATAAAGCAATTTTAATGCAGAAAAAGAATAAATAATCGCTTCGACAAAACCAGTCAAAACAAGTCTTCCTTCGCTATTGACGCAAAAGCGGGCATTGCGTATGATAGGTGGCAAAGGAGGAAATGCCATGTCGGAAGAAAAAAGGATGCCCGTCCTTACAGGCCAAAAGAAGCAGATTTTCTACACTGGTCTTGTGTATCTGCTGGTTTGCTTTATGACGGCGGGAGTCACCGTTTTTCTTACGAAAGAGAAAAAAGATGAGGTAAAAGAAGTAAGTGCAGTTGTTACAGAAGAGCCAAAAGTAAATACCGGATATGCAGCGATGGAAACCAATCCACTTCTGGAGAACCGGGACGAAGAGCTTGCGAATGCAGTAGAAGCATATTATCAGGAACTTTCCGGAAAAGAAGCCTATGCCGAAGCATACGATGGGATTGCGATTTACACGAAAGACGGCAAAGCAAAAGGCAGCAGGATCCTGTATGTACGGTACAATATGAAGATCCGTGGAATTTATACTGAAGTACCGGGACTTGAAACCTTATATGCGGTCAAGGACAAAGATGGAAAATTCGATATTCAGGCAGAGATCTTTGACGAGCAGATTCAGACGATAATTGAAGAAGTTTCCGCACAGACAGATGTGCAGGAGCTGTTTGCACAGGTAGAAGCGGATTATGAACAGGCACTTGGTTCAGATGCAATGCTCGCACAGGCGGTGGAAGATCTGAAAAATGCAGTGGATCAGTAACACTGTAAATACAGCGAGCCAGTAACGTCTGAAAAAAGCGGTAAAGTCTATGAAAAAATGTTGTGCGTCAGCAGAAGTGGATGCTGTCTTGCCAAAAATTCATAAAGAATGCAGAATTTCAGGCAACATCCAGTCTCCGGATTGCGATTTTCTATTGCGCTTACATAAGGATTCAGATATAATAAATAAAGCGGCGCAGGCAAAGAGTCTGCGCTAACGTTTATGATGAAAAAGAGAGGAACGATCGATACTATGAAGAAGATCCTGGATCTGATTACAGAAGAAATGGAACAGGCATTTGCAGATGCCGGATACGAGAAAGAACTGGCGCGTGTTACACTTTCCAACCGCCCGGATTTATGTGAATATCAGTGCAATGGTGCGATGGCAGGTGCAAAAAAGTACCACAAAGCACCGATCATGATCGCAGAAGAAGTTGTGGCAAAGATTCCGGAGAACGGATATATCAGCGGAGCAGAAGCAGTTAAGCCAGGTTTCATCAACCTGAAGACCAACCCGGCAGCAGTCGCAGATTATCTGAACCAGATGGAAGCAGACGAAAAGCTCGGCGTGGAAGAAGTAGAGAATCCAAAGACAATCGTCATTGATTACGGCGGACCGAATGTGGCAAAACCGCTTCACGTCGGACATCTCCGCTCCGCGATCATCGGGGAAAGCGTAAAGAGAATCACCCGTTTTATGGGCAATAAAGTGGTTGGTGATATCCACCTTGGAGACTGGGGATATCAGATGGGACTGATCATCACAGAACTGAAGAAACGCCAGCCGGATCTTCCGTATTTTGATGATAATTTCACCGGAGAATATCCAAAAGAAGCACCATTTACCATCAGTGACCTGGAGGAAATCTATCCGGCAGCGTCCGCTTATGCAAAAGAGCATGATGATTACAGAGAAGAAGCACTGGATGCAACCTTCCAGCTGCAGAGCGGAAAGCGCGGTTACCGTGCAATCTGGGATCACATTATGAATGTGTCTGTGACAGACTTAAAGAAAAACTATGCGAACCTGAATGTTGAATTTGACCTCTGGAAAGGGGAATCTGACGCACAGAAATACATCCCGGATATGGTGGAAAGGCTGAAGAAGGAAGGCTATGCGCATATTGATAATGGAGCACTCGTGGTAGATGTCAAAGAAGAGACCGATACCAAAGAGATCCCACCGTGTATGATCCTGAAGTCCGACGGTGCAGCACTTTATGATACCACAGACCTTGCAACACTGGTAGAGCGTGAAGAACTGTTCCAGCCGAACGAAGTTATCTATGTAGTTGACAAACGTCAGGAACTGCATTTTGTACAGGTATTCCGCTGCGCGAAGAAGACCGGCATTGTAAAAGAGGATACAAAGCTTACTTTCCTTGGATTTGGTACGATGAACGGAAAAGACGGGAAACCGTTCAAGACCAGAGAAGGCGGCGTTATGCGTCTTGAGAACCTGATCCGCGAGATCACAGAAAAGATGTATGAAAAGATCACAGAGAACCGTACAGTATCGGAAGAAGAGGCAAAAGCAACAGCGAAGATGGTCGGAATGGCTGCGATCAAATACGGAGACCTCTCCAATCAGGCAGCAAAAGACTATGTATTCGATGTAGACAGATTCACTTCTTTTGAAGGAAATACAGGTCCGTACATCCTGTACACCATCGTTCGTATCAAATCCATCCTGAACAAGTACAAAGAATCAGGAAAGAGTATGGACGATATCAAGATCCTTTCGGCTACAAGTGAGAGCGAAAAGGCTCTGATGCTGGAAGCTGCGAAGTTTGGCAGTGTGATGGAGAATGTATACGAAGAACTTGCACCACACAAGATCTGCGCATATATTTATGATCTTGCAAATGCATTTAACCGTTTCTACCATGAGACAAAGATCCTGGCAGAAGAGGATGAACAGAAGCAGAAGAGCTACATTGCCCTTCTTACACTGACAAGAGACATTTTGACAACCTGCATCGATCTGCTTGGATTTGAAGCACCGGAAAGAATGTAAAAAGGCAGAAGCATCAGAAGTAATGACAATACGATAAAGAGGCGAGGACATATGACAGAGAAATTGTTTTACACAGACAGTCACCTGCAGGAATTTACTGCGGAGGTTGTGTCCTGCCGCCCGTGTGATAACGGATATGAGGCAGTTCTTTCAAGAACTGCCTTTTTTCCAGAAGGCGGCGGTCAGGCAGCAGATACCGGAGTGATTGACGGGATCAGAGTATATGATGTACAGGAAAAAGGAGAACAGATCTTTCACTATCTGGAAGGAGAACTGGAAGAAGGAAAGACCGTGACCGGTCAGATCGACTGGGACAAACGTTTTTCACGGATGCAGCAGCACAGCGGAGAACATATCGTATCGGGAATCGTTCATGCACGTTTTGGATATGATAATGTGGGATTCCATTTGAATGATGAGCTGTGCACTCTGGACTTAAGTGGTCCGCTCACGAAGGAGGAGCTTCGCGAGGTGGAAAATGCGGCAAATGAAGCGGTATTTGCAAATGTACCGGTTCAGATAAGTTATCCGTCCAAAGAAAAATTGAAGACGTTGGATTACCGCAGTAAGATAGAGATTGACGGACAGGTGCGTATCGTGACGATACCGGGATATGACGTGTGTGCCTGTTGTGCACCGCATGTGTATTTTACCGGAGAGATCGGTCTTATCAAACTGGTGCAGAGTCAGAATTATAAAGGCGGTATCCGGATCACTATGCTGTGCGGAAGAAGGGCACTGAAGGATTATCAGCAGAAAGAAGAAAGCGTGAAGGCGATCATGGGAAGCCTTTCAGCGAAGGAAGAATTGATTGCTGAAGCAGTTGAACGCGTAAAAGAGGAATGTACACAGCTGAAGAGTGAACTTGCAGAGACAAGATATCAGATTCTTGAAGCACAGGCAGAAAAAATTCCGGAGGGACAGAAAAAGGTCTGTATTTTTGATAGCAAATTAAGTGGGAATGAACCACGTGAGCTTATGAACCTTGTACTGAAAAAAGGAACAGAAGTATGTGCGGTATTTGCAGGAAACGAAGAGAGTGGATACCGTTATGTGATCGGCAGTGAGACAGAGGATGTGCGCCCGTACAGCAAGATCCTCAAAGAACAGTTTGACGGAAGAGGCGGTGGAAAACCGGTCATGGTACAGGGTTCTGTAAATGGAAGTGAAGAGGCAATTCGAAAAGTTTTTGAGTAAGAGAAGGCGGAGATGAAGAATGCGAGACAGGAAAACAGGGAGAATTATCTGGTATTTGTTCAGTGCGGTTCTGATCAAATGGGGTGTGGAGATCGCAGTAGCGACATTTGCACTTTCCTGCGGTCTGCGCAGCAATATGGGAATTGGGGCAGTCTCTTCGATCATCACGATCCCAATGATTGCGTGGATCTACCGGAAAGATCAGGGACGCTATGAAAAGCAGCAGGAATCCTGGTGGAAATATAAAGCGGCTTCCCGATATGGAATGTGGCTTGTTATGCTCGTCGGTGCAGTGACTGCGTGTGTGGCGATGAATGATATCGTCATGCTGATGAATATGCAGAGGATCAGCCAGATTTATCAGAGCACAGAGCAGATCATTTACAGTGCACCGCGTTGGCTTCAGCTGGCGGGAGCCGGGATTCTGGCTCCGGTCGCAGAAGAGCTTGTTTACCGCGGGATGATCTACCGGCGGATGCGCGAGAGCCTTACCGCTGTGCAGGCAGGTGTGTTTGTATCCATTTTGTTCGGTGTCGGTCATGGAAATCTGCCACAGGGACTTTATGCAATGGTACTCGGACTTCTGCTTGCTTGCATTTATGAGAAATTCCGGAATATTGCAGCTCCGATTCTGTTCCATATTGTTGTGAATATTACGTCATTATTGCTTTCGTGGTATGGGGGCTTTGAATGGATTCTGGGAACAGAGGGAAAAGCAGTTGGAATTACTGTACTGGCTACGTTGATTACTGTTATAATTTATGTAAAAATAAAAAATATAAGACAAGAAATACGATAATTAACTGAAAAATACTGAAAAAGTTTACAAAATAAATAATATCTGACAATTTCTGTAAAATTAGGGGTTTACTTTTGCAGACAAATGCTGTATAGTGTTAAATCATAAAAGCAACAACAAAACCGTTTTACAGAAAGGGCAGGTTATATGAGTGTAATACAACAAAATACAGAACAAGGCTTATACAGCCCTGATTTTGAGCATGACAACTGCGGTATCGGAGCTGTTGTGAACATCAAAGGGCAAAAGAGTCATGATACAGTCGCAAATGCGCTGAAAATCGTAGAAAATCTTGAACATAGAGCTGGCAAGGATGCCGAAGGGAAGACAGGAGACGGTGTAGGAATACTGTTACAGATTTCGCACAAGTTCTTTACAAATGTCTGTCGTCCCCTCGGCATCTTTTTAGGTTCTGAGAGAGATTACGGTGTGGGAATGTTTTTCTTCCCACAGGACGAACTGAAAAGGAATCAGGCAAAAAATATTTTCGAAGTTATTGTCGAAAAAGAAGGACTGAAATTCCTTGGATGGAGGGAAGTGCCGATCCGTAAAGAGATCCTTGGAAAGAAAGCACTCGAATGCATGCCGTGCATTATGCAGGGATTTATCGAACGACCGAAAAAAGTAAAACAAGGACTGGATTTTGACCGCAGACTTTATGTGGTAAGAAGAGTCTTTGAACAGAGCAGTGATGATACCTATGTAGCATCCCTGTCAAGCAGAACCATCGTGTACAAAGGAATGTTCCTTGTAAAACAGCTCCGGATGTTCTTTGAAGATCTGCAGAACCCGGATTATGAATCTGCAATTGCAGTTGTACATTCCAGATTCAGTACAAACACTAATCCAAGCTGGGAAAGAGCACATCCGAACCGTTTCATCGTACATAACGGAGAGATCAATACCATTCGCGGCAATGCAGATAAGATGCGGGCCAGAGAGGAAAACATGGAATCCGAGCATCTGGAAGGAGAGCTTTATAAAGTCCTTCCGGCAATCAATACCGCAGGTTCCGATTCTGCCATGCTGGATAACACGCTGGAATTCATGGTGATGAGTGGCATGCCGCTTCCGTTGGCAGTTATGATCACCATCCCGGAGCCATGGGCACAGAATGCAACGATGTCACAGAAAATCAAGGATTTCTATCAGTATTACGCAACGATGATGGAGCCATGGGACGGACCGGCATCCATCCTGTTCTCAGATGGAGATATTTTAGGAGCCGTACTTGACCGAAATGGACTCAGACCTTCCAGATATTACATCACAGATGATGACACACTGATCCTTTCTTCTGAGGTTGGTGTTCTGGATATCCCGCCGGAGAAGATCGTAGTCAAAGAAAGAATCCATCCAGGTAAGATGCTTCTTGTTGATACTGTTCAGGGGCGTGTCATCGACGACCAGGAACTGAAAGAAGAATATGCGGCAAGACAGCCTTATGGCGAATGGTTGAACAGTCAGTTGGTCAATTTAAGCGATTTAAAGATCCCGAATCAGAAAGTACCGCAGTATTCTAGAGAAGAATGCCAGAGACTGCAGAAAGCATTTGGATATTCTTACGAAGAAGTGAAGACTTCTATTTTAAATATGGCAATGAATGGAAGCGAAGGAATCGGAGCCATGGGTATCGATGCACCACTTGCCGTTCTTTCTGAGCAGCATCAGTCTTTGTTTGGATATTTTAAACAGTTATTTGCACAGGTAACGAACCCGCCGATCGACGCGATCCGTGAAAAAATCGTGACTTCGACAACGGTATATGTCGGAGAAGAAGGAAACCTTTTGGAACAGAAAGAGGAAAATTGTCATGTCCTGAAGATCAATGATCCGATCCTGACAGATACCGATCTCCTGAAGATCCGTAACATGAAAGTCGACGGTTTCCGTGTGGCAGAAATTTCTACTACTTATTATAAAAACTCCAGCCTGGAAAAAGCGATCGATTATCTGTTTATCCAGGTAGACCGTGCAATCCGTGAAGGCATGAATATCCTGATCTTAAGTGACAGAGGTGTGGATGAATATCATATTGCGATCCCGTCCCTGCTTGCAACCTCAGCGGTTCATCAGCATCTGGTAAGAACTAAGAGAAGAACAGAGGTTGCCATGATCCTTGAGACCGGAGAACCAAGAGAAGTACATCATTTCGCAACGCTTTTGGGATATGGTGCATCTGCAATCAACCCGTATCTTGCACATGAATCGATCAAACAGTTGATCGATACAGATATGCTTCAGAAAGATTATTATGCAGCAGTCAATGACTATAATGAAGCTGTTATAAGCGGAATTGTCAAAATTGCATCGAAGATGGGAATTTCCACGATCCAGTCTTATCAGGGATCCATGATCTTTGAAGCGATTGGATTAAAACCGGAATTCATTGAAAAATATTTCACCGGAACTGTCAGCCGTGTCGGTGGTATCGGACTGGAAGAAATTGCAAAAGATTATATGGCAAGGCATTCCGAGGCCTTTGATCCGCTGGGACTTTCCGTAGATCTGACGTTGAACAGTGTGGGACAACACAAGTCGAAGAGCGGTGGTGAAAAGCATCTGTACAACCCGAGAACGATCCATATGCTCCAGCAGTCTACAAGGCGCGGGGATTATGAAATGTTCAAGCAGTACACGCAGATGGTTGATGAAGAATCCAAAGGAATCACACTCCGTGGACAGATGGACTTCAATTATCCAAAGAAAGGAGTTCCGCTTTCAGAAGTAGAGAGTGTGGATTCGATCGTGACCAGATTCAAGACCGGTGCAATGTCTTACGGATCAATTTCAAAGGAAGCACACGAAACCCTTGCCCTTGCAATGAATGCACTGCACGGTAAGTCAAACTCCGGTGAAGGCGGAGAGGATATCGAGCGCCTTGGAACCGACAGAGGTTCTGCGATCAAACAGGTTGCCAGTGGACGTTTTGGTGTTACAAGCAGATATCTTGTCAGTGCAAAAGAGATCCAGATCAAGATGGCGCAGGGAGCAAAACCTGGAGAAGGTGGACATCTGCCGGGGGGAAAGGTTTACCCTTGGGTAGCAAAAACCAGACATTCTACGCCGGGTGTGGGACTGATCTCACCGCCGCCGCATCACGATATTTACTCGATCGAAGATCTGGCACAGCTGATCTATGACTGTAAAAATGCAAACAAGGATGCAAGAATTTCTGTGAAACTGGTATCTGAAGCCGGTGTCGGAACGGTTGCAGCGGGTGTTGCAAAAGCAGGAGCCGGACTGGTTCTGATCTCCGGTTATGACGGAGGTACAGGAGCTGCACCGAGAAGTTCTATCCATAATACCGGACTTCCGTGGGAGCTTGGACTTTCTGAAACACATCAGACACTGATCCAGAACGGACTGAGAGAAAGAGTCCGTATCGAGACAGACGGTAAGCTGATGAGTGGTCGTGATGTGGCGATCGCAGCACTTCTCGGTGCAGAGGAATTTGGATTTGCGACGGCACCGCTTGTAACCATGGGGTGCGTAATGATGCGTGTATGTAACTTGGATACCTGTCCGGTCGGAATTGCAACCCAGAATCCGGAACTGAGAAAGAGATTTGCCGGAAAACCAGAATATGTCATCAATTTCATGCGTTTTATCGCGGAAGAATTAAGAGAATATATGGCAAAACTTGGCATTCGTACTGTAGATGAACTGGTGGGAAGGACAGACCTTCTGAAAGTGAGAGATGTGCCGACATCCAAACGTGCCGCAACACTGGATCTTTCCAGAATCCTCAATAATCCGTATGCAAAAGAGAAGAAAGGCATGATCTTCAATCCGAAGAAAGTCTTTGATTTTGAACTAAATAAAACACTGGATGAAAGAGTCCTGGTAAAGGAACTTCTTCCGTCACTGGAAAAGAAACAGAAGAGAATCCTGGAGCTGGATGTAAAAAATACAGACCGTACATTCGGCACAATCTTCGGTTCTGAGATTACAAGACGTTATCCGGACGGACTGGAAGAAGACAGCTATGTGTTGAAATGTAAGGGCGCAGGCGGACAGTCATTCGGAGCATTTATACCAAAAGGTCTGACACTGGAACTGACCGGTGACAGCAATGATTATTTTGGAAAAGGACTTTCCGGTGGTAAACTGATCGTTTATCCGCCGACTGGTGTGAAATTTAAAGCTGATGAAAATATTATTATTGGTAACGTAGCGCTTTATGGTGCAACAAGCGGAAAAGCCTATATCAATGGTGTGGCAGGCGAACGTTTCTGTGTCCGTAACTCCGGAGCAACAGCAGTTGTAGAAGGGGTCGGTGATCATGGATGCGAATATATGACTGGTGGACGGGTTGCAATTCTTGGCAAGACCGGAAAGAACTTTGCAGCAGGTATGAGTGGCGGTGTTGCCTACGTTCTGGATATGGACAGTGATCTTTATACAAAAGTCAACAAACAGATGGTTAATATCGAAAAAGTAACATCTAAGTTCGATGTATCTGAATTGAAAGGTATGATCGAAGAACATGTAGCAGCAACCAATTCCGAGACGGGAAAAGAAATCCTGGATCATTTCAAAGAATATCTGCCGAAGTTTAAGAAGATCATTCCGCGTGATTACGAGAGAATGCTGACCCGCATCCTTCAGCTGGAAGAAAAAGGTCTCAGCAGCGAACAGGCAAAAACCGAAGCATTTTATGCGATCAAAGAAGGAAGATAGGAGGCCAAAAACGTGGGAAAAGCAACAGGATTTATGGATTATGACAGACGCGATGCAGAGTGCGAATCTCCAAAAGAGAGAATTAAGCATTTCCGGGAATTCCACACGCCTCTGTCAAAAGAAGAGCAGGAAATACAGGGCGCCAGATGTATGGCATGCGGCGTCCCGTTCTGCCAGGCGGGACAGATGATCGCAGGGATGGCAAGCGGCTGTCCTCTGCATAATCTGGTGCCGGAGTGGAATGACCTGATTTATCACGGCAACTGGGAAGAGGCATATTACCGGCTGAAAAAGACAAACAATTTTCCGGAATTTACTTCCAGGGTATGCCCGGGACTTTGTGAGGCGGCATGTACCTGCAACCTGCACGGAAGCCCTGTGACGACTAAAGCAAATGAATATGGGATTATTGAAAATGCTTACGAAAAGGGATATGCAAAAGCATGTCCGCCGAAAGCGCGTACCGGCAAAAAGATAGCGATAATCGGTTCCGGACCTTCCGGTCTCACAGTCGCAGATCAGTTAAATAAACGAGGACATCTGGTAACAGTATTTGAGCGGGAAGATAAGCCGGGTGGACTTCTCCGCTATGGAATCCCGAATATGAAGCTGGAAAAACAGTTCATCGACCGGAAACTTGCAGTAATGGAAGAAGAAGGCATCCGTTTTGAAACTGGCTGCAATATTGGAAAAGATAAGAAATCTGCAGAACTTCTGAAAGCATTTGACCGGGTGGTGCTTTGTTGCGGTGCATCCCATCCGCGTGATATAAAAGTACCCGGAAGAGATGCAAAAGGAATCTACTTTGCAGTAGATTTTCTGAAATCAACTACGAAATGTCTCTGGAAAAATGAGATGCAGCTGAAAGAAGGCGAATATATTTCTGCAAAGGGCAAAAATGTAATTGTCATCGGTGGTGGCGATACGGGAAATGACTGTGTTGGAACGTCGATCCGTCATGGTGCAAAATCCGTTCTTCAGCTGGAAATGATGCCGAAACTTCCGGATGAGAGAAGCGCTATGAATCCATGGCCGGAGTGGCCGAGAGTCTGCAAGACAGACTATGGTCAGCAGGAAGCAATTGCTCTCTGGGGACATGATCCGAGGGTTTATCAGACAACGGTAAAGGAATTTGTCAAAGATAAGAATGGAAATCTTTGCAAGGTGGTTCTTGTGAAACTGGAAAGCAAGAAGGATGAAAAGACCGGACGTATGATGATGGCAGAGGTCGCAGGAAGTGAGTACACGGTAAATGCAGAACTGGTGCTGATCGCAGCGGGGTTCCTCGGAAGTGAGGATTATGTGACAAAGGCATTCGGTGTGGAAGTCAATGAGCGCACGAATGTTAAAACAGCTCCGGGTGAGTATAAAACGAATGTGCCGAATATATTTACGGCAGGAGATATGCACAGAGGACAGTCGCTGGTTGTGTGGGCAATCCGGGAAGGAAGAGAAGCGGCACAGCAGATAGATCTGGATCTGATGGGGTATACGAATCTGTCAGTACAGTAATTAGTGGCGTTTGATTTTATGAAGGCGTAGCCCGCCGCAAGGTGTAGGAAGTGGTTCCTGCACCTTGCGGCGGGCTACGCTTTTAATGAAAATGTGCAATAGATTTATTTTTCAGGTACGATTTCTAACCAGTAGCCGTCTGGGTCTTCGATGAAGTAGATACCCATGGACTCATTTTCGAAACAGACGCAGTTCATTTCTTTATGGTGTGCGAGGGCGGCATCCATGTCGTCTACGGTGAAGGCGAGGTGGATTTCGTTGTCGCCGAGGTCGTATGGGCGGTCCATGTCGCGAAGCCAGGTGAGCTCGAGCTGATGAACGGAGCTTCCATCACCGAGGTAGACGAGCTTAAAACTTCCGTCAGCAGCATCTTTTTCGCGGACTACGGTGAGTCCGAGTGCATCTTTGTAGAATTGAATTGATTTTTCAAGGTCACGTACATTTAAGTTGTTATGGTTGAATTTGAAATTCATAGTGGAATCCTTCTTTCTTATTTAGTATTCTAGATTTATTGATTATGAAGTCAGTTTAGCATAAATAATAAGGATTACGCAAGGAATTCTAAATTCCTTAATTTCTTCTGCAACCAACTAGTTATTGTTCACTTCCGTGTCAATCACTACGCTGACTGGCACGGAGGATACATGTTTTATCTTGAATGGCATCTTGCTCATCGTCTTGTGTCTCCATTGGATAGTTGCCTGATTATTAGGAGTGATAACGAAAATATCAGTATATTATGATACCCTAGTAGAATATTACAAAAATGTTAAATTGTATTGCAAAAAATAGAAAAATGGTATATAATCGACCACAGGGTTAGGAAAATAATTAGTAAAAAATATAGGATGGGTGATTATGAGAAAATTTAAACAAGCATTTTTGGCATCTGTTCTTGCAAGTTCAATGGTAGTTACGCCAGTATTTGCAGATGATGTCAGCAATCTGCAGAATAGTAAAAATGCAGCACAGAGTGAAGTGAATTCTCTTCAGTCAGAATTGCAGACACTAATTGAAAAAATGAGTAAGCTGGAAGATGATCTGGTGTCAACAGGTCAGCAGATCACACAGGCACAGGATGATCTTACTGTTGCTAAAGAAAAAGAACATCAGCAGTACGAAGATATGAAGAAGCGTATCAAGTATATGTATGAAGAAGGCAACTCGACTGCGATTGAGACTCTGATCAGTGCTGAGAATTTCTCAGACTTGCTTAACAAAGCAGAGTATGTTCAGAACGTACATAGTTATGACAGAAAGCAGCTTCAGGAATATATTGATACCAAGCAGCAGATTGCAGATCTGAAAGCACAGCTTGAAGAAGATCAGGCGAATCTGGAGTCTATGCAGTCTGATTATGAGGCAGAGCAGACGACGCTGAGTAATACGCTGGAATCTAAGAAAGAAGAAGTCGCAGATCTGGATCAACAGCTTCAGGCAGCTGTAGCAGCAGCTGAAGCAAAGAGGCAGGCAGAAGAAGCTGCAAAGGCAGCAAAAGCAGCTGAGTCAACAAAGTCAAATTCGACCGTTGCATCGACAAGCAACAGTGGTTCACAGACTGTAGGTAATACAACAAATAACAATGGTAATAACAACACAACCGTTACACCGAGTGCACCAAGTACACCAAGTACGCCAAGTACCCCGACAGTGACTCCGGATACAAGTAATAATAACAGCAGTAGTGATAACGGTGGAAGTACATATGGCAACGGAAGCGCTATTTTAAGTGCAGCAGCAGCATACCTTGGAGTTCCTTATGTATGGGGCGGTACTTCGGGAAGTGGTGTTGATTGTTCAGGTCTTGTATACCTGGCACATCAGGCATGTGGTATTCCAATTACACGTAACTCATACAGTCAGGGAAGTGGCGGACAGGCAGTGTCAGACCCGCAGCCGGGTGATGTTGTATGTTACGGAGGACATGTGGGAATCTACGCAGGAGGCGGACAGATGATTCATGCACCGCAGCCGGGTGAGGTCGTATGTTATACAAGTGTTAATTATGCATACCACTGGTATAGAAGATACTGGTAAGAAACGAAGTAACTGAAGTAAGTAAAAAAATTTTTTTGCGGAAATCGACGAAAACGTACATAATTCCATGAGAAGTTAAATACTGATTTTTGCTAAAAACTTGAAAAACGTACAAAATAAAAGAGATTTTCATTTGGCATAGGCCATTTGAAAATCTCTTTTTTGAAACTATTTTATTAACCTAAAAAAACTTCTTTTTTCTACGGCGTCCTTTGCAATAAGGACAGGATTCACGATGTCTCTTTTGATAGAAAACTTTATCAGCTGGACTCAATGGATATTTATGTTCAGAGCTTCTTTTACAGTTCCACCAAACCTTTTGTGAATATGTATCTAATATTTCATCGGGATTTACAAGGCAATAGTTTGCAATAAAATCCCAATCTTCCATTAAATCAGGATGAAGCGCGGCAAAGGATGTTTTTCCAGGAAGTGCTTTACGACCGGAACAATAAGGACAATCGGTAACTCCATTTATAACATCGATGATTCGAGCAGGATAATTACCGTGACAAGTAGGGCAACAATTTATTGGCATCACTAGAGCTGAAAGATAAGGTGAATTGGGACTATTTTATTTTGTTGGTTGCAAAAACAGGAATGAGATTTTCTGAACTAATTAAGCAATTGCCAGAGGATAAGCCAATTTTTGTTGATGGGGCAGTATACAATTCAACAGTAAACAATATACTTGCAAGACACTGTAAAGAATGCAATATACCAGTAATATCAATTCATGGATTGCGGCATACGCATGCGTCTTTGCTGCTGTTTACAGGCGTATCTATTGCTAGTGTAGCAAGAAGATTGGGACATTCGAGTATGACAACAACACAGAAAACATATTTACATATTATTCAGGAATTGGAAAATAAAGATATTGATTTAGTTATGCGTTCATTATCAAGTTTAAGTTAACGAATTACACGGCTTGCGTTGATTAAGAGTGATAAGAAAATGACCTGATTTATTTATACAAAAATCGGTATAAATAAGTTGGGTCATTTATTGTGCAGTATATTTGATTATGGTAATATAAAGATATGAATTTTCCAAAAGAAAAGAGAATGAAAATGAATATAACAAGTACAAGTAAATTTGTAAGTTTAATCCTACGCCATAAACCAGAAACAATTGGAATCCAATTGGATGAACATGGTTGGGCAAATGTAGACGGGCTGATTGCCGGAATTTCGAAAACACGTGAATTTAATAGAGAAATGCTGGAAGAAATTGTTTGGACAGATAATAAGCAAAGATTTACCTTTAATGAAGATAAAACAAAGATTCGGGCAAATCAGGGACATTCGATTCCTGTTGATGTAGAATTACCAGCAACAATACCGCCTGAAACGCTCTGGCATGGAACTGGAGAAAAATATGTTGCATCCATTGATCAACAAGGATTGATTCCAAAGGGTAGGTTATATGTGCATTTATCATCAGACGCAGCTACAGCTACGAAAGTCGGCTCACGTCACGGAAAACCAGTGCTTTATATCGTAAAAACAAAAGAAATGTATGACGATGGATATTCATTTTTCTTATCAAAAAATGGAGTATGGTTAACAAAAGAAGTCCCCGTAAAATATTTAATCAAAGAACAGACAGAAAGATTGCTGAACAGATAGGAACATTCCGGAAAGGTGAGTACTGCCGGGTGTGCGAGCTCCTTGAAAAAACGATTTATGGAGAGGAAGAACTGGAAGAATATGAGAAACGTACACTGAACCGGTTCATGAAAAAACTTACTGTTCCGGGCGAAAAATGTAATCTGAAGATGCGGATGAATCTGCGCTATGCATGTTTCAAATTTCTAGGTATGTAAAAAGAATCACTTATCAGAAAAATAAAAACAACAGGAGGAAACTAAAAATGGAAGTAATACGCGCAAAAAGTGCCGGATTCTGCTTTGGTGTAAAACGCGCTGTCGATACAGTATATGAGCAGGTTGAAAAACAGATGGGAAAACAGATCTATACTTATGGTCCGATCATCCATAATGAAGAGGTTGTAAAGGACATGGAAGCACATGGCGTAAAAGTCCTGCACAGTGAGGAAGAACTGAAAGGTCTGGAAGAAGGACTGGTGATTATCCGCTCTCATGGTGTTCCAAAGAGAATCTGTGACCTAATGGATGAAAAAGGCATCGAATATGTAGATGCAACCTGTCCGTTTGTGAAAAGAATCCATAAGATTGTTGCCGAAGAAAGTAAAAAAGGCAGCCGGATCATTATCATTGGTAATCCGGATCACCCTGAGGTTGAAGGAATCCGGGGCTGGGCAGGAGAAAATGTAACCGTTATAAAAAATGCAGAAGAAGCAGAAAAATTTGAAAATACTACATCTGAAAGAATTTGTATTGTGTCTCAGACGACATTTAATTACAATAAATTCAAAGATTTAGTTGAAATTATTTCAGAAAAGGGTTATGATATAAGTGTTTTAAATACGATTTGTAATGCAACCAGAGAGCGTCAGACAGAAGCAAGGAGCATTGCAAAAGAGGTGGATGCTATGATTGTAATCGGAGACAAACATAGTTCCAATACCCAGAAACTGTATGAAATATGCAGCAGGGAATGTCACAATACGTACTATATACAGACACTTGACGATTTTGATATGAATCAATTAAGGTCCGTGGAAACAGTAGGTATTACAGCAGGGGCATCCACGCCCAACAATATAATTGAGGAGGTTCAAAATAATGTCAGAATTAACTTTTGAACAAATGTTAGACGAGTCATTTAAAACAATTCATAATGGAGAGGTCGTAGATGGTACTGTAATTGATGTTAAGCCAGATGAAATCATCTTAAATATAGGATACAAAGCAGACGGTATCATCACCAGAAGTGAATATACCAATGATAACAGTGTAGATCTTACAACTGTTGTTTCTGTTGGCGATCCGATGACTGTTAAAGTACTGAAAGTCAATGATGGAGAAGGACAGGTTCTTCTTACATACAAGAGACTTGTTGCAGAAAAAGGTAACGAAAGATTAAAAGAAGCATTCGAGAACAAAGAAGTCCTGAAAGCACCGGTTACTCAGATCCTTGGCGGTGGATTAAGCGTTGTTGTAGATGAAGCAAGAGTATTCATCCCGGCAAGTCTTGTATCAGATACTTACGAAAAAGACCTTTCTAAGTACAAAGATCAGGAAATCGAATTTGTTATCAGCGAATTCAATCCAAGAAGAAACCGTATCATCGGTGACAGAAGACAGCTTCTTGTTGCTGAAAGAGCAGAAAAGCAGAAAGAACTCTTCGCTAAACTTAAAGTCGGTGATGTGATCGAAGGAACAGTTAAGAACGTAACAGATTTCGGTGCATTTATCGATCTCGGCGGAGTAGACGGACTTCTTCATATCTCAGAGATGTCATGGGGAAGAGTTGACAATCCGAAGAAAGTATTCACAGTTGGTGAAACTCTTAAAGTTCTTGTTAAAGATATCCATGATACAAAAGTTGCACTCAGCTTAAAATTCCCGGAGACAAATCCATGGGCTAACGCAGCTGAGAAGTACGCTGTAGGTACAGTTGTAACAGGAAAAGTTGCAAGAATGACAGACTTTGGTGCATTCGTAGAACTTGCTCCTGGAGTAGATGCACTCCTTCATGTATCACAGATCTCAAGAGCACATGTTGAAAAACCTTCAGACGTACTTTCTGTAGGTCAGGAGATTACAGCTAAGATCGTAGATCTTAACGAAGCTGACAAGAAGATCAGCCTTAGCATGAAAGCACTTGAAAATGCAGAAGCTCAGGAAGAAACTGAAGAATAATTAAATAAGATATACAAGGATAGAGACTGATTGAAGTCTCTATCTTTTGTTTGAAAAAACTGGTAGACATAACTAACTACAGCTGAAAAAAGTTTTCGGATCCATAAGTGATCTCGATAAGTAAGATGAAAAATTTTACCGAATAGTCAGAAAATTCACAAAGAGAGGTCGTAGTAGCCTCTCTTTTTTGTGTAGGGAGACTATTGTGTTAAAAAAACGACAAGATGTACTGGAAAATATACAATAAAATGACGAAAGTTACTGGAATTGTAGGATTTATTTTAGTATATTTATAAGAGAGAAAACAGGAAGGAAGGATATCAAAATGGGACTTTTGACATTTAAAGGCGGAGTTCATCCGAACGACGGAAAAAGTCTTGCGAAAGACAAGGCAATCGTAGAACTTCTGCCACAGGGTGATCTTGTATACCCGTTATCCCAGCATATCGGAGCACCGGCTAAGCCAGTAGTAGCAAAAGGTGACCATGTGCTTAAAGGGCAGAAAATTGCCGAAGCGGGGGGCTTCGTGTCTGCACCGATCTATGCATCCGTATCAGGTACTGTAAAAGCGATTGAACCGCGTGTGAATCCGACAGGTTCTAAAGTGAACAGTATCATCATTGCAAATGACGGTCAATACGAAGAAGTAGAATATCCACAGCCAAAACCTCTTTCTGAACTGACAAAAGAAGAGATTCTGAATATCATTGGAGAGGCTGGCGTAGTAGGTATGGGTGGAGCAGGTTTCCCTACCAGAGTGAAGCTTTCACCAAAAGAGCCAGACAAAATTGATTATATCATTGCAAACTGTGCGGAATGTGAGCCGTATATTACTGCCGATTACAGAAGAATGCTGGAGAATCCGGAACTTCTGGTAGAAGGTATGCGTGTGATCCTGAAGCTTTTTGACAATGCGAAAGGTTTATTTGCAATCGAAGATAACAAACCGGACTGTATCGCAAAATTAAAAGAGCTGACCAAGGACGAGCCTCGTATGGAAGTCAGAGAGATGATGACCAAGTACCCACAGGGCGCAGAACGTCAGCTGATTTTTGCAAATACAGGACGTGCGATCAACTCTACCATGCTTCCGGCAGATGCTGGATGTGTAGTAGACAACGTAGAGACCATCATCAGCATTTACAATGCAGTAGTAAAAGGCATTCCGTCTATGGAACGTGTCGTTACTGTAACAGGGGATGGAGTTGTAAATCCTGGTAACTACAAAGTACTCTTCGGAACCAACCAGAACGAACTGATCGAAGCCGCCGGCGGACTCAAAGAAGGCTGTGAAAAAGTTATTTCAGGTGGACCGATGATGGGATTTGCGATGTATACGACCGATACACCGATCACCAAAACATCTTCATCTATTCTTTGCATGTCAAAAGATGAAGTATCAGCCTGTGAACCGACAGCATGTATCAACTGCGGACGGTGCGTTGACGCCTGTCCAAGCCGCATTATTCCGTCAAGACTGGCTGATTTTGCAGAACGCCATGACGAAGAAGCATTCCTCAAATTCAATGGTCTTGAATGTGTAGAATGTGGATCCTGCAGTTATGTATGTCCGGCTAAGAGACAACTGAAGCAGGCAATCGGATCGATGAGAAAAACCGCACTTGCCAACAAAAAGAAAAAATAGAATAGAGAGGAAGAGGTGAACAAAAGTGAGTGAACAGTTAAAAGTATCATCTTCACCACATATCCGTTCTAAAGAGACAACCGGCAATATCATGCTGTGGGTTATCATCGCTCTGTTACCGGCAACTTTCTTTGGAATTTACAACTTCCGTGACACACATGCATGGCTGCTTGTTATTGTGACAACAGCAGCAGCAGTTCTTACGGAGTACATTTACGAAAAACTGATGCATAAAAAGATTACGATCAAGGATTTCAGTGCCGCAGTTACAGGACTTCTGCTTGCACTCAACCTTCCGCCGACAGCCCCGATCTGGATGGGAATCATCGGAAGTGTATTCGCAATCCTGGTTGTAAAGCAGCTCTTTGGCGGATTGGGACAGAACTTCATGAACCCTGCACTTGGAGCAAGATGTTTCCTTCTTATTTCCTTCACAGGAAGAATGACAAGCTTCGTATATGACGGCGTATCCGGTGCAACACCACTGGCAACGATCCGTGCTAATATCGAAGCAGGAAATGCAGCACTTGACGGTGTGAACAGCATGGACATGCTGATCGGAAATATTGCCGGAACCATCGGTGAGACATCCGTTATCGCAATCGTGATCGGAGCGATCATCCTGATCCTCAAAGGAATCATTGATCTTCGTATCCCGGGTACATATATTGTGACATTTGCACTTTTCATCGGAATCTTCGGTGGATTTGTAGATGGAATTGGATTCTTCAACGTTCAGTACATGACAGCAGAACTCTGTGGTGGTGGTCTGATGCTTGGAGCATGGTTTATGGCAACCGATTATGTAACTTCCCCGATCACCAAAAAAGGGCAGATCGTATATGGTATCCTTCTTGGATGTCTGACTGGTCTGTTCCGTCTGTTCGGTGGTTCAGCAGAAGGTGTATCTTATGCGATCATCTTCAGTAACCTTCTTGTACCGCTGATCGAGAGAGTTACTCTTCCAAAGCCTTTCGGTAAAGGAGGAGAAAAATAATGAATAAGATTATCAAAAATACACTGATCCTTGCAGCAATCACCGTTGTATCCGGTCTGGTACTTGGAGCTGCTTACGAAGTAACAAAAGGTCCAATCGCACAGACACAGGCAAAGCAGAAACAGGAAGCCTGTCAGGCCGTTTATCCGGAAGCAGATTCCTTTGAGGCAATGGACGTAGATCAGAAAGCTGCCAAAGAAGCAATCAAAAAGATGGGAACGAATGCAACAGTAGATGAAGTCTATTCTGCTGTTATGGATGGAAGCGAAGCTGGTTATGTTATAACAGTAACTGACAAAGATGGTTACGGCGGAGATATCCAGATCACAGTCGGTATCATGAGTGACGGTACGGTAAATGGCATTTCTTTCCTTTCCATCAGCGAGACAGCAGGTCTTGGTATGCGTGCGAAAGAACCAAGCTTTTACAATCAGTTTGCAGGACAGCAGGCTGAAAAATTCTATGTATCCAAAGATGGCGGAGACGGACAGCCGATCGATGCTTTGAGTGGTGCAACCATCACTTCCCGTGCAGTCACAGGAGCTGTCAACACAGCACTTGGATATTACCAGACAGCGTTAGGAGGTAGTGGAAATGAATAAATGTACAGAAAGACTTTATAACGGTCTTGTAAAAGAAAACCCGACCTTTGTTATGATGCTTGGTATGTGTCCGACACTGGCGGTTACAACATCCGCAATCAACGGTATTGGTATGGGACTTTCTACCACAGTGGTATTGATTTTCTCAAACCTTTTGATTTCCATGCTGCGTAAGATCATTCCGGATTCGGTTCGTATGCCGGCATTTATCGTAGTCGTAGCAACACTTGTTACTGTGGTACAGTTCCTTCTGGAAGGTTTTGTACCTAGTCTTTATGCATCACTTGGTGTATATATTCCTCTGATCGTAGTTAACTGTATCATCCTTGGACGTGCAGAAGCATATGCATCAAAGAACCCGGTCCTTCCATCTGTATTTGATGGTATTGGTATGGGACTTGGATTCACACTTGGTCTTACCTGCATCGGTATCGTCAGAGAGCTGATTGGTTCCGGAAAATTATTCGGATTTCAGGTTATGCCTGATATCTACGAACCTGTTACTATTTTCATCCTTGCTCCTGGTGCATTCCTTGTCCTTGCATTCCTTGTTGCGGCACGTAACAAGATCATGAAGAAACTGGAAGCAAAAGGAAAGAAAGTTGTCAAAGCGCAGGGATGTTGTGAAGGCGGATGCGCTTCATGCGGCGGATGCGACGGACACGTGTTCCCGACAGGTCAGGAAAAGGAATAGGAGGGAGATAAGAGATGAAAGAATTACTTATTATAGCAGTTGGTTCGGCGCTTGTTAACAACGTCGTACTCAGCCAGTTCCTCGGTATCTGTCCTTTCCTTGGTGTTTCTAAGAAAATTGAGACAGCAGCCGGCATGGGCGGCGCAGTTGTTTTCGTTATTACAATCGCATCTTTCATTACCGGTGCGATCTACCAGTTCATCTTACATCCGGCAGGATTTGAGTATCTGCAGACCATCGTATTTATTCTGGTTATCGCAGCACTCGTTCAGTTTGTAGAAATGTTCCTCAAGAAGGTTATGCCTCCGCTTTATAATGCACTTGGTGTATATCTCCCGTTGATCACAACAAACTGTGCAGTACTTGGTGTATCACTGAACTGTGTAACAAAAGGATATAACATTCTTGAAGGTGTTGTATACGGATTCTCCACAGCAGTCGGATTCACGATCGCGATCGTGATCATGGCTGGTATCCGTGAGAAGATCGAATACAACGATATCAGTGAGTCTTTCCAGGGAACTCCGATCGTACTGCTTACTGCAGCACTGATGTCCATCGCGTTCTTTGGATTCTCAGGAATCATTTAACAGAAGGAGGACCGTGTTATGAGTATAACAGGAGTATTGATTGCTGCACTTATCGTAGGCGGTACCGGCGTATTCATCGGTGTCTTCCTTGGAATTGCAGGCAAGAAATTTGCAGTTGAAGTAGATGAAAAAGAAGAAGCGATTCTCGCAGAACTTCCGGGTAACAACTGTGGTGGATGTGGATATGCCGGATGTTCCGGTCTTGCAGCAGCTATCGCAAAAGGAGAAGCTCCGGTCGGACAGTGTCCGGTCGGCGGTGCTCCGGTAGCAGCAAAGATCGCAGCGATCATGGGCGAAGAAGCCGGTGAAAGCGTACACGAAGTTGCATTTGTAAAATGTGCAGGAACCTGCGAAAAAGCAAAACAGGCATATGATTATACAGGAATTACAGATTGCCAGATGGCAGCCATGATGCAGAATGGCGGACCAAAAGGATGTTCTTTCGGATGTCTTGGTTTCGGAAGCTGCGTAAAGGCATGTCCGTTCGATGCGATCCATATCGTAGACGGAATTGCAGTAGTCGACAAAGAAGCATGTAAAGCCTGTGGTAAATGTATCGCTACTTGTCCAAAACATCTGATCGAGCTTGTACCTTATGAACAGAAGCATCTCGTACAGTGCAGCTCAAAAGATAAAGGAAAAGACGTTATGAGCGTATGTTCCGTAGGATGTATCGGATGTAAGATGTGTGAAAAAGTATGTGAATCTGATGCAGTACATGTAGTAGATAACATCGCACACATTGATCCGGAAAAATGTACAAACTGTGGAAAATGTGCGGAGAAATGTCCGAAGAAGATCATTAAGTAAATAAATAATGAAAAAAAGGATCCGGATGCTGTTTCGGAGGCTAAGAACAAGTTTTTCTTAGGCTTCTGCAAATGCATCCGGATCCTTTTTTTATTGAGTTCATTCGACTGCGGAAGGATGAAAGGATGGAAAGAGAAAGTTAGGAAAATTTAATTTTTAGAATATCGTGGGGTATGTTATAATAGAAAAAATGGAGAAGGAAAAGAAAAATTATTGGTTGACGGTTAGGTGGAAAATCATCCAAAATAGAAATGAAAATAGAGACAAAATACGACATTGCATCATCTGTAAATATTGGCGCAGAGTATGACAAGGGCGTGAAGAAACTCTTTAAGAGCAAAGAGATCATTGTGCCGATTATGGAGATGGTGATTCCGGAATATGAAGGGTGTTCGCAGGAAGAGATCCTGAATTGTCTGGACCTTGCATCGATTACATCGGATGAGGTTGTCAGTGACGCACCGGTTTCGGAGACGGATGAATATCGGATACGGGGCGAAGATACAGAACTTTCTGGAGGTTCGGATAAGCTGATTCGGTTTGATTCAAAGTTTAGGATTCGCAATCCGAAGCTTTCAGAGGAAAATATTTTGGTGAATCTTCATATTGATCTTGAAGGACAGAAAAGTTATACGCCGAAGAATCCAACCTATCCCATTATAAAAAGAGGACTTTATTATGTCGCAAGGGATTTGAGCAGTCAGCTTGGAGTGGCAACTGGAAAGACAAATTATGCAGATCTGGAGAAGTGTTATTCAATCTGGATCTGTTTGGAAGATGTCCCGGTAAGATTGAGAAATACAATGACGGAATATCGCATAAGAAAAGAAGATGTTCTGGGAGAGACGGACGAACCGGAAGAAGATTATGACCTGATGAGTGTAATTGTTATCCGGATGGGAGAAAAATCAGAAGAGAGAGGGATATTTGATTATCTTAATCAGGTATTTGTGGGAAATATAGAAGAAATAGAGACTTATTCACATATTGAATGGGAAGATGAATTTAAGGAGGATGTGGCTATGACGATGACAGGGTTTAGTGATATATTAGTTAGAAGAGGGAGAGAAGAAGGCAGAGAAGAAGGGCGAGAGGAGACAACGGTTAAATTTATCTGGAGTTTACATGAAATGGATTTTACAGATGATATGATTTCGGAAGCAGTAAAAAGACCGATTGATTATGTGCAGGATATTTTGAAAAAAGATGCACCTCAATAAGAAAGTTGGGAACACTTTTGTGAAAAATAGATTAATAGCAGGAATAAAGATGCTTTTACAGGACTTATGGAATATCCGCATTGCGATTCTTGTATTTGCAATTTATTTTGTTATAGGAAGAAAGTTTTTATACAGTCTGTGTCCAATGGTGATCATGACGGGATTTCCTTGTCCGGGATGCGGGCTTACAAGAGCGATGTTTATGGTGCTGCGAGGGGACTTTGCCGGGGCATGGAAAATGCATCCGTTTATTTATGGTGTGATTATTCTGGTGGGATGGTTTGGCATGCGGAGATACATACAGAGAAAAGAAACGAAGAGTCTTGGGAAATGGGTGATTCTTCTGTGCGTAGGGCTGATTCTATATTATGTGTTCCGAATGGTAAGGTATTTTCCGGGAGATGCTCCGATGAGTTATTACTATGGAAGCGTGGGATACCGGGTGTGGGAGATAATTAGAAGTGGAAGAAATTATTTATAGTAGAGTATATAAAAGTGCCGCGAAGTCATCAAAACGATGATGGAGCGGCACTTTTTTGGATTATTTACAAAAGATACTATGGAACCTTTTTGTGCAGAATCAGCAGGAGACAGCTTTATGGGAATAGCGACACTGACTAATTTATGTCTTCCCGCGCTAATCCTAGCGCAGGAAGCCTCTCAGCATTTTTTCTTTCCAGAACCGGTACTTCTGATACCGTATCGGCAGATCCATCCAGGTTTTCTTATCGACTATGCTTCTCTGATGTGTGAAGCATTCAAATCCTTCTTTTCCATGATAGCATCCCATGCCGCTTTCTCCGACACCGCCGAACGGCATCTGGCTGGTGGCGAGGTGGATGATGGTATCGTTGATGCAGCCGCCGCCAAAATGGCATTTGGCAAGGACTTTCTTTTTGGCAGCAGGATCTTCGGTGAAAAGATAGAGTGCAAGCGGGTGGGGATGGGATTCGACCTGCTGGATTGCATCATTCAGGTCAGAATAGGTAAGTACCGGAAGAATCGGTCCGAAAATTTCTTCGCCCATGACCGGATCGTCCCAGGTGACATCTTTTAGGATGGTCGGGGCAATGCGCAGGGCAGACGGATCGGACTCACCTCCACAGACCAGCTTATCGGCAGCAATCAGGTTCTGCAGCCGGTGAAAATGTTTTTCGTTGATGATTTTCCCATAATCCGGATTTTGAAGAGGCTGTTTGCCAAACTGCCGGTGGATTTCTTTTTCCAGTGCCTGAAGCAGCTGGTTTCGAACAGAAGCATCGCAGAGGATATAATCCGGGGCAACGCAGGTCTGTCCGCAGTTGAGGTATTTTCCGAATACGATCCGTCTTGCGGTGAGAAAAATTTTCGCCGTGGAATCCACGATGCACGGGCTTTTCCCACCAAGCTCCAGAGTGACGGGAGTCAGGTATTCGGCAGCATGACGAAGGACTTCTTTTCCAACCGTTTTTCCTCCGGTGAAAAAGATTTTGTCAAAACGCTGGTTTAAGAGCGCCTGATTTTCTTCCCGGCCTCCGGTGATCATCGTTGCATATTTCGGCGGATAACATTCCTTGAGGATCTGGCTCAGAATCTGACTGGTGTGTGGAGCGTAAGCGCTTGGCTTCAGGATGACGGTATTTCCGGCGGCGAGCGCATCGATCAGCGGTTCTAAAGTGAGGAGTACCGGGTAATTCCAGGGACTCATGATCAGTACGGTTCCGTAGGGGGATGGCGATTGAAAGCTTTTGGCGGCGAAGTGTGCCAGCGGAGTAGGGACGGTTTTACAGCGCATCAGCTTTGGTAAATGCCTTTGCATCCAGGTAAGCTCGGAAAGTGTCAGACCGATTTCGCACATATAGCTTTCCATCCGGCTTTTTCCAAGATCCGCTTTTAGTGCTGTATACAGATCTTGTTCATGGCGTTTGAGTGCAAGTTTTAGCTGTTCTAATTGTTTTAATCGAAAAGAAAGCGGAAGTGTTGCGCCGGTTGCAAAAAAATCACGCTGCGTGGAAATCCGCTGTCTGATTGTCTGTTCATCCATGTGTTTTAACCTCCCAGGTATCTGGATATTTAAGTTTCGATTCCTGTTTTCCAAATTGTGTTTATATTCTTGAAGAGTCTTTTATACTGAAAATAATGTATATTTCTTTTATGATAACGAAAATAAGGGAATTCTTCAACGGTGTGAGTGGCGAAAATGGAAAGAATGTGATAAAATATTTTTGTTTGCAGCAGCAGACTTACATAATTTTATTAAGACAGGAGTTTTAATATATATGGGATACGAGCGTTTGGAAAAGAGTTTAATCGATCTGGTAAAGGAAGAGCAGGCAAAGCTCGGATATCGGAAAGAGATGATCCGGCTTTATTATCCGCTCAGTTCACTGAATCATTTTATGGAGACGAATGCAGATTCTGAAGAAATGCAGGAGCTCCTTGCAGATTTTCCGAAAGCAGCAGAAGATATTTTCGGGGAAGTCGGGATTACACATGCAAAGGACCGTTTTTGCTTTGCTTTATCGGAAAAAGCATCGGAATATGTGCATGAAAATATGAAACCGAATGAATTTATCAAAGAGCTGGTGGAACTTGTCGCAAAGCATGGCTGCACGATGGAAGATATCGAAGTATTGTTCCGTTCTCATTCAGACAAGATCGTGGCAGAACCTATGGATAATGGAGAATTTGACCGGATGATCCGGTTTGAAGAGGGAGAAGACAAGTATTATTATTGCTTTAAAGATGAAGGATGCCATATTATTTATCATCGTTTCCTGCCGGAAGATTATGCAGATTTTGATTTTTAAATCGAACATTGCGGGAATTGCATAGCAATGGAGCAATCCGGTTACATCAGTGAGTGGCAAAATTTACTTTTGACACACACATCATTAAATTGAATAAAAATGGATACAAATTTTGGCTTTAAACCAGATAAGAAAATAAGAAATCGAGGTAACACCAATGAAAATCGGAATATATGATTCAGGGATCGGCGGACTTTCTGTGCTTCACCGCGCACTGAAAAAGATGCCGGAAGCAGAATTTATATATTATGCGGATACAAAGCATGTTCCATACGGAGAAAAGACGAGGGAACAGATCAAAGGATATGTAGAAGAGGTTCTGAATTTCCTGATCGCGAAGGAAGTTGATGCAATCGTAATCGCCTGTAATACGGCAACCAGCGTGGCAACGAAAGAATTCAGAGGCGAATTTGCCGTACCGATCGTCGGTATGGAACCGGCAGTTAAGCGCGCGCTCAAGCTCTATCAGGATATGCAGAAACGGATTCTGGTAACAGCAACACCGGTTACGATAGCCGGAGAAAAATTACACAGCCTTCTGGAAAAAGTAGATACCGAACACGAAGTAGACCTTGCGCCACTTCCAAAACTGGTCCGCTTTGCCGAAGCCGGAAGATTCCAGGACCCGGAAGTAGATGAATACCTGAAAAACAGCCTTCAGAGCTATACACTCAACCAGTATGCTGCAGTCGTACTTGGCTGTACTCACTTCAACTACTTCAAACAATCCTTCCGCAAAATCTTCCCGGGAGAAATCCACTTTGTAGACGGCAACGAAGGCACCCTTCGCCAGCTAAAACGAGTTCTCCCCGAACAAACCACCCCAGGAGAACCCAGCAAAGTCACCTACTACTTCTCCGGAAAACCTGTTGATGATGAGGGGATGAAGAAAATCCAGGCATGTATGATGCAGTTAGATAAAGTATATGAGATCAAGTAAATACTGATATCGAATTATAAAAAATAAAACACTAAAACAAGCCAAATAGTTTATAGTAAAATATAAGAACTATTTGGCTTGTTTTTATTCTTCTCTGGTGGTGTCACAACCTATCTTATTGTACTTCCTGAATCCCAGAAATATCACTATCTATCATCATCGAATAATTGGTATAATACACGACAAACCCAGGCTTGCTTCCATTTGGTTTTTTAACCTGCTTTTTCTCTACATAGTCAACCTCTACCTTTTCAGCCCCGGAATTCTTCGAGTAATGCGCAGCAAGTCTGGCTGCCTCTTCAAAGGTCCGGTCCGGAAGTTCTTCCCCGTTCGTCTTCACGATGACATGGGAACCCGGTGCCTTTTTCGCATGGAACCACCAGTCCCCGCCATTTGCAAAATGGAAGGTGAGTTCTTCGTTCTGAAGATTATTTTTTCCAACATACATATGGAAACCGTCTGAAGAAATATAGTGGAACGGTTTGCTTGTGATCTTCACCTTTTTGGCAGACTGCTTTCTGCGGATAAATCCACTTTCGATCAGTTCTTCCTTGATCTGGATCAGGTCATCCTCGCTTCGTGCAATATCCAGGGATTTGCTGACGGACTCCAGATAATCAATCTCATCTTTCGTTTCTTTGATCAGTTCTGAAAGAGCCTCGAAAGTACGTTTCTGTTTATTATACCGGTCAAAATATTTCTTTGCATTTTCCTGCGGTGTTTTCTGCGGATCCAGCGGAATTTTGATCATTTCGTTAGTATAATAATTGAGTGCTTCCAGTTCTTTTGCACCTTCTTCCAGATTGTAACCGTAGGTGTGGATCAGTTCTCCGTATACCTTGTATTTATCGCGGCTTTCCGTATCGCGAAGCTGCTTTAACTGCAGGTCGTATTTCTTGCGGTTACGTTCCAGTGCTGTCTGAACCACACGGCGCAGATCCGAAGATTTCTGGCGGATCCGGGTGATCAGATCACGGGAAGAATAATAAGTCCGGATCACTTCGGAAATCGAATCATAAGATTTTACCTGATAGTTGGAAAAGTGGGTGAGCAGAAGAGATGAGAACTCTTTCGGCTCATTTCCATCGTAATAAATAGCAGGAGAGAATTTGCTTTCTGTCACCTGCTCCATAAAATAGGTAAACTGCCGGTACAGATGCGCCAGCAGATCACCGGACATCTCCGATGCCGGAACAGAGGAGTCGATTCCTGCCAGATAGCAGATCTCTTCGGCGACAACCGGACTGATTCCGGTAAAACTGTTGTAGATCGCTTTTCCGACCGGCATTGGTTTGGAGAGAAGTTCCTGTGTGAAATTTTCCTCCGGTATGCCAAGTGGATTCTCTTTTTTCATAGTATCCGGGATAAAATATTCTCTTCCCGGAAGAACCTCACGCACAGAACTCATCTGCGCGGAAACATGCTTGATACTGTCGATGATCATTCCTTTTTCATTACAGAAAATAATATTGCTGTGCTTGCCCATGATCTCAACGATCAGGGATTTGCGGCACAGATCTCCAAGTTCATCCAGGTGCTCGATCTCGAAGCGGATGATCCGTTCCAGGGAAGGCTGAGAAATGCCTACGATGCGGCCATTTGCAATATGTTTTCTCAGAAGCATACAGAAATTCGGCGCAGTCATTGGACTTGGTTTGTTATCTCTGGAGAGATAGATCAGCGGCAGGGATGCACTTGCGGAGATGACCAGTCTTACCTGTCCTTTCGCAGGTTTGATCGTGAGAAGCAGTTCATCATTTTCCGGCTGTGCGATCTTGGCGATCCGCCCGTTCAGGATGGTATCATTTAATTCTTTTACGATATTTGCGATTGTAATTCCATCAAAAGCCATTTTAAAAATTCACCTCATATTTATCCGGGAATATGCCAGGGCACATTCTTTTTTCAATGGGCTCATTATAGCATAGAGAGGCATGCATAGACAAGTGAAAATGCCCTGTCACCCGGTTGACGAGTAAGTGTAAATGAACTATAATAATCGATAGTAAAACGGCCATTAAAAGGTCAGTAAGAAGAGGGAAAATCAAATGATAAAAAGTATGACAGGCTTTGGACGGTGTGAGATCGCCGAAGCAGACCGCAAATTTACCGTAGAAATGAAGGGGGTTAATCACCGTTACCTGGATGTGAATATCCGTATGCCAAAGAAGCTTAACTTCTTTGAGTCCGCGATCCGCAACCTGCTCAAGCAGTATGTGCAGAGAGGAAAGATTGATATTTTCATCGGGTATGAAGATATGACAGAAAGCCAGATGACTTTGAAATATAACCAGAAGCTGGCAGAAGAATATATGGCAAGTTTTAAGCAGATGGAAGAACAGTTTGGGCTTGACAATGATGTGCGGGTATCCACACTTGCACGCTGCCCGGAAGTCCTTACGATGGAAGAACAGTCTGTGGATGAGGAAGAACTGTGGAGTGGTCTTGAAAAAGCAATGAAAGGCGCATGCGAACAGTTTGTACAGACCAAGACTACAGAAGGTGAGAACCTGAAAAAGGATATCATTGGCAAGCTGGATGGAATGCTGGAAGTTGTTGCCAGGGTTGAAGAGCGATCTCCGCAGATCGTTGCTGAATACCGGGAGAAGCTGGAAACGAAAGTGAAGGAGCTTCTTGGGGACACCCAGATTGACGAAGGACGGATCGCGGCTGAGGTTGTGATCTTCTCTGACAAGATCTGTACAGATGAAGAAGTGGTAAGGCTGAAAAGCCATATCAAGCATATGAAGGAAACTCTGGAACAGACAGAGGGAATCGGACGCAAGCTTGATTTCATTGCGCAGGAGATGAACCGTGAGGCGAACACGATCTTATCCAAGGCAAATGATCTGGAAGTATCCAATTATGCGATTGATCTGAAGACTGAGATTGAAAAAGTCCGTGAGCAGATTCAAAATATTGAATAAAGCTTTGAAAAATGTAAAAAGATGTGTTAAAATAACATTTCAATGTCTGAGTATGCAGGAGAACTGATTATGAGAGAAAAAAAAGGAATTCTTATTGTAGTATCCGGATTTTCCGGAGCCGGTAAGGGAACACTGATGAAAAAGCTGATGCAGGACTATGATAATTATGCATTATCGATCTCTGCAACCACGCGACATCCTCGTGTCGGGGAAGAAGATGGAAGAGAGTATTTTTTCAGAACCAAAGAAGAATTTGAAAAAATGATTGCGCGTGATGAGCTTATAGAGTATGCTAGATATGTAGAAAATTACTATGGAACTCCGAAGCAGTATGTTATGGAGCAGTTAGAGGCAGGCAAGGATGTGATCCTTGAGATTGAGATCCAGGGTGCGTTGAAAGTGAAAGAGAAGTATCCGGATACCCTGCTGATGTTCGTGACTCCGCCGAGTGCGCAGGTACTGAAAGACAGACTGGTAGGACGGGGAACCGAGACCGCAGAAGTGATCGATTCGAGAATGAAGCGGGCAGTAGAAGAATCACAGGGCGTAGAGAAGTACGATTATCTTGTGATCAATGATGACCTGGAGCGCTGCGCAAAAGAGATGCACAGCATTATTCAGGGTGAGCATGACCGGGTAAGCCGGAATGCTGACTTTATAGATGATATCAGAAAAGAACTGAAGGAACTGTAGGAAAGGAGCAGAATTTATGTTACATCCATCATATACCGATTTGATGAAAGTAGTAAATCAGGACGTGGAAGAAGGCGCAACTAAGATTGTCAACAGCCGTTATTCTATCGTTCTTGCAACAGCAAAGAGAGCGAGACAGATCATTGACGGCGAGATGCCGCTTGTTCCTGTTAAGGACGGCGAAAAGCCGCTTTCTATTGCAATTGATGAGCTGAACAGTGGAAAGATCAAAATTATTGCAGAAGATGCAGATAAATAAAAGAAGTTCGATACCCTGCAGCTGTCTGCGGGGTATTCTTATGATAGGGGATTTTATTTTCCGGTGAAGATGATTTCCCCTGCCGCCCAGAAATTATGCTTGAGGAGAAATTTATTTTATGAATATATTATTCATTTCATTAGGCTGTGACAAGAACCTTGTGGATTCGGAGGTCATGCTTGGGATTCTTGCAAAGGACGGTCATCAGATGGTGGACGATGAGACAATGGCAGATGTCATTATCATTAACACCTGCTGCTTTATCCATGACGCAAAGGAAGAGAGTATCCAGAATATTCTTGAGATGGCAGATCTGAAGAAGACCGGTAGATTAAAAGCCCTGATCGTAACAGGCTGTCTTGCACAGAGATACAAAGAAGAGATCATTCAGGAAATCCCGGAGGTTGATGCGGTTCTCGGAACGACTTCTTATGAAGAGATCGCACACGTGATCGATGGAGTTTTAAGCGACAGTCCGATGGAGCGCGGAGATGTGCGCCTGACTATGAAGGATGTGGATTATCTCCCGGTGACAGACACGCACCGTATGGTGACGACCGGCGGACATTTCGCTTATCTGAAGATTGCAGAAGGCTGTGACAAGCACTGTACTTACTGTATTATCCCGAAGGTACGAGGAGATTTTCGGAGTGTGCCGATGGAGCATCTGCTGGAGGAAGCGCAGAATCTGGCAGACGGAGGGGTGAAGGAGCTGATCCTGGTAGCACAGGAGACCACCATGTACGGAACCGATCTGTACGGGGAGAAGCGGCTTCCACAGCTTTTGAGAGCGCTTTGCAAGATCAGCGGACTTCGCTGGATCCGTATTTTATACTGCTATCCGGAGGAAATCACGGATGAGCTGATTCAGGTGATCAAGGAGGAACCAAAGATCTGCCATTATCTGGATCTCCCGATTCAGCATGCAAGCGATGGTATCCTGAAGAGAATGGGAAGACGGACTTCCAGAGCGCAGCTCATCGAGACCATTGAGAAGCTTCGACGTGAGATTCCGGATATCGCACTTCGCACAACTTTGATCACTGGATTCCCGGGAGAGACACAGGAACAGCATGAAGAGCTGATGGATTTTGTGGATCAGATGGAATTCGACAGACTTGGCGTATTTACCTACTCACCGGAAGAGGATACTCCTGCAGCATCTATGCCGGATCAGATCCCGGAAGAAGTCAAAGAGGAACGTCAGGCAGAGCTCATGGAACTTCAGCAGGATATCGTATTTGACCAGGCAGAAGACCGGATTGGGGAAGAGCTGCTTGTGATGATCGAAGGCAAGGTAGCAGATGAGAATGCCTATGTGGGAAGAACCTACCGGGATGCGCCGAATGTAGACGGACTTATTTTTGTGAACACATCGGAAGAACTGATGTCGGGAGATTTTGCAAAGGTAAAAGTGACCGGATCGGCAGATTATGATTTGATAGGAGAGTTATTATGAATTTACCAAATAAGTTAACGATTTTACGAGTGATTTTAATTCCGTTTTTTGTAGTGTTTATGTTATTTGATATTACCGGAGCAGCAGATAAGTGGATCGCACTTGTGATCTTCTGTGTTGCCAGCCTGACAGATATGCTGGATGGGAAAATCGCCAGAAAGTACAACCTGGTAACGAACTTCGGTAAATTTATGGATCCGCTTGCAGACAAGCTGCTGGTATGTACCGCGCTGATCTGTCTGACATCTATGAACCGACTGAATGTCATTGTTGTTCTGGTGATCATTGCCAGAGAATTTATCATCAGCGGATTCCGTCTGGTTGCTTCTGACAATGGAATCGTCATTGCGGCAAGCTACTGGGGCAAATTCAAAACCGTATCACAGATGGCACTGATCATTGTGCTGATCATGGATCTGGGCGGTGTGTGGAATGTTGTAGGAACAGTCCTTACATGGGTAGCACTGCTCCTGACCGTCGTTTCACTGATCGATTATATTGCAAAGAACAAACAGGTATTAACACAGGGAGGCATGTAAAATGGTTGTAGAGCTGATTTCTGTCGGCACTGAAATTTTACTTGGCAACATTGTGAATACAAACGCAGCATACCTAGCAGAGAAATGTGCTCTGCTAGGTTGTTCTTTATATCACCAGACTGTTGTCGGTGACAATGAAGAGCGTATGGAAGAAGCAATCCGCCAGGCAATAGAGCGCGCTGATATCGTAATTCTGACAGGGGGACTTGGCCCTACCAAGGATGATCTGACAAAAGAAGTAACTGCAAAGGTATTTAGCAGAAAACTTTATATGGATGAACATTCCAAAGCACGGATCCAGGATTATTTTGAAAAGATAAAGAGTAAAAAAGTAACGGAAAATAACTGGAAGCAGGCGTTGGTTCCGGAAGGCGCGATCGTGATCGACAATCTGAACGGAACGGCACCTGGACTGATCCTGGAGGATAAAGAGCGCGGCAAAGCAGCGATCCTGATCCCTGGTCCTCCGAATGAGATGAAGCCGATGTTTGAACACGACATTGCACCGTACCTCAATAAAAAGCAGCTGGAGGGAATCTATTCCCATATGGTAAAAGTGTGCGGGATTGGGGAAAGCAGGGCAGAGACCATGGTTGCGGATCTGATGGATGCACAGACCAATCCGACGCTTGCGCCTTATGCAAAGACAGGAGAGGTACATTTTCGTGTGACTGCAAGAGCATGCTCTGAAGAAGCGGCAGAAAAACTGATGGAGCCGATGATCGAAGAGATGAAGAAGCGTTTTGGTGATGCTGTTTATACGACCGAAGAGAATGTGACACTGGAAGAGTCGGTGATCCGTCTTCTGGAAGAGAAGAAGATGACTGTGACAACGGCAGAATCCTGTACAGGCGGAAAGCTTTCCGGCAGACTTCTGAATGTGTCGGGAGCTTCCAGCGTGTACAATGAAGGATATATTACTTATGCGAATGCATCGAAGGAAAAGATTCTTGGTGTGAAGCATGAGACACTGGAAACCTACGGGGCAGTCAGTGAACAGACAGCAGCAGAGATGGCACTTGGGGCAGCAAAGGCGGCAGGTGCGGATGCGGCACTTAGTGTAACCGGAATCGCAGGACCTGGCGGCGGCACAGCGGAAAAACCGGTCGGACTTGTGTATATCGGATGTGCGGTAAATGGAGAGGTAACGGTAAGAGAGTACCGTTTTACCGGCAATCGTGAGAAGAACCGGGACTATGCGGTTGCACGTGCGATCACGCTCTTGCGGGAAGAACTTTTAAAGAGGGCGTAAGAGAGAAAACCAGTTCATTCTGGAAAAGATGAGGTACAGAAAAATGATCATAAAAAGACTATATAGCAGTCAGGAGGTTGTGGAAGGTCTGCATCTGGTATGGGATGTATTTATCAGAGAAAACGCCAATTCCTGTACACAGCAGGGAATCGAGGAATTTGCCCGTTTTATCAAGATGGAGAATTTTATGCCTCTTGTCGAAAGCGGAGAGATGATCGTCTTTGGCGCGGTAGAAGGACAGGATCTTGGCGGTGTCGGAGCCGTGCGGAGGGATGGACATATTTCCCTTCTGTTTGTCCGCCCGGATTTGCGGAGAAAAGGGATTGCGAAGGCTCTTGTTGGTGAAATGTGCAGATACTGTACGATGCAGTTTGCTCTGATGCGTATGACGGTCAATGCATCGGTTGTGAGTACGGAAGCTTATCACCATATGGGATTCCGGGATCTGGCACCGGTTCAGGAAAAGAACGGGATCCGTTTTGTTCCGATGGATTTGATGATATCACCGGCAAATGTAAGATCTTCCTATAATGGAAAGAAACATACGGGACTTTTTATCGGGATCGCAGTTACCGTACTTATTTTTCTGATATTCCTGGGACTGCTCTTCGGAAAAATCATCAGCAATTTTGCGAGTGGTGAAGGAAAACAGGAGGATTCGTCACAGATTTTTGAATATAACCCGGATGAGGACGGAGAAATTGACGATATCTTTGGCAGTAATGGAAATGAAGAGGATAATAAGGACAGCAGTTCTGAAGAAGCACAGGGAATCGAGGCAATTGAAGGCTACGAGGCAGAAAATCTGCCGTATACGATCACGGAGGAAAATTACACTTATTTTTCCAATGGAAATAAAGGCGAATATCCGATGCAGTTTGATGTCAAATATCCGCAGATCACAGGTGTGGAAGGTGAAAATATTGACAAGATCAATGAAATGCTGAAGGACTGTGCGATGAGTACGGTCAATACCTTATATCTGGCTCCGAGTGATTCTATGAAAGAGAAAATGTTGGAGGAATCGAACCCGTTTTTAGGAAGTCTTGTAACGTACAAGGTTTCTTATGCAGGAGAAGATTTTATCAGCGTAGCATTCAATGATATTTATTATGCAGGAAATACTTCTGCACAGTATTGTGACCTCCGTACCCGCAACATCCGTATTTCTGACGCAAAGCAGTTTGAAGTGGCAGATATCGTGGATCTAAGCGATGCATTTATGCACGATTGGATGAAAAAGATGAAGGGTGAAGCACCATCGGCAGAGGTGTTAAGCAGTGTGAAATTAAATGATTTCCGACAGATTTTAAATGGGGAAATCCTGGAGAACCGGTACTTTGATGCATTCTTTGTAGATAAGGATGGAATTGAGATCGGAATTACTTACCATTACCCGGGAGATGGAAAAAAATCTTCTGCGGAGAGTGGATGGATCACAGCGCCGTTTACTATGAAAGAAATAATTGAATATAAAACAGACAGTGAGTTCTGGAATCTTGTACAAAGTAACAATTGACGAATGTCGAAAATTGTGCGAAAATAAATACATATGGTGTTAAAACAATCACAAACGCCTTATAAAAGAAAAACAGATGTATTTGAAAGGAGTTTTAACATGATTTATTCACATGAAGTAGAAATGATGTGTCCGGTAGCTCAGGGTGCAAACCACGGACCAGCTCCAATTCCGGAAGAAGCAAAATGGGTAAAGGCTAAAGAAATCAAAGATATTTCCGGTCTTACACATGGTGTCGGCTGGTGTGCTCCACAGCAGGGTGCATGCAAACTTACTTTGAACGTTAAAGATGGTATTATTCAGGAAGCACTTGTGGAGACTATCGGATGTTCAGGAATGACTCATTCCGCAGCTATGGCTTCAGAAATTCTTCCAGGAAAGACTATTTTGGAAGCACTTAACACAGACCTTGTCTGTGATGCAATTAATACAGCAATGAGAGAACTTTTCTTACAGATCGTATACGGAAGAACTCAGAGTGCATTCTCAGAAGAAGGACTTCCGATCGGTGCAGGACTTGAAGACCTTGGTAAAGGACTTCGTTCACAGGTTGGTACAATGTACGGAACTCTCGCAAAAGGACCACGTTACCTGGAAATGGCAGAAGGTTATGTAACAGGAATCGCTCTTGATGACCATGATGAAATCATCGGATACCAGTTCGTAAGTCTTGGAAAATTCACAGACTTTGTCAAAGCAGGCGATACTCCGAATGAAGCTTGGGAAAAAGCTAAAGGACAGTACGGACGTGTAGCTGATGCCGTTAAGATCATTGATCCGCGTAAAAACTAATTACATACATAAGTAATTAACGGGTTATATAGGCAACAATATTTTCAGGAGGACAATTAAATGGCTTTATTTGAATCATATGAGAGAAGAATTGATAAAATCAATGAAGTTTTAAACAGCTATGGCATTGCTTCACTCGAAGAAGCTGAAAAGATCACAAAGGATGCCGGACTGGATGTATACAACCAGATCAAAGGTATTCAGCCAATCTGTTTTGAAAACGCATGCTGGGCTTACATCACAGGTGCAGCAATCGCAATCAAAAAAGGATGTACAAGAGCAGCAGACGCTGCAGCAGCAATCGGAGAAGGACTTCAGGCTTTCTGTATTCCGGGATCTGTAGCAGATCAGAGAAAAGTAGGTCTGGGACATGGTAACCTTGGAAAGATGCTTCTTGAAGAAACAACAGACTGCTTCTGCTTCCTTGCAGGACATGAATCATTCGCAGCTGCTGAAGGTGCAATCGGTATCGCTGAAAAAGCAAACAAAGTTCGTCAGAAACCTCTTCGTGTTATCCTGAACGGTCTTGGAAAAGATGCTGCAAAGATCATTTCAAGAATTAACGGATTCACATATGTTCAGACAGACTATGACTATTATACAGGAGAACTGAAAGAAGTTCAGAGAATCGCTTACTCTGACGGACTTCGTTCTAAAGTAAACTGCTACGGTGCAAATGATGTACGTGAAGGTGTAGCTATCATGTGGAAAGAAGGCGTTGACGTTTCTATCACAGGTAACTCTACAAACCCGACACGTTTCCAGCATCCGGTTGCAGGTACATACAAGAAAGAATGCGTAGAAGCAGGAAAGAAATACTTCTCAGTTGCTTCAGGTGGTGGTACAGGACGTACACTTCATCCGGACAACATGGCAGCAGGACCGGCTTCTTACGGTATGACAGATACACTCGGACGTATGCACTCTGATGCACAGTTCGCAGGATCTTCATCTGTACCGGCTCACGTAGAAATGATGGGTCTTATCGGTGCAGGTAACAACCCGATGGTCGGAATGACAGTCGCTGTTGCTGTAAGCATTGAGGAAGCTCACAAAGCTGGTAAATTCTAAGAAAACCGCGTAAAATAAGGGCTTGTGAATGCAGTAGATGGTAGTAAAAAGTAGGAAAATGTAGTTAACTCATACATTACTCATACATTAGTCCTACACCTTACTCATACACTATACGAACTAACAATTTACTGTATTTTCAGTATTTCATTATGCAACCATTGTGGGTCACGCTTAGTATAGACTTTTTCAGTAATGTCGTATATTTCGTGACCCACCATTTTTTTAATGGCATATTCATCAACCCCAGCATTCTTGCACATCGTTATAAAAGTATTTCTACTGTCATGAGGTCTGTGATCTGGATTCAATTCTAAAGCATCAACAAGTGCTTCTATTCTACGTCTATACTTATCATATGTTAGCATTAAATTAGATTTTGCCGTATTCGTATCGGTACAATTAAATAAGTATTCACTGTTCAACTCTTGTGCCTTATTGTACCATTTAATAACAAGAGGTCTAATTCTAGGATGAATAGGAACTGTTCGGTTAGTACCTGCTTTAGTCTTCATATCACCAGTTATTTCCCGGTTTTCAAGATCTACTTTTTCAAGCTCAATCTAAACATTGATTTGATTCGTTCTTTTGTAGATGGAGACGGTGTTCTACTTTCACCCTTCTTATCTACATATATTCCATTTTCCATTGCATCTTTTAAATGAAGCACTCTTACTGAGCTATTTGTACGATGATTTAGATTATGCACAAAGATTAGTTGATAAACACAGTGAAAAGGGAACCCCGTTACTTGACAAAAATGGAAATTGGTTACGGAAAGAAAAATTTACAGATACGAAAGCTATTGGTGTTCATTTAGATATAAACGGGAAGAAAGTAGAAACTGATGCCGGTATGATCGTATATTCTAAAACCGGAACTCATGTATATCCAAGAAAGGAAATCAAATAAGTATGAAAATAACAAAGGATTTAGAAGGAAAAAGAGTAAAAATTACAGATATTGATAACGAAATATTTGAGGGAATTGTATCTGACTATATTTATCCTGAAGATAATGAGCCAGAAGGAGTAGCTGGAATTTGTATCGAAGATTGTCCTCAACGTCCTGGCGACTGGATAGGGTTTAATGAACACGATATTAAAGAAATTAAAATAACAGACTAAAAACATTACGGAAGACTTGGTTAATAGCTGAGTCTTCTATTTTTATGTATGGAGGTAAAAGCAGTGAGTGAAGAAAAAGTAAATTATTTTGAAGAGGAAATGAAAGCTCTTTTAGCCGGTTATATAAGTGATCAGGATACGCATTAAATCAATACGTATGCAAAATTAAGCCAACAGGGCATTACTTTCTTTTGACACCAAATCCTATTTCTCACATATACTAATATCACATCTGATTGAATCGTTTATATATAAAATCTTCCTTAAAGTTCTAAAAAAGAAAGGCAGGCTATCCAGATAATGGAGCAACTTATGGATTATGTAAAACCGGAACTGCTTATTGTGACCGCAGTTCTATACTTTTTCGGAATTGCACTTAAACAAGCAGAATTTATCAAAGATAAATATATTCCGATCACGCTTGGGGCGACAGGCATTATCATCTGCGGGATCTGGGTGACATCTACCGCACATTTCGCAGGAGCACAGGATGTGTTGACCGCAGTTTTCGCATCCGTAACGCAGGGCATTGTTGTTGCAGGACTGAGTACCTACATCCATCAGATTATCAAGCAGGCAGGAAAAGAAGAGTAGGAGTAGAAGTGGTATGGCATTAAATGGAATTGACATCAGTAACTGGCAAAGTGGGATCAATCTTGCGGTTGTCCCGTGTGATTTTGTGGTGATTAAGGCGACAGAAGGAACCGGTTATGTAAATCCGGATTACGAAAGAGCCTACCGCCAGGCGAAAACAGCAGGGAAATGCCTGGGCATTTATCACTATGCGTCTGGTGGAAATATACAGGCGGAGGCAGAATATTTTCTGAAGAATGCAGGGAGCCGTGTGGGGGAGGCAATGCTTGTGCTGGACTGGGAAGGGCGGTCCAATCCGGCATTTGGTGTGAATGACCGGGAATGGGTGAAAGCCTGGTGTAATTATATTTCAACAAAGACCAGCGTCAATCCTGTGATTTATGTGCAGCAAAGTATGATGAGCCGATTGCAGAATATCGGAAACTATGGACTGTGGGTAGCGCAGTACGCGAGTATGGAGCCAATCGGGTACCAGGAAAATCCATGGAATGAGGGTGCATATGCCTGTGTGATGCGGCAGTACAGTTCTTCGGGAAGATTAAGCGGATGGAATGGCAATCTGGATTTGAATAAATTCTACGGAGACCGGCAGGCGTGGAGCCGGTATGCTGGAAAAGGAAACCAGACAACTTCAGAGAAACCTTCTGAAGAGGAAGAAAACCAGGAAGGAACTACGCTGGATCTGGTTTTTCGGACGATGCGTGGAGAATTTGGAAATGGGGAAGAACGGAAAAGCTGGCTTGGAACCAGATATGGAGAAGTGCAGGGGATGATCGACTATATTTCCGGTGCCAGTACAGAGACACTGGCAAAGGAAGTGCGTGCCGGGAAATATGGCAACGGGGAAGTGCGGAAAACGGTTCTGGGGAAACGGTATGAAGAAGTACAAAGCAGAGTCAATGCCGAAGAAAACAAGTATCATATCGTCAAATCCGGGGATACGCTTTCGAAAATTGCAACGATATACGGAACATCTTATCAGGAAATCGCAAGGTTGAACAAACTACAAAATCCGAATCTGATTTATGTCGGTCAGAGGCTGCGGATCAAATAACCGGCTAATAGATTTGATATTCAGAATCTGGTCTTTGAATTCAGTAATTTGGCAAAAAGAGCTATTGTTTTCAGCTTTTTGGTGTGCTATGATGAAAAAAATGAATACACAGGAGGTTTTGGGATATGGATAATAACTTAAATGACCAGATAACTGAGAATAGTGAAGGGGAGGAAAAGAGTCCATCTTCTTACACCGATCCCAATGCAGGATATACAGAAGCAGAGCCGCAGGCAAAGAATGACAATAGCGTGCCAAAAGAGGCAGCGGACGATAATTTAAAGCAGGAAGAAAAAAGTCATCCGGCATATACTTACGGTGAAATGCCAAAGTCAGAAAACGGAAGCGGTTACGGACAGTCAGCACCGGACGGAAGCGCTTGCCATTCCGGAACTTCGGATGGAACTTATGAAAATAATACTTACAACGGAAATTCGTATTATAACGGAACCAATCAGAGCGGAGCTTATACCAATGGGTACTCTGACAACCAGTATCAGAATAGCGGTTATAATACCGGATTTAACGCGAGCGGCTATAATAACAATTACAATAGCCAGAACAATTGTCAGATGCCGCCAAAGCAGATGGATCTATCTCCACTTTCTACCGGAGAATGGCTTTTAACGATGATTGTCGGAATTATTCCATGTGCGGGACTGATTCTGTATATTATCTGGGCGTTTGGTAATAGTGGCAATCTGAACCGGCGTAACTACTGCAGAGCATCCCTGATCCTTCAGGTGATTTCCTATGTGCTTGTGATTTTCTTTGTTATCATCGCAGCGATCGGCAGAGTAAGCTATTATGGTTATTAAATAAGTATCTGGCAGGCTTTTCGGCAGGGCAGCAGTGCTTTGCTGAAAAGCTTTTTCATTTTTTTAGAAATTCTTTAGAAATCTATTCCGGTTCTCTTTAGCTTTAGGAGATAGACTATAGTCAAGGATGAGAAAAAGAGGAGAAAAGCAGTTATGGAAATGAATCATGTACTGGTCGTTGAAGACGACAAGGAAATCAGAGAAGGTGTGGAAATATACCTGAAAAGTCAGGGATACGAAGTATTTCAGGCGGCAGATGGGATTGAAGGTCTGGAAGTGATCGAGAAAGAGGAAATCCATCTTGCAATCGTCGATATTATGATGCCGCGGATGGATGGAATCCGTATGACGATGAAGCTTCGGGAAAAATATGATTTTCCGGTGATCATGCTGTCGGCAAAATCAGAGGAAGTGGATAAGATCATGGGACTGAATATCGGGGCAGATGATTATGTGACGAAGCCATTTACACCGATGGAGCTTCTTGCAAGGGTGAATTCACAGCTCAGAAGATACCGGATGTTTGCAGAGAAGCTAAGAGATCGTGAAGAAAATCAGAATATCCATGTGATCGGCGGTCTGGAGCTGAATGAAGCTACGGTGGAGGTATCGGTTGACGGAGAACCGGTGCGCCTGACACCGATTGAGTACAAAATCCTGCTTCTCCTTATGAAGAGTCCTGGAAGAGTTTTTTCGGCAGAGGAAATTTACGAGCGTGTATGGAATGAAAAAGCGATCAATACCGATACGATCATGGTCCATATCCGGAATATCCGTGAAAAAATTGAGAGCTGCCCGAAAGAACCAAAATATTTAAAGGTGGTGTGGGGCGTTGGATACAAAATCGAAAAACAGGCATAAACTAGGGATTGTCCTGATTTTAGGTGTAATCTTACTTGCGACGGTGATCGTGTTAGGAAACTATAATACTTTTTATAAGAATGCAAAAAAGGAGCAGGACAGTCTGACACAGAATTACCGGACGAGTGAGTCCTTTATGAAGACATTTATTCGGGACTGCTATGTATTGTATTCCAAAGAATCCGGAAACGAATATAACGTAAAGTTTCTGGATGATTATTATCCGGAATTTGATGAGAAATTTAACCGGCAGATTGCATATATGAATTACCAGGTGCAGGATGCAAACGGAGAGGTAATCGATGGATACCGGTCGAATAGAGATTCCTGGGAAAAAGTGAAAGATACCGAGCTTGCAGATTATGCTCTTGGGATTAAGATCTCGTTTGACAAAAACGGTGAAATCAAGATTGATCAGGTGATGGGAACGGAAGTAACCAAACAGGAAGCTGTTCTGAAGATCCTGACCTCAAATCTGCCGGAAAAAATATTTGAATATGAAGATGAAAGTGAGATTGAAAATATTTCACCAAAAGACAGGACCTATTATTTCATGATGACGGAAGCAAAGCTGAATGCTTATGTTATGCGGGTATATCCGATTTCTTCAATGGTGGGAAACGCGGCGGTTTATACAATCTTGACCCTTATATTGTTGGTCGCACTTCTGGCATGGCTGATTCCGATGAAGAAAGATCTGCATACAGGAGATGAAAAAATTTTCCATGTACCATTTGAAATTGCGATAGCGACTGGTATTACTGGAATTAGCCTGATTTTCAGCTATCTTGGAGAACTGATTATGCACGCGAAAGGAAATGTGTGGCCAATCGATTTTCTGGTCTGGTTTGTTTTCTTTGCAGTCATGTACTGGGTATCCGGCTGTGTACGCCAGATCCGGCTTCTTGGAGTAAAGGAATATGTGAAAAAAAGAGTTCTGCTGATCTGGATCTGGAGAAGATTCGGAAACGGAATCCGAGGTGGTATCCGCTGGTGCAAGAATAAGATCGAAGCATTTTATCATTCGCTGGATCAGTTCAATTTCAAGGAAAAGAACAATAAGATTATTTTGAAAATCGTGCTGTTCAATTTCGCAATACTGCTGGTGATCTGTTCATTCTGGTATTACGGAATTGCAGGACTGATCGTATATTCTGTAATCCTGTTCCTGATCCTGCAAAAATATTTTAATGATCTCCGGAAAAAATATGCATTGCTTTTGGAGGCAACCAATAAAATTGCAGACGGAAATCTGGATGTAGAGATTGAAGGTGATCTTGGTGTGTTTAGTCCGTTCCGTAATGAAATCCAGAAGATCCAGACCGGATTTAAGAAAGCGGTAAAGGAAGAAGTAAAGAGCCAGCGTATGAAAACAGAACTGATCACAAACGTATCACATGATCTGAAAACACCGCTGACTGCGATCATAACCTATGTGAATCTGTTGAAAGACGAGAAAGATGAGGAAAAGCGAAAGGATTATATTGATATTCTGGAATGCAAATCTATGCGTCTGAAAGTCCTGATCGAAGACCTCTTTGAGATCAGCAAAGCAAGCAGCCAGAATGTAAACCTGAATTTGATGAACGTGGATATCGTCAATCTGTTTAAACAGGTAAAATTTGAGCTGGAAGATAAGTTCGAAGAAAAAGGTCTGGAGTTCAGGACCACTTTCCCGGAAGAAAAAGTGATTCTTCGTCTGGACAGTCAGAAGACCTACCGGATCTTTGAGAATCTTCTGAATAACATTGTAAAATATGCGCTTCCGGGAACAAGAGTTTATGTGGAAATCGAAAAGACGGAGAAAGATGTATTTATCCGCCTGAAAAATATTTCTGCAACTGAGCTCACCTTCAATCCGGAAGAAATTACAGAACGCTTCGTCCGCGGAGATGAGTCCCGCAATACCGAAGGCTCCGGTCTTGGCCTTGCAATCGTAAAAAGCTTCGTAGGTCTCCAAGGAGGAAGCTTCCATATCGAAACCGAAGCAGATCTCTTCAAAGCCGAAATCCGCTGGGCTTTGCCGGGAGAAGAGACAGTGAAGTAGGAAACATAAGAAAAATAAATGGTACCGGATTCAATTTTTTTTATAACTGAATCTGGTACCATTTATTTTTCTGATTTGTCTCACAACCTACATCATTCAACTTTTTTACTTTGGAAATCCGCTGGAGTAATGAATCTCATAATCATCCGTGATAAAGAGTGCCTCTGCCCCCTTGATTCCTTCGATATATTTCAATCCATCATCTAACCCCATCGCAAAGCAGGTCGTACTAAGTGCGTCCGCTTCCGTAGAAGAGTCACAGACAATACTCACCCCAAGCAGATCATTTTCATAAGGATACCCGGTTTTCGGATCTAAGATATGGTGATAAATCTTGTCGTCCACCTTAAAATACCGCTCATAAATACCGGAAGAAACCACAGATTGATCCTTGATCTTTACACTGGTGATCGCTTCTCCATTCTGTGCAAACGGCTTCTGGATACCGATATTATAATCCGAACCATCCGGTTTGCCGCCAAGAGCCAGCACATTTCCGCCCAGATTGATCAGTGCATGGGATACATTCTGCTCTTTCAGATATGCTTTCAGCTGATCCGCAATATATCCCTTTGCAATTCCGCCAAGATCAATAGCCGCCTCCGGATCCAGAAGCTGAACCGTATTTCCATCAACCCTCACATTCTCATATCCGATATGACTTTTCGCTTGCTGAATCGCCGCATCATCCGGAACGGTCCCCGTATTATTCTTAAAATCCCACAAGTCACTAAGTGGAGCGATCGTAATATCAAACTTTCCATCTGCCAGACGGCTGTATTCCACGCCTTTCTGAATCAAATCCACCGTATCACCCGAAAGTGTCACAGGCTCCCCGTTTGCATGGTTCAGCTCATAAATCTCGCTTCCTTCCGAAGTCCGGCTAAACCGCGCATTATAATCCTCACATTTCGCCACACAAGCATCCAGAACATCCTCTGAATCCTTATCATAAACCGTAATCGTCACCACCGTATCAAACACCGTCACCGTCCGCGACACCGGCTGTGGCGAACTCCCAGAACATCCACCCAGACAAAAAGTCCCAAACAAACTCAAACAAATACCAATTCCCAAACTTTTTATTTTCATCGCAAACCTCCTCAAACCATAACCTACAGCATTGTTTTTTTCATAAACTTCCTAAAAACGACATAATGAAAATTTACGAATCTCAGGTCTGTGCAATCAGCCAATGCACAGCCGTGAGGGAAGCGAAAGTCCTGCACGCCTCTATTTTGTGCAATGGAGATGAAACACAAAAATCGTGGAAGCCATTGCTGAACACGATTTTCGCCCTAAGTGGTTCATCGGAATGGTTTGCACAACTTGAGGCGTGCAGGACTTTCGCTTCCCTCACGGCGTCCCCATTCTCTTCTTCCACAAACCGTCCCATTCGTCAATTACCCCATTATACGTTCCCCTATGAAAAAAATCAATCGAACACTTGATTGCATTAGATAAAATGATGTGTTAGAATAAACAAAGAAAAAGGAGAACCCTATGAGCCATAAAGAAAATAAGAGCCATGAGGAGAAAGCATCCGGTTTTAAAAAGAATGATCTGATTCTTGTCCTCCTTGTATTTGTTGCGGCAGGCATTTTTTTTGCAGGACATCTATTCACGAGCCAGAAAAGCGCAGGCGTTGTAGAAATACAGATTGACGGGAAAGTGGTAGAGACACTGGATCTGCAGAAAGAGCGTGCATTTAAGATCAACGGAGGAACGAACACCGTGCAGATCGAGAACGGAAAAGTGAAAATGGCAGCGGCCAACTGTCCGGATCAGATCTGTGTACACCAGAAAGCAATTTCAAGGAACGGAGAGAGTATTATCTGCCTTCCGAATAAGATCGTTCTGAAAATTGTCGATGGAGAAGAAGCCGAACTGGATGCGGTGACGAATTAAGATATGAAGAAAAATACAGTCAGAATAGCGTGGTTTGGTGTATTTACTGCCCTTGCGCTGATATTTAGTTATGTAGAGACTCTGATCCCGTTTCAGATCGGGATTCCGGGGGTTAAGCTTGGACTGGCGAATCTGATCGTTGTGGTGGCACTGTACAAGATGGGTGGAAAGGATGCCATGTTGCTTTCGGTGACGCGTATCGTGCTGTCCGGATTTATTTTTGCCAGTCTGTTTAGTATTTTATACAGTCTGGCAGGCGGACTTTTAAGCCTTGCAGTGATGGTGATTTTGAAAAAGCGGGGATCATTCAGTGTTTTTGGAGTCAGCATGGCAGGTGGTGTCTTTCATAATGTCGGTCAGCTGATCGTAGCGATGCTGGTCGTGGAGACATTCAGCGTCGCCTATTATGTGCCGGTGCTTCTGATCGCAGGAGTGATCACCGGATTTATTATCGGAGTTGTGGCAAATGAAATGCTCAAAAGACTTGGCAGCATCGTATTGTCATAGCATGGGAGGAAGAGATGATTTCATATATAAGAGGGGAGCTTGTAGCTCTCGAAGAAGATAAAGTGATCGTAGATGTAGGCGGCGTAGGCTACGGGATTTTTATGTCCGGACAGGCGATGGGACAGCTTCCGCCGGTTGGGAGTAAAGTGAAGATCCACACCTATCTGAATGTCAAAGAAGATGCCATGCAGCTGTATGGATTTTTAAACCGTGATGCGCTTTCTGTGTTCAAACTTCTGATCGGTGTCAGTGGGATCGGACCGAAAGGAGGTCTTGGGATTCTGGCGCAGCTTACACCGGACGAACTTCGATTTGCCGTGATGTCGAAGGACATCAAGGCAATTTCAGCAGCACCGGGAATTGGCAAGAAGACGGCGGAGAAGCTGATCGTGGAACTGAAGGATAAGCTGAAGATTGAGGACGTACTGGATCACCAGGTGGAAGCGGCAAATGGAGCTGATGAAGATACGGTAAATGCACAAGGACTTCAGGCAGATGCGGTACAGGCACTTACGGCGCTTGGCTATGGAAGTACTGAGGCACTGCAGGCAGTACGAAAAGTGGAAATGGATGAGAGCACGACGGTGGAAGATCTGCTGAAGGGTGCACTCAAATATTTGATATAAGAGGATTAGGATGGGAAGAAGAATTATTACCACAGAGAATCTGGAAGAGGATGTAAAAATTGAGAGCCATTTAAGACCTCAGCTTCTGGAAGATTATATTGGACAGGCGAAGGCAAAAGAGACTCTTAAGATTTATATAGAAGCGGCAAAAAGCAGGGGAGAGGCACTGGATCATGTGCTGTTTTACGGCCCGCCGGGACTTGGAAAGACAACCCTCGCCGGGATCATTGCGAATGAAATGGGCGTAAATATCAAGATCACGTCAGGTCCTGCGATCGAGAAACCTGGGGAAATGGCGGCAATCCTTAATAATCTCCAGGAAGGAGATGTGCTATTTGTAGATGAGATCCACCGGCTGAACCGGCAGGTGGAGGAAGTACTTTATCCGGCGATGGAAGATTTTGCAATCGATATTATGATCGGAAAAGGGGCTTCGGCAAGGTCGATCCGTCTGGATCTGCCGCATTTTACACTGGTAGGGGCAACCACCCGTGCCGGAATGCTGACAGCTCCGCTCCGGGATCGTTTCGGGGTTGTGAACCGTCTGGAATTTTATACGGAAAAAGAACTGCAGACCATCATCATCCGTTCAGCAGGCGTGCTGGATGTGGAGATCGATGAAAAGGGAGCCCTTGAGATGGCAAGACGTTCCAGAGGAACGCCAAGGCTTGCCAACCGGCTTTTGAAAAGAGTCCGGGATTTTGCCCAGGTCAAATACGAGGGGGTGATCACCGAAGAGGTGGCAAGGCAGGCACTGGATCTTCTGGATGTGGACCGGCTTGGACTTGATCATGTAGACCGTAATCTTTTGACGACCATGATTGAAAAATTTCAGGGAGGTCCGGTAGGACTGGATACCCTTGCGGCAGCGATCGGGGAAGATGCCGGAACCGTAGAAGATGTCTATGAGCCATATCTTCTGAAGAATGGCTTTTTACAGAGAACACCAAGAGGAAGGGTGGTCACAGATCTTGCGTATACCCATCTTGGATTTGACAAGAACAAAGAATAGAAAGGAAAGAGACGATGCTGAAGATAAAACAATATGTGAAAGCAGAGAGTCTGGAGCAGGCGTATGAACTGAACCAGAAAAAGACGAACCGGATCGTCGGTGGAATGCTCTGGCTGAAAATGAGTACTGCGCAGATCCAGACTGCGATCGATCTGTCCGGACTCGGACTGGATCAGATTGAAGAGACGGAGGATGCATGGAAGATTGGATGTATGGTATCCCTTCGTGATCTGGAGTTACACGAAGGATTAAATGAATTGAGCTGCAACATGATCAGAGAAAGTGTGAGAAGTATTGTCGGTGTACAGTTCCGGAATCTTGCGACGATCGGCGGAAGTATTTTCGGACGGTTTGGATTTTCGGATGTACTGACCTGTTTCCTTGCACTGGATACAGAAGTAGAACTTTATAAAGGTGGGATCATTTCTCTGGAAGAGTTTGCAAAGATGGAGAGAGATAATGATATCCTTGTCCGTGTGATCGTAAAGAAAACACCGGGAAAGGGAAGCTATCAGTCACACCGTAATACCAAGACGGATTTTCCGGTACTGGCGGTTGCTGCTGACCGTTATGGAGATGAACTAAAGGTGGCAGTTGGGGCAAGACCGATGAAAGCAGTCTGTATTCACGTTCCGGCAGAACAGCTGGATGCGTGCACAGATCTGAAAAAATTTGCAAAAGAGCTTGCAGTCCAGGTGCCGATGGGAAGCAATATGCGTGGAAGTGCAGCGTATCGTACCCATCTTGCAGAGGTTCTGATCCGCAGAGCGTTAGAGAGAATCACAAACGGAGGTGAAAAGAATGCAGATTAGTCTGACACTGAATGGAAAAAAGATTACAGAAGAGATCGCAGCTGATCTGCTTCTGATCGATTTCGTGAGAAATCATGGATGTTACAGCGTAAAGCGCGGCTGTGAGACTTCCAACTGTGGACTTTGTACCGTATTTTTAGATGAGAAGCCGGTACTTTCCTGTTCCGTGCTTGCTGCAAGAGCAGACGGGCACAAGGTAGATACGCTGGAAGGACTGCAGGAGGAAGCAGAAGAATTTGGCTCTTTTATCGCAGGACAGGGGGCGGAGCAGTGCGGATTCTGTAATCCGGGTATGATCATGAATGCAATCGCACTTTTCCGCGAGAATCCGGATCCAAGTGATGACGAGATCCGGGAATACCTTGCGGGGAATCTCTGCCGCTGTTCAGGCTACGAGGGACAGCTCAGAGGAATCCATGATTTTCTGGAGTACAAAAGAAAAGGAGGAGCCAGATGAAAGCAGTAGGAGTACCATTTGTAAAAAAAGATGCGAAAGCACTGGTGACTGGAAAGCCGGTATATACAAATGATCTGGCACCAAAGGATTGCCTGATCGTTAAGCTTCTAAGAAGTCCGCATGCCAATGCGATGATCCAGGAGATCAAGACAGATGTGGCAATGCGTGTGCCGGGAATTGAAGCAATCTATACCTGGAAGGATGTACCGCAGCAGCGTTTTACAATTGCAGGACAGACCTGGCCGGAGCCTAGTCCGTATGACCGGTTGATCCTGGACCAGCATGTTCGCTTTGTAGGAGATCCGGTAGCGATCATTGCCGGAGAAAATGAAGCCTGCGTAGAACGTGCAATGAAGATGATCAAGGTCAAATACGAGGTTCTTCCGGCAGTATTAGATCCTGAGGAAGCGCTGGATGGTCCAATTCTGGTGCATCCGGAGGACAGCTGGAAGGCATTGTGCCCGGTAGGAGCAGATAACAAGCGGAATCTTTGTGCACAGGCAGAAGATGGACATGGGGATGTAGAGAAAGTTCTTGCAGAATGCGATGTTGTTGTAGAACATACATATCATGTCAAAGCGGCACAGCAGGCAATGATGGAACCATTTCAGACGGTCTGCTTTATGGATATGTATGGAAGACTGAATGTGATGAGTTCTACGCAGATCGTTTACCATGTGCGCCGTATTGTTTCCAATGCGCTTGGTATTCCAAAATCTAAAATCCGTGCGTTTAAACCAAGGATCGGTGGTGGATTTGGGGCAAAACAGACGGCGGTAAGTGAGGTTTATCCGGCGTTTGTAACCTGGAAAACCGGAAAGCCATCGAAAATTGTATTTACAAGAGAGGAATCCCAGATTGCATCCTCACCGCGTCATGATATGGCGGTGACGGTTCGCATGGGAGCAGATAAAGAGGGAAATATCCGGGCAATTGATCTGTATACACTTTCTAACACAGGAGCATACGGGGAACATGGACCGACAACGGTCGGACTTTCCGGACATAAGGCGATTCCGCTTTATGGTTCATTAGATGCATACCGGTTCCGTTACGATGTGGTCTATACCAACCGGATGGCAGCAGGAGCTTATCGTGGATATGGAGCGACGCAGGGAATCTTTGCGGTTGAGACATCTGTTAACGAACTGGCAGAAAAACTTGGCATGGATCCGATGGAGATCCGTATGAAGAATATGGTCAAAGAAGGACAGTTCATGCCGGCATATTATGGGGAGACAGCGAATAGCTGTGCACTTGATAAATGCCTTGCGAGAGTAAAAGAAATGTCCGGATGGGATGAAAAGTATCCAAGAAAAGTTATGCCGGATGGCAAAATCCGCAGCGTCGGAGTAGCACTTGCCATGCAGGGATCCTGCATTTCCAATGTAGATGTCGGATCTGCAACGATCAAACTGGGCGAGGATGGTGTCTACAATATGTCAATCGCGGCAGCGGACATGGGAACCGGGTGTGATACGATTCTTGCACAGATGGCAGCAGAATGTCTGGACTGTGATCTGGATGATATTGCAGTATCCGGAGCAGATACCGATACTTCGCCGTATGATTCAGGCTCTTATGCATCAAGTACGACTTATGTGACCGGTATGGCGGTGACAAGAGCCGGTGAGGAACTGAAAAAGCGGATCGTCAGACAGGCAGCGAAGATGCTGAAATGTGAAGTGGATGAGGTTGATTTCGATGGACACATTGCAAGAAGCGATAAGACCGGAGAAGAGGTGACACTTGCGGCAATCGGAGCAGGGGCAATGTGTGGAAGTGATATTGCGCTTCAGGTAACAGAAAGCCACAGTTCGCCGGTATCTCCGCCGCCTTATATGGCAGGCGCTGTTGAAATCGAATTGGATCCGGAGACAGGACATGTCGAGATCCTGGATTACTATGCAGTGGTTGACTGCGGAACTGTTATTAACCCGAATCTTGCGAGGGTACAGGCGGAAGGCGGAATCGTGCAAGGAATCGGTATGACTCTTTATGAGAATATTCAGTACACGGAAAAAGGACAGCTTCTGAACAATTCATTTATGCAGTACAAGATTCCGACCCGAATGGATATGGGAAATCTGCATGTGGAATTTGAGAGCAGCTATGAGCCGACCGGACCATTTGGTGCAAAATCGATTGGCGAAATCGTCATCAATACACCGGCTCCGGCATTGACGCATGCAATCGCAAATGCAACAGGTCTGTGGTTCCGTGAACTTCCGATTACAAGTGAACAGATTGCAATGGGAATTATGGAAAATGAAAATTAAACTGATTTATCTGGCGGCTGGAAACAGCCGCCGTTTTAACAGCCAAAGGATGCAAAATACAGAACCGCCACAATCAGAAGCAGAGAACAAACTGCTTTATCTGTTGGATGAAAAGCCGATGTTCCGCTATTTATTCGACCGTCTGGTAAAAGTCTGTCAAAGGCATCCGGAATGGGAAATGATTGTGGTAACACAGTATCCGGAGATTGAGCATCAGGTAAAAGCACTTCTGGAAAACGAGCAGCAAGGTGAACGTTTCCCGGTAAAAACAGTGATTTCAAAAGACAGCTATAAAGGAGCAGCCTATTCGGTAAAAGCAGGGATCCGTGCGGCAGGAGATGCTGATGCCTATGCATTTTTTGTGGCGGATCAGCCTTATTTTACAGAAGAAAGCGTGGAAGGATTCCTGGAAAAGATGGAGCGGGAGGCAAAAGTTGTACCGGGATGTGTGACCTGGAATGGACAGGAAGGCAATCCGGTCTGGTTTCCGGCAAAGTACGGGAAAGAACTTCTGGAACTGGAAGGAGATGCCGGAGGAAGAAAGGTGTTCCGCAGATACCGGGAAAAAGCAGTATTTTACGAGGTGAGCCTGGAAAAAGAGCTGGAAGATATTGATTATATGCCGGAAATAGAAAAAATGCGGATAACAGAAGGAGGCACAGAGAAAACTTTCCATGTATATGTCATCGAAAATGGAAAGCTTCAAAGGAAAGAGTCTCTGCTTATGGCACTTGGACTTACGGAGCAGATGGTACCGAGAATTGCTGCCGTGGGTGCGGGAGGTAAGACTTCTCTTTTGAAACAGCTGCTCGCTGAATACCAAGAGAAGGGTGCCCTCCCGGTTCTGGTGACTACAACCCATATGAAAAAAGAGACTGCCCCTTATTTTGTAATGGAGGATTCTATCGAAAAAATTCTGGAAGTGCATAAAAGAGAAGGCATGGTGATCGCCGGTCTGGATGCAGGAGGAGGCAGGATCAAAAGCCTTTCTGTACCGGTAATGGAAAAGATCTGGGAGCTTCCTGCGCCGGTTCTTGTGGAAGCGGATGGTGCACGGATGCTTCCGGCGAAAGTGCCGGGGGAGAAAGAACCGGTTATTCCAAAGCAGATCCAGATAGTCCTTTCTGTATATGGACTCGATGCCATCGGACAAAGGATAAAAGACTGCTGTTTCCGGCCTGAGCTTGTGGCACAGGTACTTGGAAAAGCAGTGGAAGAGGTTCTGACGGAGGAGGATCTGGCAGGGCTGGCTGTTTCGGCAAAAGGTGGGAAAAAGAATGTCCTGCCGGAAATGGATTTCTATATTGTACTAAACAAAGCAGATGACGAAAAACGTCTGAAAATGGCAGAGAGAATCGCCTTAAGAGTAGAACGGGATTCTGGTGAAAAAGTACGGATTACATCGTTTCGTTAATATTTTGGAAAAATAAAGCAATTGTGTGTTGAAAAATGGAACATTGCCGAATTGTCATTGAAAACCATTCGTGCTATCATAGATACGATAGCTTTGACAACGAAAGTTGTAAGTGGGTAGAGAAGGAGGCAAAAAAGTGAGTACGAAGAATAGTAATACTTCACAGGAACTATTTAACCTTAACGGAAAACCATCCTTTGGTCAGGCACTTCCGCTGGCATTCCAGCATGTAGTGGCGATGATCATTGGCTGTGTTGCACCGGCGATCATTCTTGCCGGTGTGTCCGGACTTTCAGAATCAGACACGGTTGTCCTGATTCAGGCATCTCTTGCAATGTCAGCGATTTCGACATTCATCCAGCTTTTTCCGTTTATCAAATTTAAGTCTTATCAGATAGGAGCCGGGCTTCCGGTTATTATGGGAATCAGCTTTGCGTACGTGCCGATCATGCAGTCAATTGCACAGGATGCAGATGTTGGAACAATACTTGGTGCACAGATCGTGGGCGGTATTGTTGCGATTATTGTAGGAATATTTATCAAGCAGATCCGTCATCTTTTCCCGCCGCTGGTTACGGGAACGGTTGTATTTGCAATCGGACTTTCGCTGTATCCGACCGCAGTCAATTATATGGCAGGTGGAGCAGGAAGTGCGGATTATGGTTCATGGCAGAACTGGCTTGTTGCGATCATCACACTGGCAGTCGTAACAGGACTGAATCATTTTGGAAAGGGCTTTTTAAAGCTTTCTTCCGTTTTGATCGGAATCATAGTTGGATATGTAGTTGCGCTTGGCTTTGGAATGGTGGATTTTTCTTCCGTATTAACGGCAAAATGGGTACAGTTCCCACAGCCGATGCATTTCGGAATTAAATTCGAGCCATCCTCATGTGTTGCGATTGCGGTATTGTTTGCAATCAGCTCTATTCAGGCAATCGGAGACTTTTCAGCAACGACGACCGGAGGAATGGACCGTATGCCGACGGATGAGGAATTAAGCGGTGGTATCATTGGTTATGGAGTCAGCAATATTGTCTGCGCATTTTTCAGCGGACTCCCGACAGCAACCTACAGTCAGAATGTCGGAATCGTAAGTTCTACGAAAGTAGTAGCAAAGAGAGTATTTGGAATTGCAGCGATGATCATGCTGGTTGCAGGAATCATGCCAAAGATCGCATACATTCTTCTAACTATTCCGTCATGTGTGCTTGGAGGTGCAACAATCTCTGTATTTGCAATGATTTCCATGACGGGTATCAAACTGATCAATAATTCAAAGATGAATTATAGAAATACATCCATCGTAGGACTTGCCATTGCACTTGGAATGGGTGTGACACAGGCAAATGCAGCACTTGCGCAGCTCCCTGCATGGGTAACAACCATTTTCGGTAAATCACCGGTTGCACTGTCTACTCTGGTTGCAGTGTTCCTGAATCTGGTTTTACCAAAGGAGAAAGAAGAGTAAATGAAGATCCTGATAAGAGGAGCCGGGGATCTTGCCACGGGAATTGCAGCAGAGCTGTGGGAAAGAGGACATCAGATCCTGATGACGGATGTTGCCATCCCACTCACCGTCAGACGTGAGGTGGCATTTTCAAGAGCGGTGTACGAAGAACATGCAGTGGTAGAAGGAATAGAAGCAGTTCTTGCCGACAATTTTGAAGAAGCAGAAACAATTATGGCAACACGGAAAATTGCTGTCATGGTGGATGAAAAAGCAGAAGTGCGGAAAGAATATCTGCCGGATGTACTGGTTGACGGGATCATGGCAAAAAAGAATCTTGGGACCCGGATCAGTGACGCTCCTCTTGTTATCGGTATCGGACCGGGCTTTACGGCAGCCGGAGACTGCCATTTTGTGATTGAAACGCAAAGAGGTGATCATCTGGGCGAAGTGATCCGCGAGGGAAGTGCAATCCCCAACACCGGAATTCCGGGAAATATTGGCGGCTATACGGTGGAACGCCTTTTAAAGGCATCCGCAGACGGAATCATGCATCCGGTCGCGAGAATTGGTGATGTGGTGAAAAAAGGGCAGATTGTTGCAAGGTGCGGAGATGAACCTGTCTATGCGAGGCTCCACGGGATTGTCCGTGGGATGCTCCAGGAAGGTGTACCGGTCAAAAAAGGATTGAAGATCGGAGATGTGGATGCAAGGATAGAGGAAAAACTTTGTTATACGATTTCGGATAAAGCACGAAAGATCGGAAACGGAGTTGCGGAAGCAATCGATCTTGTCTATAAAACAAAATAAAAAGTTGTCTGGACAACTTATTTATCCATCCTTTTTATGGTAAAATATAAAAAGGTTTGGGCAGAATACCTGCCGCAGTGACGGCAGGTATTTTTATGCCATAATCCATATAAAGTGAGGAACAAAAAATGAAACTGGTAAGAACAGAAGATGCAGTGGGGCAGGTGCTGTGCCATGACATTACACAGATTATTCCGGGAGTTGTAAAGGATGCTGTTTTCCGGAAGGGACATATTGTTACCGAAGAAGACATTCCGGTACTTTTATCTGTGGGAAAAGAGAATCTTTATATCTGGGAAAAACAGGAAGGTATGCTTCATGAAAATGAGGCGGCTGAGATTTTGCGTCAGATCTGTCAGGGTGAGCATATGCATCCTTCCGGGGTGAAGGAAGGAAAGATCGAACTGATCGCCGATTGTGAAGGGGTATTGAAGATCAATACCGAAAAGTTGAATGCGGTGAACAGTCTTGGTGAGATGATGATCGCATCCAGACATGGAAATTTTCCGGTGAAAACCGGAGATAAGATTGCAGGAACAAGGATCATTCCGCTTGTGATCGAAGAAGAAAAGATGCAGAAGGCCTGTGAAGTGGCAGGAAAAGAACCGATTTTCCGGATTCTTCCGTACCAGAAGAAAAAAGCGGGAATCGTAACGACGGGAAGTGAAGTGTATTATCATCGGATTGAGGATAAATTTACTCCGGTTGTGATCGACAAACTGAAAGAATGTGGCGTTACAGAGGTGAAGCAGATCCAGTGCAACGATGATCATGAGATGATCACAGAAGCAATCCAGACTCTGATCGAGGATGGTTCTGACCTGATCGTCTGTACCGGTGGAATGAGTGTAGATCCGGATGACAGGACTCCGCTTGCGATCAAAAATGCCTGTACGGAAGTGGTGACTTATGGGGCACCGGTTCTTCCGGGAGCCATGTTTATGCTTGCTTATTGTGAAAAAGAAGGCAGACAGATTCCGGTCATGGGTCTTCCGGGATGCGTGATGTATGCAAAACGGACGATTTTTGATCTGGTTCTTCCGAGGATTATGTGTGATGAAAAGCTGCATGAAAAAGATTTCCGGCTTCTTGGACAGGGAGGACTTTGTCTGTCCTGTCCGGTGTGTACTTTTCCAAACTGTGGATTTGGAAAAGGAGGATATTAAAATCATGAGAAAGAATAACTTATTTAAGAAAACAGTGGCAGTAGGTCTGGTTCTGCTGATGACAGCATCACTTGCTGCATGTGACGGTAAAAAGACCGACACAAAAACAGAAGACAAAAAGACAGAAACAAAGGCTGGTAAAGAAGAGGATGTAGAGCTTCAGGTATTTATCGCAGCCAGCCTGAATACGGCAATGACAGATATTGCAGAGCGTTATGAAAAAGAGCATCCGAATGTGAAGATCGTCTACAATGCAGACAGCTCAGGAACTCTGCTGACACAGATCGAAGAAGGATATGAGTGTGACCTGTTCTTCTCCGCAGCACAGAAACAGATGGATCAGCTTGAGGCTGACGGACTGGTAGTAGAAGGAACACGCCATAATGTAGTGAACAATCAGGTAGTTGTTATCACATTAAAGGACAGTGATACAGCAGTAACCGGGCTTGAAAACTTAAATGAGGCAAAGAGCATTGCACTTGCAGGCGGAAGTGTACCAGTTGGAAAATACACCCGTCAGGCGTTGATGAATCTCGGAATTCTGGACAAAGTAGACGATGCGTCTACCATCACAACAGAACAGGTTTCTGAAGCTCTTGGTGGAGCAGAAATCAGTGAGCAGGCAAATGTAAGCAAGGTGCTGATCGCCGTTACAGAGGGTGCATGCGAAGTTGGAACAACTTATTATTCTGATACATACGGATATGAGGATCAGATCAAGATCCTTCAGACAGTAAGCTATGATCTGACAGGTAACGTGATTTATCCGATCTGCCGTGTGGAAAATAAAGAGGCAGATGATGCAAAGAAAAAAGCAGCCGATGATTTCCTTGCATATGTAACATCCGATGACGCAAAGAAGATCTTTGACAGCTACTATTTCGATACAAACGTAGAGTAAAAGAGGAACGATATGGAAGAAATAAGACAGATCCTTGCAGGACTTGACTGGAGTCCGCTTTTCATTTCAATCAAAACAGGAATCGCAGCAACGATCGTGTCATTCTTCCTGGGAATATGGGCAGCAAGAAAGGTGCTGAAAGCGAAGACGGGTCTCAGGGCTGTGCTGGATGGGATTCTGACACTGCCGCTGGTGCTTCCGCCGACGGTTGCAGGATTTTTCCTGCTGCTCATTTTCAGTACGAGAAGAACCGTTGGATCGTATCTTTATACGACATTTGATATCAAGATCGTACAGTCCTGGGCAGGATGCGTGATCGCGGCAACTGTGATTGCATTTCCACTGATGTACCGGAATGCAAGAGCAGCATTTGAACAGGTGGATGTGAACCTGATCTATGCGGCGCAGACGCTCGGTATGCCGGAGTGGAAGATTTTCTGGAGGGTGATCATGCCGGCGGCAGGTCCTGGAGTTGCATCCGGTACAATTCTTGCATTTGCAAGAGCGCTTGGAGAATATGGTGCGACCTCCATGCTTGCGGGCAATATTCCAGGAAAGACGGCAACCATTTCCCAGAGGATTGCAATGGTCATCCAGGACGGTGATTATCAGACGGCAGGCGTGTGGGTCGGAATTGTAATCCTGATCGCATTCGGAATAATAGTACTTATGAATCTGGCATTTGGAAAGGGAATGAAACATACAAAGCAATGGTAGAACTAGAGATAAAAAAACAGTATGGAAAATTCAGGCTGGATGTTGCCTTTAAAAGTGAAAAAAAGCGGATCGGAATCCTGGGCGCTTCCGGATGTGGGAAAAGCCTGACCTTGAAAAGTATTGCCGGGATCGAAAGACCGGAAAAAGGGCGGATCGTGATTGACGGAGTTACCCTTTTTGATGCCGGAAAAAAGATTTTTCTGAAGCCACAAAAAAGGAAAGTCGGTTATCTTTTTCAGAATTATGCGTTGTTTCCGAACATGACCGTGGAGCAGAATATCGGGATTGGATTTACCGGAAACAAAGAAGATAAGCAGAAAATGGTAGAACAGTTGATCCATCATTTCCAGCTGGACGGACTGGAAAAGCTTTATCCGTCAAAGCTTTCTGGCGGACAGCAGCAGAGAACGGCACTGGCACGGATTATGGCATATGAACCGGATGTGATCCTTCTGGATGAACCATTTTCGGCACTGGATGCGTATCTTCGGGAGCGGATGCTGACCGAGCTGATGGAAATGCTGAGTGATTATGAAGGTACGGTGATCATGGTGTCCCACAGCAGGGATGAAATCTACAGCTTCAGTGAAGAGGTTCTGGTAATTGAAGATGGACATGGAATCCGCCTGGGTCCGGTAAAAGAAGTATTTAATGCACCGCGCTATAAGACAGCGGCAAGACTTACCGGATGTAAAAATATTGCAGATGTTTACCGGATGGATGCGCAGACGGTGTATGTGAAAGACTGGGATGTGCAGCTGATTTTTAAAGGACGTAGTGTGCCGGAGAATGTGAAGGCAATCGGGATCCGAGCTCATGATCTGATTCCGGTGTATGGAACGATATCCGGGGCTATGCTGAAAGTTAAAGAATGGAAAAGTGTGGATTATCCATTTGAACGAAAATATTTTATCCAATGCGAGTCGGGATGTGAGGACTTCTGCTGGTTTGTCCAAAGAGAGATTTCTGCCACTCTGGAAGAAAAAGGAATGCCGGATGCACTCGCATTTCCGGAAGAAAAAGTGCTGTTCCTTGAAGGATAGCGTGGCAGATGCTATAATGGACAAATAGAGAAAACGGGCAGAAGGTGGCAGCATAAATGCAGAAAGAACAAGACAGGGAAGCGATTTACCGGAGCATTTTCTTCTGTGATATGGATCGGAAGAAGGCGGATGAGATCATTAACCGGTTAGACGGCAGAACCGTAACCTATGACAAGGGCGAAATCATCATAAGAGAAAGAGAAAAACTGAACAATATCGGAATCCTGCTTGACGGGGTACTCTGTAAAGTGCAGTATTACCGGGATGGAACCGAACAGCTGGTCCAGAAGCTTGTCAGCTCGTTTGTTGTGGGAGTGGAGATTGCGGTCAGTGAAAAAAAGACGAGTCCTTATGATGTTTATGCATCGGAACAGGCACACATTTTCTGGTTTCCTGTACGGGCGATGGAAGAAGAGGGCGTTCTGGATCTGCGTGAGAGGATTGAGTTTTACAAGAAAGCGGTTCATTTCCTTGCAAATGAAGATATCCGCAAGTACAGGAAGATTGAATTGCTGTCGATCAGAGGAATCCGGGAAAGAATCGAGCAGTATCTGAGAATTCAGCAAAGCCGCCATAAAAGCAATGCCTTTGATATTGAATTTAACAGAGAACAGATGGCAAATTATCTGGGGATCAACCGGAGTGTGCTGTCACATGAGTTGAAAAAAATGGAAAAAGAGGGGATTTTGAAGGTCAGAAAGAATCATTTTGAGCTGGCTGATAAAGAATAAAACAGAATTTCTGCTGAAAATATCGAAAAGTGGTTGGTTTTTATCAGAATATAGTTTATAATGAAAAAAGGATTAGGCGGCAAGGAGGTTCTTTATGGCATCGTCAAAAAATTATACAGAAGTTTTGATAGGCGGCAAAGTATTCACCCTGAGCGGATTTGAAAGCGAAGATTATCTGCAGAAGGTATCCACTTATCTGAACCATAAAATCGAGGAATGTACAAGCAGCGATGGATATCGTAAGCAGAGTGCGGAAGCCAGAAGTGTGCTTCTTGCTTTAAATATAGCAGATGATTATTTTAAAGCCAAGAAACAGGGCGGCGCATTAGAAAGCGACATCGAGGCAAAAGACAAAGAGATGTACGATTTAAAGCATGAACTGATCTCAGTACAGATCAAGTATGAGAATGCTGAAAAAGCACTGGATAAACTCAAGGCAGAGAACCAGGAACTTCAGATGAAGATCGTACAGCTTGAAACAGAAATGAAAAATCACCGTACAAAATAGACTGTCCTGAGGCAGTCTATTTTTGATACTCCGGTATACAAAGAGAAATGTCTGCAACACAGGGGCTTTGTATACAGGTTATTTAAAGATAGAGGAGTTATATGAAAGACAGAGTTGAAATCCTTGCACCGGCAGGGAGTATGGAGTGCCTGAAAGCGGCAATTGCAGCAGGAGCTGATGCGGTATATACAGGGGGAGCCCTTTTCGGGGCACGTGCTTATGCACATAACCTGACGGAGGAAGAACTTTTAGAGGCAATTGATTATGTGCATTTGCATGGAAGAAGACTGTATCTGACCGTGAATACACTGATCAAAGACCGTGAGATGGAAAAACAGATGTATGATTATCTGCTCCCTTATTACCGGCAGGGGCTGGATGCGGTGATCGTGCAGGATATTGGACTGTTCCGTTTTATCCGGAAGCATTTTCCGGATCTTCCGATCCACGCAAGTACCCAGATGACGCTTACGGGAGTGGATGGGGCGAAGTTTCTGGAAAAGGAAGGTGCACAGCGGATTGTTACATCCAGAGAACTGAGTATGGCAGAGGTGAAGAAGATTGCCGATGAGACAGAGCTCGAGATTGAAAGCTTTGTACATGGTGCACTCTGCTATTGCTATTCTGGTCAGTGCCTGTTCAGCAGTTTTATCGGCGGCAGAAGTGGCAACCGTGGACAGTGCGCACAGCCGTGCAGACTGCTTTACCGGACACCGGAAGCAAAGAGACCACAGTATCTGCTGAGTCTTAAGGATATCTGTACATTGGAACTGATCCCGGAGATGATCGAGAGCGGGATTTATTCTTTCAAGATTGAAGGCCGGATGAAGAAGCCGGAGTATGCGGCAGCAGTCGCTTTCCAGTACCGGAAATATGCCGATCTTTATCTGAAATATTACGAAGAATGTCCGGCAGAAGAGGATCCGGCAGCGTATGCGATGAAGAAATACCGTGTCCGCGAGGAGGATCGGCAGATGCTGCTGGATCTCTATAACCGTGGCGGTTTCCATACGGGTTATTATCATACACAGAATGGACGGGAGATGATTTCCTTAAACCGTCCGAACCATGCAGGAGTGCCGGCAGTAAAGGTACTTGCTAAAAAAGGCAGAAATGTGACTGCAAAAGCACTGACAGACCTGTATCCGCAGGATATTATTGAACTCCCGATGCGCAAAGGCAGGGAAAAAGCAGATAATTATACCTGTAAGGATGCAGTCAGAAAAGGAATGAATGTGCAGATCCCGGTATTTGCAGATACCCCGTTCAAGAGGGATGAAATCTGGATGCGTACAAGAAACAGCACATTGATTGACACGCTGCGTGAAGAATTTGTAAATGGAAAAATAAAAGAACGGATCTGCGGAACTTTCCGGCTGTATCCGCAGGAAAAGGCAACGCTTACGGTGAAGTGCCGGGATGCCGAGATTACGGTTGCCGGTGAAAAAGCACAGGAAGCACTGAGCCAGCCGATGAGCAGAGAGCGGATTGAAAAGCAGCTGCGCAAGACGGGAAATACGGAATTTGAATTTTCCTTTTTAAAGGCCGAGATCGGAGAAAAAGTATTTCTTCCGATGCAGAGCCTGAACGAACTTCGAAGAGAAGCACTGGAGACGCTGGAAAAAGTGATCTGTGAGAAATACAGAAGAAGTGGTGAAGTGAAAGATCCGGAAGAAGATAAGACAGAGCTTTCAATGGAAGAAGAGGTACTTTCCGGATGGACGGCATCGGTAAGAACCGCAGAACAGATGGAAGTGATTCTGGAAGAAGAAGCAATCGGAAGAATCTATGTGGATTGTACCATGTTCCCTCGCATCTGGGAGAAGGACAGCTATGTGGAGTGGATTACAAAAGTACATGCAGCAGGGAAAGAAATTTATCTGGTCATGCCGTATATTTTCCGGGAAAGAACCAGAAAACAGTATGAAGCTGCATATAACCGGATATTCGGAGCCGGATGGGACGGCATTCTGATCGCCAATTATGAAAGTTTTGCGTTTCTGAAAGAGCATGGTTATACCGGAAGGATTATGACCGATTACAATCTGTATGAATTTAATCAGGAAAGCAGGAAATTCTGGAAGGAAAAGGGAGTTTTTGAATTTACAGCGCCCGTGGAACTGACAGAAAGAGAACTCCAGGATCTCCGGGTAAAGGATGGAGAAGTGATCGTATATGGTTATCTTCCGATGATGATATCTGCAGGATGTATTCAGAAAACGACCAGAGGATGTCTGAAAAAATCCGGACAGACGACAATAACTGACAGATATCGTAATCCATTTGTGGTAAAAAATGAATGTGATTACTGTTATAATATCCTTTACAATTATGTACCATTATATCTGGGAGACCGGATGGAAGAGGTATATCAGATCGGTCCTGGGCGGATCCGACTGATGTTTACTACTGAAAGGCAGCAGGAGGTAAGGCAGATTTTAAGTGCGTATTTTGAAGGAAAAGAGCTTCCGGAGGGAACGTACACCAGGGGACACTGGAAAAGAGGAATAAAGTAGGTGGAATTTTGATCAATATAATTGTAGAGCTGTCAAAATATCTGATGATAGCCCTGATGCTGGTCTATACATTTGAATGTTTTGCAGTATTTAATTACACAGATGAGTATACACAGAGAAGTATTTTCAGAAAGCAGAATGTGCTGATGTTTCTGCTTCATATGATTGCATTTCTGGTGATGTATCTGCAGACAAATGAAACAAAAATGATCGGATTTTACGGGATGCAGGTGGTACTGTTTCTGGCGGTCATTTTGCTGTATACAATAATTTACCCGCGGGTGTCGCGGCTGGTTGTAAATAATATGTGTATGCTGATGGCAGTCGGCTTTATTATGATCACCAGACTTTCGTATTCGCTTGCAGTAAAGCAGTTTCTCATTGTCAGTGCATCTGTAGCGATAAGTCTTGTGATCCCGGTCATCATCCGGAAGGTAAAAGCTCTGTCAGAATGGAAAATATTCTATGCAATTGCAGGTGTTGTAATGCTTGGGGTCGTTATCATTGTAGGACGTGTGACTGGAGGAGCGATGCTGAATGTTGCAATCGGAGGTTTTACCCTTCAGCCATCTGAGCTTGTGAAGATCATTTTTGTATTTTTCGTTGCGGCGAGTCTGAAGACTGATACTTCATTTAAGAATATTGTGATCACAACGGCAGTGGCAGCAATGCATGTGCTGATCTTGGTTCTATCAAAAGACCTTGGTGCGGCGCTGATCATTTTTGCTGTATATCTGGTGATGCTCTATGTGGCAAGCAGACAGCCACTTTATGTACTTGTCGGACTGATTGCAGGAAGTGGGGCATCAGTTGTGGCATATAAATTATTTAACCACGTCCGTGTGCGTGTACTGGTATGGAAGAATCCATTTACCGTTTACAATGAAGGTGGTTATCAGGTGGCACAATCCTTGATGGCGATCGGCACAGGAAGCTGGTTTGGAATGGGACTTTTTCAAGGGGCGGCAGATCAGATACCTGTTGCAGAGTCAGATTTCATTTTTTCGGCAATTGCGGAGGAAATGGGATTGATTTTTGCACTTGGTCTGATACTGGTATGTGTCAGTGTTTATATGATGTTTCTGAATATTGCGATGCAGCTTCGGGACAGCTTTTATAAACTGGTGGCACTGGGACTTGGAACCTGTTATATTTTTCAGACATTTCTGACGATCGGAGGTGTGACAAAGTTCATTCCGTCTACCGGAGTGACACTTCCACTGGTAAGCTACGGTGGAACCTCCGTCCTCAGTACGATCATTATGTTTGCGATCATTCAGGGACTGTATGTATTAAGAGAAGACGAGGAAGAAGACATTGAAAGAAAAAAATTACAGAGAAGACGAACTTCCAGATCTGGATCAGCAGCTGGAGAGCCTGCCAGACGAGAGCGGGTATCACGACCAAAAGAAGAAGGCAGAAGGAAAAAGCCGCAGCAGACGAACGGATGGCGAACCGAAGAAAAAGGCCGAACGCAGCAGCCTAAAAAACGGACAGCGGCGTCCGAAAGAAGCACAGGCAGAAAGAAGCGGAGCCAGTAAGAAAAAAGAGAAGCAGATGACCAATAAAGAACTGACGAGAGTTACTTATATTTTTGTAACACTGTTTTTGGTACTGATGGGATATCTGGTTTATTTTAATGTGGTAAAAAGTAAAGAGGTTGTCAACAGCACGTACAATATCCGTCAGGATCTTCTTGCGGACCGTGTGCTGCGTGGCAGTATTACAGATAAAAATGGAGAAGTGCTTGCACAGACTGTGACAAATGATGATGGATCGGAAACACGGGAATATCCGGAAGGAGAAGTGTTTGCACATGTTGTCGGATATGCCGCAAAAGGAAAATCCGGACTGGAATCATCACAGAATTTCAATCTTCTGACTTCAAATGCCTTTTTCCTGGAAAAGCTGGCGAATGAATTTAAAGACCAGAAGAATACGGGAGATACGGTGGTCACAACCTTGGATGCGAACCTGCAGAATGCAGCATATAATGCACTGGGAGATAACAAAGGTGCAGTTGTCGTGATGGAGCCAAGTACAGGGAAGATCCTGGCAATGGTATCGAAGCCGTCTTTTGATCCGAATAATGTTTCGGAAAACTGGGATGCACTGAACAATGACGAGAACAGTTCGCTTCTTAACAGGGCTACACTTGGACAGTATACACCGGGGTCGACATTCAAGCTGGTGACAACACTTGCTTTTATGCGGCAGAATCCAGATTATAACAATTATTCGTTTGAATGTAACGGAGAATTCTCACAGAATGGGGCAACGATCCACTGTTATAACAGTACTGCCCATGGGGAAGAGAGTCTGACGGATTCGGTTGCAAATTCCTGCAATTCTTCGTTTTCAAATATCGGGCTGCAGCTGGATAAGGCAGAATGGAGAAAGACTGCCAAACAGATGCTGTTTAACAGCAAGCTTCCGGGTGATGTGAAATATAATGAAAGCAGTTTTCGCCTGAAAACAGATGCAGGAGATGCAGATACGATGATGACTGCAATTGGTCAGGGAGAGACACAGGTCAGTCCGTACCATATGGCGATGCTCGTTTCGGCGATCGCAAATGGTGGAAAGCTGATGAAGCCGTATCTGGTGGACAAGATTACAAATTATGCAGGCACAACGGTGAAGAAATATATGCCGGAAAGCTACAAAGAGCTGATGACATCATCTGAAGCTGCACAGCTTACGGAATACATGAAGGCGGTTGTGGATTATGGTACCGGAGCTGCGCTTTCAGGTGCGTCTTATACAGTGGCAGGAAAAACCGGAACTGCTGAGGTCAGTGAAGATGGAAATACAGTACATTCCTGGTTTGTCGGATTTTCCAATGTGGATAATCCGGAGCTGGCGATCAGCGTCTGTGTCGAGGATGCGGATACGGCGACCATTACAGGTGTTAGTGTCGCAAAGCAGGTGTTTGATTCTTACTATAATAATTAAAGGTCAAGGTGACAGCGCACATGAGGTTTCACAAAAATCTTTATGTCAGCGAGAGCATGACAAAAAAGAAAGAAAAAGTGATTGCAAAACTGAATAAAAAAAAGTATCCGTTGAATACTTATGTGATTGCGCTGATCGAAGAAGGGGAAAATCAGCTGGAATTTTATTCGACGTTGATGTTCCGACAGGGAAGTGTGATTGATGATGATATTTTCGTTGTCGGTATAGCGGGTGGATATGATGATGCGCTGTATCTGGTAGAAGAGATCGCGAAGGAAGTTTATGAAAAAACAGGGGATCTGGATATCCGGTCCTACATCAGAGAGCGGGAGAGGGAAGAAGCATGATTCTACATATCATTGGATTGATTTTGAAGATTATCGGAATAATTCTTCTGGTGATTCTGGGAATTCTGCTACTTGTGATCGGTGTCCTTCTCTTTGTACCGCTGAGGTATGAACTGCGTGCCGAGTTTCCGGGGAAGCTGGAAGATGCAGAGGGGAATCTTAAGATTTCATGGCTGCTTCATCTGATTGCAGGAAGAGTGGAGTATCGGAACGGCGATGTGAAATGGCAGGGGCGGATTGCCTGGAAGAAGTTGGGAGATGTTCTGGAAGCGGAAGATAAACCGGTGAGAAAGAAGGAGAAAAAGCCGGATGGCGGAAAAAAAGCCGGTGCGGAGAAGGCCAGTGAGAGAACGGCAGAAAGAAATGATGCGGCAGATGTAAAGAAGCCGCAGACGCTGCCGGAAAAGAGAGCCGAAAGCGGAACGTATGCAAAGCCAGAGCATACGGACGTGAAAGATGAGAAGTCCAAAACAGAAACACAGGGAAGTCCTGACACGAAGGTGAAAACATTTTCAGAAAAAAAAGAAGAGAATGCTACACCGGAAAAGGAAAGTGAATCCAGAGAAAAAAAGGATGTTCATGGCGAGAGAGGATTCGGAAAGGCTCACAAAACTCCACGAAAGCGGAAGAAACCAGTCAAAGCATTTGGAAAACTGATCCGAAAGCTCAGTCAGAAGCTTCGTGAGATCCTGGAAAAGATCAAATGTACATGGAAGAATTTATGTGATAAAATAAAGAATATTGCAGAGAAAAAAGATAAAATTCTGGAATTTCTGGAACAGGAAAATCATAAAGCAGCTTTTGCACGTGGCAAAAAGGAACTGGTCTGGGTGAAGCGTTTTCTGAAGCCGAAAAAGCTTCGCGTAAAACTGCATTTCGGTTTTGAAGATCCTTACCATACCGGACAGGTACTGGCACTTTGTGGAATGTTTTATGCATTTATCGGAGAAAATATGGATCTGGAACCGGATTTTGAAAAGCGGGTACTGGAAGGTTCCGTTTATGTAAAAGGAAGACTAAGAACAGTTCATATGGCAGTATTTGCAGCAAAGATGCTGCTGGATAAGAATATCCGCAGCACTTACCATGATATCAGGGAGTTTAAATGGTAAAGCATTTGATAGAAAATAACAGGAGGAATCGAAAAAATGGCAGTAGATAATCAGTTTAAAGAGACAGTAGATGCATTGTTTAAAGGGATGAACGGCGTGGTATCATCCAAAACCGTTGTAGGAGATGCAATCCACATCGGAGATACGATCATTCTTCCGCTTGTTGATGTATCTTTTGCAATCGGAGCAGGGGCATTTCATGCGGACAAAAAGGACAGAGGAGCCGGCGGACTCGGCGGAAAGATGATCCCGAGTGCGGTGCTTGTGATCCAGAACGGAACAACCAGACTGGTCAACATCAAGAATCAGGATACCATGACCAAGATCCTGGATATGGTCCCGGATGTGATCGACCGTTTTAAATCCCCATCTGAGGATAAAATGACCGAAGAGGATGTGGCAGATCTGTTAAATGAAGCAGATTCTCCGGAAAATCAGGAATAGACGTAGGTTTCTGGCATATATTTATTGTAAAAGAGGAAAAAGCAGGAACGAAGATGAAACGGGTATTTGGTTTTGCACTGTTTTTTGTGGCACTTGGTATGGTGATCATGATGTTCATTCCGAGCATATTTATCGGAATTCTGATCGTTCTGCTGTGCCTCCTTGTCGGATATCAGCTTTTTTGCTGCTGATTTTGAAAAAATATGAGAACCTGCAGGGGAAACCCTGAAAAAAGCCTTGCGTATGCAGGGCTTTTGTGATACAATGCTAACGTTGCAAAAAAACACGTGTGTGGTTTATCCCGGTGGTGCCAAAGCTGACAAGCATGGTTCGCGGACATAAGCACACGGAAGTAAAAAACCAATGGAGGAAAGAAACATGAGCGTTATTTCAATGAAACAACTTTTAGAAGCAGGTGTTCATTTCGGACATCAGACAAGAAGATGGAACCCTAAGATGGCAGAGTACATCTACACAGAAAGAAATGGTATCTACATCATCGACCTTCAGAAATCTGTAGGTAAAGTAGATGAAGCTTACCAGGCAGTATCTGACATCGCAGCAGAAGGTGGAAAGATCCTTTTCGTAGGAACAAAGAAACAGGCTCAGGATGCTATCAAGACAGAAGCAGAACGTTGCGGAATGTACTATGTTAACGAAAGATGGCTTGGAGGAATGCTTACAAACTTCAAGACAATCCAGAGCAGAATCGCTCGTCTGAAAGAAATCGAAGCTATGTCAGAAGACGGAACATTCGATGTACTGCCGAAGAAAGAAGTTATCGAAATCAAGAAAGAATGGGAAAAGCTTGAAAAGAACCTTGGCGGAATCAAAGAAATGAAGAGAATCCCGGATGCTATCTTTGTAGTAGATCCTAAGAAAGAAAGAATCTGTGTTCAGGAAGCTCACACACTTGGAATCCCGCTGATCGGTATTGCTGATACAAACTGTGATCCGGAAGAACTTGATTATGTAATTCCAGGAAACGATGATGCTATCAGAGCTGTAAAACTTATCGTATCTAAGATGGCTGATGCTGTAATCGAAGCAAACCAGGGCGAAGCAGAAGAAGTTTACGAAGGCGAAGACGTAGAAACAGCTGAAGAAACAACAGAAGAATAATTCGAACAATCCAAAAGATCATATTGAAAGATGGAGGAAAAAATCATGGCAATCACAGCAAGCATGGTAAAAGAATTAAGAGAAATGACAGGCGCTGGTATGATGGACTGCAAAAAAGCTCTGAACGAATCTAACGGAGATATGGATGCAGCAATCGAATACCTCAGAAAGAACGGCGAAGCTAAGGCTGTTAAGAAAGCCGGACGTATCGCAGCTGAAGGTATTGTTATGGCAGACGTTAAAGAAGATAAGACAGCAGCTATCGTAGAAGTTAACTCTGAGACAGACTTCGTTGCTAAGAACGCTGATTTCCAGGCATTCGTAAAAGCAGTTGTTAATCAGGCACTTACTACAAAAGCTACAGATATGGAAGGATTCATGGCTGAAGCTTGGAACGAAGATGCTTCTAAGACAGTTAACGATGCACTTACAGAAAAGATTTCTGTAATCGGAGAAAAGCTCAGCATCAGAAGATTCGAAAAGATCGTTACAGATGGCTGTGTAGTATCTTACATTCACGGTGGCGGACGTATCGGTGTTCTTGTAGAAGCTGATACAGCAGTTGTTAACGATGCTGTTAAAGAAGCTCTGAAAAACGTAGCTATGCAGGTAGCAGCTTTAAATGCTAAGTATGTAAGCCAGGCAGATGTAGATGCTGATTACATCGCACATGAGAAAGAAATTCTTCTTGCTCAGATCATGAACGACCCGAAAGAATCTCAGAAACCGGAAAAGGTTATCCAGGGAATGATTTCCGGACGTATCAACAAAGAGATGAAGGAAATCTGTCTGTTAGATCAGGTATATGTAAAAGCTGAAGACGGAAAACAGTCTGTAGCTAAATACCTTGACGAAGTTGGAAAAGCTAACGGAACAACTATCACTCTGAAGAAATTCGTTCGTTTCGAGACAGGTGAAGGTCTTGAAAAGAAAAATGAAGATTTCGCAGCTGAAGTTGCAGCTCAGATGAACGCATAATCTTACAGTTCGCATAAGAATTTGAACCGTATGATTATCATGTAAATCAACGAAAAACCTTGAATTTCCTATGAAAATGGGATGATTCAAGGTTTTTTTGCGTTGCCAAGCATGCGACAAAAAGGTCCGGTGGACCTTTTTTAGTGTTGAGGAATAAATTTTGACTTATCGAAAATTACCGCTATTTATGCATGGAATTGGGTAAAAGTTGGGGAGTGAGTTGGGGAATTTCAATTTCCCAACTGGCGTGTGAAACTTCGCCTCATTCTTCTAAAATAAGTAGGCGAAGATTGCCTGTTTTAATTTGTTAGATTCTGTTCTTGCAAGTACGATGATTTCCAACAGTGAGTATATCGTGATGCTTAATCAGGCAGAGCCGGACAGAGCAAAACTGGCAACACTACTAAATATCTCCACAGAACAGATGGGATATATGCGGTGAAGAGTTGAAGGTTATGGACAAAGTTACGGAGCGATTGTTGTGGGGAGATTATTTATGTAGAAATAAAAGAACGAGAGTTCAGTCAAAAGATTATATGACACAGAAATGAACGAAAATTTAAGAAAATCTAAATAGTATTTCCAACTGTTTTCCAGTATACTGAAACTATAATTGGACATTGGAACTTAAGTTATGTGGTGAGGGTATAGTGCGATAACTTAGAGGGACAAATTGGATCTGGAAAGTGCTGCGGCTTCCTTATTGAGGCAATGGAGAGGAAACTCAGGAATCGTGGAAGCCTTTGCTGAACACGATTCCCGCTTTCAGAGGTTCCGCGGAATGGTTTGCCGAAGGAAAGCCGCAGCACTTTCTATATACACTTTGTCGGACTAACTTCAACAAACTTTTACACCTTAAAAGTAGAATGATGAGGAGGGAATGAAAATGAATGTAAATGGGAATTTCAAAGACAATCTGATGGGGAAGAAAAAGGTGATTTTTATTGGATGCCTTATTTTTGCAGTCGCTCTGATTGCCGCAATCCTGCACATGGTTTCGGGAGGGGGAAAGGATTCCGCGAAGAACATCCTCTACGCGGATAAGGTCAGCGTGATCACCGGAAACGGAAGCGGAACCGTGAATCGCTTTGCAGGCGTTGTGGAGGCGCAGGATACTTTAAAAATCTCACTTTCAGAAGGACAGAAAGTGAAAGAGATTTTCGTGGAAAAAGGGCAGGAAGTGGAGCCTGGGACGAAACTCTTTGAATATGATACAGAGGAGCTTGCGATGACACTGGAGCAGGGAAATCTGGAGCTGGAAAAGATAGGAAACAGTATTTCCAATCTGAATTCACAGATTGCGGCCTTAACGACAGAGAAAAAGAATGCATCGGCAGGTGAGCAGCTTTCTTATACAACGCAGATCCAGGAGCTGCAGACGAATGTAAAACAGGAAGAATATAATTATAAAGTAAAAGAACTGGAAGTGAACCGGACGAAGAAGAGTCTGGAATCATCCACGGTGACATCCACGATTGCAGGAATTATCCAGGAGATCAATCCGGATCCTGGTTATGATGATTACAGTGGAGAAAAGCAGGCATTTATGAGCATTCTTTCTACCGGAAAATACCGAATTAAGGGAAAAATCAGTGAACAGAATATCGGTGAGCTTCAGCCGGGAATGGATGTGACGGTGCGGGCAAGGAATAACCAGGAGGAAATCTGGAAGGGATCTGTAGATGTGATCGACACAGAAAAACCGGAGAGCAGTTCACAAAGCGAGATGTATTCCGGTTCGGATTCTTCTGCCCGGGCAACTAAGTATCCATTTTATGTAACGCTTGAAACCAGTGATGGTCTGATGCTGGGACAGCATGTATATATCGAGCCTGGAACCGGAGTAAATACAGAGGGATTACATCTGATGACTGCTTATATTGTAGATGCAGACGGGAAAGAGCCTTACGTCTGGGTAGCAAATAAAAAGGACAGACTGGAAAAGAGAAATGTAAAGCTTGGTGCTTATGATGAGGAGCAGGATACATGGGAAATCACAGAAGGACTGAAAGAGACGGATTACATTGTCTGGCCGGATGGAGAATGTAAAGAAGGAGCAGCCGTTCAGAAGAACGAAAATGTACAGGCAGGAGGCATGGAAGAGGGGGAATAAAGGATGACTTTTCAAAAAAGAAATAAGAAAAAAATTCTTCAGATCGGGATTGCTTTGGTTGTCTGTGTATGTTTCATTGGAGGCGGCACTTTATTTGCAATGAAAAAAAGTGAAAAAGCGGTCAAGGTAGCACCGGTAGCCAGTATGAGTAATGGTGGATGGTATTCAGAATCGGATATTTATGATTATGCGAAGGTGCAGGCAGGTGCGAGCCAGGACATTTACCATGATGATACCCTTACGATCAAGGAGATTTATGTCAAATCAGGGGATACGGTGAAGATCGGCGATCGTCTGGTTGCCTATGATACTACGCTTGCAGGACTTGAGCAGGAAATGAAGCAGATGGAGATTCAGGGGATTGAACTGAATATTCAGAATCAAAAGGCAGAATTAGAGCAGTTGAAAAATGCAAAGATTGTTGCGTCTGTTGAAAGAAGTCAGGATGAACTACGAAAAATGACTGCAAAAGGAACCAGACCTGGAATAATACGGACTGCAGATGCAAAGAAAAATGAAGGGGAAAATCCGGATACTTCCGAAAATCCTGAGCAGCCGGAGACACCAGAAAATCCGGAAGGACCGGAAAAACCATCAATCGGGAAACCGTTTCCGGAAGAACTGAAGGATAAGATCATTTATAAAGAGATTACAAAGGACGCTGCTCCTTATAATGAAGATGGAGATGGAACAAAGGAAAAGCCGTATCGCTATCTTTGTGCGCCGGGAGCAACGGTGAATGCGGAGTTCATGCTGAAAATGCTGGAAGAGAGGGCAGTCTGTATCTTTGATGTAGTGGATCAGGAGAAGGAACCGACGCTTCTTTTATACTCCTGGACGCTGGACGGAAAGACCGGACAGGTGATAAAGCCCGAAAATCCGGAACAGCCGGAGACACCGGAAGAGCCGAAAATTCCGGACGAACCGGATAATCCTGGTGGATATGAGGAGCCGGATCCGGGAGATGCAGATGGAATGACCAGGGAAGAGCAGGCAAAGCAGATCCAGGAAAAAGAACAGAAGATCAAGGACCTGGATCTGGAAAAGCGAACAGCACAACTGGAATTGAAAAAGCTGGATAAAAAAGTAAATAATGGTGTTGTAAAAAGTACAGTAGAGGGAACGGTAAAATCTGTACTTGACGAAGAAGAGGCAAAGCTGGAGAATAAACCGGTTATATCTGTGACCGGAAAAAATGGTTGTTATGTAATCGGAGGGATTGCCGAAAGCAGCTATGATAAATTAAAAGAGGGTATGAATGTGATGGTGACTTCCTGGAATACGGGGAACTCTTATGAGGCAACGATCACCAGTATCGGTAATTCACCGGTTGAAAGTATGAAGAGCAGCGAGAATCCTAATATGTCCTACTATCCGTTTACTGCAGTGGTTGAAAAAGATGCAGATCTTTCATCTGGTGAGGGTGTCAGTATTTCCGTAGACGGACTTTCGGGTGACAGTGGGAATTCGATTTACCTGGAACAGATGTTCATAAGAGAAGACGGAAACCGCTCCTATGTATACAAGAAAGGAAAACATGGAAGGCTGGAAAAGCAGTATGTAGAGGGTGGAAAAAATATGTACGGTTCCATTGAAATCGTTTCCGGACTTACCATGGAGGATGAGATTGCATTTCCGTATGGAAGAAATGTAAAAGAGGGTGCGAAGACAAAGACAGTGGAGTCATTGTATGATTATAATTAATGAGGGGGTGAGGAGATGCTTGAAGATATCAGGCTGGCATTTCAGGGAATCTGGAGTCATAAGTTGCGGTCTGCGCTGACGATGCTTGGTATTATTATCGGAATCGGATCGATCATTGCAATTGTTTCAACGATCAAAGGAACCAATGAGCAGATCAAGAAAAATCTGGTTGGCGCGGGAAATAATGCGGTCAATATCCAGCTTTATCAGGGAGACTGGACACTGGATCTGTCTTATCAGGAGGTTCCGGATGGAATACCGGAGATTTCAGATCAGGTACTTGGTGAGATCCAGACACTGGATGAGGTGGAAAGTGCAGCCCTTTATCACAGACGGAATGAATATGATGCTGTATATGCAGGCAGTCAGAAGCTGGCAAGCTGTAATATTTTTGGAATAGATTCCAATTATCTGGATGCCTATGGATTTCAGATCACAAAAGGGCGTGGCTTTTCCAAAAAAGATTTTACTGCAAACCGAAAAGTTGTGCTGCTTGATAAAACGACAGCCACAGCTCTATTCCCGGATGGAAATGTGATTGGAAAGATTATTGAGGTTAAAGGGGAGCCATTTACGGTGATCGGTATGATGGCGAGAAAAGAAAATTCACAGCCGGTGATCAATTCGATGGAAGACTATTATCGTTATGTATCCACGGATGGAAGTGGAACGATCTGTATTCCGGATACACTGTGGCCGATTATTTATCAGTACGATGAACCGCAGAATCTGGTTGTCCGCGCGACAAGCACAGATGAGATGACTGCGGCAGGAGAAAAGGCGGCAGATATCCTGAACAGTTACCTGACCGTGTCTGATGAGACGATAAAGTATAAAGGGGAAGATCTTCTGGAACAGGCGAACCAGATCCAGGAGATCAGCAGCTCGACGAACCAGCAGCTGCTCTGGATTGCAAGCATTTCACTTCTGGTTGGCGGGATCGGTGTTATGAATATTATGCTGGTGTCTGTGACAGAAAGAACGAGAGAAATCGGTCTGAAAAAGGCACTGGGGGCAAGAAAAAGAAGGATCCTGACGCAGTTTCTGACGGAAGCGGCAGTACTTACCCTTCTCGGAGGTCTGATCGGTGTGGCAGGAGGGATTGCGCTTGCCTATATTATTTCCGCAGTCTCGGCAGTTCCGGTGGCAATCAGCGGAGTGTCCATTCTGGTCGGAGTAGTATTTTCCACACTGATCGGAATTATTTTCGGACTCCTTCCGTCGGTGAAGGCGGCGAACATGAATCCAATCGATGCACTGAGAAGTGAGTAGGTTTATGTAGAGAAGAATTATTTGTCGGATCCAAGATTGCAGATAAATAGATAGTATCTGTTCTGCAGGAAAGTGGCGTGCCTTACTGGCACGCCATTTTTAAAAATTCTTCCATTGCCCTTGTCTGGTAGCGACCATTTTTCCAGTAGAACCGGATGTCACGGCTGCTTTCGCATGCAGGAAGCTTATAGTACACCACATCAGAGGTAAGAGGTACTTTTGAGAGCATGATATCTCCGATAAAAGAGATCCCCATGCCGGAGCAGGTGATGTTGTAAGAAGTCATCTGCTGATCCATTTCCAGGATGATATTTGGTTCAAAGAGATTGTTCTGGCAGATCATACGGGCACGTTTTCCAGTGTCGTTTTCCGGTTTCAGCATAATAAAAGGCTCACTTTTAAAGCGTGTCAGAGGAACGGGAGGACAGGATTCTTCCAGAAATTTTTTGCTCAGGATATCTTCTACAGGAAGCTGATAGGAGCGCAGCGTATTATTGATCGGGAATGCTCCCGGAACAGCAAGGATCAGGTGCTCTTCCTGAAATTTACGGTAGCCGTAGATGGTGGCATCCAGAACACTGCTGTCCAGCATCAGATCCAGCTGCCCGTGTCGCAGCATACGGGCAAGATTGGCAGTGGTTTCTTCAACCAGGCTGATTTGGATCAGAGGATATCTGCGGGCAAAATCCGCGATCAGCGAAGGCAGGATCCAGGAGGAAAACAAGTTGCTTCCTCCGAGGGTGAGTGTTCCTTTTTTTAGGTCGCCCCAGTCATTTGCAAATCCTTCAAATTCATTCTGGATACTTTTTATTTTTTCTACCGCTTTGATATACTGTACCCCACATTCGGTAAGGGAAAGTGGTTTGGTACTCCGGTCAAAGATCGGATATCCGATGTGATGCTCGACACGCTTTACGTTGGCACTGAGTGAAGGCTGTGAGATAAATAACTTCTCAGCCGCCTTGGAAAAGCTTTTTTCCAGATAAACTTCATAGACATATTCCATTCCCTGAAACATAGGTATTCTCCTTTGACATAGTTTTAAAATTATAGTTACTATAAAAATATATGTATTAGATTATATTGTAACACAGAGCTATAATGAAAACAACAAAGGCAATACGCCAGAGAAAAATGGAAAATCGAGGGATTTTGAGATGGAAAATGGAAAAGAAAACAAGACAGGTTATCGTGTAGAACAGGATTCAATAGGGGCAAAAGATATTCCAGGAGATGTATATTACGGGGTACAGTCACTGCGTGCTGCGGAGAATTTCCGTATTACCGGGCTGAATATGCATCCGGAGATCATCAACAGTCTTGCGTACATAAAGAAAGCATCTGCGATCACCAACTGCGAGAGTGGGATTCTGGAAAAGAAAAAGGCAAAAGCAATCGTACAGGCATGTGATGAAATCCTTACAGGAAAATTGCATGAGTACTTTATCGTAGATCCGATCCAGGGAGGTGCGGGTACTTCTCTGAACATGAATGCAAACGAAGTCATTGCCAACCGTGCGATTGAGATTCTTGGCGGGAAAAAGGGAGATTATTCAGCAATAAATCCGAATGATGATGTAAACTGCGGACAGTCCACAAATGATGTTATTCCGACAGCTGGCAAGATGACTTCACTCAGACTTCTTCAGAATCTGAAAAAAGAACTGCTCAGACTTCATGGAGCGCTCTGCAAAAAGGCAGAGGAATTTGACCATGTGATCAAAATGGGACGCACCCAAATGCAGGATGCAGTTCCGATCCGTCTGGGTCAGGAATTTCAGGCATATTCCGATGCCATCATGCGTGATATCCACCGTATGGATAATGCGATGGACGAGATGCGTACCGTCAACATGGGTGGAACGGCAGTCGGAACCGGAATCAATGCAGATGAAGCCTATGTAAGCCGCATTGTTCCGAATCTTTCAAAAATATCTGATATTCAGTTTGTCCAGGCTTTTGATCTGATCGATGCAACCCAGAACCTGGATCCGTTTGTGGCAGTATCCGGTGCAGTGAAAGCGTGTGCAGTCACACTTTCCAAGATTGCCAATGACCTGCGTCTGATGTCATCCGGACCAAGAGCCGGATTTGGTGAGATTAACCTTCCGGCAAAGCAAAATGGTTCTTCGATCATGCCGGGAAAAGTGAATCCGGTCATCCCGGAAGTAGTGAACCAGGTCGCATTTAACATCATTGGAAATGATGTGACGATCACGATGGCAGCAGAGGGTGGACAGCTGGAACTGAATGCGTTTGAACCGATCGTATTCTACTGTCTGTTCCAGTCGATCGATACACTTGCATATGCAGTGCAGACTTTTATTGACAACTGTGTGACAGGAATCACAGCCAATGAAGAGAGATGCCGTCAGCTGGTAGAGAACAGCATCGGCGTAATTACTGCAATCTGTCCGCATGTAGGCTATGAGAAAGCAGCGGAAATTGCGAAAAAAGCAATGAAGACCGGGGAATCCATCCGTAATCTGATCCTCAGAGAAGGTCTTTTAAGTGAAAAAGAGATGGAAACCGTTCTGGATCCGGTCAATATGACAGAGCCAGGTATTTCGGGAAAAGAACTTCTCAGAAAATAAAGAATAAAATTTTTCTAAAAGACATGATTTTCTCCTTTTAAGGGTGTACAATGAAACATACGCGTTTCATGAGTTACAACTTAAAAGGAGAATTTTTATGCTTCAAATTCAACATATCTGCAAAGAATACCGTACAGGTACGCTGGTACAGAAGGCACTGGATGATGTAAGCCTGAATTTCAGGAACAATGAATTTGTTGCGATCCTGGGACCGAGTGGTTCGGGAAAGACGACGTTTCTTAACATCATCGGTGGACTGGATCGGTACGATAGTGGTGATCTGATCATCAACGGGATTTCTACGAAAAAATATAAAGACAGAGACTGGGATTCCTATCGGAATCATACAATTGGTTTTGTATTTCAGAGTTATAATCTGATTCCACATCAGACGGTGCTTGCCAATGTGGAGCTGGCACTGACTATTTCTGGGATCGGGAAGGAAGAACGGAAAAAGAGAGCGATTGAGGCTCTGAAAAAAGTTGGTCTTGGGGAGCAGTTGCATAAAAAACCGAGCCAGATGTCAGGCGGACAGATGCAGAGGGTGGCAATCGCCCGTGCGCTGGTCAATGATCCGGATATCCTGCTTGCTGATGAGCCGACAGGAGCGCTGGATACGGCGACCAGTGTGCAGGTTATGGAACTTTTAAAAGAAGTGGCAAAAGACCGGCTTGTTGTAATGGTTACACATAACCCAGAGCTTGCTGAAGAATATGCGACCCGTATCGTAACACTCAAGGACGGAAAGATCCGTTCGGATACGGACGAATTTTATGTCAATGAAGCGGTCATGAAGGAGCCGGAGCATAAGAATATGGGAAAAGCTTCCATGTCATTTCTGACGGCTCTTTCCCTGAGCTTTAATAACTTAAAGACGAAGAAAGCAAGGACTCTTCTGACATCTTTTGCCGGTTCTATTGGAATTATCGGGATTGCACTGATACTGGCACTTTCCAACGGAGTCAATGCCTACATCAAGTCAATTGAAGAAGAGACTCTTTCCGAGTATCCGCTTCAGATCCAGAGTACCGGATTTGATATGACATCGATGATGGTAGGCAATATGGACAGTGGTTCGGGCAGTTCGGATAAGAAGGAGACAAAAAAAGACGGGGAAGTCAAGGTTATGCAGATGATGACCAATATGTTTTCCACGATGGATTCCAATGACCTGAAGTCTTTAAAAGAATATCTGGATGGAGGAAAAAGTGGAATTGAGGACTATACCAGTGCCGTTGAATATTCTTATAATATTTCACCAAGAATCTATCGGCAGAACAAGGATGGTTCCATTCGCCAGGTGAATCCGGACAAATCCTTTGAGTCGCTTGGAATCAGCTCTGGCGCAAGTACCAACAGTTTGATGTCATCGATGATGAGTACGAATGTTTTTTATGAAATGCCTAAGACGGAGGGACTTTATGAGAACCAGTATGATGTGAAGGCGGGACGCTGGCCGCAGAATTATAATGAATGTGTACTGGTGCTGACTTCGGACGGAGGCATGAGTGATTTTCTCCTTTATACTTTGGGACTGCGGGATCAGATGGAACTGGACGAAATGATCCAGGAATTTATCAATGAAGAAGATGTCAATACACCGGCAGATATTGGAAATTACACATACGAGGATATTTTAGACAAAACGTTCAAATTGGTCAATGTATCTGAATGCTATGAATATGACAGCCAGTATAAGGTTTGGAAGGATAAATCCGATAATAAGGAATATATGAAGAAACTCGTGGATCAGGGCGAAGAACTTAAAATCGTCGGAATCGTACAGGCATCGGAAGATGCAAATGCTTCCGCTCTGACACCGGGGATTGGCTATCCGCAGAGACTTACTGAGCATGTCGCAAAAGAGGCTGCAAAAAGTGAGATTGTAAAGGATCAGCTGAAAAATCCGTCAAAGAATGTATTTACTGGAGAACCGTTCGGGACGACAGAAGAGAAGAATGGACTGGATGCGGACAGCCTGTTTACGGTCGATGAGGATGCACTTCAGAAAGCATTTGGTTTTGATAACAGTGTACTTTCCGGTGGATTTTCCGGTGATCTGTTGTCAGCAGATTCAGTGAATCTGGAAAATGCATTCCGGATGGGTGGGGATTCTCTGGATTTGTCCGGGATGATAAATCTGGATCAGATCAGTCTTGACGTGTCCGGTATGCCACAGATGAATCTTGGCGATATGATCGGAAGCCTGGATCTTACCGTAAAACCGGGTGGAATGCAGAAGTTGTCTGAGGGTGTTATGGAAGGTTATCAGGAGTATGTGAAATTCCATCCAGAAGCAGATTATTCAAATCTGGCGAAAGATTTTATGGATTACCTGATGACGGATGAAGCGCAGAAGATCCTGAAAGATAATCTGCAGGAGATCATTGAGAGCACCGGTGGGTTTAAGATTACAATTGATCAGATGCAGGAGCTTGTACAGCGTGTGATGGAAGGATATCAAAAGTATGCTGCGGAAAAAGGATATACAGATCCGGATAAATTTGGAGAATATCTGGCGGAGTATTTACAGACCGAGGAAGCAAAAGAGATTATGAATACCTGGCAGCAGGAGATTTTTGGAGATACGGTGATAAATATTACTTCTGACCAGCTGAAAAAACTGACAAAAGAACTGGCGAGTAGTTATCCGGCATATGCTGCAGCGAATGGAAAAGCAGATCCGACCAAAATGGGAGATTATTTTCTGAACTACCTTGCTACAGCAGATGGAAAACAGCGTCTGATGAACGGGCTTTCCGAGGTGATCGATATGGATCAGCTGGAGAGCCAGTTAAGTGCGACAATGGGAAGTTACATGGCAAAGGCAATGGGAACTTATACCCGAGCAATTTCGGATGTGCTTGAGACACAGATCACTTCGGCAATGAATCAGATCGTCACTCAGATCACAGAAGAAATCGGGAACGCCATGCAGGCTGCCATGGGAAATGTGGGAACCCATCTGCAGAACATGCTTGGAAGTTCGATGAAGATTGATACCGATGCATTTGCAAAGGCATTTCAGATGAATATGACAGAAGATGATCTGAAAGAGCTGATGACATCCATGACAATGAGCGCGACTGCTTCCTATGACAATAATCTGCAGAAGCTTGGATACGTGGATTTTGCGAACCCGAGTCAGATTTCCATATATCCGACGGATTTTGAGAGCAAGGAAAAAGTGGTGAAAATCCTGGATTCTTATAACAGCCGGATGGAAAAAGAAGGAAAAGAGGAACAGATCATCACTTATACCGATATAGTCGGAACACTGATGTCTTCCGTGACAAATATCGTGGATATCATCAGCTACGTGCTGATTGCGTTTGTGGCGATTTCCCTTGTAGTATCTTCAATTATGATCGGGGTTATCACCTACATCAGTGTACTGGAACGGAAGAAGGAGATTGGAATCCTGCGCGCGATCGGGGCATCTAAGAGAAATGTATCGCAGGTATTTAATGCAGAAACCGTTATCATTGGTCTGTGTGCCGGACTGATCGGAATCGGACTGTCACTGCTGCTTCTGATCCCTGGAAATATGATCATCCATGCGGTGGCAGATAATAACAAAATTAATGCATTTTTACCAGTGCTTCCGGCAATTGTGCTGATTCTTTTGAGTATCGGGCTTACCCTGCTCGGTGGAATCATTCCGTCAAGGAAAGCAGCAAAGAGCGATCCGGTGACAGCGCTTAGGACAGAATAAAAAAAGAGAATGAGGGAAAAGGAAAATGGATAAAGAGAAAAATACAAAAGCAGTGAGTGAGGAAAATATTTACTGTCTGAATGGAAGAGTGCCGGTAAAAAAGGCGATTCCGTTCGGACTACAGCATGTTCTGGCAATGTTTGTGTCGAATCTGGCACCGGTGCTGATCGTGTGCAGTGCGGCATTTGTGAGAGGATCGGAGAATCACTTAAGTGCTGCGGAAATTACGCAGCTTCTGCAGTGCGCGATGTTTGCAGCGGGGATCGGGACCTGTCTGCAGCTTTACCCGGTATGGAAGATTGGCTCCAGGCTTCCGATCGTTATGGGAGTCAGTTTTACCTTTCTTGGTAGTCTGCTGATGATCTGTACCAATCCGGAACTTGGATATGAAGGGATGGTAGGTGCGGTGATCGCCGGAGGTATTTTTGAGGGACTGGTAGGAATGAGTGCCAAATACTGGAAACGGCTCCTGACACCGGTAGTATCGGCATGTGTGGTGATTGCGATTGGGCTTTCCCTCTTGTCGGTAGGAATGGATTCCTGGGGCGGTGGAAATGGAGCCGAAGATTTTGGAGCGTGGTATCATCTTCTGGTCGGATTTTTCACACTGGTTGTGTGTCTGGCTGCCCGTTATCTGTTAAAAGGTGTATACAAGAACCTGAATGTACTGGTTGGTCTGGTCTGTGGGTATCTTCTGTCCATTATATTTACTGTGGCAGGGATTGCACCGATGGTTGATTTTTCAGGAATTACAAAGACGATCGAGCAGGTTGGTGTATTCAGCCTTCCAAAGCTTGTATTTTTTACTTCCCATAAACCGGTTTTTGATCTGGGAGCATTCTTTACTATTGCAATTGTATTCCTGGTATCGGCAGCGGAGACAACGGGTGCAACTACTGCAGTGTGTACCGGTGCACTTGGACGGGATATCAAGATGGAGGAACTGCAGGGGTCTCTTGCCGTGGATGGATTTTCCAGTGCGATTTCAGGATGCTTTGGATGTCTGCCGCTTACTTCTTTCAGTCAGAATATCGGGCTCGTCACTATGACGGGAGTTATCAACCGTTTTACTATTCTGATGGGGGCTTTGATTTTGATCCTTGCTTCTCTGTTCCCGCCGCTTGGAGCTTTTTTCAATTCGCTTCCGCAGGCGGTACTTGGAGGATGTACGGTTATGATGTTCGGATCGATCATGTATGAAGGAATCAAGATGCTCAAAGGGTGTGTGTTTGATGACAGAACTATGATCATCGTATCGCTGGCATTCTGTATCGGTGTCGGACTGACACAGACTTCCGGAAACTTCTTTTCCGCATTTCCGAAGGAGGTAGGAGATATTTTTAATGGAAATGCAGTTGCAGGGGTGTTCGTGGTGTCATTGATCTTAAGTATCTGCCTTCCGAAGAAAAAAACAACAGATTTGTAAAATGTGATAAAAATAAGTCAATCAGAAGGAAGAGATGAACGAGGATGAGGACAAAAAGAAAGATCGAAGCGCAGGCGTCTGAACAATTATAATCGAAAAATGTTGAGCAAATAAGGAACTGCGTGCCGGAGATGCGCACTTGCACGAAGATGAAGAATGTCGCAAGCGACCGCGCTCGGCGCGAGAATGTGCCGAGGCACATTCTTTTTTAGTGTGGAAGTGACCAGTTCCAGAAGCTTGTTCATTATATTTGACCAGCTTGGAAGTATTTGCTGTATAGAGCATTGGAATCAATGTAGCAGCGTCCTGGAATTGCTGCATTTCTCCTGGTGAAAATCCGGTTGTGCCGCATACCAGGGCTTTTTGTGTTTCACTACGAGGGAGAGTACCTCCAGACTGGTTTCTCTGGTAGAAAAATCGATGATGACTTGACCGGATCCGCACCGAATATTCAGTAAGCTATGATTCCAATTGTAAGAACTAAAAAAGCATGCTATACTTACGGCAGATGAAAAACTGACAGGATAAGACAACAAAGGAGAGACACATGAATTCTAATTTTGAATATTATAAAGTTTTTTATTATGTGGCGAAGTATGAGAACCTTACAAAGGCATCCAGCGTTCTGAAGACGAGCCAGCCGGCGGTGACGAGAACGATACACAACCTGGAAAATGAACTGGGATGCCGGTTATTTACCAGAAGCAAATCCGGCATGAAGCTGACACCGGAGGGAAGAACCTTTTACAGCTATGTATCGGCAGGGTGCGCCCAGTTTTTTAAAGGGGAAAATGATCTGAGCAATCTGATCAGTCTGGAGAACGGGACAATCTATATCAGTGCGACTGAGACAGCCTTGCACTGCTTCCTGTTCCGGGCAATGGGAGAGTTCAACAGCATTTATCCGAACGTACATTTCAAAATCTTAAATAACAGTACCATGGACTCGGTCAACGCGGTAAAAGAAGGAAAGGTAGACCTTGCATTTGTGTCAACGGATCTGCAGGTAAATAAGCCGCTCAGGATGAAGAAACTGCGGGAATACCATGAGGTGCTGATCGGCGGCAGTCGTTACATAGAATTAAAAGGAAGAAAGATTTCATTGGAGGAGCTTTCGACTTATCCCTGGATCAGCCTGACTTCGGAGGCACTGACCAGAAAATTCCTGAATAATTATTTTGCAGATCATGGTCTGCAGTTTTTGCCGGATATGGAGCTTGCGACGACAGACCTGATCTTGCCGGCAGTCCGTCACAATCTTGGAATTGGATTTGTCCCGGAAGAATTTGCCGAAGAAGAGAAGAAGGCAGAAAATGTATTTGAAATCGAAGTGGAAGAGAAGCTTCCGACCAGAAATATTATTCTGATCTATGATACTGAGTATCCTCAGAGTATTGCATCGAAGGAGTTTCAGAAGTTTCTGAGCAGTCAGAAGAACTAAAGAAGAAATAGATTTTCAAAGTGGATTGTGCAAATCGGTATCCTTTGTAGCCGGGATGTGTATCTGCAAAGAAAAATATAAGGAGAATGCCCCGGAATTTTTTATGTGTGGATCATAATTCCGGAGCATTTTTATATTTGTAAGTATAAAGTTATAAAGTAGAATTTTGGATTAGAAAACGATTGATATTATTTATGCCATTCCCAGTTTCTGATTTCTTCCAGATCCTGTCCATATTCAGCGATGTACTGCTTGTGCTCAACCAGTTTGTCGTTCATCTTCTGAATCAGGAATGATCCCTTATTGCCAAGCTGTGGCAGATGCATGATTGCATCTTTTACAAGGTTGAAACGGTCAATCTGGTTCTGTACACGCATGTCAAATGGAGTAGTGATCGTACCTTCTTCCTGATATCCATGAACAGAAATGTTGTGGTTGTGACGTTCGTATGTCAGCTCATGAATCAGTGTCGGATATCCGTGGAATGCAAAGATAACCGGTTTATCTTTTGTGAAGATTGCATCGTATTCTGCATCACTTAATCCGTGTGGATGTTTGTGGTCTGATTCCAGTTTGAACAGGTCAACTACATTGACAACGCGGATCTTGAGCTCTGGCATTTCATCACGAAGGATAGTAACAGCAGCCATAACTTCAAGAGTAGGAGTGTCACCGCAGCAAGCCATAACAACATCTGGTTCTTCACCGCAGTCATTACTTGCCCATTCCCAGATACCGATACCCTGTGTACAATGCTTTACAGCCTGTTCCATAGTCAGCCACTGGCAGCTTGGATGTTTAGACGCTACGATTGCATTGACATAGTTCTTACTCTTGATGCAGTGGTCGAAGCATGAGAGTAAGCAGTTTGTATCCGGTGGTAAATACATGCGGACAACGTCTGCCTTTTTATTGGCAATGTGATCCAGAAATCCTGGATCCTGATGTGTAAATCCGTTATGATCCTGTTGCCATACATTAGATGTCAGGATAAAGTTCAGCGAAGCAATCGGCTGTCTCCATGAAAGCTGGTTGCAGACCTTCAGCCATTTTGCATGCTGTGCTGCCATAGAGTCAACGATACGGATGAATGCTTCATAGCTTGCAAAGAATCCATGACGTCCTGTCAGAAGATATCCTTCCAGCCATCCTTCACACATATGTTCACTTAACATACCGTCCATGATACGTCCGTCTCTTGCAAGGCAGTCATCAGTGTCAAGCAAGTCTGCCTGCCAGTCACGTTTCTGTTCTTCAAATACTTTGTACAGACGGTTGGACATACTTTCATCTGGTCCGAAGATACGGAAGTTCTTACTGTCTTCATTTAATTTGAAGATGTCGCGGATGTATCCGCCAAGTTCGATCATATCCTGTGCTTTTGTCTTGCCAGGTTCTACTTCGATTCCGTATGAGCGGAAATCCGGAAGACGAAGGTCTTTCAGAAGAAGTCCGCCATTTGCATGCGGGTTTGCACCAAGACGGGCATCTCCCTTTGGAGCAAGTTCTGCAAGTTCCGGAATCAGACGTCCTTTTTCATCGAAGAGTTCTTCTGCATGGTAGCTTTCCAACCATTCTTTCAGAAGGTCAAGATGTTCTGGTGATTCCATAGAAAGCGGTACCTGATGTGCACGGAAAGATCCTTCAATCTGGAGTCCGTCAACAACCTTTGGTCCTGTCCATCCCTTTGGAGTACGAAGAACGATCATTGGCCAGAACGGACGGGTAGGATCATTGTTTTCACGGGCATTTTTCTGGATTGCTTTGATTTCTTCGATGCAGGCATCCATAGTCTCAGCCATTTTTCTGTGCATAGTCATCGGATCATCACCTTCTACGAAGTAAGGTTTCCATCCGCAGCCCTTGAAGAAGTTTTCTACTTCCTCATGAGAAATACGTGAGAAAATGGTCGGGTTACTGATCTTGTATCCGTTCAGATGAAGGATTGGAAGAACAGCACCGTCTGTGATCGGGTTCAGGAATTTGTTGGACTGCCATGAAGTAGCAAGCGGCCCTGTTTCAGCTTCACCGTCACCGACAACAACTGTAGCGATAAGATCTGGGTTGTCCAGAACAGCACCAAAGCCGTGAGCAATTGAATATCCAAGTTCTCCACCCTCATTGATAGAACCTGGTGTTTCTGGAGCACAGTGACTCGGAACTCCGCATGGGAATGAGAACTGCTTGAACATTTTCTTCATGCCTTCCTCATTCTGGCTGATGTTCGGATAAACTTCACTATAAGAACCTTCCAGATAAGTGTTGGCGATCAGGAAGTTTCCGCCATGTCCTGGACCGGAAAGAAGAATCATATCCAGATCATAACGTTTGATGACACGGTTGCAGTGTACATAGATGAAGTTTTGTCCAGGTACGGTTCCCCAGTGTCCGACGATTTTTTTCTTGATCTGATCCATGGTCAATGGCTTTTTCAGAAGCGGATTATCAAGAAGGTATAACTGACCGGCTGACAGGTAGTTGGCAGCACGCCAGTAGGCATTCATTTTGTTGAGCAGTTCATCAGATAATGGCTGCTTTTCAAGACATAATTTATTGTCTTCCATTTTTGTACCTCTCTCTTTCTCTAGTTCATTTTTGTTATTTTTTTAACTGAGTTCATCATATCATGAGTAAAAGATAACGTAAAATAGCAATAATGAATTATATTCATATCAAAATGTTATGGATAGGAAGAGGGGGAGTTCCTTAATTTCGTAATAGGTGGTAGACATTGTGGAAAAATTGAAGTATAATTACGAATAGCTGTTTTTATGTAAGATTTTTGAATAAAGCGTTTAAAATGTTAATGTTTTGACGGAGAAAAACAGTGTATATAATGTAGATTGACAGTTTTTTAGTGAGGGAGAATTTATTATGAAGACTACTCTGATTATTATGGCAGCAGGAATCGGTTCAAGATTTGGAACAGGAATCAAGCAGCTCGCCAAGATGTCTCCGAATGGGGAGATCATTATGGATTACTCTATTTATGATGCAAAAGAAGCTGGTTTTGACAAGGTTGTATTTATTATCAGAAAAGATATTGAAGAAGAATTCCGTTCTGTAATCGGGAATCGTATCGGAGATCAGATCGAGGTGGAATATGTATATCAGGATCTTGCAGATATTCCAGCTGGTTTTGAAGTTCCGGAGGGACGTACCAAACCTTGGGGAACTGGTCAGGCAGTCCTGTGTTGTAAAGATGTAGTAAAAGAACCGTTTGTGATCATCAATGCAGATGATTATTATGGAAAGGAAGCGTTTAAGCTTCTCCATGATTACTTGATTGCGCACGCAGAGACAGCAGATAAGATGCAGATGGGAATGGCTGGTTTTATTCTGAAGAATACGGTTAGTGAAAATGGAACAGTTACCCGCGGCGTATGTGTGGTAGATGAAAATGGAATGCTTGAACAGATCCATGAGACGACTGGAATCAGTATCCAGGCTGACGGGGTACACTGCGACAGCGAAGCGGTTCAGAAATGGATCACACCAGATTCTAATGTATCCATGAATATGTGGGCTGGTTATCCGGATTTCATTCAGGTTCTGGATGAGAGATTCGCAGAATTTTTAAAAGATGAAGCAGGAGATCCTTTAAAAAAAGAATATCTTCTTCCAAATATTGTAGGAGATCTTTTAAAAGAAGGAAATGTGGATGTAAAGGTTCTGGAAACACACGATAAATGGATCGGTATTACTTATAAAGAAGATACAGAACTTGCACAGGCCGGATTCAAGAAGATGACAGAAGATGGCGTTTATCCGGAAAAATTGTGGAATTAAAGAACAGAAGAGGAAAAAAACTATGAGTGAGTTGAAACAGTTAGAAATGCAAAAAGATGATGAGATGGAGATTGATCTCGGAGAAATTTTTCATTTGCTGATGAATAAATTGTGGATAATTGTTTTGTGTTTTATCATAGGAGCGACACTTGCGTTTGGTGGTACGAAACTGCTGATCACACCGAAATATTCCGCTTCCTCAATGATTTATATCTTAACAAAAACAACAAGTGTGACATCCCTTGCAGATATTCAGATGGGTACGCAGCTTACAGCAGACTTTGAGATTTTGGCAACGAGCCGTCCTGTTCTCGAAGAAGTAATTGAAAAATTAAATCTGGATTATACATATGAAGAGTTAAAAAGTATGATTCAGACAGATAATCAGACAGATACCCGTATTTTGAGATTTACTGTTTTGGATGCAAACGCTAAAGAAGCAAAGAAAATTGCAAATGAACTTGCGGATGTGACAGCTGAGAGAGTGGCATATGTAATGTCCAGTGACAAGCCGAAGGTTGTTGAAGAAGCTGTTGTGCCAAAATATCCTTCTTCACCGAATACTAAGAAGAATACTGCAATGGGTGGACTTGCATTTGCGTTTGTGGCAGCTACTGTTATTGTACTTCGTTATCTCATGAATGATACAATTCAGACAGAAGAAGATATTAAAAAATATCTTGGACTTCATATGCTTGCAGCGATTCCGACAGAAAAGAGGGAATCGATTTGAAAGACAGGACAAGAAAGATTATTGTTGCGGTGTTGCTTGTGATAGCAGTCTGCTGTGCAGGTTATCTGATTTGGTATTACGCCACGGCGGCAAAGACGAAGCAGTCGTATGATGATGCAAAAAAGCTGGCAACGGAAAATGTGAAACCGTCAAAAACAGATAGTGATGACGGAGAGCAGACAAAGCCGGAGATACCGGTTGATTTTACTGCTCTTCAGGAAAAAAATCCGGACATTTACGCATGGATTAAGATTGATGGAACAACCGTTGATTATCCGGTTTGCCAGAATAATGAGGATGATAATTATTATCTATCTCATACCTGGGAACGGGTAGAAGCGGCGGATGGTGCTATTTTTACACAGGCATGCAACAGTAAGAATTTTACAGATTTCAATACGGTTATTTACGGACATCAGATGGGTGAGGGTGTAGATACCATGTTTCATACACTGGATCGTTATCTGGAAGAAGGATATATTGAAAAATATCCAAATGTGATCATTTATACACCAGATCATGTTCTGACTTACCGGATTTTTGCGGCAGTTATTTATGATGACCGTCATCTGATCAACTCTTTCAATTATGTAATGGATGACCAGAGACAGGCTTTCCTGGATTCACTTCAGGATTCCAGAGACCTGAGAAGCCGTTACAGTGATATCGAAAGCGTAGGAACAGAAGACCGGATCCTGTCGCTCAGTACCTGTGTGACGGGAGAATCAAACCATAGACTTCTTGTGGAGGCGGTTCTGACAAATGAAGAATAGAAATCTGGTAATCGTGATACTTGCAGTTATCTGCGCAGGGCTGTTGGCAGGTGTCGTTTATACGGTTACAAAAGGGAAAAGCGGTACGCAGAAAAAACAGGAGGCATCGGCAGAAGCGGGTGCAGACGAAACGGAATCACAGTCCGGAATCATCGAAGAAGACGGAAAGAAATACAAACTCAACCCGGATATCAAGACCGTTCTGTTCATGGGTGTTGACAAGGAAGAAAAAGCAGATCTTGGTAATAACCCGGGAGAAAACGGACAGAGCGACAGCCTGAATCTTCTGGTCCTTAATAAAGAAGAGAAGACGGCACAGATCATTCAGATTTCCAGAGATTCTATGGTGGGAATCGATATTTATGATGTGACAGGTAACAGGCTGATGACGGAAAATGGGCAGATCGCACTTCAGTACGCATATGGGGACGGGGCAGAAGAGAGCTGCCGTCTGACATCTGAGAAGGTATCAGAACTGATGTATGGCGTGAATGTGGATTCTTATTTTTCACTGACGCTGGAGGGGCTGGTTGCAGCAACCGATGCGGTTGGAGGAATTACTCTTACCGTGCCAGAAGATTATACAGCTGTTGATCCTGCATTTGAAAAAGGTGCAGAAGTTACTCTTAATGGGGAACTTGCTGAAAAATATGTCCGTAAAAGAGATATTGAAGTCCTTGACAGTAACAATCAGCGCATGGAACGTCAGTCACAGTTTATGGATGCTCTGATCGAGAAGATGCAGAGTATTCAAAGCGAAACAGAGTATCTTTCTCTGTACCAGAAATTGGAGGATTACATGACAACAAACATGACTGCGGATGAGATGGAAGAGCTGACAGATTATAAGGTTGCAGAGGACACCGTGAAAGTTCCGGGTGAGATTATTGAGAAAGACGGACATGCGCAGTATCTGGTAGACAATAAAGAATTAAAAAAAATAATATTAAAAATGTTTTACAAAATAATGTAATTGTAGTATAGTATAGCTTGATATAGCGAATATCAAATAAACTATGTGAGGAGGTCAAAGAAAATGAAGTCAAGAATCTTAAAGACAGTTGGTCTTATTGCAGCTATGGTATCCTGCATTGGAATGACGGCATTTGCAGCACCAAGCCCGGCAGCTTCTACAGTTGTTACAGCTGTAAGCAACGCAACAGATACAGATGGTAATGCTGTGAATGTTTCTATCACATCTGAGATCCCGACAGAATACACACAGGCAGTTGCAGACATTAAGACTGAAGCAAAATTGAAAGAAGTAATTGGAAGCGATTTTAATGCGAATATGACAGTTGCTGATGTTAAGGAAGTTACAGCGCCGGAAGGAGCTAAATTCCCACTTAAGATCACATTCGTAATGAAAGGTGTAACAGCTTCTTCTAAAGTTCAGATCCTGCATTACAATAGATCAGCATCAGCTTGGGAGAAGATTGATACAACTGTTGCAGATGGAACAGTAACAGGTACATTTAGTTCACTGTCACCGGTTGCATTTGTTGTTGACAAGACAACTCTTACATCCGCTACAGGAACAGCTACTTCACCGGCTACAAGCGCAACAGCTGTATCAGCAGTTGCAGTACTTGGACTGGCAGCAGTAGCAGCAGTATTCGGTCTTAAAAAGAAAGCTGTTAGATAATTTACAAACATATGTTGAAAGCGCTTCTTTGTGGCAGTAGTCACCGTGAGGGGCGTTTTCTTTTTGACAGGAGAGATACGTTTTGATGTTGGTAGATATTCATTGTCATATTCTTCCGGGAGTGGATGATGGAGCACCGGATATGGAGACTTCCAGAGCAATGATACGGGATGCCTATGAGCAGGGAGTACGTTATATCATTGCGACTCCACATTACAGACCGGAGATGTTTGAGCCTTCCATGAAAAAGGTGATCCGGGTATACCATGAACTTCGCGATTATGCTGAAGAAGTTGGAATTGGACTGAGGCTTGGCTGCGAGTATTACCGGAATGAGCAGATGATCCGGCATCTTGATAAGAAGCTTCGGCCGACGATGCTTGGAAGCAGATATGTTTTGGCAGAGTTTTCAACCAATGACAGTTTTGTCACGGTCCGTAATTACATTTATGAGCTGATCACCAAGGGATATCGACCGATCGTTGCACATGTTGAAAGGTATTTTTGCTGTCAGGAACCGGAGAGAATCCAGGAACTGAAAAAACTTGGAGCACAGATCCAGATAAATGCAGATTCCGTATTGGGATATGAAGGACATACGATTAAAAAGTTCTGTGCCGGCCTGATGAAAGAGGATCTTGTGGATTTTATAGGATCAGATGCACACAATCTGGAGGGGCGGAAGATGAACCTCGGGAAGTGTGCCACTTACGTCAGAAAAAAGATGGGACAGGATTACGCAGAAGAGATTTTTGTAGATAATCCAAGACGGATATGGAAGAGCAGATAAAGAGATTCAGATAGCCCCGCGTGGGGAAGAAAGCAGGTGTTTTGTTGAAAAAGGTTAATTTATCGATTGAAAAGAAAAGCTACGGGGTGCGTGAAGCAATCCGGACATTGCGTACCAATCTGCAGTTTTGCGGAGATGATAAAAGAGTCATTCTTGTAACAAGCTGTGTGCCGAGAGAGGGGAAAAGCTCTGTTTCTGTTGCGCTGGCAGAATCAATTGCAGACATGGGAAAATCTGTTATTCTTGTTGATGCGGATATCAGGAATTCTGTTATGGCATCGAAACTTCAGATTACCGGTGCAGATAAAGGGCTGTCACACTTCCTCTCCGGACAGTGTGTGCTTGCAGATGTGATTATGGCGACAAATATTCCGAAATTTCATATTCTTCTTTCCGGACCGGAGGCTCCGAATCCGACAGAGCTTCTGGAATCCAAACGTTTTACCGGTATGCTGGAGTCCATGAAGAATGTCTATGATTATATTATCATTGACTGTCCGCCGCTTGGTCTTGTTATTGATGCGGCAATCATCGGACATCAGAGTGATGGCGCGATCATTGTTGTCGAAGCAGGTAAGACCAAATACCGTCTGGTGCAGAATGTAAAAGACCAGCTGGAAAATTCGGGAGTGTCCGTTCTTGGTGTTGTCCTTAACAAGGTAGAGCGTAAGAACCAGAAGGGATATTATAACAAATATTATGGCTCACAGAAGTATGAGGGCTATTATGGACACAATGAAGAAACAAAAAATGCATAAAAGTGAAAATAACACTTGCAATTGTTAAAAGTTTCTGTTAAAATAAATATTGTTGTGAGTCTGCAAGATTTGTAAGCGGACATTTCAGATCGTTAGGAGGTGCAATCATGGCTAAATGTGCTATTTGTGAAAAGGGTGCTCATTTCGGAAATAACGTAAGTCACTCTCATAGAAGATCATCTAAGATGTGGAAATCTAACGTAAAATCCGTTAGAGTTAAAACGGAAAACGGCGGAACACAGAAAATGTACGTATGTACAAGCTGCCTGAAATCCGGACGCGTTGAAAGAGCTTAATCTGAGCGGAATGATAAGAACCGAAGCTTTTAAGCTTCGGTTTTTTGCGTATACGATGAGTCAAATACGGAGTTATCCAGATTTGTGCTCGCACAAAAATCTGATTAGATCTGTATTTGGCGAATGTACGACAGTGGACTGTTAAGTGAGCTGCCGTATAATCAGGCAGGTGTCAGCATGCCTGATTATCGGGCTGCATTGGTTGTAAAAGCATTGGAAATAGAGTATAATATTTTCAACGTTTAAAAATAGATTTATTGATATGAATTTTGAGAATTGGAGGATGGCATATGAAGGGAAGTATGAGTACTGATTTAGGAATCATCACGATCGATCCGGAAGTGATCGCAAAATATGCAGGATCTGTAGCAGTTGAATGTTTTGGAATTGTCGGTATGGCAGCTGTCAGCATGAAAGATGGTCTGGTAAAACTTTTGAAAAAAGAAAGCCTTACAAAGGGAATCCAGGTCGGAATCTCTGATGAGAATAAGATTACACTTAATTTTCATGTGGTCGTAGCTTACGGAGTAAGTATTTCAGCAGTAACAGACAATCTGATCAGCAACGTGAAGTATAAAGTTGAAGAATTTACAGGTATGAGCGTCGATAAGATCAACATCTATATCGAAGGCGTCCGCGTGATCGATTAATTAAGGAGGAACTTGTTGTGGCAACAAAGAGTATCGATGTAGAACTGCTTGCGAAGATGTTTCTTGCAGGCGCACAGAATATAGAAGCAAAAAAGGAATATATCAATGAACTGAACGTGTTCCCTGTACCGGATGGTGATACAGGAACCAATATGTCTATGACAATTATGGCGGCAGCGAAAGAAGTAACTGCACTGGAAGGCATGGATATGGCTTCTCTTGCGAAGGCAATTTCATCCGGTTCTCTCCGTGGTGCAAGAGGTAACTCCGGTGTTATTCTATCCCAGCTGCTCCGCGGATTCACAAAATCCATCAAGACGGAAAGCGAAATTGATGTACCTGCACTTGCAAGAGCAGCTGTACGTGCAAAAGAGACAGCATATAAGGCTGTTATGAAGCCGAAAGAAGGTACGATTCTTACCGTTGCAAAAGGGGTGGCTGAAAAGGCTCAGACACTTGCAGAGGAGACAGATGATCTGGAAGAATTTCTCCCGAAGCTGATTGAAGAGGCAGAGACTGTTCTGGCAAAGACTCCGGATATGCTTCCTGTATTAAAGGAGGCAGGTGTTGTAGATTCCGGCGGACAGGGACTTCTGGAAGTACTGCGCGGGGCATATGATGCATTCCTCGGTAAAGAGATTGACTACAGCGCACTTGCACCAACTCCTCAGGCTGTTAATGCAACAAAGGTTGAAACTGAGGGTACAGTGGATATCAAATTTGGATACTGTACCGAATTTATTATTCTTCTGGATAAAGAATTTACAGAAAAGGATGAAATAGAATTTAAGGCTTATCTGGAATCCATTGGTGATTCTATCGTATGTGTAGCAGATGAAGACGTTGTTAAGATACATGTTCATACGAACGATCCGGGACTTGCAATCCAGAAAGCACTTACTTATGGACAGTTATCCCGTATGAAGATTGATAATATGCGTGAAGAGCATCAGGAAAAGCTGATCAAAGATGCAGAAAAGCTTGCAGCAGCCCAGAAAGAGAAAGAAAAAGCCAAAGAGCCACGTAAAAAGGTCGGATTTATTGCTGTTTCGATCGGAGAAGGATTAAATGAAATCTTCAAAGAACTTGGCGTGGACTACATTATCGAGGGTGGTCAGACCATGAACCCGAGTACGGAAGATATGCTGACAGCGATCGATCATGTAAATGCAGACTATATTTACATTCTTCCGAATAATAAGAATATCGTAATGGCTGCAAATCAGGCGCGTGATCTGACAGAAGACAAGGATATTATCGTAATTCCGACAAAGACCGTTCCGCAGGGAATCACAGCAGTTCTGAATTACAATGCAGAAGAAGATGTGGATACAAATGAAGAGACGATGCTGGAAGCGATCAAATGTGTAAAAACAGGTCAGGTGACTTATGCTGTCCGTGATACCCACATCGATGATAAAGAAATCCATGAAGGTGATATCATGGGAATTGGTGATGCAGGTATCCTTGCAGTTGGCAAGTCTGTCGATGGTACTACAAAGGACATGCTGGCGCAGCTGGTAAATGATGATTCTGAACTGATCAGTCTCTATTATGGAGAAGAAGTTTCCGAAGAAGAAGCAGAAAAGCTGACAGCAGAGATTGAAGAATTATATCCGGATATGGACGTAGATGCACACATGGGCGGACAGCCGATTTATTACTATGTGTTGGCGGTAGAATAGGCTTATGAATGAGCAGTCAGAAATCCGTAACCTGAAAGGAATCGGGGCAAAAACCGAGGAACTGTTTCACAAGATGGGAATTTTTACCATCGGCGATCTGCTCCGTTATTATCCCAGAGGATATGATGTATATGAAGAGCCGGTAAGCGTAGGAGAGCTGGAAGAAGGAAAGATCAGCACGGTAAAAGGTGTGATATACGGAAGAGTACAGGTTGGAGGAGGAAAGCGTATGCAGATTACGACAGCATACGTAAAAGATCTGACTGGTACTTTGAAGGTGATCTGGTTTCGTATGCCATTTCTGCGTAATACATTGAAGCAGGGAATGCCGGTTATCATAAGAGGACGGGTAGTTTCAAAAAAGGATCAGCTGATTATGGAGCATCCAGAGTTATTTTCACCACCGGATAGTTACGATAAAAAGTGTGGAACTCTTCAGCCAATTTATCCGTTAACTGCCGGTATGACGAACAATGCGGTAGCAAAAGCGGTTAAAGGTGCGATGGAATATCTGGATCTCGTCTCTGATGATCTACCGAAAGATCTGCGCCTTCGATATCATCTGGCTGAGTATAACTATGCGATCCGCGGGATACATTTTCCACTGGATAAGGCAGAATTCTACCATGCAAGAGAGAGACTTGTATTTGAAGAATTTTTAGTTTTCGTGCTTGCTCTTCGCAGGACGAGGGAGCGAAATGAGCGTGCCGAAAACGGATTTATGATAAAAAGGCGGTCGGAAATCGACCGCTTTCTTGCAAATCTGCCATATGAACTGACCGGAGCGCAGAAGAGAGTCTGGGAACAGATCCAGGAAGAGATGTGCGGAAAGCTAGTGATGTCACGCCTGATCCAGGGGGATGTTGGCTCTGGTAAGACAATAGTAGCGCTTCTGGCTCTTCTTCTGGCGGCACTGAACGGTTATCAGGGCGCAATGATGGCTCCGACAGAAGTTCTGGCCAAGCAGCATTACGAATCAATCATAGAGATGCTGGAAAAGTATCAGATTCCGGTGAAAACCGAGCTCTTGACCGGGTCGATGACAGCAAAGGAAAAAAGGGAAGCTTATCAGAGGATTGCTGCGGGAGAAGTGCAGATTGTTCTGGGAACCCATGCACTGATCCAGGAGAAGGTGGAATACCAGAATCTGGCACTTGTTGTTACCGATGAACAGCACCGATTTGGTGTCCGTCAGAGAGAGGCACTTGCCGGGAAAGGACAAATTCCTCATATTCTTGTAATGAGTGCGACACCGATTCCTCGAACATTGGCAATCATTTTATATGGAGATCTGGATATTTCGGTGATTGATGAACTTCCGGCAAACCGTCTGCCAATCAAGAACTGTGTGGTGGATACCAGTTACCGACCGACTGCTTACCGCTTTATGCAGAAGCAGGTCGCCGAAGGAAGACAGTGCTATGTGATTTGCCCGATGGTAGAAGAGAGCGAGGCAATGGATGCAGAGAATGTTCTTGACTATGCGCAGCTTCTGCAAAGTGAGATGGGTGACAAGATCCGGATCGCTGCGCTTCATGGGCGGATGAAACAGGCAGAAAAAGACGAGATCATGGGAGCATTTGCAAAGAATGAGATCCAGGTCCTGGTGTCGACAACAGTTATCGAGGTTGGTATCAATGTGCCGAATGCTACGGTGATCATGGTGGAGAATGCTGAGCGTTTTGGACTGGCACAGCTTCATCAGCTCCGCGGGCGCGTAGGACGTGGCAGACACCAGTCCTATTGTATTTTTATGAGTGGTTCGAAGACGAAAGAGACAAAAAAACGACTTGAGATCCTGAACAAATCCAATGATGGATTTTTTATTGCGAATGAAGATCTGAAGCTTCGGGGACCAGGAGATCTTTTTGGAATCCGGCAAAGCGGATTAATGGATTTCCGGATCGGAGATGTGTTCCAGGATTCGGAGCTTCTGAAAAAAGCAGGAGAAGCATCGGGGGAAATCCTGAGGGAAGATCCACTGTTAGAAGGCGAAAAATATAAACTGCTTGGTGAAAAGCTTGCGGCATACATTTCGGGAAATAATCTGGAAACGACGTTGTAGATAAAAAGATAGTGGGCAAATTGTTCTGCCCACTATCTTTTTATTCATAAAACCAGTAAATAATAAATTTGTTAAGGGATGCTTCTTCACTGTATGAATAAGAAACCTGCCAAAGCCCATATAGCTCACCCAGGTATCCTGCACCTTCTTCCATGAGGGTTTCGTGCATTTCATCCACGACCTCCTGATAGACTGCATCATCTGACATTTTAAATATCGTATAAGCCTCCTGGCTCTCAATCGATCTGTCGATCACTTCTCGCAACATACCAGGCTCATAGGTATCATAATACATGCCGTTCAGCTGATAATAGTTCAGATTTTCAGACTGACATGACGGATATACATAGTCCGTGCTGATCATATGTGTTTTTTCTAGCTCTTTTTCACTGCAGCAGAGATAATCGTAAGCAATCAGGTTCGGTATCTGATAGCCATTATCTTCGCCGAGAAAAATCGGATCTCCCCAGGTTGTATCTACATAATAATACTGACCATTGCACTGAACAATATTCCATGCATGGTCTGCGACGCCTCCATTTGGATCTGTAGTCTGTCCGGTTACATAGATACAGTAAATACCCAGTTGTTGCAGCAGATACTGGCAGCTTTTTGCATAGCCGGCACAAACCGATCTTTTTCCGACAAGAGCACTGTAAATATTCTGGTTATCCGGTGCATCAAGATCATAATCTACGTTATCTATGAGATAGGTGTAAATGTATTTTATCTTTTCGTATTCATCTGAAAGGTCTGAAATGCCAGAAAGACAGGAGGTTCTTGCCGATTCAATCTCCTGATTCCGTTGTTCTTTTTCTTCTCCCTCATAAAGATAATTGGGCTCTATTACTACATATCGGCTCTGCCCTTCAGACTGAGAATATTCTGTGGAAGTCGCATTTCCATCACACCAGAAAATTTCCGGTCTGTCATTTAACACATTCTGAAATACTTCATTTGCAGTATTCGCGTTGCTGCAATGCAGATAAATTTCTTTTTTATTTTCCTGGATACCCTGAAGAATTTCCCGGTAAACCGTTTGCTCTTCATCAGAAAGCTGTTCATAGTAGAATTCTCCGGTAACCTCTGCATCCGTAATTTTTTCCTGTTCATAAGGAACTTCTTCCGGCGCGGAACTCTCTGCTTTCGGAGTGGCTGACATTTGTCTGCCGATCAGGATTCCTCCGGATATAAGACAGAGACAGCCAAGTCCCAAAAGAATGAACGAAAAAAATTTCCCTGTTTGATGCATCTTTTTTCGCATAATCTATTTAATTCCTCCAAATACTCATCTGTATGTTTCATCATAACATACCCTTCATTTTTGCACAACACGGACATTTTTTACATATAATGTTTCTGACAGTATAAAAAGCCTTGAGGATATCAGATATGAGATTTTTGAAAGCCATGCAGACTTCTGATCGGGGAAATTTGCAGATACAGATTACTTCGTCTATTGATTCTTTTCCTGTTCCAGATGCGTCAATCCGTATTTCCTATACAGGTATTCCTGAAAACACACTGGAAGAACTGACAACCGATAGCTCCGGACAAAGTGAAACTATTGAGCTTGACGCACCGCCTGTGGAGTATAGCCTGGATGCAACAAATGAAGAACAGCCATATGCGGAATATACCCTGGAAGTAAACGCTCCGGGATTCGAGCCGGTCAACATCGCAGGAACGGAAATACTGGCCGGTGTGACGGCAATTCAGAAGATTCGTCTGCGTCCACTTGTCACGGAAGACCAGACCCCGGAAATCTTTGTGATTCCTGCACATACTCTGTACGGTGTGTATCCGCCGAAAATCCCGGAAAACGAGATCAAGCCGGTAAACGAAACCGGTGAGATTGTGCTAAGCAGAGTTGTCGTGCCGGAATACATTGTTGTTCATAATGGCTCACCACGCGATTCTACCGCACAGAATTATTATGTAAAATATAAAGATTATATTAAAAATGTTGCTTCCAGTGAAATCTATGCAACATGGCCGGAAAATACGATCCGGGCAAATGTACTGGCAATCATGTCTTTTACGCTGAACCGGGTTTATACCGAATGGTATCGCAATCAGGGCTATGATTTCACAATTACATCTTCTACGGCTTTTGATCACAAATGGATTCCGGAACGAAATGTTTTTGACTCCATTTCTACAGTGGTGGACGAACTGTTTGCAGATTATCTTTCCAGACCGAATGTAAGGCAGCCGATTCTGACACAATACTGTGACGGAAGACAGGTTCAGTGTCCGAACTGGATGACCAAATTGCCACAACCTATAAAGTAGCCGGAAAGCCCGTAAATACGAGGGTTTCCGGCATTATGAGTGGTATAAAAAGAAATGAATTTTCAGAGTATCGGATTCCCGATCGTAAACAATCTTATCTATGATCTGCTTTAAAGCTTCATTTTTCTGGACAAGAGAGTAAGAATCAGAAACCAGAATATCATGGACGGAGCTTACCCGATCCAGCATTTTAGGAGTAGGATCATCCGAAATCTTATCCGGCGTATTTTCTTCCAGCTCTGCAAGCTGCCGTTCCAGAGAGTCTCTTTCTTTGGCAATCAGAGCTTTATTTTCTTTATATTCTTCCAGTGTATCAATACCCTCTCTGTATGACGCACGTATCCTGTCCTCTTTGCCTTTCAAACTGGCAAGGCGTTCACTTATAAGGGTACGCTCATTAGAAAGCTCCTGTGGGCGAATTTCGCGCATTTCATAAACAATCGAATTGGAACCAAGAGCTTCTTCTAATGCTTTCAGGACTTCCTTTTCGATCACCAGAGAGCTTACACCGTGTGGTTTATCGCATTTTCCTTTGCTGTATCCGTAGCAGGAGAAGTACGCATACTTTTCCCCGTTGGCACGCTCCATGGTCGTAGCGGTCAGTGTGCGCCCGCATACCGGGCATTTCAGAAGTCCGGACAACCAGTGCTTATATGTAGAAGAGGGGCGCTTTCCAACCGGTTTATAGATCTTTTTCAGGCGTTCCTGGGCGGCATCGAAGAGTTCTTTGCTTATAATCGCCTCCTGCATTCCATCAGCAATGATCCATTCGTCCTGGTCTTTGATCCGGTTGGTGGCGTTTTCCATCCGGTTCCATCGGATCATACCGCAGTAGGATGGATTTTGAATAATATATTCGATACTGCGCCGTTCAAAAGCTTTCCCATGGGACGTTTTCAGTCCGAGAGAGTTCAGATACCGGGCAATATCAAAGAAACTCATTTTTCCATTTACATATTTATCAAAGATCATACGGACAATTGCAGCTTCTTCCGGAACGATAACCGGAGGCTTGCCACGTTCTATAACTTTATAGCCAAGTGGCGGTCTTGCCTGGTATGCACCGCGGGTAGCGTTTTCTTTCATGCCACGGAATACCTCACCGGATAAGCGAATGGAGTAGTATTCATCCATCCACTCTATGATACGTTCAATCAGAGAGCCGAACGGACCGTCTGCCAGTGGCTCGGAGATGCTGATCACATCTACATTATGTTGCTTCTTTAAAAGAGATTTATACACAATGGACTCTTCCTGATTCCGGGCGAACCGGCTGAATTTCCATACCAGGATGCAGTCAACCGGATGATCGGGACCTTTGGCCAGACCAATCATTTCTTGAAATCCTGGGCGTTTATCCGCTTTTCTTCCGGAGATACCGAGATCCGTGAAGATCTTCAGGATTACAATATTATTCTTGGCTGCATAATCCCGGAGAAGATGTTCCTGAGAATCCGGAGAGATTTCTTCCTGATCGTGCGTGGATACACGGATATATCCGTATGCATATTTTAGGCTCATTGTATCAGCTCCTTTGTATTTTATGTAAAAAAGGGTACAAAAATAACAGCCCGAGAACTTTTGTTCTCTTGCATGGCTGCTCCGGAGATGATACAATATTGTTTGGAAAAAATGAGTATCTCTTCGGAGTACTTAATGAGAAACATATTGGCGTATGTTTCGTCCTATGACCGTTCCTGTTGGTAGCAGGAGCGGTTTTTGAGTATTGACATTTTTTCTTCTGTGGTGTAGTATTAAAAAGTACTAATCAAAAAGAATTAGTAGTATAAAATTCTAGATTAGAAGAAAAATTAACAATATGAACACATAACAGGAATGATAAGTGTTCACAATATTTAGGAAAGAAGTCAGTAATGTTTTTGGTGGATACCAAAAAAGGTTTATTGACTTTTTTCTTTTGAATAATTTTCCATTAAATCCAAATACATTACGCAGCGCTTAAAATGTGTAGATTTAACAGCAACATCCCTGTCTATGCTAAAGATATTTTTGCACCCCTCTCTAATCTGAGAAATAGACAAAGATTGAATGTTTTTTAAGAGGAGTCCAGCTTTTTTGTTTATGTCGGCTATATCGTTCATTGAATCTATTAGATCATCAAAATCATTGAAAACAGCTACATTCTTTATCTTTTTGGTTGTGTTTTTTGCAATGATTTTATCATAGCTATTATGCAGATCGATATAAGTTTTTAATTTAGAACCCTCCTCTGGTGCGGCAGAAGCACCTTTCACATATTTAAATACAGGCAACAAACGTGTTTTGGATAAAGACTTAAAGCGTTCTATACACATAGAATCAGGATTTAAATGTTTGTTATCATACAGTATATCTTCAATAATAAGTTCATCGTCAATTAAACCATATCCAAATTTATTTAAAATGTTTTCCTTATATCCAACAGCAACAGCTAACGGCTTAGAAGTTAAATCAATCTGATTCAAATCATCAATTCCAACAATAACTGATTCAGCCTCAGTAGAGGCGATACTGGTATCGACAATGGTTTTGATTATTCGTTTTGTTTCACGTATTTTCACTGGTGAAATTCCAGGTGTAATTTTGTTTAAAATATCAAAAACCAGTCCGTAGTTGTCAGTGCAAATTTCGGTTATAGGAATATCTACACCAGAAGAGGTTGTTATTGTTCTTTGAATTTCGTTTAAATTCTGTTGTCCTTTTTCATAACTGATAAAAATAAAATGCTCACGTATGTTTTTTAACTGTTTTGCTGAAAGACATCCTAAGAAATCAACTATTATATTTTGTATATTTTCATCAGTAAAAGAATATCCCATAAATATGATAGGTGATTCTGCAAATAATGTAAGCATTTTGGCAATGATCAATTTGCGTGAAGCATTAAACTTCGCATAATCCTGTTCTGTAATTACGATCGAGTTAGCATCCGTGGCAGAACCATGAATTTTGTATATTTCGGCAATATTATAGCTATCCGCACCAAAAAGATCACTTTGATTCACAAATACACTATAGTCATTTGGAAAGACTTCTTTTTCAAGAAAGAGATCATAGTTTGTAGTAATTACAGCAGATACTTTTGATTTTAGGGATTTGAATTTTGCAAGTTCCATATCTAAGTCTTTGCGATGATACAAATTCATTTTTTTGAAGTAAGAAGCAAGATACATTTTAAAAGGCGAAATACCTTTTCGTACCCAATTGGGATTTTTGTTGCTTCCAATATTAAGTTTGATTTTTCGGTCAAAGAAAGCAGCATTAAAATCATTTTCTATAATAGTCGCTACTTTTGTATTGACTTCAAATGCAGACAATCCAGAACGAGAAAAGGATTCTCTGTATTTTTGCAATTGATATAAATCAGAATTATATTTTTTAAATGATAATTCCAACAATTCTTCCCAATTAGGATACCGGTATAGATAACGTTTAGAAATACCGGAACCAATAAAAAGAATTGGTAATCTTTTACCAGAAGCCAATCGTTCTAGTACATTTTCTGACATAATTTTTCCTCCTCATATAAAGTGTTTCTATATAATCGCATATGCGGTTATACCAATTTCATCACCGATAGCTGTGGTATAAAATACGCCACATAATTATCCACCTGTTTACAGATCCCGTACTTATTACTTTTTTTTATAAAATGACAGAGTGATCATTACATTTCCGCAATCTATGGATTCGTATGTTGCTATTACATAACGGTTCGGAGAAAGATAATCGTGTATCATGTCCTGCAATTGACCTTTATGGATATAACCGATATTTGTATTTTTCCAAGTGAAAAAAATTGCACGGCTATCGTATTTGTTTGTTGGTTCCGGCTGAATACCAAGCGAAGAACCGAATGGAATATCGAAATAAAAAGGTTCTTTAGTGCAGAGGTTAACCTGATTATAATTGTACGCTAAGTTATAAGAATTATCATTAATATGTAATATTCCAGGAACAGAAGGCGCGATATACTGCTTTAACTGGAACGATGAAGGTGAAGAAGAAAAAGCTTTAAATATATCGTAAATCCATCCAATTCCGAATAAACCAAATGTGAAAAGGTAAAGAATCCCCATTCCAATTTTTTTATCAATAAATTTATGAAGACCAAACCATCCACCCAAAATAGTTACAATAATTCTAACTGTTTTATTCATAAAATCCTCCAATTTGCGTTAAAAATAAATACATGAATGTGTGTTTGTATCCGCTTAAAATTTTCGCCGTAGTTCTACAACTTTCCCGATAATTTTAACAGGCTTCTCGCTGATTTCTTTTTGGCTGAAATACATAGGTTCGTAATTAGGATTTAGCGAAATAAGAGCAATACTATCTGCATATTTCTTTAGCCTTTTACATACGCCATCGTTTCCGTTGATAAGAGCAATAACGATTTCGTCAGACTCGGCATCATCTTGTTTTCTAACAATTACTGTGTCTCCGTTATGAATATCTGGTTCCATTGAGTCACCACTAATTTTTAATCCAAAAAACTCACCTGTTTTTGCTAATTCTTCAGGGATTTCTTCTTCATCTACAATATCCGTAATGGCTTCTAGTGGAATGCCGGCGGCAACGCGTCCAAGAACTTTTATTATATTAGATTTAGGAAAAGGTTGCTCGGTATGTTCGTCTATTAAAAAAGATTTTTCAATATGGAAATAATCGGCAAGTCGTTGAACTTTTCCCATTCTTGGCAAAGCTATACCTTGACACCATGTATTAAATGTTTGCGGAGAAACAGATATCGCATCAGCGACTTCTTTTTGGGTTTTATTTGCTTTGGACAAATAAAAGTTTAAGTTCTTAGAAAAAATTTTTTTCTGTTCTATATCAGTCATATTTTGTCACCTCTTTCATAATCACATACTACAATATAATTTGACTAAAATCAACTAAAAATCAAAAAAAATTGTATTTTAGTGTTGACATCAAATTAAATTTGACTTATAGTATAAGCGTAACGAGGAAAAATAAGATTTGTTGGAGGTGAATAAATTGAATAAGTTAAAAATTTCCCTTGCGGCGGCTAGAGTAAATGCTGAAATGACTCAAGAAGATGTAGCAAAGGAGATGCATGTCTCGAAAAATACAGTGGTAAATTGGGAAAAAGGTAAGTCAGAGCCTACAATTTCACAAAGCAGAGAACTTAGTAAGCTTTACAATATGCCATTGGAGTATATTTTTTTACCCTAATAATCAAATTAAATTTGATGCAAAAATAGATAGAGGAAGAGAGGTAAGAATGTGAAACTAAGAAAAATAATTGGTTGGATACTGGTTTTTGTGCCATTACTTCTTGTGACTGTTGGCGAACGTTATTTTCCAACAGACATAAGCATTATGTTGATGCGGATATTGATGGGGCTTGGTTTATTGAGCATCAGCGTTGTGGGAACGTGCCTTATATCAAATGAATTGCCGATAAGAATAATTGTTGAGAAAGATGAAGAGAAAATGAGGTGGGGAAATGGGAATAGTGGTTGTCCTGTATATTGTTGGAATTGCTTTGATAATGGGATACCTGATAAACAGATATCCCAGAGAAAGAGTAGCTATTATATTCCTTTGTGCAATCGTTGTATTACAAGTTATCCAAAAATGTCTTCATCAAAAATAAAAAGAACAATGCATATGTAACAGCTAAAAGACGCGGAGATGCGAAACCGAGTAATAGGCTAAAAAATGCAATTGCTGGTAGTTCAATCCATATAAGAGCGAATATCATACGAATTTTAGAACGATATTGCCTGTAGTTAATTCGATAAGAAATACTGCGAACTGGGAGATGGGCTTGTTTACATAATTTGTCATATGTTTTGGAAATCTGATCGCAAATTTGGAACCATTGATTATAGCCATATTTATCCTCTTGCAGAGCAGATGGTTTTTCAAGCCAGCGAATCTCTTGACGTAAAACAGGATCAATAAGAAGAGAATGTGAGTTTTCTAATTCATAGTATTTAGAAAGAAAAGCATTTATGTCGTTAAGAGATACTTTTTTGTATAAAAAAGGTTCGATTTCTAAAAAGAGTGGATGGTATACCTTATCTAGTCTTTCACGAGCTAAAGTAGATAAATTAGAGTTTCGACTAATTAGTAATGTAAAGATGCCAAGAGTAAGAGTGACAGATGGCTCTAATAAAATATTTATAATTTTTTCTAAATCGATATTTGATACAAACGAAAGCATGATGATTATCCTTTCATAATTTGATACGGAAATTATACCAGACAGTAGTAGGACAAATCAACAAGTACAATCAGTATCGCATAGTTTAAAGAGAGGTGGTGGATTTGCAACATATTTTTATTGCAGAAATTGATGGAAAAGAAATTGACATGGCAGCCATGATGCCGGAAGAAAAGCAGAAGGCAATCATGGAAATGACCAGAAAGTTTGTAGAACATTTAGGATACCAGCAGGAGAAAACCGCGTAAGCGGTACCAGTTGGACAAGCAAAGGAGGGATAAGAGATGTTTTACAAGATCGCAAAGATACTCAGCGTAACGGCAAGCATTACCGGAATCTTGATGATGGCTGGTGCGTGCTCAGTGAAAAGTCAGGAGCTGTTTTACTTATATGCAGCACTTGGAATCACAACACTTACTACCGGAGCATTTGCACTGGAATACTTCCGGATCCGGGAAAGCCTGGAACGGAAAAGAAAAATAAGGGAGGCGAGGGAGCATGCCAGAAGAGAAGCAGCGTAAAAGGCGGATCAGAGTGGAGAAGCTGGATGAATGGATTGAGACTATGAAATCAATAGAAAGAGTCAATCGTGAATCCGAATATTTCAAACAGAGTGCGATCCCGTATTTAGAACAATATGTAGACAGCCTGAAAGAAGCAGGCAGAAAAACAGTAGTATTGGAGGACAAGCAGTGAAAACAGTAAAAGTAACACCGGATAACATTATATCGGTAATTGATGTAAACTTTGATGATTTCCGTGATCTACAGAAAGCAGTAGGCGGGCGTTTTGAAATCGTAAGCACGAAAACCTTATTTGAGACATTTAAGATGCCTATGATCATGCTAGTGGATGAGGACGGAAGAATGAAACAGAAAGAAGTCAACCGCCTTGGATCGTACTTTTATGATACAGATAGGCACGGATGGCCAATCTTAGGAGACGTTGTATTTGCAATCGCAGCCGGAGAGGATATCGAGGCACCATCAGATGCAGAAGCCTTAAAGATATTCCTGAAAATGAATTTTTCATATTTAGAAGAATAAAAAACGCTTGCGAAAAGAAATATCGCAAGCGCCGCAACCATAAAGGTACACGAATAATCTAAGCACTTATAGTGTACCTTTTAGCGGCTGGAAAGTCAAGTATTTACAGGGCGACTGCCCTTTTTAATAACTTGATAAGACTATTAAAGTTATGAGGACACGCTATGAGAATCAGACGAGTGACATACGATTTGGGAAACGTAATAGAGAGACAGGAATATCTGGACGGAAGGTATGGAGCACCGGGAGAGAAGAGAGCCAAGAAGAAGAAAGCCACACCGGAGGAAGTGGAGCAGGTCAACCAATGGACCAGGGAAAGGAAAGCACGTCACAGACTCCGGATGTATTTTAAGGTCAATGACTACTTTTTCACATTGACATATCCGAAAGAGGAACGTCCGCCGGACATGAAGCAGGCAAAGCAGGATTTCAAAGAGTTTTACCTGTTCTGCAAGAAGGAATACAAGAAAAGAGGACAGGAGCTCCGCTGGATCCGCAATATTGAATGTACCCCGTCCGGTAACTGGCACATCCATGTGGTTCTGAATCGAATACCGGATACAGATCTGATCATAGCTGTAGCCTGGAAACACGGAAAGGTTCGTAATAAGCAGTTACTCTATGAGAAAGGCGAGTTCCGGAAGCTGGCGCAATATGTTACCAAAAACGAGAAAACCCAGAAAAAATACGTGGATGAGGGCGTACTGGATCATGAGATTGCAGAAGCCAATTTTTCTACGTCTCGGAACATGCCGCTTCCAGAACCCAAAACAAAGATTTTATACCGGTGGCCGAAAGAACCAAAACCGCCGAAGGGATATTACATAGTAAAGGATTCTTTTTACGAAGGGATCAACAAAGCAACCGGATTCCCGTACAGACACTACGAAATGATCCGGATAAGGAGAGAAGATGAAGATAGAACTATACACAGAGGTAAACTTCCGGGGACCAACCGCAAAAAACGGAAAGTGCATCGCTCTGGTGGAGTGCGAGACTAAGAAAGGACCGGCAGTGAAAGCACAGATCGAGACCGAACAGAACACGACCTACCACAGAATGAGCATGATCGCTATCCTTGTCGGTCTGAGAATGCTCCGACCGTGTGAAGTGACTGTCTACACGCCGGATCAGTTCCTGGTCACCACCATAAACGAAGGAAACATGGACAAATGGAAACGGGAAGAGTGGCGCAGACCACATGGAAAAGAGATCAAGAACAAAGAGCTCTGGCAGGAGCTGTCGGAGCAGATGGAAAAACATCGTGTAAGCTTAGAGTTTTCTGAGTCTACGCGGTATTCCGATAGACTACAGTCTAAAATGCGGGAAAAGGAAGAAAACAATGAAATATAGGCAATGGAAAAAGAATTACAAGAAAAAGTATGGAGCAAATCCTCCGTTCGAGCTGGATAAACGAAAACAACGGCGGTATGAAAGGAAAATGGCGAGGCAGATAAATATAACATTGCCGACAATGATGGAGACGTTAACAAAAGAGATTGACGGATGGATGAAAAGCCTAAAATCAGCACTTATTACGATGTGCGAAAGTATGGCAATAACGCTTAATGATATAGCAGGACATTTAAGAGAAGAAAGGGAGGAAAAAATAAAATGACAACCAGTGGAATAACGAATATCAACGCCAAGCTGATTCACCAGCATCCGGATAACCCACGAAAAGACCTGGGTGATCTGACGGAGCTGAGTGAGTCAATCAAGAAAAAAGGGATCATGCAGAACCTTACGGTCATTCCGGGATACTGGGACGAAAAACGTACACACCATGAAGAAGGATACACGCTGATCATCGGGCACCGCCGGTTCGCCGCCGGAAAAATGGCAGGCGTAACTATGTATCCATGCCGGATCGTAGAGGACATGAGCTATAAAGACCAGGTCGGAACCATGCTGGAAGAGAATATGCAGCGCATCGACCTGACACCATTGGAACAGGCAGAAGGATTCCAGATGATGCTTGACCTTGGAGATACAGAAGAACAGATTGCAGAGAAGACCGGATTCTCCAGGACAACCGTGCGCCGGAGGCTGGAGATTGCGAAGCTTGACCGGGATCTGGTGAAGGAAAAGACGGATGAAGACGGGGCATATCAGCTAAACCTAAAAGATCTTGCCCAACTGTCGAGAATCGAGGATGTTGAAACCAGAAACCGAATCTTAAAAGATGCAACAGACTCCAGACAGATTCAGTGGAAAGTAGAAGCAGAGATTAAAAACAGGGAGAGGGAGAAGAATAAAAAGATTATTGTCGAACTCTTGAAGGCAGCAGGAATCAAGAAAGCACCAAAGGAGATTGAAAAAAAGAAGTATACGGCAGAACTAAAAGAGGTAAAAACGTTCAATCTGGAGAAAGAACCACCAAAGAGAATCAATATCCGCGGAAAAGAACTGTATTATCTGGATGGTTGGAATGGGATTGATGCAGTGAAAAAACTCCCGAAATCAGAAAAAGTTGAAACAGAATGGGACAGGCAGAGAAAAAAGATAAAGCAGTTGAAAGCTTTACAGAAAAAAATGAATGAAAGAAAAAAAGAATTCATCCGGACAATAGCGGACGGGAAAATCGAACTGCTAAAAGATGAGGAACGCCAGAAAAATATTGAAAAGATGATCCGGAACATGATGGAGAAGTCCTGTTGGTTAGGAAATGGAATGGTTCTAAAATTTTTTACCGGGAAAAGCCTGTATGATGCGGATGAGAAAGAAAAGGAAGAAGCAGAAGAAAAAATACAAACACTGGATACACAGGTTTTATTACTGATTGCAATGAACGACATGATGGATGATCATACCGGGGATTTGGTAGGGTATTCCGGAGAATACAAAGAGGATGCCGGAAAGAGATACCAGGAATGCTTCAAAATTTTAATGCGTTATGGCTGGAGTTATGAAAGAGAAGAGGCGGATTTGGTTTACGGCAACCATGAGCTATACAAAAAGGAGTCCTAAGATGGAGCAGTTAAGTGTAGAAGACTGGAAACCGGATGCCTGCCCGAAAAATATAACCGTAGAAGAATATCTGGCCACATTTCCCAAAATCAAATTAACCCGCCGGGAATATCTCCGGACACTTCCATTGTATCACGCGGCTCTGTACCTTGCAGAGACAACCAAAAAAGTACACAGTTCACAGGACTGGTATTTATACCTGAATGAAAAAGTAGACCAAAGCGGGGAGGTGTTGATCAATGAATATGATGTTTCCGAAACCAACCAAACAGAAGAAACGTAAGAAGCACAAAAAAAGCATCATGCAGCCAAAAGGCGACCGCCGGTGCTACCTGTGCATGTTACTGGATGGAGATTTTACATACAAGCCATATCTGGAAGAGCATCATGTTTTGTTTGGTAACACCCATGCATTTGCAGAGGCGGAAGGGTTAAAAGTCAATCTCTGCCTGGAACATCACCGAAACGGACCGGCAGCAGTCCATAACAATGCCAAGAACGCGCGGATCCTGATGGCGAAAGCTCAGGAGGTTTACGAAAGAACCCATACAAGGGAAGAATGGATGAAAAACGCCGGAAAGAATTATTTATAGGCACCACAGGAAGTTAATATATCACAATTTCGCAGAGTGCATGGCTGCCCGGTACGGCAGCCAGAAAGGAGCGACAATGAGGAAAGAGTTATTTGAGCTAAAAAGAACTATGAGAATAGATTTATGTAACATCACCAAAATTACCGGGTACATCGTAGACAACGCCCGGGATTGCCGGCTGGAATTTACCAAGACTTTTTCAAACATCCCAGAAACGGAAAGATTCAAATATCTGGACATTTTTGAAAAGGTTTTATCCGGAAAGCCGGGAAAAAATATGTTCCAGTTGGATTTTCTGGACAGAGAAAGAGCCAGATATTTAAATGCCATTACAAATACGGAGCTGAAGGATGATGAAGTGCGCCAGATCTTTCTGGAAGAGATTGCAGAAACAATTGACGTATCGAATAAGACCTATACACTGATTTTAATTGCCAGCGGAATCTATGATATTCCAAAGATTGCTAAAGATGGAACGGATCTGGATGAAAGTGAAGAGGTATACCGGTACATGATCGGATGCTTATGCCCGGTGGGGTTATCGGCAGCAGGATTATCTTATTCGCCAGATCTGGCAGATATCCAGGAACGGACAAGGGACTGGACGGTAAGTATGCCAACACAGGGGTTCTTGTATCTGGCATTCACGGACCGCCACAGTGATCCGGATCACATCTGGTACTACAACAAACGTCCGAACAATCCGGACAAAGGATTGATCACACAAATGTTATGGTGCAAATTACCGTCTACACCAGAAGAACAGAAAATTGCATTCCGGGAAAGCCTAAATGCAGTGAATGGAAAAGTAAGCATGGAACAGGCGAAGGATTTATATCATTCGCTTGGAAGAATTAAAGATATTAAATCGGATTCGGAAGATAGAAGACTGAAAGCGAGCGAGATAGAGAATGTCTTAAAGAACATCGGAATTGATCCGGAGGTGGCAGCAGAAAGTGCAAAAGGTTGCAACACTGCCGAGATTGACACAGAGAACACCGTAAATACAAAGCGGTTTGAAATCGGACTTCTGGATGCACATGTGACTGTGAATGCTGATCGGACGGATCTGGTATCAACCAGAGTGATTGATGGTGAAGAATACATTCTGATCAAAGCAGACGGTGGTATCTGTGCAAATGGAATCATTTTAGAGAACCGGGAGAGTGAGAAAGATGAAGAGGAAGACGACTAAACCGGGAAATATGCGGGCATTCATATATCCGGTAAGCAAGAAAATGCGCAAAGTAAGACGGAAAGGAACAAAAAAATGAAAATTGGAGACAAAGTACAGTTAAGACGTAGGATCTCCCAGAAAGGTGGAAAGAGCAGACTTGCCACGGAAAAAGTCACGATCCTTGGGATTTATCCGCATCATGTGCAGGTCAGGAATCAGAAAGGGATTGTGAGATCATATATAAACTGGGAGTGGCAGCAGTTAACCAGCAAAGAAGGAATGGAAGGCGTGGAATCGTGGCGCAGGAAGGGATAACGATGGAAAGATTAACAGAATGGATCGGAGAAGGAGAAGACCGGTGCGCTGTACCGAGAATGGATTTAAGGAAAAACGGACATCAGAAGTGCTGCAATAAGCTGGCAGAGTATGAGGATCTGGAAGAGGCTGGAATCATTCAAAAATGGATTCCGGTGAAATGGCATGTGATATTGGATACCGAACGGGAAGAGGAAGGAATTCCGGAAGACATAATCTATTATCTGGACTGTCCAATGCCGGAAGATGGAGAAGAAATCATAGTAACAGACGGAAAAAGAGTATGGACCGATGAAAACTGCATTGACATTGTAGGACATTGTTTGGAGAGCGGAAACGATTGGAAAGACATGAAAGCATGGATGCCATTTCCGAAGCCATACAAGAAAGGCGGCAGTAATGACTGAAAAAGAAGTATGCCTGATGTGCGAAAACTATTCTGAAGACACAAAATGTGATCAGCATGATAGCTGTAAACTCATGGCGGTATTAAAAGAAAATCGGGCACTAAAGAAAAAAGTAAGCCAGTTGAAACGTCAATTGGACGAATCGGAACTGAAAAGATCATACATGGTAAATCCAAGTGCAATTGGATACCGTAATGATATGGGATGGTAAAGGAGAAGGAAAAAATGGGAAGATTATCGAAAAAAGATATGGAAGAGCTAAGAGAAGCCTGCAGTTATGATTGCGGATATACCGATACAGAAGAAGTTGTAAAAGATATCACAGCACAGGTCCTTGAAGAACTGGATTCAGATACGACGTATGGTGATGAGGTTGGACTGGTAGACAGTGACAGAGGCGAAGAATTTACAACGCTGGATGAGTTTGTGAGGATCTTCTGGGATAAGGCAGCAGAAAAGATCCTGAATGTTGTAGAGACGCAGGGGAGATAAGAGAATGGAAAATAGAGAATTAAAAGAGTATCTTGCAGAATTTGCTGATAATGCACAAATGAGCATTATAATAGCGAATCCAAAAAAAAGAAAGGTGTACATTCTTGAAGAGCTGTTTATGATCAAAGACGAAAAAATAGGACAACCGGTGCTTTGCATCCAGATCGCAGAAGAAAGAGATATGGACGAGGACGAAAGAAAAGCAGCCGAGCAGGATGAGAAAGGAGAGTAAATGGGGCGCAGTATTTACTTTACAAATCAGGAAATCGAAAAGCTTATTGATTATGTAAGTAATTCGGTTGAACTGTTGGGAGAAGCAGAAGGTACATGGGAGCAGACTGCCGAGGATATGGAAAATGGACTTGGATCGGCAATAAGAAAATTATATAAAGGCAGAAGAGGCGAAAAGATTTATGCAAAATACAAGACGAAAAGAGGGAAAGGTAAGAGATCAAATTTCTGAAACTTTTATTTTTCAATTTCCAAAAGAAGAGGAGGCTGAAGATGAATAATCAACAAGCAATAGATAGATTAGTGGAACATCTTGGATGGGGCTGGACTGAGGAAACAGTAGAAGCCATTGAAATGGGGATACATGCACTAAAAGAAACACAGTGGATTCCATGCAGTGAGAAGATGCCGGAGGATAATACGGATGTAATTGTATGCTTTTACAGCGGAACAGTAACAGAGATGAGATATTGGGGAAATGGAATCTTTCAAGGAATCTATGAACACACGGCAAAAACAATTGTTGCATGGATGCCGTTACCGGAACCGTATAAGGAGAAAACAGAATGACAAATAGGGAATATATGATAAATCTATTGCTGGACGGTTTGGAATCACGCTTGAACCGAGCAAACATTGATGATGGTGGTGCAAGCGAAGAAGCTATGATTTATTACAACATAAATTGTCCATATTATGCAGGCGATAAAAGAGCATATTGCCGAAAAGAAGGTAGTCTAGTATCAAGTAGAGAGGTATGCGTAGATTGTAAAGCACATTGACTTGAACAGGAAGTTGATGAATAAAAACAAAACGACAAAGGAGTTGAGGACGATGAGACTAATTGATGCAGATAAGCTAGCACTCCACTTGAATGATTATGCTTTGCAAGAAGCTCCGTTCGGACGCAATGACAGTAAAAATCAGAAAGAAATCTACGAGACAATAAAAGAGTGCATGAAAGCGGTAGAAGAACAGCCGACAGCGTTTGACGTGGAGAATGTTGTCTCTAACTTAGAGCAGCTAAAGCTTGATGAAGCTTGCAATTATAAGGGGTGTGCAGATTGCCAATATCTCGATAAATGTTGGGATGGAGAAATGAGGGAAGAGCACGCTATGGATATAGCAATTGAAATCGTGAAAAGAGGTGGCCTAGATGAAAGTTAAGATCGAAGACTTCTTACTGGCAATGGGAGATTATTGCAGAGAGCATAGTCCTGAAGAGTGTGCTTCTTGCAAAATGAGTGTAGATCATGGAGATCCGGGCGATGGTACAGTTTTTATGGATGCGCTATGTTTGGATGCGAGTATCCAAAATATGCCAAGATGGTGAAAAAAGAAATTTTGAAGTACATGAAAGAAAGGAAGAAGGATAATGGGTAGAGAAATATTATTTAAAGCCAAGGGCGGGGTGAGTGGTAAATGGGTTGAAGGATTGGTTTTTAATGCAGGTAATATGCAATATATTTATACCAAGCCGAAATCAGACGGCAGCAGACAGGAAATATATGAGGTTGATCCGGATACGATCTGCCAGTACACTGGACTCATGGATAAGAATGGAAAGAAGATCTGGGAGAATGATATCCTTATGTGACATGATAATCCGGTTGATCTTGTAAAAGCAGTATTCGGAGAGTTTAACGTCATAGAAGCGAAAAGCGAAAAAGTAATAGACAGTGTAATTGGATGGCACTACGAAACGATTCCGACGGATGCTCTGAGCAAATGCGAGCCGTTTTGCTATTCAATGCCATTAACGGAAGATTATGTAAAATTGTGTGAGATGAAGGCTATCGGGAATATTTGGGATAAATCGGAGGATGCAAAACCAAAGGAAACCGATAATATTATTTATCATGATTTCATGAAGAAAGGAAGAGAATAATGAGTAATGGATGGATTCCAACAACAGAAAGACTCCCAGATCAACGGGAATTTATTGAGGCTTATGTCCGGCATGCATATGCAGCGGAGTTTCTGACCACGATCGAGGGAGCTGATAAGGCAACAACGCTGTATTATTCCCAGACTGGTGTCTGGTTCGATGAACAGGGAGAACCATATAAGGTTGTGGCGTGGATGCCGCTTCCGGAAAGGTATAAAGGATAATGGAAGATAAATATACAAAGATATTTGTATGGATAATTACGGCAGTTACAGTAATTATTGGAATGAAATGGACGGGATCGGCGTGGTGCTTATGGGGGCTGTTCATTCCGACAATGATAGAGTAGGAGATGATGAAACATTGTATAAAAACCAGGAAGGATATCGTGATCCGACAGCAGGCAAAGCCATCCAGGATGCAAGCCGCATTCCACACCACGTAAAGGAAGCGCATAAAGCATTAAAAGATATAGCAAGTCTGCTTGGATTCGAGGTCTTAGTATTGAGAGACAGGAAGACAGGGAGGGTATACCGATGGAAACAGTGAAAGAAGAGAACGAGAAGAAAAAGGAATACCTGAAACAGTACGGCAAAGCATTACGCCAGGAGAAGCGGATCGAGGAAGAGCTGGAACGCTTAAAGCTGGATAGGATGCTTCCGGGAGCACTGGCAGCGGATGGACTGCCAAAAAGCAGCAACCTTTCTGATCTGTCGGATTATGCAGCAGAAGTAGACGAACAGGAACGGAAAATGGTGGAACAGAGGAAGAAAAGAGTCAGGATCCGGACTGAGATCAGGGAAAGAATTGAGCAGATGGAAGACGAGACAGAGAAAGATATCCTGACTTATCACTACATAGATCTTATGAGATGGAAAGAAATCTGTGCAAGAACCGGGTATTGCTGGCAGTATGTACATAAAAAGCATTCAGATGCATTGAAAAATTTTAAATATGCGATAGAATGCGACACTCAACCTGTGATATAGTATATGCAGGTAAAGAATTGAAACAGGGCAGCAGTCGAAAGATTGTTGCCTTTTTCTTTGCCATGAATTCCAGAAAGAGGTTTTGGCGGTTTACTCTGGAAAGAATTTATTCATACGTCGGTACATTTGTTTGTTGCAATTACTTTTTTAGAACTCCTTATTACAGATACAGAAACCGTCAGAGGAAAAGATATGAAGGAACAACGGAACCCAAGAAGTGCCAACGGGAATCTGAGAAGAAAACACCGGGCGAGGTTTAAAGCAATAGGTGGAGAATGCGGGATATGTAAAGGCAGGCTTGGCCCCATACATTACAATGAACCAAGCGATAGCAAACATCCGTTGTCTTTTGTTATAGATGAAATCAAACCGGTGTCAAGGTGGCGTGAGTTTGGATATAACTCACGTGAAGCAGCGGCACAGGACTGGAACAACCTGCAACCGGCGCATTACTGTTGCAACGTAGCGAAAAGCAATAAAACGTTGAATGAAATGCAGAGGAGCCAGCAAAAGCCCAAAATGAACGTTACAGATGGGGAATGGTGAGAAGTGCAAACAGAGGGTGGGGAGGGTACCCCGCCACGCGGCGGCGGCGACCACCGCTGTCCAGCGCCGATTTACACACAGGAAAATTTTTGAAAGGTGAATTTAGATGGGAAGAGCTAAGAAAATGGCAACTGTAACAAGCGAGGGAAGCCGCTTGGAACGCTTGGAAAATTTAGCACTGATTCTCGCAAAACAGATTGATATATGCGCGAAAGATGCTGTTGATGGTCCAAAGACAATGCCACAGCTCTCCAGGCAATACAGAGAAACAATCAAAGAAATTGAAGAAATAAAAGGAATGGAGAAAGACGATGATGAAATCGGAGAAATCCTGTCGGCACGAAAAGCTGATGGGAAGCCAGACACCGTCCGATAGAATTGTTCCGGATTACGCTTATACGGATGGCCCCGATGCGGTAAAAGTGCTTGCGGTCGGGAAATTGATTGTGGATCCGTGGCAGAGTGAAGTGCTGAATGATTGGATGGGGCGTACAGAGGATGATGTTTGGTCAGCGCCGACATGTGGCTTATCTGTTCCAAGACAGAACGGGAAAACACTGGATACTTCCGGACGGATTGCATCCGGAATGATTCTGTATGCAGAATGGGTTATATACACAGCTCATCTGCAGAAAACTGCAACAGAAACCTTTATGGAATTGCGCGGCTTGTTTGAAAGCAGAGGACTCCGTAAGTATGTAAAAGAAATTAAGGCGGCACTCGGAAGAGAACAGATTATTCTAAAAAATGGTGGAAGAGTAGTATTTGTTGCCAGAACAAGGAATGGTGGTCGAGGACTGCATGGCGACTGTCTTGTGTTTGATGAAGCACAGGAATTGACAAGCGAGCAGCAGGCATCTTTTTTGCCGGCAATATCAGCGTCAAGGAATCCACAAACGATTTATCTTGGAACACCACCGGATGAAAATTGTACCGGCACAGTATTCCGGAAGATAAGAAAACGGGCAACGGAAGGTGAGAGCAAATCCACAGCCTGGACAGAATATTCTGTGAAAGAGATTGGAGATGTTACTGATCGTCAGAGATGGGCGGATTGCAATCCGGCACTGGGGCGAAGAATGACAGAAACAACCATAGCTGCAGAGTGCGAACAGATGGATGCGGACACGTTTGCAAGAGAGCGTCTCGGCTGGTGGTCGCCAATCAACAATGATCAGGACTATGCAATTGATAAGAAGAAATGGAAAGAATGTGCTTCGGAAAAAGAAAAACCGGAAGGGAAAACTGCTTACGGTGTAAAGTTTTCACTTGACGGTTCGATGGTAGCATTATGCGGAGCTGTCTGTCCAGAGGTAGGGGAAGCGAGAATTTCACTGATCGAGCTTAAAACAACGGACAGAGGAATCCAGTGGCTTGCGGACTGGCTGAATCAGAGATACAAGATGGCAAGCTGTGTGGTGATCGATGGAAGAAATGGAGTTGACTTCCTGATAGAGAAGATAACACCGGTGTGGAAATATAAGCAGTCAATTGTTCGGCCGGCAGCAAAAGAAGTGATAGCAGCGGCGAGTCAGCTATCACAGGAAATCAATGAACAGACTGTAACATGGTATAAATACCAAGAAATACTGAATGAGTCAGCAATTACGTCTGTAAAAAGACCGATTTCCGGTGGCTGGGGATTTGGTGGAGAAAACTCGATTCCGATTGAAGCAGCAGCACTTGCACTCTGGGGATGCAGAACATCGAAACGAAATCCGAACAGAAAGATGAGGATAGGATAATGGAGTTAAATTTTGGAAGAGTAGAAGGATTACCACCGGAAGAACAAGAGTGGCTGAAAGAATTGAAATATATATACGACTATCACCGAAGTACAAATCGAAAAAAACGTCGATATTACAACGGGAAAATCACGTTGAATGAGGTAAATTTGGGAATTGCACTACCTTCGGGTCTTGGAAGACTCGAAATCGGATGCGCCTGGGGTGCAAAAACGGTAGACGTGCTTGCCGGTAGATCAATGTTTGATGGCTTTGTTACGGAAAATGGAACAAAATCAGAAGATATGGATCAGATCATGAAAAGGAACCATCTGATTGCAGAATACAATAAAGCGGTTAAAGAAGAGTTGAAATATGGATGTGCATTTGCGGCAGTATCTGGACAGGAAGATGATGCAAGAGTACGTTTTTACTCACCGCATTGCGCCACAGCTTCGTGGAATGCACACGAAGGACGCATCCGATATGGATTTGCCTTTGAAGATGCGCGAAGAGACGAGTCGGATGTTACATGGTCTCCGGAACACGTAAATTTCTATACAGACACAGACATCTGGGAACTGGATCGGATTGGAGGTACATGGTATGCTACGCAGAATCCCCATGATTTCGGAGAACCCCTTATGGTGGCTCTGATCTGGGACGCAACAAACGATAAACCATTTGGTCAGTCAAGGCTAAAAGAGCCGATCCGCAGGCTAATCCAGGGATATGTAAGAACAGTCGCAAATGCAACGATTGGACTGGAATTTGCAACTTCTCCACAGAAGTATCTGCTCGGGGTGTCAGATGAACAATATGATATGCTGATTGATAATAAATTCAAACAGTATGTTGGAAGTATTCTCTACAGTACAAACAATCCGGAGACTGGGGAAAAGCCGAATTTCGGGCAACTTTCGCAGGGAAATATTGAACCACATGTTCAGATGCTCCGGATGCTTGCTACACAGTATTCAGCGGCAACGGGATTGGCGGTTACGGATGTTGGTGTGATAAATGATGCAAATCCGACTTCCAGTGAAGCAATTATTGCACAGTCACAGACCTTGATCCTTATGGCAGAACAGTTGAATAAATCAAATGGTGATGCATTGTATCGGATTGGACGGATGGCACTTGCAATTGAACTTGGAACGATTCCGGATGAGCTTCCGGAAGAAACACATGAGCTGATTGCACATTTTAAGAATCCGGCAATGCCAAGCGTGGCATCTACTACAGATGCAGCACTCAAAATTGCGACAGCGCGACAAGGATTTGCACAGACAGATATTTTCCTTGAAATGATTGGTTTTGATCAGGCGGATATCCGGCGAATCAGAGCGCAGGAACAGAGAGCAAAAGGAGATGCTATCTTGACGGAGGAATTTGGAAATGCAGATAACGGAGAAGGCGTGGGTGGAATACATAACGAAGATGTCACAGATTAGCCAGAAAGCAGCGGATCTGATGCAGTCCTGGGTTCAAAAGAATGGACTGGAAAATGATAAAGCACTTTTGGACTACGCCTATGCATTGTCACAACACTATGGACAGGCTATCGGTGCATTATCGTGTCAGATGTATGAAGCGACAGCGGCGGCACAGGGAGTAATAGTCCCTACGGCAGAAGTAGCAGATCTCCCGGACTATGGGGAAGTGGCGAAAGCAGTAAAAGGAACAAAAAAGCAGTCTCCGAACAATATTCCTGGAACGCTTGCAAGGCTTGTAAAACAGGTAGGTGCAGATACGACACTGAAAAATGCAGAGCGTGACGGGGCGCAGTTTGCCTGGGTACCACACGGAGATACCTGCGCTTTCTGCATTACGCTTGCGTCAAGAGGATGGCAGAATATGTCAAAGAAAGCTCTTAGAAATGGTCACGCGGAACACATTCATGCGCATTGCGATTGCGAATATGCAGTCCGGTTTGATGGAAAAAGCACGGTTGCAGGATATGATCCGGATAAGCATCTGGAGGAGTATCAGGAAGCAGGCGGTGACATCAATGCCATGCGCCGGATGAGATACAAAGAGAATAAAGAGGCTATTAATGCGAGGAAGAGAGAACTGTATGCAGAACAGGCTTACCGAAAGGTTAAAAGAGGAAAAGCAGAAGAAATTTCATTGACCAGAGGTGGCAAAGAAGTGGCGGTTTCGGTTAGAAAAGTGGAAAGCTATGATACATCTATGTATATATCAGATCAAGCACAGATAAAGCCAAAAGCATTGAATGCAATTAATCAGAACACAGAAAAGGCCTTGAAAGAATATGGTGTTCCAAGCGAACGGAAGCCAACAATTGTGATTCTGGCAGATGATGAACTGAAAAATGCCCTTGGTTTGTATGATCCGTGTACAAATACAGTATATTATAGTCAGTCAATAGCAAAGCAGGAAATACAGAAATTAGCTGGTGGAAAAGATGCTGTTGAAAGGCATGAAATGTGGCATATGAAACAGGCAGAAGAATTCCGAAAAGTGGGTTGGGAGATTACCAAAGAAAACCGTAGTGAATATCTGAAAGAACTGTGCAAAAAGGCAAAGAAAAATCTTGACGCATTAGGAATTACGCAGGATAATGTAAGTGAAATAAGCGATTATGCATATCAACAATATCAATTAGGACGATATGATGAAACGGAAGCAGAATATATGTTGATTTATAACAGGAGATAGAGAGAATGAAACTCATAAAGTATCCGGATGAGATAGAAAAGTTAATGAAAGTATACGAACCGTATGTCAATCATATTCATGATGGGAAAATTGAAAACGTGCCGGAAGAGGTTAGTGAAGCGTTTGAAAAAGTAAAAGCCTGGGCTTGGGAGCAAGAACAGTAACAGAGGGAAAAGAACCGGCAGGTTTTATGAAAATACGAATTCCGGATGGAGAGATTGTAGAGCATGAAAATACAAGCATGTTTGCAGCACCACACGTGAGGCGAGAATTGAAAAGGATTGCAAAGATGGATAATCCACCAAAAGAAAAAACGGTAATATGGTATTAAAAGCCACTGATCGGAAACGGTTGGTGGTATTTTTATACTCATTTTTAAGAAAGGAAGAAAGAACATGAGATTTGACGAGGCATTTAAAAGAATGAAGCAGGGTAGCAAAGTGAAAATTCCATCTTGGGGCGGTTATTGGTTTTGGTCAAAAGAGAAACAGACTATTATCATGCACACAAAAGATGGCGAAGAGTTGGATATCAGAGAGACAAAGATTCCAGATTATACATTTGGAAATATCTGTTCTGATGAATGGGTACTGGCAGACGGAGAAAATTGTCCGGAACTGGGCGGAGAAGCTCTGTTTTCATTTGGAGAAGCAATTAAATATCTGAAACGTGGAATGAAAGTGGCACGTAAAGGCTGGAATGGAAAGGGACAGTACATCCAGCTTGCAACCGGAATTTCATATAAAACAGAAGATGGGGATATTGTAAATTGTGAGCATGATGTCATCGGAAACATGGCTATTGCATTCTGCGGAACATCTGGTGTTCAGATGGGATGGTTAGCGTCCCAGGCTGATATGCTGTCAGAGGATTGGAAATTTGCAGAATAGGAAAGGCGGTGATCCAGATATCTCCCTTTAAGGCGCAGGGTTACGCGTCTTATTTTTATGGCAACACGTGCCTTAAACGTGGCAACTAAAAACACTCAAATCAGGAGGGAAACAAGATGGCAGATGACAAAACATTTACTCAGGCAGAAATGGATTCAATCATAGAGGGACGCCTTGCGAGAGAAAGACAGAAATATGCAGATTATGATGACCTGAAAGAAAAGGCAAGTAAGTACGATGAGTACCAGGCGCAGAATAAAACGGAACTTCAGAAGGAAAAAGAAAAGTCCGATGCGCTTCAGGCAAGATTAAGCGCACTTGAAAAGAAAGACACTGTAAGACAGGTAAGAGAAAAAGCAGCAAAAGACACTGGTGTACCGGTAGAATTACTGACAGGGGAAGATGAGGAAACCTGTAAAAAACAGGCAGAAGCGATTATGAAATTTGCGAAGCCGAAGAGTTATCCGGGGACTAAGGGGAACAGAAAAAAGACAACAGAATACAACTCAACGGATGATGCAATGAGGGAATTTGCACATCAGATTTTTGGTAAAGGAGAATAAAGAATATGGCAGCACTTATTAGTTCAGATTTTGAAATTCCGGCAGAGATTTCGCAGGGGATTTTTGAAAAAGCACAGAAAGGATCTACTCTGGCGCAGTTATCCGGAGCAAGACCGCAGAAATTTGGAAAGCAGCAGGTGTGGGTACTTACATCGCCACCGAAAGCAGAACTCGTAGGAGAGGCAGGGCAGAAATCGCCAACCCCAACTGCATATGCTTCTAAAACAGTAAATCCGTTCAAACTGCAGGTTACCATGAGATTTTCGCAGGAAGTACAGTGGGCAGACGAAGATGTACAGATCGGCGTACTGCAGGATCTGGCATCAAATGCGTCAATCGCACTAGGAAGAGCATTGGATCTTGTTGGAATTCACAAAATCAATCCGCTTACAGGAACGGTATCAAGCCTTGTAAAAGAAGGGCTGGTTGACACGAAACAGAGTGTGCAGCTTGCAGGCACAAAGTATGATGAAGCAATCGAGGCGGCAGCAGGAATGATCATCTCATCTGGTTATGTACCGAGTGGTATTGCAATGGATCCAACACTTTCCTTTGGCCTTTCCACTATGAGGGATGCGAATGGAAGAAAGATTTATCCGGAAATTGGATTCGGACAGAATCTGACAAATTTTGCCGGAATGACTGTGGCAGTATCTGATACAGTTTCTGCAAAAAATGAAATCACACCGGATACGAAGTTACTTGGAATCGTAGGACAGTTTGATGCGTTCAGATGGGGAGTGCAGAGATCAATTGGCGCTCACTTGATCGAATACGGTGATCCGGATGGGCTTGGAGACCTGCAGAGACAGAACCAGATTGCAATCCGTGCAGAAATTGTATACGGAATTGGAATCATGGATCAGGCAGCATTTACAAAGATCGTGAAGGCGGAAGAGTAATATGAAATATTTATACAAACAAACTGGAATAGTAGTGGAGTCTGACGATGTGTTAGACTCCACAATGTTTAAGCCGATTATTGAAGAAAAAACCGAGGATTTGATCGAGGATAGCGAAACAGAAACAGGAGTTACAGAAGCTAAAAATACAGAAGAACCTGTGGAAGAACTCAAAGAACCGACAGAAGACTCAGAGATTCCAGATATAGAAGAACCAGTCGAAGCAAAGAAAGAGGCATCAGCTAAGAACACCAGAAAGAGAACACAAACAGCGAAAAAGTAGGTGATACAATGATATACGCATCAATCGAGGATATTTGGAAACGAAAAGGAACAGATATTTCGGATACAGATTATGTAACGGCACTCTTGGAGGATGCCGCGATTATCATTGATGCATATAACCGCAATGCTACAGACGAGGCAAAGAAATTAGTGTCATGTAATATGGTTATCCGGACACTCGGAAGCAGAGAGGAAGGTGTACCTATTGGAACGACACAGACAACTACGACAGCAATGGTATATTCGCAGACCTGGACAAATGCAAATGGAAGCGGCGAATTGTATCTGACTAAATTGGATAAGAAAATCCTTGGTGTCGGGAATCGAATTGGCTATTTTAATCCATATTCGGATTTGATGCAGGAGGAAGAGGCTAATGATTAAAGGAATACCGGTGAAGCTCTACGAACGGACCGCAAGTGGGACAGATACATTCGGACATCCGATATATACAGAGACACCTGTGACCGTGGAAGACGTGTTGGTTGCTCCGGCATCGACAACAGAAGTGCTGGATATGCTTAATATTACTGGAAAAAAAGCAGTCTACAATATCGCAATTCCAAAAGGAGATACGCACGACTGGCAAGACTGCAGAGTGGATTTTTTTGGCACATCATGGCGGGTAATTGGATTCCCACAGCAAGGAATTGAAGAAAATATTCCAGGAAGATGGAATCAGAGATGGATGGTGGAGCGTTATGGTTAAAACGAAAGTTGAGTTAAATCGATCCGGTGTAAGAGAGTTGATGAAATCTGCAGAGATGCAGGCAATTTTACTGGAACAGGCAAATCAAATATCATCAGATGCAGAGAAAGAGTCGTATGTTGCGCAAACAAGAGCGGTTGTAAAAATAAATGGAGACGACGGAAACAATAGCTTGCTGAAAGCAATGGGTAGAAAAAATGATCGAGGAAAAAGTTAGAGAATATCTGGAAGACAAGCTTGATATTCCGGTAAGGATGGAAGAAGAACCGGGACTTCCGGAGGAATATGTACTGATTGAAAAGACTGGATCTGGCAAAGAAAATCATATTGCATCAGCAACTCTTGCTATCCAGTCTTATTCAGGATCCCTTTATGGGGCGGCATCACTCAATGAAAGAGTGAAAGAAGCAATGGAAAAAATTGTTGAAATGGATGATATCAGTAAGTGCCAGCTTAACAGCGACTACAACTATACGGATACAACAAGGAAGAAATATCGGTATCAGGCTGTATATGATATGGTTCATTTCTGATGAAGGAGGATAAAAATGTCAGATGCTAAAAATGTAAGTACAGGTAAGCCGAAAGTAGGTGGCGCGATTTTTAGAGCACCGCTCGGAACAACATTGCCAACAGATGCAACCACAGCATTAGATGCAGCATTTAAGTCACTTGGATATTGCTCGGAGGATGGACTCACTAATTCTAATAGTCCGGAAACTGACAACAAAAATGCTTGGGGCGGCGACACTGTATTGAATATGCAGACCAGTAAGAAAGATAATTTTAAGTTTACGATGATCGAAGCCTTGAATGTAGAGGTCCTGAAGAGTGTTTACGGAGATGATAATGTTACCGGAACACTTGAGGAAGGGATTACGGTAAAAGTAAATGCAGATGAAGCGGAACAGAATGCGTGGGCTGTGGATATGATTCTGAAAGACGCAGTGAAGCGTATCGTTATTCCGTGTGCAAGCATTACGGAAGTCGGAGACATTGTATATAAGGACGATGATGCGATTGGATACGAGACAACGTTATCGGCAGTACCGGATGCGGACGGACAGACACATTACGAATATATTAAGAGGAATAAGAAATAATGAAGGGAAAAACAAGCAGTGGTTTTGAGTATGAGTTAGATGAAGCGGCGTTGGATGATTATGAACTTCTGGAAGATCTATGTGAAATGGATGAAGGAGACATGACAAAAACAATCAGCGTATTAAACCGTCTTCTTGGAACAGAACAGAAAGAACGTTTGAAAGAACATTTACGAATGGAGAACGGAAGGGTACCGGCGTCGGAAATGATGAATGAAATTGGAGAAATTTTCGGAAATATAAAAGAAGGAAAAAACTCTTAGCCCTCGCCTACATGCTTAATTTAGATAAGGACGCACTTTTGTGTGATCTTGCAGAAACATATCATATTTATGACTATAAGTCGTTACCGTGCAGAATGGTAGCGACTTTTTCTTGTGGGTTGAGGGAAAATTCAAGAATCAAAATGAAAATGGTAGGGATAGATCCTATACCGGAACAAATTCTTATGGCAGCAATTGCAGATGGAACACGTATGACCGCCTGGTTACAATCCGAGGATGGAGCGACTGGGATAAACCGTCCGAAGTCATTACTTGGAATGACCATAGGTGATGGAACGGAAAAATCCAAAGAAATTCAGACGTTTGATTCCGGAGAAGATTTCGACAGAGAATGGGCAAGATTGACGGGAAAGGAGGGATAAGATGGCTACAGAACTTGCAAAAGCGTATGTGCAGATCATACCATCAGCGGTAGGAATTCAGGGAAGAATTCAAAAAGAAATAGAGCCGGAAGCAGATTCTGCTGGAAGTTCTTTTGGCGGGAAAATGGTTGGCATGATCAAAAAGGTTATTGCCACAGCAGCAATCGGGAAAGCTCTGTCAGCAAGCATCAGTGAAGGCGCGGCGCTGGAACAGAGCCTTGGTGGAATTGAAACATTATTTAAAGATTCTGCCGATAAAGTGAAAGCAAATGCGGCAAAAGCTTACCAAACAGCAGGAATGAGTGCAAATGACTACATGGAACTCACCACAAGCTTTTCTGCGAGCCTTCTTAGTTCCCTTGCTGGCGACACCTCCAAAGCTGCAGATGTGGCAGATATGGCAATGGTAGACATGTCTGATAATGCAAATAAGATGGGAACCAATATGGAAGACATCAAAAATGCATATCAGGGATTCGCCAAACAGAACTATACAATGCTGGACAACCTGAAGCTTGGATATGGTGGTACGAAGTCGGAGATGGAGCGTCTCTTGGCAGATGCACAGAAAATCAGTGGCGTGGAATACAATATTGACAATCTATCAGATGTCTACAGCGCAATTCACGTGATCCAGGGACAGTTGGATATTACCGGAACGACAGCAAAAGAAGCGGCAACGACTATATCTGGATCGTTCAACCAGATGAAAGCAGCGGCTAAAAATGTAATGGGAGAAATTGCTCTGGGAATGGATGTAGGACCGGCACTTAATGAACTGGCGAATACGATCATAACCTTTGCAGCTGGAAATCTGCTTCCGGCAGTATGGAATGTTATATCTGCACTTCCATCAGCAATCGTTACATTTGTAACGGCACTTGGTCCACAACTGTTTGCTGCAGTGTCTGGACTGATTCCACAAATTGCAAGCGGAATCACAACAGGAATACCGACTCTTTATCAGAGCGCAATGCAGCTTATGGATCAGTTTAATATCGGAATTCAGGAGCAGCTTCCGACTTTATTGCAGAAGGGTGTAGATTTTATAAGCAACATCGTCAACGGAATTTTGCAAAATTTACCGCAAGTAATAACGATGGCAGGAAATGTGATCACGTATTTTGTCAACACGATTATTTCTATGCTTCCAACTGTTTTAAGCGCAGGTGCAAGACTGCTTTTAAGGTTAGTAAATGGAATCATAAACAATTTGCCACAGATCACCCAGGCAGCAGTGACTGCAATCGTGCGTTTTGTAGCGTCAATTGGTCAGAATCTTCCGCAGATTCTCCAGAGTGGTATTACAATTATCGCTAAGCTGGCAGCAGGTTTGATACGTGCCATTCCGAATTTGGTTGGACAGATACCGGCAATTATCAGCGCAATTGTGAATGCTTTTACGAGCCAGAACTGGGGAAGAATTGGAATCAATATCATAAGCGGTATCGCATCCGGACTTCGTTCGGCGGCACATATGCTATGGGATGCTGTAAAAGGTGTTCTTGGTGGATTTAAAGAAAATGTTCTGGCATTCTTCGGAATTCACTCACCGTCACGTTGGGGAGCTTATGTTGGAGAGATGATCGATACCGGAATTGCGAATGGATTGATTGGCAAGACAACATTAGTATCCAATGCGGCAGCAGAGCTTCAGAAGTCTGTAAAAAAACCAATTGGAACAAGTATGGACCTTGCAATTTCTGGCAAAAGCAGCACTGAAAGTCAGAACAGCACGATTGCAGAGAAGCTGGAAGCATTACTGGAATATTTAAAAACAACATCCAGACGTGGAGACGGCAGTATAGTTATAAATTTAAATGACAGAGAAGTAGCAAGAGCTTTGAGAGAAATGGGGGTTGTGTTTGAATGATCGAGATTAAATATGTATGCTCCAATGGAGAAAAATACAATCTGATCGGAGACAAAATGAGAGCAACTTCCGGATATTTCCATGCTTATGAGTGGACACCTAATACAACAGAAAGAGAAATGGGTGTAACGGTGAATGCTTTTGCAAAAGAACCGGTGATGTATGATATTACTCTTACCGTGAGAGGCAAAGAAAAAGAAAGAAAGCGGATCCTTAATAAGCTTACGAATGCTTTTGAGTACGATGTGGTCAATCTGACTCCAGGAAGAATTTACTATGGCGAATACTACATTGATGGATATGTAAAAAAATCAAGCAATGAAGTATCGGGTGAAAATAATAGTCGTACAGATTGCAAGATAGAAATATACTGCCCGTATCCATTCTGGTCGATGGAGCAACAGGAAAGCTTTTATCCTGATTCTGCAAATAAAGGAAAGCCATATACATTCTTAGACTATCCGATAACGTATAATTATGATTATTCAAGAAAGAGTGCCGGAACGCAGAACTGGATTATCGATCATTTCCGAGATAATAACTTTGAAATGGTAATATATGGTCCATGCGCTGATCCAAGAATACTGATAAACGGTTATCCTTATCAGATTTATGAGACGTTAGAAGCAGGTGAATATATATTAATCGCCAGCAGAGAGAAGACGATCACAAAGCATCTGAGAAATGGAACTGTGCAAAATATTTTCGCAAAAAGAGCGAAAGACAAAAGCGTATTTGCACTGATTCCGTCTGGCGTACTGACTCTTAACTGGAGTGGTGAATTCGGCTTTGATATTAAGGTATACAAAGAAAGGAGCGTGCCGGAATGGAACTGATCTATACGGATCCGATAGGCAAAGAGCTCGGATATATCTTAAATGCAAATGTAGACATGGAAATCGGAGAAGATGAGAAAAGCTCAATCAATGATTTTGAGATCGAATTTAAGAGATCCGGTTGGAATGGTACGGTTGAGTTCGGAAGTCAGGTGTATGTTCCGGACACAGAGTATGGCGGAATAGTTCGGGAGGTAACTACAAGCACAAAAGCGAATAGTATCACCGTAAAGGGATATACCTGGCGCGGAATGATGACGAAAAAAATAATCAAGCCGGAAGAAGGACAGGATTATGCGATAGCATCCGGAGAAATAAATGAAATCATCAAAGGAAAAGTAGAAGAAGCATTTCCGGGCTTTTTCTACGGAGTCGTTGAAGATACAGGCATTCAGTTGACGAACTATCAGTTTGATCGATATTGTACGCTACATGAAGGTTTAAGGAAGATGCTGCAATCCGTAGGTTACCGCTTGGAAATCAAGTATATTCAAGGCGATAAATACGAAATGGGCTATGTTCGAGTAAGGGCTGTTCCTATCGTAGATTATTCATCGGAATACGAATTTTCAAACGATCAGAACATGAATTTTACGATGGATGACAATAAAAGAGGCGTGAATCACTTAGTATGCCTTGGAAAAGGAGAGTTAAAAGACCGCCTGGTTATCCATTTGTATGTCGACGAAAAGGGAAACGTAGGACAAACGCAGTACTATCGAGGAATTGATGAAATCGAAGAAACTTACGATAGCTCCGGATCAGAATACGATGACCTACTCAAAAATGGAATTGCGAAACTTACAAATTCCAAGAATAAGACGGAATATGACATGACGATGGAGAAAATAGAAGGAAGTATGGATATTGGAGACATCGTTGGTGGCCGAGATTATCTAACCGGTGCCAGCATGAAGAAGCCGATCGGAAGGAAGATATGGACGATTTCAGCTGGCAAAGAAAAAGTAGAGTATAAATTGGAAGGAGAGTCTTAATGGATATAATTACAGGATATACCGGAAGTCCACATGTTACTGCAGAACAGGACAGAGATATCAATATTGGAATTTTTGGAAATGAATCTTATGTGCTGCAAACAGGATCACAGTTGACTGCGGAAGTATCGTCAAACAATGAGATTAAAGTAAGAGATGGTGTGATCATGCATCAAGGGTGTGCTGCATCGATTAAAAAGAACACATACGATTCTCTCACCATTACAAATGGATCACAGGGAATGAAAAGGGTAGACCTTATCGTTGCCAGATACAGTAGAGATCCAAGTACAAATGAAGAATCACTTACCTTGAAAGTAATCCAGGGAACACCAAGCGAAAACAGTCCGACTGTACCAGGTTATACAACAGGAGATATACAGTCAGGAGATCTTGTAGCAGACATGCCACTTTACCAGGTCATTCTCAATGGACTTAATATCACGGAAGTTAAGAAGTTGTTTAGTGTGCAGGGATCCATTGCTGAATTAAGTAGCAAAATAACAGCAATGAATAATATAATCAAAAATGTTGAAATCACAAAAACAAATTTGAAGGTTGCTGCTAATTCTGATTTTCGATGGGCCTGGGACTTGCCGACAATACCTGGCTATTATCCGTTAGAGGTTTTAGCATGGAATTTTCATGGCGATTACGATCTTTGGTTAAATGTATCTACGGCTGCAAGATATTCTACAAGTAATCAATTTGGGATTGAAGGACACAACTTCGGAAACGGAACCGCAACGGTTACATTGTTCGTTCATATTTTGTATGTTAAAAATGGATTTTGTTCATATGTAAAGGCATAATTATTTCCATTTTCCAAAATAAGATGTTTACCTGCACATTATACCTCCCTGCTTTAGGTGCATAAGCAGGGAATTTACAGTACGAATATTCAGTGTTTTTATAGCTTCATACGAATAATATTTAGCCTACATCCACCAGAAACCTGTATAACGCTTCCGGAGTTTTGCAGAACAGTAAACCGTATTTTATCTCCAGCGTTGATTTCATTTAGAAACATAAAATCGGCACCATTATAAGGTCCTATGAGTTTAGACTGTCTTGACTGCTCCACATTGTTTCTTTCCAATTTTGCGTATAGACTCAATTGTTTTGCAACTCCTTGTTGGAAGTTCATATACGCATGAATTAGATATATACCATCTTGCGGAACTGTAAAAGTATGCTTGTAATTCGTAGCATCATAATTATGCACAAGTCCTATATTGTCAAGAATCTTTTTACTGAAATCAGTTCCTTGAAATTCCGAGTTGCTTGGTGCGATATTGTATGCACCATTATTCATGTACACAGCCGTTTTTACTAAATTGCTACTTAATTCAGTACGCCAGTTGATATACTGAAAGCAAAAAAGGAGCAATGTATGGAAGCGAAAATAATGGATGTATTGCGAAGAATGCAACCGGTTTTAGATGAAATGCAATTACGTGAGCTGAAAGAAGTGCTGCAGATGACATTTACCGGATGCAGAGTAATCCAGGAAACGGACCTGCAGGTTGTAGACAGGAGCTGGGAAGTGGATCTGGAAGAGTTTCTGATGAGTAAAGCACTGGAAGGAAAAGCATCAAAGACAGTGAAGCAATATCGGTATGAACTGGTTCGGTTACTGACCTATATCAATAAGCCAGTGAAGAACATAGATTCTGGAGATATTTCTGGATTCATGCGGGCTTATAAAATGATCCGCAAGGTAGCAAACCAGACACTAAAGAATGTCCGGGCAGTGTATAGCAGCTTCTTCGGATGGCTGCGAGATCGTGACCGGATTCGGAGAAATCCGATGGTGCTGGTGGAATCTATAAAAGTAGAAAAGAAGATCCGGAAACCATATACTGATGAAGAACGGGAGCGGATGCTGCGTAAATGCAGCAGTCTTCGGGATAAAGCGTTACTAGAATTCCTATATAGCACAGCAGTCAGAGTATCGGAGCTTTCAGAGATTAACAGGGAAGACATCCGGTATGCGAATAAAGAGCTGATTGTATATGGAAAAGGAGCGAAAGAAAGGACGGTGTACATCAATGAACGAACCAACATGTACCTGAAAGAATATCTGGAAAGCAGAAAAGACAATGATCCGGCGCTATTTGTCGGAAGCAAGAAACCGAATAGCCGGCTGACGAAAACAGGAATTGAGGATATCATCCGGCGGATCGGAGAGAAGGCGGGCGTAGAAAATGCACATCCGCATCGATTCCGGAGGACGGCTCTGACAAATGCACTGAACCGCGGAATGCCTCTGCAGGAGGCTATGATATTTGCGGGACACGCAAAGTCAGAGACAACCATGCGATACTGTACGGTGAATCAGGAAGGTGTACGGTATCATCACTTTAAATATTTAAGTGCATAAGTAAATAAACTTATTTATTTACACTCGGCATTGGTCGGGTGTTTTTGTTATGCGCTTTTATATATGTAACTTTATCAACCAGTCAAAGGAGGGATTCTGAACTAAGTAGCAATTTGAAAACGGAAACTGCCGATTCTGGTTGGAAATATATGACTAATGCAAATAATCTTTCAGAAAAACTAAAATTCCGCAAAATAGGTCACATGGTATTTGTTGCTGGATCGATAAGATTTTCTGATGATGGAAAATTTGCAAACGATCAGGCTCTCGGCAGTGTCCCGTCAGGAATGACACCAAATGGTTATGACGAATTCGAGTGTCTTATTCCGATAGCTATGCATAATGGTGGACCTGCTGGAACACAAGCACGTATATACATAAAAAATGGTGGAGTATATATCGTCGGTACAGATAGTGCCTCATTCGTAATGATTGCAGCAACGGCTTATTTTAGCTAATTAGCTAACTGGTATAAAAATAGCTCTTGTCGTAAAAAGAGTCCATGTGCCTCCATTTTTGTACGAAGTAATATGAAGCTTATCGCCTTTGCTACATTTTCCTGTAAAAGTAGAAACTAATTTGTAATAGTTTCCGTTATTTCCCATATTTACATTGTTTAATGCACAAGCGATTTCCTGTTTATAGCTTTCACTGCTGATATTGGAGGAAACTATAACGATGAAAGCATATGTAACGCCAGCTTTCAAAAAGCTATTGGTATCCAAATTTGCTGTTCCTTGCGCCGTTGAATCAATGAATATTGGTTTCCTGTTCTCTAAAACAGTGTTAGTTTTGGTTAAATTGCTATTTAGTTCAGAATCCCTCTAAAAAGAAGAAAGGGGCAAACAGAAAAATGAAAATCACATTCAATGATGGTCAGGAACTGCAGATCCAGCAGGTCACTGAGCAGACGGATGGCGCACTTCTGATCAAGACCATTTCAGCATCCGAGGATCAGCTGAAGACTTTATTCTCTGATCCGACAACAACTAAGAGAATGTCTGTGAGCGAACGGGATGCAGATACCGTTGTGTATGAAAATTACACGAAGCTCGATGCAATCGTGAAGTACACGGCCGGCATTCTTGGTGTGTTAATGTACCGGGAAGGAGAAGATCCGGACAGCCGGATAGCAGCTCTGGAGGCAAGACTTAAAGAGGCAGAAGAGAAAAATACAGACCTGCAGTCAAGAGTCGAAAAAGCGGAGGAGAAAAATGAAATGCTCGAAGGATGCATTCTGGAAATGTCTGAAACGGTATATCAGTAAAACGATAATTGTATTAACCATTTTATTCATATTATTACAAATTTCAGGAGGAAAAGAAATGATGGCAATGTTATGGGCACAGCAGATCATGTTAGGAAAGAAAACTTATTCACAGGTACCAAGACTTTTAAAGGATAAGGTAAAAGAGATCCTGATTGATTCCGGAGCGGAAGATCTGGTAACAGAAGAACAGCAGTAGAGGTGAAGCGTAGATGGCAGTAAAAACAGCTCAATATATATTCAATGGTCAGACATATAATCTGACCTATAATTCGACCTCCGGGAAATGGGAAGCTACGGTTACAGCCCCAAGTAAGTCGAGTTACAATCAGCCGGATCATGTTCTTGGCGGAACAGTAAAGGCTACGGATGTGGCCGGCAATACTACCACAGTGGATCAGAGTCATGCTACTCTCGGCGCACCACTTAAACTTCGCGTAAAAGAAAAGACAGCACCGACTATTACGATCACGGCACCGTCTGTAGGAGCGTATATCACAAATACAACTCCGACAATCGAATTCCAGGTAAAAGATGCGGATTCAGGGGTTAATGCAGGAACAATCGCAGTCACAGTTGATGGTACAGCCGTATCGACGGTAACAAAGACTGCTATTGACGGTGGATATAAGTGCACATGCACATCACCGACATTAAAAGATGGATCACATACGATTTCGGTCAAGGCATCCGACAACGATGGTAATGCAGCTGCAGCTAAGACAGCAACATTTACAGTTGATACAGTGCCTCCGACACTGCAGATCACAGCTCCATCAAATGACCTTATAACCAACAAGAAGACGGTAACGGTAAGTGGTAAAACAGATGACGTATCATCTAAGCCAGTTACAGTAACGGTAAATGGAGCAACTGTAACGGTCGGAACAGATGGAACATTTACGAAAGAAGTGACTCTTGTTGAGGGTGCAAATACCATCACGATCGTGGCGAAAGACAAAGCCGGAAAGACTACTACAGTCACACGTAAGGTTACTGTCGATACGTCAGCTCCGGTGATTAAGTCAATCACTCTTACTCCGAACCCAGTAGACTGTGGAAAGACATTCATTATCGCTGTTGAAATTACAGACTAGGCGGTGCGCCTATGGTAGTAAAGGTAAGCGGTAAGATAGATGGAAAAGAAGTAATATTTGAGAGAGCTGAAGGGGACCGGTGGAATGCCACGGTCCCTTATGATTTAGATGGAATGTATGTGGTGGAGCTGACGGCAGAAAATGATGCAGGCAATATTGCATACTGCACGAAGATGCTGTTGATCGTTGATCCAGCTACTCTATGCGTAAGACTTGTTCCACTTGATTATATGGTGGAAGTTGTTCCGGAAGACTGTAAGGTTACAGTTATTCCGGAAGATTACGCTGTAGAGGCAGTTCCGGAGCAGTATCAAGTTATCGCAGAGCCAGATCCGCTCTTTGTGGAGGTAATTTATCCGATACACGGAAGGGGGTGTTGTTGTGAACAAAATTAGATTTATCCTGGGCGAAGACAAGCACGTTAAGCTATTGGTGCGAAGTCCTAACGATGAGCCGTTTACGATTCTGACAGCATCTTATGAGCTGGCACGTTACACAGACATCGTGGTGCAAGGAGAGTGTGATATCAATGGTCATTATCTTGATTGCAAGATTGCTCCGAAAGAAAAAGGAACACATATATTGGAAGTGACTTATACGGTTGCGGATTCGATCAGGAAAGCAAGGATAGAAGTTGAGGTGGTTTAATGCTTAAAATTACAGATGTGAAATTAAGCAAAAATACGGTTGCGACCGGGGAAAAATTTACGATTTCTGTACAGATCCAGGAAACGGTTGATTATCCGTATGACTATCCATACGATTATCCGATATCTTATACCGGAGCAGCAAAGCCGGTAAATTCATAAAGAAAGAATGAGGAATATGAAAGTGGAACAGGCAAACTATATCAAAGCAATTTTTACAGCAGTATTTGCTTTCCTGTCAGCGCTTCTTGGAGTGCTTGCAGTGCCGGTGATCCTGCTGGTGGTATGTAATCTGATTGATTATGCTACCGGACTTATGGCAAGCAAATACAGAGCACAGGATATCAATTCCTATAAAAGTATCAGAGGAATTTTCAAAAAGGTATCTATGTGGCTGCTGGTAGTTGTGGGAGCGATTATTGATGAAATGCTTCTATATGCATCAACTTCAATTGGTTGGAAGTCACCAGTCACATTTCTGGTGGCATGTGTCGTGGCAATGTGGCTGATCTGCAATGAGATTATCAGTATTTTAGAAAATATTCAGGACATGGGAGTGAATATCCCGGCATTTATGCAGCCGCTTGTGAAACACATCCGATCGCAGGTGGAAGATCAGGTGAAAGTAGATAATGATTCAGGGGGCGAATAGTCGCCCTCTTTTTGAAAGGAGAAACATTATGGCAATGAATGGAATTGATATTGCAAGTTATCAGGCAGGAATTGACCTCAGTGTGGTCCCGTGCGATTTTGTGATCGTAAAGGCAACAGAGGGAACAGGCTACGTGAACCCAGATTTCACAAGAGCTTACGCACAGGCTAAGAACGCCGGAAAGTGTCTCGGTATCTACCATTATGCGAATGGTGGAGATTACCAGAAAGAAGCAGATTACTTCCTTGATAGAATCGGAAAACGTGTAGGCGAAGCAATTCTCTGCCTTGACTGGGAGGGGAAGAGCAACCCGGCATTCGGTAGCTCAGATTTTGCATGGTGCAAGAGCTGGCTTGACTATGTATACCAGAAAACAGGCGTAAGACCTCTTTTGTATTGTTCGCAGTCTGTAGCCTATAAATTCAACAATATCGGAAACTATGGACTCTGGATTGCACAGTACGCAGACATGAACGCCACAGGCTATCAGGATAAGCCGTGGAATGAGGGAGCTTATACTTGTGTTATCCGGCAGTATAGCTCTTGTGGTAGATTGAATGGATGGGGCGGTAATCTCGATCTGGATAAATTCTACGGAGATAAGGACGCATGGAACAAATACGCCGGAAAAGGAAACGCCATTAAGCCGACACAGCCATACGAGCCAGAAAGGAATACACCTTCTGGCACTACACTTGATCTGGCAGTTGGAGTCATGCAGGGAAAATACGGGAACGGAGATGCACGTAAATCTGCTCTTGGATCGCGGTACAGTGAAGTACAGGGATTTATTGATCACATCAGTTCCGCATCAGTAGATATGCTTGTAAATGAGACGAAATCCGGTAAATATGGAAATGGAGATACAAGGAAGATTGTTCTCGGCAGCCGGTATACGGAAGTACAGAACAAGATCAACGCTGCGTTTGCCAGAAAATCAAATGAGCAGATCGCACAGGAAGTTCTTGTCGGTAAATGGGGCAATGGAAACGACAGAAAGAATCGTCTATCAGCTGCCGGATATGACTACAATACGATTCAGAATATCGTGAACGGTAAGTCAGGTGCTTCATCCGCACAGTATTACACCGTGCAGAGCGGAGATACGCTTTCCGGTATCGCATCCAAGTATGGCACATCCTACCAGAAGGTTGCGCAGTTGAATGGAATCAGCAATCCGAATGTGATCTATGTTGGTCAGAGACTGCGGGTGAAATAAATCACGGTTGACAGCGCCAAACATGAGGACTTATAATTCCCTTAAAATAAGAAGAAATAACTTTATAGGTTGTGGCAAAATGGTTGACCCAATGGGGTTCTAAAGCACTTGGTGATCAGGGGTATTCTCCGTCAGAAATCCTCCGCTATTATTACGGAGATGATATTTACATCAATACCGCTGAAGAAATTTCAGGCATTCCGTCTTCATGGCCAGGGTATACCCTTTCACAGGGCTCTTCTGGTACAAAAGTCCGGCAAATGCAGGAACAGCTAAATGTCATTGCCGGTGCATACCCGGCAATTCCGAAAATCACAGTTGACGGTATTTATGGTCCGGCAACAGCATCGTCTGTCAGAAAATTCCAGTCGGTGTTCGGTCTTCCGGTAACCGGAACTGTTGATTACCGTACATGGTATAAAATTTCCGAAATTTATGTAGGTGTATCCAGAATTGCAGAATTGTCCTGACTTGGATTTTATATTATGATCTAAGTTTTCTCACAAAGTCTGCTTTTATGCAAAGAATACCAAATGTGTCATGCTTCAGTTTAAAATGTTTCATACTCATCTGATGCAGATTACTGCAAAATAAAAAATGCTAAAATTAACAAAACCTCCCAGTGTAATCTGAATTTATTCTCCATATACTAGGAGCGTAACACAAAACAAAATGTTACAAAAAAGGAGGAAATGAATATGGCAAGTCGTTCATCAAACAGAGCAGCCGTGCCAGAAGCAAAAGGTGCACTGGACAAATTTAAATACGAGGTTGCAAGTGAACTGGGAGTACCGTTATCAGACGGGTACAACGGAGACTTAACTTCAAGACAGAACGGATCTGTCGGAGGTTATATGGTCAAGAAAATGATCGAAGAACAGGAAAAACAGATGTCCGGTCGATAGGGACGGTCAGTGAAGGTATCACAGGCATTTCTGCCGGATACAAAAAGGGAATGTCTGATAAACAGGCACTCCCTTTTTCTCTGATCACTAAGCTGGAAATCGGACTTGAACCGACGACCCCTTCATTACGAGTGAAGTGCTCTACCGACTGAGCTATTCCAGCATTCGTACTGCTTTTGCAGTCACGAATTATATTATATCAAATTTTTGAATAAAAGCAACTCTTTTTTAAAAAAATTACACTTTAAAATAAACATAAAAAATAGGTATTGAAATCTGTAACCAGATATGGTAAACTTTTTACAATTTGAGAAAGTGTGGGCGCTCTGGAATTGAAAAGACTCCAAGAGTGCCCCTTTTTTGAGAATAAAAGAGTATTACGAAGGGATAAGGTGAACATATGAAAGCGTTTCTAATTTTAGAAGACGGAACTGTGTTTGAAGGCACAAGCATCGGCTCAACAAAAGATATGATTAGTGAGATTGTATTCAATACTTCAATGACTGGATACTTAGAGGTGCTGACAGACCCTTCTTACGCCGGACAGGCCGTTGTCATGACATATCCGCTGATCGGAAACTATGGTATTACACCGGATATGGAGTCCAAGAAGGCGTGGCCGGATGGTTATATTGTAAGAGAATTGTCCAGAATGCCAAGCAACTTCCGTTGTGAAGGTACAATTCAGGATTTCCTGAAAGAACAGGATATTCCGGGAATTGCAGGAATTGATACCAGAGCACTTACCAAAATCCTCCGCGAAAAGGGTACAATGAATGGTATGATCACAACGAATGAAAATTACAATCTGGACGAGGTACTTCCGAAACTTCATGCATACAAAGTAGGAGATGTAGTTTCCAAAGTAACTTGCAGTGAAAAATATGTCTTAGAAGGCAATGGACCAAAAGTTGCATTGATGGACTTTGGTGCTAAGAACAACATTGCAAGGTCTTTAAATGATCGTGGATGTGAAGTTACCGTTTACCCGGCAAATACACCTGCAGAAGAGATCATTTCCGCAAATCCGGACGGTATCATGCTGTCGAACGGACCTGGCGATCCGGCGGATTGCACTTCCATTATTAAAGAAATCAGAAAATTATACGACTCAGATATCCCGATCTTTGCAATCTGTCTGGGACATCAGCTGATGGCACTCGCCAACGGTGGTAAGACCTATAAGTTGAAATACGGACACAGGGGCGGAAACCATCCGGTAAAAGATCTGCAGACAGGAAGAGTTTATATTTCTTCCCAGAACCATGGGTATGCTGTAGATGCTGATAGTATTCCGGAAAGCGTTGCAGTACCTGCATTTGTGAACGTCAATGACAATACAAACGAAGGAATGTCATACGTTGGAAAGAATATTTTCACAGTACAGTTCCATCCGGAAGCTTGCCCGGGACCACAGGATTCTGGTTACTTGTTTGACAGATTTATGGATATGATGGGAGGAACAAAATAATGCCAAGAAATAAAGACATAAAGAAAGTATTAGTTATTGGTTCCGGTCCAATCGTAATCGGACAGGCAGCAGAATTTGACTATGCCGGAACACAGGCATGCCGTTCACTGAAAGAAGAAGGACTTGAAGTTGTACTTCTGAATTCGAATCCGGCAACGATCATGACAGACAAAGATATTGCAGACCGCGTTTATATCGAACCACTTACGGTAGAAGTTGTAGAACAGCTGATCCTTAAAGAAAAACCGGACAGCGTACTTCCTACCCTTGGAGGCCAGGCCGGACTGAACCTTGCAATGGAGCTGGAAGAAGCAGGATTCCTTAAGGAACATAATGTGAGACTGATCGGTACAACGGCGGAAACCATCAAGAAAGCAGAAGACCGTCTGGAATTTAAAGATACCATGGAAAAGATCGGTGAGCCGGTTGCAGCTTCACTGGTCGTTGAAAATATAGAAGATGGTGTCGCGTTTGCAGATAAGATCGGATATCCTGTTGTTCTTCGTCCGGCATATACCCTCGGCGGAAGCGGTGGTGGTATCGCACATGATCAGGAACAATTGGAAGAAATCCTTGAGAATGGACTCCGTTTGTCACGTGTAGGACAGGTTCTTGTAGAACGCTGCATTGCAGGATGGAAAGAAATCGAGTACGAAGTAATGCGAGACAGTGCTGGAAACTGTATTACTGTATGTAATATGGAAAATATCGATCCGGTCGGAGTTCATACCGGTGACAGTATCGTTGTTGCACCTTCCCAGACTCTTGGAGATAAAGAATATCAGATGCTGCGTACTTCGGCACTGAATATCATTACAGAACTGAATATTACTGGTGGATGTAACGTACAATATGCATTACATCCAGACTCTTTTGAATATTGTGTAATTGAGGTAAACCCGCGTGTAAGCCGTTCTTCTGCACTGGCTTCCAAAGCGACAGGATACCCGATCGCAAAAGTTGCTGCAAAGATTGCCCTTGGATATACACTGGACGAGATCAAGAATGCAGTTACAAAGAAAACTTATGCAAGCTTCGAGCCAATGCTTGACTACTGTGTTGTTAAGATGCCGAGACTTCCGTTCGATAAATTTATCAGTGCAAAGAGAACGTTGACGACACAGATGAAAGCTACCGGAGAAGTTATGAGTATTTGCGATAACTTTGAAGGAGCTCTTATGAAAGCGATCCGTTCTCTGGAGCAGCATGTAGACTGCCTGCTTTCTTATGATTTCTCAGCACTTTCCAAAGAAGAAATTCTGGAAAAACTGGAAATCGTAGATGACCGCAGAATCTGGATGATCGCAGAAGCACTCCGCAAAGGAATCTCTTATGACGAGATCCATGCGATCACAAAGATCGACAAATGGTTCATCGACAAGATCGCAATCCTTGTTGAGATGGAACAGGCTCTGAAGACACAGGAACTCACACCGGAACTTCTGAAAGAAGCAAAACGTATTGAATTCCCGGATAATGTTATTGCACGACTGACCGGAAAAGATGAGAGAGAAATCCACGATATGCGTCATGCAAACGGAATCGTTGCAGCATACAAGATGGTTGATACCTGTGCGGCTGAGTTCGCGGCAGAGACCCCATATTATTATTCTGTATTCGGAAGCCAGAACGAAGTAGAAGAGACTTCTGGCAAAAAGAAAGTTCTAGTACTTGGATCAGGACCGATCCGTATCGGACAGGGTATCGAGTTCGACTTCTGTTCTGTACATTGTACATGGGCATTTGCAAAAGAAGGATACGAGACTATTATCGTAAATAACAACCCGGAAACTGTAAGTACCGATTTCGATATCGCAGATAAGCTGTATTTCGAACCACTTACTCCGGAAGATGTAGAGAGCATTGTAGACCTGGAAAAACCGGACGGAGCAGTTGTTCAGTTTGGTGGACAGACTGCGATCAAATTAACAGAATCCCTGATGAAGATGGGAGTGCCGATTCTTGGAACTTCCGCAGAAGATGTAGATGCCGCAGAGGACAGAGAGCTCTTTGACGAGATCCTTGCACAGTGCAATATTCCACGTCCGAAGGGAGATACAGTATTTACCGCTGAAGAAGCAAAAGAGGTTGCCAACCGTCTCGGATATCCGGTACTGGTTCGTCCTTCTTATGTACTTGGCGGACAGGGAATGCAGATTGCAATCAACGATCATGATATTGATGAATTTATCGGAATCATCAACCGTATTGCACAGGATCACCCGATTCTGGTTGATAAATATTTGGTCGGTAAAGAAATTGAGGTCGATGCAGTATGTGACGGAACAGACATTCTGATCCCTGGTATTATGGAACATATTGAGCGTGCCGGAATCCATTCTGGTGACAGTATTTCTGTATATCCTGCGCAGAGCATTTCTGAAGTGACAAAGCGTAAAATTGAAGAATATACAAAGCGTCTTGCAAAAGCCCTTCACGTAATTGGTATGATCAACATCCAGTTCATCGTATGTGGCGAAGATGTTTATGTCATCGAAGTAAACCCACGTTCAAGTCGTACCGTTCCTTATATCAGTAAGGTAACAGGTATCCCGATCGTTCCGCTTGCTACAAGAGCGATCATCGGACATAAGATCAGAGAAATGGGTTACACACCGGGACTTCAGAAAGAAGCTGATTATATTGCAATCAAGATGCCGGTATTCTCATTTGAGAAGATCCGTGGTGCAGATATCAGCCTTGGACCGGAAATGAAGTCTACAGGTGAGTGTCTGGGAATTGCAACTACATTTAACGAGGCACTTTACAAAGCGTTCCTTGGAGCTGGAATCAACCTTCCAAAATATAAGAACATGATCATGACTGTTCGTGATGAGGATAAGGGAGAAGCTGTCGAGATCGGACGCAGATTTGAGGCACTTGGCTACCGCATCTTTGCAACACGCGGTACAGCTGATGCATTAAAAGAAGGTGGCGTAAAAGCAATTCCGGTCAATAAGATTGAGCAGGAATCACCGAACCTGATGGATCTGATCCTTGGACACGAGATCGACCTTGTAATTGATACTCCTCCGCAGGGAGCAGATCATGCACGAGATGGATTTGTAATCCGTCGTAATGCAATCGAGACAGGTGTCAATGTACTGACAGCTATGGATACTGCAAGAGCACTTGTGACAAGTCTGGAAAATACAGATATCCGTCAGCTTACACTGATTGATATTGCGAAAGTTGAATAAGATGTTATGAATACGGACAGGCAGGGATTGGATTCTCTGCCTGTTTGTGTTATGGAAAATGCAGGGACGAGACGGACGCTACAGTGGCAAAAGAATGTGAAGCTGTGTAGAGAATTTCGGATATTGGCTGGAATTGCGGGGAAGGAGTTTTATAGTGTGAAAACTATTGTATGTGTGGATAACCGGATGGGGATATGTTTTAATGGCAGGAGAGTGAGCCGGGACCGGATGGTGTCAGAGGATATTCTTGAGATGACGAGAGGGAATGTACTCTGGATGGCGCCGGAGGCAGATAAGCTTTTTAAAGAAGTCTTTAAAGCAAAAGAAGAGGTATGCCGGGAAACTGGGACTGGGAAGAAAATACAGGACTCAGGGCGACTGGAGGATGAAAAAATGTGGAAGGTTGACCGGAATTTTCTGGAAAATGCAGAAGAAGAGGATTTCTGTTTTGTTGAGGGGGAGAATCTGGCTGGATATGAGGGGAAGATTACAGAGATTGTTCTGTATAAATGGAACCGGGATTATCCGGCAGATGTATTTTTTGAGGTAGATTTAAGCAAGTGGAGACTGGAAGAGAGAAAAGATTTTTCCGGTTACTCCCATGAGAAGATTACAAAAGAAATTTACAACAGGCAGGGATTGTTATGAAGAAGAAAATTGGGAAAATGAGAGGTGTGCTGCTTCTGACGTTTGCATTGTTTCTGACAGCGTGTGGCACAGGTGGAGCAGATGCGCAAAGTGCATCATATGGAAACAGTCAGGCAGCAGTAGTTGAAAGGCAGTCGGGTAGCGGAGAAAATGAATCGACAGCAGGTGGCAGCCAGGATCCGGTGAGCGCTACATTGGATAATATTCCGGCATACAGCGGAACACCGTATGTAGTGATTGACGATAATGAACCGGATTTTACCGAAGATGAGCTGACAGATCAGTCTTATGAAAGCTACAGTGATCTGGATGAGCTGGGACGATGCGGCGTTGCCGTGTCCAACATTGGGACAGATCTGATGCCGACCGGGAAAAGAGGAAAGATTGGACAGGTGAAACCGTCCGGGTGGCAGACAATAAAATTTGACAATGTGGATGGAAAATATCTTTACAACCGTTGTCATCTGATAGGCTATCAGCTGACGGCAGAAAATGCAAACGAAAAGAATCTGATTACAGGAACCCGCTATATGAATGTGGATGGGATGCTGCCATTTGAAAATATGGTTGCCGACTACATCAAAGAGACAGATAATCATGTAATGTATCGTGTCACACCGGTATTTGAAGGGGAGAATCTGGTTGCATCCGGAGTTTTAATGGAAGCAGAATCAGTGGAGGATCATGGAGAAGGTGTGAAATTTAATGTGTATGTCTATAATGTACAGCCGGGAATTACGATTGATTATGCAACGGGAAAGGCAGTGCTTTCCGATACGGATGCGTCAGTGGGTACGGGAAAAACCAGTGGAAATACAGAGAAAAAGATGTATGTGTTGAATGAAAATACAAAGAAGTTCCATACGCCGGAGTGCTCAGGAGTAAAAGATATCAAAGAAGGAAATAAAAAAACATTTACAGGTTCAAGAGAAGAACTGACTAAAGAGGGGTATAGCCCGTGCGGGAGATGTAAACCGTAAGAGGAAAATAAAAGAAAAACTGCATATTCTGCAAAAAATATAAAACAAACGGGAGATTTTTAAACAAAATCTCCCGTTTTCTGCTATAATAGAAAACATACTTAATGAATATACATTAGAGGAAATGTGTAAAAGAAAAAGGAGGAACTTTCTCATGAATACTTATCATATGGGAACAAAATGCGTGCAGGGAGGATATACACCTGGAAATGGAGAGCCGAGACAGGTTCCGATCATTCAGTCTACGACATTCAAATACAATACAAGTGAAGATATGGGAAAATTATTTGATCTGGAGGCATCCGGATATTTCTACACCCGTCTGCAGAATCCGACTAATGACCACGTAGCGGCAAAGATCGCGGCGATGGAAGGCGGAACAGCTGCAATGTTGACTTCTTCCGGACAGGCAGCGAATTTCTTTGCTATGTTCAATATCTGTGAAGCAGGAGATCATATTGTGGCTTCCTCTTCGATTTATGGTGGAACCTTCAATCTGATCAGTGTGACAATGAAGAAAATGGGAATTGACGCAACATTTGTTTCTCCGGATGCAACAGAAGAAGAATTAAATGCGGCATTCCAGCCAAATACAAAGCTGATGTTTGGTGAGACGATTGCCAATCCGGCACTTACTGTTCTGGATATTGAGCTTTTTGCAAAGGTTGCGCATGCGCATAGTGTACCGCTGATCGTGGATAATACCTTCCCGACACCGGTCAACTGTCGTCCGATCGAATGGGGAGCAGATATTGTGACACATTCGACTACAAAATATATGGATGGACATGGAGCAGCAGTCGGTGGAGCAATCGTAGACAGTGGTAAATTTGACTGGATGGCTCATGCAGATAAATATCCCGGACTTTGCACACCGGATGAAAGCTATCATGGAATTACCTATGCTGAGAAATTCGGAAAAGAAGGCGCATTTATCACAAAATGTACTTCTCAGTTGATGCGTGATCTCGGATCGATCCAGGCACCACAGAATGCATTTATCCTGAATCTCGGACTGGAATCTCTTCATGTGCGTATGCCAAGACACGTGGAGAACGGACAGGCTGTGGCAGAATTTCTGGAGCAGCACCCAAAGGTTGCTTATGTCAATTATCCGGGACTTCCATCTAACAAATACTATGAAAGAGCAAAGAAATACATGCCAGACGGGGGCTGTGGAGTGGTATCTTTCGGATTGAAAGGTGGAAGAGAAGCTGCTTCCGTATTCATGCAGAATCTGAAGCTTGGAGCGATTGAAACCCATGTGGCAGATGCGAGAACCTGTTGCCTGAACCCGGCAACATCCACACATCGCCAGATGAATGATGAGCAGTTAAAAGAAGCAGGAGTTCCGGCAGAACTGATTCGCATCAGTCTGGGACTTGAAGATAAAGAGGATCTGATCGCAGATATTTCTGCGGCACTTGACGCAATTCAATAATCGTGTCACAATGACAGATAAAGAAATCTGATCAGACAGGAGGAAAAGAGTCATGACAAAGAAATCAGAAAGACAACCAATCAAAGCAGAAAATGTAGCGGGTGGCGCAGGCTATATCCTGAAGGAAGAACTGATCAAAGGTGAACAGCTCGGTGCGTACTGCAAGATGTTCAATGAAGTAACGTTAAAACCTGGATGTGAGATCGGATATCATGAGCATCATGGAGAGACTGAGACTTACTATCTGACAAAAGGGGCAGGCATTTACAATGATAATGGCAAAGAATATCCGGTAGAAGTTGGTGATGTGACTTTCTGTGCAGACGGAAATGGACATGGCATCAAGAATGCGGGGAAAGAAGATCTTGTGTTTGTGGCGCTTATTTTGAAAGAATAGTGTGAAGAGGGACGGATCCTGGCGCAAATGATATTGATCGTCACCTATGAAACTGTCACTGGCAGTTTCATACGGATGCATGGCAACTCCGAAGCTTGTACAAAAAAGGGGATGATGTTCGTGTGAACACGGACACCACCCCTATTTTTGTGCGCTCTTAGCCGCAACGATTCAATATCATTTGCGCCGGGATCCTGTGCTGCTCAAAATTTTTAGAAATAAGAGTTGGCGATTTAGTGAATGGTCTTCTTGTGGGGATAGGAAACATTATGCAAAGAAATCCTGTATTCCCTGAAGCAGTCTCTTATTATCTTCCGGAGCCATAATGCAGAACCGGAAGTATTCCCCGCCCAGTTCTTTGAAGCTGGAGCAGTCTCTCACCATCAGACCCTGCTTGATCAGAAATTCAAACACATCCGCAGAAGTAACTCCCTCTTTTTCAATCTTTACCAGTACAAAATTCGCATAAGCAGGATACACAGTCAGCACATTGATTTTGGAGATTTCAGTGCACATTTTGTCTCGCTCGGAGAGGATCAGATCCCGTGTTTTCCGGATATACTCCTGATCCTGGAGCATTTTCTCACCAGCGTAAGCGCCGAGGCTGTTCAGACTCCATGGGTTCTGCATCAGCAGAAGATCCTGAAGAAACTGGCTGTTACTGGTTGCACCGTAGCCGAGGCGGAGACCAGGTGCGGCATAAAATTTGGATACGCCACGGAGAATCATCAGATTATCAAAACTGCTGATCAGAGACATGGAAGAAATTTCATTAATATCCGGTGCAAATTCAACGTAAGTCTCATCGATCATCAAGAAAGAGCCAGCCTCCCGGCAGCAGTCCAGAATGGTCTGGATCTCAGGCATTTTGAGAGCGGACGAAGTCGGATTGTTCGGGTTACATAATATCACCAGATCATAGCCCTTCCTGATTTCTTCGCAGAAGGCATGGATATCAAGATGGAACTGATCTGACTCTTTTAACAGGTAAGTATGGATGGAACTTCCCACCAGATCCAGTTCACGTCCATACTCGGAATAAGTTGGTCCAAGAACCAGCGTTTTTTGTGGTTTCCGTGTCTGGATCAGGAGAGAGATCAGCTCTGTAGAACCATTTCCGACGATTACATGTTCCGGTAAAATCTGGCAGTAATCGGCAATCACTTTCTTCAAAGTAGTGTAATTTCGGTCCGGATAACTACTGAGAAGATCCAGATGTGCAGCAAGATCTTTTTTCAGGTTTTTGGATAATCCAAGTGGGTTGACATTGGCTCCAAAGCAGACGATCTCGTCCACCGGTACATGATAAAATGCGGCGACAGCAGCGGTGTCACTTCCATGAAACTGCGGTTTTGCTTCCATAAATAGTATTCTCCTTTGTGTATAACAAAAATCTGTGAATTAAAAAAATCGGGTATTCCGCATTGCCTGATATGCAGAATAATGTTATAATTTATTATAATGTCTTTTTGAAAAAATGCAATGCAGAAGTAGGTGGCAAGCTTGAAGAATAAAATAAAAAAATTTTCCAAAGGAGATTTTCGAACTGTTCATCCGGAGATTGTACTGCCGGTAACGAATCTTGAGATGACGATCGGGGAAGGAGAGTCCTGCCAGGGAAGTTTCATTTTGAAGAACAGGAAAGAAGGAGATATCAGAGGACTTGTATATTCTTCTTCTTTTCGTATACATTTAGAAGAACAGGGATTTGAGGGCAACCCGGTGGAGCTCCGTTTTACTTATGATGGAAGCGGACTTGCTCCCGGGCATGTTGAACAGGGAAAGTTTACGATTGTATGTAATGGTGGAGAATTTGAGGTAAACTTTACTGCGATCATTGAAAAACCATCAGTCGAGACTTCCTGTGGAAGAGTACAGAATATCCGTGATTTTAAAAGGCTGGCGATGGAGAACTTTATCGAGGCACACCGTCTTTTCAGATCACGCGATTTTTATGACGTGATAAAGTATGAAGAGCCAAGGATAAAGGCACTTTATGATAATATTAGGAAATGGTCTCTCGGTGAGCAGGCGATGGAAGAATTTCTGGTCGGAATCAAACAGAAAGAATGTATTTTCCTGACAATGGGACGGAATCAGAGAACTTTCCGCAATTTAAAAGAAGCAACCCGTGAGATTATTCATTTTACAAAGAATACTTGGGGATTTATGCCGGTGAAGGTGCATGTGAGCGGTGATTTTATCCAGATTGGAAGGGATAACTTTACAACGGACGATTTTGTGGGAAATCTGTTTGATTTCAGTTATATCATTCATCCGGAAAAGGCTCATGCGGGAAATAATTATGGACAGATTGTTTTTGAAAGTCCGTATGAATCGCTGACCTATGAGGTAATGTTGGCCAATCACAAGGATCATGCAGAGAACAGACGTGTGGCAGATAAGACGATTGCATCAATCATAAAGGATTTCCTTGCGTGTAATGCGGAAGGAAAGAATCTGACAGCCTGGGCGGACGCAACAAGAGAAAAACTGAAGGGACTGGATATATATTCAGAAGACGGAGATGTTTATCCACTGTTTGATGCACATCTTAACCTGCTCTGTAAGGAGCCGGACAAGGCTAGTGGTATTCTGGATGATTACAATTACAGCCGTTTCTCAGTGAATAAGGATTCGGTCATTTCATCGTATTATCTGTATCTGACTGCGCTTTTGAGAAAATCAGGCAGCCAGGTTAACAAAGCAATTGAAGAACTGAATAAGGCATATATGAAAGAACCAACTTCATGGGAGCTTGTGTGTATGCTGATTGACATTGATCCGGAATATAAAAACTACAGCAAAAAATTACAGGTTCTGGAACGCCACTGCTGCAACGGTGCGAACCAGGTAATTCTGTACTGGCAGGCATACCGGTGTTTTCTGGAGAAGCCAACCTGTCTGAAAAAGCTCTCGGCATTTGAAGTACAGATTCTCAATTTTGCGCAGAAGCACGGAATTCTGACAAAGGAAATTGCGCTTTATATGGCGAACCTTGCATCCCAACAGCGGACTTATGATAAGAATCTGGATGTTGTGATGCGGAAGGTTTATCGGATTTTCCCGGATCCACAGATTCTGACAGCAATTTGTACCCATCTGATCCGTGGCAATCGGACAACACCGGAATGCTTTAAGTGGTATGCCTTGGCAGTAAAAGAAGATCTGAAGATTGCGCAGCTTTTTGAATATTATATGATGACTGTGGATGACAAATATCTGGACAGACAGTTTCCAAAATCCGTATTACTTTACTTCCGGCATGGAAACACACTGGAATATAAAAAAGCAGCGGTGTTGTATGCAAATCTGATTAACTGTGAGGAAGAAAGCAGTGAGCTTTACAGTGCTTACAGAGAGCAGATGGAGCGGTTTGCCTGGATGCAGCTTGAGAATCGAAGGATCAATGATATTCTGCATATTATTTACAAACGCTGCTGTACTGAGCGGGATATGACACCGGAAAGAATCCGGGCAGTTTATGATATCTGCCATGCTTATGAGATTAAGACAACGGTAAAGAACATGGCGTTTGTCATGGTAATCGAGCCTGACGGAACGATCAGTCAGAAAGTACAGTACAGTGCGGATGGAGTGATTGTATATTTATACAATAAAGACGCACGGATTGTCTGGGAATCAAAAGACGGCCGCCATTACATTGATTCCATTCCATATGAGACTATGAGGATGTTCTATGAGAACCGGTATATGGAAATCTGCAAAAAATATCAGGAAGAGCATGAGGAAGAGGAACGAAAGAAAGAGAAAAAAGAACTGACCTGGGATATGCTTAGAGAGCACGGGCTGGAGATGGCAGATGAAAAAGAAGTGTTTAAAATGTGCAGTATGCGCCTGCGTGAAGAAGGTACGGATGAGGATGATTTTCTTCTGGCATTATGCTTTGAACTGTTTCTGAAAGATCAGTATGATAAGCAGACGCTGTCTTATCTTGCTGAGTATTATTGTGGATCGACCCGTAATATGAAGAAACTCTGGCATGTGGCAAGAGATTATGATATTACAACCTACAAGCTTTCAGAAAGAATCATTACGCAGATGCTTTTCTCGGAAACTATGTTTGGTGAGGAAGAAATTTTTGCGGATTATTATGAAGGAAGAACGTATTTCCGTTTAAAGAGAGCATATCTTGCTTATGTTTCAAGAGAATATGTGGTGAACGGACGCCAGGTAAAAGGATGTATTTTTGTAATCATCGCAAATGAATACCGCAAAGAGGAAGATCTTCCGGATATCTGTAAGATCGCCCTGCTAAAATATTATTCCAGCAGGGAAGTGCATCAGGAACTGGAACCGATGCTACGGGAATTCCTGCGCGAAATGTGTGAAAAACAGCTGTATTTTTCTTTCTATTTGAAGTATCCGGAGAACTGGCTCAGAGAAGTGCAGCTTTATGATAAGACGATGATCGAATATCACGCAAAACCTGGAAGCAAAGTGGCAATTTCCTACCAGATACGGAAAGGCGAAAGTGATAATATGAATTATCAGGAAGAAATACTGCTTCCGGCATATGAAGACACTTATATCAAGAGCTTTATTTTGTTTGGTGATGAATCTCTGCGTTATTATTTTACAGAGACGAATAAGGATAAGGTGACGGTTACGGAAAAAAGTGACTATAAGCCGCGTGAGGTGAGACCAATCGGAAAATTTGGAAGACTGAATGATATGACATCACTGAAGAATGAAGCACTGGCAATCGCGATGAAGGAATTTGCAACAGAAAAACAGCTTGCTGAGGATATTTTTGTTGCTTACTAAAGGAGGAAATACTTCATGACACATGGAAGTATTATAGGATATGACATCAATGCAAAGATGTGTCAGATCAGTTATTATAATGAAAAAACACAGGAACCGGAGACGGTGGATACCGGAATTGAAAAAGAGAACAATCAGATTCCTCTGGTGATGAACTATTATAAAGAGACCTGGACTTACGGAAGACAGGCAAGAAGGATGTCTACGGTAAGGGACAGTATCTGCGTGGAAGGGATCTGGGAGTGTGCGCTTGGCAATAGGAAAATTGAGGTAGACGGACAGGAATATGAAGGCGTCCAGCTGCTGGCGGATTTTGTAAAGTACACGTTGAACGGATTTGAAGAAATTGAAAGCATCACGTTTACAGTCCCGGAGAAAAACGAAGACATCCGCGTCTTGCTGAAGGGAATCGGACAGAAACTCGGAGTGGCAAAGGAAAATATTTATGTTCAGGACTACAAGGAAAGCTTCTGTCATTATATGTTTAACCAGCCGAAAGAATTATGGCAGTATGAAGCGGCACTTTTTTACTGTGACGAGGATGTGATCCGGGCATATATGTTGCGGGAACTGAAGAACAGTTCGCAGAAAAGCAGAGAAAGCTTTGTGACGGTGGACAAGGTGGCAGATGCACGTATGGAAGAACTGGAAGCAGTTTATCCGGTGCTGCATGTTGAGAAGGCAAAAGCGGCAGATGAGCATTTTAAACGTTTTATCCAGAGTGTATTCAACAAGAAGATGATCTCTTCTGTCTTTTTGACAGGAGATGGATTTGAAAATAACTGGTATCCGAATTCTCTGCGCGTTCTCTGTAACGGACGCCGTGCGTTTATGGGAAATAATCTGTACAGTAAAGGAGCGTGTTATACAGCGCAGCGCAGAAAAGAGGAACAGTCAGATGCACCAGTCTACCTGGATGAGACAAAACTGACCGAGCAGATTTCCGTGCGGATGCGCGTGAATGGAGAAGAAGGCTGGTACCCACTGGTATCCTGGGGCAATCACTGGTACGAATCAGACAGACAGTTCGAGGTGCTTCTTGGTGATACAGAGGATATTGAGATCCATGTAGATTCTCTGGTGACCGGCAGGCATCTTGTGGAGTCGGTTTCTCTGAAAGGTATGCCGGACCGGAAAAACTATGCGCTTCGTCTGAAAATTAGTACATTCTTCTCGGATGAAAAGACCTGTCATATTATTTTTGAAGATATGGGATTTGGCGAATTTTTTGCGCCATCAGGATTCCGGTTGGAGAAGATCATTGAATTAGGAGGCAGCAATGGGCAGTTTAATTCTTTGTCATAAGAAAAAGGCAAAACATCCCTATGAAATTTCGAGGATCCATACAAGGATCAGTACACTGGAAGAGCTGTGTTATTATCTGTGCAACAATCTGTATCTGATCGATTATACGATCATGAATGAGCAGCTCTGCAGATGGATCGCAGATGAACTGGAAATGCAGGATCTTGCAGTAAAGCTGGTGGAACTGATCCGGAATCATGGTTCCGTGGAGAAATTTGTGGTTCTTGTGCTACATGAATCCAGAATCTACACACCGGGTGAAATGGCACACATCCAGAATGTTCTGGAGAAACTCAAGAACCAGAAAGAAGTAGAACGTCAGAAATACAAAGCAGATAAGCTGATGGAAAGTGGAGAACTGGAATCGGCAATCCTGGTTTACATGTCGATCGTCAACGGAGAAAAGGATGATTCGGTAGATAAGCGTTTTTATGGTCGCGTGTCTGCGTGCCTTGCCGGAGCATATGGGAGAGCATTTCTGTATGAAGAGTCGGCGAGAATGTATGAGAAGGCGTATAAGATCTGTGAAGATAATAAAATGCTCGAAGGTTACCTGTATGCAAGTTCCAGATACATGCCGCAGGATGAATATCAGAAGATGGTCATGGGCAATGAAATCCTTTTGGAAATTGACAACAAACTTACAGAAAAGATAGAAAAAGTGAGAGAAAATATCAACATCGAACCGTCAAAGGAACTGTTTGAAGAATGGAAAAAAGAGTACAGAAGAGCATAGTGTACGGGAGAAAGTTCAAGGCTGTGTATTGATTTTCGGAAAATCATGTATTATACTCTCTATGTAAAAATTAAGCGGATACAACAAATAGGAGAAGACAAAACGATGAGCGAACTTGAAAGAGTAGAGACTGGTTTAGGTGAAGAATGTGGTGTATTCGGTGCCTATGATATGGATGGTGGCGATGTTGCGCCGTCAGTGTACTATGGTTTGTTTGCCCTTCAGCACAGAGGGCAGGAAAGCTGCGGAATTGCAGTGACAGATACCTATGGCAAGCGGAAAGTTCATTTCAGAAAGGGACTAGGACTAGTCAATGAAGTATTCGATGAGGAAGAACTTGGCAAATTAAAGGGAAACCTTGGCGTCGGACATGTGCGGTATTCGACAGCAGGGGGAACTCGTGCGGAAAATGCACAGCCACTGGTTCTGAATTATGTGAAAGGTACATTGGTGATTGCCCATAATGGTAATCTGACGAATGCGATCGAGCTTCGTCATGAATTGGAATATACCGGAGCAATCTTCCAGACAACGATTGATTCGGAAGTGATTGCCTATCATATTGCAAGAGAGCGTCTGAAGGTTTCAAAGGCAGAGGATGCGGTCAGGAATGCAATGAAGAAAATTGAAGGCGCATATGCACTGGTTGTATCAAGCCCGCGTAAGATGATCGGAGCGAGAGATCCATTTGGTCTCAAACCACTCTGTATCGGCAAGAGAGATAATACTTGGTTCCTGGCATCGGAAAGCTGTGCCCTTGCAGCAGTTGGTGCAGACTTTATCCGTGACGTGGAACCGGGAGAGATTGTCAGCTTTACAAAGCATGGAGTATCTTCGGACAAAAGTATGCAGATTCCACCTGAAAAGCAGGCACGTTGTATTTTTGAGTACATTTATTTTGCACGTATGGACAGCGTAATCGACAACATCAATGTATATCATGCAAGGATTGTTGCAGGAAAGGCTCTTGCACAGTCTTATCCGGTAGAGGCTGATCTGGTTGTCGGTGTGCCGGATTCCGGACTGGTTGCGGCAAAAGGATATTCGGAATATTCCGGAATCCCTTACGGTATGGCATTCCACAAGAACAGTTATGTAGGAAGAACCTTTATCAAGCCGAAACAGAGTCAGAGAGAGTCCAGTGTGAAGATCAAACTGAATGTTATTGAAGAGGTTGTACGGGGCAAGCGTATTGTTATGGTAGATGATTCCATCGTCCGTGGAACGACCTGTGCAAATATCATCAAGATGCTCAAAAAAGCAGGAGCAAAAGAAGTTCATGTAAGAATCAGTTCGCCACCGTTTTTACATCCTTGTTATTTTGGTACAGATGTACCGTCGAATGATCAGCTCATTGCTCATTCACATACAACGGAGCAGATCCGTGAAATGATCGGAGCAGATTCTCTTGGATATATGGAAATAGATAAGCTGAAAGACATGGTTGGAGATCTTGGATACTGCGATGCATGTTTTACAGGAAATTACCCGATGCGCGTTCCGGGAAAAGATATTTCCCACGCGTTTGAGTCAGAAGAATAGGGAGGATAAGACTATGGGATACGACAAGTATGTAAGTCCGCTTTCAGAGCGGTATGCCAGCAAGGAGATGCAGTATATTTTTTCTCCGGACATGAAATTTAAGACATGGAGAAAACTCTGGATCGCACTTGCAGAGACAGAAAAAGAGCTGGGGCTCAATATTACAGATGAACAGATCGCAGAACTGAAAGAGCATGCAGAGGATATCAATTACGATGTCGCAAAAGCGCGTGAAAAAGTAGTGCGCCATGATGTGATGTCTCATGTATATGCATATGGACAGCAGTGCCCGAAAGCAAAAGGGATCATTCATCTGGGAGCAACTTCCTGTTATGTAGGTGATAATACCGATATCATTATCATGGCAGAGGCTCTGAAACTTGTTAAGAAAAAGCTGGTTAATGTTCTGGATGAACTTTCAAAGTTCGCAGATCGGTATAAAGATCTTCCGACACTTGCATTTACTCATTTCCAGCCAGCACAGCCGACAACGGTTGGAAAGAGAGCAACTCTGTGGATGCAGGAATTTTCTATGGATCTTGCAGATCTTGATTATGTGCTTGGAAGCCTGAAACTTCTTGGATCAAAAGGAACAACCGGTACACAGGCAAGCTTCCTGGAACTGTTTGAGGGAGATCAGGAGACCATTGATAAGATCGATCCAATGATTGCTAAGAAGATGGGATTTGAAGCATGCTATCCGGTATCCGGACAGACCTATTCCCGTAAAGTGGATACAAGAGTTGTGAATGTTCTTGCCGGAATTGCAGCAAGTGCACACAAATTCTCCAATGACATCCGTCTTCTCCAGCATCTGAAAGAAGTGGAAGAGCCGTTTGAAAAGACACAGATCGGATCTTCTGCAATGGCATATAAGAGAAATCCAATGAGAAGCGAACGAATCGCATCTCTGTCCCGTTACGTGATGATTGATGCACTGAACCCGGCGATCACTTCTGCTACACAGTGGTTTGAACGTACTCTGGATGACTCTGCGAACAAGCGCCTGAGTGTACCGGAAGGTTTTCTTGCGATTGACGGTATTCTGGATCTGTGCCTGAATGTCGTTGACGGACTGGTTGTATATCCAAAAGTAATTGAAAAACGTCTGATGTCTGAACTTCCGTTCATGGCAACAGAGAATATTATGATGGATGCAGTAAAAGCTGGTGGAGACCGTCAGGAACTGCATGAAAGAATCCGTGAACTTTCGATGGAAGCAGGAAAGAATGTTAAAGAAAAAGGTCTGGACAACAACCTTCTTGAACTGATCGCGTCAGATGATGCATTTAATCTGAGTCTGGAAGATCTTCAGAAAACAATGGATCCATCCAAATATGTAGGACGTTCCAAAGAACAGGTCGAAGCATTCCTTAAGAATGTGATCCGGCCGATCCTGGATGAAAATAAAGAGCTGCTTGGTGTAAAAGCAGAGATCAATGTATAGAATAACTGAATAAACAGAATGGAAGAGCAGGAAGCAGATTTCTGGGTAAGACGGAAGATTGCTCCCTGCTTTTTATTTATGTTTCATGGTCTGAAAATAACTTCTTTGAAATATCAATATAGTAAAGAATTAATGCGTTCATCTGAAAGAATCTATAAATCCCATGGAAATGCATAGATATTAAATCGTCATTAATTAGACAATTTGACGAAAAATATGAAAACTGAGTTTTTGACAAACACAGAAAAGCGCGAAAAAACGCACTTATTTAGAGCAAATTTATTATGTTATCGTAATAACATGGTGATAATACACAAAAAATAAATAAGTTAACTGAAAATATTGCATAAAAACTATAAATAGGTTATTATAGATTCAACAGATAAAAACTATAAGGGATGTCTATTAAAAAGGAGGGTTACCGTATGAGTATTAACGATTTAGTATTAAAGGTAAATGATGTCCTAACAGGATCGGTGCTGATCATAGCACTTGTAGGTATTGGCTTGCTGTTCACATTTAAGCTTGGATTTATCCAAATCCGTGGTTTTAAAGATGGATGGAACAGAACTTTTGGCGGACTTTTTAGCAAGAAAGGGGATGCCGGAAAAGACGGAATGTCTTCTTTCCAAGCACTTGCAACAGCGATTGCTGCTCAGGTTGGTACCGGTAATATCGCCGGAGCTGCAACTGCAATTGCAGTCGGTGGTCCGGGAGCAATCTTCTGGATGTGGATCAGCGCATTCCTCGGAATGTCAACGATCTTCGCAGAAGCGGTTATGGCTCAGAAGTTCAAGCAGGTCAGTGATGACGGAACCGTAACCGGTGGTCCGGTATATTACATACGAGGAGCATTTAAAGGAACGTTCGGAAAAGTTCTGGCAGCTATTTTTGCAGTCCTGATTATCTTTGCACTTGGATTCATGGGCAATGCAGTTCAGTCTAACTCAATCGCAGCATCATGGAACACTGCATTCGGAATTCCGAAGATTGCAATGGGTATTTTTGTAGCAGTTGTTTCTCTGTTTGTATTCACAGGTGGTATGAAGCGAATCGCAAAAGTTACTGAACTGATCGTGCCGATCATGGCAGCATTTTATATAGTAGGTTCTTTGATCGTAATTTTTGCAAACGTTACAGCAATCCCGGCAGCATTCCATGACATTATTGTCGGTGCGTTTAAACCGGCAGCAGTAGCAGGTGGTGCAATGGGCGCAACCTTGAAGCTTGCAGTACAGAAAGGTGTGGCAAGAGGTCTCTTCTCCAATGAAGCTGGTATGGGTTCTACACCACACGCACATGCAGTAGCAAAAGTAAAACATCCGGTTGAACAGGGCTTTGTAGCTATGATCGGTGTGTTCATTGATACATTCGTAATTCTTAACCTGACAGCACTTGTTATTATCACAACCGGTTCAAGAACGACTGGTCTTACAGGTGCACAGCTGAGCCAGTATGCTTTCTCTACATTATATGGTAAGTTCGGTGAGATCTTTATCGCGATCTGTATGTTATTCTTCGCATTCTCAACGATCATCGGATGGTATTTCTTCGGTGAAGCAAACATCCGTTACCTGTTTGGAGCAAAAGCTGTTAAAATTTACTCAATCATTGTATGTATCTGCGTAGCACTTGGATCACTTCAGGAAGTAGAACTTGTATGGAATATGGCAGACTGCTTTAACAGTATGATGGTTATCCCGAATGCGATTGCACTGGTAGCACTCAGTGGTCTTGTTAAGAAGACGCATGACGATTACTATAATAATTTCCTGCCAAATCAGAAAAAAGGCAAATAGATAATTTGTATAATAACTGAAAAATAGTTATAGAAAAAAACAATAAGAAATATACAAAAAAATCTATAAAAAGACTAGCATTTTGCATAAATGTGTGCTATAGTAATCATGTCAGCAAGAAAGATGCTGTAAAATGTATAAAAAATGCAGTCAATTAGATAGTAGGTTGATATTTCCTGCGAGAGAATCATTTATAAAGATATTTGATAAATGGTCGCCGAAGATGCAAACCGTAGAGCAGTAAAGCTCGTTGAATGGTGAAACTTTCAGGCAAAAGGATCGGGAAAGGTACTACACTCTGAATCCGGAATTGCCGAATTTACAAGGAGACAGAAAGGACGTTTAAAACAGAGAAGTTGTTTTGGCGTCCTTTTTTGATACCAGATATATGTTAAAAAAATATCTGGAGTATTTCAGACACAGGGAGCCAAAAAAGACCGCATAAACGGACAGGGGACGAAAGGAAGAAGCGGCTATGAACACTGGATTTATGATTATCACAAATAATCCACTGGTAAAAGAAAAACTGGGGGAAGATTATCATGTGGAATACGAAGAACTTTCTTATGAGGACACACTTAAAAAAGTTCAGAAGATGATCTTCCAGGGATACCGGCTTTTGACACATCCGCTGTCCGGAAGCGTAAAACCGAATGAGACTCCATATAAGTCGGTTATGCTCTCAGAAACGCCGGAAGGTCTGGATGCACAGGCGATGCAGATCATTGCAAGCGCCATTCAGGCGTGCGGTAAATTTCAGTTTAAGTCTGATCTTTATAAACCTCAGGTTTATGCAGACTTTCAGCTTGTAGATTACACATTGATCTCAAGCGCTCTGCCGTCAGCGGAAAGCTGGCGCTAAAAAAAGGCTGTAGAAGTACATGCGGTTTAGTGTACTTTTGAGCATACAACAAACACATTCAAAAAAGGAGGGAATTTACAGTGAAATTAGAAGTAGGTCACATTTTTATTAACGACATTCAGTTCGCATCTGAATCAAAGATCGAAAATGGTGTTCTGTATGTTGACGAAGAAGCTGTAAAGGCAATCGTTCTTGAGGACGAAAAAATCAAAGATGTTAAATTTGATATCGCAAAACCAGGTGAAAGCGTTCGTATCACTCCGGTTAAAGATGTTATTGAACCACGTGTTAAAGTTGAAGGAAGAGGGGGAGTCTTCCCAGGCGTTATCGCAAAAGTTGACACTGTAGGTAGTGGTAAGACATATGCATTAAAAGGAATGGCTGTTGTAACAGCTGGTAAGATCGTGGGATTCCAGGAAGGTATCATTGATATGTCTGGCCCGGGTGCAGAATATACACCATTCTCTAAACTTAACAACTTAGTAGTTGTTTGCGAACCAGTTGAAGGAATCAAACAGCATGAATATGAAAAAGCTGTTCGTCTTGCTGGATTCAGAGTAGCAGTTTACCTTGGAGAACTTGCTCGTGAACTCACACCAGACGAGACAAAGACATATGAGACATACGGAATCATGGAAGGAAAAGAAAAATTCCCGAACCTTCCGAGAGTTGCTTATGTACAGATGCTTCAGAGCCAGGGACTTCTCCATGACACATATGTATACGGTGTTGATGCTAAGAGAACACTCTCTACAATCATGAACCCGACAGAAGTTATGGACGGAGCTATCGTATCTGGTAACTGTGTATCCGCTTGCGATAAGAACCCAACATATGTTCATGAAAACAACCCGGTTGTACATGACCTGTTCGAAGAACACGGAAAAACAATCAACTTCGTTTGCCAGATTCTTACAAACGAAAACGTATACCTTGCTGATAAGATGCGTTCATCTGACTGGACAGCTAAGATGTGCCGTCTGTTAGACCTTGATGCAGTTATCGTATCTCAGGAAGGATTCGGTAACCCGGATACTGACCTTATCATGAACTGCAAGAAGATCGAAGCTGAAGGCGTTAAGACTGTAATCATTACAGACGAATATGCCGGACGTGACGGAAAATCTCAGTCACTGGCAGATGCTGATCCGGCTGCAGACGCAGTTGTAACCGGTGGAAATGCTAACCAGGTAATCGTACTTCCTAAGATGGATAAAGTAATCGGAACAGAAGATTTTGTTACAACCATTGCTGGTGGTAATGAACATTCTCGTCGTGAAGATGGAACAATCGAAGTTGAAATTCAGGCCATTACCGGTGCTACAAATGAAACCGGATTTGGATATCTGAGTGCACGCTAGGAATGGAGGACGTAAAGATAATGAGTAAAATTAAAGTTGTACATTATATCAATCAGTTCTTCGCTCAGATTGGTGGAGAAGAAAAAGCTGATTATCCTGCTGAACTTCGCGTAGGCGAAATCGTTGGACCTGGACAGGCTCTGACACAGCAGTTTGGAGAAGAAGCAGAGATCATAGCTACAATCGTTTGCGGTGACTCTTACTTCAATGAAAACCTTGACAAAGCAAAAGCTGATATTCTTGAAATGGTTAAGAGCCAGAATCCTGATATCTTCATCGCTGGACCTGCTTTCAATGCTGGACGTTACGGTGTTGCATGCGGAACTATCTGTGATGCAGTACAGGAAGAACTCGGAATCCCGGCAGTAACTGGTATGTACGTTGAAAACCCAGGTGCTGATATGTTCAAGAACAAAGTTTACACAGTATCTACAAAGAACAGTGCAGCTGGTATGAGAGACGCAGTTAAGAAACTTGCTCCTCTTGCTCTTAAGATCGCTAAAGGCGAAAAAATCGGTGCTTCTTGCCAGGAAGGTTACATGCCGAACGGAGTTCGTGTAAACTTCTTCGAAAAAGAACGTGGATCTAAGAGAGCTGTTAAGATGCTCCTTAAGAAACTGGCAGACAAGCCGTTTGAGACAGAGTATCCAATGCCAACATTCGACCGTGTTGATCCACAGCCAGCTATCAAAGATCTTAGCAAGGCTACAATCGCACTTTGTACTTCAGGTGGAATCGTTCCGAAAGGAAATCCGGACCACATCGAAAGTTCAAATGCCTCACATTACGGAGAATATGACATCACAGGTGTTATGGATCTTACAGAAGAGACATACGAAACAGCTCATGGTGGATATGACCCGGTATATGCAAACGAAGATCCAGACCGTGTACTTCCTGTAGACGTTATGCGTGAATTCGAAAAAGAAGGCGTTATCGGAAAACTTCACAACAAATTCTATACAACAGTTGGTAACGGTACAGCCGTAGCTTCTGCAAAAGCTTTCGCTGAGGAATATGCTCAGAAACTTATAGCAGACGGTGTTGACGCAGTTATCATGACCTCTACTTGAGGTACCTGTACACGTTGCGGTGCAACAATGGTAAAAGCAATTGAAGCAGCTGGACTCCCGGTAGTTCATATGTGTACAGTAACTCCGATTTCCATGACAGTTGGTGCGAACAGAATCGTTCCTACGATTGCTATTCCTCATCCACTTGGAAATCCGGCTCTTGAAAAAGATGAAGAGTATGCTCTTCGTAAGGGTCTTGTTGAAAAAGCTCTGAAAGCTCTTACAACAGAAGTAGACGGACAGACAATCTTTGACAACTAAATCATAGTTAGAAGGTCATGTAATTTTATTAAAAAAGGAGAGAACGTTATGAGCAAAGTTTATGACGTGATCGTCCTGGGTGCGGGACCTGCAGGCTTAGCTGCAGGTCTGTACGCAGGAAGAAGCCGTCTTTCAACACTGGTTATTGAGAAAGGTAAAGATGGCGGACAGATCGCAATCACAGATGACATCGAAAATTATCCTGGACAGATCGTAGAAGGGGAAAGCGGTCCTTCTCTTATCGCAAGAATGACACAGCAGTGTGAAAAATTTGGCGTTGAGAGAGCCTCAGATGTAATTAACGAAGTACACCTGGACGGCGATATCAAAGTACTGAAGAGTGCGAAGGCTGAATATCAGTCAAAGACGGTTATCATCGCAACCGGAGCTTTTGCAAGACCGATCGGATGCAAAGGCGAAAAAGAGTTCATGGGCAAGGGCGTTTCTTACTGCGCTACCTGTGATGCAAACTTCTTTGAAGATTTTGAAGTATACGTAGTAGGTGGAGGAGACTCTGCTGTAGAAGAAGCTATGTACCTTACAAAATTTGCAAGAAAAGTTACCATTATTCACAGACGTGATGAGCTTCGTGCAGCAAAATCCATCCAGGAAAAAGCTTTCAAGAACGAAAAACTTCACTTTATGTGGGATACGGTTGTAGAAGAAGTTGGCGGTGACGGAATCCTTTCTGAGATGACTGTTAAAAATGTGAAAACAGGTGAACTCACTAAGATCGTAGCTGATGAAGATGACGGAATGTTTGGTGTATTCGGATTTATCGGAACACTTCCAAACTCAAAGATCTATGAAGGAACAGGTCTTGAGATGGATGAAAGAGGATATATTCCGACAGATGCAGATATGCACACTAATATCCCAGGCGTATTCGCAGCAGGCGATATCCGCGTTAAGAGCTTAAGACAGGTTGTTACAGCTGCAGCTGATGGAGCAATCGCAGCTACACAGGCAGAAAAGTATATTAACGAATTAAAATAATAAACACTTTTTAATAGAGTGAGGAGGACATTTGACATGTTAGAAGTAGATAAGAAAACATTCGAAGACGAAGTCTTAAAAGCAGAAGGTTATGTATTCGTAGATTTCTTTGGTGATGGATGTGTTCCGTGCCAGGCTCTGATGCCATTCGTACACGAAATGGCAGATAAATACGGAGATAAGATCAAATTCACATCTCTGAATACAACAAAAGCTCGTCGTCTTGCTATCGGACAGAAGATCCTTGGACTTCCGGTTATGGCTATTTACAAAGATGGCGAAAAAGTTGAAGAAGTAGTAAAAGACGATGCTACACAGGAAAGCATCGAAGCAATGATTAAGAAATATATCTAATCATTATTTAATTAGGTGAGCCGCGCACAGCCGGCAGAGATCCGGTTGTGTGCTCACAATATATAATCGCGTAAAGCGTGTAAAACTATTATCAAAACAAAATTTTAAAAGAAAGGAAGGAGGAAAAGACATCATGGCAATTTTAAAAGATAAAAAAGTTGTTATTATCGGTGACCGTGACGGTGTACCGGGACCAGCAATCGCAGAATGCGTTAAGACAGCTGGCGGAGATGTAGTTTTTTCTTCAACAGAATGTTTCGTCTGAACTAGCGCAGGCGCAATGGATCTGGAGAATCAGAAAAGGGTAAAAGAATTTGCTGAGGAGTACGGCCCGGAAAACGTAGTCGTAATCGTAGGCGCAGCTGAAGGAGAAGCAGCAGGACTTGCTGCAGAAACCGTTACAGCAGGAGACCCGACATTCGCAGGTCCGTTGACAGGGGTCCAGCTTGGACTCACAACTTATCACGTATGTGAACCAGAGTTAAAAAAAGAATTTGACCCGGCTGTTTACGATGAACAGGTAGGCATGATGGAAATGGTCCTTGATGTTGATGATATCGTAGACGAAATGTCAGCAATCCGCAACGAATATTGCAAATACCTCTAAGATAAAGAGGGATTTATCCTTCGAAGCGGAATATCTGAGATAGAGGTACAGGCGGCAGGATTCTTCCTGTCGCCTGTTTTATTGCCAGGCATATCGGGAACATGCTGGTATTGCATTAGTGAATTGCCTAGCATCTCGGAAGCGTGCCAGTGATGCGCTTCTGATAAAAGCTTGTTTAGCGCATTCTGCCCAAAATCTTTTAAATCAGGACAGGTAGATTATACGCGCATATCACGGAGAAATGAATGATGGTGACATTCGTAAAAAGAGAATGTCAGGAAAGGTGGAAACCAGCGATGAACAGTGTAATTAAAGGAGCAGGATATGTACTCGTACATACCCCGGAAATGGTAGTTTACAACGGAACAACACAGACAACAGAAAGAGTTGTTAATCCGGAATCAGAATATTTAAAAGAACTTAGAGATCATCTTCGGTCATATGATACATGTGTAAATTATTGGCCGAATCAGGTATATATCGGAAATGCAACACCGGACGACCTTGCCCAGGTTGAATTTCCTTACTACGATAAAGTAAAAGAAGGTGCAGAGCGTTACGGAAAATACGGTGAAATCATGCCGGAAGACGAATTCCTTCTTTTAGCTCAGGCATGCGACATGTTCGAAGTTGTTATGCTTGAAAAAGGATTTGTAGCAGCTACAAAAGAAAAATTTGCAGCAGATCCGATCATCACAGATGATATCGTAGAAAAAGTAATCGAGGGATTTGAAATCTCAGAAATCGAACACTTTGTAAATGAAGAGCATGCTGAAGGTCTGTATCATGAAAACAAACTGGTAGGCTGTGTAAAGAGAGCGCATGACATTGATGCAAACCTTTCAGCTCATGTTATGCATGAAAACATTATGAGTAAGGCATCCAGCGTGCTCGCCCTCCTCTATGGTGTAAGAAACGCAGGAATCGAAAAGACAGACGTTGAGTATGTCATCGACTGTGCAGAAGAAGCTTGTGGTGATATGAACCAGCGTGGCGGTGGTAACTTCGCAAAAGCAGCAGCTGAAGTTGCAGGACTTTTGAACGCAACAGGTTCTGACTCCCGTGGATTCTGTGCCGGACCATCTCACGCACTGATCGAAGCAGCAGCTCTCGTAAAATCAGGCGCATACAAATGTGTAGCTGTAACAGCTGGTGGTTGTACAGCAAAACTTGGTATGAACGGTAAAGACCATGTAAAGAAAGGTCTTCCGATCCTGGAAGACTGCCTTGGCGGATTCTGTGTAATCATCGCAGAAAACGATGGTGTAAACCCGGAAATCAACCTGGATATCCTTGGACGCCATACAGTAGGAACAGGAAGTGCTCCGCAGAACGTAATCGGAAGCCTTGTAGCTGATCCACTGGAAAGAGCAGGACTTAAGATCACAGATATCGATAAATTCTCTCCGGAAATGCAGAACCCGGATATCACAAAACCGGCAGGAGCCGGAGATGTACCGCTTGCTAACTACAAGATGATCGCAGCTCTCGCAGTTAAGAGAGGCGAACTTGATAGAAAAGAACTTGCAAGCTTCGCAGGAGAACACGGACTGACAGGATGGGCTCCGACTCAGGGACATATTCCTTCAGGTGTACCGTACATCGGATTTGCAAGAGAAGATATCCTTGCTGGAAAGATCAATAAAGTCATGATCATCGGAAAAGGAAGTCTGTTCCTTGGACGTATGACCAACCTCTTCGATGGTGTATCTTTCGTAATCCAGGCAAATACCGGTGCAGAAGATAACAGTGGTGTATCAGAAGAAGAAGTAAAAGGACTGATTGCAAAAGCAATGAAAGATTTTGCAGCATCACTCATGGCAACAGAAGAATAAGAAAGGTGGACAAACAAAATGGCAAATAGTATTGAAAGAATGATTGCCGACACCTTTATGGAGATGGCGCAGGGACTGGAGACAGGAAGCTTCGGAAAGCGCCCGAAAGTTGCACTGACCGGAATGGGAAGCGAACATGGAGAAGAAAACTCTATGGCAGCGGCAATTGAAGCGGCAAAAGACGGAATTGATGTATATTATATCGGAACATTAGAAGCAGAAGGCGTTACAACTGTTAAAGTGGCTAACGATGAAGAAGGTCATGATAAGATGGAAGAAATGCTGAAGAATGGAGAAGTAGATGCAGCAGTAACCATGCACTTCCCATTCCCGATCGGTGTATCTACAGTAGGACGCTGTGTAACACCGGCAACTGCAAAAGAAATGTTCATCGCTAATACAACAGGAACATCCAGCACAGACCGTATTGAAGGAATGATCAAAAATGCGATCTACGGAATCATCGCTGCAAAAGCTTGTGGCAAGAAGAATCCGACCGTTGGTATCCTGAATGTAGACGGTGCACGTCAGACAGAGAAAGCTCTGAAGAAACTGCAGGAGAACGGGTATCCGATCGAATTTGCAGAATCAGGAAGAGCAGATGGCGGATGCGTTATGAGAGGAAATGACGTCCTTCAGGCATCCCCGGACATCATGGTAACAGATTCCCTCACAGGAAATATCATGGTGAAAATGCTTTCTTCTTTCACAACAGGCGGAAGCTTTGAAGCTACAGGATTTGGATATGGACCAGGAATCGGAGAAGGATATGAACAGCTTGTCATGATCGTATCCAGAGCATCCGGAGCACCGGTTATTGCAAATGCAATCCGTTACGCAGCACAGCTGGTAAGAGGAAAAGTATTTGAAGTAGCGAAAGAAGAATTTGCAGCTGTTAAGAAAGCTGGATTAAAAGAAATCCTTGATGAGCACAAAGCTTCTCAGAAACCGGCAGCGGCTGAAGAAGAAGTAAAAGAGCCACCGAAGGAAGTCGTTACAGCACAGATTCCAGGTATTGAAGTTATGGATCTGGAAGACGCAGTTAAAGTACTGTGGAAACTCGGTATTTACGCAGAAAGCGGAATGGGATGCACAGGACCAATCATCCGTGTATCAGACGCAAACCTCGCAAAAGCTGAGGAAGAACTGAAAAAGAGCGGATATATTAACTAATAAAATCTGCCTTTTTATAAACACTCTCACTCTAATTCAGGAAGATGGGCTTTCCGGTCATAAGACCGGGAAGCCTTTTTCCTTGCGAAAAACTGTTTTTGCAGAAAGATTATACATTATTTGTCACAGATACTGTGAACGGTAATGATTGTACTGTTTTGTGTACGAAAAATTTTTGGTTGATTTTTAGAATAGGAAATAGTATCATGACAGTTATAAATCCGAAAAAGTGAGAGGGAGAAAGTCATGGATACGCAATTATTACTGAAAACGGCGATGCTTGCCGGTGAAATAATGCTGCGAAGCGGAGCGGAAACGTATCGTGTGGAAGATACCATGCATCATATACTGAAGACGGCGGATCACATCGAGATGGCAGAAGTTCTGGTGATCATGACCGGAATTTCCGCGACGATCAAACTGGAGAACGAAAAGGCAGTTACTGTTACAAAGAGAGTAGAAGAACGGGATACCAATCTAAAGCTCGTCGTAGATGTTAATGAGATTTCCAGGCAGTATTGTGGAGATGATCTGACACTAGAGCAGGCATATGAGAAGCTTTCGACGTTAAAACAGTTCGAGTTCAGTCGCAAGACAACTAACCTGGCAATGATGGGGGTTGGTGTGGGATTTACAATTTTTTTTGGTGGATCCATTGCAGATACCGGGGCAGCCATCATTGTAGGACTTTTTCTTGTTGCCTTTGTATCAGCGGGACAGGATCTGAAATTTCACCCATTTATTCAAGATATTTTCGCAGGATTTGGTGTTGCATTTGCCTGCTGCCTTCTAAAAGAAGGTCTGGGTGATCAGATGAATATGGATACTGTTATGATAGGAAGTTTCATGCCTCTTGTACCGGGAATGGCAATCACCAATGCTGTCAGGGATACCTTGCGGGGGGATTATCTTTCCGGTGGTGCAAGAGTGATGGAAGCTTTCTTAAAAGCACTTGGGATTGCAATTGGAATTGGTATTGGGCTGGCGCTTTGCACAAAGATTTTTTAGCAGGAAGGAGAGCAAAAAATGAACAGTACTGTTTTTGAAATGATCATCCGGGTATTTGGAGCGTTTTTGTCTATTTACAGTTTTGCGGTTCTCCTTCAGGTTCCGCGCCGCTTTGTTCTTCAGGCTGGTATTGTAGGAGCAATTGGTGGATTTGTTTATTTGCTTGCAATACATTTTGGCAGAGGAGATATGATGGCATCTTTATATTCAGCAGTTGCAGCTGCAGTTGTTTCGCATATTTTTGCGAGAGTTTATAAGACACCGGTTACGTTGTTTCTGATTGCCGGGGTTCTTCCGACTGTTCCCGGAAACGGGATGTACCAGACGGTTCATTATCTGATCGACGGGAACGAGGCGATGTCCGAATTTTATCTGATCCAGACATTGGAGATCGCAGGCGTGATCTCTCTTGCAATTTTTGTCGTGGATACCTTTTTCCAGGCTTTTCAGAAGAGTGAGTGGAAGCAGAATTCCATGAAGTACGTCCGAAAGATCGTTCCTGGAGCTGAGGAACCGCAAAATACAGAAAAACGGGAAAAATAGTGGCTTCGGAATGCTTGAAGTAAAAAAGAGAATGTGTTAGTATTATAAAGATGAACATATATTAGAATGTCATAGAGAACTGTGAATAGTCTATTTTCACAGTGAAAATAAAACAGAAGTTAAAGAGAGGAACACTAAAATGAAAAAAGTCAGAACAAGATTTGCACCTAGTCCGACAGGTAGAATGCATGTCGGTAATTTGCGTACTGCATTATATGCATACCTGATCGCAAAACATGAAGGCGGAGATTTTATGCTCCGTATTGAAGATACAGATCAGGAAAGATATGTAGAAGGTGCATTGGATATTATTTACAGAACACTGGAGAAGACAGGCCTTGTTCATGATGAAGGCCCAGATAAAGATGGCGGTGTCGGACCATACGTTCAGAGTGAAAGACAGGCTTCAGGAATTTACATGAAGTATGCTAAGCAGTTAATTGAACAGGGAGATGCATACTACTGTTTCTGTGATAAAGAACGTCTGGAATCTTTGAAGACTTCTGTATCAGAGGATGGAACACAGATTGTGAATTATGACAAGCATTGTCTGCATCTGAGTAAAGAAGAGATAGAAGCAAACCTTGCAGCCGGAAAGCCATATGTTGTCCGTATCAATATGCCGACAGAGGGAACCACAACTTTCCATGATGAAATTTATGGAGATATTACCGTTCCGAATGCGGAACTGGATGATATGATCCTGATCAAATCAGACGGATATCCGACCTATAATTTTGCGAACGTTATTGATGATCATTTGATGAATATTACACACGTTGTCCGAGGAAATGAATATCTTTCTTCAGCACCGAAGTACAACCGTCTTTACGAAGCATTTGGATGGGAAGTACCGGTCTATGTACATTGCCCGCTGATTACAGATGAGAACCACAAAAAGCTCAGCAAGAGATGTGGACATTCTTCTTACGAAGATCTTCTGGATCAGGGATTTGTAAGTGAAGCAATTGTAAATTATGTGGCACTTCTTGGATGGTGTCCGCAGGATAACAGAGAGATCTTCTCACTGCCGGAACTTGTTGAAGCATTTGACTATCATCATATGAGCAAATCACCGGCTGTATTTGATATCAATAAGCTGAAGTGGATGAACGGGGAATATCTGAAGGCTATGGATTTTGATAAATTCTATGAACTTGCAGAGCCGTATATCAAGAAAGTGATCACAAAGGATTATGATCTGAAAAAGATTGCGTCTCTGATCAAGAGCCGTATCGAAATCCTTCCGGATATCAAAGACCAGATTGATTTCTTTGAAGCTGTTCCGGAATATGATACTGCAATGTATTGCCATAAGAAGATGAAGACTAACGAAGAGACTTCTCTGGAAGTATTAAAAGAAATTCTTCCAAGACTGGAAGCATGGGATGATTACAGTAATGACGCATTATTCGGGCTGCTGAAGGGATTTGCAGAAGAAAAAGGTTATAAGAACGGATATGTGATGTGGCCGGTAAGAACTGCAGTTTCAGGAAAGCAGAATACTCCGGGTGGAGCGACTGAAATCATGGAAGTTCTTGGTAAGGCAGAATCTGTAGAAAGAATCAAGAATGCAATAGAATTATTAAGCAGGTAATATACAGATATAAAAGTATGCATGGGGGACGGATTTCTTTTTTCGCGTAATGCGGAAGAGGAATCCGTTCTGTTGTATTACATATGAGAAGGGGAGTTCATGAAACTAAACAGAGGACAGGATGAAGCGATAAAGCACGGGAATGGACCGTGTATGGTGCTGGCACCTCCGGGTTCGGGAAAGACGCTTATTGTCACAGAACGTACCCGTTATCTGATCGAGGAGAGTGGAGTACGCCCGGATCAGATTCTTGTAATTACTTTTACAAGATATGCAGCACGTGAAATGAAAGAACGTTTTGAAAGGCTGACTGCCGGAAAAAATTATCCGGTAACGTTTGGAACCTTTCACAGTATTTTTTATGGGATTCTAAAATGTGCCTATGGGATTGGTGCGAATAATCTGATGTCTGAAAAAGAGTCCTCTGTACTTTTACAGGAGGTCTTAGACCAGACCAATATCGAATCAACACCTGAAGTAGAAGATGAAGAGGAACTGGCGAGAGAACTTCTGCGGGAAGTCGGCATGGTAAAGAACGGACTTTGTCATCTGAAAGATTTTCACAGTAAGTATCTTACACAAGATGAGTTTGCAGAAGTGTTCCGCAGCTATGAGCATCAGAAAAAAGAACTGAAAAAATTTGATTTTGATGATATGCTGGTACAGTGTTATGCACTTTTCCGGAAAAAGCCGGAGATTCTGCAAGGATGGCAGAAGCGTTTTCAGTATATCCTGATCGATGAATTCCAGGATATCAACCGTGTGCAGTATGAAGTGATCCGGATGCTTGCAGCACCGAGGTACAATTTGTTTGTAGTCGGGGATGATGATCAGTCCATTTATGGATTTCGTGGAGCAAAGCCGGAGCTGATGCTTTATATGAAGCAGGAATTCCCGTCACTTCGGACCATTTCGCTGACGGTGAATTATCGTTCTACCGAATTTATTACCGGAGCAGCGGCAAGAGTGATTTTGCATAATGATACCCGTTTTTACAAACGTGTACAGTCATTTCGGGGAAGAGGACAGAATGTTCATGTGCAGGAAGTCCTGGATGAACAGGAAGAGGCGCAGTATGTAACGGAAGAGATCCAGAAAAAACTGGACCAGGGAATAAAGCCGGGAGAAATTGCTGTACTTTTCCGGGCAGCAGTCCAGGCGCGAATGATTTCGGAAATATTAAGCGAACACCGTATCCCGTTTGAAATGCGAGATTATGTGACCAATTTTTACAGGCATTTTATTGTAAAAGATATGATGGCATATCTGCAGTTGGCAGCAGGAAAGCGGGACAGGTCGCTTTTCCTGACGATCTGTAACCGACCACTCAGGTATCTGGCACGGAACAGTATGGAGAACCGGCAGGTAAATTTTGAGGATCTGCGTAAATTTTATTGCGATAAGGACTGGATGCTGGATATTATTGACCAGTTTGATGTGGATGTCCGTATGATGAAGAATATGGCACCTTATGCGGCAATCCAGTATATCCGAAAAAAGATCGGATATGATGATTTCCTGAAAGAATATGCCGAAAAACATCAGATTTCGTGGAAGCAGCTGATGGATGTGATGGCAGAGCTTGAGGAGAGGAGTAAAAACTTCAAATCCTATGATGAATGGGAAATCCATATTGCAAAATATACGCAGGAGCTGGAAGAACAGCAGGCAAAGGCAAGGAAGATCAAAGGAGAGCGGGAGAATAAGGTACAGCTGATGACGATCCATTCAGCGAAAGGACTGGAATTTGAGGATGTATTTGTGATCCATGCCAATGAGGGTGAGATTCCGCATCAGAAGGCAGAAAAGAAAGACGAGATTGAAGAAGAGAGAAGACTTTTTTATGTAGCATTAACCCGTGCGAAGAATAATCTCTGTATTTCCTATATTACACAAAAAAACGGGAACAGTATCAAACCGTCCCGTTTTGTGGAAGAGCTTTTAGGTCAGAGAATAAAATAATTATTCTTCAATATCAAAGCCTTCAAATTCCTGTGTATCAAGCCATTCATCAAACTTATCCGCAGCGCGGTCATACTCATCATCATCTTCGATATTCTGAAGATCATGATCGGAGCCGCCTGTGGTATCACGGATAAAGCGATAGATCCATACGTCTCCGTCCTCATTTCCACCGTCTTCATCAAGCGGAAGAAGTGCAATGTATTCGGTAGAATCCATATTAAAAGTTGTGATAATGGCGCATTCGATTTCCACATCGTCATCAAGTGTCAGTGTGACAACATCGGATTCAAGCAGATTATGTTCCTTTTCCATTGTTCAGTTCTCCTTTCAATCTGATACTATCACTCTAACAGAGTATGGGGATATTTGCAAGGGGAAAAGTATTGACATTAGCGGTAAAAAAGATACAATAAAAGAAAGGTTTCAGGGAGGTTTATCTATATGAAGAAAAAGATTTTTTCTATCTTTCTTGTGATGGTTCTTTGTATTGGCATGACTGCAGGCTGTAAGAAGAATGTTGGGACAAGCCAGGACAATGCAATAGCAGAAGAGGACGATGACAGCAAGGAAGAGGCAAAAAGCTATCGTTTTGGATTTAGTTGTATTACCATGGAAAATCCATACTATATTACACTTGAGCAGGCACTGAGAGAAGCAGTCGAAGCACAGGGAAGTACGCTGGTGACAAAAGATCCGGCACTGAATGTAGACACCCAGATCGAGCAGATCCATCAGATGATCAAAGACGGACTGGATGCCATTTTTCTGTGTCCGGTATCAAGAGATGCGATCACACCTGCTCTGGAAGAGCTTAAGGAAGCCGATGTTAAGATCATCAATATTGATACGGAAGTTAAGGATACGGATTATATTGATGCCTATATTGGTTCGGATAATAAAGCTGCCGGACAGCTTTGTGGAGAAGATCTGATACAGCAGAGTCCGGATGGTGGAAAGATTGTAATTCTTGAAGGTCTTACACAGAATTCTATTGTAGAGAGAATTACAGGCTTTGAGGAAGCAATTGCCGGAAAGGGATTTGAGATTGTAGGAAGAGCAGATGTCAGTGGAGATTTGAACGAGGCAAGAGAAGCAGCTAACAAGATTTTTGCAGAGAATAAGGATGTTACGGCAGTAATGTGCGGGAACGACCAGATTGCGCTTGGGGCACTGGTTGCAGCAAGAACAGCCGGTCTTACTGATGTAAAGATTTACGGGGTAGATGGTTCTCCAGATTTGAAAAAAGAACTTCAGAAGACGGATTCCCTGATTCGCGGAACAAGTGCGCAATCACCGATCAAACTCGGAAAAGAATCGGCCAAAATCGGTTTTGCTATTTTAAACGGGGATGATTATGAAAAGACAACGTATCTGGATGTATGTTTTATTGATGCCTCGAATGTAGATATGTATGGAGTTGACGGATGGCAGTAACAGGGGGAACAGTGGATATGAAGACAGCAGTGGGATTTCCGTTTCCACAGGGATGTACTGTGGAAGGACAGACAGCGAATTTTTCGGTAGCAGTTCCGGAAGGACAGACATGTGAACTGATCATTTATAAAAAAGGTGCCAGGACTTCAGCATTTTCACAGAAGATGCCATACTCTGATGTGGCAGGAAATCTGCACTTTCTCTCCGTGGTGCTGGAACAACCGGAAGATTATGAATATTGTTATAAAATCGGTGGAAAGATAGTTCCGGATCCATATGGAAAAGCATTTTCAGGCAGAGAACACTGGTCTGTGTCAAAGGGAAAGGAAAAGAGAAAACTGCGTACCCGGATCGTAACAGATACATTTGACTGGGGCAAGTCGCAATTTCCGCATCTGAAAAAGGAAGATGTGATCGCCTACAGTCTTCATGTCCGTGGATTTACAAAACACAGTTCGTCCGGAGTCGCACACAAAGGAACGTTTGACGGAGTTACGGAGAAACTGCCCTATCTTCAAAAATTGGGGATTAACCAGATCCATCTGATGCCGGTTTATGAATTTGATGAGAATCAGAGGCATGTGAATTACTGGGGATATGGAAAAGCATATTTCTTTGCACCAAAAGCATCATATGCGGCAGGAGATCCGGTGAATGAGATGAAGTCACTTGTTCGTCAGATGCATCTTGCAGGGATTGAAGTTATTCTTGAGATGCCTTTCACAGAGGGAACTACGTTTTCTCTGATTTTAGATTGCCTGCGTTACTGGGTGATGCAGTATCATGTGGATGGATTTATTGTGAATCCATATATCTGCAATCCGGATGAACTTGCAAAGGATCCTGTGCTTGCGAAAAGTAAGATCCTCAAAAAAGAAGACGGATTCCAGAATGTGATGCGCCGTTTCTTAAAGGGAGATGAGGGCATGATCCGGGATGTGATCTGCCAGTTGAAGAATCAGGATACACAGCTGTATAATTATATTGCAAGCCACAACGGATTTACGCTCTGTGATGTAGTTTCCTATGATGGAAAGCACAATGAAGCAAATGGTGAGAATAATCTGGATGGTCCGGATTACAATTACAGCTGGAACTGTGGGGCAGAAGGGAACAGCCGGAAAAAGGCGGTTAACGAGTTGCGGAAGAATCAGATATTTAATGCGTTCTTTTTACTTTTATTTGCACAGGGAATGCCGTGTATCCTTTCCGGGGATGAATTTATGAATACCCAGAAAGGAAATAATAATGCATACTGTCAGGATAATCTGATATCATGGCTTGACTGGAACCAGCTTTCCAGACAGGAGGAATTATATACATTTGTATGTCGACTGATTGCACTTCGCAAAGCCTGTATGAAGCAGATAGCGAAAAAATCAGAAGACACGATGGGCAGAAGCGGAATCCCTCAGATTTCCTATCATGGGGAGGATGCGTGGCAGATGCCGGCAGGGCGTGCAAGCAGACAGCTTGGTGTATTCTATCATGAAGAAAGTACAGAGAAGGACTTTTATATTGCATATAATATGCACTGGCTTTCGCATTCATTTGCACTTCCTTCCCTTCCAAAAGGAATGGAATGGGTGTGCATAGCAGGGACAAAAGAAGGAGTCCTGGATGAAAAAGAAGCAGTTCCGGTAAAAGATAAGAAGGTTCAGCTGGAGGAGCGAACGATCAAAGTTTTTGTTGGAAGGCAGGCTAAAGAATGAAAATCTGGAAACATTTTTGCACCATAACACATCACAAATATCTGGTTATGAAGAACTGCTTTAAGGTAGGACTTTACAGACAGGGACTTTTGCATGATATGTCGAAGTACTCTCCGGCGGAGTTCTGGGTTGGGTGCAGGTATTTCCAGGGAAACCGGAGCCCGAATAACGCAGAAAGAGAAGAAAAGGGCTATTCTTCGGCATGGCTGCACCATAAAGGGCGCAATAAACATCATTATGAATACTGGATTGACTACGGACTGGAAGGGGAACCAATGCTTACCGGGATGAAGATGCCCAAAAAGTATGTGGTCGAGATGTTAATGGACCGGATCGCAGCATCCAAGATTTATATGAAAGATAAATATACGGATACGTCACCGCTTGAATATTATCTTCACGGTATTGCAGGGGACTGGATGCATAAGGATACCAGGGCACTTCTGGAAGAACTTCTCTATATGCTCGCGGCAGACGGGGAAGAGAAAACTTTTGATTATATCCGGAATACCGTGTTGAAAACGAGAGATTATTAGAAAAAGAGGATAAAAACATGGCAGATTTACCAAAGGATCCAATGATCCTTCTGAGTGTGGTTAATACAAAATTACGGGATTTTTATACAGATCTGGATACTCTTTGCCAGGAGATGCAGATTGAGAAAAAAGAACTGACAGAGAAACTGGCATCCATTGATTATGAATATGATGCAGGGCTGAACCAGTTTGTATAGAGAGGTTAATAACATATGAATAATATTGATTTTGATGCAATAGATCTTACCAAAGAAGCTCCGGTCACCGAGCCGGAGAGACAGTACTATTACATTGCCAAAGCGCGGAAGTATGTAAGCGAAAAAGCACAGGAGATCGGAAGAGATCTGACTTTTTGCGTGACGACTTTCGGTTGTCAGATGAACGCTCGTGACTCCGAAAAGCTGGTCGGTGTTCTGGAACTGATCGGATACAAGGAAGAGCCGGATGAAGAGAAAGCAGACTTCGTTATCTACAACACCTGTACTGTCCGTGAAAATGCGAATCTGCGTGTTTACGGACGTCTGGGACAGCTTGGTGCAAAGAAGAAAAAGAATCCGCATATGTTCATCGGACTCTGTGGATGTATGATGCAGGAACCGACTGTTGTAGAGAAGATCAAGAAGAGCTATCGGTTTGTTGACCTGATCTTTGGAACTCACAATATTTATAAATTTGCAGAACTGATCGTGACAAGATTTGAATCTGAGAGAATGGTGATCGATATCTGGAAGGATACCGATAAGATTGTGGAGGATCTTCCGAGCGAACGCAAATTTTCCTTCAAATCCGGTGTTAACATCATGTTCGGATGTAACAATTTCTGCAGCTACTGTATCGTACCGTATGTGCGTGGACGTGAGAGAAGCCGTAATCCAAAAGATATCATTCGCGAGATTGAAGGACTTGTGGCAGATGGTGTGGTAGAAGTTATGCTCCTTGGTCAGAATGTAAACTCTTATGGAAAGAATCTGGAAGAGCCGATGACATTTGCACAGCTTCTTCAGGAGATTGAGAAGATTGAAGGACTGGAGAGAATCCGCTTTATGACTTCCCATCCAAAGGATTTATCAGATGAACTGATTGATGTAATGGCACATTCCAAGAAAATCTGCAAGCATCTGCATCTTCCGGTTCAGTCAGGAAGCAGCAGGATCCTGCAGAAGATGAACCGTCATTACACCAAGGAGCATTATCTTGAGGTGGTAAGAAAGATCCGCGAAGCAGTGCCGGATATTTCCCTTACAACGGATATTATCGTCGGATTCCCTGGGGAGACAGAGGAAGATTTCCAGGATACTCTGGATATTGTAAGACAGGTGCGTTATGACAGTGCCTTTACTTTTATCTATTCCAAGAGAACAGGAACCCCTGCGGCAGCAATGGAAGATCAGGTTCCTGATGACGTGGTAAAAGACCGTTTTGATCGCCTTTTAAAAGAGGTGCAGCAGATTTCGGCGGAAGTATGCTCTGTACATCAGGGAACCACACAGGATGTGCTGGTAGAAAGTGTCAACGATCATGATCTGTCATTGGTGACAGGACGAATGAGCAACAACCTCCTGGTACATTTCCCGGGAGATGAAAGCATGATCGGTAAGATCGTGACAGTTTACTTAAAAGAGGCAAAAGGCTTCTATTATATGGGAGAACTCTGTAAATAAATCCAATGATTTGTGATAAAATCCAAAAGAAACGCTCATGCTATGTAAGAGATTTGCATAGTGAGGGCGTTTTTTATGGTGAAAAGAGTGAGTAAAAGGGTAAGTGAGATAGTCTTTCTGATAGCAGCAGGGGGAAGCACCTATTATCTGATCGAGATCTGGTTTCGTGGATTTTCTCATTGGACCATGTTTGTGCTTGGGGGAGTTGCATTGACATTTTGTAGTTTTCAGGGCGAGGTAATGCACTGGTCTGAGCCGATGTGGATTCAGATTATCCGGGCAGTGCTTTTCCTGACATCCCTGGAATTTATGACGGGGATTATCTGTAATAAATGGCTGAAGATCGGGATCTGGGATTACCGGGATCAGCCGTTCCAGCTGTGTGGCCAGATCTGCCTGCCATTTATGGTGATGTTTTCAGGACTTTTATGCCTTGCGATTGTGCTTGGAGGAGTGGTGCTCTGGGGCGTATATGGGGAGGAAAAGCCGGAGTTTCATGTGTTGTAAAATGGACTTAAGCATTTTTTATATGTGAAAAATGAAGAAATTAAGATGAAAAGAGTCGTGGGAAACCAAACTCTTTTCATCTTTTTTTGTGGATGGTTACAAAAATGAGCATAAATGCATTTTGTTAAATGTAAAATGTTGACAATTTTCGAAGAATTCAGTAAGATACAAGAAAGGTTCAAGATAAAAAACAAGTGAATATAATCATGGAAAAAGGAGGGCAGCAGGAAAAATCGGGGAAAATATAAACTGTTTTTTATTGAATGAGAAGTATATGTTATTTGGAGGAAAACTAAAAATGAATCAATATGATGAAGCCTTAAAAAAGGAGACCGCGTTTTTGGGCCAGCCTAGGGGGGTGGGGACTCTCAGCTTTGTACAGCTTTGTTCGTCTTTTTCGAACTACGCAATGAATGCCGTAATGATCTATTACCTGTATGCAAATGCACCTGCAGGTCTTGGATTCGATAAAGCGGATGCAGCACAGTTGATTTCTTTATATGCAACTGTAGTCGGAATGACAACCATCATCGGAAGCTATGTCTGCGACCGTATTCTTGGATGTCGTAGGTCACTGCTTGTAGCCAGAGTTACCGGATTTATCGGTTATACTTTACTTGCATTTCCACTTGGGGTAGTAGGATATGCAGCAGCTATGGGATGTATGGTATTCGGTTCACTCTTCGCAGGAAGATGTATCGAAACTCTGATCGGTAAATTCTACGATGAGAACGATGGAAGACGTGACAGTGCTTTCACAATTTCTTACGTAATTTCCAATATCGGTGCAGCAACTCCGGCCCTTGCAGGTGTAATCGCAGCGAAATGCGGATACCACGCAGCATTCGCATTATCAGCAGTTCTCTCATTCTTAGGTACTGTTGCTTATATTGCTACTTACAAAAAATTCTTCGGAAATATCGGTCTGGAACCGGATGATCCGCTTCCGGCAGATAAGAAACGTTCTTTTGTTGTAAAAATGCTTATTGTTGTTGCTATCGTAGGAACAGCTTTAGCAGTTTCATTTGCAACAGGAAAGCTGAAAATATCTTCCTTTGCAAACGTAGTAAGTACTATTTCCATCTTTATCCCGCTTGCTTATCTTGTCTTCATCTACTCAAGCAAGAAGACAGAAAAGCACGAGAAAAAGAAAGTACTTTGTCTGCTTCCACCATTTATCTGTAACGCCGTTACACTTTTGATCTGGACACAGACAATTTCAATCCTTGCTATCTTCTATGAAGAAAAAGTAAATCGTGTGATCTTCGGAGTAGAAATTCCGGCAGCTTCATTCCAGACAATCCCGGCAATCTTTGCGGTTTGCTTCGGTAGTCTTCTTACCATGCTTTGGACAAAACTTGGCAAGAAACAGCCATTCGGAACAACAAAGATGGGATTCGGAACGATTTTGTGGGGACTTGGAGCAATGATTATTGCACTCCTTTATATCATCTACCCAGGCGATGCAAAAGTAAATGCATGGTGGATCGTATTGTTCTATGTAGTACTGATGTTTGCTGAAGGATTTACATGCCCGATCGGTTACTCCATTACAGCAGTAGCAGCACCAAAAGCCTTTGTAACACAGATGATGACTGTATGGTCAATGTCTCAGTCAGTAGGAGCTGCTCTTAACATGATCCTCGTTAACTTCTATAAAGAAGGAAGCGAAGTGCCGTTCTTCATCGGAATCGGTGCAGTTGTAGCTATCCTTGGTGCAGTCGTACTCGCTTTCAGCAAGAAACTTGCAGAAGGAATGGGAATGGAAAGAGAAGCGTAGGAAGTTTCTCGAGAATAAATCAAATAAATGTCCTCTTAAAGAAGAAGTAATAAAAAGTATCAAAAAAATCCTTGTCAGGCAGAGATGTCCGGCAAGGACTTTTTGATTCTATACCATTTTGCAATATTTTGTAATAAAGGAGGAAAGTGAGGTGGACAGATTTAAAAGAATGCTGCGATTATTACAATATAAACTAT
>OLSO01000017.1_pt1 | contig 209121 bp, 168 predicted proteins | sample 1672441 | NCBI WGS metagenome assembly OLSO01 (sample SAMEA3136686, study PRJEB25190) | human gut metagenome | biome: human gut; feature: human-associated habitat; material: faeces | place: Austria | collected 2013 | reverse complement strand
CACGAAAAAGGGGGCCTTAACCCCCTTGAACGCTCTTTTGCATGTATGGTGCCCGAGGCGAGACTCGAAGGGCCTTCGCTTCGCGAAGCCCCGGGCTTCGGGCGCATGGCGCCCTCGCCACGCTCCGCTACAAACAGGCCGCAGGCCTGTTTGCTTAACGCTCCGCGCGCTCACGCGAGTTCGGCACGAAAAAGGGGGCCTTAACCCCCTTGAACGCTCTTTTGCATGTATGGTGCCCGAGGCGAGACTCGAACTCGCACGTTGTTGCCAACGGTGGATTTTGAGTCCACTGCGTCTGCCAATTCCGCCACTCGGGCACGTATTGCGTGAGTTAGTTTATCACAGCTTTCCGTAGATTAGTCCGAAAATGGAACTTCGAGCATTTCGATGAGTTCGACCGTGCGGAGCATCTCGCGCTGGCGGCATCCGCGACCGTCGACCGAGGCCTCGCCCATCTGGTTATCGTAGGGGTCCTCACGCATACCGTCAAAGACGGGTTCAAACTCTGCCTGGAACCGACAGTTTGCCACCATGCGCCATGGATCGAGGTTGCCAAAGTAGTGGCGGCGGCGCCATTCCTCCCCCATCCTGCGTGCCGAGGATCCAAACGAGACATCGGCGTTAAGCCAACCCGTCTGCGGTGTATAGAACTCCGCCCAGTCATGCGAGCCCACCGAGTCGGGCGCAACGTATAGGCCGCTCTGCCAACGTGCGGGCACGCCGGCGATGCGGCACATGGTGATAAACGTGAGTGCCATAACACCGCAATCACCGCGAAGCGAATGCGCGCAGTCATCGGCGATAGAGCCCAGAAGCAGATACGGTGGCTGGTATCGATAGTCGATATGATGCGTCAAATAATCATAGATAGCCCGAGCGCGGTCGAGCTGATCCTCGAGACCATCGATAACATGTTCGGTCAGCTGCTGCAGATACGGCGTGAACGCAATATGCGGTCGGTCCTCGGAAATATCCTTGGGCAGCGGCGCGTCCATACACGGATGCGCCGGAAGCGCTCCCCCGTAGATATCGCAATAAGCGGCATCAATCAGATAACGATAGGTCACTGAGAACGATCGATCAGCCGAGGAAACCCACGAGGCGGTACGCGCCAAAGCGTTCGCGGGAGCAAGGACCCCCTCCGGCGTCATATCGAGAATCTCGATATGAGACTGCTGGCGGCAGGCTGCGGCAACGGGAAGCCACGCGCGAACGGTCTCCCCCTCCAGAGCACCGGGAACAGACACGGACGCTTTAAGCGTAATGGCACGAGACAGCCCGCCCTGTGATTCCATCTTCTTAAGCATCTGGTTGCGCAGCGCAGTTCCATCCGTAGAATCGGGACGCAGGCCCGGAACCTCCTTGGGATACACACGCAAAGAATCAAGGAAGTTGTCGAGAACGAACAGTTCACCATCGATAAAGCGCCAGTCGATGCGCTTGCGATCGATCAGGTCGTCAAACTGATCCTCGGTAAACTCCGGCCACTCCTCGCGGATCATCGCAATAGCCCGATCGCGCGACACCGAAAAATGAAACAACGTCTCGATCATGCGATACCGCTCGGCACGAACGCAAGCGGCCAACGAGGGATCAGGGCTCTGCTCCAAAAGACGGTCGCAAGCCGCAACAGCCTGCGCCAGGTACCCGGCGTCCTTGAGACGAAGGATCTCAGGTGGCAATCCAATGTCGAGATGACGGAAATCATCACAACAAACATCAACAGAGCAACCAACGGGGCCCTCGGCAACAACCTTTCCATCGGCAGGCAAAACATTAACGACAGCCATAACCACTCCCACGCAGAACGACAACCCGAGACCATTGTACCGACATAAAAAGAAAGCCCCAACAAGGGAGCCATCAACACCGCTGAACGGTAGTCAAATAAATAATTCAGCCCAGTAACCCCGTAGCGAGTTAACGAAGGAGGCCCCGTTTCCCCGGAGCTGATTCCATCGCGCGACTTCTGGCGAAGCCAGGTGAGCGCGAGGGAAACAGCGTAGGGGAAACGGGGCCTCCGGCGGGAAGTTAAACCGCTACTTACGCCTTGTTGACGGAGCCAAACTCCTCCATGAGCTCCTTGGTGCGGGCAACGATGGCCTCGCGACCAGGCTTCAGGAGCTTGCGGGGGTCATAGCCCTTGCCCTGCTGATCCTTGCCAGCCTCAACGTACTCACGCGTGGCGGCAGCGAAGACAAGCTGCAGGTCGGTGTTGACGTTGATCTTGGAGATGCCCAGGGAGATGGCCTTCTTGATCTGATCCTCGGGGATACCGGTACCACCGTGCAGAACGAGGGGCAGGTCGCCGGTCTGAGCCTTGATCTCGCTCAGACGCTCGAAGGAAAGACCGGCCCAGTCGGCGGGATACACGCCGTGGATGTTGCCGATGCCGCAGGCGAGGAAGTCGACGCCCAGGTCAGCAATCTGCTTGCACTCAGCGGGGTCAGCGAGCTCGCCGTTGGAGGTCACGCCGTCCTCGGTACCGCCGATGCCGCCGACCTCGGCCTCGATGGACATGCCCTTGGAATGGGCAAGCTCAACGAGCTCCTTGGTGCGATCGAGGTTAAGCTGGAAGGTTTCCTCGTGAGAGCCGTCATACATGATGGACGTGAAGCCGGCCTCGATGCACTTGAAGCAGTCCTCGTAAGAACCGTGATCGAGGTGAAGGGCGACGGGAACGGTAACACCCGTGGCCTCGACGGCAGCCTTGACCATGTCGGCGCAGACCTTGAAACCGCCCATCCACTTAGCGGCACCAGCGGTGCACTGAAGGATCAGCGGAGACTTGGCCTCCTCGGCGGCCTGGAGAATAGCCAGAGTCCACTCGAGGTTGTTGGTGTTGAAGGCACCGAGAGCATACTTGCCGGCCTCGGCCTTCTTGAGCATGTCTGCTGCGTTGACGAGCATAAAAGAAACCTCCTGTAAGGTTGCTCCGATAACGCATGAGATTTTACCACGGCGTACCCGAGCGTAAACGTTCGTTTGTTCACGAATATCGTCCAAACAGACTTTTTTTGACCGTTTGCCCTACGGAATCGGCCCGTTGGGGAAAATATCTTGACGTTTGGACACTTCTCGTGCTTAAGCAGCTGACTACAAAGCTACATCTGCATGAAAGGGTTCTGCATGAGCTCGCGCGCCATAGTGGTCGAATCACCATGCCCCGTTAAACAAACGGTATCGGCTGGAAGCAGCTGGGCGAGCTTGGAGAGCGAGCGCAGAATCGCCGCCTCGTCTCCACCGGCGAGATCGGTGCGGCCGTGGCTGCCCGGGAACAGGGTGTCGCCAACAAAGGCGATGCTTCCCTGCTCGGTGGCGGCGAACAAGACAATGCCACCCGGTGTGTGACCGGGCGTCTCGATCACCTGCAGGCAGATATCGCCCAATTCAATCGTATCGCCCTCAGCAAGCAATCGCGTCGGCTCGCCCGGATCGGGCGTATCGATGCCCCACATCGCTCGCTGCTCCTCGATATTCTCACGAGATACCAACACGTCCTTCGCACCTAACTCATATAGGAAACCCTTACCGACGGCGGCTCGCGCTCCGGCAACGCCACCTACGTGATCGGCATGGCCATGGGTGCAGACAACGCCTAGCACGTGCGCGTCAGGATGCTTGGCATAGATATGTTCCACAAGACGCTCACCTTCCCAGGCCGGATCGATAATCAGGCATTCGCCGCTCGAGATTACGGCGTAACTGTTGGTCTGAATGGGGCCGTTTACAAGCGCCTCAATCGAAGCCGTACCCCGAGGGGTTAAGTCCAAAGCTGCAGCGACCATGAGCATGTCCTCCTTCTACAAGCGTCGAGGCATCAAACGATGCCTCGAACGTAGCCAATATCATTACCGTTGTGCGTACGTCACGCCTATACGCGACGCTTAAGCTGAGCCCCACCCTCGCCAGGCATCAGACGGCGTGCGTCATAGACCGAGTCGACACTGCTGATGGATGCCAGCAGCGGATCCAGACCGCTCGCGTCCGAAATCTCGACCATAAAGCGCAGAGTCGCAATGCCCTCGCGGTTGGTCGAGGTAGCGGCGGAAAGGATATTTCCGCCTGCATCGCCAATGGCGATGGTGACATCCTTGAGCAGGCCCATACGATCCAAGCACTCGACCACGATCTCGACCTGGAAAAGCGTATCGGCAGCACCATCCCACTCCACGTCAATCATGCGCTCGGGGTGTTCCATGAGACCCTTGACGTTGGGGCAGTTGGCACGATGCACCGAGACGCCTCGACCGCGCGTGATAAAGCCCACGATGTCGTCGCCCGTCACCGGATTGCAGCAATGCGCCAGACGAACCAGCAGGCCGCTGTTGCTCTCGCCCTTGACGATAATGCCGTTACTTGCGCTCTTGCCATGCTTTTGCGGTTTGCGGTTGGAACCGCGGGCAGGCTGCTTGACGACCTCAGCGATGGCTTCGGCCTTGGTGAGCTGCTCCTCGGGCTTGGGATCCAAGATTTGCTCGACCTTATTGCCCACAGCGCGCGGGGCGACCTTGCCCGCGCCAACGGCTGCGAACAGGTCCTCGAGTTGCTTGAAGTTAAACTGCTCCGCCACGGCATTGAGTGCACGCGTGGATCGCGGCGTAGAGATGCCGTACCCGCGCTTGCGCAGATCCTTGGCCAGCATATCGCGACCGGCAGCAGCGTCATCGTCTTTGGTCGCAGCGGCGAAGTAACGGCGAATCTTTGACTTGGCCGAAGGCGTCTTGACGATCTTGAGCCAATCGCGCGACGGCTTGGAGCTCTTGTTAGTCAGGATCTCGACACGGTCACCCGTCTTGATTTCGTGCGTGAGCGGAGCCACCGCACCGTTGATTTTGGCGCCGACGCAGTGGTTGCCGACCTCGGTATGAACAGCGTAGGCAAAGTCGAGCGGTGTAGAGCCCGCACGAAGCGCCATGACCTCACCCTTGGGCGTAAAGACAAAAATCTCCTGGTCAAACAGATCGACCTTCAGTGAGTGCAGATATTCTTTGGCATCGGTGATCTCGTCAGAGGCTGCCCAATCGAGCGAGTGCTTGAGCCAGTTAATCTGATCGTCCAGACGCTGTGCGTCGTTGGTCTTGGAGGCAGACGATCCGCCCGATTTCTTATATAGCCAGTGGGCGGCGATGCCGTACTCGGCCTGCTCGTGCATCTCGTAGGTTCGAATCTGAATCTCGAGCGGGCGGGCCGTGGGGCCGATAACCGTCGTATGGAGCGATTGGTAGTTATTGACCTTGGGCATGGCGATATAGTCTTTAAAACGACCGGGCATGGGATGCCACAAAGTATGCACGGCACCAAGTGTGGAATAGCAATCGCGCACCGAATGGGTGATGACGCGCAGCGCCACCAGATCATAAATCTCGGAGAACTCCTTGCCCTTGCGCTTCATCTTTTGATAGATGGACCAATAGTGCTTGGAACGACCGTTGATCTGAAAACCCTCAAGGCCAATGCGGTCGAGCTCATCGGTAAGCGTCTTGATAGTCTCGGCCAGAAAGCGTTCGCGAACCTCGCGTGACTCTGCCACCATGCGGGCGATGCGCTGGTAAGCGTCGGGTTCAAGGTAGAAGAAGGACAGATCCTCGAGTTCCCACTTGATAGAGCTCATGCCCAGGCGGTCGGCCAGGGGCGCGTACACATCCATGGTCTCGCGCGCCTTAAACAGGCGGCGGTCCTCGCGAAGGGCCGCAAGCGTGCGCATATTATGCAGGCGGTCGGCGAGTTTGACGATGATGACGCGAATGTCCTTGGACATGGCGAGGAACATCTTGCGCAGCGTAAGCGCCTGCTTTTCGTCCATGTTGTCGACTTCGATGTTGGTGAGCTTGGTCACGCCGTCGACGAGCTCTGCCACGGTTTCGCCAAACAGACCCGAAACATCGGCAAGCGAGGTATCGGTATCCTCGACGGTATCGTGCAGCAATGCTGCGCACACCACATCGCAGTCCATCTTAAGGTCGGCCAAAATGATAGCCACCTCGACGGGATGGTTAATGTACATCTCACCCGAGCGCCGCTTTTGGTTGCAGTGCTTCTCGGCAGCAAAGCAGTAGGCCTGCTCCACCTTGGAGAAGTCATCCTCACTCATATATTTAAGGCACAGGCGCTCCAGCTTGTCGTAGCTGTCCGCCATAATCTCGGGCGGCAGATCATCGGCATGCGTATAGTGCTCCATCTCCGAAAAGGGCTGGAGGGCGGAATCATGGGCGGTACGGGCTGCGGCATCCATCGAGGTCCCCTTCCCTAGGCCCGCGGTACGATCGGGCGGTTAATTTTGGTAAGCATATCAGAAGCGCACGAATCGAGTGCCCAACTCCGGAAAGCCGAGAACTCCATGCGCGAGCGCAAGCCCTCCAAATAGCGGATCGACCTGCTCAACTGCACGCGCCCGGGGTTTTCGGTCATCGCGATGCGACGGGTATCGTCAAACCCCGAAACGTGACAGAAACCGAGCTCTTCGAAGATTCCCAAGCCGCTTGCCACCGAACGCTCATCGACCGGCGTGCGCGCGTCGATTGCAAGGCACATCTGCGCAATGTCGATATCGCTTGCGCAGAATGAATCGTCCCCCGTCTTGCCACGATTGGAGCGCCACATGGTCTGCAGCGCCCGATAGAGCGTGACAAGCTCATCGCGCTCGGGCGCGTAACAATCGAGCAGGCGCTCGTTAATACGAGCGTCACGAGACGAATAGAGCAGGTGAATCACGGCAGGCTGCCCATCGCGGCCGGCACGGCCACTCATCTGGTTAAACTCAATCGCGCCAAACGGCATGTGGTAGAGCACGACATGGCGGATATCGGGCAGGTTGACGCCCTCACCGAAGGCCGAGGTTGAAACGATGCAGCTCAGGCTGCCATCTCGAAACGCCTCCTCGACGCGTCGGCGATCGGAACGCGCAAGCCCGGCGTTATAGAACGCGATATGGGTCGCGCAGTCGGGCACACGTTTGCGCAACGTCTTGGCAAGCGCCACGGACTGGTCGCGTGAGTTCACGTAGATGACGGTCTTCTCCCCCGTCGCAACGATCGAAACCAGGCGATTTTCACGGCTCGCAAGATCACGATCGTCCTCGAGTTGTAGGTTCTCGCGAACGGTCTCGTCGACCACCGTGCTGGTAATCGGCAATACGCGAGCAAGCTCTGCCACAACTGGAGCCGTCGCGGTAGCCGTTGCCGCCATGACAACGGGGTCGCCCAGGGCTTTAAGAATATCGGGCATATCGAGGTATGCACTCCGGTCACCACCCTTAGCAAGACCGGCATGGTGCGCCTCATCGATAACAACGAAGCCAATACGTCCAGAACGCGCAAATCGATCGCGGTGGATAGACAAGAACTCGGGCGTCGTGAGAACGATACCGGTGCGACCCGAAGCAAGGCCGGCGAACACGTCATCGCGTACGGCCTCCACAGTCTCGCCAGTCAGCACGCCGACACCAATGCCGAGCGCGGCCATCGTCGAGGAAAGGTGATAGGCCTGATCGGCAACGAGCGAACGCAGAGGATAGACAAAAATGCTCGCACGCCCGCGAAGAACCGCCTCGCGCGCGGCATGCACATGGAAAATCAGAGACTTGCCACGCCCCGTCCCCATAACGGCCAAAACGCTCTGATGGTCGGCAAGCGCGTCGAGTGCCTCGACCTGCGCGCGATGCGGCTGGTTCGAGCCGATAAAGCTATGGATAAGCGAGCGCGTGAGCTCGGTATAAGAAAGCTGGGCGAGCGTCTCGCGTTTACGCGACTCCAGGCGCAGGCCAGAATCCGCCGGTTGCACGCCGCGGCGAAGCTCACATGCCGGATCGTCGATATTGGGCGCCGCGGTATCGCGCACCAAGACATCTTTGATCATGAGCTTGGGCTTCACACGTCCCTGCCAATGCTCGGCCACGGCCTCGAACACCAAGTCGACGGCGCTGTCGCAATTGATGAGCCTATCGATCTGCGGCACGCGGAACATGATGGCCGGCACACTCGCGGCACCATCGGTCGCCACAAAGCGCATGTGCTCGCCGGTTTTGCCCACCACGGCGCGATCGCACATCGTCACGCCCTCGGCGGCCAGAAGCGGCACCTTATTGCCCTGGCCAAACGGCTCAAGACGGGAAATTTGCTCGATGGTCTCGATATTTAGCTCGGAGAGATCAACGGTGGCGGCAACCTCGTCAGTGTCCTCAAAGTCCTCGGCGGGAAGCTCCGATAGCACGGCCGAAAGGCGACGGCGGAACTCATCGAGCTTGGATGCCTCGATGGTCACACCCACCGCACCGGCATGCCCGCCGCGACGAATCAGCAGGTCGGAGCAACGCTCGACGGCGTCGAACAGGTTGATCTTGCCCACCGAGCGGCCCGATCCGCGCGCAACGCCATCCTCGATCGAGAAGAGTAGCGCCGGCACGTGATAGCGATTGGTCAAGCGGCTCGCCACGATGCCCTTGACGCCCTCGTGCCAGCCCTCGCCGCCCACGACGATTGCGCGCCCGCCGTCATAAGTCTCCTCGACCTTCGCCATGGCATCGCGCGTAAGCTCGGCCTCGATCTCGCGGCGTTGGCGATTGATTTCCTCGAGCTCGGCGGCAAGCGCGCTCGCTTCGATGGGGTCGCGGGCAAGCAGCAGGTCGAGCGCCAGCTTGGGATCGGCCATGCGGCCGGCAGCATTCAGACGGGGGATGAGCGAAAACGACAAGCCGTCGGCCGTAATGGTAGAAAGGTCGGCCTTGGCAAGTGCGGCAAGCGCGATATAGCCGGGACGGGCCGTCGCGCGCATCTGCTGGATGCCCTCGGCGACCAGTGCGCGATTCTCGGGCGTAAGCGGCATCATGTCGGACACGGTGCCCAGCGCCGCGACCTCTATCAGCGAACGCCAATACGACGGCTTGCCCAAACGCTCGCCCAGGACCTGCACCAGCTTGAGTGCCACGCCGGCACCGGCAAGCTCGCGCGAGGGACCCTTGTCCTCGAGCTTGGGGTCGGTCAGGGGCACGCCCTGCGGCACCTGGTCGGACGGCTCGTGATGGTCCGTGACCACCAAATCGATCCCCAGGCTCTCCAGATAGGAGGCCTCTTCCTTGGCGGCAATGCCGTTATCGACGGTCACGATCAGCTGGGGGCGAGCGAGCTCGTTAACGCGGTCGAGCGCCGCACGCGACAGGCCGTAGCCCTCGTCAAAACGATGCGGAATAAACGGCGTGACGTTGGCGCCAAACGAACGCAGCGCCTCGGTCAACAGACAAGTCGACGTAATGCCGTCGACGTCAAAATCGCCAAAGACGGCGATGCGCTCGTGGCTGCGAATAGCACGCTCAACGCGGTCGACGACGACCGCCATACCCGGAATAACGAGCGGGTCCGCCCAGTCGCGATCGAGCGAAGGCGTCAAAAAAAGCTGGCCTTCCTCGATGGATGTAATGCCGTGCGCAACCATAATGCGCGCCACCAGCCCGGGTATGCCCAGGCCAGCCGAAAGCTCCTTTTCGAGCTCGGGGTTTTGCTGAGCGACCGCCCAGCGATGCGTTGTCTTAAGCGATGACATAGGCGCCCACCCCCGATAGGGGCAGGTCGCCGCGATACCTCTCACGGTTCATAGCGATGAGTCCTCTGTGTATGCCCGCTTCGGCAGGCAGATCTGTTGAACGGATTTATTATACCGTGCGGCGCGGACGCACAACGTCCAGCACGCCGTGGTTTCGATAAACGAGGGCGGTAATAGCCTCGAAATAATCGGGCGTTTCAGCCACACGGACGCATGCGAGCGTCTAGCATATCCATTCAAAACGGATTCACGAGCAAAGGGAGTCACAAGCGCATATGAAGCAATGGGTTGGACTGGGTAAGTTCCTCGCGGGGCATATGCAGATCATCGTTCCGATTTGCGTGACGCTCGGTGTGCTCTTTCCCCAGCAGATCGGCGTACTCAAGCCCATCGTCCCCACCCTGTTTGCCTTTATGACGTTCCAAGGTGCCCTCAGCAACACCTTCCATCAGGTAGCCGAAGTATTCCGCCGTCCGCTGCACCTGATTTTGGCGCTGCTGGTCTCGGCGGTGCTTATTCCCATAACAGCCTATGCCATGGGGTCGCTGTTCTTTGGCTCCAACCCCAACCTAGTCTGCGGTATCGTGCTCGAGTACAGCGTACCTGTGGCAGTCACTGCCTTTATGTGGATTAGCATGTTCGGCGGCAACGGCCCGCTCGCGCTCACCATCATCCTGACGTCCTCGGTTATCTCACCCGTTACGATTCCGCTCACGCTTAAGCTCTTGCTGGGCGCCACCGTCTCGATCGACGTGCCGGGCATGATGCAGAACATGGCCTTCATGATCGCTATCCCCGCCCTGCTCGGCATCGTGATTAACGAACTCACGCGCGGATGGGGACACGAGAAGCTCTCCCCCGCGCTCTCGCCCGCCTGCAAGTTCATGATGATGGGTGTTATCGCGTCGAACTCCACCGCCATGAGCGAGTACGTGCTGCACATGAACGCGGTGCGCTTGGAAGTCGCCCTCTTTATTTTGATCTTCGCCATCAGCGGCTTTGTCGTCGGTATTCTGGTCGCCCGCGCACTGCATCTGCCGTATAGCGAAACGACTACCATGTGCTTTACCTGCGGCATGCGCAACATCTCTTCGGGCGCCGTCATCGCCACGCAATACTTTCCGGGCGAAGTCGTATTTCCCGTCATGTGCGGAACGCTGTTTCAGCAGGTACTTGCCTCGCTTATCGGGCATCTCTTTGAGCGTCTAACCGGCGAGGAGCGCGCTGCTCAGCGCAAGCGCGTCGAGGCCGGCCGCGACGCCATGGCACGCTAGGCTGTCCGCATTACGCGGGTGTTAGTCTTGCTATACGAGCGTTTCCAGATGCGCGCGCAGGCGCTCAGCATCGATATCGAGCGTCGTCTCGGCATTGACCTGGGCCAAACGATAGCCGACAAAGTAGGGCGAAACCACCCAACGCGGCAGCGCCTTGGCAATGGTCCGACCGCCCAGGTGATAGAAGAACAAGTTGTACGACTCTGCACGGCCACCGTGGTGCTCGTTTAGGATATAACGCAGAGCTACCTGGATCGCATCGGCGAAGAGATCCGCCTCGGCTTGGTCCCGCGTGTCATCGCTGGCGGCGATTCCCCGCGGAGCTGAAACGTTGACCTCAAAGAACCCCATAATCGGTTCGGTTGAGATGTTGACCGCAATTCTCCCCTGTTGCCAGACATTGATGCCTTCGAAATTGGCGGAAGTCAGCGAAGCATAGCCATCTTCCTGCTCCAAACCCACAATCTGCATGTGCGGATGAACGAGACTACCGCCCGAGAGCGGACCCTTGTTCTTGTACATGAGCACGCTTCGATACTGCCGTGAATCGATCATCTGCTGCCAGCAACCCAGGGCAAACCGCATCACATGATGCAGCTCGTCCGGCGCATAGGTCACCAGATCTGCGTCGTGGTCGGCCGACTCGATCAGCACGGTTTGACGGGTGGCGCGCAGGGTCTTGAACTTATTCTCGAGCCAGATACAGTCACCGTCGCGCCGGATGATATTGGCGAGTTCCTCGGTATCGCAAAAGGGGCACGCGGTGCCAGGGCGCCGGTTGTCGTCGGGCTTCCCGCTCGCCTGCTGAACGTCAAATACCAGGGGCACGGGTTATACCTCCAGCGGCACGATCTTGGTGCCATGGAGCTCGGAGACGCCCAGTGCCGCAGCCACGGTATCGCGGTTGGCCGTGGAAATGCCGCCGCCGGGAAGGATGGTCAGGCGATCGTTCGCGTAGTCGATAAGGTGCGACAGATGCTCCAGGTTGTCCTCAATCGGCGTGCCGGCGGCACCGCCATGCGTCAGGATGCGCGTTATGCCGCAGTCGGCGAGCGTGTCAATCGCGTCGAGCTGAGCCTCGGGCGAGAGCTGGTCAAACGCCATGTGAAAGGTGATGTCAATGGGCTCGCGCTTGCACTCCTCGGTCGCGCAGCCCGCAGCCATCACAAGGGCGCCCAACGCAAGTTCATCGAGCGCCCATCCGCCGGCACAAGGCTTGCAGCAGCCAAAGACCAAGCCATCGACGCCGGCACTTACGGCAAGGCCCAAGTCCATCTCCATCATGCGCAGCTCGTCCTGGTTGTAGTGAAAGTCGCCGCCACGCGGACGGATCATGCACATCACCCGTGCATCGTGCTCGCGAGCATAGCTGGTCGTAGCGCTGATAACGCCGGCCGAGGGCGTGGTGCCTCCAACCGCAAGGTTGTCGCACAGCTCAATGCGTCCCGCACCGGCCGCAATGGCCGCCGGCACCCGCTCAAAGTTCTCGGCACAAAACTCGTACAGCATAGATAGACCCCCAGATGACACTTCTATTTCCACACGGCATTGTCGCACTTTAAATACCAAGCCAACGGATCATTTCAAAAGGGGCGCTGACCGAGTTGGTCAGCGCCCCTATTACTGGATGGATTAACCACCAAGATAAGCTTTGCGGACGTTGTCGTCGTGCAGCAGCTCTTGGCCGGTGCCGGTCATGGTGATCTTGCCGGTCTCGAGCACGTAGCCGCGTGTGGCGATGGAAAGCGCCATCTGCGCGTTCTGCTCGACCAGGAGCACCGTGGTGCCGGCCTTGTGCAAATCCTCGACAATCTGGAAGATCTGCTCGATCAGGATCGGCGCCAGACCCATGGAGGGTTCGTCGAGCATGAGCAGCTTGGGGTTACTCATAAGGGCACGACCCATAACGAGCATCTGCTGCTCGCCGCCCGAAAGGGTGCCGGCCACCTGGCGACGGCGTTCCTTCAGGCGCGGGAACTGCTCGTAAACACGTTCGAGGCCCGGGGCAACCGTGGACTTGGGCTGTGTATAGGCACCCATCTCCAGGTTCTCCTCGACCGTCATCTGCAAAAAGGCACGACGCCCCTCGGGTACCTGAGACAGGCCCTTGCCAACCAGCTTGTCGGCGGGCGTATGGATAATGTCCTCGCCCATAAACTTGATGGAGCCGGTCTTGGAGCGCAGCAGGCCCGAGACAGTCTTGAGCGTCGTGGACTTGCCGGCGCCGTTCGCGCCAATCAGGGCAACGATCTCGCCCTCGTTAACGTTAAAGGAGATGTCCTTAATGGCGTGGATGGCGCCGTACCAGACGTTGATGTTGTAGACGGAAAGCATCGGCTCTGCCATTTAGTTCTCCCCCTTATCCTGCTTGCCCAGATAAGCCTCAATAACGGCTTCGTTGTTCTGGATTTCCTCGGCCGTGCCCTTGGCGATGACCTTGCCAAAGTTAAGCACGCAGATACCCTCGCAAATATTCATGACGAGCGACATGTCGTGCTCGATGAGCATGATGGCAATGCCAAAGGTGTCGCGAATCTTGACGATGTTCGCCATGAGCTCCGCAGTCTCGGACGGGTTCATGCCGGCGGCAGGCTCGTCGAGCAGTAGTAGCTTGGGATTGGTGGCAAGCGCGCGGACGATCTCCAAACGACGCTGAGCGCCGTAAGGTAGCGAGCCGGCCTGCTCGTTTGCCAGATGTTCCATATCAAAGATAGACAGAAGCTCCATGGCGCGCTCATGGGCGGCCTTCTCGTGCTTCCAATACGTCGGCAGGCGCAGCACGCCCTCAAAGCCGGAGTAGCGCTCCTGGTTGTGCAGGCCGACCTTTACGTTGTCCTCCACCGTCATGGTGTTGAACAGGCGGATGTTTTGGAAGGTACGAGCGATACCCATGCGGTTGACCTGGTAGACGGACTTGCCCGAGGTGTCCTCACCGTCGAGCAGGATGGTGCCGTGCGTGGGCTGGTACACCTTGGTGAGCAGGTTGAAGACCGTGGTCTTGCCGGCGCCGTTGGGGCCGATGAGACCGGCGATCTCGGTCTTACCGATGGTCAGGCTAAAGTCGTCGACCGCCTTAAGGCCGCCGAACTCAATGCCCAGGTGGATGCACTCGAGCGCCGGGCGCTCGCCCAGGTCGCGGTCGGGAACGATGGCGCCAGAAGGATACGGGACCATCTTGCCCTTGTTGAACTCAAACTTACTGGGCATCGGTTGCCACCTCCTTCTTGGAAGCAAAGCGGTCCTTAATGCGCGCGAAGAACGCCTTGAGCTGCGGGTTGTTAGTAAAGACCATGACCAGAATCAACACGATGGCGTAGATGAGCATGCGGTAGTCCGAGAACTGACGGAGCAGCTCGGGGAGCACCGTGAGCAGCGCCGCCGCGATGACGGAACCGCGCATGTTGCCCAGACCGCCCAGGACCACGAACACCAGAATGAGAATCGACGTGTTGAAGTCGAACTTAGTGGCGGAGAGCTGCGAGAAGTTACCGCCGAAGAGGGCTCCGGCAGCACCGGCGAGAGCGGCGGAAACCACGAAGGCGATCATGCGGTACTGGGTGACGGAGATACCCACGGACTCGGCAGCGATCTTGTTATCGCGCACGGCCATGATGGCACGACCGGTGCGGCTGCGGACCAAGTTGAGCACAATCACGAGCGCAACCATAACCAGGATGGCGCCAGCAAGGAACGTCGAGTAGGTCGAAACACCAGATGCGCCCTGGGCACCCTTGATGATAGCGGTGCCGTCTTCGAGCAGGTGCAGGTCGTCGATCGTGGAATTGCCCGTGATGTTAAAGATCACGTGCAGGCCGCGGGAATCGACGCCCACAATGAGGCAGGTAACGATCTCTTTGATAATCTCGCCAAAGGCCAAGGTTACGATGGCCAGGTAGTCACCGCTCAGGCGAAGAACCGGAATACCGATCAGGAAGCCCAGAATGGCAGCGGCGATAGCGCCGACCACAATGCTGATGATCAGACGCACCGGGTCAGACGGAACGGCGCTCTCCAGCGCGACGGCGGTGACGATTCCCGTATAGGCGCCGACGCTCATAAAACCCGCGTGGCCCAGCGACAAGTCACCCGCGATGCCGACGACGAGGTTGAGCGAGATGGCCATGACGATATAGGCCGTGATGGGAACCAGCTGACCGACAATCATGCGCGGAATCATGTGGTTAGACTGCATAAAGAACACGATGGCGAACGCCACAACGCACATGGCGTACGTGACAAAGTCGTGACGCGTCTGCTTGTCTGTAAGAAACTTCATAACGCTCACCTACACCTTCTCGGGTACGTACTTGCCCAAGAGGCCGGCAGGCTTGACGAGCAGGACGATGATCAAAACGCCAAAGACGATGGAGTTGGCAAGGCTCGTGGAAATGTAAGCCTGCGCCATCGCCTCGATGATGCCGATGAGAATGCCGCCGACAAAGGCACCGGGGATGGAGCCGATGCCGCCGAAAACGGCAGCGTCGAAGGCCTTGATGCCAGGCATGGCGCCCGTGGTGGGCTGCAGAACCGGCGAGTAGGAGCACAGGAGCACACCGGCGATGGCGGCAAGGGCGGAGCCGATGGCGAACGTCATCGAGATGGTGCGGTTGACGTTGATGCCCATGAGCTGAGCGGCGGCCTTGTCCTCGGACACGGCGCGCATGGCCTTGCCCATCTTGGTCTTACCTGTAAAGATCATCAGACCGGCCATGATAACCAGGCAGGCGACGATGGTGACGAGCGAGACGGCACTTACGTTGAACTTGGCCAAGAACTCCGGCACCGGGAAGGTGACGAGCGAAGTGAAGTTCTTGGGCGTGGCGCCCCACAGAAGCTGCGCGGCATTCTGCAGGAAGTAGGACACACCGATGGCCGTGATCAGAACGGCCAGCGGGCCTGCTTGGCGCAGCGGCCTATAGGCCAGACCCTCAATGAGAACACCGAGAACCGTGCAGACCACACAAGAGAGAACTACAGATGCCCAGCCCGGGAGGCCGAGATACGACGTGGCGCAGAACGAGACATAGGCACCGACCATGATGACATCGCCGTGAGCGAAGTTGAGCATCTTGGCGATACCGTAGACCATGGTGTAGCCCAACGCGATGATGGCGTAGACGCTGCCCATGGACAGGCCGTTGACCAGGTATTGGATAAAGACCGTCATGTTCCACATCCCCCTTTCGAATAGGTTTCCAGTTGATGTATGAAACAGGGACGTTACGTTGTCCCCAGATACCAAGCAAGCAGGGAAGGCGAAAACCTCCCCTGCTTGGGATCAAAACCGCTCTATGTAAGGCGGCCTATTAGGCCAGTACGTACTTGCCGTCGGTGATGACATACGCCGTAGGATCCTTCTGGACCTGGCCCTTGTCGTTCCAGGAGAGCTTGCCGGTCAGACCGTCAACGGTAATCTTGAGCATAGCCTTGGGCAGTTTCTCGGCGACCTCGGTCGGGTCGGCGTCGACACCAAGACCGGCCTCCTTGAGGGCCTCGGCCACCGCGTGCACGCCGTCGTATGCATCGGCGGCAAACTGGTCGGGGGTATCGCCGTACTTATCCTTGTAAGCGTTGACGAAGTCGGCGTTCTTCTCGTCGTCGGCGGAGAACGGGGTCATGAGCAGCAGACCCTCGGCAAGAGAGGTGTCGAAGCCCTCGACGCCCAGGATACCGTCCATGCCGTCGCAGCCCATCATCTTGACGTCGTAGCCCATGTCCTTGGCGTTCTTGAGCAGGACGGACGCCGGCGTGTAGTAGATCGGCGCAAAGATCATGGTGGCGCCGGCCTGCTTGGCCTTGGTCAGCTGGTTGGTAAAGCTCGTAGCGGAGTCGTCCTTAAAGGTCTCCTCGTCAACAATCTCGAGCTTAGACTCAGCGGCCTGAGCCTTAAAGGAATCTGCAATGCCCGAAGAATAAGCGTCGCCGGAGTTATAGAACAGCACGAACTTCTCGTCCGCATACTTCTCTGCCAGGAACTTGGCAGCGTTGACGCCCTGGTTGGGGTCGGTAAAGCAAACCTGGAAGACGCAATCCTTTCCGTCGGTGACGTCCTCGGAGGACGCGGACGGGGTGATCATGAATGTCTTGGGGTCGTTGCTGCACTCTGCGGCAACGGCAACCGACGCACCCGTGGTGGTCGGGCCGACGAGGGCCTGCATGCCCCAGTCGAGCAGGTTATTAAAGGCGTTGACGGCCTTCTCGCCGTCGGCCTGGTCGTCCTCGGCCTTGCTGGCAAGCGGCAGCTCCTTGGTGGAGAAGTCCTTGCAGCCAAGCTCGACGCCCTGGGTAACGGACTTGCCGTAAGACGCGGCGGCACCGGTCAGCGGGCCAATGGTGCCGATCTTAAACGAAGCGTCACTCGAAGCGGAACCGCTGTCGCCGCCGTTGGAGGAGCAGCCAGCTAGAATGGACATCGCCCCCAGACCTGCTGCGCTCGCGATAACGCTCCTGCGATTCATAACAGGGTTCAATGACTTACCGGTGAGGCTCGACATGCGGCTCTCCTCTCAAATCTCGTCGGGTTTCGGTTACCCGACAGGCCATCCTCCGCCGTCTTCGGCGTTCGCAAAATAGTAGACGCTTTAGTTGAGAAAAGTGGCGATTATTTCAACTTTTCTTTTGCCTTGTCCATTTATCCATAATTATGCGTATTTCTGTCGGTTTATACAGTTTAGCGACTTTATTGTGTGAAAGTAATGTTTCCGTTCTGTTACAAGCTTTCCTGCCCTGAATAACATGGCCCCACCGGTCTCGTTATATGCACTTAGGCGTCGATGTACTTGCCGTCCTGAATCACATAGGCCGTAGCGGGCTTCTCGACTTGGCCCTCGTCGTTCCACGTGAGCTCGCCTGTCAGGCCCTCAATCTTGATCTTGCGCATAGCCTTGGCAAGGTCGCCGGCAATGTCGGCGCCGTCGACCGTAATGTCGATGTCCGCCTCATCGATTGCCTCGACAATCGCGTGGATGCAGTCATAAGCATCGGCGGCAAACTGGTTGGGCGTCTCGTTGTAGGCGTCCTTATATGCCTTGACGAAGTCGGCGTTCTTCTCATCGTCGGCAGAGAACGGGGTCATGAGCAGCACGCCCTCGGCAAGAGAGGTGTCGAAGCCCTCAACGGAGAGCAGGCCGTCCATGCCGTCGGTGCCCATGAGGGTCATTTCGTAGCCCATGTCCTTGGCGTTCTTGAGCAGGACGGACGCCGGCGTGTAATAGATCGGGGCAAAGATAAGCGTGGCGCCGGCCTCCTTGGCCTTGGTGAGCTGGTTGGTAAAGCTCGTGGAAGAGTCGTCCTTAAAGGTCTCGGTATCGACGATATCGAGCTTGGACGCCTTGGCCTGCTCGGCAAAAGCGTCGGCAACGCCCGAGCTATACGTATCGCCGGAGTTGTAGAACAGGGCGATCTTGGCGTCTGCATACTTCTCGGCCAAGAACTTCGCGGCGCTGGCGCCCATGGTGGGATCGGTGAAGCAAACCTGAAAGACCGTGGTCTTATCCTTGGTGACGTCGAGCGACGAGGCCGAAGGCGTGACCATGAGCATATCGTCGGCGATCTCGCCCGAGACGGCGACGGCGGCACCAGTCGTGACGGGGCCGACGAGCGCCTGCATGCCCCAGTCGCACAAGGTATTGAAGGCGTTGATGGCCTTCTCGCCGTCGGCGACGTCATCCTCGGACTTAAGCGAGAGTTTGAGATCCTTGGTCGAGAAATCCTTGGCGGCGAGCTTGGCACCTTTCTCGGCCGAAACGCCATAGGTTGCCGCGGCGCCGGTCAGAGGGCCGATGACACCGATCTTGAAGGTCTTACCGTCATCGGCGGAGCCGCCGTCCGAGCCACCCGACGAGCAACCAGCGAGTGCGGCAGCGCTGCCGAGCGCCGCGGCGCCGGCGAGAAAGTTCCTACGGCTGAGCGTGCTGTTGATGTTGAACATGGTGTCCCCCTTTTTTCGCTGGCCGCGGTGCGGCCGTCTTGCGGTACGGGGCAAACCTTATGGCGCAAACGTTGACAGTTTGTTACGGAGTTCCGTTTGTAGCGAGCATGTTTCCAATGTTTCCGCAGCGTTTCGGGGGTGCCGTTTTGTGCGACTCCTGTTGCCTGGCGAGCACGCGCTCTAGGTTCACGCTAGAATGCACTCAACATTACTTGATTAATCAATCTATAAGATGCACGAAGGAGCTATCTATGAGCGAACCCCTGCGCACCGTGAACGTCGGTCTGATCGGTCTGGGAACCGTCGGCGGCGGCGTGGCCCGTCTGATCAAGAGCCACCACGATGAGTACCTGGCCGCCTACGGCATCGACCTTAAGCTGACCCGCGCCTGCGCGCTTGCCTGGGAGCAGGCCGAGGCAGCCGGTATTGAGCGCGAGGCCTTTACGAGTGACTGGCATGACGTCGTTACCGACCCCGCCGTCGATATCGTCGTCGAGCTGATCGGCGGCGAGCATCCCGCGACCGAGATCTTCACCACGGCCTTTGAGCACGGCAAGCACGTCGTCTCTGCCAACAAGGCCCTGTTGGGCCGCCACGTCGAGACGCTTGCCGAGAAGGCGCGCGCGTGCGGTGTGCAGATTAAGTGCGAGGCCAGCTGCGGCGGCGGCATCCCCATCGTGAGCACGCTCGAGCACGACCTGGTGGGCAACAAGATCCTGACCATCGCCGGCATCCTCAACGGCACCACCAACTACATCCTGTCGCGCATGGACGCCGAGGGCGCCGATTACGCCGACGTGCTTGCCGACGCGCAGGCCAAGGGCTATGCCGAGGCCGACCCGTCCGCCGACGTCGACGGCTTCGACGCCGCCAGCAAGACGGCGATTCTCGCCTCCATCGGCTTTGGCACCCGCGTGACCACCGATGATGTGTACCAGCAGGGTATCCGTACCATCGGCGCCGAGGACATCGCCCAGGCCCGCGAGCTCGGCTACACCATTAAGCTGCTCGGCATCGCCCGCAACACCGACGCCGGCGTCGACGTCCGCGTGCATCCCACGCTGATCCCCGCCGACCACATGCTTGCCAAGGTCAACGGCGCCATGAACGCTGTCTACGTGGTAGGCGACGCAGTGGGCGAGACCATGTTCTACGGTGCCGGCGCAGGCTCCTTCCCCACCGCGAGCGCCGTCGTGGGCGACATCCTGTCGCTCTCCGAGCAGATCAGCCGCGGCGTGGCTCCGCTGCCCGAGATTGAACCCTATGGCCACAACCTCGCCTTTAAGCCCATGGACGAGCTCCAGACCAAGTACTATGTGCGCCTGAAGGTCGCCGACCGCGTGGGTGCCCTGTCCGAGACGGTCGATATCTTTGCCAAGCACAACATCTCGATCTCGCTCATCAACCAGGTCGAGGACGGCAAGTCGAGCGTCAGCGATGCCTGCTCGGTCATCTTCCTGACGCACCGCGCGCTCGAGAAGGACGTCCAGGCTGCCGCCGCCGAGCTTGCCAGCGTCGACTGCGTGGCCGAGGTCGCCAACGTCCTGCGCATCGAGAACGTCGAGGCCTGGACCGAAGGCGTCATGGCCAACTAACCCAACGCTCGCCTAGCAATACGAGCTTTGAGGGCTCCCGTCCGATGTGGGACGGGAGCCCTTTTGCCTCCTGCCCTAAGCACAACGGCAGAGCACATTTGCGCGAGCCGCTCATCGGTAACGCGCGCTACCGTTCACCGATATGCAAACGCGGTCGATTCCGGCTACCGCTACGCTGTGCTGAGAGTGTCCGCCCGCGATGAGAGGAAGCACTATGTTGCTCGAGGGCAAGAAAGCAATCGTCACCGGAGGCACGCGCGGTATCGGCTATGCCATCGCCTGCCGTTTTATCGAGGAGGGTGCCGCCGTCACCGTCTTTGGCTCGCGCCAGGAGACTGCCGACGCGGCCGTTGAGAAGCTGGCGGCCGCCTATCCCGACGCCAAGGTCTGGGGCCGCTCCTGCGACCTCACCTCACTCGAGGCCGTGACCGAGGCTTTTACCCAGGCTGCAACCGACATGGGCGGCTTGGACACGGTCGTCAACAACGCCGGCATCTCCCAGCGCTCGCCGCTTTTGGACTACACGGCCGAGGAGTTCGCCAAAGTCATGGACCTCAACGTCGTCGCCGTCTTTAACGGTCACCAGGCGGCCGCCAAGATTATGACCGAGGCCGGCCACGGCGGCACCATCACCACCACGAGCTCGATGGTCGCCAAGTACGGTCAGCCCTCCGGCGTCGGTTACCCCACGTCCAAGTTTGCCGTCAACGGCATGGTCCAGTCGCTCTCGCGCGAGCTCGCCCCCATGGGCATTCGCGTCAATGCCGTCGCACCCGGCGTAACCAAAACCGATATGGTCGCCAACCTGCCCGAAGAGGTCATCAAGCCCATCATCGCCACCATTCCGCTGGGTCGCATGGGCGAGCCCGAGGATGTCGCCAACGCCTTTGTTTTCCTGGCGAGCGACATGTCCTCCTACGTCACGGGCGCCGTGCTCCCCGTCGACGGAGCCGCCCGCTCCTAAAGGTCGCAAGCCACGACTTCGAACCTCAACGAGGCCCAACGCAAAAGGCGCGCTGCCTGCATCAACCGCAGGCAGCGCGCCTTCTTCTGTTTGTAAGGGAAACAGCGTCCCGGTATTTCAGCTCAGAACGGGACACAGCTTCCCTCAGGGCCATGTTTCGGAAAATGCGCCCCGTTTTGAACGCCAATTCTGGGACGCGCTTTCCGCAAGGCCTTTGATTCGGAAAGCGCATCCCATTTTGAACCTTCAGACTGGGACGCGCTTTCCGGCAGGAGTCCAAAGCGGAAACCGCATCCCACTCCGGGCGTCCATTCTGGGATGTGACTTCCCGATGGGGGCCGATGCGGAAACTGCGTCCCGTTTCGGGTCTTTAAAGCGGGACGCGGCTTCCCCTAGGGAAGCATCTCGTTATTTGCCGTCGTCGTCCTGGGCTTCATCGCGCGCGTAGAGCTCCAGCATGCGGCGGCGGTATTCGCGCACGGCGAGCTTGGCGCGCTCTAGGCGGCGGCGCTCACGCGGAGTCAGCTTGGACGGGTCGATCTCGTCGCCATAGGTCTTCTCAGCCAGCAAATGAGCGGCGTCCACGATGCGGGCATCGATGTGGCCGCTCGCTGCCTCGATCGAGAGGCGGTCAGCAATGGAATCAAGGGTAGGTATGCCGTCGAGCGAACGCCCATGGCCATGCGAGGTCAGCAATTCGTGCTCGCGCGCGAGCAAGCTCGCTAGGTCGTGGTGAGCGCGCAGGATATCGAGTGCGTCGGCAGGGTGCTCGGCGACCTCTGCCACGGCAGTGGCCGGCGCGGCATCGACCACGCGATAGAAGAGCTGCGCGAGCAGCGGCATCAAGAACACCGTGATGGCACCGGCGGCTACCATAACCGAGGCGACGTCTTGCGACAGAGCGCCTGCGTTGACGGCCACACTCGTCACGGCAACGATGATCGGCAGGGCCGTGGTGCAGTACAGAGCCACGGTAATGCGGCCATACGCCGAAACGTCACGTGTCGCGGGACAAATGCTCATAGAGACAAGGATCGGCACGGCGCGAATGATCAGCAACGCCGCGATAAAGCCCACGAGCAGACCCGGGCGCGACGCCACGGCCGTCAGGTCAATCTTTGCGCCCGACACGGTAAAGAACACCGGAATCAAAAAGCCATAGGCCAGGCCATCGAGCTTGGTCTCGAGCGTATGGTTGCCCTCGGGGATGATATAGCGCAGGACAAAGCCGGCGGCAAAAGAGCCCAACACGATGTCGAGGTCAAAGATGGCGGAAAATGCCACGAGTGTGACCAGGATGAGCACCGTCAGGCGCACGAACGTCTGCGACGTCGTGTCGGCCCGTTCCTCGACAAACGCAAAGAAGTGGCTGCCGACGCGCTTGGAGCGGCTCGGAACCACGGCCAACAGCACACAGACCAGTGCAAACAAGCCAAGGATCACGAGCGTCTGGATACCTGTACGAGCGGAGAGCAGCACCGACATGGCGAGCACGGGACCGAGCTCTCCCCACGTGCCATAGGCAAGGATGGAGTCGCCCACGCGCGTGCCGGTCAGCGAACGCTCACGCATGATGGGCACGAGCGTGCCGAGCGCCGTCGAAGTGAGCGCCAGCGTCACGGCGATACCGTCGAAATGGCTGACCGAGAACCACGGGGTAAAGCGCACGGCAAGCCAGGCGATGCCAAACGTGACGACCCACGTCGCCATACCGTAGCGTCCCTCGACGCCCGTGATGTTCTTGGGGTCGATCTCAAAGCCGGCAAGCAGAAACAAAAAGGCCAGACCGAGCTCGGACACAAGCGATACCTCGGCATCTACATGGATGACGCCGAGCATGTGAGGTCCCAGCACCGCGCCGAACACGAGCAAAAAAACCGTCTCGGGAACGGGCTTTCCGGGAATCGCCGATGCGATAAAGGGGCTTGCGAAGGCCACAAGCGCGATGATGGCGAGCGAAACGAATGCCATGTGATGCCTTTCTCTTGTTTGCGCTTCACTGTAGCACCCTCGCCGTCCTCAATACGCCATGAGCTGTCGTATCATAGTGACGTTTACAAACATGTGGCTCAAGGCGACCGCGAGGCTTGTCCCGCAAACCGACCGCTGCCGCATACCGCACCGTACGCCCAACCGATCAGGAAGGCAGGAACCAATGGTCTCTCGTATTTACGTGGAGAAGAAACCCGGGTTCGACGTCGAGGCTCAGCAGCTCAAGGGCGAGCTGACCGAAATTCTCGGCATCAAGGGCATCGAGGCCCTGAGGATCATCAACCGCTACGACGTCGAGGGCATCGACGAGGAGCTTTTCCGCTCCTGCGTGCCGACCGTCTTTAGCGAGCCCCAGGTCGATGTGACCTACGACGAACTCCCCGCAAGCGATGGCGCCGTCTTTGCCGTCGAATTCCTGCCTGGCCAGTTTGACCAGCGCGCCGACTCCGCCAGCGAGTGCGTGCAGCTCATCAGCCAGGGCGAGCGCCCCGCCGTGCGCTCCGCCAAGGTCTATATGATCTCGGGCGCTCTGGACGAAGCCGCCATCGAGGCGATCAAGCACTACGTGGTGAATCCCGTCGAGGCCCGCATCGCCTCGCTCGACCTACCCGAGACGCTGTACATGGAGACCCCCGAGCCCCAGCCCGTCGAGGTGCTCGACGGCTTCCGCGAACTCGACGAGGCCGGCCTTGCCGCCTTTATCTCCGAGCGCGGCCTTGCCATGGACGAGGCGGACATCGCCTTCTGCCAGCAGTACTTCCGCGATGAGGACCGCGACCCCACCATCACCGAGATCCGCGTGATCGACACCTATTGGTCCGACCACTGCCGCCACACCACCTTCGGTACCGTCCTGGACGACGTGACAATCGATGACGCCGTGGTACAGCAAGCCTTCGACCGCTATATGGAGATGCGCCACGAGCTCGGTCGCGACGCCAAGCCCGTCTGCCTTATGGACATGGGCACCATCGGTGCCAAGTACCTTAAGAAGACCGGCGTCATGACCGATGTCGACGAGTCCGAGGAGATCAACGCCTGCACCGTCAAGGTGAAGGTCGATGTCGACGGCGAGGAACAGGACTGGCTGTTCCTGTTTAAGAACGAGACCCACAACCACCCGACCGAGATCGAGCCCTTCGGCGGTGCCGCCACCTGCGTGGGCGGCGCCATCCGCGACCCGCTCTCTGGCCGCAGCTATGTGTACCAGGCCATGCGCGTCACCGGCGCCGGCGACCCCACCGTCCCGGTCTCCGAGACGCTCGAGGGCAAGCTGCCGCAGCGCAAGCTCGTGACCACCGCTGCCGCCGGCTACTCCAGCTACGGCAACCAGATCGGCCTTGCCACCGGTCAGGTCAACGAACTCTATCACCCCGGCTACGTGGCCAAGCGCATGGAGGTCGGCGCCGTCGTGGGCGCCACCCCGGCAAACCACGTGCGTCGCGAGTGCCCCGCCCCCACCGACAAGATTATCCTGCTGGGTGGCCGCACCGGCCGTGACGGCATCGGCGGCGCCACCGGCTCCTCCAAGACCCAGAACACCGATTCCATCGAAACCTCGGGTGCCGAGGTCCAGAAGGGCAACGCCCCGGTCGAGCGCAAGCTGCAGCGTCTGTTCCGCCGCGGCGACGCCTGCCGCCTGATCAAGCGCTGCAACGACTTTGGCGCCGGCGGCGTCTCGGTCGCCGTGGGCGAGCTTGCCGACGGCCTGTATGTCGACCTGGACACCGTGACCAAGAAGTACGACGGCCTGGACGGAACCGAGCTCGCTATCTCCGAGTCCCAGGAGCGCATGGCCTGCGCCGTCGCCGACGGTGACGTCGAGGAGTTCATGGGTTATGCCGCCGAGGAGAACCTGGAGGCGACCGTCATCGCCGAGGTTACCGCCGAGCCGCGCATGCGTATGGCCTGGAACGGCGTCGCCATCGTCGATCTGTCCCGCGAGTTCCTCAACTCCAACGGCGCACCCAAGCACCAGGTCGCCCACGTGTGTGCCCGCAGCGTGTGGCAACCCAGCTGGGCCGGCACCACGCTTGCCGAGCGCATGACCTCGCTTGTCACCGATCTCAACGTCGCCTCCAACAAGGGCCTTTCCGAGCGCTTCGACTCCACCATCGGTGCCGCTACCGTGCTCATGCCCTTTGGCGGCAAGACGCAGCTCACCCCGAGCTCTGCCATGGTCGCCAAGTTCCCCGTGGACGGCGAGACCACCACGGCGAGCGCTATGGCATGGGGCTTCAACCCCTACCTGATGGAGGCCGACCAGTTTGCAGGCGCCTACCTGTCCGTGGTCGAGTCCATCGCCAAGCTCGTTGCCGCCGGCTTTGAGCACAAGCGCGCCTACCTCTCCTTCCAGGAGTACTTTGAGCGCCTGCGCACCGAGCCCGAACGTTGGGGCAAGCCCATGGCAGCCGTCCTGGGCGCCCTTATGGCCCAGGTCGACCTGGGTGCCGGCGCCATCGGCGGCAAGGATTCCATGAGCGGCTCGTTTGAGGACGAGGCCGGCGAGCTCAACGTTCCGCCGACCCTGATCAGCTTCGCTGTCGCCGTGGGCCGTGCCGCCCGCGCCGTCTCCCCCGAGTTTAAGGGCCTCACGCACCGCGTCGTTCGCATTGCCCCCGCCACCTATGGCGAGGACTACCGCCCCGATGCCCAGCAGCTGCTCGCCGCGTTTGACGCCGTCGAGGCGCTCACCGCTACCGGCGACGCCCTGGCCGTCTCCACGCCCGGCTACGGCTGCGGCGCCGAGAGCCTCTTTAAGATGTGCGTCGGCAACCAGATCGGTATCGAGCTTGCCGAAGATGTGGACGTGGAGAGCCTCTTCACCCCGCTCTACGGCAGCTTTATCGTCGAGCTCGCCGAGGACGCCGAGCTGCCCGAGGTCGCCGACGGCGTTGTCGTCGAGCCCCTGGGTACCACCGTCGAGGGCTATGTCATCGACACCGGCTCCGAAGTCATCGAGCTCGCCGAGCTCCAGGAGGCCTGGGAGAGCGGTATCGAGGGCGTCTTCGCCTACCGCAGCGCCGGCGAGACCCCCGAGGTCGAGGCCATCGACTTCCGCGCTAAGGATATCCACGTGTACGGCGGCGCCAAGATCGCCCGCCCGCGCGTGATCATCCCTGTGTTCCCCGGCAACAACTGCGAGTACGATAGCGCCCGCGCCTTCCGCGCCGCCGGCGCCGAGGCCGACACCTTCGTGATCAACAACCTCACGCCCGAGGCCGTCGCCGAGAGCACCCACGAGCTCGCCCGCCGCATCCGTGCAAGCCAGATCGTCATGATTCCCGGCGGCTTCTCGGGCGGCGACGAGCCCGACGGCTCCGCCAAGTTCATCACGGCGTTCTTCCGCGCTCCCGAGGTCACCGAGGCAGTCCGCGACCTGCTCAAGACCCGCGACGGCCTGATGCTGGGCATCTGCAACGGCTTCCAGGCCCTGATCAAGCTCGGCCTGGTGCCCTACGGCGACATCGTCGACGCCACGCCCGATGCGCCCACGCTGACGTTCAACACCATCGGTCGCCATCAGAGCCGTCTGGTGCGCACCCGCATCTCGTCCAACCTGTCCCCGTGGCTGTCGCAGTGCAGTCTGGACGACCCCTACACCGTCGCCATCAGCCACGGCGAGGGCCGCTTTGTCGCCAACGATGAAGTGCTCGCCCAGCTGATCTCCAACGGCCAGGTCGCCACGCAGTACGTGGGCGAGGATGGCAAGCCCAGCATGGATCTCTCCGTCAACCCCAACGGCTCCGCGCTCGCCATCGAGGGCATCACGAGCTCCGACGGCCGCGTCCTGGGCAAGATGGGCCATGCCGAGCGTCGCGGCGACAACCTGTACCGCAACGTGCCCGAGCATGTCCCCGGCGATAAGTTCATGCCGATCTTTGAGAGCGGCGTAGCCTACTTCGCTTAAATACGTTCCCATCGGGTACAATCCCCTCGGGTAACAACACCCGCCACCGGCACACCCGGTGGCGGGTTCTTTTTTACTTCGCGCATACAGGAAGGACATCATGGAAAGCCGCAAGCCGTATCTCGCCACCCTGCCCGGACTCATCCTGGGCTGCCTCGTCTGCTGCGCACTCTGGGGGTCGGCTTTCCCCTGCATCAAGATCGGCTATGAGCTCTTTGGCATCCCTGCGCACGATAGCGCCTCGCAGCTGCTCTTTGCGGGCTTGCGCTTCACGCTTGCCGGCGCCCTGGTTATCGTTGGGATGAGCGCGGCCCAGCGCTGCCCACTCGTTCCACAGGCTCGCGACATTAAGCCCATCTGCATCCTGTCGCTCTTCCAGACTATCGGGCAGTACTTCTTTTTCTACCTGGGACTCTCGCGCGCCAGCGCCATGTCGAGTTCCATCATCGAGGCCAGCGCCAACTTCCTCGCCATCCTCTTTGCCGCCCTGGCGTTTCGCACCGAAAAGCTCGATGCGACCAAGGTGCTCGGCTGCGTACTGGGCTTTGCCGGCGTCGCATTCGTCAACCTTTCGGGTGCGGACGGCACCTTTGGCTTTACACTCGACGGCGAGGGATTTATCTTGGCTTCCACTATTGCGGGCGCCCTGTCGACCTGCCTCATTGGCATCTTCTCGCGCGAGCATGACGGCGTCTTGCTCGCCGGCTGGCAGTTTTTGGTCGGCGGTTTGGTCCTTACCGCCATCGGGTTTTTGATGGGCGGCGCGCTATTCCCCACCGAAATCGCCCCCGCCATCGCGCTCATCATTTATATGGCGCTCATTTCCGCCGTCGCGTACTCGCTGTGGTCCCGCCTACTCGCCGTCAACCCCGTTAGCCGCGTTTCGGTCTTTGGCTTTATGAACCCGGTCTTTGGCGTGCTGTTGAGCGCGTTGTTGCTCGGAGAGGGCGCTGGCACGAGCCCCGTTACCGTAATTGTGGCCCTGCTCTTGGTCTGCAGTGGCATCATCATTGTCAACAAACCTAAAAAGGCCTAACAAACCACCCCGTTTTGAAAAGGGCAGCTCTCACTTTAGCTTAATGGAGTACATCGGTGAGCTGAGGGCCGCCACGCACGCAAGCGTGCACCCCTTTTCCTAGCGTATCTGGACGCCGGCTTTCTTTTTCTCGGCCTTGACGCGGTAGAGCTCCGCATCGGCAGCACGGAGCAAGTCTTGCCAGGTATCGACGCCATCACCAACCCGTGCGTAGCCGATGGACATCCGCAACAGATACGGAACCTCGGCGCGCGCGAGCTCGTCGTTGATTGCCGCGCACAGATGCAAGATATCCTGCTCCGCTATCGCCTTTTGAAGCACCACGAACTCATCGCCGCCATAACGCGCGATAAAGCTACCAGACGCCGAGCAGACTTCTTTGAGCGCAGCGGATATGACCTGAAGAGCATGGTCGCCCTCCACATGTCCATAGCGGTCGTTAATCTGCTTAAAGCCGTCGGCATCCATCACAAGCAGATACACGTCTTTGGCCTGATCCACATTTGAGAAGAGCGACAGCATATAGGTCTCAAAACGGTTGCGATTGTTGAGGCCAGTCAACGGGTCGGTCGAGATGAGCTGCTCCTGGAAGACAATGTAGAGCAGCAATATGCTAATCAATATACCGACACAAAGGCCGGGCAACGAGTATACAACCTGAAAGGTACCACCCACCAGGGCCGGAATGGCGAAAAATGCCAAGGTTCGATAGATGGTCTTCGTCTGCAGGCTCTCGACCCTGCGAGATTGCACAAACGCATGTAGGGACGTATGTATAACGTAACAGTAGCTGACAATGGGCTGGATCATATAAGCAGAGCCGCGACTATACACGCCCTGCGAATCGATATAGAACAGGGCGTGCGTCCAGTAACTGGTAAACGCCAGCACGACCACCAGAACCGTAGGCGACGCTACAAGCACCACCCTATAGCGCGAGGCCAAAAGGCGAGAACCCTGCACCGTCTCGGAATAGATAAACCAAATGAGACACACGATGGCAAAGAGCGAAAACGAAACCGCGTTGGAAATCCAGTTGACAGCAATGCCCAATGTGCCGTCCACACCATCCAATAGCACCCAGATCATATCGAATAATATGTACGCGGCAGAGGTGTAGCCAAGCATGCTAAACAATAGCTGCTGGGTGCTCGAGAACAAGGAGCGACGACTCCGCACGGCAAGCCCGATAAGAACAATCATGCTTAGCAGGAATATCTCAATCTTGAGCGCCTTGACCACCAGGCCCATCTCCCCATCATCAAACCGACAGCGCTTCTCCGAGCCGCACGCATCACCATAACTCCCCCAATACAGAGGGGAATAAGGGAATAATACCAGAGCGCCCGGGCGCTCTCACGGCGCGAGTTGCACGCCAGCATCATTGATGGGCGCCGATGGCTACTCGCCATCGATGTCGGCCGCGACGGCTTCCTCGATGGCCTCGACACCGGCGGGCGACAGGTCTTCCTTGCCCTGGTAGAACTTCTTATCGACCCAACCGGTCAGAATCGGAGCCATGATTGCCGTGATGATGACGGCGGTGGCGATCTGAGCGTATGCGGCGGGCGCAAGCTCGGCATAGCGCGGCGCGACCTCGGCAAGAGCAACCGGCGTGGTCATAGCCGTGCCGGCGATGGTGGAACAAGCCACGGCGGCTTTGCCGTTACCGCCGCACAGGCGCTCGAACGCAAAGGTGATGGGACCGACGACAAACAACGTGACAAGGCCCAGCAGGATGCCGGAAATGCCGCCGGTGATAAAGCTCGACAGGCTCATAGACGCACCGAGCTGAAATCCGATAACGGCGATCGCAGGATTGGTGCCGGGAACCAGCAGGTTCTTGATGAACGGGAAGAGGTTGCCCAAAACCATGCCAATCACGAGCGGCAGGATGGAACCGATGATGGTGCCAACGGGAATGTTGGCAAGACCAGAGACACCAAGAATGATCATGGTAACCGCAGGGCCCGCCGTGAAGAACAGGATGCCCACGGCGCCCTGCTCGGACTCGTCGCCAAACTCGCCCATGATGCCCGTGTAGAGCGCCATGTTGCAAAACGTAATGCCGCCGATGATGGAAACCGAGCTCAGGCCCAAAAAGTTGTCATTAAAGAAATACGCAACGCTCAAGCCCAGCACGGCTGCCACCACAAGCTTAGGAATCAGTACGACGATGCCGGTCTTGATGGCACCCGGCGTGGACTTAAAGCTGATGCCGGCACCCACGAACAACAGGATCGCGGCGACGATGGTATTGGAACCGCCGCGGCAGGCGGCGGTAAAGAAGCCGCCGATCTCGAAGACCTGCGGGCAGAAGGTATTGAGCAAAAGGCCGACGATCATCGGGTAGATCATGATGTCACCCGGAATGCGCGGTACTTTGAATTTCTTCTGCTCGTTGGCGATCGCTTCCTGTGCCATGAAACCCCCATTTCCGCCGACGCAGAACAAAAGCCCACGTCATGCTTTGCTACAGTAAAGTTTGACCATGGTACCAGAAGAAGCAGACCGGCTCGGTGAGAAATCCGATTCGTGGGGCCCGGACGGTAAACGCACCCCACTCCTATACGAGGCTCAAAACGATATAGAGCCCGATACCCGAGACGCAGCACCACAACATCGACTTTGTCTTGATTGCCACCGCAACGACGCCGACAGCCGCTGCGAAAAGAGCAGGCAAATAAAGAGCGATGCGCAGACAAAACCCGCAATAGCGGTGGGAACATCGACAACGGCGCACCTATCGCAACATTGGTAAGCATCACCGGCCAGACGGTTTTAACGATTTTGAGCACCATGGCGTTCCTCGTCCCGACAAGCTTTCCGAGCCGCATTCGACGACATGGCAGAATCATCGCCCGGCGGCAACCGAGTTCACCTACAATTGCCACCGGATCGAAAGACACAGAAAGACACAGCTTTTTTAGGAAGTCGTTATGACAGCTATCGATCGAACGGGGGCAATCGCGGCCTTCAGGACCTACACCGATGCCTACGATGCCGCCAATCCGCGTATCGCGCTCAAAATCGAGCATACGTACCACGTTGCCGAGGCATGCGATGCCGTGGCACGCAAACAGGACTGGGCACCGCAGGACATTGACCTGGCGTGGCTTTGTGGGCTGTTGCACGATATGGGCCGCTTTGAGCAGCTGCGACGCTGGGACACGTTTAAGGATGCCGAGAGCATGAGCCATGCGAAGTTGGGCCTCGAGGTCCTCTTTGGCAAAAACCCTGCAGACGCGCCCGCGGCAACAAGTATCCGCGACTTTATCGACAGCCCGGCAGAAGACGAGCTCATCCGCGCGAGCATCGCCTATCACAGTGACTTTCGCCTGCCGGCACAACTCGACGAGCGTACACGGTGCTTCTGCGATATCGTGCGCGATGGCGACAAAATCGACATTATGCGCACCATCGCCGACAGCACCGTCGACACCATCCTCAAGGTGGATGAGAACGCATTTCTCGCCAGCCACTTCTCGGCGCCGACGTTGGCCGCCTTTGACGAGCACCGCTGCGTCGCACGTGATGAACGCGACGAGCCCGCGGACTACCTGGTAGGACTCATCTGCTTTATGTTTGAGCTCGTCTATCCGGCGAGCCGCGCGCTGGCGCGCGAGCAGGGCGATATCTACCGCCTGCTCGACGCGCCCTTTGGTATTACGCAGCCCTTTACCGACCCCGCCACACAGGCAACCTGGAGCCGTCTTAGGGAAGAGATGCGCGACTGGCTGGCGCGCGCCTAGCGCTCAAGCTGGGCTAGTAGCTCCTCGACGACCTCGACGGCATCACCGACAACCTTGTACTGGGCAGCACCAAAGATGGGGGCATCCGGGTCCTCGTTGATGGCGATAATGCATTCCGCCCCACCGATGCCGGCAAGATGCTGGATGGCGCCCGAAACACCGATACTCACAAGCATCTTGGGCGAAACCGATACGCCCGTCTGGCCAATCTGATGGCGATACTCCAACCAGCCGGCCTCCACGACGGGTCGCGTGCAGCCAAGCTCGGCTCCCAGAGCCTCGGCGAGCCTTCGCATCAGCGGCAGGTTTTTCTTGGAACCAATGCCGCGACCTACCACGACCAGGCGCTCGGCATCGGCGATTGAAGCCTGCTGTCCCCACTCCTCGGCGGGAATCGAGATCTCGACACGAGCCTTAGCATCATCCGCAAGTGCTATCTGGGTGATCGTGCCGGAGCGGCCGTAGTCAAAGTCGGGCGCCTTAAAGATGCCGGGGCGCACCGTTGCCATCTGGGGACGATGATTGGGGCAGACGATGGTGGCCATCAGGTTGCCGCCAAACGCCGGACGCGTCTGTTGCAGCAGCCCCGTCTCCGTATCCATCGAAAGCACGGTGCAGTCAGCCGTAAGGCCCGTCTGCAAACGCACGGCAACGCCGGGTGCCAGTTCGCGGCCAAAGGCGGTCGCTCCGTACAGAATGGCCTCGGGCTTGCGCTCTGCCACCAAATCGCAGATGAGGCGAGCGTAGACCTCCACATCGTTCTGGCGCAGACGCTCGTCGCGACAGATCAGGACCTCGTCTGCACCGGCGCAAACCAGATGCTCCAGGTCACCGAGAGAACCCTCGGGGCCCATGCCGACCAGCGCCACCAGGCGACAGCCGCGTGCATCGGCAAGCTCGCGGCCCTTGCCCATGAGCTCGAAGGCAACGGGAGCCACCGTATCGTGCTCGTCGGTCTGCGCGAATACCCAAATGTCTCGATATGCATCGAGGTCAACCGCGCCGGCGGCCTCGTCGCGCTCGATCGAAATGGCATTGACGGGGCAAGCGTCGACGCACCCGCCGCATAGGATGCAGCCGTCGGTTACGCGGGCGCAACGGTTGGGCCGCTCGCCTTCCACTACGATGCCGCCCGAGGCACAGGCGCGAACGCAGCGACCACAGCCGATACAGGCTTCGCTATCGATAATCAGTCCGCTCATCTATGCCATCCCCTCGATAATCTTGGCAAGTTTCGCCGCCTGCTCGGACGCCGTTCCGTCAACGGCCTCGCACGTTTGGTCGCGGTCGGGCACAAACGATCGCACGACCTGTGTCGGCGAGCCGGCAAGACCGCAGCGCGCGGGGTCGGCGTTCACGTCGGCAGCGTTGACCACGCGCACGTCCGCCTCCTCGGCCGCACGAATACCGGCGATACTCGGCATGCGCAGTTGGCCAATCTCCTTGGCAGTCGTCATCGCGCACGGCATCTCAAGATAGACCGTCTCCTCGCCGGCATCGCAGCCGTGAACAAGCGCCAGTGAACCACAGGTCGTAAAGCCCGCACTCTGCACGCAGCTCACGTCGGTCACGCAGGGAATCTCGAAGGCACCGGCAAGCTCGGGACCAATCTGGGCCGTATCGCCGTCCACCGCCATCTTGCCGCAGATGAGCAGGTCGAAGTCCTCGTCGAGCGCCTCGATGCCGCACTTGAGGGCATAGGTGGTTGCCAGGGTATCGGCACCTGCAAAGGCGCGATCGGTTAGCAGCAGTGCGTCATCGGCGCCTCGGGCGATGCAGTCGCGCAATAGCGATTCAGTCGCGGGGATGCCCATCGACACCACCGTTACGCGCACGTCCATGCCAAAGCCGATAAAGTCGTCCTTCAGCGCCAGCGCGCATTCCAAAGCGCTCGCGTCAAAGGGATTAATGACCGCCTGCTTGCCATCGCGCACGATGGTATTGGTCTTGGGGTCCATCTTGACCTCGGTGCTGCCCGGCACCGCCTTGACGCACACCACCATATGGAAATCGCTCATCTTCACGCGCCCCCTTTCTGGACGAGCTCATCCAAGAGCTTCTCCGAAAACAGGTTACCGCGGCCCAGCTGCCCGGCAGGATCGAGCTGGAGCTTGAGCCGCGCCGACTCGACCATGGCCTCGTGACCGTACATCGTCTCCAAGAAGCCCGCCTTGATCTTGCCGACGCCGTGTTCGGCGGAGACGGCGCCGCCCATGGCCGTGACCTCGGAAGCCCACTGGGCAAAGAGCTCTCCGCCGCGGCGGTAATCCTGCGCATCGCGCGGCAGAATGTTCACATGCAGATGGTTGTTACCGATGTGCCCCCAGGCGGCAGATTCAAGCCCACTTTCGGCCAACGTGCGGCGATAAAGGGCGATGACATCGGCCAAGCGTGCGTTGGGCACCGACATATCCGATCCCAGCTTGGTAATGGTGGGGTCCGTGCGGCGACGCTCGTCGATGAGCATGTTGACGCTCTCGGGCACCGCATGGCGGAAGAATCGCTGACACTCGCGATCGACCTCGGTGCGCGCGACCCATGTCGCATCGTCGCTGCCGCCCGCAAGCTCCAGTACCCACCCCAAGTGATACAGCTCCTCAGTCGCTTGGGCTTCGTCGTCGCAGTCGAGCTCCACGTAGACACAGACCTTGGCGTCTTTGTCGAGCGCCGGCAGCGAGGCGAACGCGGTCGACTGCTCACGCTGACGACGCAGGATATCCAGGGCGCCCGCATCGAAATATTCGATGGCAGCCGCGTGGGACAGGACGGGACGTACAGAATCGGTGAAGGACACGGCCTTGTCTTCGCTGTCAAAGAAGCAGCTCACGCCCCAAACGACCGCAGGCGCCGCCTGCAGGGCAATCTCGAGCTCGGTGATGACGCCGAGTGTGCCACACGCACCGATAAACAGATCGATGGCATCCATATCGTCAGCAACGAAATAGCCCGAAGCATTTTTGGTCTTGGGCATGGTGTAGTCGGGAAGGTCGAGCTCGAGCGTGCGGCCCTGCACCGTGACGAGCGAAAGGCGACGACCCTGTGCAAAAACCTCGCCACGGTGAAGCTCGAACAGGTCGCCATCGGTCAGCACGACATGAAGGCCCGTGACGTGAGGGCGCATGGGGCCGTAAGCGTAGCTACGGGCGCCGGAAGCGTTGCATGCCGCCATACCGCCCAGGCAGGCAGATGCCTCGGTGGGATCGGTAGGAAAAAATTGCTCGGGAGCTTCCTGGAACTCCTCGTAGGCCTCAAGCGATGCCTGGTCCCAGCCGGCAGTCGGCAGCACTTTCTTGCCCAGTTGCTTGCGCAGCTCAGACAGCACGACGCCGGGCGCCACGCGCAAAAGAAAGCGGCCCTGCTCATCGCGGCGAATGCCAAGGTAGCGATTCATGCGGGAAGTATTGAGAATGTGACCGCCATGAGGCACGGCGCCGGCGGCAAGACCGGTCCGGGCGCCCTGAACCGTCACCGGGACACGCTCGTCATGGAGCTTTTCCATAATGGCGCGGACCTCGTCCTCCGTTGTCGGAAACGAGATGCTCGAGGCCTCGCCCGATGTGCGAGACTCATCGCGACCATACTCTTCGAACTCGTCGGTGAAGGGTTTGATGGTTGCAGACACGCGAACTCCCCCTTTAGCTAACTACAGTGTTTGCAGGGAAATGTTACCGCATCGTTTCACCGACATGTTCGAGACCGTCTCCATAATTGACGTTTTTAACGTTCGCGCAATTCGGCGAACGGTGGGATTTTCGAGACAAGCGACGCCTTTGCCACACGTTGCCGCGCAGCCACAACATGTGCATTTATCAATCAAAAATAGTTGAGATTTTTTTCACATGCTTTTACCTGCGGAGATATCGGCTCGTCAAGCAATTGGTTAGTTAATGGGCAAGTTGCGGCTGATACGGTCGGCATCGACAGCCAAACCAATAGGAGTTTTGGCCCCAGAGCAGGGAGGTTTCCATGGCATATTACTGGCCCCAATACGGTTTCGCCATCGAAGTCGATGACGACCCCTATCTCTTGCCTTTCGACGAAGATGCATTTCCAGGTACGGAGGTCTACCACGTCACCACCGATGTGATCTGCGACCCCGAGTCGTTCTCGGCGCTCGCCCACCACATCGCGCGTATCCACAACATCGAGCTCCCTCACGACTTCGACGAGCTCATCTACTCGCGCCGCCTGATGCTTCACATGCTCTTTGGAGCGGACCCGTCCACGTTCGCACGTGTCTACACCACCAAGGACGCCGCATGAGTGCGAAGAAGCCGCCCCGCCTTGCAGGACTGGGGCGTCGCAAGAAACTCGTCGTTGTCTGCCTGGCTGTCGTCTGCGCCCTCATCGCCGTAGGGCTATACGCCTGGCAGTCGCAGCCCGTGCCCGAAGCGGGCGCCTCAGTCACGACGGCAGAAGGTAAATCGCGCCAAGAAATCCAGGATGAGCTCGACGCCATCGTCCGCGACAACATGATGACGATCTCGGTCGCGCCGGTCGCACAGTTGCAGGAAGGCGGCAAGTTGCGCGTCAACGTGCAAAACGTCCAAGACAACAAGTTTCCCCAGCGCTTCCGCGTGATTCAAAACGACGAGACCATCTATGAGTCCGGTGTGGTCGAAGCCGGCAAGACGGTTGAGACCTGCCCCGCCGGCGATATCCAAGAAGGCGAGGCATATATCGAGATTCAGGCACTCGATGCCAAGACCTACGACACCCACGGCAATCCGACGCGCGTCAAAGTGCGGGTGGCACAGGCAGAAGGCTAGTGGCCGACGCGCTCGCAGGGGCAGCACCCTGTCCCCATTCGTCCAACCATCACGGAAACAGTCCGTGACGAGCAGAAAGGATCGATTATGAACACACCCATGAACCTGAGCGGAGCCAGGGCACTCGCCGTGGGCGCAGGGCTTACGCTCGCACTTGCGATGGGCGCCGCGCCAACGGCGGCCATGGCAGAGGTACGCGTTGGAACCACCGATGTGACGGTGAAGGCCGATATTAGCAATGTTTCGTTTAAGGCGCCAACGGTCATCCCCTTTGCCGCCAAAGCCGACGGAACGCTTGTAGGACCCTCCGACGAGACGATTACCATCGACAACCTCTCGGCATACGGCATCCACGTCACCAACATGAAGGTCACGGCCCAGAACGACTGGACAATCGTTGCAGACGCAAAGACGGGCTCGGCCCAGAACTCCATCGATTTTAAGGTTGGCCCCGATGAGGCAGAAAAGGATGCCAGCTCGGCGACTCAGACTACGGGCCTCGATCTTTCCAAAGACGCAAGCTTCGACATGAAGTACAAGGACATTGGCGACGGAACGGACAAAATTAGGCTCAATGTGAGAGGCCACGTCGCCCGCGTCACGCGTGACATCTACCACGCCGCCGGTACGGGAGATCAAGTGGCAAGCATCACCTGGACGGTCGAGCCCGGTGCGCACGCCACGTCCTAAGGCGATTGCACTGGCCGCCATCGTCAGCATCTTGGCGTCCGCACCCGCAATGGCCTTTGCTCAACAAGAGCAAGCGCAGGCAGCCACAGAAGTGACCGTCGATCTTTCGGGCCTTAATCGCGGCAGCTGTCACGAGCCGCTCGTCCAGACGAGCGACACCCGGCAACTCATTGCGGTAGGCGTCGCCACGGTGGGAGCAGGACTGACGTGCCTTGGCCTGCACATCAAACGCAACCAATAGCCAAGCACGACCGGAGTACGCGGAATAGATAGGAGAACCATGGCACCCAAAAACCTTTTGCCCGTTGCCGCGCTCTGCAGCGCACTGGCGAGCGGTACGCCTCTCGCCGCTTGGGCGACGCCCGCCACGGCAAGCTCCTTACCGCAAGCTCTGAACCCCGCGTCGAATTCGTCGGGTATCATCGCCTGCCAACGTTTTTCGCTCGCACATGCCACGGTCCGAACCTCGGGATGCCTTCACCGCAATACGGTCGACTCGATAGTCGTGGATATCAATCGACCGGACAAGGAGAACGGCCCCCAGACAGGTTGCGCCATCTGCACATGGAAATCGGCTGCAGTCGACGCCGATGGCGACCCATGCGACTTAGAGCTGCGCATCGATATTGCCTCGGTCGATGACTCGGCGAACGGGGCAAAGGTCGTCTTCGACAGCGCGGCCCATGAAGAAGAAGGGGGTGTATGCCTGGGCTGCGTTCCCTCGAATGTCGATGGCGCGCAGCCCATCATCTCCTTTACGGCGTCGCTGCGGCTGACCAAGGCGGACACCGAAGCCATCGCAACGGGAGATGCGCCTTTGCTGTTCTACGCTGGCGACGCGGACGACCAAAAGGCTCAAAGCACCAGGCAGAAGGGCTCGCTTAACCTCGTGCGCGGATCAGAACCCGCCCCCATCAATATCGATGCCCAGGAGCCGGGCGTGCAGCGCATTCTCGCCGATCCGGCGCTGCTCCAAATGACATGGCACGGAGTGGGATCCGTCGAGATTGCCGCTCCTATGTCGAGCGATAATGACAAATCCCCCAAAGACGAGGTCGCAGACGTACCGGCACATGTTGACGATGCATCATCAGAAGACAACGCTGCGGTTCCTCTCGAGAAGCCAAGCGGCAGCGCCACCGAACTAGGCGATTCCCAACCGAAAGACGGCCTGGACTTTGCCGCTCCCCCAAGTGTCGACGAAGGCAACTGTTGCATGATGGTCGCGCTCGACCACACGGAAACCGTCGATGCTGCAAGCATTGAGCCAGTCGCTGCCAATGCGCCCCGCCGCAAAAATATCCTCATCGCATTCCCCAACACCGTCGAGCTCGTCTTTTTGCCTTCGGGCGAAGTCGTCGCGCCTACGGCACTTACAGCAGTGGGAGCAAAGAGCGCATCGAACGATATCCAAGCTATCTCGGCACTTGATGCCACAACGACCGCCAAGTTACACCTTTATTCCGTTGCAGCAGACGGAACGCGAACCGAAGAATTCGACGGAACCAAGCTTTTGGTTCCTCGTCGCATCGGTATCCAAGAAGACGTCCCCTATCAAATGGAACTTGAAGGGTTCGATCGCGCACGAGATGCCGACATCATTGCCGCAGCCATCGAATCCCCACAGCACCTCATGACGCTGCGCTTCGACTTTAGCCCCATCCTGTCCTAGACCGCTAACCGCCGCTTGGCTCGGATACTGAGCGCCCCCTCCCCGTTCTGCTACGATTGCCGCGTTGGCATCAATTACAGGAGGGTTCATGCCGGGTTTAGGAACGATCATCAACGTCGCGCTTTTGATCGCGGGCGGTCTGCTTGGCCTTATGGGTGGGCGCTTCATTACGCCTCGCATCCAAGACACGCTCATGAAGGCGTCGGGGTTGTGTGTTCTGTTTATCGGCCTGGGCGGCACCATGCAAAAGATGCTCGTTATCGATGGAGAGGCGTTGGCGACCACCGGCACCACCATGCTTATCGTCTCATTTGCCCTCGGTTCGCTCATCGGCGAGGCCATCAACCTGGAGGCCGCCATCGAGAACCTCGGCGAATGGCTCAAGCGCAAAACCGGCAGCGAAGGCGACAACGAGTTCACCAACGCCTTTGTCTCGGCATCGCTCACCGTGTGTATCGGTGCCATGGCCATCGTAGGATCGATTCAGGACGGTCTGCTCGGCGACTGGTCCACGCTTGCCCTGAAGGGCGCGCTGGACTGCATCATCGTCTGCACCATGACGGCCTCGCTTGGCCGCGGCTGCATCTTCTCGGCCCTGCCCGTTGCCGTATTCCAGGGCACGATCACGCTTTTTGCCGGCTCACTCTCCCCCATCATGACCACCGCAGCCCTCGACAGCCTTTCGCTTGTGGGCTCTATGCTCATCTTCTGTGTTGGGGTTAACCTTATTCGACCTCAGACCTTCCGCACGGCCAACATGCTCCCCTCCGTCGTCGTGGCGGTCATCTACGCCCTCTTGTTCTAAACCTATCTACGTAGCGATATCTCGAACACCTGTTTGATGCTGTGCTATGATATGAGGTCACCGAAGCTGCGTTAGGAGAGGAGAAGCGGTGGCCGACCAGGACGTCAAGATGCTCATCGAGCGCATTATGGCCGAGGCCCGGACCCATCAGTCCGCCCGCTTCTCAAACGAAATCTATGCTGACGAGCCGATTCTCAAGACCGGTCGACAGATGCAGAACTTCCTCCCCGACCAGTACCGCAAGATGCGCGAGATATCGCGCTGGCAAGATGATCCCAAAGGCGGCGCGGGACGTTGGCTATCGGAGGCGGAGCTCTTTTACCGCCAAGGCCTGCTGATGGCCGACTTCGAGGACGATTGTCCCTACAACGGCACCTTTAAGTCGTACTTTCCCACCTACAATGCCATGAGCGATCGACAGTTGCGCGGCTACTTTACCTGGCGTGCCAAAGTGCGCCGCGGAACTGTCGAGGAAACGTCTACGTCCTTTGCCTTCCTGTATCTCTATGAGCTGATCTGCGGCATTGGCGTAGATGACCCACTCGATGGCTTTAGCAAGATCAAGGCCTTTTGGAACGCCTATCGTGCCTTCGAGCCCGGCATCGACCGGTTTGCACGCGTGTGGTTGCAAGATTACGCCGTTTTCCACGGGCTCGACCCCAAACTGCTTCGCGACTCTAAAACCGTCATGTTCGATAACGCCCTTATCGAGCTGCGGCGCGCGGCTCGAGACCTTGCACCTGCACCGACGCCGTCGGACCTGGCGCCTGCGCGTCGCAAGACCTCCGAGCCTACGCTCCCCCTCCCGCCCGACGAGGCGGGCGAGGAGCGACTCATGGCCGCTATCAACGCCCTCTCCACGTATAACCTCGATAACTCTAGACTCGATCGCAGCCACCATCGCGACCTACGCCACGTGGCATGTGCCGTGTACGTCCGCATGGCGCGCTACTATGACACGCATCGAAAGACCGGTATCGTGGCGAGCTTGTTTGGGGAGGAGACGGCCATGCCCTATACCATGTTTGCCTCGGCCGTGTTCTTTGCGCCCGAGCGCCACGAGGACTGCGAATACCGTCTTGACCCCATCCATATCTACCGCTGCCAAAACGGTTTTTGGGAATGCATGCGAATTCACGGCAGCAGGCAAAAGAGCAGCAAGCTTGGTGAGATGATGCGCGCCTGCGACCAACGTCTGCGCCTGGCCCTAGCCCCCGCCCACCCCCTGAAGGAGGAGAAGGTCCCCAAATATCTGGCCAAAATCATCGATGACGAGATCGTGGCATGGCTTTCGTGGGATGCCGCACACCAGCCCATCAAGATCGATATCGATTTGAGCCAGCTGGGGCACATTCGGAGCGCCGCCGCGCAAACGCGTGAAGCGCTTTTGATTGATGAGGAGCGCGAGGACGGCATGCCCGTGGAAGCCGAGGCAACGCTTATCGAGCAGCCGGGCCGCGAGTCTGCGCCCGGCATGACTGCCGAACCTGGCGAGATGACCATTCAGCAAGACGAACCCGACGAGCCGACTGTCTCCGCCGAAGAGTTTGGCGTCATGGCACCGCTCCTCGTGTCTGCGCCCGCACCCGCAACGCCCGCGTCTGCCGAAGCTACGAACAAACTCGCGCCCGCCGAAGATGCCTTTCTTCGCGCGCTCCTCGAGCAAAACACAGCGCAAGCGACATCGGCAGTGGAGAGGTCGGGCCAGAGCGAGGATATGCTCGTCGACAGCATCAACGAGACGCTCTTTGACCTGGTGGGAGACACCGTTATCGAGTTCGGCGCGGCAGGACCGCAAATTATCGAGGATTACGAAGCAGACGTGAGAGGATACCTAGACCATGAGTGATACCGCATCCGCAGCACCCCGCGTGCCCAAGCGCGTCGCTGCCGTCATTCTCAACTCACTCAAGGGCGGTGTGGTCCCGCGCATCGGCCTTCCCTATATCACCGTAGGGCGCGAGGTCGAGATCCGCGCCCTGCTCACCGATTTGAGTCTCATCGCCGACGGTGGCGCGAGCTTCCGGTTTCTGGTCGGTCGCTACGGCGCAGGCAAGAGCTTTTTGCTCCAGACCATCCGCACGCACGCCATGGGCGAGGGGTTCGTCGTCGCCGATGCCGACCTGTCGCCCGAGCGCCGCCTGCAGGGCGGTCAGGGGCAGGGCCTTGCCACCTACCGTGAGCTCATCCGCAACATATCGACCAAGACGCGCCCCGAGGGCGGTGCGCTCAACCTTATTCTGGATCGCTGGGTCGCCTCGTGTGCCGACGTCGACGAGTCGGTCGTCAATGCCCAACTGGCCCCGCTCGAGGAGATGGTCCACGGCTTCGACTTCGCCCGCATGCTCCGCCGCTACCGCACGGCCGTATCCGAGGGCGATGAAGAGGCCATGAGCCGCATAACCAAATGGATCCGCGGCGAATACCGCACCAAGAGCGAGGCTCGCGCCGAACTGGGTTCCTCAACCATCATCAGCGATGACGACTGGTACGACTACGTTAAGCTCATTGCGCGCTTTTTGGTCTGCAGCGGCTACAAGGGCATGCTGGTGCTCATCGACGAACTCGTGAATCTGTATAAGATTCCCAACGCGATCACGCGCCAATACAACTACGAGAAGATCCTGACCATGTACAACGACACGCTCCAGGGCAAGGCGCAGTACCTGGGCATGATCATGGGCGGCACGCCAACCTCCATCGAAGACCGCCGCCGCGGCGTGTTCTCCTACGAGGCCCTGCGCAGCCGACTCGCTCAGGGCCGCTTTGCACGCGAGGACCTTAAAGACATGCTCGCGCCCATCATCCGTCTGCAGCCACTCACCTACGAAGAGTTGCTGGTGCTGATCGAAAAAATCATGCAAATTCACGCCGGCTACTTTGGCTGGACGCCCACGCTTACCGAGAACGACCTGGTGGACTTCCTCAAGATTGAGTTCGGTCGCGTGGGAGCCGACACGCATCTGACGCCGCGCGAAGTCATTCGTGACTTTATCGAGCTGCTCGACATCCTATGCCAAAACCCCAACGCCAACGTGGCCGAGCTGCTGCAAAGCGTCGGCGGTGACGCGCCAGCAGCCGCAACAGACGACACCGGCACCGCAGGCGCCGACCGCAACTTCGCCGAATTCGCCATCTAACCTGCCAAAAAGGGACAGGTTTATTTTGGCAGGTTTTATCTGGGCAAACATTGAAGCAGTCATGCAGCAAGCCACTGCCCGCCGCGTTGAGAGATTCGCTTTTGAAAGGAGGCCCCGTGAACGCCCTTGACCGCTACGCCCCGTTTATCCAAGACTTCATCTACTCCCACGATTGGGAGAGTCTCCGCTCCATTCAGGTTGCGGCGGCAGATGCCATCTTTGACACACAAGACAATGTGCTCCTGACGGCATCCACGGCTTCCGGCAAAACCGAGGCGGCCTTCTTTCCCATCCTGACCGAGTTTTGGGAGAGGCCGCCCGCGAGCGTGGGCGCCCTCTACATCGGCCCCCTCAAGGCGCTCATCAATGATCAGTTCGTCCGCCTTAACGACCTTTGCGAAGAGGCCGATATCCCTGTCTGGCACTGGCATGGCGATGTCTCGCAGTCGCACAAGGCTAAGCTCATCAAAAAGCCGAGCGGCATCTTGCAGATTACGCCCGAGTCACTCGAGGCGCTCCTGATCCATAAGCACATGGCGATCCCGCGCATGTTTTGCGACCTGCGCTATGTGGTCATCGACGAGGTCCACTCGCTCATGCGCGGCGACCGTGGCGGGCAGACGCTCTGCCTTATCGAGCGACTCTCGCGCATGGCCGGCGTGCAGCCTCGACGCATTGGCCTTTCGGCCACCATCGGCGACCCCGAGCGCACGGGCGCTTTTCTCTCACAGGGAACGGGACGTGACTGCGTTATCCCCCGTTTTGAGGAACCGCGCCGCGTGTGGCGCATCTCCATGGAGCACTTCTACAACTCGGGTCCCCAGGCACAGCAGCGGGGATTCGAGAGCATGGGTCCTCAAGAGGCCGAAGTGCTTGCCTCCGAGTGCATTGAGGCAGCGGCACCCACGGCGCTGCCGGCCGACACCCAAGGCGCGAGCCACAGCGGACAGCCCACACAGGACAAGCGCCGTCAACGTCGCAAACGGGCACAGGGTAAGGCTACCTCCGGGAACCGCTGCACTTCTTCGGCCCCCGAGGGCGAAGTCGACATCCCCCGGGCCGCCGAGCAAGCGCTCCTCAACCCCACCGACACCGCACCCGACAACGCCGATCCCGGCATGGGCTATATCTTCGAACACACCCGCGGGCGCAAGTGTCTGGTCTTTGCCAACTCGCGCGAGGAGGCAGAGGCCGTATGTTCCATGCTGCGCAGCTACTGCGAGAGCCGACACGAGCCTGACCGTTTCCTCATCCATCACGGCAATCTTTCGGCATCGTTGCGCGAGACGGCAGAAGAGCTCATGCGCGATGAGGAGCAGGCACAGACGACCGTCACCACCTCTACGCTTGAGCTTGGCATCGATATCGGCCGTCTGGAGCGTGCATTTCAGATCGATGCGCCATTTACCGTCAGTTCCTTTTTGCAGCGAATGGGCCGCACGGGACGCCGCGACCTTCCGCCCGAGATGTGGTTTGTCATGCGCGAGGAAGAGCCCGAGCCGCGTACGATGATGCCCGAAACCATTCCGTGGAAGCTCCTGCAGGGCATCGCACTCGTACAACTCTATCGCGAGGAAAAGTGGGTCGAGCCGCCCGAGCTCGATCGACTCCCCTACAGTCTGCTCTATCACCAGACTATGTCGACGCTTGCCAGCACCGGAGAGCTCACGCCAGCCGAACTTGCCCAGCGCGTGCTCACGCTCAGTTATTTCCACCGCGTCTCAGCCGATGACTATCGCGTGCTGCTGCGTCACCTCATTAAGATCGACCATATCCAGGTCACCGAGGGCGGCGGACTCATCGTGGGCCTCGCGGGCGAGCGCATCATCAACAATTTTAAGTTCTACGCCGTGTTCCAGGAAAACGAGGAGTTCACCGTCCGCAGCGAGTCGTCCGAACTGGGCACGATCGTCAATCCCCCACCGCCCGGTGAACGCATCGCCATCGCCGGGCACTGCTGGATTGTCGAGGAAGTGGACTGGAAGCGCCATACCGTCTTTGCCACGCAGGTCAAGGGCCGTGTACCGGCTTACTTTGGCGACTGCCCCGGCGACATCAACACGCATGTACTCGAGCGCATGCGTAAAGCGCTCAACGAACATGCCGCGTATCCGTACCTTATGGGCAACGCGCGAGCCCGTCTGGCGCAGGCTCGCCATACGGCCGAGATTTCGGGTGCGGGCACTAGGCCACTCATTAACCTGGGCGGCGACACCTGGGTGCTCTTCCCCTGGCTGGGCAGCTATGCCTTTTTGGCGCTCGAGCGCATGCTCAAGATTAAATGTGCCGCGGAGCTGGGCCTTCGCGGACTCGACCCGTCGCGCCCGTACTTTATGCAGTTTAAGATGAAGGCCGACGAAGAGACGTTCTTTGAGATACTCACCGCCGAGGCCGAGAAGGACTTCGATCCCATCGAGCTCGTCTATCCCGGCGAGGTGCCTTACTTTGATCGTTACGATGAGTTCGTTCCCGAAGAGCTCGTGCGTAAGGGCTTTGCCGAAGGCGTGCTCGACATAGATGGCATGAAGCAGCGTGTCCGCAGCTGGCGCGACCACGCATAAAACGGGGCTGACTATATGAGCAGTCAATTTGGGACGGGGCTATTTTAGCTGCCCTTGCAGGTAAGGCGAAAGGTTTGGCCGATTAGCGGCAGGGATAGCTAAAATAGCCCCGTCCCAAATTGACTGCTCCCGATGTGGAGCGAGCCGGCATCCGAAAGCAGCTAAAAAGCCCCGTCCCAGAAAGACTGGTCGCAGAAAGACGCGCTAGTCGTGAAGGACGGCGCCGAGGAAGTCGGCGTCAAAGGGCACGGCTTCGGCAAAGGCATGGTTCCCGTCGCTGGCGATGAGCAGGTAGTTTTCCTCGCCGCCGAACTCTGTATCGCCACAGGGGACCGCCCAGGCGTGGGCGAATACCTCGAGTGCCGTGGCAGCGCAGTCGCGCAGGAACGTTACATCGCTCCCCTCGTTTGCGCTCACGATATTGGCAACGTAGATACCCCCGGGGTTCAGGCTGCCCCGCACTAAACGTAACGCCTCAACCGTCGCCAGCTCGCGTACGGGCTCGGCACCGCCAAAGCAATCGCTCACGACCACGTCGTAGCGACGATGGCCCACACTCGTCACACCCAGATACGAGCGAGCCTCAGCGGTTATCACCCGCAGGCGATCGCCCGCCGCGCGCTCTAGCTCGTCTAGGTAGAACCAGCGGCGCGCCAGGCGCGTAATCTCTCCGTCATACTCGATAACGTCCATGCGCAGGCCCTCGTGCGACATCAGCGCAAATTTGGGATAGGCAAACCCGCCGCCACCTAGCATAAGCATACGGCTGATACCGTGACCATAAACGTCACGCATCGCATCCTCGGCCTCAAACACGTCGTCAAACGCGCGATAATACGCAAAGACGGGCTCCGCCCAGCGCTCGCCGACGTAACTCGCGCTTTGGTAGACACCGCCTTGCACCAATACGCGGACTTCATCGCCGCCCTCATCGTGCACGCGTTTCACACGCGCCAATCCATTGCGGGTTCGCGCAACCTGCAGGCAGGCAGCACGAACAGCGACGGCAGCCGCACCAAGCGCCGCGGCTCCCAGAGCAACGCCGGCAACAACGCCGGCAGAAACACTCGGTTTGTTCATCTAGAGCTCCTTTTGCAGATAAAGGCCATGGTCATAAAATCCAAGATGGCGATAGTACTCGCGTGTGCCAATCGAGCTGATCACGTTGATGCGTGCATACCCCGCATCCCGGGCAATCTCGCACGCACGCTCTACGAGCAAACGCCCCAACCCGTGATGCTGCGCCGCCTGGCCCTGGTCGCCCACGCGCGCCGCCATGCCGTACACGTGCACCTCGCGAATCATCGCCTCGTCCGGCGTCGTCGGCAACTCGTCCGCATGCGCGGCAACAAACGAATGGTCGGGCAGCGACAGGCGCAAAAAGCCCGCAATCTTGCCCTGCGGCGTCACCCACTGCAAAAAGCGCTCGTGCGTCACCGGCGTCTCGTACGCCACATCCTCGTCAAGGGTCAGCTCATCCAAGTCGGCACCCGCCGTGCTGATCTCGCGATAGCGAATCTCACGCACCGTCGCACCGTCACCCCGAGCAGCCAGGCGGTTCTCGACGAGCTGACGCAGGTTGGGCTTCTTGTTGCCCACCATAATGTCGTCGGAGCTAAAATCGCGGATCATGCGGCTGATGCGGCAGAACGGCGGCGTCACCACGATGTCATCGGCTAGCACGTCGAGTAGCTCCTCCTCGGTATAGGGGCGCCACTCGCCGCGCTCATAGCAGCCCACCAGACGCGAGCCCTCGATGAGCGCGCACGGGTAGACCTTGACCTCGTCGGGCATAAAGACCCCCTCGGTCATAAAGCGCTCGTAGTCGCGCTTGTCCCCCTCGGGTGTGGCGCCCAGCAGGTTAAGCATAAAATGCGCGTGGATCTTAAAGCCAAACAGGCGCGCAAGCGAAAACGCCCGCTCGATTTGGCCCACCGAAATGCGACGTTCGTTGATATCGAGCAGGTACTGGTCGAGGCTCTGGATGCCCATCTGGATCTTGGTGCAGCCCAGGCGGCGGATGAGCGTAAGCGCCTGCGGCGTTACGGCATCGGGGCGCGTCTCGATAACGAGTCCCACCACGCGATGCTTCGCCGTCTCGTTGATGCGCTGCTGACGCTCGAGCTCCTCCATCGTTGCCGTCTGCCACTCGGTGACCTCGCCCCACGGCGTACCGGGGCCGTACAAACGACGCACCGCACGGTTATAGCCGCCCACGGCAGCATCCACACGCTCCTGCTCGTCGGCAACGCCGGCAGCGAGCTCGGCCTCGTCTGTCGCAATGCCGGCAGCCCGATAGCGCTCGCGGCGCTCCGCTACCACCGGCGGCAGGGCATCGGCGGGTGCATCGTCGAGCAGACGCCCCGCCTCGGCACGGCTAATACCCGGACGCGCCAGCATGGGGTTGGCCGCCACACCGGCGACGGCATCGTCATTGAGCGCACGGAAAAGCTCCGACATAAACCATGTCTGATAGCCTTCCGGATAGTCGCTCCAGGTGCCACCGAGCACAATGAGCTCAATTTTATCGGTCGCATGCCCCATCTGCGAAAGCGCGGTCAGACGAGCGCTCACCTGCAGATACGGATCGAAGCAGTTTTGCTCAGCACGGGCGCACGCGGGCTCAGCGTGCAGATAGCTCTTGGGCATGCGCAGATCGTTGGGGCAAAACAGGCAATCGCCCGAACAGGGCCACGGCTTGGTGATGACGGTAATGGTCGCCACGCCCGAAGCCGTGCGGCGCGGCTTCATGCGTAGCACCTGCAGCAGTTGACGCTCTAGCTCGGCATCGACATTCCACCCAGCCCAACGAGCCGGCTCCTCACGTTTAACCCGCTGGTAGAACGGCAGCAGACGGCGCTTGGCCAAATCGCGTTTGTCGGCACCCTCACGGCGCGCCTCGGCATGTATCAGTTTGACGAGCGCTTTGTCATCCACGGTCTCGCCGCGACGCAGGGCTTTAAGTATGTTCAAGATAATCTGTTCCATGCCCCCATTGTAAAGGCAAAGGCGCCGGAGCCCGTCACGGCCCCGGCGCCTCCATCAAAGAGCACGCCTATATGTACCGATCTCCGAAAACCGCATGTCACTCCGAATCAAACGACATGTCACCCGAACCGACCTCAAAACGATACGTGGCAGACTTATCGCCGTTATCGAATTCAAGATTCAAAATGGTCTCGCCGTCGTAGCCAAGCGGAAGGAAATCGCTCTCGAAGTCGCCGCTGCCCACGGTAAGGCTCGCCTTAAAGCCCGTAGAATTCGGAACCGTCATCTCCACATCGCCCGAGTCCACGCTCACGTCCATCGACTTCGCGGGGGCCTGGTAGAGCTCGAACGTCGCATCGCCCAAACCGACCTCAGCGCTGAGCGCATCAGTCACGCTGCCCGAAAACTCTACATCTCCCGCACCCAGGAAAAGGTCGAAACCATCACAGATGACACCGGCAATCTGCAGATCACCCGAGCCCACGTGCGCGTTGACTCCCTTCAAATGTTCGGCAACACGGCGTGGCAGCTCAACCGTAACTGAGCGATCGATTGCCTTACCGTCATCACTTCCAAACTGGGAAACCTTGAGCGTCGAGTCCTCGACGGATGCGATGTTTTGCGTCGCGGCCTTGGAGGCATCCATACCCTCGGCAACGCGCCCCCGCTCTATAACGCGAGCCTTGTTGCCATCAACAACCTTGACGTCCACCGAAGCCGCATTGATATCGAAATCGAGGTAGCGGAACTCATCGGCATCAAAAGTCGCACTCGAAAGTTGCTGAGGCCGAGCGGAATAGTTACCGCTATTCAAGGAATCGTCCTCGTCAAACATATCGTCAAAATCAGACAAATGGCCAGATAGAATACCGGTCGTACGCACTATATCGGAATGAGCCAATAGCCGCGAAATGCCAAAGACAAGCCCAATGATGAGCACAAACGCTCCGACGCCAACGCCCAAGCGTACCTTGGATTCATGCGAAAGCTTCATCATTCATCACCCTCTTTGGCAATCGGCTCAGCGGTGGTCGCGGTAGCCACGTCAGCATCAACCGCAGCGGAAACATTCCGAGCCCTAGCCGTCACCGGCGCCGGACCAACCTGAATATCACCGCGCGCCCAATCGCCATCGAGCGCACGCGCCACCCAGTGATAGATGGGAATCGTAAAGAAGATCAGCGCGGCAAAGGGGCCGGCGCCAAACGGGAACATCAGCAAAAAGAACAGCAGCCAGCACACGGCCCAATACGGGAACGACTGGAACGGGCCCTTCGCCGGAGTCGAGCCAACTGCACCGCCACTCGTCGCCTGCGCCGTAGCAGCGTTGGCGGCCTGCGCACTCCAGCTTGCCGCTTGTGCCGCCTTGGCCGCAGCATCACTCGCCTGCGTTGCCGCCTCGGTGGCGCGTGCCGCCGCCTCATGGGTGCGGGCGCGCTCCGCGGCCTCGGCCTCGCGCTGACGGGCGCGGTCCTCGTTCTCAAACTCGATATCGTCCTCGATCTCATCGCTCGGATTGAGCAGCTCGTCCAGGCTCACGCCATAGAGCTTGGCGAGCGAGATCAGGTTCTCGGTATCGGGCGCGCTCTCTGCGCGTTCCCATTTGCTGACCGCTTGGCGCGACAGTCCCAGCTTTCGTGCCAGCCCTTCTTGACTAAAGCCTTTGCTGCGGCGAAGGTCGGCGAGCCGCTGCGCAGTTTCTACATTCATGGTTCCTCCTATGTGATGCCAGCCGTGCCGCCGGACCGTTTTTGTTCTTAAGGCGCCTTGCACAGTTAAAAATCTATCCGCCACCGCCAAAAGCATGCCACCTATTCTAGTGAGATTTTTGACAACCGGCGGTTGCGGGTGCATATGAGCTGCGGAAATGTGTCCAAACAGAGCAATGACACGTAGCTTGGTTGTCCCCGTTGCAGCGTTAACGGTAGTATGGTCGTACTGTTTATTCCGCACCGCCAACGGAGGGAGTCCCGCGCCGTGAACCGCGATTTCGCCTCATCGCTCATCCAGCTCAACAACACGTTCTATCGCGAGCACTCCGCCTCCTTTTCCGATACGCGTCAGGCCCCGTGGCCCGGCTGGGTACGCACCATGGATATCGCGCTCGAGCAGCTCGACGTCGTCAGGATCGAGCATCCCGTCCGCGTCTTTGACCTTGCCTGCGGCAATATGCGATTCGAGAACTTTGCCGCCGGCGGCGCACTTGCCGCCAAGGGCGTCGACGGCGCAAACTCCTCGGCAGATGCCAGCTGCCCGTTTGAGTTCTATGGCGTCGACTCGTGCCAAGACCTGGCTATCGATGCGCACGGTCACGCCCTGCGCATTCCCAACCTGCACTTCCAGGAACTCGACGTGCTCGATGCCCTCATGAAGCTCAACCCCGCCGAGGCGCCTGACGCGCTTTTCGACGCCCCGCTCGCCGACATCTCGGTCTGTTTTGGCTTTATGCACCACGTGCCGTCGTGCGAGTACCGCGTACGCGTGCTCGACGCCCTGGTGCGGCAGACGCGCCCGGGCGGCATCATCGCCATTAGCTTTTGGGAGTTTATGAACGACGAGCGCATGGCGCGCAAGGCCGTTCGCGCCGAGGCCCGCGCCGAGCTCACCCCGCCGTTTGAGGGTTACGATTCCGCGCAGTTTGAAGCCGGCGACCACCTCATTGGCTGGCAAAACGACCGCCATGCCTACCGCTATTGCCATCACTTTGACGATCAGCAGATTACCGACTTGGTGCGCGGCGTGCGCACGTTCTACAAGAGCGGCGAGGTCCCCGTACGCGAGCTTGAGCGCTTCCATGCCGACGGTCGCAGTGGCGAGCTCAACCGCTACGTGATTCTCAAGCGCCTGTAGGCACCGACGAGCCGCCGACGAGCCGCACCGCATCTTTCGGGCAAGCTATGCCTACCCTTTTTCAACCCATTGACGGAACGCGCAGCTATGCGTTCCATACTTATGACCAAGGAGCCTCATGGGAGCCGTCCACGTTCGCACGCCTAAGAACTTTGTGCTCGAAGAGCGCCTGGAGCGCTACGCCGATGCGATTGAGACGAACCCTGAAATCTATGCCGGAGATTGGCGCGAGGCCTGTGCGCCCGCAGGCAGCAAGTCTTTCGAACACCTTCACCTGGATCTTGGCTGCGGCAAGGGAACGTACCTTGTAGAGCGCGCGGCCCACGAGCCAAACACGCTCTTTATCGGCATGGACCAGGAGCCCATCTGCATCGCCTATGCCGCACAGAAAATCTGCGAGCAGGAACTGACCAACGCACTCGTCCTGCCCCGAGGCGCCGCATCGTTGCCGCAGCTGTTTGCCACAGGCGAGCTCGATGCCATCACCATCAACTTTCCCACGCCGCAGCCTAAGGCCAAGTACGCCAAAAAACGACTCGTCCATGTCGACCATCTGATGCTCTACCGCCCGCTTTTTTCAGCCGGCGCCACCGTCACGCTGCGCACCGACAGCAAGCCATTGCGCGACTACGCCCTGGGGCAGTTTGCCGCGGCCGGCTACGACACACTTTGGGTAAGTGACGACGTTCGCCGCGACCATCCCGAGCATCCCGAGACCGAATACGAGCGCCGCACGCGCGAGATGGGTGCCGCCGTCTATGGCATTTGCGCCACTCCCGACGCGCTGCCCAGCGATGAACAGCTCACGGCGGGGCGCGCGCAGGAGCAAAGCCTTGCGTGCTACCTGCCCGACAATCTCGATGAGCTCACCTACGTGCCCCTCGGCATGGAAGAGGCCGTCGAGAACTTTAAAAACCGCGCCCGCAAGGGCAAGAAGCGCTTACCGCAGGAGTCCCAGGGGCCCCTGATGGTCGCGGCTTCGGCAAACAAGCGCAAATAGGCGCCAGCAAACGACCCTCAAATCTAAGTGAGTAGACTTTTTTGCAATAGCCAAGCACAACCCGCATAACCAATACTAAAACCGCAGGTAGAGCCTTTGCGCAAAAGCCATGTGGTCGCGATATTGCAAAAAGTCTACTCACTTAGCTGGCAACTGCACCAAACAGCTGGGCAGAACGCCCATTTCCTGCATTTTCTTGCCTGCGAACGCATCGATGCGACGCTACGCCATAATAGTTGGCGGACAATCGCGAGAGAAAGCAAACACATGGCACAGACCACGACAGATACCGCCACCAGCACCGTCTCCGGTGCCGGCGCCGCCAGCTCGTTCTCGGGCGGCACGGGAACCGAAGCCGAGTTTGGCTCGCTCGGCGCGCTCTCTCCCACCTGGTGGGAGCCCGAGGACGGCAGCGAGCCCGAACCATGGCTCACGCCCGATCAGGCCTTCGAACGCTTCTTTGAATGGACGAGCGACCGTGGCATTGAGCTGTGGGATCACCAAGAAGAGGCCCTCATGGACCTGGCCGCTGGCGATCACGTCATTTTAGGCACACCGACCGGATCGGGTAAATCGCTCGTCGCGCTGGGCATGCTCTTTATGGGCATGGCTCAGGGCAAGCGCTGCTATTACACGGCCCCCATCAAAGCCCTGGTCAGCGAAAAGTTCTTCGACCTGGTACAGGTACTCGGCCGCGATAACGTCGGCATGATCACCGGCGATACGCATATCAATACCAAGGCGCCCGTCATCTGCTGCACGGCCGAAATCCTTGCCAACGATGCGCTGCGCGAGGGCGAGGGCGCCGACGTGGGCTGCGTGGCCATGGACGAGTTCCACTACTTTGCCGACCCCGACCGCGGCTGGGCATGGCAGGTACCGCTGCTCACCCTGCCCCACACGCAGTTTATGCTCATGAGCGCCACACTCGGCGATGTCACCGCCATCGCCGCCTCGCTCGAGGAGCACACCGGCGCTGCTTGCGACTTGGTTGTCGATGCCCCGCGTCCTGTTCCGCTGAGCTACGACTATGTGACGACCTCCCTCGAGGGCACGGTCGAGCTCGCCATGCGCCGTGGCGAGGCCCCGCTCTATATCGTGCACTTTAGCCAGGATGCCGCCCTTGCGACGGCGCAGTCGCTCGCCAATTTTGGCATCGCCAGCAAGGAGCAGCGCGAAGCCATCAAAGAAGCGGCAAAGGGAACGAGCTTCTCCACGGCCTTTGGCAAGATTCTCAAGCGCCTGCTTGGATGCGGCGTCGGCGTGCACCATGCTGGCATGTTGCCGCGCTATCGCCTGCTGGTCGAGCGCCTGGCGCAGCAGGGCCTGCTGCCCGTCATTTGCGGCACCGATACGCTCGGCGTCGGCATCAACGTACCCATCCATACCGTGGTGCTCACCGCGCTCACCAAGTTCGATGGTTACAAAATGCGTCGTCTGCGCGCCCGCGAGTTCCATCAAATTGCCGGTCGCGCCGGTCGCTCGGGCTTCGATACCGAGGGCATGGTAATCGCCGAGGCACCCGAGCACGAGATCGAGAATGCCAAGCTTATGGCCAAGGCGGGCGACGACCCCAAAAAACTCCGTAAGATTAAAAAGAAAAAGGCCCCCGAGGGCTTTGTCTCATGGAACAAGCAAACTTTTGAGCGCCTGATCGAGACGCAACCCGAAACACTCAAGCCACGCCTGCGCATCACGCACTCTATGGTGATTAGTGTGGTCGAGCAGGGCGGCAATGCCCGAGCCCGCGTACACGACCTCATCGAGACAAGCCTGCAGACCCCCGAAGAAAAGGCCAAGCTTGAGGTTCGCGCCGACGAGATCTTCGCCACGCTCATCGACTCCGGCGTCGTCGTGCGCACCGAGGTGCCGCCCGCACCCGACGCTCCGGCTGACGCCGCGCCGGACATCGACTACGCGCTGACGGTCGACCTGCCCGAGGACTTTGCGCTCGACCAGCCGCTCTCGCCGTTTTTGCTTGCCGCGCTGGAGCTGCTCGACCCCGAAAGTGAGACCTATACCATGGACCTCATCTCGATGGTCGAGGCCACGCTCGAGGACCCCAAGCAGGTATTGCGTGCACAGGAGCGCGCCGCACGCGATCGCGCTATGGCCGAGATGAAGGCCGACGGCATCGAGTATGAGGAACGCTTGGAGCGCATTCAAGACGTCACGTACGAAAAGCCGCTCGAGGATTTGCTCGACGCCGCTTTTGACAAGTACTGCCAGGAAGTGCCCTGGGCAAACGACTACCAGCTCTCTCCCAAGAGTGTCCTGCGCGATATGCTGGAAAGCGCGAGCGATTTTAAGGGTTACATTCAAAAGCTCGGCATCGCCCGCTCCGAGGGCATTTTGCTTCGCTACCTGGCAGAGGCCTACCGTTCGCTCGACCGCACCGTACCCATCGAGAAGCGCGACGAGCGCCTGCGCGACATTATCTCGTGGCTGGGCTTTGTGGTGCGCTCGGTGGACTCGAGCCTGGTGGACGAGTGGGAGAACGCCGGCAACCCGGCAGCCGTCGATGCCGCGCCGCCACAGGGCATCGACGAGGTCGTGGCGGACCGCCGCGGCTGCACGCTGCTGGTGCGCAATGCGCTCTTCCGCCGCGTGACCCTTGCCGCCCGTGAGCACGTTCGCGACCTGGGCGAGCTCGACAACGACTGGGGCATGAGCGAGATCCGCTGGCAAAAGGCCCTCGATGCCTACCATGAGCAGCACGAGGAAATCCTCACCGACGGAGATGCCCGCAGCGCCGCGATGTTTTCCATCGATGGGTCCGACGAGAAGACCGCGCACGTATGGCACGTGCACCAGATCTTTGCCGACGAGGACGGCGACCACGACTTTGGCATCATGGGCGATGTCGATCTGGACGCCACGCAAGACGGCGGTGAAGTCATCTTCAAAAACTACCGCGTCGGCTTTATCGAAGACCTGCTCGAGGACTAGTCGAACATACTGGAACGAAACGAAGCGGGGCCATTGGCAATATCGCCAGCGGCCCCGTTTTTGCACTATACGCTATGCCTTACTCGGTATTCTCGACCTCATACGAATCCGCCTCGGCTGGCTCATCGTTTGTCTCTGGCGCAGCCCCGCGCGCCTCGTCAAACGCCGCCTTCATGGTCTTGTTGCCCCACGTGAGCTTGCGAATGGTAAGATCATCGGCCTTCTTGTTGGCTAGGCGCAGATTGTTCTCGGAGGACAGCAATGCCTCCTTGGTTTTCTGCAGATGGCTAATCGTCTTGTCGATCTCATCGATTGCCGTTTGGAACTTGCGACTCGCGATCTCGTAGTTGCGACCGAAATCATTCTTGAACTTCTCCATCTTGGCTTCGAAGTTCGTGACGTCGATATTCTGCTGTTTGTACTCCGCTAGCTCCTGCTTATAGCGCAGTGAGCCCATGGCGGCGTTGCGAAGGAGCGTGATCATGGGAATGAAAAACTGCGGGCGAATCACGTACATCTTCTCGTAGCGATAGCTCACGTCGACTATCCCTACGTTATAGAGCTCGCTCTCGGGCTCGAGCAGCGTGCAGAGCACCGCGTACTCACAGCCTTTCTGGCGACGATCGTGATCGAGTTTCTTAAAGAAGTCCTCGTTTTTATGCTTGGTCGCGGTCTCGTCGTTCTCGTTTTTCATCTCGAACATAATCGAAATGACCTCGTTGCCGCTCGCGTCGCACTCGCGGAAGATAAAGTCGCCCTTGGTACCCTCGGACGCATCGTTATCCTTCTCGAAGTACGCGTTGGGAAATGCCGTCATGCGCAGACGGTTAAACTCGGTTTCGCAATGCTGCTCGAGCGACTCGCCCACCATCTTGGTGGACAGACGGACCTTCATGTCCTTAAGGCGCTCGATCTCTTCATCCTTGTAGCGAATCAGGTCATCGCTCGCGCGCTTGGCCTGCGCAAGCTCGAGCTCGTGTGCCGCCTTGGCCTGTTCCTCGCGAGAATCGCGCACCGCCAGCTCGCTCGTCAGTTTGGCACGCGCCTCATCGCGCTCTCGCTCCGCCGCGGCGACCGCCTTCGACAGCTCCATTTTTGCAGAAAGTTCTTGCTCACGAAGCTGTGCACGAAGGCCCTCGGCCTCGCGCTCAGACTGAGCCTTTGCGGCGGAAAACTTCTCTTGTACCTTCGCGCGATAGTCAGCAAGCGCGCGCTCGGCCTCGCTGCGAGCGGCATCGAGCTCACGCTGCGACTCTGCCGCGGCAGCGGCAAGCGCCATCTCCTGGGCCTTGTCCGCCGCGGCAAGCCTGGCCTGCAGCTCGGCAATCTGAGCATCACGTGCAGCTAAATCGTTTTGAGCGGCATTGCGCGCCGCCGACTCGACGAGCTTGGCTTCGTCATCTTTGCGCTCCAGCTGCGCACGCAAATTGTCAATCTCGCGCTGGAGTTCGGCATTCTCCTTTTGAGCGTTGGCTCGTGCCTCTACCGCCGCGCGCTGGCTTGCACTCTCGCGCTCTGCGGCAGCGCCCTCGAGCTTGGCACGCAGCTCGGCGAGCTCAGCATCGCGCTTGGCAACCTCTTGTGCCAGCTGTTGAGCTGCAGCGTTCTTCTGCTCGGTAAGCTGAGCGTTGCGCTGGGACTCTGCCTCCTGCAAAGCGGCAGCCGATCGTGAACGTTCAAGCTCCAGCGCTTGCTCGCCCTCGCGCTGGACCGCCTTCACACGCTCATCCAGGTCGCGCGAAAACTCGGCATCGCGCACTTGCTTGACGATATCCGCATAGCCGGACGCGTCGACCTTAAATACTTCGCCACAATGCGGGCACTTGATCTCGTTCATAGCAGCTCCTCGCTGGACGCAAATTTCAACCGCCTACACTCTACCGCGCCGCACGGACAAAAAAGGTGCCGCCGCCATAATGGCAACGGCACCAGAACCGCCACAAAGGTGCCCGTCCCCTTTGTGGCGGTTTGTGTGACGGTTCGAGAATTACAATCCAAAGAAGCCTAGGATTTGGTCACGGCTTACGGGCTTGTACTCGTTGGCATCGAGGCCGACATCGTAGCGAAAGATAGGACGTTCGCGATCGCGGTTGCGCGTATTGGTGCGGTCTCCCCTGCTGTGGATATGCCCGTGCAGCATGATGGCGCCACGCGCCTTGCCGTTCCAGCTGAGCATGGGGTAATGGCTCATAACCAGACGATGGCCCTTGGCATAGCCGGGAGCAATCTCCAGGTAATCGCGCACGTCTTCCCAAATCTGCGGTACGTCGGGATCTTCCCAGTCGCCGTCATGGTTACCACGGATGAGCGTCACGTTCTGGCATTCAATGCGTTTACGCAGGCGCACGGCATCCGCTAGGGGCAGACGATAGGTAAAGTCACCCAGAATATAGAGGCGGTCGTCCGCAGCCACGCACTCATTGATGACATCGATGACCTTGCGGTTCATCTCCTCAACCGAGCCAAACGGTCGGTCCATGTCGTGCAAGATATTCGTATCGCCCAGGTGCAGGTCGGCGGTAAACCACATCATCGTCTCAGTCCTCATTTCGCAACGCGTCCAACTCGTGCTAAGTATACAGACGCAGCGATGCGGCAGTTACCCAAAGAGCCCGCCAAACAGTCCGCGACGGCGCTTGTCTTTCTTTTTCGACGCATCACCCTGAGTTTTCTTGTCCTGTCGCATCTTACGGTCCTGCTCCAGCTCATCGTCGTCGAGTAGCGTATCCCACTCAAACGGATCGTCCGTCAGATCGAACAGGTCGTCGTCATCAAACATGGCAGTCTCCCTTACCGATTAGCGGGCATCCACCACATAGAGGCCAACGCGCACCTGGTGCCACGGGCTACGCTCGGGGGCAACCTGCTGCACGCGGGCCTCAAATACGTCCTCATGGCCGTAATACATCATCAAGGACAGCGGACCGACCTCGTTTCCCGGAACATAGCCAAGCTTGGTGTTGCCGTAGTAGATCGCAACCGCCTCGGGATCATGGGGATTATCGCGCTCGGCGCACAGCGTCAGTTTATCGCCCGCTTTAAGATCGCCCAGGACCAAAGCGCCGTCGGCATACTGAAATCCCGCAATGTGAAACGACAGAAGAACACGTGAAGGCTCGTACATAGCAACCCCCCTAACGGCCGGATAAACCGGCGCTTAACCTTACCGAGAAGTCTACGGGTCCGTGCGGACACAAATTCATCCTGCCTGCGTCTTTTCGACCGTTTGTCCCTATGTCATCTGATTCTAATGCACAAACATGCGCACGAATTTGTGCTTCCAGTTTGCGTAAGGGGCATAGCGGAATGGCACGTCCAGCCACGTTGCCTTGTTCGCGATGCTCTTCTTGTGGCTAAACGTATCGAAGCTCTCGCGTCCATGGTACTGCCCCATACCGCTCGCTCCCATGCCGCCAAAGCCCATATGGCTCGTAGCCAGATGCATGATCGTGTCGTTGACGCAACCGCCACCAAAGGGCACGTAACGCACAAAGCGCTGCTGAACCTCACGGTCCTGGCTAAAGATATACAGGGCCAGCGGCGTCGGACGATCCGTAATAAACGTCTCGGCCTCGTCTAGGCTCTCAAACGTCAGCACCGGCAAGATGGGACCGAAAATCTCCTCCTGCATCACGGCGTCATCGGGGGCCACGCCGTCCAAAATTGTCGGCTCAATCTTGAGCGAAGCCTCGCGCGCAGCGCCTCCAAGCACGACCTTATCGGGATCGATCAGCCCATGCACGCGCGCAAAATGCTTGGCATTGACGATATGCCCGTAATCCTCGTTGTCGAGCGGATGCTCGCCAAACATACGGCGCGCCTCTTCCTTGATGAGGCCCAGCAACTCGTCGTGCACACGCGTATCGACCAGCAGGTAGTCGGGCGCCACACAGGTCTGCCCCACGTTGAGCCATTTACCAAAGGCGATACGCCGTGCCGCAACCTTCAAGTTTGCCGTCGCATCCACGATGCAGGGACTCTTTCCACCCAGCTCAAGCGTCACGGGCGTAAGGTTTTTACTTGCGCGCTCCATGACGAGCTTGCCGACCGGAACGCTACCGGTAAAGAAGATCTTGTCCCAGCACTCATCGAGCAGCGCTTCGTTCTCGGCGCGCCCGCCCTCGACAACTGTCACCAGGCACGGATCAAATGCTTCTTCGCAGATCTGCTTGAGCACCGCACTCGATGCCGGAGCATAGGCGCTCGGCTTGATGACCACAGTATTGCCCGCGGCAAGGGCGCCGGCGAGCGGCTCGAGCGTTAGCAAAAACGGGTAGTTCCACGGGGCCATGATGAGCGTGACGCCATAGGGCACGGCTTGCGTCTTGCACACACTCACGGCGTTGGCAAGGTCGCACGGACGCAGGCGCGGACGACTCCATCGAGCCACATGTGCGATCTGATGACGAATCTCGGAAAGCGACGTGCCGATCTCGCACATATACGCCTCGTCATGCGACTTTCCCAAATCGGTCTTGAGCGCATGGGCAATATCGGCCTCGTGGGCCCGCACCGCATCGCGTAAACTCACGAGCGCACGACGTCGAGCATCGACATCAAACGTGGCGTGCGTCTTAAAGTAGACGCGCTGGTCTCCGACAATGCGCGCAATTTCCTCGGTGTTCATGGACCCTCCTAGTTCTCGCCCTCAAACATACCACCCGCGACGACCTCGTACATGCGCATCAGCTCCAAACGGTCCATCAAAAGTGGAACGGGGTACAGCGGATTGGCCTCGGCATCGGCATGCGCCGCCATCTCGGGAATGTCGGAGCGGCGAATGCCCGTCACATATTTGGGAATGTCCAAGGCGGCGTTCATTCGATCGACCCAATCGATAAAGGCCTCGACGGCATGCGTCAGGGCGTCCATGCCCGTCTGCCCCGTAATGGAGGCGGGCAGACCGCGTGAACTCGGGGTCGTGCACCGCAAAGCGCGGGATAAGCACAAAGTCGTTAATGGGGTAGTTGTAGTGCGTCTCGTCATCGGTGATAACCGCCGCGAGCGTGACTTCGCTTCCCGTACCGGCGGTAGTGGGAACCGCAATAAGCAGCGGCAGGAGACGGTGGACGCGCAGCAGGCCGCGCATCTTGTTGATGGGCTTGTTTGGCTGTGCGATGCGTGCTGCCACGCCCTTGGCACAGTCCATGGCCGAGCCACCGCCAAAGCCGATAATGACCTGGCAGGCGCTCTCTCAGCATGCTCCAGAATGTGTGGCTCGGTATAGGGCAGCACCGGCAATGCGATGCGAAAACCGTTTGATACGTTCGGCACCAGGCGCAGCGGGCTAGATCATAAAGGAAACTCCCTCATTTGTTGATTGGTCAACATTTGTTCGACCGATTGTACTCATCAGAGGTCGCAGGCGGCCTGCCAATCGTTAATCAATCAACATCTTCATCTCTCAAAATTGTTTTATCAAAAATCATTCCTAATAGGCTTCACATTTTGTTGCATTTATGGATAATAGAACTCGTCAAGACGCACGTCCGGAGAGGGCCCTTACGGGATCGGACAAGCGCCCCATCGCCATCCATCGAAAGGATCGAATCATGAAATTTGTTTGCCCCGTTTGCGGTTATGTGGAAGAGTTCGACGGCGACCAGCTGCCCGAGGATTTTAAGTGCCCCCAGTGCGGCGTTCCCGGTTCTCGTTTCCTGAAGCAGGAGGAGGGCAAGCTCGAGTGGGCTGCCGAGCACGTCGTGGGCGTCGCCAAGATGGAGGGCGTCTCCGAGGACATTGTTGCCGATCTGCGCGCCAACTTTGAGGGCGAGTGCTCTGAGGTCGGTATGTACCTGGCCATGGCTCGCGTCGCCCATCGCGAGGGCTATCCCGAGATCGGCCTATACTGGGAGAAGGCTGCCCACGAGGAGGCCGAGCACGCCGCCAAGTTCGCCGAGCTCCTGGGCGAAGTCGTGACCGACTCCACCAAGAAGAACCTCGAGATGCGCGTTGAGGCCGAGAACGGCGCCACCGCCGGCAAGACCGATCTTGCCAAGCGCGCCAAGGCCGCTGGCCTCGATGCCATCCACGATACCGTGCACGAGATGGCTCGCGACGAGGCCCGCCACGGCAAGGCTTTCGCCGGCCTGCTCAAGCGCTACTTTGGCTAAGCCAACCGCCTGAGAGATAATCTCTAACTTTAAAGGGCCCGAACCGCATGGTTCGGGCCTTTTTTCGTGTCTCATGAACTCTTTAACGCCCTGAAATAGGGCCACCTTCGGCATCGACTTCTCGTTAAAAACTAAGTGAGTAGACTTTTTGGAACTTGCCGAGCAGACCATCCATATTGCTCTATAAAGCCGCAGGTAAATGACTTGTTGCAAAACGGCCTGGTTGCCATCACGCCAAAAGTCTACTCACTTAGATCCGCGCCGTCCACGATCGAGCTGTTTTGTGTCCAATGGACATCTTTCCGTCGATTACTCCCAATTTTGTCCAGTCAACGAATAGTTCAGACCGGAGTAATGCCTCAGCCCTTTGCTCATCCGAGCTTTTATCGCGATATTCAACATCGAGCATCCTGCATACGGCCTTAACGATCGCACGGAATCTATCCTCATCGGATATCTGTCCGTGTGTCAGGAGAAGCACGTCGTAGCCCATGGCTTGAAGCGCCGTCATGCGGTCAGCGTCACGCAAGCCATCCCCCGCGCGCCCGTGCGAGGCCTTTCCCTGGCATTCAATAGCCACCTGTCGCCTCCCGTCCGGCGAAGAAAGGAGTAGGTCGATATATACGCGGGTCTTTCCTACAATCGCTCGAGCACTTGTGCTTAACATCACTTTGACATTGAGCTCTATGCCGCAAAAACCTTCGCCTCCCAGGGCTCGCGGCAGTCCAAGCAACAAATACGCCTCGACCTCAAAAGGCGAAGCGGCACCCAATGGAACGAGTTGCGACACCGCCATAAATCGATTGCCGTAACGCATCCCGCAAACATCTGAACAAAAACGGTCAAGGTCCCCATCCAAAACCAAAGCGTCGCGACGCCACAAATTTGAGGCGGCGCCGCCCTCGGACGGGCAGCGCACCCAACCCAACGTTGTCGAAATCGTACCCGAATCAATTGCATGCGAAAGCTCCACCTCAAGTGCCGCCGGCAGGGCGCATACCGCAAACAAGCCGCACATCTCCGCCAATACCAGAAGAAGTTGGAGATCCGTCAGATGTCGAGACATGATAAATGCCGTCAGCAGAGGAGACGTGACCAAAAATCCATGCTCCGTTTCCAGCACGGATTCCCTGGGGAGTTCACCAAGAAACAGCCGCTGCCTAATGTTGGCAGGGCAAGTCCGTTTGTTTCTCGTCCGAACCAATGTATACAGCGGAAAACCGAGCGCGACCGCAGCCGTCGGGTTGCGGACGAGGTCATATCGCTGCCGGTCTTCATCCGGCCGCGGAAGCGGAGGACACAAAGCGCGGACTTGAGGGGGCAAACGCCAGTACCTAAAAGCCGATATGTCACAAAGTAGATCCTTCATAGGCACAGGAAAGCACGAATTTCAACCCAGTCGGTCTCTCATTGGCGCGAACGCACCAAAAATGGAGCCGAACGAACTGCAAAGTTTTCAACAGCCCTCCCCAACTGGCCAAAAGCTTACCGAGAACTGGACGAAGCCCTGTCGAAAACCCCATTTTTTTCTCATGCGGAAGCTTTGCGCGGCAAGTGAGTAGACTTTTTGGAACATCCCGAGCAGACCGATGATCCCACTTCTCAAAACCACAGGTAGATAGCTTGTTACAAAACTGTCTGGTCGCCAAAGTGCCAAAAGTCTACTCACTTAGGTTACAGAGTGCCCCATTAGCTGCGATTCCAGGGTATTAAGCACCTCCGGACTCAGGTCGTCATACTGGACAAGAATTTGAGTTGAGTTTTCAGGGACAGATGCGCCATCGGCACACCAATAACAGTTACTGATATCGATAAAAGGGATGCTCGAGCGCGTGAGGGCCTGCGCAAAAGAGCTTCCGCCCGTTCCCCGCTCCGCAACCACGGTGCAGTAAAGACCTGCGTCTGCATGCTCGATCGAAACCTCTCCTGCCGGAAACGCATTCCGTACAAGCGCCGCCAGGCCATCACGCGCCTCACGAGCACGAACGCGCACGCGGTTCACATGTCGCTCGTAATCACCCGATTCCAGCAAACGAGCCAAAGCGACTTGGTCGACAGAGCTCACCGACGAGGCGTAGAAACCAAGGTTGCACCTAAACCGCTCCATCAGCTCATCGGGCAACACCATGTACGCTAGACGCAACGCCGATGAAAGGCTCTTCGAAAACGTGTTGGTGTAGATGACCGATTGAGCGGCGTCGATCGAAGCAAGCGCGGGAATCGGCTTGCCGGCCAGACGAAACTCGCAATCAAAGTCATCTTCGATGAGATATCGACCTGGTCGCTCGGCGGCCCAGCTCAGCAGCGCATAGCGACGCGCAATGCTCGTCACAAGGCCGGTCGGATACTGATGGGACGGCATCAGGTGAAGGACATCGGTCCCCGTTTTCTGCAGAGCGCTCAAGTCTACGCCCTCATCATCCAACGGGATATGTCGAACTTTGCAACCCATAGCCTGATAGATGCGCGTTAGGCGCAAATAGCCCGGGTCCTCAACGGCATACACCTTGTCGGCTCCAAGCAACTGAACCAACATGGTATCGAGCAGCTGGGCGCCTGCGCCGATAACAACGTTGTTGGGGTCGACATTCATGCCCCTTGTCCCGCGCAGATGGTGGGCAATTGCGCGTCGTAGCCGAGTGGTGCCCTGTGCCGGCGCGGTCGAAAAGATTTCGCGCTCGTCTTCGGATGCCAGCGTCGCCCGCAGCGCGCTTTGCCAAAGCCGCGCCGCCTCCAAAGCAGAAGGAGAAAGTGCATCGAATCGCTCGACCTGTCCGTTGACATCATGCGCGCTGGGACCCGCAGAGACGGCATCCCGGTCGATGCCCTCTACAGCCGAAGCCAAAACCGGTGCAGCCGGAAGCTCGCAAGCGTAGTAGCCACGACGCGGCATTGAGCAAATATAGCCCTCGGCAAGTAACTGGCTATATGCATTCTCGATGGTAATGACACTGATTCCCAGATGATTGGCAAAGGCGCGCTTAGACGGAAGATGCTCCCCCGCCGCAATGCGTCCAGCAACGATATCATCTCGAATTTGCTGGTAAATATACTCATAGAGCGATGCTTCGCCGCGTTTTTCCAAATTGTAGTCAAGCATGAGTTTATCACCTGACCTTATTGAGTCATTCAATCTGGTATTAGTCTGGCATTATTATTATCTCTAAAACTGAGTATTTCGCCATACCCAGCTCCCCGATAGGATGTTCCGTCAAGCAATGCACATGCCAACCAAGGGAGCAACCATGGCAGAACAGACCAGCAAGGCCGATCGCGTCAAACTCAATCGCGAGCTCGCGCAGATGCTCAAGGGCGGCGTCATCATGGACGTCACCACGCCCGAGCAGGCACGCATCGCCGAAGAGGCGGGGGCCTGCGCCGTCATGGCACTCGAGCGCATCCCGGCCGACATCCGTGCCGCAGGCGGCGTCTCGCGCATGAGCGACCCCAAGATGATCAAGGGCATCCAAGAGGCCGTCTCCATCCCCGTTATGGCCAAGTGCCGCATCGGCCACATTGTCGAGGCGCAGGTCCTGCAGGCCATCGAGATCGATTACATCGACGAGTCCGAGGTTCTCTCCCCTGCCGACGACGTCTATCACATCGACAAGACCCAGTTTGACGTGCCGTTTGTCTGCGGCGCCCGCGATCTGGGCGAGGCGCTGCGCCGTGTTGCCGAGGGCGCCACGATGATTCGCACCAAGGGTGAGCCGGGTACGGGCGATGTCGTCCAGGCCGTGCGTCACATGCGCAAGATCCAAAAGCAGATCCGCGACGTTGTTGCCCTGCGCGATGACGAGCTCTTTGAGGCAGCCAAGCAACTGCAGGTTCCGGTCGAGCTGGTCCGCGAGGTCCATGCCACGGGCAAGCTTCCCGTCGTGAACTTTGCCGCCGGCGGCGTAGCAACCCCCGCCGACGCCGCGCTGATGATGCAGCTGGGCGCCGAAGGCGTCTTTGTGGGCTCGGGCATCTTTAAGAGCGGCGACCCGGCCAAGCGCGCCGCCGCCATCGTCAAGGCCGTGGCAAACTTCACCGATGCCAAACTCATCGCCGAGCTTTCGGAGGACCTGGGCGAGGCCATGGTGGGCATCAACGCCGACGAGATCGAGATTATCATGGAGGAGCGCGGGCGCTAGTCCGGCAGAAAGGATCGCCCATGAGCGATTATGCAGACCAAACGGTCGCCGTGCTGGCGGTCCAAGGCGCTTTTGCCGAGCACGAAGCAAGACTATCCGAGCTGGGCGCACACTGTATTGAGCTGAGGCAGGCGGCCGATTTGCAGCAGAACTTTGACCGTCTGGTACTTCCCGGCGGCGAGTCCACCGTTCAGGGCAAGCTACTTGCCGAACTCGATATGCTCGAGGATCTTCGTACCCGCATTGTTGAAGGCATGCCTGTACTGGGAACTTGTGCCGGTCTGATTCTGTTGGCGCGCGACCTTGCCGCCCACGACGACAAGGGGACACCGCGCTTGGCAACCATGGATATACTCGTTGAGCGCAATGCCTATGGCAGGCAGCTCGGCAGTTTTCGCACCAAGGGGCAGGTAGGCGGTATCGACGGTGAAGTGCCGTTAACGTTTATCCGCGCACCCCGCATCGTCGAGGTGCACGGCAATGCCGAGGCCCTAGCCGAAGTCGATGGCCGCATCGTCGCCGCCCGTCAAGACAATCAGCTCGGCGTTACCTTCCACCCCGAGCTCGACGACGACACCCGCCTCCACGAGCTCTTCCTCCAAATGTAGGCAGAAAACAAACGAACGTGGATTTTCGGACGCATAGCAAATGAGAGTGGAAATCTCGCACTTTGAGCTTGGATGCAGGCTCAAACCGGGAGATTATCCACTCTCATGCTATGTAGTCGTTGGGGACGTTCTCAACGACTACATTGCGATAGACGGCCACGTTTGCCCAGATAATACCGACCAAAATAAACCTGTCCCTTTTTGGCAGGTTTGGATCAAGGCAACGCCGATGTTTTGGCAACGACAGCGAAAACCCGTACACGCGAGCAGGGCGCCTTGAAACGAGGCAGCATTGACCTTTTGGTCATGCCGCCGAAGTTGAAAGGCAGATTGCCGCTCTGGTGGGCGCGCAGCGTCAACTAGTTACGCGGTTCGTAGAACCGCGTAACCCCTAAAAACGGTTGCCGCGGAAGCCGCCGCCGTTGCGGCCGCCACGGTCGCCGCCTCGACCGCCACGGTCGCCGCCACGGTTGCCGCCGAAGCCGCCACGGTTGCCACCGCGGTCGCCATAGCCACCACGGTTGCCGCCAAAGCCGCCGCGACCGCCACGGTCGCCGCCACGGTCACCAAAGCCGCCACGGCCACCGCGACCACCACGGTCGCCGCCACGGCCACCGCGGTCGCCAAAGCCGCCGCGACCGCCACGGTCGCCGCCACGGCCACCACGGTCGTCACGGCCGCCGCGAGGACCGCGATCCTCGTCCAGGCCCATGGCGACGAGCGGAGCGATAACCTTATCGAGCGCGGCCATCAGCTCGGTGGCCTCCTCGTAAGAAAGCTCGGGCAGGAGCTTCTCCTTCTTGTTGGCAAGCTCGACCAGGCCCTCAGCGGCATCCTCGGCAGCGAAGACGACGATCTTGCGCATATCGCCCTCGGCGTTGTCGATGCGGCCGACCAGATCGGCAGCCTCGGCCTCGGCCATCAGGCCATCGAGCTCACGAAGGCGCATGCCCAGCAGATCGGACATTTCCTTCTGCTCCATCTTGGGCTTGAGGTCAAGGAGCTTGATGGCGCGCTCGATGTTCGCCATACGCTCGGCCTTGGCCTCCTCCTCCTTGGAAATAGCAAAGCGACGGCTACGCAGCAGGCGGGCGGCCTTCTGCATCTTGTCCATCAGCTCTTCGTCATCGTAATCAACGGCGGCCTCGACAACCTCGGCCTCCTCCTCGGCGGAAACCTCGTCAGCAGCCTCAACCTCGGTAGCTTCGGTCTCCACGGTCTCGACTGCCTCGACCTCGGCAGCCATGGTCTCGTTCTCGGTCTCGTTCATGATCTCTTCGTTCTCGGACATGAGACTCCTTCTTGGCCCTCTCGGGCATCATCGCCCCATTCGCGGGGCCCGTCGCGCACTCTTTGCGCTTTAAACATTCATGCCTCTCGGCAAAACGTCCATTAGTTTATGGTGTCGCCATCCAATCTAGCTGCAGAATCTATGTGCACACATTAATGCGACATGTCGCGGTATCATGGCCTGAACCAAACGTGTCCACCTTAAGGAGCCCGCCATGATTAAGCCCATCATGAAATCCGAGTTCTTTTTGCGCCTGCCTTCCGAAGACGCAGGGCCCGACGATGCCGTGATCGGGCAGGACCTCCTGGATACGCTCCACGAGCATGAGCACGAGTGCGTGGGGCTCGCCGCCAACATGATCGGCGTGCGCAAACGCATCATCTGCGTAAAGGACGGCAACAGGACGCTCCTGATGTACAACCCTCAAATTCTTGAGCAGGTCAATGCCTATCAGACCAGCGAAGGATGCCTCTCGCTGATCGGCGAGCGTCCCTGCACCCGCTATCGTCGCATTAAGGTGGAGTATTTGGACGAGGACTTCGTCCACCGCATCAAAAACTTCTCGGGCTACACCGCCGAGATCATCCAGCACGAAATCGACCACTGTAACGGCGTCGTTATATAGTTCCGCGAGTCAAGGAAAATGATCTGTTTTCCTCCGTCCCCTTTGGATCATGGTAACGACGCAGGCTGAGCACACGACAGCGAGCGAGCCGCATTTATATAAGTTCCGCCGTTCTACCGAACGGCGGACCACTTGACGCTGCGCGAGCCGCATTCACGCCAATCTGACGTTCAATTTCGAGGGCGCGACCAGAAGGTCAGCGCCCTCTCATTTCACGTCACCTTGGCGTAAATGCGGCTCGCTCGCTGTCGTATGTCCATCCTGCGACGCCTCGATTCTTGCGGCGGCAGATACCTAATCCCCTACGCTTGGCGGTAGTGATCAAAGAAATCGGCGAGGTCTTCGAGCGACTCTTTGAGCACTTCCATGCGCGGCAGGTACACGATGCGGAAGTGATCGGGCTCAGCCCAGTTGAAGCCGCCGCCACGCGTGATGAGAATCTTCTTCTCGTGAAGCAGGTCGAGGGCAAACTGCTCGTCATCGGTGATGTTGAACTTTTTAACATCCATCTTGGGGAAGATATAAAACGCCGCACGCGGCTTGACCACCGAGATGCCGTCGATCTTGCTGAGCGCCTCATACACAAAGTTGCGCTGCTCGTAGACACGACCGCCGGGGCGGATGTAGTCGTTGACCGACTGATGGCCGCCAAGCGCCGTCTGGACGATCGACTGGGCCGGCACGTTGGAGCACAGGCGCATGTTGGAGAGCATGTTGATGCCCATGATGAAGTCGCTCATGCAGCGCTGGTTGCCCGAAAGCACCATCCAGCCAATGCGATAGCCCGCGATCATATGCGACTTGGACAGGCCGCTAAACGTAATGCAGGGCAGGTCGGGGGCGAGCGATGCAATGGAGACGTGCTCGTAGCCGTCCATGCACAGGCGGTCATAGATCTCGTCGGCAAAAATCATGAGCTGGTGCCTGCGCGCGATCTCAACGATGCCCTCGAGCACCTCGCGCGGATAGACCGAGCCCGTGGGGTTGTTGGGGTTGATGATGACGAGGGCCTTGGTCGCGCTCGTGATCTTGGACTCCATATCCTGCAGATCGGGATACCAATCGGCCTGCTCATCACACAGATAGTGCACGGGATGTCCACCGGCAAGAGTTGCGCACGCCGTCCACAGCGGATAATCGGGGCTGGGAATCAGAATCTCGTCGCCATTGTCGAGCAGCGCGTTCATCGAAAGCTGAATGAGCTCGGACACGCCGTTGCCCGTGTAGATATGTTCCATCTGAACATTGGGCAGGCCCTTGATCTGCGAATACTGCATGATCGCCTTGCGCGCAGAGAACAGACCACGCGAGTTGGAATAGCCTTCGCAGTCGGGCAGCTGCTGGCGCATGTCCTTAATGACCTCATCGGGCGTGCGGAAACCAAAGGGCGCCGGATTACCGATGTTGAGCTTGAGGATGCACTCGCCTTCGTCCTCCATACGGGCTGCCTCGTCGACAACGGGGCCGCGCACGTCATACAGAACGTTCTCGAGTTTGGTGGATTTAGAAAAAGTACGCATGGTGGTGCTCCTTGCAATTTGATCTGAGGGATGGGGTTCGGGCTTGGAAACATTGTGGGTCGATGATGTCTCGCCCTGATCGGCGTCACCGGCGAGCAGCCAGGTAACATCGACCTCCAAAATGCGGGCAAGCAGCTCTGCCACATCGCGCCGCGGAATCGTCTTGCCGCTCACATATTGGCTCATCTGACTCTTGCCGAGTTTTTTGCCGAGCATCTCCGATGCGCGGATTACGTCCGACTGGCGAACGTCGCGATCGGACATAGCCTGTCGCAGACGATCGCTAAACGTCTCTTGGGTCACAGGAACCTCCTTGCTGGCAAAGTTCAATTTATAGAACACGAATTGAACCAAGGTTCAATTTAGCAAGCAGTATAGCGCCGTGCTATTTCTAAAAGTTCAATTTCAAAAATAACATGACCCAAACCTCAAGATTTACCCCAAGGCGGTAACGACGTGCGCCCATTTAGAGGTATTCGAGAAAACGGGCGGCGGCAAGCGAAACATCGGCCGTTCGATATATGGCGTTGATCTGCCGATGGGGATGCCCTTCGAGCGGTCGTACGGCAACATCGAACTGACAGCGGCGCATGATGAGCGCGGGAAGAATGCTCACACCCAGGCCGTCCTCGACCATAGCCATAATCGCATAGTCATCCCAGGTCGACAGTTTTGAGTGCACTGCCAGTCCCGCCCGACGAAACAGCGGCGTAATCTCGTCATCGGTGCCGCGTTCTAGCAGAATAAACTGCTCGTTGGCCAAGTCGGCAAGAGAGACGACCTCCGCCGTGGCAAACAACGAGCCTGACGGCACTACCGCCATTAACTCGTCACGCACCAAAGGCAGCGATGTCATGCCGTTTTCTCGGGGCTCACGAGGGATAAAGCCCAGATCGCAGCGACCCTCTGCCACCCATTGTTCAATCTCTGAATAGTCGCCCATCAGCAACTCGTAATCGACGTCTGGATGATCAGCACGAAAACGCGCAATCACCGGCGGCAGCACGTGGGTCGCCACGCTCGAAAACGTACCGATGCAGATTTTGCCGCGCATGAGCCCGCGCATCTCATCCACCCGTCGCTGCAAGCGAACGAATTCCTCGCAGAGCGCCTCGACAGCTGGCATGACCTGCCGCCCGTCGGCAGAAAGAGCAACACCTTCACGACTGCGGTCGAGTACCTTAAAGCCCCAATCGGCCTCAAGATCGGCCACCATGCGGCTCACGCCCGATTGCGAGTAGCTCAGGCGCTCGGCAGCACGCGTAAAGCTTCCAGCGCGCACGGTCTCCAGCAGCACCTGCATCTTTTGAATATTCGTTTCCACGACATGCCTCCACCCTTGCATGAGTTTTTGTCATGTTTTCCATGCATTATATTCGCTTTTCTTCTAAAGCCAGTTCACCCATAGTGAGCATGCACAGATATAGAGGGGACGGCAGCGCATGAACAACGGATTGATTACGTATTTAGCAGCATTGTTGTTGTTTGGCTCCAACGGCATCATCGCTGCGGCCACCGCACTCCCGAGCTCCGATATCGTGCTGCTGCGCACTTTTCTGGGAGCCCTTTCGCTTGTCGCCATCCTCGCCATTACCCAGCGCCATAAGCTGCAGGCGCCTTCTCGCCCCCGCGAAGCCGCAGCCCTCCTCCTCTCGGGAGCCGCGCTGGGCGCCAGCTGGATTTTTCTGTTCCGCGCTTATCAGACGATCGGCGTCGGCGTTTCTTCGCTGCTGTACTACTGCGGCCCCATCATCGTCATGGCCCTCTCGCCGTTTATCTTTGGCGAAAAACTAACCGGTGGCAAAATCGCCGGGTTTATCGCAGTCGCCTGCGGCGCTTTTCTCATTGCAGCGCAAGGTCTAGGCGGCAATATGCCCATTGCGGGCATCGTCTGCGGAATCGCCTCGGCCTTCTGTTATGCATTGATGGTCATCGCCAGCAAGGGCGCGCCGCACATCGAAGGCCTCGAGAACTCCGCGCTCCAGGTGAGTGCCGCCTTTGTGACCGCGCTGGTCCTTACACTCGTCACCCAAGGCACCCCCTCATTCCTGTCCGCCAGCATCGCCGCAACCATCGATTGGCGCGCCGTCGCTATGCTCGGCGTCGTCAACACCGGCATCGGTTGTCTGCTCTACTTTAGCGCCGTCGCCAAACTGCCCGTGCAGACCGTCGCTGTCGTCGGCTACCTCGAGCCGCTTTCGGCCGTCGTGTTCTCGTCCGCCCTTTTGGGCGAAGTCATAACACCAGTCCGCCTGATGGGCGCCGTGCTTATCATCGGCGGCGCGATCTTTTGCGAACTCGCCGGTAAACGCTCAGGCGCCAAGACCGGTATCGCTCAGGCAGCACGCGTCTAAAAGTTCCCTCTTCAGTTTCAAAGCAGGAGCGCGTCCGCGGTTATTACATTGCAGCAAAGCCATACAGCGGATGCGCCCCTGTTTTGAAATGCTACCTGCGTACATAAATAATCCCCAGCTGGGGATTATTGTCTAAAATTACCCGATGTGCCAAACAGCTCTTGTATGTATAAAGACGGCATAAAAGTTATCTGTCCAAGACAGATAACCGGATGTCCAAGGGAGTCCGCGTGGCGCACGCCAAACTGGAGGCAAACCTCCAAGACCAGCACGGTCAAGTACGTGGTAATCGCCATGAAGGCCGACAACCACAACGAGAGCGGCATCTTCGCCCTGTTTAGCCTGGTGCGCAAAGTGGCGCCGTGGCCGATCCTACCTGCCATGATCGGCGGCGCGGCGCTGCTCGCCAATAACTCCAGCTCGAAGTTCAGATCGAGGAAGCCGAGGAAATGGATGTCGATATCTTCTCGAACGACCTTGGCAACGGCAACGAAGCCGGTAGGGACATGAACTTCGACCCCACCGAGCTGCTCGGGAGCGTCGCCGATACGCCCGAACAGCAACAGCTCGACGGCCTCGAGAGCGAACAACTCAACGACGCCAACTTCTAACGACGTCGCGCGTCGACGACAGCGGCCCTGCGCCTCACAGGAGGCGCAGGGCCGCTTTGCATTGCAGTAAAACCGCCGGCTACGAACGACGCGGCTCGGGAACCACGAGCCTATCGGGGCTCGCGCCCTCAGCATCCATCAGGCTCACGTAGCGAATCGACGGATCCTCATACGTTGAGTAATAGTAATTGCCCGTGCGCGCGCTAAAGCATCCGGTGTAGATAGTCTTCTCGAACTTGCCGTCACCCATCTTGGACGCACCCTCGATCATCGCCACCCCCTCGAGCGAGCGGAACATGCGAATGACGTTCTCGGCCTCGCTGTCTTTTTGCGGGTAATTGGCATTGAGGTATGCCGCCTTTACAAAACGGCTCGGCGAATAGCAGTCACCCGGAATACCGCGCATGCCGGCACCCGCGCCATAGGGCTTGAGCTCGGCGCCACGCCATGTCGCCGTCTGAGGAAAATCGCTTGTGGCAGTGATATAGGTGCGTAGGTTTTCCATGTGCCACGGGAAGGTCGGCTGATTGGCAAGGGTGTCGACCGGATCGTCGTATACATGCAGACCGTCAGCCATCATCTCGACCACGATGCTGCGCCGGCTGTCGCCGATAATCCAATGGAGCAGCGACACACCCAGCCCCTCTCCGGCAGATTTGGCAACAATCACCGTGTCGCGAAGCGCAGCCTCGACCTCGTCGACCGTCGAGAACGTCGCTGCCACCCACAGGGGAAACTCATAGGCCGCGATATTGGTCTTGCCATCAACCGGGTCCTCGGCATACTCGGCATAACCGGGAAAGTTGAGCCCTGCCACAGCCAGACCCGCATCGTTACCACAGTCGAAAAACATAGGATAGTTCTTGTAATCGATGCACATGCCGATTACCGCGTGTGCCGCCGACGCATCGTCGATAAACGAATACGGGATATGGAACCCGCGGGGCATCACGCGAACCTGTTGGCCGTAGCTAAAGCTCCAGTCGAGGTTGCGACCCAGATACATGTTGCCGGAATTATCGGTAAATCGAATGCTCGTGCACATGGCGCCTCCTAGCCATACGTCCTTGTTAAGCTCATTGTTACCAAACAAATAGGCGCTAAACACAAAAGCCCGGACATGACAATAACGTCACGCCCGGACCACACAAGCAAGATAAACTCAACCAAGTCAACCTCGCAGGTCGTCTAAGGGGTCAAAGTACCGCAGATTGCCACGAAAGAGGAGCGAAGCGTACTTAAGGTACGCGAGCGACGATTGAGCGGCAAGGTGCGGTACTTTGGTCCCCTTAGACCAACTTTCCAAGACAGTGATCGATCATATGCTGGATCATCTGTGCCTCAAAGCCCGTGTAGTCGCGGCGGCACTCCTTCATCTTGCCGTCGACGATCTGGTCAAAGGCAACCTTGCACTTGATATAGCGCGTGGACTTGGTGATTTCGTCGTGCGTCAGGCAGCTCTCCTCCATCTTGCTGGCGCCCAGGCCAAACACCAGACGGGGGTTGTAGAGCACGTGGGGCTCGCCGGCGTCGTCCAGATAGACGCAGACCTTCTTGGTGACGCCAATCTGGTTGGCGGCAAGGCAGCCGGCGTCCTCGAGCGACTTGATGGTGTCGATCAGGTCCTGTGCGACCGACTCGTCCTCGACAGTCGCAACCTCGCAACGCTGGGACAGGATGGCCTCGTCGCGGCAGAGCTCTTTAATCATACGTTCCTCCAAAGAGTTCAATGTAACTGCTTAAGTATACGGTACCTACACATTTTCATGCGAAAAATACCGTCCGCCTGTTACAAAGCGCCGAACTTCAACATGCGAGAAGCATCGACCTTCCAAAGGCGATATAGTAGGTAAGTTCGTGTCAATCGGCCTAAACTCGGGGCCGAACAAGGAAAGGGTATGCATGGACGAACTTTTTCACGTCAGCGAGCGCAAGTCCACAATCGGGACCGAACTTCGCGCTGGACTGACAACATTCCTGGCGATGGCCTACATCATCGCCGTCAACCCTGCGGTGCTCTCGGGCGCTGGCATCGATGCGGGAGCGCTCGCCTGCGCCACCTGTCTGGGCGCCGGCATCATGACCATCTGCATGGGCATCTTCGCCAACCGCCCGCTCGCCTGTGCGTCGGGCTTAGGCGTCAACGCGATGATCGCTGGAATCACCACCACCGTCTGCGGCGGTGACTGGCACGTGGCCATGAGCGTCATCTTCCTTGAGGGCGTCGTCATCTTGCTGCTCGTGCTTTGTGGCCTGCGCGAGGCCATCATGGATGCCATCCCGGTTGTCCTGCGCCACGCCATCTCGGTGGGTCTGGGCCTGTTTATCGCCATGATCGGCCTGTGCGACGCCGGCATCATCACCGCTGGCGCCGGTACGCTCGTCGGCCTGGGCGACATCACCTCCCCCACCTTTATCGTCGGCATCATCTCCATCGTCGTGACGGTTGCCCTTGCTTCCCGCAACGTGCCGGGCTCGCTGCTCATCGGCATCATCGTCGCCGTTATCGCCGGTATCCCCCTAGGTGTGACCCATGCTCCGACCGGTATCATCGCCCCGCTCGACTTCTCGAGCATCGGTGGCCCCATCGCCGACGCCGGCGGCGTGCTCGCCATCGTCAAGGTCCTTACCGACCCCACGCTCCTCGTCATCTCGTTCTCGCTGCTCATGAGTGACTTCTTCGACACCATGGGCACCGCGATGGCCGTGGCCAAGCAGGGCGAGTTCCTCACCGACGACGGCAACGTCGAGAATATCAAGGAGATCCTGCTCGTCGACTCCGCCGCCGCTGCTGTGGGCGGTTTTATGGGCGTCTCCTCCATCACCACCTTCGTCGAGTCCACCTCTGGCGCTGCCGACGGTGGCCGCACGGGCCTCACCTCCGTCACCACCGGCGTGCTGTTCATTCTCGCCGCGTTCTTCTCCCCCATCGTCACCATCGTTTCCAGCGCCGCCACCTGCGGTGCTCTGGTCTACGTCGGCTACCTCATGATGAGCGAGGCCTCCGAGATCGACTGGTCCGACGTGTCGCAGGGTTTCCCAGCGTTCATGATTGTCGCCGGCGTGCCCTTCACCTACTCCATCTCTGCCGGCATCGGTCTGGGCTTTATCGCCTTCGTGGTCGTCGCGCTCTTTAAGGGCGAGGCCTCCAAGATCAAGCCGCTCATGTGGATCGCAGCACTCGCCTTCCTCGTCTACTTCTTTGTAGCGTAAGGGCAAAGCTGCCAAAGCAAAACCTCAAGGCGCAGAGTCGTATCAAGCGGCTCTGCGCCTTTCTTTTAGCGACGGTCCCTACGACGACGTGCGACAATCGTATTTGTAGATGTCGAAATGCAGAGAGAAGCTTGTCATGGAAGCGCGTCAAAAGCAGATAACCATTCATTCAAAGCATGTCGAAAGCGCGCCCGTCATTTACCTTCCCGCGGTCATGGGTGACGGCACCGAGGTCTATAGCCGTTGTCTTGAGCTTGATTGCCCGCCATTCACCCTGGTCGCCATTGGCGGGCTCAATTGGAATCGCGAGCTGAGCCCTTGGGAATGCGACGGAACCGTGCGCGATGCCGAGCCCTTTGGTGGACAGGCGTCCGAGTTTCTCGATGAACTGCTGAATCGGATAATCCCAGAGGTCGAGCCATCACTTCCCTGCCCGCCTACCTGGCGCGGCATTGCCGGTTACTCATTGGCGGGCCTCTTTTCGCTTTGGTCGCTCTGGCAGACCGATGCCTTTAACCGTGCCGCAAGCGCATCGGGGTCCCTATGGTTTCCCGGATTTGTCGATTACGCACACGGGCACACGATGCCAGCCGCGCCCAACGCCGTCTATCTATCACTCGGCAAAAAGGAGACCAAGACGCCCAACCGCATGATGCGGCACGTACTCGACGACACGCGCGCAATGGAGAAACTACTCAGCGACCGAGGCATCCCCGCGACCTTCGAGCTCAACCCCGGTAACCACTTTGACCAAACCGGTGTGCGCATGGCCCGCGGCATACACTGGATACTGACGCATTAAAAATGGCGCCCACGCGTACGCACGGGCGCCATTTTTTTTTGATTTAGCTGAACACAACTACTACTCGACAGTCTCCTCAAGTTCAGAAACGGCGAACTCAAAGTCGTTGCCAGGCAGAATCGCGTTGAGCACGATGCCCACCAGCGAGCCCACGGCAAGGCCCGAAAGCGAAATCGTCACGCCGAACAGCTTCAGCACGATGCCACCGGCGGCGCTGTAGGCAATGCCGAGTGAAAGCACGAGCACCAGAGCCGCCACCAGCACGTTGCGGTTGTTCTGGAAATCGACCTGGTTCTCGATGAGGTTGCGGACGCCCACGGCGCTGATCATGCCATAGAGCACGAGCGACACGCCGCCGATAACGCATGCCGGCATGGCGGCGATCACGGCAGCGAACTTGGGGCAGAACGAAAGCACGATGGCGCAGCACGCGGCAATGCGAATCACGCGCGGGTCAAACACGCGCGTCAGGGCGAGCACGCCGGTGTTCTCGCCATACGTGGTGTTGGCCGGAGCGCCAAAGAGCGAAGCCAGAATCGTGGCGAGACCATCACCGAGCAGCGTGCGATGCAGGCCGGGATCGGCGATGTAGTTGCGCTCGCAGGTGGAGCCAATAGCGGATATATCGCCGATATGCTCGATCATGGTTGCAAAGGCCAGCGGCATGATGGTGATGATGGCCGTCGTGGCAAGGCCGCTATCGAACTGCGGCCCAAAGAGTGCAAACACCGTGTTGTCCCACACGACAGGCAAGCCAAGCCAGGGAGCGGCTGCGACGCCGGAGAAATCGACCTCGCCCAGCGCAGCCGCAACGGCATAGCTCACCACGACGCCCAGTAAAATCGGCACGATCTTGACCATGCCGCGACCCCAAATATTGCAGATGACGATTACGGCGACGGCAACCACGGCAACGAGCCAGTTAGTCTGGCAGTTGGCAATAGCGGAACTCGCCAGGATCAGACCGATCGAAATGACAATGGGGCCAGTCACCACCGGCGGGAAGAAGCGCATGACGCGCTTGGCGCCAAACGCGCGGAAGAGCGCCGCAAGCACCGGGTAGAGCAAACCGGCGCAGGCAACGCCCAGGCAAGCGTAGGGCAATAGCTCGGCCTCGCCGTTGGGCGCGATTGCGGCATAGCCGGCAATAAAGGCAAACGATGAGCCCAAAAATGCGGGGACCTTACCGCGTGACAGGAAGTGGAATAGCAGCGTGCCCAAGCCGGCAAACAAAAGCGTTGCCGATACCGAAAGGCCGGTGAGCACGGGCACCAGCACCGTGGCACCAAACATGGCAAACAGGTGCTGCAGACCGAGCAGGAACATGCGCGGGCGGCCGAGCGACGAAGCGTCGTAGATGGCATCGGTGACGGCGGGCGTCGAGGACTGGGACATGGATGTCCTTTCGAATGGAAGGGCGCTCGGGCATAGCGGATAACCTGCCCGAACGATACGGTCCGAACCATTGTACGCGATACGCCATGTCTCGCACGCGCCGTCACTTGCAAACGGTACCGCTATTTCCAAACACGCTCGGCAATACGCTTGACCAGCGCGATCTTTGCCCACTGCTCGCCTTCGGTCAGCTTGTTGCCAATCTCGCAGCTGGCAAAGCCACACTGCGGAGACAGATACAGATTCTCAAGCGGCACGTACTTTGCTGCCTCATGAATACGCTCGACGGTCGCGTCCTCGTCCTCGAGCTCGGCTGCCTTGGTGGTCACCAGACCCAACACGACCTTCTTACCGGGCGCAACGTACTTGAGCGGCTCAAAACCACCGGCGCGCGGAGTGTCGAACTCCAGATAGAACGCGTCAACGTCCTCATGCGCAAACAGGTACGGGGCGATGGGATCATAGCCGCCCTCAAAGGCATAAGTAGAGTGGTAGTTGCCACGGCATACATGCGTATTGATCACCAAGTCGTCAGGCTTGCCCGCGATGGCAGCATTGTTGAGCGCCACGCCCAGCTCGCTCACCTTTTGCAGGTCAACCGGGCTCATGCCGGTCTTGGACACAAAGTCAGTATCGCAATAGATGCCCCAGGTGCAGTCATCAAATTGGATGTTGCGGCAACCCGCGGCATACAGATCGGCAATCACGGTGCGGTATGCTGCGGTGATGGCATCGGCGAGCTCTTCGTCGGTCTTGTAGACGGCGCGCAGGCTCTCCTGCTGGCCATCGCAGCGGTCGAGCGTGACTTCGGAGAACGTCTGGATCGGCGCCGGGATGGTTTGCCGCGCAACCTGGCCCTCGCCCTCAAGCGCCTTGACAAACTTGAAGTGCTCGACGAACGGATGGTTCTCGCCGCTAATAGGTCCGGTCACCACGGCGGTGTCGGCGGTAGTCTCCTCATCGTGGAACATATAGCCCGTACGCGAGGTGCGGCGCTCGATGCCGTTGAGACCCCACATAAAATCGAGGTGCCAGTAGCTGCGGCGGAACTCGCCGTCGGTGATGACCTGCAGGCCGGCGGCCTTTTGCTTTGCCACCAAATCGCGAATGGCCTCGTCCTCGACTGCCTTAAGTCCCTCGGCATCAAGCGCGCCTGCCGCATAGGCAGCGCGGGCGTCCTTTACGGCCTGCGGACGAAGAAAACTGCCGACCATATCGGCGCGAAACGGCGCTTTGAGCTGGGTGGAATTGCTCATAGGAATCTCCTTTTGCATGGAATACTTTGGCGAGCAAGAGTATGAGCGCACTCCTGGTTATCGTAAAATATGCGTTTATATATGTTTGCCATATAGTTTTCCTATAGCCATTTCGACAGCCCAAGACAGCAACATCAAACGCTACCGGTTAGATATGCCTCCGGATGGCCTCGACATAAGCCTGTCCATAGCGCGTGAGCGTCGTATTCTTGCGCGTGATAATGCCAATCTCCATGTATTCATCCACATCGAGCGGAATCGAGATAATACCGGGGCCATTAAGCTCGTGGCTAATCACGCCCGAACACACCGTGTAGCCGTTGAGACCCATGGCTAGGTTGAACAAGGTCGCACGGTCGCGCACGCGGATATTCTTGCGGCGCTCAAACGTCGAGGTCAGTTCCTCGGAATAGTAAAACGAGTTGTAGCTGCCCTGTTCATAGGATAGGAATGGATAGTCTTCCAAGTCCTCGAGCGTCACGCTGGCGTGGTCCGCCAGTGGATGGTCGGCGCATACAAAGACGTGCGGCGTGGCGCAGAAGAGTCCTTCGAATACGAGCTCGTTGGCCGCCAGCATGCGCTCGATAACCTCGCGGTTATGTTCGGATAAGTACAGAATGCCCAGTTCACTCTTCATGTGCGCGACATCTTCGATGATCTCGTGAGTCTGTTCCTCGCGCAGGGTAAAGTCGTAGCGCGCGGCATCGAACTCACGGATCACGTCGACAAACGCATTAACGGCAAAGGAATAATGCTGACAGCTCACACTAAAGTGCGGCACTTGCTCGGATGCGCCCTTGTACTTGCCCTCGAGCAGGTCGGCCTGATCGAGTACCTGGCGCGCGTAGCCCAAGAATGTCTCGCCTTCCTCGGACACAATGACGCCCTTGTTGGTGCGCTCAAAGATGTGCACACCCATCTCGTTTTCGAGATCGCGAATCGAGGCGGTAATCGAAGGCTGCGACACAAAGAGCCGGCGCGAGGCCTCGGTAATGCTGCCGCATTCGGCAACTTTAACGACATACCTGAGCTGCTGAAGCTTCATGACTTTCTCCCTAGACGTTCGTGACGCTATGACCCGTCGCGTCCATCTGGCGCATAAACGACGGCATCGCCCCCGTCGCGGCGCAGGCGGCAATCTGATGCAGAGCCCCGGCAACCGCATCGTCTGCCGCAGCGCCGATATGCCAACGCGCGGCAGCCGTGACGGCCTCATTGGCATTGGCGACTGCAACGGCGTTGGGAACGGCATTAATCATGGGCAGATCGTTATCGGAATCGCCGAACACCGCCACCTCGTCGGGCGTCAGGCCCAAAGCACGCGCCAGCTCCAGCGCAGCGCAGCCCTTGTCCCAACCAGCCGGCAAGATATCCAAAAGGCGCACGCGGCTGTTGGGAAACACGAGCGAGAGTTCCGGCACCTCGGCGGCAACGCGCTCGCGTAGCTCCGCGAGCCCCTCACGCGAACGGGCACTCCAGATATTCGCCTTGAACACCGGCGCGTCACCGACAACGGGACGGCACGGGGCCTCTTCGCCTTTGAGCCACGCGTTGCCGCCCGACTCCATAGCGCGACGCACGCGCTCAGGATCGCTCGTCACGCAATAGGCATCATTGTCCCAAAAGTCATCACCCAGGCTGTAGACCTTCAGATAGGTATCGTCGGTCTCTTGCTCCAAGTAGTCAGCCAAGCGAATAAGGGCGGTGTTGTCGGTCGCATGCGAGGCTACCACCTCGCCGTCGACAAACATGACCTGGCCGTTGCAGAACGCACCGGTCGAGAAGCACTCGGAGCGATTACGAAACATCCAGCCCATCGCGGACGGCTGACGGCCCGAAACCGGGCCAAAGTGCAGGCCCGCCGCCTGCATGGCATGAATGCCCTCGATGGCGTAGTCGCTGGCGCCGTCATGCCCGGCTGGAATCAGCGTATCGTCCATATCGGTCAGCACAAGTTTGATCATAGAGTCCCCCAGTCATTTTCACCGTATCCATTGTAGCGACCTGCCAATAAGGGACAGGTTTATTTTGGCAGGTTTTATCTGGGAAAATGCGACGCCCCAGTTGCCACCTGCCAAAATAAACCTGTCCCTTTTTGGCAGGTGCGCTAGTATAGGGAACAACAGATTCGATGCGGGAGTGCCGGCGGTGCAAACCACAAGGCTGAGAGGGCATGGGGCCCAATCCTTTGAACCTGTCAGTTAATGCTGGCGTAGGGAGCATGCCGCCTTTACAGGGGCGCTGTCTATGCACAGCGCCCCTTTTCTATGCCAAGGAGGCATGTGCAGTGATTGATTCGAAACAGCTTAAACAAAATGTGGTCAAGGCCGTGGAGGAGATTCGCGCCACCAACCCGATGGCCGGCTCCATCACCAACACGGTGACGATCGACTTTGTCGCCAACGCGCAGCTCGCCGTAGGCGGTTCGGCCGCCATGGTCTATCTGCCCGACGAGGGCGAGGCGCTCGTTGCCGGCGGCGGCGCCATCTATCTCAACATGGGCACGCTCTTCCCCATCTACGAGCAGACGATTCCCCGTGCGGCCAAAGCGGCACACGACGCCGGCAAACCCTGGGTGCTCGATCCGGTGGGCCTGGGCATCGGTAGCCTGCGCACCCAGCTGGTAAACGAGCTCAAGCAGTACAAACCCGTCATCGTGCGCGGCAACGCCTCCGAGATCATCGCGCTCGCCGGCCTGTGGGGTCTTGAAGGCGAAGCGGCTGACCTGAGCCGCGTGCGCGGTGTCGATACTACCGATACGGTCGACGCCGCCCGCGGCGCTGCCGTGGCACTCGCCCGCTACACCGGCGGCGCCGTAGTGGTCTCGGGCGAAGTCGACTTGATTACCGACGGCACGACCGTGGCCAAGTCCCACGGCGGCAGCCCGCTCATGTCCAAGATTACCGGCTGTGGCTGCTCGCAGGGCGGCGTCCTGGCCGTGTACGCTTGCGCCGCCGATCCGTTTACGGCAGCCATCTGCGGTACCGCTGTCTACAACGTTGCCGGCACGCGTGCCGCCGCTGTCGCTGATGCCCCGGCAAGCTTTAAGGTCGCCTTTATCGACGAACTCTACCGCGCGACCGCTCAGGATATTGCGAATAACCCCCTCGAGCTCGAGGAGGCATAAGCCATGTCCGAACCCGCAACCGCTGCCGACATGAACACGCTCGTCGCCGTAGCCATCGCCCCGTGCGGCACAGGCGACGAGCTGTCCGCCGAGGTCGCCGAGGTCGTGCGCGTCATTCGCGAGAGCGGCCTTCCCAACCGCACCACCTCGATGTTCACCGAGATCGAGGGCGACTGGGACGAGGTCATGCAGGTCGTACGCGACGCAACCTTTGTGTTGGCAAGCAAGGGCATCCGCATCGAAGTCGTTCTCAAAGCCGATATTCGACCCGGTTTTACCGACACCATGACCGGCAAACTCGAGCGCATGGAAGCGCAAATCAAAAAGCAGGAGGAAGCACGATGAGCATCCGCGACAACCTTGATATCTCGGCCTATCTGGTACTCGGCCCCGAAAACACGCTGGGACGTCCCGTGGGCGATGTAGTAGCGCAGGCGCTCGATGCCGGCTTTACCTGCATCCAGGTGCGCTCCAAGGTGGCAAGTGCCCGCGAGATCATCGCGCTGACGGGCGACGCCGCGCAGGCTATCGCTCGCACCGGCAAGACCGGCAAGGTCGCCCTGCTTATCGACGACCGTTTGGACTGCGTACTCGCCGCACGCGAACAGGGTATCGCCGTCGACGGCGTGCATGTGGGCCAGAGCGATATTCCCGTCGAGGTCTGCCGCAAGCTTCTGGGCCCCGATGCCATCGTGGGCCTTTCGGCCCGTTGCGAGGAAATGCTCGAGTACGTCAAGACCGCCGACATGAGCCTAGTCGACTACCTGGGCATCGGCCCGCTCCACGAGACCGAGACCAAGCGCGACTGTGGACGCGCGGCAGATGGCTCCATCATCACCAAGAGCTTTGAGGACCTGGCTGCACTCCATGAGGCAAGCCCCGTTCCCATCGTGGTCGGCGGCGGCGTCAAAAAAGCCGATCTGCCGCAGCTCAAGGCCACCGGCGTCGACGGCTTCTTTGTGGTTAGCGCCGTCTGCAGCGCTGACGACCCCCACGCCGCAGCCAAGGAGCTTGTCGACACCTGGCAGCAGGCATAGGCATAAGCCGAGCAGCTGATTCGCAGCCTCATATCTTCAATAGCGGAAAGCGCATCCCAGTTTGGACCTCCATTCTGGGATGCGTTTTCCGCATGCGACTCCATTGGGAAACTGCATCCCACTCCAGACGCAAATTCTGGGACGCACTTTCCGCCGAGGGCTCTGCAGTTTGCCCTACTCTGCCAGATATGCTTCCAACGCCGACAAGGTCGCGGCCGCATCACGACGACCGACCTGGTAGATGCGCTCGAGCTCCTCTGGCTCGCGACACAGCGATGGCACCTTCACCGATTCGCTCGGACGCACCACGAAAACCTCGCCGCTGGCCTCGCGACGCGCCAGGTCGTCGAGTGCAGCGTTATATACCTCGTGCCGGCGTTCAAGCGCCTCGACAAACTTCGGATAGTGGCGGAACACACGTCGCAGCATGGGCATCAAACTGTTCGGCTGCTTTACAAAGCCTGCCGGCTGCGTCAGCACCACGATGTTGCGGTCATACCCCTGTTCGAATAACCACGCACTGGGAATGGAATCGGCCACGCCGCCATCCAGATATCGATGTCCGTCAATCCGAACGGGTTTGGTCGCCACGGGAATCGCCGACGATGCCCGAATCCACTCGATATCGCGCTCATCGCCATACGGCAGGTCGTGATAGATGGCCTCACCCGTCTCGATATCGGTGCACACACACGTAAACCGCATAGGACAGGCACGATACGCCTCTAAGTCGATAGGATCGCGCTCAAGCGGCACCTCATGATAGGCAAAATCGGCATTGAACATGTCACCGGTTCGCAACCAGCTTGTCACGCTCGCATAGCGCTTGTCGGCGCAATAGGCCTTGTTATACCGAATGGCGCGACCGATCTGGCGCGACTTAAAATTGTACCCAAACGCCGCGCCCGCCGAGACACCCACCATATGGTCGCAAGTTAAGCCGTGCTCCATCCAGACATCGAGTACGCCCGCCGTATACATACCGCGGTAGCCGCCTCCCTCGAGCGCAAGCCCCACCGTGCGCGTCGTATCCGGCTGTACCATGCGACCATCTCCGTTCCTGCGTTTAAAACCGGGACAAGTATACCCGTCAACATATAGCGTCTCAGTCGCATTTTTATCGGACATCTCATCATTGCGGTACCGTTTAGCGAATAATGGCCGCGCACAGCATGGGCACCCATATATAATTCTGCGCTGTTGTTTATACTACTCAGCAGTTATCAACTGCAAACATTAGCTGGTAAATTAACCCAACAACGCAGCGAGGCGGGGGCCTGGATACACGCAAAGCGCCGAACAACAACGCGTGTGCACAACGAGCTCGCCCGACGCAATTCGCCCGACCTCAGAAAGCCGCTTACGACATGGATACTGTCAGCAATTACACCGAGACGCTCGAAAAGACCGTCCGCGACCTTCTTGAACGTCAGGACGATCTGATCAGGACCGCCTTTACCGACCAGCTTACCGGACTCGGCAACCGCGGCGCCTTTGCCCGTTCCCTCGAGGAGCTCTGGGAGCAGGAACTGCCCGTCACCATGGCTTTTATCGACATCGATAACCTTAAGCACTGCAACGACGTCTTTGGGCATGACGAGGGCAACCGCTACATCTTGCAGGTAAGCCTCTATCTCAAGCTGTATATGAAGGTGGACGAGGCGGCGTTTCGACTGGGAGGCGACGAGTTCGCCATCCTCTCTACGATTGCAACCGAGGACGACCTCGCCGATCGTCTGGAACACTGCCGAACAATCTTGCTCAACAACAACGATTCCGGGATGCCCCACTCGTTTAGTTACGGAGTGTCCCACGCCGACCCCGCCCTGGGCGAAGCCCCCAATCGCATGACGCTCGATGCCGACCATCGCATGTACGACTACAAACTACGCCATGCCTTGCACCTCGATCGACGCAATATCACGCAAGTCCATACCGACGACTTCGAAATAAGCGACCGCGTTTTCGACGCCTTTTCGATGCTCAACGAAGGTCGTTATTTCTTTATCGAGAACTTGGACAAACATCGCACCCTTTGGTCACAAGGTGCCTTGCGCGATCTCGGACTTCCTTCAGAGCACATAGACAACTGTCTCGATTACTGGAAAAAGCGCGTCCATCCCGATGACCTTGAGGCTTTTACCGACGACTTCGACCAAGTCTATAACGGCTCCAAGCACCATCGAGTCATGCAGTATCGTGTACGCAACACCACAGGCGACTACGTGCTCTGCCGTGCTCGCGGTTTTCGCATCGATGGGAGCGAAAACGAGCCCTCGCTCTATGTCGGCGAGCTCGTCAATCATTCCCTTGCCGAGACCGTCGACGCCGCCACGGGGCTTGGAACGCAGCGTATGCTGGTCAACGCTATCGATGCCTGTCGCCGTGACCGCTGCAAAACAGGACTCATCGCCGTGCGCGTTCGCGGCACGACGAAGCTCAACGAGCTCTATGGAGCCGAGGCGGTCGACAGCATGCTTGCCGAATACGCAAGCCGTATGCTGTCGATCACCCGCGGTAGGAGTCGCGTCTTCCGTTCACGAAGTGTCCAGTTCGTCGTGCTCAGCAACGCTTTGGACCACGGGGCATTTGAACTCCTGACCCATCGTCTAAAAGAGACCATTTTTGCCCCCGTTCAGATCGCGGGCGACACCATCACTCCCGTTTGCATTGTCGCCCCGGTCTTTTACGAGCGCCTGGACTACCAAACATCTGCGGTTTTGCGCGAACTCGACCGTCGCCTTCGCACGGCTGGCGGGCTTGTCCCCAACGACAGCCTCCCTATACCCGAGGTCGAGCGCAAAAGCGCAATCGCCGAACGCATCGATATGCTCACCGGCCTCTGCCGACCCAGCGAGTTTATGCGCCGTGCCAATGCCTTCATCAAGGCAAAGCGCGACGGCGCTTGGTGTATCGCCACCGTCGACATGGGCCACATGCGCCTATTTAACGAATGGTATGGACAGGCCGAAGGCGACCGTATGCTTGCCGATGTGGGCACGGTGCTCAAGGATATCGAGAACGCCGACATGGGTGTCGCGGGATACTGGGGGCAAGACGACTTTTGTCTGCTCATACCCTTTGAGCGCGATTTCGTTCACCGAGTCTATGCGCGCGTGCGCGAGGCTGTAGCCAAGCACGACGACGGCGTAGGCTTTTGGCCGTCCATGGGCGTATGCCCCATCGACGCGAGCGAGGAAATCACCATTGATGCCCAGGCCAAGGCCATGTTTACCAATCGACGCGCCAAAAACGACTTTAAGGAGCGCATTGCCGTTTTCCGCCCCGAGGAATACGAGCATGAGGTTGCGTTCCACCACACGCTAACCGAGTTCCAGTATGCGCTCTCAAACGGCCGCATCACTTACTACCTGCAGCCCCAGGTCGATATGGAAACCGGCGAGATCATTGGCGCCGAGGCGCTCACACGCTGGATTGACAAGGATGGATCCCTCATTTCACCTGTCACGTTTATCCCCGCTCTCGAGGAAAGCGGCTTTGTGGTAACGCTCGACAAATATGTTTGGCAGGGCGTTGCCACATGGCTTCGCGAGCGTCTCGATCGCGGTCTTCGCGTGGTTCCGATCTCCCTCAACGTGTCGCGCGTGGACATTCTTGCCTGCGACGTTGCCGAACATATGGGGGCGCTCGCCGCCCAATACAACCTGCCGCCCGAGCTCATGCGTATCGAGATCACCGAGACCGCCTATACCGGAGAGTCCGAGGCCGTGGATAAGCTGACCGCGGATCTGCACGCCCGCGGCTTCTCGACCTATATGGACGATTTTGGTACCGGCCAGTCCACGCTCGCGATGCTCAGAAACGTGAATGTTGACGTCATCAAGCTCGACCGCACCTTTGTGCCCACCGACCGCGATCAAGGCCGCAGCGCGCGGATCGTGTCATCGATGCTCGAGATGGCGCAGTCGCTCCATCTGCCCGTTGTAATCGAAGGCATCGAGACAAATGAGCAGGCGAACATGCTACGCCACATGGGCGCCCGCTACGCTCAGGGTTTCCTCTACTACCGACCCATGCAGGCAAAGGATTTTGAGGCATTGCTCGATGGCGGCAATAACAACTGATACGCTCGCGCGCAAAACGCCACCGTCGAAGGAAGCATTTGTCCCCATTGGCTAACTCATATCCCCAATCCAAGCCGAATTGGGGATATGATACAAACCGTTGTCCTGCCCAAGGAGGTTATCCATCATGAACGAGTCGTACCGCATGGGCGAGCAATCGATTATTGCCTATCTTCAGCGACTTGCGAATGGCATCTCGACCGCCGAACTCGATGTTGCCGCGCTGCCCGCCGGGCTACGCGCCGTTGGTGAGCAACTGCAAAAGACGTATGCCATCCTGCAACAAGAGCGCCAGCTGCTTGAGCGCAACGCCTATATCGATCCGCTCACCAACTTGGGCAACCGCAGCGGACTCGACCGTCACGTCGAGCAGCTCTGGCGCAAAGGCGACCCCTTCACCTGCGCCTATATTGACATCGACCATCTCAAGCATTGCAACGATATGTTTGGCCACGCCGAAGGCAATCGCTATATTCTGAGTATCTGCCGCACACTCTCCGAAACCATGGAGCACGATGAGATGCTGTTCCGTATCGGTGGAGACGAGTTTGTGCTTATCTCGCTCTCCGCAAACGAGACTGAACTCGAGCAGCGCTTGGAGCAGGTACGTGCTGGGCTGATCGAGGCGAGCTCAGGTGGCAAGGCGCCCATGATCGCCAGCTTTAGCTTTGGCTGCTCGCGCGTCGATCCACTTGCCGGCGACACGCGTCGCCAGATGACGATGGATGCCGATCGCAAGATGTATCGCTATAAGCTTATGCATCGTGTGCAGCAACCGAAAGACAATGACGCGCCGCAACGCCCAATCGTCGATCAGCTTCCCTGCAACGACCGGGTGTTCCAAGCGATCTCCATGAGCTCCGAGACGCGCTATCCGTTCATCCTTAACCTCGATACTGGAGAATCGCAATGGTCGGTTAACGCCGTGCGCGATTTTGACCTGCCCTCCCAGCACCCTTTTAACTCACTCGACATGTGGCTCGCCCGCGTTCATCCCGAGGACCGCGACAACGTGCGCGCCGAGCTCGACATGGTGATAAACGGTACGTGGCACTTCCATTACATGCAGTATCGCGTAATGGATGCCACCGGAAAATACGCGCTTTGCGACTGCACGGGCTACCGCTTGGACGGCACCGATACCGAGCCCAGCATGTATGTGGGCATTATCATCAACCGAAGCTTGGCAGATACGACAGATTCCGTGACTGGCCTGGGCGATATTCACGCCCTGGTCAACGCCATTGGTGAAATGCGTCGCGTGGCGCGCGAGGCAGGCTTTATTGCCATTAAAATCAACGATATCGCTCAGGTCAATGCCCGCTTTGGCTTTGATGCGGGCGACCGTGTTTTGGCAGAGAGTGCCGCCTGCCTTATGGAATGCTCGCGCGGCAAGGGTCGTCTGTTCCGCTCGACGGGACCAATGTTCGTGGCGCTTTTCGACGACTTTGATCCCGAAGAGACTGACGCGATCGCAGACGAAATCGAGCGATTCTTGGGGTCGCCCGTGCTCTTTGGCTCATTTGAATATCAGCCGCCCATTCGTGTGGCGACACTTCATCTAGACGCTGTCGACCGACAGCCCGTTTCCATTTTGAACGAGCTCAAAGCGCTGCTTGAAGAGGCGCCGCAAGTACCGGGCACCAAGCTGGACTAGCGTCGTGGGGAGCGATGTAAAACACAAGCCGTTTCACATCGCTCCCCACGCCATCTGCCCTCTCGTGCGATAATCCTCCGCAGAAGTCACCGATAGCAGAGGGAGTTTGTGATGAAGGTTCTTTTGGTCAATGGCAGTCCCAAGGCAAACGGCAACACCGCCCGCGCACTCGCCGAAGTCGCCGAGCAGCTCAATGCCGAAGGCGTTGATACCGAGGTGTTTCAGCTGGGCGCCAAGCCCATTCGCGATTGTATCGGTTGCGGCCAGTGTGGCAAGCTTGGCGGTCGCTGCACCTTTGACGACGACGTGGTGAACGAGCTCATCGCTGCCGCTGAACAGGCAGACGGCTTTGTCTTTGGCTCACCCGTCTACTATGCGCACCCCAGCGGACGCATCCTTTCGGCCCTCGATCGCGCCTTCTATGCGGGCGGGCACGCCTTTGCGCACAAACCCGGCGCCGCGGTCGCTGTCGCCCGTCGCGGTGGCACGTCGACCACCTTCGATGTGCTCAACAAGTACTTCACCATCAACCAGATGCCCGTGGTCGCCTCCACGTACTGGAACAACGTCTTTGGTCGCGTGCCTGGCGACGCCGATGGGGATGCCGAGGGCCTTGCCACCATGCGCAACATCGGCAAGAACATGGCCTGGCTCCTGCAATGTATCGAAGCAGGACAGGCCGCCGGCATCGAAGCCCCCGAAGCCGATCGCGAGCGCACCAACTTCATTCGATAAGTCCAGCGGTGGTCACCTCGATGTTCTGTCAATGTCAGCGAAAAGCCAGCTGATGAGGCAAGGTGCCTTGAAAGAGGAGGGCGCTGGGCTGTTGCCCGCGCCCGACGATTGAAAGGCAGATTGCCCATCAGATGGCTTTGCAGCGTCGAGGTGACCGCCGTTCGTTAGAACGGCGGAACATGCTATGAACGTGCAAATCTTCGGCACCAAAAAGTCTTTCGACACCAAGAAGGCCCAGCGCTATTTTAAGGAGCGCCGCATTAAGGTGCAGTTTATTGACCTTAAGGAAAAGGAGATGAGCAAAGGCGAGCTCACGAGCGTGATGCAGGCGGTCGGCGGCATCGACAAGCTGCTCAACCCCAAAGCCAAGGACGAGGAGACACTCGCACTTATCCAGCACCTCACTCCCAGCCAGCGCTTTGATAAGCTGCTCGAGAATCAGCAGGTACTGGCCGAGCCCATCGTGCGCAACGGCAAAAAGGCCACCGTCGGTTATTGCCCCGATGTATGGGGAGCCTGGGAGTAGCCTGTGTTATTTGCCGGCGCCTGGGTATAAGAGCAGGCGTTTGGCATATGATTTAACTGTAAGCCATGTCTAACAGAGGAGGGCACATGCCCAACAAACCCGTGAAGATCATCATGCTTACCGGATACCTTGGTGCCGGCAAGACCACGCTGCTCAACCATATCCTCGCCAACGACGGCGGTATCCGCGCCGCCGTGATCGTCAACGATATCGGCGAGATCAACGTCGACGCCAGCCTTATCGCCGACGGCGGCCTTTCCGAGACCGACGACCTCATCCCGCTCACCAACGGCTGCATCTGCTGCACGCTTTCGGACGACCTGGCCAACCAGCTGCAGGGCATTGCCGATTCGGGCAAGTTCGACTACATCATCATCGAGGCCTCCGGCATTTGCGAGCCTATCCCCATCGCCTACACCATCTCGAGCTTCTGCGACGAGGCCAAAGTGGGCGGCGAACCCAAGCTCGCGCTCGACAACATCGTTGCCGTGGTCGACTGCGCCCGCATGTACGACGAGTTCAACGGCGGTCGCGACCTGCTGGCCGAGGATATCGACGAGGACGACATCGAGAGCCTGCTCATCCAGCAGATCGAGTTTTGCTCCACGCTGATCCTCAACAAGACCGATACCGTGAGCCCTGAGCAGATCGCTGAGCTCAAGGCCATCGTGCGCAGCCTGCAGAAGGACGCCGTGATTGTCGAGGCTCAAAACGGCGAGGTCCCCATGGAGGAGCTACTCGATACCGATCGCTTCGACTTTATGCGCGCCTACAACTCCGCCGCCTGGATCGAGGCCATGGAGCATCCCGAGGAGCACGACGACCCCGAGGTGCTCGAGTACGACATCGAGACCTTTGTGTACTCGCGCCGTAAGCCGTTTGACCTGCAGAAGTTCACCGATTTTGTTGAGCAGGAGTGGCCCGACGAGGTCATTCGCGTCAAGGGTCCGCTGTGGCAGACCGGCGATCCGGACATGTGCTACATGTTCGAGCAGGCCGGCCGCCAGATGCGCCTGATGGAGAACGGCCTGTTTGTCGACTCGGCGCCCGAGGGCGAGAAGCAGAAGATCATCGACGAGAACCCCGAGATCATGCAGATTTGGGACGACGAGACGGGCGACCGCATGACGAGCCTGTGCATCATCGGCCGTCACATGGACAAGGATGCGCTCATCGCCTCCCTCGATGCCTGCCTGACCGACTGGCACCGCGCTTAGGTTATCCAAGTGGGCGTTTTTCCGCCTACGTAACCGCCAAACCACCACGAAGGTACCCTTCGTGGTGGTTTTTCGTTCTATGCCAAGGAGATTCATGTTCAATATCGTGCTGTATGCGCCCGAGATTCCGCCCAATACGGGTAATATCGGCCGTACCTGCGTGGTCACCGGCGCCCGCCTGCATCTGGTGGAGCCACTGGGCTTTTCACTCGACGACAAAACGGTGCGTCGCGCCGGCCTGGGCTACTGGCAAAACTTGGACGTGACGACTTATGCCAGCTGGGAGGATTTCCTTGTGCGCAATGACCTCTCCCCCGCCGACGACCGCTTGCATCTGCTGACCAAAAAGGCACGCCGAACCTATGCGCAAAGCACTTACCGTGACGGCGACTATTTGGTCTTTGGCAGCGAAAGCTCGGGGATTCCCGAAGGGCTGCTCGCCGCAGCGCCCGAGCGCTGCGAGCGCATCCCCATGCTGCGCGATTGTGACTCACTCGACAACGCCGAGGCCTGGGAAGCCCACGAGGAATCGCTCGGACATACCGAGGACGGCCATGAGGCCATCCTTCGGCAGGATATCTGCGGCAACTTCGTCAATCCGGACGACTACCGCATCAGCGCACTCAACCTCTCCAACAGCGCCGCCATCGTCCTCTACGAAGCCCTGCGTCAGACAGGCTTTGCCGGCATGTAGCAAACCTGCCATTTGGAGACGGGGTAGAAATGGTAGATTTTCAAACCCTCTAACCCTTGACAAATTGGTTTTGGCATCAATGAGGCAAAGGGACTGTCCCTTTGCCTCATTGTCTATAGGTAGCGGCCAGTAATGCTCTTGGAGCAAGCAGCGATATCCGCCGGAGTGCCGGCGCAGACGACTTGCCCGCCCGCATCGCCACCGCCCGGCCCCATGTCGATCACATAATCGGCATTGCGGATAAGGTCGAGATCGTGCTCGATCACGATAACCGTGGCGCCCTTGGCGACGAGGCCGTCAAACACGTTCAGCAGCACCTGAACATCGAGCGGATGCAGGCCGATCGTGGGCTCGTCGAATACGAATACGGCATCGTCCTGCACGCGGCCCATCTCGCTCGCAAGCTTTAAACGCTGCGCCTCGCCGCCCGAAAGCGCCGGCGTGGGCTCACCGAGTGTAAGATAGCCCAAGCCCAGGTCGTGCAAGGTCAGCAAACGCGCCTGAACCTTCTTGAGCCCCACTGTGGCGTCGAGAGCCTCGTCCACGCTCATGTCCATGAGCTGCGGCAACGTAAGCTTGCTCCCGTCCTTGCCCTCGCGATGGATATGCGAAGCCGTGTCTGCATAACGCGAGCCTCGACATGCTGGGCAGATGATCTCGACGTCGGGCAAAAATTGCACGTCGAGCGATATCGAGCCCGTGCCATCGCATGTAGGGCAGCGCAAGGCGCCGGTGTTGTAGCTAAAGGCACCCGCCTTGTAGCCGGCTGCCTTGGCCTCGGGCGTACGGGCGAAAGCGCGACGCAGCTCATCATGGATGTCGGCATAGGTCGCTACCGTCGAGCGCACGTTGGCGCCGATAGGCGTGGCATCAATCAGGTTTGCGCGTGCGATGCCCTCGGCGTCGACCCAGCGCACATGGCTTGGCAGGCGCTCGCCAGCTGCCTGGGCCTTAAGCGCCGGGATGAGTGTCTCGAGCACCAACGTCGTCTTACCCGAACCCGAAACGCCCGTCACCGCGACAAGGCGACCGCGCGGTATATCGACTTCGAGCGGTTTGACGGTATGGATGGCATCGGTTGCCATGCGGATGTGGCCCTGATCGAACAGTTCCTCGTCAGTCACCTGCGGACGCATACGCTTGGACTCTGCGCGCAAAAACGGGGCGATGCGGCTGCCCTGCGACTGTTCGACCTCGTCCACCGTGCCAGCGGCAATCACATTACCGCCGCCTGCTCCGGCAACGGGGCCCATCTCGACCAGATAGTCGGCTTCCACCAGCACACGTGTATCGTGGTCGACAACAACCACGGTGTTGCCGTCATCAACCAGATCGCGCATCACGCCCACCAAGCCGTCGACATTGGCGGGATGCAAGCCGATTGAAGGCTCGTCCAACACATAGAGCACGCCCGTCGATCGGTTGCGCACCACGCGGGCGAGCTGCACGCGCTGACGCTCGCCCGTGGAGAGCGTGGCGCCGGCGCGATCGAGCGAAAGGTAGTCGAGACCCAGATCGACCAGGCGACGGGCCGCGCTCAAAAACGAATCGCAGATATCCGCCGCCATGGGCCGCATCTCGGGCGGCAAGGATGCGGGCACCCCGTGCACCCACTCAACCGCATCACCAAGCGTCATGGCCGCGGCCTGTGCCAGATTGATACCGCGCACCTGGGGCTGGCGCGCAGCCTCGGAGAGGCGCGTGCCGCCACAGTCACGACATGGTCCCTCGCGCAAAAAGCGCGCCACACGTTTTAAGCCCTTATCGTCTTTGACCTTGGCGAGCGCGTTCTCGACGGTATAGACGGCATTGTAATAGGTAAAGTCGAGCGGCGTAGCACCCTCGCCGTTTTTGGGAACGTAGAGAATGTGCTTCTTAACCGCCGGACCGTGAAACACAATGTCGCGCTCTTGAGGCGTGAGCTGGTTAAACGGCACGTCGGTGCGCACACCCATCTCGCCTGCCACCTGCTTCATCAGATCCCACATGAGCGTGCCCCAAGGAAGCACCGCGCCTTCGTTGATGGTCTTGGACTCGTCAGGCACCAGGCTCGCCTCGTCCACCTCGCGCATGACACCGGTGCCGCCGCAGGTGGGACACGCGCCGCCGCTGTTAAAGGCAAGGTCCTCGGCACCCGGCGCGTAGAACTCACGGCCGCACTCGGGGCACGTGAGCGACAGGCCCGCGGCCACGTTAAGGCTCGGCTCCACGCGCGCTCCGCAGTGCGGACACACGTGATGGGCGCAACGGCTAAAGAGCAGACGCAGGCTATTGTTGAGCTCGGTCATGGTACCAAAGGTCGAGCGCACACCCGGCACGCTGGGGCGCTGATGCAATGCGAGCGCCGCCGGTACGTGCAGCACCTCGTCCACCTGGGCATGTTCGGCCTGCGTCAGACGGCGGCGGGTATAGGTGCTAAGCGCCTCCAGGTAGCGACGCGAGCCCTCGGCGTAAAGAACGCCCAGTGCCAGCGAACTCTTGCCCGAACCCGATACGCCAGCAATACCCACGAGCTTTCCCAGCGGAATATCGATATCGATGTCCTTAAGGTTATGGACGCGTGCGCCACGTACCTCTATAGCCTGCGGGCTCATCTTCTGTTCCGTCACCTTTATCACCCTACTCATGCCATAAAACGCGGTCGCGAATGTACTCGCCCAGCATGGGCACGGTAAACCGGACGAGGCCGTATCCGGCAGCCTCGATGACGCGCTCGCGAATCAGGCTTGCGCGATATTTACTCGCCCAGCTTTGGGTGCGGTCGCAGCGCTCAATGATGTCAGCCATGCGCGTCGGCTTGCCCCCATCAGCCGCCATGGCCTCGATAAAGAGGCGCTGCGGACTGCGCAACCCGTAATACAAGGGAGCGTCCACTGCTTCATAGAACTCGGAGATGGCATCGGCGTAGCCAGCCTCGACATCGCACACTTCAATGACCCGCGAGTCACGCCGGACAGCAGACCTCCACATGTAATATCCCACCAGCTGAACCATATAGGGATACCCCATGCTCTTGCGCGCCGCAAGGTCCGCCGTCTCCGCATCAACGCAAAGACCAGTGCCTTTGACCGTCTGGATATATGAATCGCGCACTTTGGGCAAAGAAATCGCCCCCAGCGTACGCTGCTGGGCGCGGCGCAAAAACGTTACGCTCGGCTCTTCGAGCAAGTCATCAACCATGCTGGGCAAGCCGGCAAAAACCAGCGCAAGACCGTGCTGGTCTCTATCGGGCAAGCCCGTAGCATCCTGGTCTCCGAGCACCTGCTGATAGAGAACGGCCAGCGCCGCCAGCTCCTCGATAGATGCCGATTGGGCCTCGTCAATCGCAAACAGTAAGCCCTTTCCCGGCCCGAGTTTCTTGAGGCGTTCGTTGACTAACCCGCGCAACGTCTCGCCTTTTGCCCGCGCCGCCTCGACCGACATCCGGCCAAGTGACGGCCCGAACTCCATTGACGTCGCAACCGACATATTCGAGCGAAGCGCATCGGCCAGGCGGTCGCATAGGCCAAGCGAGGCGGAATCAGAGACAACCGCCCATCCGCGCTCGCTAGCTAAACGCTGCAGCTCCCGCAAGAGAACCGTTTTGCCATAGCCGCGGTTTCCCGTAATGAGCATGAGCCTGCCCGGAGCTCCAGCGCCGTTATCGAGCCCTTCCTCGAAATCTTCGATGACCGACTCGCGGCCGATGAGTATCGGAGGCCGCTTACCAGCCGTGGGCTTAAAGGGATTTGGATTCATGTCGGCCTCCTCGGATTGGCAAACCCTGGTAACAGTTATACCAACTTATACCGAGTTATACCAACAGGATGCGACAAAGAGACTGACCCTCCATCACCTATGGCCGAAAAACTCGACGTCCGCCGCTCGCCAGGGGCGGAAGGTGGCGGGATCGACCTTTACGTGCGCCGCGGCGGGCACGTCGTACCATTTGACCGTGTAGCCGGCGCCGTGAGAGCAAAAGACCGAGTCGGGCGTGTTGGGTAGATCGGCCTCGGGCTCATAGGCGGCCGTCTCGATGACGCGCTCGGCATCATGGCATGCCGCATAACCGGCGAACTCCAGGTACAGATGCCCGCGACCGCTCGTGTAGGCGGCCACCTCCAGCGCATAATCCTGCGCCTCGGATGCCGGCACGCGACCCACAAGCTTCGCCCGTTCGCCCGCCATCGTCGGCGGCTCGTACTCGGCACCCATGCGCGTGGCGTCTGACAACGCCCTGCCCACACACTCCCCCGGCACCTCGAGCTCAAAGCGATACCACGGCTCCAACAGCACCGCCGCGCCGGCCTCACGCGCCTGCATGAGCCCCTGGCGAATCGCGCGGTACGTGGCCTGGCGAAAGTCGCCGCCCTCGGTGTGTTTGGCATGCGCACGGCCACCTGTGAGCGTAATGCGCACATCGGTGATGGGCGAGCCGGTCAGCACGCCCAGGTGATCGCGCTCCATGGCGTTGGTGAGCGCCAGACGCTGCCAGTTAAGATCGAGCTCGTCAGTCGAGGTCACGGTGCCAAACTGCACGCCCGAACCCGCTGGCAACGGCTCCAGGCTCAGATGCACCTCGGCATAGTGGCGCAGTGGCTCAAAGTGGCCCACGCCCTCGACCAGCTGCGAAATGGTCTCCTTATAGAGAATGCCGCCGGGCTCAAACGAAATCGAAAGGCCAAAGCGATCGACCAACACCCGCTGCACGACCTCGAGTTGCACGGCACCCATCAGCTGCAGGTGAATCTGCTCCAGATGAGTATTCCAGCTTACGCCGAGCATGGGGTCTTCGTCCGCCAACTCAGTCAGCGCTTTAAACACCGCATGGACATCGTGTTCGCCCGGAAGCACCGTATAGGTGAGGACCGGAGCGATGACGGGCGCATCACACACGGGCTCCGCACCCAAGGCGTCCCCTGGGCGAACGTGCGCAAGACCCGTCACGGCACAAATACCGCCAGCAGCAACTTTTTGGGCAAGCTCATACTTTTCGCCGTTATAGATGCGCACCTGATCGACCTTCTGCTCCCACACCTCGGCACCGGAACGTCCGCTGATCATCTGTTTTGCACACAGCGTGCCGCCGGTCACTTTAACCCATGCCAAGCGCTCGCCGCGATCCCCGCGGCTGACACGATAGACGCGCGCGGCAAACTCCGGAAGCCATATCTGTTCGCGCATCAGCACGCATATGCCATCCAGCAGCTCGCTCACGCCCTGGTCCTTGAGCGCCGAGCCGGCAAAGCAGGGAAAGAGCTTGCGCTCGGCAACCATGCGCGACAGCGTTGTGACGGAAAGCTCACCTGCCTCAAGAAACTCCTCGAGCGCCGCCTCGTCCAACGCTGCAGCGTCCTCCTGAACGGCGCCGCCCTCCAGCAGTTCGTTGGCATCCAGGCAGCCTTCGGAAAGACGCCGCCCAAGTTGTGCCAGCAAAACATCGCGGCCGGGATTCTCCAAATCGATTTTGTTGATATAGATGAACGTCGGAATGTCATAGCGTGCAAGCAGGCGCCACAGGGTTTCGGTGTGCCCCTGCACGCCGTCGTTGGCGCCCACAACCAAAATCGCGTAGTCGAGTGCGCGCAGCGTGCGCTCCGCCTCGGCAGAAAAATCGACATGCCCCGGTGCATCCACGAGCATGACGCGGGTATCACCGTGGTCGAGCACGGCCTGCGACGAGAAAATCGTAATGCCGCGCTCGCGCTCGATCGCGTTAGTGTCCAGATGCGAATCGCCATCGTCCACACGGCCGCGTTTACGAATGCGACCCGCATTGAACAGCATGGCCTCGGCCAGCGTGGTCTTGCCAGCATCGACATGCGCCAAGATTCCAACGACCGCTTGCTTCGACATGGCTCTCCTCTTATTGCAAGCCCGTCGCACGCGGAAACGGGCGCTCTCATTCCACACTGGATGATACAATTTACGGGCCGGCGGGCGAAGCGGGCCCTATCCCCCGACCGAGCTCATCGCCCCGCGTTGCCGTGCGGCGATTTTCGTAGGTTCGCGCCTTGCGAAAGCCGGCACCTCCCCTTTTTGCCTGCCCGGGCTCATCCGGGGCGGCAACAACGCGAACCCCACAACAGCGAGGAGTCACCATGAAGACATTGCTCAACGAGTTCAAGGAATTCATCAATCGCGGCAACGTGATGGACATGGCCGTCGGCGTGATTATCGGCGGCGCATTCACCGCCATCGTGACCTCACTTACCGATAACATCATCAACCCGCTTATCTCCGTGATTGCCGGCGGTAGCGCTACCGAGATCTCGGGGCTGGTGGTGCCGGGCACTAATATCGACTTTGGCGCCTTTATCGGCTCGTGCATCAATTTTTTGATTGTGGCGGCAATCGTCTTTGCCATCGTCAAGGCATTCAACAAGGCGCAGGAAATCGGCGACAGGCTCGCCGGTGCCACCGCCGAGGAAGCCGCACCGGCGCCCGTCTGTCCGTATTGCCTGGAAGAGGTGCACGAAGGCGCGACCAAGTGTTGCCACTGCGGAAGCGAGCTGCCCCGAGCGTAGGTGCCTTAGAGCCGACAGCGAGCGGCATCTACCACCTTGCAAAACAGCGCAGCGATTAAAAATGGCCCCACCCGGGGCCATTTTCGCTTACTTGGAGCGTAGATACGCGCCCCCGCTCTTATGCCTCGCGCAGCCAGTCAAACGCAACACGCGGCGTGCCGTCCGACACATACACGACGCCGGCACGCTCAAATCCCGCTTTAATACTCGCGCCCTGCATGGGCAGGTTGTCCCGATGCGTATCGATACGCAGATGGTCGGCACGCTCTTTGGCAAAGGCGAACATCGCAGCCGCGATACCGTGCACGGTGCCGTCGGACGCCACACGGTGCAGCACGGCGTACGGAGTGTCGCTACGCCATTGCCCGTCCTCAATTACGTCATAGCACTCGTCCGGGCCCGGTAAAAAGGCAAACGTCGCCACCACGCGGCCGTCGACTTCGCACACATAGCTACCACCGGCGGCGATATCGGCAGCCAGCTGCTCGGCAGAAGGCGTGCCCTCGGGCCACTGCGTGGCGTTGCCATGCGCGCGCATAAAGGCACGGGCCGCGTCATAGATAGCCATGACGGCGGGAATGTCGGTATCGAGGGTTTTTCTGATCATCACGCGGCGACCTCACGTTTATTGGTATCACTTTGATTGAGCAATGATACCAGCGTTTGAAGAGGGGCGAGAAGCAGATGGGAAGCAAAAAGCGAGCCGCCTGGTCAAAGGCCAAAAGCGAGTTTTTGGGCGCTGCCACCGGCGGCGCTATGAGCGACCTGTTTGCGCGCGAGGACGAGCGCCGCGACGCCCTGAACGCCGAGCGCGATGAAGCCTGGCGCTACAAGTCGTGCGAGCGCAAAAACCGTTACGACACACGCGCCGAGGCCGAGGCCGTTATGGCCGACTGCGAAAACCGCGGGCGGCGTGGTTTGGCCTGCTACAAATGCGAATACTGCGGCGGCTGGCACCTGACGTCGCACCCTTGGAAATAGGCCCCGCATCGGCACGGCACTGACGGAGCGCCAACCATCGCACGCAAGCTACGGGCGCGGCGGCACCAAAACATCGTAACGAACGGCCTTGCCCGCAAGTTGATAGCTCGGCTTAACGCCGGCAAGCAGCGGCCCCTTCACCGGCCGCTTGATAACGACCTTGCGCGGGCGCACCGCAAGCGCAGCTTCGACCAGCGTCTCCTCATCGGCACACGGCTGTTCCAGATGATGCAAGAGTTGGAACTTCTTTTTAACCGCCGCGCTCTTTGTGCGCTCGGGAAACATGGGGTCCAGATACACCACGTCGGGAGCGGTGAGCTCGCCCTGCCCGATCAACTCAGTTATATGGTGAAGGCCTGCAATGCTGTCCTCGCCCGCATGTAAGCGCATGCGTGCCACGGCAGTCGCAAGCGCCGGATTATCTGCCGCGCGATCCAAGGCATCCTTGAGGAGCGCCGCGATCACGCAATCCTGCTCATACAGATCGACGGTAAAGCCCGCAGCCGCCAGCAGCAGCGAATCCTCGCCAAAGCCTGCCGTGGCATCAATCGCCCATGGGCACTCGACGCCTTTTGCGCGCGCAGCCTTTACCAACAGCTCTTGCTGCAGACGGCCCTGTTTGAGCCGTGGCAGCATGCGGACAAAATCGGCACGCAACTCCATCGTGCCGTCGGTGAGCGTGAGGCCCGCGGACTTCCCGGTCAGCTCAAGCCCCGCGGCCCGAGCAACAGAAAAGGGATCGACGACGCCCATGGGTACTCCTTAACAAGCAAAATGAATACGTGAGCGCCGTTTATGCCAGCACCCAACCGTCCGCTATTGTCCCACATGCGACATGGCCCACAGCATCCCAATGCAAAGCACCGCCATCAATCCCGTGCACACGGCAGCGATCACAGAATCGCCCATGCGCCTTCCCAACGACCGCGGCTCATGCACTCGCCCTGCTCCGTACATCATGGCTCCTCCTTAAGAACAGCTCCTTGTTACGGTCTCATCATCGCAGCGCCGCACATGAGCTGCCATCGATTTGGCTTACGTCTAGCTTTCCTTTTTGAAAGGTCGGATTGGGCTGCGCGGGCTCAAAGCGCTTTCAGGCGCACGCATCGCTGCGTTGAACTACAATGTGCTTCACCATATGTGCAACACATGGGCTACGCCAGATCGGCGTACTCGTATCGAAAGGACCAGCCATGAGCTCCGCTCGCAAGACTCTCAAAATCCTTGCCCTCGTCTATTTTGTTTTGGGCATCGCCAGCCTCGTCATCGCCGGCATCGGTATCGCCAGGGGCAGCCTCGATTCCACGTACGGGTCGAACGCCATGCTCGCCGCGGTCGTGCTTGTCGTCAAGGGCATTGTCGATCTTTCCGCAGGTGTTGCGGGCATCAAGGGCGCCAACAAGCCCTCGCAGGTGGATAGCGCGTTTAAGCTCGGCATCGTTGCCGCAATCGCCACGATTGCGCAGGCCGTGCTCACGCTTCCCGCACTCGGCGGCAGCGCCGTCAATATCGGTGCCTTTGTCATCGTGGTCTACGACCTGCTCTTTGTTCAGCAGGCGCACGCCGTTAAGGCCGAGAACAAGGACCGCCTGTAGGCACTCGCTTCTCATAACCCCTGCAGCCAAGCAACTAACATGGGCCGATCGCGCAGTAACGCGGTCGGCCCTTTACATTTGCCCAGATAAAACCTGCCAAAATAAACCTGTCCCTTTTTGGCAGGTTGGTTAGCTGTGGCGGTACTCGGCAATGATGAAGTCGATGTCGGTTTTAAGGGTGTCCAGGTTTGCCAGGCGCTCTTTGTCGGCAGGGCGTGTGCGGTAGTAGTACGGCGTCATCTGGAACACCGCCTCGATGTCGGCCTGGGTCTGGAGCGTAATATTCGCGGACACCCGCTGTGTGCCGACCAGTTTAAGCTCCATCGTCTTCGGAAGCTTTTCGTCGTTGAGGTACGGCGTGTCGTAGAGCACCTCCTTGAGCCCAAAGAGATGACGGGCACCCGGCACCACGGTGTAGAGCGAACCCTCCGGCGCCAACACGCGGGCAAACTCGCGCTCGTTAAAGGGAGCAAAGAGCTCGGTCACCATATCGAAGGCGCCATCGGCCACTGGGATGTCTTTCATGTTGGCCACAAAATAGGTCGCATCGCCGCGCTTGGCGGCCAGGCGTACCATTTCTTTGCCCAGGTCAAAGCCATAAGCGTCCACGCCCGGCACTGCGCCCATGGCGCTGGTGTAGTAACCCTCGCCGCAGCAAATATCGAGCAGCGTCATGGGGCCGCCTGTAGACGCAGCACGCCCAGAAACCCGTTTGCGCACCAGCTCGACCATTGCATCGCGCAGCGGCGCATAGTAGCCACGGTTCAAAAAGTCACGACGGCTGCGTGCCTGCGACTTGGGATCGCCCATGGAGTCGCCGCTCTTGGACGAACGTAGCAGATATAGATAACCCTCGCGCGCACGGTCAAACCGGTGTCCGCCCGCGCATGCAGCACCGCGCTCGTCGTCCACCAACGGCTCATGGCAAACGGGACACAACAACATGGCAACTCCTTAGCGCGAACAACACAACGCACACCATTGTCGCACGCCTTCCCCACCTAGTCATTGGGGACGTTCTTGAATGACTAGTCGTTTAAGAACGCCCCCAATGACTAGGTGATTAGGAGTATCATCGTCTGCGCAAATAAGCACGAAATAGCACGTTAGAGATTGAGAGCGTATGGCTGATACCGCATCTAAGCACATCGACATGACCACCGGCTCACTGTGGCGCAATATCCCCCTGTTCGCCTTGCCCGTGGCCGCCACGAGCATCTTGGAGCAGCTGTCAAACCTCATCGCCACGGTCATTATCGGTAACTTCTCGGGCGACCAGGGAACCCTCGCCATGGCGGCAGTCGGCTCCAATGTTCCGCTTACCAGCCTTATGCTCAACCTGTTTATTGGCATGTCGCTTGGCTCCAACGTGGTCATCGCCAACGCTATCGGCCGCAACGATCAGAATATGGTCAAACGCGCCGTCCATACCTCGATTTTAATGGCGCTCGTGGGCTTTGTCGTCATCGCTCTGGGCGAGATCTTTGCCGAGCCCATGCTCGCCGCGCTCAACGTTCCCGCCGAGACCATGCCGCTCGCTTCGCTCTATCTACGCGTCTTTTTGCTCAGCATGCCCTCAATCTTGCTCTACAACTTTGAGGCCGCGATCTACCGCTCCGTCGGCATCACCCGCATGCCGCTGCAAGCGCTTGCCGTGTCCACCGTCCTCAACATTGGCCTGGACCTCATCTTTGTCCCCGTACTCCACTGGGGCGTCGCGGGCGTCGCCGTCGCCACCACCATCGCCTACACCGTCAGCGCCGCTACGCTCTTTATCCACCTGCTCATAACCGACTCCGTCGTCCGCGTCACCCCACGCGACCTTGCTATCGACCCCGTCGCCCTCAAGCGCATCGTCAAGATCGGCCTGCCCGCCGGCATCCAAAGCGCCGTCTTTGCCGTCGCCAACATCATCATCCAGTTCGCCATCAACAGCCTGGGCACCGAGGTCATGGCGGCCTCGAGCGCCGCCATGAGCCTGGAGTACGTGTGCTACAACCTGCTCAACAGCTTTAGCCAGGCTTGCACCACCTTTGTGGGACAAAACCACGGTGCCCGCCAGATCGACCGCTGCACCAAAACGCTCAAGGTCTGCCTGGTCGAAGGCGGTATCGTCGCGCTCACCACGATTATTGTTATTGTCGGCCTGGGACGCGAGATTCTGTCGCTCTTTAACAGCGATCCCAACATCGTCTCAATCGGCTATATCCGCGTGTGCTCGATCTTTCCTGCGTATGCCTTTAGCATGTTCTACGAGAACATGTCCGGCTACCTGCGTGGCTTTGGCATCTCGCTCATGCCCGCCCTTATCACCATGATCTGCGTCTGCGGCATCCGCTTCTATTGGGTATTCTGCGTGTTCCCGCACTTCCGCACCTTTGCGAACATCATGATGGTCTACCCCATCAGCCTGGGCACCACGGCGTTCTTTATGGTCGTGGCAGTATTGCTCTGCCACCCGGCACGCACCTATCGCGCCACCCAAGCCAAAGCGACAGCCTGCTAAACACCACGCTCAACGTCACGCCAGTCATTAATTGACAATATGCGAGCTCATGTAGTCGATAAAGTGCCTCGTGGCGATAGGCATGGTGTCCCAGCTGCGCCAGGCTGCCACTACGTCGCGCGAGGGGGCGTGCACGATGGGACGTACGCGAATATCGGCCCGCATGCCCCCAACGGTGCGGTGATACAGCATGCTCACGCCCAGACCCTCCTTCACCATCGCCATAATGGTGTAGTCGTCGGTGACCTCGCTCGTCACGTGCGGCGACAGGCCATGCACCGCGAATGCATCGAGCACGTCTCGAAGACCCCGCCCCTCATACAGCCGCGGCATAAAGGCAACCGGTGCGCCTTTACAATAGATGCCAACATAGCATTTGCCATAAAGGAGCTCCATGGACACCGCAACTCGTGACCGCAACATAGCAACTTGGTTGGGCGATGCGCCGCAGCCGGTACGTGACACTACGAACCAGCTGCTCGAGCGCATCGCCCTTTTGCGTGCCGAGCAGACCATCTACCCGGCACAAGACGACATCCTCAATGCCCTCGCCTACACGCCGACCGACCAGGTCAAAGTTGTCATCTTGGGCCAAGATCCTTATCACGGACCCAACCAGGCCATGGGGTTATCGTTTTCGGTCCCCGCGACGCAGGCCAAGTTGCCGCCAAGCCTGCGCAACATCTATAAGGAACTCAAAGCCGATCTGAGTTGTTCCATTCCCGCCACGGGAGATCTGACGCCATGGGCACAACAGGGCGTCCTGCTCCTCAACACTACGCTCACCGTGCGCGAGCATGCCGCGAACTCACACGCCAAGCTGGGCTGGAGTACGCTCACCGACTACGTTATCGAACGCTGCTGCCAGCTACCCCAACCGGTAGTCTTTTTGGCATGGGGCCGCTTTGCCCAGCAGATGGTTGAGGGCAAGCTCGCCACAATCGACGCGGGCAAAACAACCGGCAAGTTCTGCCTTGCCTCCACGCACCCCTCGCCGCTTTCGGCCAACCGTGCCACGGCAGAACTCCCCGCTTTTATGGGGTCGCGACCCTTCTCGGCAGCCAATCGGCTACTCGAACAGCACGGCTCGACCCCCGTCAACTGGACTTGTCTCGGCTAAAAATCGATACATCAAAAACGCGCCCGACGGCTTTCCATCGGGCGCGTTTCCTATTCGGGCCAAATAAATTGTGTGCGGCCGGCCTCGCCGCCATCAATGAGCAGGCTCTGCCCGGTCATAAACCGGTTGGTCACGCCCACAAAGTAGATCCACTCGGCGATCTCTTGGGCGGTTGCCCAGCGTTTAAGCGGCGTAAGCTCCATAATCTGGTTCCACAGGTGTTCGTCTTCCATCACGCAACGGTTGAGCGGCGTGATAACGCCACCCGGGTCCACACTGTTGGCGATGGCCTGCGGTGCCAGGCGGTTTGCAAGGTTCTTGGTGTAGGCGATAACGCCGCCCTTGCTGGCAGCATAGGCGGGAAACTCCGATCCCGTATGCCCGCTCGCCGACCCCACATTGACCACGGATTTGATAGCGGGCGCCGGCTTGGCGACAAGCCCCTCCCCCACAAAGGCGTAGCACTCGGTCACGTTGATGGTGCCACACAGGTTGGCGGCGATGTCGTCAGCCGAATCCTGCGTACCGGCAACGTTCACGATTACCTGGGGTTCAAGATCGCCTGGAAACGAGTCAGGCTCGCGTACATCAACGACCAGATGGCGGTAGCGCTCGTGTTCGATCGCCGCCGGCAGCAGATCAAAGCCCACGACCTCGTGGCCCTCGTCCAAAAAGCGCTGCACGCACGCGGCTCCGATACCGCCCGAAGCGCCCGTGATCAAAACCCGCATACTTGCTCCTTAGGCGGTTGCGTGGCGCTCAAGGTACTCGGCGCCCACATTCTCGCGCTCCCAGCCGCGCACGACCTTGTAGCCCACGGGGCTCAGGAAGACCTCGCACAGCAGCTCGGCAACAGCGCCGGTCAGCGAGCACATAAGGACCTGCACCCAGGTCCAACCAAAGAACGTGTGGCTCACCACAATGGCAAAGACCAGGTTGTCGATAAACTGGCCAACACCCGTGGACACATAGGAGCGGAAGGCGAAGCTCGCAAAGTTATTCTTTTTGAGCATACGGCCGAGCGACTGGTTGAGCGTGGAGTTAACCACGGCAGAAGCGAGCATTGCCAGCGAAGAGCCCAGCACCACGTACCAGGTGCCGCCGATAGTGGCGTTAAGGGCGGTGTTGACCTCGATCATGCCCGTGTCGTAGTAGGCGCCCCACATACCGGGCGTGAGCGAGCACGCCCAAAAGCACAGGCTCACGGCAAGGTTGACTGCCAGCGCGAGGATAGAGATTTTGATGGATGCCTTGGCGCCAAAGCGCTTGCAGATCATGTCCTGGCACAAAAACGAGACCCAGCTCACCACAAAGCCGCAATCGAGTGCCAGATACGGCAGGCTGATGAGCTCTTTGTTGGCCAGCAGGTTCATCATGATGACGCTCACGAAAAACAGCGAAACCGTTGCCGCGGGAATGCTCCGCAACAGGACCTTGTAGTCCTCCATGACCTTCTTGATCATTATGTACTCCTTTGGTTTTAGGTTTAACGAGCAGGATATCGGACCCGAACTGCTCGGACGCCCCGGTCTTGAGACGACGGTGGGCATGATAGCCGCTCACGCGGCATCAGGCAAGCAGGCAGCGCGGCAGCCCCGCAGGGCCACCGCGCCGATGCGTTAAAAGACTACGTTGCCAAACTCCGACAGGATAAGGTCGGGGTTGTGGTCGGTTGCCCAATCCACGTTCCACGGGCTCGTAAACAGCAACAGCTTGCCACCGCGCATGTCCTCGACGCGCAGCGTGTCGCGCGTGAGCGAAAGGCCCGGGATATCGATGGTGTCGGGGTCGTTCTGGATCCAGCGAATGTCCGTATAGGGCAGCGGCTGGCGACGAACCTCAACACGGTACTCGGCCTTGAGACGGCGCTCGAGTACCTCAAACTGTAGCACGCCGACCACGCCCACAATGACGCTCTCCATGCCGGCACCCAGCTCGCGGAAGATCTGGATGGCGCCCTCCTGGGCAAGCTCCTCCATGCCCTTGACGAACTGCTTGCGCTTGAGCGTGTCGACCTGCGTAATGCGAGCGAACATCTCGGGGGCAAACGTCGGAATCTGCGGATACTGCACATGGCGCTTGCCGGAGCACACGGTGTCGCCAACGCTAAAGATACCCGGGTCGAACAGGCCCACGATATCGCCCGCGTACGCCTCGTCCACGATGGCGCGGTCGTCGGCCATCATCGACGTGCCCGTGGCAAGCTTAAGCTTGCGGTTGCCCTGCACGTGGAAGGCATCCATGCCGCGCTCGAACTTACCCGAGCAAATGCGCACAAAGGCGATGCGGTCGCGGTGGTTCTTGTCCATGTTGGCCTGGATCTTAAACACAAAGCCGCTAAAGTCGTCGCGGCAGGGATCGACCGGTTCACTGGTAAGCGTATCGGTATAGGCACGCGGCGTCGGGGCCAGACGCAGGAACTCCTTAAGGAAGGGTTCCACGCCAAAGTTGGTAAGCGCCGAGCCAAAGAACGCCGGGCTCAGCTTGCCGCAGGCCACGGCATCCAAGTCGAGCTCGTCGCCGGCACCATCGAGCAACTCGATGTCGTCCATCAGGTTCTTATGGTTCTCCTCGCCGATGAGTTCATCCATGGAAGAATCGCCCAGCTCGGCCTCGACCTCGGCGACCTTCTTGGTGGCGTTGGCGTGACCGTCGCCCTCAAAGGCAATGACGCGACGGGTCTGACGATCGAACACGCCGCGGAAATTGCGGCCGCTGCCGATCGGCCAGTTCATGGGGTACGTATTGATGCCCAGGACATTCTCGATCTCTTCCATGAGCTCAAACGGATCGCGGGCCTCGTGGTCGAGCTTGTTCACAAAGGTGAAGATGGGAATGTGGCGCAGCGTACAGACCTTAAAGAGCTTCTTGGTCTGGGCCTCGACGCCCTTGGCGCCGTCGATGACCATGACTGCGGCGTCAGCGGCCATAAGGGTACGGTAGGTATCCTCCGAAAAGTCCTGGTGACCGGGGGTATCGAGGATGTTGACGCAGGCGCCGTTGTAAGTGAACTGCAGCACCGAGGAGGTGACGGAAATGCCGCGCTCCTTCTCGATGTCCATCCAGTCCGAGACGGCATGCTTGGCCGAGCTCTTGCCCTTGACCGAGCCGGCGGTCTGGATGCTGCCGGTATAGAGCAGCAGCTTCTCGGTAAGCGTGGTCTTACCGGCATCCGGGTGGCTGATGATCGCGAATGTGCGGCGCGACGAGATTTCATCCGACAGGCTTGCCATGCGGATCCTTTCTTGCATTGAGTGCATTACGTCGTTGTAACCGCACTATTGTAGCCGCGAAATTCCGCTCTAGGGCGCCTATCAGGACAAATTCATCAGTTGGGGCCTGTGTAGCAGTCGATGACGGCACTCCGCAGCAGTTTGTCTCGATCTGTAACATCTAGACGGTTTTTGAACCTCTACCTGTTACAGATTGAGACAACCAGGCGGGCGTCCCAGAAAGATCTCGATCTGTAACATCTAGCAGCCAAAAACTTCTCCAGTTGTTACAGATTGAGACACCCAGGTGGGGCCCACCAGCAAAATCTCAATCTGTAACAAGTAGCCGTCCAAATCGGTTCCAGATGTTACAGATTGAGATGAATGAACGAGCGGACAATCCCTATTTACCTCTTGCATAACTGTGCATAGTGTATATATACTGTGCTTACCGGTTATATACACGTGTAGCCCAACAGCTAAGGAGCCGCTGTGGACATCATCCTATCCAATTCGAGCGACAAGCCCATCTACGAGCAGATAACCTCGCAAGTCAAAGCTCAGATCTTATCGGGCACGCTCGCTGCGGGAGCCAAACTCCCCAGCATCCGTGCACTCGCGAGCGACCTGGGTGTGAGCGTCATCACCACCAAGCGCGCCTACGCCGACCTAGAGCAACTCGGGTTTATCTGCACCGTGCAGGGCAAGGGCTGTTTTGTCGCCGAGGGCAACCAGGAGCTCTTGCGCGAAAACCAGCTCTGCCATATCGAAGACCTGCTTGCGAAAGCGGCGAGCCAAGCCGAAACCCTGGGCGTCACGCGCGACAAACTGCACGAAATGCTCGACCTGGTAGCCCCCGAAACCATGCAGTAGCCATCTGCAAGAAAGGCTATACCATGCAAAACTTGCTTGAACTCAAAGGCATCTCACGCGCTGTAAGCGACCGCTTTTCACTACGCGATGTCACGCTCGCCGTGGAGCCCGGCCAGATTGTTGGCTTTGTGGGCGCAAACGGCGCCGGCAAGACAACGACCATTCGCGCCGCTCTCGGGCTTATCAAACTCGATGCCGGCGAGGTGCACCTGTTTGGGCAGTGCTGTGGCGCCGACGTACCCGGTGAAGTGCAGCGCTGCTTGCGCACCCGTATCGGCCTCGTGCTGGACACATGCCCCTTCCCTTCCACACTCAAGGTGACCGAAGTTGAGGCACTCGTAAGCCCGGCGTACCCCACCTGGAGCCACGACACCTTCGCCAGCCTCATCGACCGATTTGGCTTGGATCCCAAGGCGAAGGTCAAGGACCTCTCCCGCGGCATGGGCATGAAGCTGCAGCTTGCCTGTGCGCTCAGCCACAAGGCCAAGCTGCTCGTTTTGGACGAAGCCACCGCGGGTCTTGATCCCATGGCACGCGAGGAGCTGCTCGATGAGCTGCTTGCCTTTGTCGCCGACGGCCAGCGCAGCGTGCTGCTCTCGAGCCACATTACGTCCGACCTCGATCGCGCTGCCGACCGCATCATTTGCATCGATAACGGCTCGATTGTGTTTGACCTGTCACGCGAGGACATTACCGACCGCGCCGGCATCGCCCACTGTACCCAAGCGCAGGCCGCCGAGCTTATGGCTTGCGTCGAAGGCGCCCGTGCCGCCCACCACGCTTATAGCGTGGACGTGCTCGTGCCCAACCGTCGCGAAACGCTCGAGGCCTTCCCCGAGATTCCCTGCGATCGGGCAACCATTGACGATTATCTACGCCTCACGCTGAAAGGGGCTTCGAAATGAAACGCGCCTTTATGTCCGAGCTCGCCATCGTTCGCACACTTGTCCCAAGCATAGCGGGCGTCGGCCTGTTCATATTCGTTGTGCTGACCCTCGCCAACACGTCAGGTGGCGACTCCGGCATGAGTGCCGGCGCCTGCGCGCTCAGCGCCATGTCGCCTATCATGATCATGAGCTCGCTGGCCGGCTTCGACAATCAAAACGGATGGGAGCGCTATAGGGCAACGCTGCCCCTCTCGCGCAAAGACATCATCTGCGCACGCTACCTGAGCATCGTTGTCTTCTCGGCCGTCATGACGTGCGCCGCCACGCTTTTGAGCATCGCCTCCATCCCGCTCTTCAACAGCGCGGGCATTCCTTCGACGGGACAGACGGTCTTTGAAATCGCAATCGCCTCGGCAGCATCGATGCTCATCTCCCTCATGATGGTGTTTTTGGCGCAGCCGCTGTTCTTTCGATTTGGACACATGGAGGCGCTGCGCCTATCCGTTGGCCTGTTTGCCCTGCTCGGATGCCTTGCCATGGCCACGTTGAGCTCCTCCAACCCCATCAGCAACTGGCTTATGTCGATTGCCGGGGCGAATCCCGATCCCGCCGTTCTTGGCTGTCTGTGCGCAGGAACTGCAGTACTGGCCCTCCTGCTATTTACAATCAGCTGCACCATCAGCATCAAGGTCTATCGAGCACGCGACCTGTAGCCACGCGTGTCTCAATCTACGAAGGACGCGATCGCCGCCCCTCCCCGCAAATCCGTGACAAACGGCATATCCCGGCACGCCCGTGACGTTTTACAATATAAACGTCACGGGCCTCGGCTCAGTCTCGATCATCCAAGGGGATGTCTGTTTGGTCATTGTTCTTTAGGGAACGGTCAATCGCATAGAACCACGAAAACGGCCGTCCAACGGCCGTGGTTTGTTGCGCCGTTCCGCCTCCGTCATCTGCCATTTTTGCACCTGATAGGAAAGAACAATGCAAACCCAGGAATCTCAATCCTTCCCAAAAGCAACTAGCTTCGGCGCGACACTCGTACGCTCTAAGATTATGGGCCCCAATCCCCTCAAGCTCTGCGAAGAGCTGCTTCGCGATGTGCATATCCCCTGCGGCGTCCGCGTCTGCGACCTTGGATCGGGCACCGGTATCACCAGCGCCCTACTCGCCCGCGAATACGGGTTTGACACCTACGCTGTCGATCTGTGGAGCGACCCCGTCGAAAACCGTGCGTTCTTCGATTCGCTCGGTATCTCGCGCGACACGATTCACCCTGTTAAGGCAGACGCCTCGCAGGGGCTGCCGTTTGAGCACGACTATTTTGATGCGGTCGTAAGTATCGACTCGTACAACTACTACGGCCGTGACCCACACTATCTGGGTGAGCGCCTACTCCCCTACGTAAAGCAAGGTGGGATGCTCTACTTAAGCATCCCCGGCATGGTTCGCGACTGCCACGACAACCTGCCCGTTTGCCTGCTCAAATCCTGGACACCCGAGCAGCTCGACTATATGCACGACATAGCCTGGTGGCGCGCCATGATCGAGCCGACCCCCGGCGTCGAGATTGTCTCGATGCAGCCTATGCTCTGCACGGACGAAGCATGGAAAGACTGGCTCGCCTGCGACAACGAGTACGCAGCAGGCGACCGCGCTGCCGTTGAAGCCGGTGCGCTCGAATACCTCAACACCATCGCCATTGTGCTGAGGAAGCTCTAAACATTAGCCGCGCGAGGCCGTAAACAAATGGCCTCGCGCGGCTTCTTCAAAACGAGTTCTGAACAAACGCAAAGCGCAATATGCTACTTGCGCAGCGGCTTGGGCAGCGGAATGCCGGCGGCGATGGCTGCGGCGATGATCATGCAGACGATGCCCTTGAGCGGGAAGCACATGAGCAGCAGGCCCACGACCATAACGGGTTGGCGCATGACGGCGCCCATCGTCGAGGCCGTGCAGACGGCGACGCAAAAGACCGGATCGGCGCCGGTGAGGATGGCAAGGCCATAGCCCAGGCTTACGCCCGAGAAGATAACCGGGAAGAAGTGACCGCCACGCCAGCCCATATTGATGAGGGCAGGGGTCAGCATGGCCTTGACAAGACCGGTCGCGATAAGCATGCCGGCGGGAATGGTCAGATAGGTTTCCATGAGCACGTCGGCCTGGGTCTCGCCGGCAAACATGGTGTAGGGCAGGAGCGTGCCACAGATGGCGAGCGCCAGACCGGCCAGCATGGCCTTGACGACAGGACGCTCCCCTATTGCATGGGACAGCGCCTCGCTTGCATGCTCGGAGACAAAGTACAGCCAACCGCATACGGTGCCGAGCAACGCCAGCGGAATGAGCCAGACAAGTTCCAGGTTGCCCACCTCGGCGGACTCGAACCTGGGCATGCCCATGCCGCCGCCCACGAGCTGGCCAAGCAACAGGTAAGTGCCCAGACCGCCGGCAATCGCAATGCCATAGACCACGGTCTTTTGCGCCTTGGGCAGCTTGATGGTGATCTCGTCGGACGCAGACTCATCGTCGGCATCTTCGCCCTGGCCGTCGGCGCTACCGGCGAGCGGCGCCACAAAGCCAAAGACAGGCGCGGTAAAGAGCGCCGTCAGGGCAGCCTGGGTACCTAGCAGTGTGAGCTCCCTAAACTCGGCGCCAAAGCGACGCATGCGGTCGCCGACCCAGCTGCACAGGCCCGCGATAACGCCGGTCAGGCCGGCCTCCGGTCCAATACTTCCGCCAAACAGCAGCGGCAGCAATGCCGCAAGCGAAAGCTTGCCCAGATTGTCGTACGGGTAGCGCCCATCTTGCTTGACCTTAGCCATCACCTGATTGAGGTTATCGGTCTTGGTGTCTGTCATCTTTTCGTACAGACCGATTAACAGGCCGCCCAGCAGGCAGACAAAAAACGGGTACGGCAGAAAGCCAAACGGGCCGCTGGCGAGCTCGGGCGAAGCGACGCCCAGTGCGTGCGGAATCTCGGTCCATAGATAGTCGATGCCGTGCTCCATCACAAAAAAGAACAGCCAGACCGCGGCACCTGCGAACGCACCGGTCACGGCAACGCTAACTAAAAACAGCGCGCGGTTTGTAGGTTTAGCGAGCTTATCCATCGGGTCCTCCCGCGGTCAAAGTCGACATAGATACGTTTTATTGTAGAGCGAGTGTGGCCCAGACAAGCCAACCGTCTGCGCTGCAAACGGAGCCACCGGGGGCCACAGCGGGACAGGCTCAAGGCTTATCCGTTGATAATTGATGCGATTTCGTACAGATCCTCGGCAAAGTAAATGCCTTGCTGGCGCCGTGGGCTTGATAAACCCTTATCAATCATGTGTACGAGCAGCGCCTTGAGGTCGTTGTAGTAACCGTCCAGGTTATACAGGATACACGGAGCACTCAGGTGCCCCAACGACACCGCGGACATAACCTCGGCAATCTCCTCGAGCGTGCCCGTCCCACCGGGAAAGGCAATGAACGCATCGCCGAGCTCGATCATCTTTGCCTTACGCTCCGCCATATCGCTCGTCACGATGAGGTCGTCGATACCGTCATGTTGAAACTCGGCCTCGATAAAAAAGCTCGCCTCCACACCCGTCACGTGCCCGCCGGCATTAAGCACGCTATCGGCGAGCGCGCCCATCAGGCCCGATTTGGATCCGCCGTACACGAGCGCGTGCCCGTTGGCGCCAATCCAGTTGCCCAGCTCCTGCACCGCAGGCAGAAACGCCGGGTCATTGCCGATACTGGCACCCAGATACACGGTGATATTCAAATTCAGTCCCCCTCATGGTGACGCGCGGCGCCCGTTTTAGCGCTGGCGCCGGCGATATTCGCGCACGCGGCGCGACAGATCGGCGAGCTCGTCACGATCGAGCTCTTCCAAATGCTCAAGATCATCCATAAAGCGCGCCATAGTGTCCTTTTGATGCATCTTGATGAGCATATTGCAGTAGCTCACCGCCACGCCCGTGAGCATGGCAATGTAAAAAATGCTGATAACGCTTAGGACGACCGTGATGACACGGGCGACCGGCGTTTCGGCCGGAATGTCGCCAAAGCCGATCGTCGATACGGTCTCAAAGCTAAACCAAAGGCCATCGCCAAACGTAAGAGTTGTTGGCTCAGAGAGCCAAACAGCCATTGAACACAGAAGATAAAAGACGAGAAAAAGGCCCGTGATGCGCACGAAACCGGCTTGACGCAACACATCGGCCAGCGTCCTCAGCTTTTTCATCGAGACCCCCTTTTTTTTCAGGACAAGCAATCGCTTTTGGTCGGTATTGTCCCACGCCTCCCCCGCAAACGGAACCAGCCATCGAGAATGCCCCTAGACGACGAGTTGTGAGGGACAATCCTTCCACAACAAAAAGTGCGTTTCAATCTGCGACAAATAGGATGTTCCCGTCGGCCTCGCAGCCTGAACTAGTATCTTGATATAGACATACCACCCACCGCCGTGCACGCAGCACGCGGAAAGAAAGGAAACCCACGATGTTTAGACCTCTTCGTAGAAAGAAGCGTGCTATCACCGATCAAGAGGCACGAGAGCTACTTGTTAATTGCAAACGCGGCATTTTTGCCGTCAACGGAGACGACGGCTATCCTTACGCCATTCCCGTTAACTACTACTTTGACCCCGAGCACGACAAAATTTACTTTCATGGAGCCAAGGCGGGGCATAAGGTCGATGCACTCAAACGCAGCGACAAAGTCTGCTTTACCGTCTATGGCAACGATTGGTACAAAGACGACGACTGGGCACCCTATGTTCAGAGCACTGTGGTTTTTGGCCGTTGCCGCCTCGTGAACGATGACCCGGCGTTTGTCGAAGACAAAGTCCGACAGCTTGCCCTCAAGTACTATCCTTCTGCCGAAGAGGTCGAAGAGGGGATCAAGCAAAGTATCAGGGGCGTCCAGCTGTATGAAATTACGGTTGAACACCTTTGCGGCAAGCAAATTCAAGAAAAGTAGCAAACGTGGAAAACGCGCTCGCAACCCTCTGCGCCCTATGCGCCCACGCACGTTGACGACACGGGCGCAAGCCGCAGTACCCGAATCGTGCGACCCCTATACCCCAAAAACGTAACGGTCTAGGCGGTCGCACGCTTCCCTCACGCGCGAAAGCGGCAGCGCCAGATTCACGCGAATGTGGCAGGGGCCATGGAACGGACGTCCATCCTGATACCCCACGCCCACGCGTGCCCCCTCGTCGAGCAACCACTGAATATCGCGGCCATGCTCGCGGCACCACTCGGTGCAGTCCAGAAACACCATGTACGTGCCCTGCGGACGCGAATAGGACACGCCCTCAAAATGCTCGTCCACGTAATTGCAGAAGTACTCGATATTGTCGGCAAGCACCTGGTTGAGTTCGTCCACCCACTCGTACCCCTGCGGTTGGTAGGCACCGATAAGCGCATGCATCGAAAGGACATTCATCTCGTTGTAATGGGTCTTGTTAGACACAGCGCATATGCGGTCGCGCAGCGTCTCGTTGTAGACAATGTGGTAGCTGCCGACCAGACCCGCCAGGTTAAACGTCTTGCTCGGCGCATAGAGGGCAACCGTGCGCATGCGGGCATCCTCGCTCACCGCCTGCGTCGGGATGTGCTTGTGTCCCGGCAGAATGATATCGGACCAAATCTCGTCCGAGATCACCACGCAATCGTGCTCGCGATAAATGTCCATGGCGCGCTCGATCTCGTCGCGCTCCCATACGCGACCGCAGGGATTGTGCGGCGAGCAGAACACTGCGGCATGGATGTGGTTTTGGGCGAGTTTGCGCTCCATATCCTCAAAGTCCATGCGCCACACGCTCTGGTCGTCGAGCTGAAGCGGGCTGTGGACAATGCGATAGCCCGCGGCCTCGATGGACTTGGTGAAGCCGATGTAGGTGGGGCTGTGGACCAACACCGCATCGCCCGGCTGGACATACGCGCGCAGCGTCGACACGACACCGCCCAGCACGCCGTTTTCGTAACCGATATGCTCAGGCGCCAGGCCCTCGATGCCATTACGGCGGCTCTGCCATTCGATGATGCGGTCGAAGTACTCGGAACGCGGATTGAAGTAACCAAACATGGGGTGCTGGGCGCGCTGAATGATGTGCTCCTGGACCGTGGGCACCGTGGCGAAGTTCATGTCCGCCACCCACATGGGAATGCGGTCGAAGCCCTCGTCGGGTGCGTTCGGAGCCATACCGGGGATCTCGCCCCAAGAGTCAACGGCGATGGAGTCCATGCCGTGGCGGTCGATGATTGAAGTGAAGTCGTATTTCATGCTGAGCCCCCGTGCAGAGCGGAATGATTCGGTAGGCGTTATTGTCCACCAGCGTAGGCGATTTTGGCATGGGGTTTGGCGCTTAATTTGACGGGTGCGGACGAATGGCTGGCTAGTCTCGCGCGTCGTTGATGGCGGTTACCGTCAACCTGGCCCCGTCGACCGTAAACGATATGTCGAGTCCGGCGTAAGCCAAGTGGTAAACGCGGTTTGGCTCGTGCTTGCTGCCCGCGCGGCGCGGATCTTGGCGAAGAACCTCGACCAGGCCGGGGAGCTTTGCGGGCGGGACCATGTCTTGAAGCGCTTGCGGGAACTCAACATCGACCTCTTGCCACGGAGCACCCTCAATCCAGCCGCCGGTCGCATCCGGGTGGCAGTCCGCAAACGGGATGTAGGGCTTAATGTCGTAGATGGGCGTGCCGTCACGCAGGTCGGCCCCCAGTACATGGATGATGGGGCCGTCGTCGGTGCGCTCAACGCGGCTGAGCTTGACGCAGGTAAGACCGATGGGATTGGGGCGAAACGGACTCCGCGTGGCAAACACGCCCACACGTTCGGCTCCGCCCAGACGCGGCGGGCGCACAGTCTTCGACCACTTGACGTTGGTGCCGGACCTGTCCTGCGTCTTGGCATCGGCAGCTATATCCTTAGCCGTGCCGCCGGGCGTTCCGTTTTCGAAGCGCCACAGCAGCCATAGGTGAGAGAAGGAGTCCAGACCCTCAACTGCTGCGTTGGAGGCAAATTCCGGCTCAAAGACGATGCGTCCCTGCAGGTGGGGCGCCAAAAAGCTGTTGCGCGGAATGCCGAACTTCTGCGGCAGGTCGGTATGTATGTGTGCGATAGGTTCCATGCCGGTCATTGTACGGCATGGAGGTGTGGGGTGCGGCGCGCAATTCTTTGCCGCGGTCTCCCTTCGTGCAACCAACGGTTGCTTGGAAGGAAGCTGGCCGCCGCGTATGCTTAAGCCATCAACCAGCAGAAAGGAGTCGCTATGGCCTTTGCAGAAAAGCTCATTGCCATTCGCCGCGCCCATCACCTTACCCAAGAGCAGCTCGCCGCCAAGCTCTTCGTCACACGCCAAGCCGTCAGCCGTTGGGAACGCGGCGAAGTCACCCCGGGCATCGACATGATGAAGCTCATTGCCGCCGTAACCGGAGAACCGCTGTCCCACCTGCTCGAAATGCCCGAGCACTATTGCCAGAGCTGCGGCATGATACTCACACCCGACGACTGCGGCACCGATGCTGTGGGCGCCACAACCGACCATTACTGCAAGTGGTGCTACGACCACGGCCAGTACACCTACGACACCACCATGGAGGCGATGATCGAGGATTGTGCCCCGCGGCTGGCGCAAAACACCGGCATGTCGCTCGACGAAGCCGTCTCGCTCATGGGCGCCGTCCTACCGCAACTGGAGCGCTGGCGCTCCGTGCAGGAAAACGAGGAGCGCTACGGCGCCGAGGCGCGGGCGCGCTATGGCGACGAGGCGATCGACGCAGCAAACGAAGCACTGCTGGACATGGACCCCGAGACATGGGACGACATGAAGGAACTTGAACGCGCTATTCTGGGTCAGCTTTCGATTGCCATGGGCGACGGCGATGCGGATGGAAGCGAGGCCCGCAAACTTGTCGCGATGCACCGTCGATGGATTGGCCTTAACTGGGGGCACAAGCCCCAAGACGAAGCATACCTGGGCCTCGCCCACGGCTATCTTGCTGACCAGCGCTTTATCGACTACTACGACAAGCCCTGCGGCACCGGAGCCACGGCGTTTCTCGTACAGGCCATCGAGTCGTCGTCAGCTCATGCATAGACCGCGGCGGCTTTGGGTATTTCAATCAAAACCTCAACCGATTGGAGACCTATGGCTACTAATCATGAGCTCACGCTGTACGTTATGACCGGCTGCCCGTATTGCATGAAGGTCAGGCGCTTTTTGGCGGATAACAGCGTGACCGTTCCCGAGCGCAATATCTCGACCGATACCGAAGCCGAGCAGACGCTTATCGCCGTCGGCGGAAAACGCCAGGTTCCCTGTCTGTTCATCGACGGCAAGCCGCTCTACGAATCGAGCGACATCATCGCATGGGTACAGGAGAACCTGCTCTAGCGTGCGAGTACTCATTGGGGACGCACTTAAATGAGTGGGTAGGGATTCGGTTTCTCAAATTTATAGAACATATGTTTGCTCTCTGTGTTATACTCATCCCAAGGCATGAGACTGGTCGAGAGCTCCTGCGGAGGTCCCCAATGACACGCTGGAGCGAGCTCGGTAAGTAAGATCGGTGGTTACCGCACTCGCCCATCTCAGACAGGCTGCGCTCCTGTTCGCCGTCGCCATCAAAGAACGGCACTCACAATCAGACTGTTTCTTTTCCGTGAGTCACACAGGAGCGCATCGCTATGGCAAAAAAGATACCAACCCTTTCACCCGACATTATTTCAAACACCTGCTCGGATATCAGCAGGATTGTCGAGGCCAAACACCTCGGCCAGAAAGGCACCGACCATGAGGCCTCTTCGGAAGGGGCTCTGCTCATCGGGCGCCGTCTCGAGCAAGAGATTGCCGGATACCCCATTTCCAATCTAAATGGCCTACTCTCACCCATCGCTTGCCACCTCAAGCAGCACTTTAGCCCAAGCCTGGGCCCGACCTATCTCAAGCGTTGCATAAAGCTCGCACGAACTGTTCCGGAAGACATGAGTTTTCGACCGGAGCTTGATCTAGAACACTATCAGTCGCTCGCTCGCATCGCCGACAAAGATCTGCGCTTGGATCTGATGAACGTTGCCGCTGATAACCGTTGGAGCGCATCGCGCATCGATCGTCATGCCCGCTATCGAAGTCCGCAGGACGTTTTGGATGCTTGGGAGCGCCGTACGCTTGAATCAAATCAAGAAGTACGGCGCTTCGCCCGCGCCTACACAGATGCCTGTGGAATCATTTCACTCGATGAACTTATTGAGCTCTACAACTCCTGTGCCCCCAATCCAGTCTCGAGATTTGAGATAAATGAAACTATTTGGCAAATCAGGAACGAATCGGGGCAAATCGACAATCCCTGCGTCATATCCAGAGATGGAAAACTCTATCTCATAGCGCCTGAGCTCGATGACGCTGTCGATGAAGCCCCTTATTACTACGATGACTACGGATACTCCTATCGAAAATATGAACGACGCAGCGAATACACCGGTGAGATGCGCGCGCTGCGCGAACGGCGCGTTGGCATCAGAGTGGCAGCCATCTTCGCCGGTCACGAACGTCTCCCAATCAAAAGGCTCAGTTATGACGAAGTCATCTGCGGGCATATAAAGTGCAGTCGATCTGTCGAACGACTCAAGCAGTACGTCCTGAGAGACCCTGAGATTAAGGCATCCGATCTCCATGCAAGAGAAGATGAGTTCGATTTCATCATGACAAAGCTTTTGCGTTCCGTTGGACTCAACGGTATGCCGACAGCACAGCAAATTGCCGAAGACGCAGCTTTCTTATTGATTGTCGTACGGCCCGAGTTTTACGAACGCAAGAAAACAGCCGAAGTCTCCAAGCTCCTCTCGATAATCTATGAAAACGCTCCCCTCTGGGAGTTCAACGGACGTTCACATACCGAACTAAAAAGCGAAGGAGTAGTGGAGCCTCCGATGTCGGCTTTACATCGAAAAGTCCAATCAAAACAAGTCGCTTAAGCCTATTAACTGCTTGCATTTTTGTTTACAAAACTGTATACAAAAAGAGAGGCCCTTATGGAGCTCATCGCAATCCACCCCCACGCCCTCAAACACGGGCTGACGGAGACGGATATCACCTGCGCCTGGAACTCCGCTTTTGCATGGTTCAGGCGTGATCTTGAAAACGGAGGTATCGATTACGTTCTCGTTGGACTTGATGGAAGAAGCCGTCTCATGGAGCTCATCGCTCGATATTGCTCCAATCGAGATGGCTATATCATTTACCACGCCCTTGTCCCTCCTACGCGCAAGGTGCTCAGGGAAATCGGGATCAATCGATAGGAGGCGCTATGGACGCTAAGCAACTCGAAAAGATGATCGGATTTGCCCCCGGAGAGTTGGAGAAAGCCGCGGAGGCATACGAAAAAGATGAGTGGCCGAAGGGTCGCACCATCAAGCTGGGAAGGCCGTCGATCTCTGATGAGCCAAGCGTTGTTTTATCGGCACGTGTGGGTGAATCGGTTCTTGAAGCGTTTGACGAGAAGGCAAAGCGCCATGGGCAAACACGCACAGAGCGACTCAGAGAACTCATTACCCTTGACGCAATGATTGCCTAGTCCCCCACCGAATCCAAACATGTACGCCAGCATCCAAAGTCGACATTTTTCGATATCTTTGGATGCTGACGTACAGCTTTTGCAACATAGTCATTGGGGACGTTCTTAAATGACTAGCCGTTAAAGAACGTCCCCAATGACTAGCTAACCGTGGAAGCGGGCTATGGGCGCAAGTGGCTGCTCGCGAAAGACGCGCTCGACGGCGGCACGGTATTCGTCGACCTTTTTAGTCTTGCGTACGAGTTTGTGAACGGTAGCAGGATCGGCGAAGGCGCATTTAGCGTAGAACCACCACTCCTTCATGCGAAAGACCGCGTTGCCGCCAATCTCTTCTGCATATGCCGCAAACAGCGTGTCGTGGAAGCGCTGCAGTTCGGCTGCCGTGGCAGCAGGGCCGCCCTTGACCATGCGAGCCAGCGCGGGGTTCGCAAGCAAGCCACGCCCCAGCATCACATGGCGTGTACCGGGATAGGCCTCCACCAGCGCCTCCATGTCCTCAAGATCAAAAATATCGCCGTTGTATGCCACCGGAAACGGTGCCCGCTCCAACGTCTCGCCATAAAACCCTTTGCGCGGCGAGCCCGTATAGCGATCCTTCTGTACGCGCGGATGCACGATCAACTCTGCCAGCGGCATGCGACAGTACAGGTCGAGCACGCGCTCGTATTCGTCGTCGCTCTCCAGCCCCAGCCTGGTTTTTACCGACACCGGCAAGGGCGATCGCTCGCACACATCAAGCAAGAACACCTCGAGCCCATCGAGGTTGCGCAAGAAGCCCGATCCTTTACCCTTGGCAACGACAGTACCCGAGGGGCAGCCAAGGTTGAGATTAACCTCGCGGTAGCCCATGTCGGCGAGCACGCGCGCCGCCCACACAAACTCATCCGCGTTCTTGGACATGAGCTGGGGCACCACGTTAAGCCCTTGGTTGTTAGCCGGATCGATTTCCTTAAACGCCTTGCCGCCAAAGCGGTTGCCCATCCGCGGCGGCGGCAAAAACGGCGTGTAATAGCAGTCGAGCGCACCGAAGCACTCCGCATGCACGCGACGGAACACATGCCCGGTAATCCCCTCCATGGGGGCCAACGATAGAATCATCAACATCTACTCTCAAATCAATGCGGCAAAGGAACCGCCCCTTTGTCACATGCATTATGCCTTGTCCCCGAGGCGGCCCACAAGGCGGAGGCGGTTGCTTGACACCAACCAGCCCTCCGACCATCCCTGTGCAACGAAGGTGAATGGCGCCCGCAAACAGCAAGCAGGGCCGCCCCACAGCAGCTCCCTCACTCGCCACTTTTTCCTTGTCCAAAAGAGGACGTTCGCGATCAATCGATCACCAACAGCACGCTGCTGACCGCCATGTCTGAACAAATCAGCATCAAGACGGAGGACGAATCTATCAAGTCGTACTACACCTTTGACACTGAGCCCAAAGAAGAGTTCGACAAGTACACCCATCCGGAAATTAGCCTCATGCTCTCCGCAAAGGAGGACTAGCAACTTACGCTCTAATTGACGCTCGCAAACGCCGTCTATATCTCAAGGTCTAATACTTTTCCCGAGAAGTGAACGGCTATATTTGAACCCCCGAAGCATCGACATTTTTAGACGCCAAACCCGCAGGATTTGGCTGGCAAAACCGCAGGAAATTGCATCTCAAAAGTGTCGATGCTTCGGGGGTCCATTTTGACTCGTTCACTTCTCGGGAAAAGTATTAGACCTCGATTTACATGTCACTCAATGTGACAAAGGGACAGTCCCTTTGTCACATTATTCGGAGCGCAGGGCTTCCACGGGGTCTTTTTTGGATGCACTGCGGGCCGGCAGCAGGCCGGCAACGACCGTCAGCAGCACCGAAATTGCAATGAGCGCCAGCGCATCCTGCACGGGCAGGCTCATCAGATTGGGTACCTGTTTGGCAGCAAGCGCCCAGGCATTAACCGGAAAACTCACGAGCACCACAACGACAATGGCAAAGACACCGGCAATGAGGCCCTCGATAAAGGTCTCGGCATTGAATACGTTGGCCACGTTGCGCTTCGACGCGCCGATCGCGCGCAGGATGCCAATCTCCTTTTTGCGCTCCAGCACGCTGATGTAGGTGATGATGCCAATCATGATGGAGCTCACGACCAGGCTGATGCTCACGAACGCGATGAGCACCAAGCTGATGGTATTCACGATATCAGTCACCGAGCCCATGATGATGCCCATGTAGTCGGTGTACGAGATTGCCTGCTCGTCGTGGCCGGCGGCTTTGACCTGCTTGTTGTACGCATCGATATGGTCAAGTACGCGCTCCTTGGCCTCAAAGTCACGCGGGAAAATCTTGACCGAGATGGGATCCGCTTCATCCGCGTAGCCCAACGTGGTCAGATTGTTGTCGTAGGTGAGCTTCGACGCCTTGGCATAGCTCATCATGAGCGAGCTCAGGTCCTCGGCGTCCATGTTGAAGTGGATGGCACGAGCAAAGGCGCTCGCATCCACGCGCATGGCGCTCGCCAGGTTGGCAAAACTCGAAGACATCTGCGTCACCATCTGGTCCATGAGCCCTGCCGCGCCGGCCTTAAGCTGGGTCGACACGGTCGTTGCCACCTGCTCGCCGATCGCCTTCATCACCTGATCCATAGCCTGCTGCAGATACGGAGCCAACTGATTTTGGACATAGTCGGTCATCGCCTGTTGCAGGCGCTCGACCAGGGCATCGCCGCCGAGCGCCTTGAGCTGCGCCAGGCACTGCTGCGCCACAACATCGTTCTCGAGATACGCCGAGAATGCGGCAGCAAGCTTTGACGCGTCTTTGAGATCTTCGGGTGACAGCGCCCTAAACTGATCAGACTGCAAAAAGCCCTCAAATAGTTGGTTGGCAAGCGTTCCCACCTGTTGCATTTGCTCGGGCGTGAGCTCCAGACCGTCAAAGATGCCCGAGAAATCGGGGGTCGGCGCTTTGGCCATGATGTCGCTTAAGTCGATGTCTCTGCCAACGCCCGAAAGGTCAATATCCAGGCCCGACAAATCGATGCCCGAAAAATCCATGCCACCGGCAGCACCCGAGAGTGCAGACGCATCGAACGAGAACGCGCTCTTGAGCGCCGCCTCGTCCACACTGAACATACTGCCCAGATCCACGCCTTGCCTGGCCTCGCCTTGCAGTTCGTCGAAAGTTTTGCCCGTAAAGACATCCGTCTCGGGGTGGGCAAGTTGCTCTTGCACGATCTGCGAATCGGCGGCGCGCTCCATAAGCTGGCGAGTCAACGCATGCGTATAGGCAATGCCCGGAGACAACGCGCTCGCATTGGCCGTCTCGTTAGGTCGCACCACGCCCACAATGTGCACGTCAATACCGTCGGCAACCTTGGCCGTCATAAAGTCGGCGTCGCCGGACATGTCAGTCCACATGCCGGTCTCTTCGTTTTTGCGATAAGCATCGGCCGGCGACAACACCTTAAACGTCGTGGACAGCGCATCGTCGTAAGTAAAGTCGGCGCCGCTCTCAGGCGTCTCAATCTTACCGTCGGCGGCCATGGCACTGTTCACCAGGTCGTTGAGCTCATCGATATCCAGCGCACCGATGCTGTAAAGCGTATAGTCGCCCACCGTTCCACGGCTCGAAAGCACCATTACGGCTTCGTGAGCAGACGTAGGCCAATGGCCGGCGACGACATCGTACTGGCTGTCGAGCAGACTCTGATCGTCAATCATCTCGTTAAAGACCGAGGTCCCCATGGAGTCCATGCTCACCGTTGCCGCCGAGCTCGCACCACCGCTCATGGCCTCGGTCATAGCGTTGGGCACCAGCCGGACAGGCTTCTCATCGCCCTTGCCGGCACGATAGACAACCGGCGTCACGCCGTAACCGTACTGGATGGCATTGACCTCTTTGTCGATACCGTCGCCGCCGGCATCGAGCCATGCCTTAAAGCTCGTCATATCGTTGGACTTAACACTTGCAAACATATCCTTTACGGCCGTGACCACGGGAATCTTTTTGGTTCCCTGAGCCTTGCCGTCGGTGCCGTCGTCGGACGAACCCTCGTTCTTGGACGTATCGTCATCCGTGGCCCCCTGTTCGCCCATCATGGACGACAGGTCGTAATCCTGCTTGGAAATGGTAAGCGGGTAGCTCGAAAGCGTATCCTCCTCGACCTTTTTGATGTAGCCGTTTACGCCATTGGACAGCGCCAAAATCGCCGCGATGCCAATAATGCCAATCGAGCCCGCAAAGGCCGTCATGGCCGTACGGCCCTTCTTGGTCATAAGGTTTCGGGCAGAAAGCCCCAGCGCCGTCACAAAGCTCATCGAGGTTTTGCGCGTAGGCTTGGCCTCGCGGCGCGTGGCGTCAGCGACATCGAAAGGATCAGAATCGTCGGTAATCTTGCCGTCCGCCAGGTTGACGATGCGCGTGGCGTACTCGTACGCCAGATCGGGATTATGCGTGACCATGATAACCAGACGGTCGCGCGCGACGTCCTTGAGCAAGTCCATGACCTGCACGGACGTTGTGGAATCCAAGGCACCAGTCGGCTCGTCTGCCAGCACAATCTCGGGATCATTAATCAGGGCGCGGGCGATGGCCACGCGCTGCATCTGTCCACCCGAAAGCTGACTCGGGCGCTTGTTCACGTGCTCGCCCAGACCAACGGCCTCGAGCGCCTTGCGCGCACGTTGGCGGCGCTCGGCGTGCCCCACGCCCGTGAGCGCAAGCGCTAGCTCCACGTTTTCCAAAATGGTCTGATGCGGAATGAGGTTATAGCTTTGGAACACAAAGCCGATGCGGTTGTTGCGATAGGCATCCCAATCGCGATCGTGAAAGTCCTTGGTCGAAATACCGTCGATCAGCAGGTCACCCGAGTCAAAGTGGTCGAGTCCGCCGATAACGTTGAGCATCGTGGTCTTACCCGAACCCGAGGGCCCCAGAATGGCCACGAACTCGTTATCCCGAAAAGACAGGCTCACGCTGTCGAGCGCCACCTGCGTAAACGACTGCGTAACGTACCTTTTGCAAATTCCTTTGAGCTCCAGCATGGACGGCAACCTCTCCTGCGCAAGCACCTTGCCCGCTCTCCCCCGCCGTTCGTATTCGACGCGTTTGTCCTACTCTATCCCCATTTTTTACCGGCGCCAGTGAGGAATGTAACAAACCGCACCAAAAAACGAACGGGACGGCACGCCGCGTGGCACACCATCCCGCGTATACTGTCGATAATGTGACAAAGGAACTGTCACTTTGTCACATCTGCCCAACCCTTATTGGGGCACCCGATTCCCTATTGGATGATAAAGGACGGATGATACGGACACTTTTCGCCCATGCACACTGTATTGGCCGCATAGCTATCGCAGGCCGGCGTCTTCTCCCATGCTTTAAGCTGTGGTCCGCCGAGCGCGTTAAAAAACGAAACGGCCTCACGAATCGCCACGCGCGCATCTCGCTTGCAGCACCGTGGGCTTCCCGAGCGCGCGATGGCGGCAAGCAGCTCCGAAACCATAAGCTGCCCCTCCTGCCAGCCTTCACTGCGCAGCGGCGCATTGCCGCGCACGATTGCATATGCCATGCCCGCAGACGCGGCTGCCCCGCACACGCCCCAGCGGGCACACGTCGCCCCCGGCACGCAATCCGACCGAGACATCAAATCGGCAAGATCGTCTTTGAGCATCGCATCTCGCTCCCCAGATGCTTCGGCGTTGCGCCAGCACGCAAGCAGCACCGCGCCCACAATAAAATGGTGGATGGGGCCAAAAGCCACGCAGCGCTCATCTGCCATAACCTCTTCCAAAAGAGCCGCGGGCGCCACCGACGTACTGGCCATGAGCATCTCAACAATCCAGCTTGTTTGTTCGTCTTTTGCCATGCGGCATCCTCCTCTAAAACAAATTGTGCGCACACTCCATTATGGCCTTCTTCTGCCCGGCGCGCTCAATGCGAAACAACCTGCTTCGCTCGTGCCACCAACAAGCCCTGCTAGTTCTCGTCGCAAACCAGACCTGCTCAGGAGCAACACCAGAGGCGATGACAAGCACGATGGACAGTGGCAACACCACGACGGCAGCTCTTTTCGAAAAAGAAGGCCCCGCGCAATCGCGCGAGGCCTCCCCATTCATGGAACTATGATCAAAGCAGCCCAAAAAGCTTACTCCCACTCAACGGTGCCGACGGGCTTGGGCGTGAGGTCGTAGCACACGCGGCAGATGCCGGGGACCTCGTCCTTGTACAGCAGTCTGACGGGCTCGCAGAGCTCAAACTGCAGGTCCTCGGGCAGGCCACCCACGTTGTGATGGGCCTTCACGCCGTCCTGGGACTCCAGGATGTCGGGATAGATGGTGCCCTGGGCGAGGAAGCTGACCTCGTCGTCAGCCTTGCGGGCCTCCTTTTCGGTTCGATGGGAATGCGTTACACGTATGCAAACGCACCGTCATATGACCTCATTATATGCAGAACAAGATGTGTTTCCCATCGCTGCGACAAAGCTTTTTGCAGGGGTGGCAATTTTTCCTACTGTCGAGGTCAGCTAGGCTTCGGTAGCCACCTTGGCAGCATCGCCAATAGACTCTTCCTTTATACGTTCTGCCCAATCGTATGCCATACCCGCAAATTCCAGTCCCGAGTAACAGGAGTACAATTGCTGCTATTGTTGCCAGCTGTTGGGAGATGGAAGATGGACTGCGATGGCTACCCATGCGTTCCCATGCCGTTGATGTGCACCGCCTTTGTGCCGGGGCAGATTGACGCTGCGGTTGCAGGCATTTCCGACCCCGATTCGCGCGCCATTGCCACGGCAGAAGCGCTGTACTTTCGCGGACAGGCCACCCTCGCTGCCAAGACGGCGCGCCCCTATCTTGACGCCACCGACCCCGCACTGCGCTATTCCGCATGCTTTATCTGCGGATACGCCAGTCTGTCGCTCAACCGTATCGCCGATGCCCGCCGGTGCCTTACTGGCATCCTCGATACGCCGGCCGACGAGGAATCGCCTGCCGTCCACGCCATGCACATCCTGTTCGCCTCGGCCGCGAGCGTCCTGCTGCACTTGCCTTCCCCGTATTCCGCCGAAGAGTTTTATCCGCTTGCGGCGCATTTGCCCGAAGGCCTGCGCCTGTTCGCCAGCTACGTGATGGCGCACGCCTTGTATCTGCGCGGCGAATATGGCCGCAGCCTGGGCATGGTGGAAAATGCCCTGATCATGAAACAGGGAAGCTATCCCATCTCGGAACTGTTCCTGCACCTGGCGGCTTCCATGGCATGCATGAGCCTCAAGGACATCGACGCCGCAAAGGCACATTTCGGAGCCGCTTGGGACATTGCGCGCCCCGACGGCCTTATCGAGCTCATTGGCGCGCACCACGGCCTTTTACAGGGGCTCATCGAGGCGTGCCTAAAAGCGCAATACCCTGACGATTTCGCACGCATCATCGAGATTACGTATCGATTCAGCTACGGCTGGCGGCGCATCCACAACCCCGATTCGGGCGAGGACGTGGCCGACGATTTAACGACCACGGAGTTCACCATGGCCATGCTCGCCTGCCGCGGATGGACCAACGCCGAAATCGCACGCCACATGGAAGTATCGCCGGGCACTGTTAAAAACCGCCTATCAGGAGTGTATGCCAAGCTTGGTATCGGAACTCGCGCCGAGCTGGTCGCGCATATGTTGCGTTAGCGACCGGGCTGCCAAGCGCATCGAACGCGTTCCGGAACCCGGAGCTTCGCTCGATCAATTTGGACATTTTGACCCTTGAACGGCACTACCGCCACGGGGCACCTTCTCGCAAAATAGGATTATTTCCTCCGATATTTGCGGGATGGGAGCCCAAAATGCTTGATCGTCGTTCGCTACTTATCGCCGGAGCATCATCGCTGGCAGGCATCATGCTGCCTCGCGTGCCGAGCAGCGCAAACGCCTTCATACTGCCATTCGCCCCCACCGAGGCCTATGCCGACGAAGAAGACCCCTTCAAGGTGCTCGTTCTCTCGCGCACCATGTTTGGTGTGGTCGTGGTCGACGTCGCCAACAAGAATATGCCCATCAAAGGAGCCCAGGTCACGCTCGCGTCGCGTTATGCCGCGGGCAAGCAGCTCTCCGCCACTACCGACGACGAGGGCACGGCCATCTTTGAGGTCGCGCCGCTTTCGGAAGGCTACGTGGACGAGGCAACGCTTCTCGACGCGTACGACTTTAACGGTGGCATCTCCATCAGCATGGCGGGCTACCGTGATGTCGAGATCCCCCTCACGCGCATCCAGGGCGGCACCGCCATTACCGCGCCCACACGTCCGCTTTCCGACGGTGAGCCGTACTTTCGCCAGCTTACGTTCGACGAGTGGGACATCCAGTACGCCGACGCCACGTTCATGGCACTGCCGAAGGACGACGCCGGAAACGACCAACCCGACACGCACGCCTTTACCGTGCAGGCACATCTGCCACAGGGTGGACAGGCAACGCTGTGCATCAACAAGGTAATGCCCGCCACGAGCAGCTCATCCGAAACCGTCACGCAAATTGGCCAAGTCAAGGCCAGTGCATCGGGTTCGGATAATCTGGCAACGTTCACACTCGAAGACACGTTCCTCGATGCAGCTTCGGGCCTTCTGGAGGAAGGATGCAAGCTGCGCTTTGTCCTCGACTATCAGGGCAAGACCTATACACTCTCCTCCCCCATGGCCGTTGTCACCGCGCCGGCCGCAAAGGCAGAATCGGGCTCGACCACTATCGTCCCCACCACCATGGACCAAGAGATTACTCCGTTTGATTTCCCGGCGGCGTTTCCCGGCATCGGCGGCAATAAGTTCACGTGCTGGATGCCCTCGTTCCCCATTTTGTTCAATTTCTCTTTTGCCGGATACGTGCTGTTTGGCGGAGGATACAAACCGGTCGGCTACATGAACGATTCGGGCAATCCGGATCCGGAGTACTGGAAGAAGTCACCGCGCGAGTCGGGCGCCAAGCAGGCAAACCGCTACCTCGACGAGATGGAGGGGAAGTGGAATCAGTACAAAAGTATGAGTGCCGGTTCGGGCACCGATCCAAGGAACACTAAGCTGCTTCGTCACCACTGCACGCCGCGTTTTACGATGGATATCGCCACACAGCTGTACGGATCGCTCGCCTACGACTGGGTGGGCAAAACCTGGGGTGACAACAACGACCCCGCATTTGGCAATATTAAGGCCCTCTTCCAGGTAAGAACCGACCTCAATTGGACCGAGCAGTTTACCCTAGGACCGGTGCCGTTTTTCCTAAACGTCAACCCCTGGGTGCTGGCGAAGCTGGCGCTCGCCGTGGGTGCCCACACGCACGGCAGCGGCGCGGCGTTTTTTAAAAACATTTCGCTCGACTATTCAAACACCTCGGGCTCGTTCACCATCCAGATCGGGCTTGCCGTCACCTTTGGCGCCGGCGTTGCAGGTGTCGCTTCGTCTGCCGTGCGCGGCGCCGCATCCCTCACGCTGTTCATTGGGTACGAGAAGGCAGATGGACACCAGCTTCCGCGACTGCGCGTAGGTGCAGACGTCGATGTCGATGTGATACTCCAGTTCGTAATGTTCAAGTGGACCACCAAGGCTTGGTCGGGGTCGTGGCCCACACTCCTCGATTCGTGGAATATGTCGGTGAACAATGGCAACCAGTATGTGTTCCAGCGCTCCGAGCTCGCATTGGGTGGAGATACGCCTTACACGTTGGATGCCTGCTTCGGCACGGCCGGCAACGCCGAGGCAGGCGGCGTGCCGCAATTTATCGCATCGGCCACCATCGTCACCAACGCCGAGCTGCTCGCACGCGCCGAGGTTAAGGCCACCGCCGTAAACGTCGCGCCTGTCGTGCGCGATTGGGATCAAGCGGTCACGCGCATTGAGCTCGAGGCGGATGCAGAAAGCGACGACACGGGACAGATCGAGCATTTCGTCCATACACTGATAGAGAACGACGAAAACGCCGCGCCGATGTATGACTACGCCTATATCAGGCAGGCGACGAACGCCGTTGCGGACCCCAACGCCAATTCTGCTGGTGTGTCGGAGGACGAGCGTGGCGGCATAAAACCCTCGAGCGACAACGTGCTGTTTGCTGGCGTGCTCAGCGAAGCCCACATGAAGCTGGCAATGATTGCCGGCGTAGAATGTCTGTTCCGTATCGCCTCGGTGCGCTACGGCGACAATGGCCGCTCGCGCCTGGTGGTGCACACAAAGGCAAACGGCACGTGGTCCGCTCCCACTCCCGTGGACTTTCCCCTTGGGTTTGGTGAGGGCGACGTGGAGCGCGACGGCATATTCGATTACGACTTCGACGTGGTGGAATATACGGACGGAAGAGGAAACCAGGACGCCTACGTGCTGCTGATCTCGGGCGAGCGCCCCGCCGGTGACAACACCCTTTTCGATACGGCAAGCACAGCCGGCATACTGTCCGTCGTGCGCCTGCGCATAAGTAATAGCGAAGTTCGCGTGGTGTCGTATACGTCGTGGCGCAGCATCTCGCGCGGCCGCCTTCAGGAGGATGGCTACCATTGTCTGCAGTGCCCGCGTATCACGGTGGGCAAGACGCTCGTCGACGGGCGCCTGTCGGGTGCCTACCTCCACCGCCGCGGAACCACCGCAGAAAAGGCGCTCGGCAGCGAGGCCGACGTTGCGCTGGAATGCTTTACCTTGTGGTCGGATGATTTGGGCGACAGTCTCACGTTCCGTCAGGTCCTCCGCTTTCCGCAAGCACCGTCGAGTATCGAGCTGGGCAAGCCCGAGAATATCAACGGCAAAATGGTGGTGTCCGTTGCGTACGAGACCGCAGACGGTTGCGGCTGCGCATCGTACGCCGTGATCGGCCAGTCCATTGCGTGCTGGGACGTTATGTCACCAGACGCCACGGTACCTCATGCGGTGCCATGGCCACAACATTCGGGCTTTTTGGCAACCGTCAACGAGCAACTGCAGCATATTACTTGGACGCGAGGCGCATCGGCATTTGCAACGCAGCCCGTGGGTGCCGCAGGCTGTGGCCCGGCATCGTTTAGCGTAAGCAACAACGGCAGGTGCGTGCTCTATGTAGAGAACACCGATGGCAAGGTGGGACAAACCTACGACGAAGAAGGCAACCCGGTAGCAGTGATGGGCAAGCACTTCCGCATCTTCGCCAGCACCTTGGCAGGCGATCTGTTCACGGAGCCGTTCGTGATGTGCGAGCTGGACCATCCCGTCGATCAGATAACGACATTTTTGACGTCGGGAGGCATGCTCTCCGCACTCGCCACGCACATTGTGAGCGCGGAGAAGAGCGAGGCAGAGCTGCACGGCATCGAAGTGCCCTTGGTGGCGTGTGCCACTCCGACGGGCGCGGTCGCTACCTCGGGCGCGGTGGTACCCGGAGCAGCAGGCGAATCCTTCATGGTCACGGTGCGAAACGACGGCAACACCTTGCTGACCGCCGGCACGATCGATCTGTACCGAGAGGGCTCCAGCCAGCCGTTCTCCAGCGCATCCATCGGATTCGGACTGAACGCACGCATGGTTTCGATCTACGATCCAGAGCTTGCCGAGGATGCTTCGGCCAAAGACATGGCACACGTGAAGTACGCGCTCGAGACGCTGGGCGCACGTTTTGCAACGCACCCGCTGGTAGCCGACAACGGCAACGCCGTGCTGGCACCGGGTTGCACGGCACAGTTCCGCATGAGCTTCGCCATCCCCGAGAGCTGGAGCGACGAAGTGGGCAAACGCGTAACGCTGTATGCGAAGGCGCATAATCTGGTGGCGCTCGATCCCGTAACGCTCGAGGAAATTCGGCCGGGTGCAAACTCGGCGCTGGGTGCCGTACTGCACGAGCTTCATGTGCCCGACGCGGCATGCGAACGCTCCGAAGTTCAGGTCGGCGTATGCGACAGCGCGGATACGACGGGGCTTCACGATGCACCGATGACGGCGGACGACGGTGGCGGCTCGAGTGGCGGCGGTACTGACAAGGGCGGCGGCTCCGGCGGAAGCAGCTCCAGCAGCGGCAAGGACCACAACAATAGCAAGCGCCCCGGAAAAGCGGGCGCGCTTGCGGGCACGGGCGATACATGCGCTCCCCTTACGGCAGCCTCTGCAGCACTCGCCGCGGCAGGCGCCGGCCTCGTCGCCTACAGCGCCCGCCGCACGGCGCTCGAAACCGACACCGCCAATGAGGTCAATTCGGATAGGCCCCGCTAGCTCCTAGTTACTTTTGTGAGAGACGCCGACTCGGCTCATTCGTCATCGCTATGCGGACATTACAACTTCGGTTCGCTATTCAAACGTACTCACACAAAACCGACTCGGTTTTGTGCGAGTAAACGAATCCCCATCGAACTCCGAACGATTGTTCGATGGATTTCGTGTTGGTTGGAATCGCCCAAGGGCTGGGCTATGCTACCTTGACTATCTATATGACTAAAACGCAGCAAAGGAGCATCGAGAGAGCGAGCATGGCAAAAAACACCGCAAACTATGGTAACGACAGTATTCGTCAGCTCAAGGACGAGGAGCGCGTACGCCTGCGCCCCGCCGTCATCTTTGGCTCGGACGGGCTCGACGGCTGCGCACATGCCGCCTTCGAGATCCTGTCCAACGCCGTTGACGAGGCGCGCCAGGGCTACGGCAAGCTCATCACCCTTACCGCCTTTCGCGATGGCTCCATTCAGGTAGAGGACAACGGCCGCGGCTGCCCGCTTGACTGGAACCCCTCCGAGAAGCGCTTTAACTGGGAACTCGTCTTTTGCGAGCTTTACGCCGGCGGTAAGTACAACAACAACCAGGGCGGCGACTACGACTTCTCGCTCGGCACCAACGGCCTGGGCTCGTGCGCAACCCAGTACGCCTCCGAATACATGGACGTCACGGTTTGGCGCGACGGCAACAAGTACTCTCTGCACTTTAAGAAGGGCAAGGTCGTCGGCGCCAAAAAGAAAGCACTCGAGGTTGAGCCCAGCGACGAGGACCGCACCGGTACCACCATCAAGTGGCGCCCCGATCTTGAGGTCTTTACCTCCATCAGCATCCCCCACGATTGGTATCGCGAGACCATGCGCCGCCAGGCCGTGGTCAACGCTAACGTGACCTTCCGGCTGCGCATCGAGGGCGACGACGGCGAGTTTTCCGAAGAGGACTTCTGCTACCCCAAGGGCATCGAGGACTATGTGCTCGAGAAGGTCGGTACCGACTACCTTACCGAGCCCTTCTTTATCGAGGCCGACCGTCGCGGTCGCGATCGCGAGGATCTGCCCGATTACAACGTAAAAATCACTGCTTGCATGTGCTTCTCGCGCACCTTCACGATGCAGGAGTACTACCACAACTCCTCCTGGCTCGAGAACGGCGGCTCACCCGAAAAGGCGGCCCGCAGCGCCCTGACCAGCGCCATCGATGCCTACATCAAGCAACAGGGCAAATACAACAAAAACGAGAGCGGCATTAAGTGGCAAGATGTCCAGGACTGTCTGGTGCTGGTGACCAACTGCTTCTCCACCCAGACGTCCTACGAAAACCAGACTAAGAAGGCCATCAACAACCGCTTTATCCAGCAGGCCATGACGGCATTCTTTAAGGAGCGCCTCTCGACCTATTTGATCGAGAACAAAGATGCCGCCAACAAGATCATGGAGCAGGTGCTCATCAACAAGCGCTCGCGCGAAAATGCCGAGAAGACGCGCCAGAGCATCAAAACCAACCTGCAGCAGAAGACCGACATGGCCAACCGCGTGCAGAAGTTCATCGACTGCCGTTCCAAGGATAAGAGCCGTCGCGAGATCTACATCGTAGAGGGCGACTCGGCAGCAGGCGCCATTCGCACCTCGCGCGATGCCGAGTTCCAGGGCGTTATGCCCGTCCGCGGCAAGATCCTCAACTGCCTAAAGGAGGACTATCCGCGCATCTTTAAGTCCGACATCATCATGGACCTCATGCGCGTGCTGGGCTGTGGCGTGGAGATCAAGGACAAGCGCATCAAGAACCTCGGTGCCTTCGACCTGGACAACCTCAACTGGAACAAGGTCATCATCTGTACGGACGCCGACGTCGACGGTTATCACATCCGCACGCTCGTGCTCACCATGCTCTATCGCCTGGTGCCCACGCTTATCGACGAAGGCTACGTGTATATCGCCGAGTCGCCGCTCTACGAGATCAACTGCAAAGAAAAGACCTACTTTGCCTACACCGAGCTCGAGAAGAACGGCATTCTTAAGGAGATCGGCGACCAGAAGTGCTCCATCAACCGCTCCAAGGGTCTTGGTGAGAACGACCCGGACATGATGTGGCTCACCACCATGAACCCCGAGACGCGTCGTCTGATCAAGGTGGAGTCCGAAGACGTCGCCAAGATGGAGACCATGTTCAACCTTCTGCTGGGCAGCGACGAGGCGGGCCGCAAGCGCCATATCTCGGAGCACGGCAAGGAATACCTGGACCAGCTGGACCTGCAGTAGCAGCAAATCGATAACGACGGCCCATAAGAAGTTCAAGAGGAAATCGTGGCAAAGAAGAAGACGAAGAACCAGCCAAAGAAAAAGCAGGTCAACGCCGAGAACGTCATCGGCCTGCACTCCGAGGTCACCAATCAGCCGATCACGCAGACGCTCGAGGTCAACTACATGCCCTACGCCATGAGCGTCAACGTCTCGCGTGCGTTCCCCGAGATCGACGGTTTTAAGCCCTCGCACCGCAAGCTGCTCTACACCATGTACAAGATGGGCCTGCTCAAAGGTGAGCGCCAGAAGAGCGCCAACATCGTGGGTCAGACCATGAAGCTCAACCCGCACGGCGACGCCGCGATCTACGAGACGATGGTGCGCCTGGCCACCGGCAACGAGGCGCTGCTCGCCCCCTTCGTGGAGTCGAAGGGCAACTTTGGCAAGTACTATTCGGGCGACCTGAGCTACGCCGCCTCGCGTTACACCGAGGCCAAGCTCTCCCCCATCAGTGCCGAAATCTTCAAGGACATCGACAAGGACCCGGTCGACTTTGTCGACAGCTACGACGGCGCCATGAAGGAGCCGCGTCTGTTGCCCACCACGTTCCCCAACATCCTTGTGTCGGCCAACAAGGGCATCGGCGTCGCCATGGCGTCTGACATCTGCGGCTTCAACCTCAACGAGGTCTGCACCGCCACCATGCACTACCTGCAGGATCCCAACTGCGACCTGCTCGAGTACATGCCCATGCCCGACTTCTCAACCGGCGGTGAGATTATCTACCGCCGCGAGGAGATGGAAAAGATTATCGAGACCGGCCTTGGCAGCTTCCAGATCCGCTCCCGCTGGCGCTGGATTCCCGAAGAGCGCATTATCGAGGTCTACGAGATCCCCTACACCACCAAGACCGATGTCATCATCGATCGCATCGTCAAGCTCTCCAAAGAGGGCAAGGTCAAGGAGATCGCTGACATCCGCGACGAGACTGACCTCTCGGGCCTGCGTATCGCCATCGATCTTAAGCGCGGTGTCGACCCCGACAAGCTCATGGCCAAGCTCTATCGCTCGACTACGCTGCAGGATTCGTTCTCATGCAACTTTAACGTGTTGGTCGATGGTTACCCCCGCGTTATGGGCGTACGCCAGATCCTGCACGAGTGGGTCAAGTGGCGTATTGAGTCCACGCGTCGCCGCATTAACTTTGACTTGGGCAAAAAGTCCGAGCGCCTGCACCTGCTGCACGGTCTTGAGGCGATTCTGCTCGACATCGACAAGGCCATCGCCATCATCCGTGGCACCAAGCTCGAGGCTGAGGTCGTGCCCAACCTTATGAAGGGTTTCGACATCGACGAGACCCAGGCCGAGTTTGTTGCCGAGCTTAAGCTCCGCAACATCAACGAGGAGTACATCCTCAACCGTACCAAGGACATCGCTAAGCTTGAGGGCGAGATTGCCGAGCTAGAGGAGATCCTCTCCAGCGAGGACAACATCAAGAAGGTCATCAGCGACGAGCTGGCCGCGGTCAACAAAAAGTACGTGATGCCGCGCCGCACGGGCAGGATTGAGCCCCATGAGGTTATCGAGGTAAGCCTGGAGCCCGAGGTCGAGGAATATCCGGTTACCATCATGCTCTCGCGCGAGGGCTATCTCAAAAAGATGACCGACCGCGTGCTCAAGAAGGCGGCCACGCTCAAGTACAAAGACGGCGACAAACCCTTTATCGAGTTCCCGTCCTCCAACACCCACGAGCTGCTGGTCTTTACCAACAAGAGCCAGGTGTACAAGTGCAAGGTCGCAGCGTTTGAGGACACCAAGTCGGCCCAGCTGGGCTCGTACCTGCCCACCGATCTTGAGATGGAACCCGACGAGAGCGTGATCTGGGTCATCGACCCCGAGGACTACAAGGCCGACGTGCTGTTCGTCTTTGAGAACGGCCGCGTGGTGCGCGTCGCGCTTTCTGGATACGTTACCAAGACCAACCGCAAGCGCCTCAAGAACGCCATCTACGGCGGCAGCAAACTGCTGTATGCACAGGTGCTCAAGGAGGACCGCGACATCGCGCTGGTCTCGAGCGACTACCGCTTGATGAACTTCAACACGTCGCTGCTCAAGACCAAGACGACCACCAACACGCAGGGCGTCCAGGCCTTTACCGCCAAGAAGGGTCGCTCGGTCACCACCGTCGGCACGACCGAGGAAATCCTTGGCGCCGGCGTCTCGGCCGAAAAGTTCACCGCGCAGAGCCTCCCCTCCGCCGGTGCCCTCATGAAAGAAAACGACATGCCGAGTTTGTTTGACTAGGACGACGGCAACGAGATCGTTAGACACTTCGCAAAGCGACGAGGCCCGGAACGCAACGGCATTGCGCCCGGGACTCGTCGTTTTTTCTTCTCAACTATTTTTTAACGCAGATAAATTGATTTCTGCTTATTTTTCTGCGTAAAACATGTCAGCGCCACTGCTTCGATGCCCTTTGGTCTGTCGTTAGCAAAACTTGCAAAAGTTAGCAAAACTTGCAAAAATTAGCAAAACTTGCAAAGGAGCTACCATGGAGTACAGCAAGAACCCCTTTACCCCAACATTTGGAAGCGTCCCTCCCTTTCTAGCGGGTCGCGAGCATATCCTGCGCGACATCAACCGTGGCTTTATCAACGGCCCGGGAGATCCCAACCTGTCGACTATTTTTACGGGCGCAAGGGGAACGGGCAAGACGGCGCTTCTCTCGCTCCTTTCAGAAACGGCGCTTGAACACGGCTGGATCGCAGCAAATGTCTCCGCCATGCCAGGCATGCTCGAAGATATTATCGAGCGAACCAAAGAAGCCGCAGATAGCTATCTCTCACAGCCTCACGCGCGCATAAACGGCGTTCAAATTGGTCCAGTGGGCATCGATTGGACATATGCTCAAGAGGCCCAGGGCAACTGGCGCACACGCATGAATGGTATCTTTAAGCAACTCGAAAAACATGACATCGGACTTCTCATCACCATCGATGAAGTCACCGTCGATCTCGAAGAAATGCTTCAATTTGCCTCTGTTTACCAGCACTTTGTACGCGAAGGTAAAAAAGTTGCCCTACTCATGGCAGGACTGCCCTACAAAGTATCGGCGTTGCTGCGTAACGATTCCGTCTCGTTCCTCAGGCGTTCCCAATATCATCAGTTAGGACGAATCACTGACGTTGAAATTGCAAACGCGTTTCGCAAAACTGTTGAGGCCGGAGGACGTTCAATCACACCAGAAGCGCTCGAGGATGCTGTGAAGGCCGTCGACGGATTCCCCTACATGATGCAGCTCGTCGGATATCGCACATGGGATGTTTCGGAGAACTCGCCCAAAATCAGCGCACCTGATGTCCAGCAGGGTTCTCTGCTTGCCCGTATGGAGCTGCGCGATCGAATTCTCGAAACGACCTATCGGGAGCTTTCCGATAAAGACATTGAGTTTTTGCTCGCGATGCTGCCCGACTCTGGCCCCAGCAGGGTCTCGGAGATAGCCAAACGCATGGGCGTTGCCGGCAACTATGCAAGCCAATATAAACACCGTCTCCTCGAGGACGGCGTCATCGGAGAGCGCGGGCGTGGTCTCGTTGGCTTTGACATCCCCGCATTCAGGGAGTTCCTGAGTGAGAAGGCCTCCTAGCACGCCGAGATTGTCCGCAAGGGCAACGGCGCATGGCAATCAACGATTCACCTGGCAAGGACGGCAAGCAGTTCAAATAACACCGATTGCCATGCGCTCTTCTTGTCCTTAGGCGAGCTTGCGGGCGAACTCTCGCACCTCTTCCAACTTGGGCGACGATGCCATGCTGTCGCGCTCGGTCATACCGCTGATGGTGACAATGCCCTGGTCCTCCCACTTGCAGTACGCGCAGGCTGACTTGTACATAGCGATCGCCGCATCATAGACGCCCTCGCTGTGGCTATCGAGCAAAAGGGCCGTCTTGGTGAACGGGAAGCCCGTAGCACCGAAGGCGTACAGGCGGTCGATGGCGGCCTTCTCCTGCGCGGTGATATCGAACCAGTAGATAGGCGAGGCGAAGACGACCATATCGGCGCCTTTCAACGACTCGATCACGTCGGCCATGTCATCCTTCTGCACGCAAGTGCCCTCGTGGGCGAAGCAATACTGACACCCCAGGCAACCAGCGATTTTCTTGCTGGCAACGCGGACGATCTCGACCGTATGGCCGTCCTCACGCGCGGTCTCGGCAAACGCCTCGACCATAGTGTCGGTATTGGCACCCTTGCGCGGGCTGCCACTCAATACAACGATATTCATAGAAATCTCCCTCCTTCATGCCGCAGGCGCGCGGCATATTATTTCGTTTTAACCAAAACGGATGGAGCTATTCAGACGTCTGTAGATCGCATCTCTCGTTCGCGCTCCCCAAAGAAGGTGCAAGCAGAAACATCACGGGCATTGATCGGCGCCGATATGGATCACGACATGAAACTGTAAGGGTTGGCCAGAGGTTGCCAGATTCAGTAGCTCGCAGCAATAGAGCGAATGACGACTTCGGCGATATAATCCGTGTCACCTTGATTGTTCCCGCGCGGAAGGTACAGCTCATGTCCAAGCTCAACATCGACCAGCGATCGATTCGCGATCTTCTCACCGATAAGCGATCAGACTTCCTCATCCCCGACTACCAGAGGCCCTACGCTTGGGGCGAGGATGAATGCGCAACGCTGTGGGACGACCTGTTCTCGTTCGCTTTTCCAGGCGATGACTACGAGCGTTTCGACAGCGAGAACGACGAATACTTTCTAGGACCCATCGTCACCTTTAAGAACCTCTCTGGCCAACTTGAGATCATTGACGGCCAGCAGCGCCTCACCACCATCATGCTGCTGCTCCGCGCGTTCTACGACAAGTTCACCAACATGAAGGATAAGCAGTCTGTGAAGATGCGCGAGGCAATCGCCCGTTGTGTATGGAAAACCGACGAGTTCGACGAGCCCGACATGGAGCGCCTCAAAATCGACTCCGAGGTTGCATCGGACAACGACAAGAATGAATTCCTCGAGATTTTACGAGAGGGCAACGCAGGCGATGGCTGGAAAAGCGCTTATGCCCGCAACTTCGCTTTATTCCAGAGGAAAATTGAACAACTGGTGAGCGAGTGGCCCACCTACACCGTCTACATGGCCACACGCGTCATCAACAATGTGATACTGTTACCCATTGAAGCAGAGTCGCAGGACACCGCGCTACGCATCTTCTCAACTCTAAACGACCGAGGGTTGCCTCTCTCGGATGCCGACATCTTCAAGAGCCAGTTCTACAAGCATTATTCCGACACGGGGCGCAAGGACGAGTTCATCCGTCGCTGGAAGGCACTCGAGGAGGGAGCGAACGCTATCTTCCGGCCCATGCGCGGCACACCAACCGATGAGCTATTTACGCGCTACATGTACTACCGCCGCGCAAAGAAAGGCATCCGCGACACGACCACCGCATCGTTGCGCGACTTCTTCGGTGCCGATGGTTACGCCATGCTCAAGGAGGATGCCACGCTCGACGATCTCGAGGCGCTGCTCGGCTTCTGGAATCGCGTCGACGCGCAGGAAGGGTTCAGCGAGCGCGTGCTCCGCAGGCTCTTCGTGCTGAACTACGCCCCCAACGGCATGTGGACCTATCTGCTAAGCGTCTGGTTCCTTGCCAACAGCGACAGCAAAGGCGTCCTCGATGACGAGGCACTCTACGACTTTCTAAACAAGATCACGGCATTCATTTTCGCCTACGCCATTGAGCGACCCGGCGTGAACGCGCTGCGTTCGCCAGTGTATCCTGAGATGATCAACATCGTTGAGCACCGCCCGGTGGAGTTTCCTAACCACCACTTCAATCGTGCAAATATTGCTGAGCGATTCCGAACCTACGTGTTCACCAACGGCAGGCCTGTAACAAAGTCCATGCTCACTTGGTGGGCGTACGCAGACCCAGATCAACCGCTCATGGACCTAGACACCACGCTCGAAATTGAGCACATCTATGCCAAGAAGCGCAACGAGATAGACCCGCTTGTCGACCAATCCAGCCTGGAGGCGCTGGGTAACAAGGCGCTGCTCGAGAAGCGTGTAAACATCCGCGCGGCCGACTACAGATTCTGCGATAAACGCAAGTACTATGAGGGATACACCGACGGCAATGGCAAGCGCAAAGCCGGAACAAAGATCGCGGAACTCAAGCGCCTGACACAAGCCATGGAAGACTTCACCGAAATAGACATCGCGACTCGCACAGCACGGATCATCGATGCCTTCGTGGACTACCTGGGCGACAACGGACTTTTGAGCTAAGGAGCGAACATGTTCGAAAGACTAACCAAGTACGCTGGCAAGCTGGCGGACAGAAACATGAATGTCGAGCTTGGGGGCGGGACGCTCGGACTCGAGGATTTCGTCGACGATTTCTATGAACTGGACGGGTTCGCGGACACCAGCTACTTCGAGACGCTTGAACGCCATAGCATCGACACCTCGGAAGGCATAGACAGCTGTGACATCGACCATGGGGACATTGACCTGATACGCGCATGCATCACGTGGTGCGTTCGTGGCGACCGCTTCTGCGACGGACTCCTTGCCGCGCAAGCCAGGAGCGGGTTTCTGGACCACTGCCTCTCCCGGCTGAAGGAGCTCGACGAGGGCTGAACGGCGGCCACGAAAACGTCTGGCGTTGCGACAGCACAGCGATGCGACAATGCCATGCCGTCGCACTCCGTCATGCCACCAAATCAAAAGCGGAGCCAACGCTCAATCTTGAGATACGTTGACCAAAGGGCTCACGTTTCTGGCGGGAAGTCGAGAACGCGGGGCACACTGTGGCGCTTTATCCTCAGCCCATAGCTGAGCTGCTTACTTGAAATGAACCCGTGGTCAAGATGTACTACGAGAATCATAACGAGCCGATATCGCTCGCATGCCTCCTTCGGAATAGGCGTCAAGGACAGCCGCCTGGATAGCGAGCCGGCCGAACAGGCCTTCGGCCATATCGAGGACGGGATCGGAGCGGACGTAACCCGACTTCGGGCCCTTTAGGGATAACTGACCTCGACGCCTACGCAACCCACTGAAACGCTCGGAGGGGTCGGGTCAAATTGAAGGGACTGACCCCGGAGAAAATCCGGGGCCAGTCCCTCGCAGCTTATTTATTTATTGAGCCGTCTAAGTTTGGGCCTCAGTTCGCACCCGCGCGGTACCGACTTCTTGTGGCAAGCGAAATGAGAGCGCCTAGTCTTATCAGATGTGCTTTCTTTTGCGCGCGCAGATTGCAGCTGCCAATGCAAGCACACCCGTTCCGGTCAGAGCAGCGCCAAGCACTGTTGCCGTATGATCACCCATCGGAGGAATGGCGCTATCGGCCTTCGCGTTGCCGCCGTTAGTTTGAGATCCGCCCGCGCCAGGGGTGTTGTTGCCTGGGGCGCCCGCGTCGGGTTTGCCGGCATCGGGATTGCCCGGATTGTTCTTGGGCACCTTTTTGAACTGGGCTTTGTAGACAACGTCTACTGTCGCGTCGATGATTTCCTTGTCCCACGAATCGAACACGTAGTCGTACTTGTCGTCAGACGGTTTCGTAGGAGTGGGTGCCGTGATTTGGTCTGCTTTCGTGCCGATCTCGTACAAGTCTTCGCTATAGATAGTGGTGCCGTCTTCATTCGCGAAGGTGATTTTCACCAAAGACGGATTTGCGGCGGCAACCAGATAAACCTCGCCATCGGAGCCGATGGTGGCATATTTGGAGTACTCGCTACGCTGATCTTTTGTCTGCGTTGTGTAGCGGGCACCTTCGTTGTCAAGATACCAACCATCAATCTTTTTGTTAGTCACGTCATCGGGTTTGCCCAGGTAAAGCTCGTTCATGTCTTTTGCGGCTGACAATTTTGCAACAGAGCCGCTCAGGTAGACGTCGGAACCCGCCTTGCCCGCGCTGTTGTTGCACAGTTTGGTGCTGGTGATGGTGGTGCCCGCACCTTCGCCGGAATTCGATTCTGCGGCAAAGCCTCCGCCGTAATTTGACGCCATGTTGCCGGTGATGGTGCATCCGTCGACGGTCAAGCTGGTGTCGTAAAGATACGATGCAACGCCGCCACCTTTAGCGGCGCTGTTCTTTGTTATCGTGCAGTCGCTAATTTCTGCTGCGGCAGGTGATTTCATCCTCACTACAAGCACACCGCCGCCGTAGCCTTCGTCCTGATTCGCTGTGTTTTCGGTTATGGTGGTGTTCTCAAGGAACAGACCCGGCTTTTCGGCGGCGCCTACGCTCGGGGTGGAAGCGCACAGGCCCCTTGCATCGGTGTAAAATACGCGGAAGCGAGCACGCCTGCGCCGTCGTGTGCTTCGTTGTAGCTGATGGTACCGCCAAGGATTTGCGCGGAGCTCTCGAGGTTGCCCCATTCATTGACCTTTTGGATTTCTTTTAGTGATGCAACAACGGCAACACCGCCTCCCATTTCGTTTGCCCTGTTGTTCGAAATGGTACCGCCCGTCATGACAAACGTAGATCCGCCGGAAACGAATACGCCGCCGCCGGCAGAAACGATATTGAGGGAATGCATAAGCCCGCCGCTATCCGAGGATTTGAAGGGAGAAGTGGCGAAGCAATTCTTGATCTCGCCGCCGTCCATGATGAACGAGCCACCTTTAATTGGGACTTAAATCCTTCTGATAAGCAGGACGTTTTCGCCAAAGCGCTTATAAAAAGACCGCGCTGGGCCCGAGCTAACCTTGCATGCAGGCTGAAAGGCAGCCACTCAGCCCGGTACTGACGAAAACGGAGGGGCAACGGCGGCACCTCCTCTGCCAGTTCGAACGCAAACAACACCGTAAACAACAACATCCACAACAAGGGTAAGAAGCCTGCAAAGGGCGGCTTTCCCATAAGTCATGGAGCTGACTGGGGCTTCGCTTGCGTCCGGATCGATTTGCGCGCGTTCGAACTCCCGCGCGGGCGATGAGGACCTTCGTAAATGCATCCCTGATGGACAGAAGCGACCCGAGCCCCAAGCGGCGCGCTTCGAGCAGCGGAAGTTGAAGCGTAAGCATAAGCATCGTGGGCATTGACCGGTGCCGACATGGGTCCAGGTGTGAACAGGGCTACGTCCCCTATTCGCACTGTTCACACATACAGCAGCGGGCACGGATTCGATTGAAACCGTGCCCGCTGTCTGATGCTAAATTAATTTATCAAGCATTTGTTCTATTCCAGCGCAGTAATTAAATACGCTGGTACATAGATACTCCGATCAAGACGGCCGCGTATACGACCGGGAACTTTCGGCAATTGGATACGCGTCTGACCTGGGATATCCAAGCGAACAATAGGCCTAACCCGCAACAGGTCCCAGGCCAGGCGGGTATCCAATCGAAGGGGAGGGGCACTCCGGTGTGGAGGCAGCGGAGTGCCCAGGGAAAGCCCGGCCGGCCGGCCAGGCGGTCCCGTTCACCTGGCCGACCGGGCCTCCGGGGTGCGGCGGACTCCCGTGAAAGAGGGGCGCCGCGCCCCGGCAAGCCAGGCTATTAGGCGGACGGCTCCTGCTGCGTGATGCAGTGGATGTTGCCGCCGCCGTAGACGACCTGGTCGGACTGGACGCCGACGCACTTGTAGACGCCCTCGCCCCAGACCTCGTCGTAGATCTCCTGGAGCGTGTCGACGGCCAGCTGGTCGTTCTCGTCGCCGTACTGCGGGACGATGACGCCGTGGTTGGTCACGAGGTAGTTCATGTAGGAGGCGATCAGCGGCTCGTCGGGGACGCGCGGCTCGGCGTTCTCGTCGGCGTCGATGGTGTCGCAGGAGGCCTGGTCCATGTACAGCGGCTTCACGGGCATGCAGAGCTTGTAGACCTTCAGCTTGCGGCCCTTGGCGTCAACCGCGTTGGAGAGGGTCTCGTAGGCGGCGTGGCACTGCTCGTAGAACGGGTACTCGGGATCGTCGGTCCAGATGCAGACCATGACGCCCGGGGCGATGAAGGTGGCGACGTCGTCGATGTGGCCGTTGGTCTCCTCGGGGTCGATGCCCTCCTTGACCCAGATGACCTTCTCGACGCCGAGGTAGTCCTTGAGGTGCTCGGTCATGTACTCGCGAAGCTCCTCGCTCCAGGGCTCGAACTTCTTGCGGTACTTGGGCCAGAGGGACTCGGGGTCCTCCTCCTCCTCGAGCACCGCGGAGCAGGTGCGGCCGGGGGACAGGAGGCACTGGTCGGTGACGACGAGGGTGCCCTCGCCGTCGACGGTGATGGAGCCGCCCTCGAGGATCATGTCGTCGGGACGGTAGCGGCGGCAGCCGGAGAGCTCGGCCATCTTGAGGGCGATCTGCTCGTCCTTGTCCCACGGGAAGTAGAGGCCGTCGATGAGGCCGCCGTAGCCGTTGAAGTGCCAGTGGTTGGCGCGCTTATCGCCCTTGCCGTTGATGACGTAGGTGGCGCCGGTGTCGCGGAACCAGGCGTCGTCGGTGGTCATCTCGACGACGGTGACGTTCTCGTCGTTCTCGAAGACGGCCTTGCAGTTGGCGTAGTCGACCTGGTTGGCGCACATGTAGACCGGGGTGAACTCGGAGATGGCGCGGGCGATGGCGGCATACTGCTTCTGGGCGGGCTTGGCGCCGTGGGCCCAGGTGTCGGTGCGGTGGGGCCAGCCTATCCACACGCGGTCCTGGGGGGCGAACTCGGCGGGCATGAAGAAGCCGTCGGCCCTCGGGGTGGACTCGGACTCGGTGATCGTACGCATAAGATTTCCTCCAAACCGAACGATCGTCTGCCGCGGGCGGGCTGCCCGCGGCCTAGGACCAAGAGATGGCGGGCGCCCGTCCCCCGGCAGAGGTCGGGGCGCCCGGCGCCGGTTTTCACGGGGTCGCACCGGCGGGCGACGACGTAGCCAGGTGCGCGGAGACGGGACGCACGAGGGATACGGGAGAGGGGTCGGGGCGGTCGGCGGCTGCCGGAGCTATCGCCTGCACCCGCCCCGGGGAATGGTTGGCGGACCCGTCGCCCGGGCACGCCTCCGGAGAGGCCGGGGTGCCCGGAACCGGGTGCCCTAGTTCTCCTCGGCCTCCTCGGCGAGGCGCTGGGCGGCCAGCTCGGGGGTGAGGCCCTTGTACTCGGTCTCGCGGCCCTTGGCGCTGACGACGCGGACGACCTCGCCGATGAGCATGAGCACGATGAAGATGATGATCATCGGGACCTTCTCGCCGATCTCGGCGGCGGAGAACGGCACCAGCGTCGCGACGATGGCCAGGATCAGCTCGATGCAGGGGATGGCCAGCATGACCTTCATCATCGCGCCCTTGAACGGGAACGTGAAGATGCGCTCGCGGTTGGGGTCGTTCTTGCGGAGGTTGAGGAACGCCGGGAACATCGGGATGTAGGTGAGCAGCAGGAAGACGACGGAGGTGCCGAAGAGCATCCAGAAGACGCCGTTGGAGATGGCGTCGACGGGAACGAGCTGCAGGCAGAGGACCAGGGAGGCGACGACGGCGTTGACCAGGTTGGCGCCGTTGGGCATGTCGTCCTCGGAGACCATCGAGGCGAAGACCTTGGGCATGTTGCCGTGCTCGGCGGCGTAGCGGGCGACGGAGTTGACGCCGAAGGACCAGGCGGCCATGTTGGCGAACAGGGTGATCAGGAAGGCGATGCAGATGACCTTGAAGAGCACGGAATCGCCCACCATGGTCTGGACTGCGACGATCATGCCGTAGTCGGGGTCGATGGAGTCGGCCGGGATGGCGGCGCCGATGCCGAAGCCAGCGAACAGGTAGATGGCGCCAATGGTCAGGCCGCCCAGGATGATGGACTTCGGAATGTCGTGGGTCGGGTTCTCCATGTCCTTGGCGAAGGTGCAGATGACCTCGAAGCCCGTGAAGTTGAAGATGATGATGGACAGGTAGCCCAGGGCGTTGGTGTTGGTGAGCTCGGGCAGGAAGGTGGCGGCGGACATGTCGTTCGCGAAACCGTTCTCCATGGCATACCAGATGCCCAGGGCGCCGACGATGACGGCAACGGCGACCTTGATCAGGGCGCCACCGTTGAGGACCCACTCGGAGTCGGCCGCCTTGGAGCGGCCCATGAGGTAGACGATCCACACGAAGGCGAGCTCGATGCCCATCTTGGCGATCAGGTTGAACTCGACGCCAAAGACCATGCCCAGGATGTCGGGGAACATGGTCGCCAGCGAGGCGATCCACAGCGGGTAGTTGACCCAGTAGTAGTACGAAATGCGGGCGCCCCACTTGTCGCCCAGGCCATCGCGTACCCAGTCGTAAATGCCGCCCTCGCCGTCATAGGTTGTGCCGAGCTCGGCGACGACCATGCCGTAAGGGAGCAGGAAGGTCAGGATCAGGAAGATCCACCAGAAGAACTGCTGGTTGCCAATGGCAGCAGCAGGAGCGGCGGCCTCGCAAACGAAGACGACGCAGATGATGGTCGAAATGACCGTCAGGAAGGAAAGCTTTTTCTTTCCGTCACTCATATTTAATCCTTTGCTCAGTCGTTTTCAGACAGGGCGCCAGTGCTTACGCGCAGTGGCGCAGATGATGGGCAACAAGAGACAAGCATCTGCTGCCGCCCATCAGAAAGCATCGTACAGGCCATACCACACGTCGGTGTAGATGAAGTCGGCGCCCTTGATGCACTCGGTTGTCGTCGGAGACTTTGCAGTTCTCCTCGCCGATGGCCATGAGGTCGCCCATCTCCTGCGAAGGCGGGCGAGCCGTAGCTCGCCCGACCTGGTACGTCTTACAGACCGTGCTTACCGAAAGCGGCCATGCGCTCATTGATGGTGGCGCGGTATGCCGCAGCCTTCTGCTCATCGGGCTCGCTCTGGGGGCACAGAGTGGTCAGGATGGCGCGAATGGAGTGCTTGCGGTTCTCGGCCTCGACCCAGCACAGGGAGCGCTCGGGATCGTCCATGACCTCGTCGACGACTTCCTCGCCACGGTTGGCGGGCAGGCAGTGCATGAACATGCTGTTCGGACCGGCAACGTTCATCATATCCCAGGTCACCTGGTACTTCGGATAGAACACATCCATGTAGCTGGAGCTGGAGACTTCACTGTCGTAGAGGCCGTACCACACATCGGTGTACACGAAGTCGGCGCCCTCGATGCAGGAAATGTCGTCGGAAATGGTGATGGTGCCGCCGGAGACCTTGCAGTTCTCCTCGCCGATAGCCATGAGATGCTTGCCGAACTCGGCGCGCTCCTCATCGGTGCCAATATGCAGGCAGCCGTCGGGAATCTGATGCCCCTTCGGTCCGAACTGCACGAAGTCCATGCCCATCTTCGTGCAGATGAACATGAGCGACGCGCAGGTCTGGGTGGCATCGCCGATCCAGGCAAACTTGCAGTCCTCGATCTTCTTGCCCTCGGGGAGGTTCTCGATCATGGTCATGAGGTCGCCGAGCTCCTGGGTGGGATGGTTGTACTCGCTCATGCCGTTGATGACGGGGGCCGCGGAGTACTTCGCCAAGCTCACTACATCCTTATGACGATCGACGCGGGCCATGAGGATGTCGACGAGGCTTCCCATAACGCGGCCGGAGTCCTCGATGGACTCATGGCCACCCAGCTGGATGGAGCCGGGGCCGAAGAACTCGGCGTGACCGCCGAGGTCGGTCATGGCCGTCTCGAAGGAGATGCGGGTACGGGTGGACACCTGCTGGAAAATCATGCCGAGGGTCTTGTCCTTCAGCAGGTGCGGGTACTCGCCGCCCTCCTTGATGAGCCCCTTCATGGCGATGGCCAGATCTACCATGCCGAGCAGCTCTTCTTTTGTGAAGTCGTTGGTGTCGATGTAATCTTTGACCATTGAAATCTCCTTCAAAATTCGTTGGCCGGACCGCCCCTTGCGGACCGCGCTCCCATGAAGCGCCCCGAAATGAGCGAGACGCTCCCTTGCGCCACACAGCATGGGGCGCACCCGTAGTTTTGAGAAGAAATAACCAGGATTATTTTCAGATTACATTAGCTCACCGCACACCTTACCCTGGCTAATCCTAGCTAATCCTAACTAATCCTAACTAGTCCTAACGCCTAGACGGATTGATATTGAACTGGTTTCTTCGCCCTGTGCGCCGCTGTCAACACCTTGCGCCTCCGTTCTAAGGAACCGACGCGCCCGACGCCCAAGAATACGTAGACGAGCTGCTCCTCGCCCTCTGCGAGCACTGTCACCTGACCGCGCGCGAGCGCGTCATCTTGAAAGAGGTGCTGCAGGGCAAGGACAGCCAGAACATCGCCAGTTCGCCGCAACTGGCCCTGGGCACCGTGCAGGCCCATGTGCACAACATTCTGAAGAAAACCGGCACACCACCCGCCAAGAACTCACCCAGCTGTTCTGGAAGGGATGAAGAACGGCCGAAGACGGCTGATCCCGTAGGGGGCGGCCGCAGCCGGTGTGAGGGAGATTGGATGCAGACTTATCGGAGTCGACCCCGACGATGGTCAGCTTGGCATCGTCGATGTTCACGGTGAACTGGTCGGTCACATCGTTGCCGTCGGAATCGATGACGACAGCTTGGCCGGAAACCTTGACAGGGTACTCGCCTGCATCGGTGCCTCTGGCCTCGGCGGTCAGACCCTCGACGGTGTAGGTGGAGCCGTTGACTTCGAACTCCAGGGTCTCGAAACCGGATACGGACTTCTCGGTGCCGTCGTAGGTCACGGACTTGGAGTTAGGAGTGAGGGTGATCTGGTACTTCTCGCTACGGTCGGTAACGGTCAGGGTTCCGTACGTCTTGTTGATCTGATAGTTGTCCAGATTGGTTCCCTCGTTGGGGATGCATTCGAACGCATTCTCGGAGGAGCCGACGATCTTCTGCGAGCCGGTGAAAGAATAGGTAGCACCTTGGCCATCGACCCAACCAGTATCCCGGGCAGCCTCCCCAACGGTGACCTTGTGATTGGTCAAGGGCTTGCCGTCGTACTCCTTGGAACCACTCGCGGAGGTCAGGGTGACCGGACGCTTTTCGACCGTCAATTTACCTTCGTTCTTCACGATGTTGTAGTATTCGGCAATAGACGGGTCGAGCGTTACACGAATCGCATTTTTCGATGTGCCACAATCGGTCTGAGAACCTACAAACTCTATTTCCATATGGTAAAGAATAACCGAGTCTTTGTTGGCTATGCGTCGTTTGAATGTAATTACCTCTCTAATAAATCAAATTTGTTACTTTTCAGCACCATCAAACCAGATTCTGCCTCCTGCGAATTAGGCACCCACCCCATCAAGACCACGAAGCATCCCCGCCCTCAGCCTCGGCCTGCTAGTCGTGTGCCTGTTCACCTGGGATAAAGCATGCCAAAGGCAGCGCTGGACCATGGTTTGCGGCCACACCTCCGCGACCGCGCGATGAGGACGACGAGGTCCCTGGCGAGGTATATGCCGTCGGCGAAGACGACCCTGTGGACCTCGTCGACGCACTCGGGCATGGGCCAGACCTCCCGGAACTCGGCCGTCCTGCTCCTGAAGGCCCGCCCGCCGCAGTAGGGGCAATAGACGGCCTTCATGGGCACCTCTTCCGAAAAGGTATTTAACGGTTCCGGAAAAGGTTATCTGCCTGCGGGAACGATAGGCAACCGGACACACATTCTGTCCGAGCGGTTAAAAGCGGGCACGGAATTCAAACGGCTAAAAAAGGGGCATCGACCTGCGCCGATGCCCCCAACGTGAACACACATTTTGTCCTATAAGCCTTAGCCAACAGATTGCCTGCACAAAAAACATGGCCACCCGCAAAGGGTGGCCATGTAGATTCTATCTGCAAGAAATCTTTTGCGTGCGTGGTGTGCTTTCGCGCATTCAGTCATGCGCGCCTTCGCACTTTCACACTCTAGAACGTTCATGCGTTCATGCGTTCACGCTTTCCACATTCTCGCGTTCGCGCTTTCGTACTGGTCTATTCGCCTGTACGAATTACCACGTGCGGGAATTCATCTGGCGGAACTGAGCAACGGTTGGAGCGTGCGAATTCATGCCGCCGTCAACGTTGATGATCTGTCCTGTGGTGTAGGTACTTTCATCGGAGCCAAAATATACGGCTGCATGAGCAATGTCTTCTGGGCAACCGTAGCGGTTAACCATGATGCTACCCAAGAAGATATCTTTGAGCATCTGAGGAACCTTCGCCTCGTTTTCTGGCGTAACAATCAAGCCTGGACGGATGCAATTGCAGCGGATGTTGTCTTTGCCGTATTGCAAGGCAACGTATTGCGTGAAGATGTCTACGCCCGCCTTGGCGCATGCATAAGCGGTAGAACCTAAGTCGCCTGCACATGATGCCATAGAGCCAATGTTTACGATTGCGCCGCCACCAATTTCTTTCATGTAGGGGATAGCGCACTTCGTTGCATAGAAGGTGCCGCGCAGGTCGCTTTCCAAAATAGCGTCCCACATTTCAAGGGTGAGCTCGTCAACACGACCGTCCTTGAGGGCAACGTTTGCTGCATTGTTTACCAAAATGTCGAGCTTGCCGTATTGCTCTACGGTGTCTGCAATAAGCGCTTCGATGCTTGCTGGTTCGGTAATGTCGAAATAGTGGAAGCTTGCCTTGCCGCCTGCTTCAACAATTTGATCAACTACAACTTGGCCTTTTTCGGCACGACGACCACTAATAACAACCGTTGCGCCCTCGGCTGCGTATACCTTTGCGATACCGATGCCAATGCCGCTGGTGGAGCCCGTTACGATAGCAACTTTGCCTTCGAGTCTACCCATTGTGTTCCCTTTCTCGTTCAAATAATCGATAAGGTATTTGTATTCCTTTTTTGCGTGTTTGTGAATATTTGCATAGAAAAAGCGGATGGCAGGCGTGTGGATTTCGGCAGGAAGGGAAGGGGCCGGCCGCGTTGCGTGCACTGCCGTATTCTTTTCTGCAGGAAAATATGTTGAGCTGCTCGTTTTTCTGTTTGAATAGTAGACAGATTTAGCATGGTCAGAGGCTGCTAGCAAACAATTTACTCCCTCAACAAAACGCTTGCTCTCTGTTCATAGGGTGCCGACGCGTACGCCCTATATGCAAATTGGAGGATACGATGAAGATACAGGTTAAAGAGACCTTGGCCAGGCGCCGGACGGTTTTCTTCCTCACGCTCGCAGCCATCGTCGGCGTTTGCGCTTTTACCTTCTCCGGCGCCCAGAATTACGCTTGGGCTGAAGGCGAGGGACCCATTGCCACTTGGAATAGAGTCCTAACGCCGGAAAGTTCTTCTATTCCTGACGATAATGGATTGAATCTTTCGCTTTCAATAATACGAGCTAGCTCGAGCGATTACCTGGAGGCCTATATCACGAATAACGGCGGAGATACAATTCCCCCATCTGTCCTTGAGTTGACAACGAATGATGGACAAACATTAATCGCCAAATTTACAAACCCTATTCCTAATGGCGGCCAAACCGGAGCATCTTCCATTGAAGGCTCGAAACCCACTACCCGATTCACTAAAGCAGAGCTTTACGAAACCGTCACCGTGACCTTCAATATGAACAGCCACGGAACCCAGATCATCAACCCCATTACGGTCAAGAAGGGGACGTCCGTCACCCTGCCCGAGCCCACCGATACCGACTATGACTTCGGCGGCTGGTTCACCGATGAGAGCCTCACCACCTCGTTCAACGGCACCGCCGCTACAAGCATGACCGTCTACGCCAAATGGACCAAAAAGGAAAAGGTCACCGTTTCCTTCGAATCCGAATTCGGGACCGCACCTGAGGCCAAAACCGTGAACAAGGGTGAGATCGTCGAACTCCCCAATCTAGGCACTGACGGCGACTACACATTCGTTGGCTGGATCATGAAGGGCTCCGAAGGCACCGATCCCTTTATCGGCGAATACACCGCTAAAGAAAACATCACCTTCACGGCTGTCTGGGAAGCTCCCTCCACTCCCATCATCGAAATGGTCGACGTCACCTTCGACATGAACGGCCACGGCGACAGTGTGACCAAGCAGACCGAGAAGGGCAAGCCCATCACCCTTATCGATGATCCTGCCGCCAAAGGCTACACCTTCAAGGGCTGGACCTACGACAAGGAAGGCAAGCAGGCCTTCGACGCCAAGAAGAACGCAGACCAGGACACCACCCTGTACGCCCAGTGGAAGAAGAATGCCGACTCCGCCCCCACCAACTCAACAATCCCCCGGACCGGTGACAACCAGATGGCACTCCTGGCATCCCTCTGCTTCAGTGCAGCAGCCCTGATCGCAGTCGGCATCGCGTTAACCGCGTATCGCAAATGCAAGCACGTATAAAGCAGACGTGACGTTACCGTTCTAATTCTCGATCTAAACAGAGGGGAGTCCCGCGGGACTCCCCTTCCCATTCGCGTACCTAATTACGCTGTTCCTACTAAAATTGGGAATTCTATTCCCAGTTTTCTCCTACTCCCACTCAATGGTCGCGGGCGGCTTGGACGTGATGTCGTAGCACACGCGGTTGGCGCCGGGAACCTCGGCAACGATGCGGCCGGAAATGCGGGCCAGCACATCGTAGGGCAGCTTGGCCCAGTCGGCGGTCATGGCATCACTGGATTCGACGGCACGCAGGATGATCGGGCGCTGATAGGTGCGCTCGTCGCCCATAACGCCAACGGACTTGATATCGGGCAGGACCGCGAAATACTGCCAGCAGCTGTGCTCGGAGTTGCGCTCGCCGGTCTGCTCAAACAGGCGCTGGTTGTAGGCATCCAGCTCCTCGCGCACGATAGCGTCGGCGTTCTTGAGGATCTCGAGCTTCTCCTTGTCGACCGCACCGATAATGCGGATGGCCAGACCCGGGCCCGGGAAAGGCTGACGGAACACGATATGACCCGGCAGGCCCAGTGCCAGACCAAGCGCGCGGACCTCGTCCTTAAAGAAGTGGTCGAGCGGCTCAATGAGGTCGAAGTGTACGCCCTCGGGGAACGGGATCAGGTTGTGATGGCTCTTGATGGTGGCTGTCTTGCCGCCCGTCTTGCGAGCGCCAGACTCGATGATGTCGGGGTAGATGGTGCCCTGAGCCAGGTACTTGACCGGCTTGCCATCGGTCTCGAGCTGCTGCGCCACGGCGAAGAACTCTTTCCAGAACTGAGTACCGATGATGCGGCGCTTCTCCTCGGGCTCGGTCACGCCGGCCAGAAGCTCGGCATAACGGTCCTCGGCGTGAACGTGGATAAAGTCGACATCGAACTGCTTGGTGAAGACCTCCTCCACCTGCTCGGGCTCGCCCTTGCGCAGCAGGCCGTGGTTGATGAACACACAGGTCATCTGCTTGCCCACGGCGCGAGCGCCCAGCGCAGCCACGACGGAGGAGTCAACGCCACCGGACAGGGCCAGAATCACGCGGTCGTTACCGACCTTCTCGCGGAACTCGGCCGTCATGGTCTCGACCAGGTTGTCCATGCTCCAGTTGGGCTCCAGACCGCAGATCTCAAACAGGAAGTTGCTCAGCAGCTGCTGACCGTACTCGGAGTGCTTGACCTCGGGGTGGAACTGCGTGGTAAAAATCTTGCGCTCGGGGCACTCCATGGCAGCAACCGGGCACACGTCGGTGCTGGCGGTAACGGTAAAGCCCTCGGGTACCTCGGAAACGGCGTCGCGGTGGCTCATCCACACGGTTTGCTGCATGGGCGTAGAGTTAAAGAGCTTGGCGCCGGCAGTGCGCGTAATAGTGGCGCGGCCGTACTCGCCCACCTCGGAGTGACCGACCTTGCCGCCGAGCGTCACGGCCGTGATCTGATGGCCGTAGCAGAAGCCCAGGACGGGAAGGCCCAGGTCAAAGATGGCAGGATCGATGGACGGAGCGTCCTCGGCATACACGGAGGCCGGGCCGCCGGAAAGGATGAGCGCAGAGGCGTTCATCTCGCGAATCTCATCGGCCGAGATGTCGCAGGGAACGATCTCGGAATACACGTTGAGGTCGCGGACGCGACGGGCAATGAGCTGACCGTACTGCGCACCAAAGTCGAGTACGAGGACCTTTGCGGAAGCCTTTTGATCCATGGTTTCCCCCTCTTGTTGGCGGGGAGCCGATGCCCACCCGCGCGAATAAACGAGAATAACTTTCATAGTGTACACGTTATATGGGGTTTCTCGTCCCTCGCAGCCATCAGCGCACGGCAAACGCACGACCTGGGCCCCTATTTGACGGCAATTGAAGTGTTACCAAACGTTACAGATGATGTAATACGTTTGAACATTGGACGCCCTGTGCCACAATACTACCGAACGACTCCGCCTCTGCGGCGGCAAATACGATAGGAATACCAGCATGAAGCGCATCCTTCTCATCGCCACGGGCGGCACCATCGCATCGACCGAGGACGGCAACGGCCTCTCCCCCGCCCTGACCGGTGAGGAACTCGCCCAGAGCGTCCCCGAGATCTCGGGCCTCTGCGAGCTCGACGTCGTGCAGCCCATGAACATCGACAGCACCAATATGCGTCCCAGTGACTGGATGCGTATCCGCGACGTCATCGTCGAGGGCTATGCCGACCACGACGGATTCGTGATTCTGCACGGCACCGACACCATGAGCTACACCGCGGCGGCGCTTTCTTACCTGATTCAGGACAGCCCCAAGCCCATCGTGCTCACCGGCTCGCAAAAGCCCATGGGCAACCCCTTTACCGATGCCAAGCTCAATCTGTACCAGAGCCTGCTCTATGCGCTCGACGAGCATTCGCACGACGTCTCAATCGTGTTTGGCGGCGTGGCCATCGCCGGCACGCGCGCCCGCAAGCAGCGCACCATGAGCTTTAACGCGTTCATCAGCGTCAACTATCCGCCCATTGCCTACATCCGCAACGACCGCATCGTGCGCAACGGGCTCCACGGCACCCACCAGAATGAGAGCCCGGTTCGTTTCTACGACAGTATCGACCCGCGCGTGTTTGTCCTTAAGCTCACACCCGGCGTGAATCCAGGCATATTGGACGCCCTGACCGATAGCTACGACGCCGTAATTCTGGAGACCTTTGGCATTGGCGGTATTCCCGAGTTTGGCGAGTCCGGCGAGTCATTCCAGGAGGCAATTTTCCGCTGGGTCGATTCGGGTCGCACCGTCGTTATGACCACACAGGTCCCCGAAGAGGGCCTCGATCTGGGTGTTTATGAGGTCGGCCGTGCCTACGCCGACCATCCGGGTATTTTGCGCGGCGACGATATGACCACCGAAACGCTCGTGGCCAAGACCATGTGGGCGCTCGGCCAGTCACGTGATGCGGCCGAGATTCAGCGCCTGTTCTACAGCCAAGTCAACCATGACCGCATCCCGATGGTGTAGCTAAAACAAAATCCGCCTCTTTGGGCCTTGTAGGGCACGTGGTACCTCTCGGAACGTGCAAAAAGCGGAGTTTTCAGCACCCGCCCCTTCCAGAAACGTTAAAACCGCTAGCTGTAAATCGCTTTTCGGTTCGATAGGCTCGTCCCACGCGTCTATTATTCCTCATAATAATGAGTTTTGTGGATAATCAAAAACAGCAAGCATCGTATTTGCGCCTTCGGTTGCTGTCAATTTATTGAGGGATGCTGAATACTCGGGTTTTTGCACGCCGCCGTCGGGGGGACCCGTTCAGCAAACGACAAATCTAGCAAAAACGCCTACTCAATGCCCTCGAGAAGCTCTGACACCGTCATGCCGAGTGCGGGCGCGATCTTAAATAGAACCTTGAGCGTGAAATTTGCCGTCCCATCTTCGATTCGGTCGAGGTAGGGTCGGCTGATTCCTGTTGCCACACAAAAATCAACCTTGGAGATACCAAGGGCCTTGCGCGTCCGCTCGACTCGCTCGCCAAGAATCTGTTTCGCATGTTCGTTCATGCAGACGAGTTTGAAATGGAGCAAAACAAAAACGTAAACTATAGTTTACGTTTCGCCCAATATACAGGAGTTTTCTATGTCGGCTTGCTCGATTTGCATGCGTCAGAAATCACGTTGCACAAACGGCGTGCAGCCCAAGCTTGTCGTTGTTGAGACAGAGTGCCTTTCCCCGGATGAACGAACGGCCTTTACGTTGCTATCGAGCCGTGTTGCGACCGCACTGCTCCCCGATCCGGCGAGAGGCGAGCTCTCCGCTCAATGCCAGACGCACGGCTGCACCCTTGACCAGGCCGTAGTAATAGCAACCAGCCGGCGTGGCCTGCCCCTTCTCTTGGAAGCCGGTATCGCGCTCTGTCTTCGCGGTGCCGGATACGAAAACGAGGCCGCCGCCGATGTGGTCTTTCAACCACGATCGAGCGGCGGCCTCGCAGCAGCCATCGAATATGCTTGCAGGCTCGTTGCCTAAAGGCGCAAGCTAAAAGCCCAGGCCAAAGCCTGTGCCGGTAATCGCCGAATACATAAAGTAGACGTTAATTACGTTGAGGAATGCGCCCGTGATGCAGCCGTTTCGCAGGTAGCGCTCGCACACGATGCGCGCCATGGCGGCGGAGTCCTCGTTGTTCTTTGCCTGGCGTCCCGCCGTAAAGTACGTCGCCACGCTCAGCAGCAGGTTGAGCACCGGCAATGCCAGCAGCTCGTAACTCTTGCCCCAGCGCGTCACCTCACCGGCGGCATTAAACTTTGTTGCCACCTCGGGACCAATGTTGGGGATTACAAACGCTGCGACCACCAGCGGAAGCACTGCAAGCACCAGCAGCGCGATGCCCATGTAGCCAGCTTTTTTTCCATATTTAAACATGCTCGCCGTCCTTACACGTTAAAGCGGAAGTGCACGACGTCGCCATCGGCCATGACATACTCTTTGCCCTCGATGCGCAGCTTGCCTGCAGCCTTGGCGCCTTGCTCGCCACCGAGCTCGATGTAGTCGTCATAGCCAATGACCTCGGCCTTAATAAAGCCGCGTTCAAAGTCGGTATGGATGACACCGGCGGCCTGCGGGGCGGTCGCGCCCTGACGCACCGTCCAGGCCTTGACCTCCATCTCGCCAGCCGTAAAGAACGACTGCAGACCGAGCAGCTTGTAGGCTGCCTGCGCGAGCACGTCCAGGCCGGGCTGCTCCAGGCCCAGGCTCTCCAGGTAGTCGGCCGCATCCTCGGGATCGAGCTCCGAAAGCTCGGCCTCGATCTTGGCGCAGATCGGCAGTGGCTTGACGCCATCGATGGGCGCCAGGTCCTCGTTGAGCATGTCCTCGTCCACGTTGGCCACATACAAGATGGGCTTCATGGTGAGTAGGAACAGGCCCTTGGCAGCGGCGCGCTCCTCGTCGGTCATCTCCATGGACGCGGCGCGCTTGCCCTCGTTGAGCCAGGCGAGCAGGCGCTTGGCGACCTCAAACTTGGGCATGAGCTCCTTGTCGCGCTTGGCCTCCTTCTCGAGCTTAGGCAGCTGCTTCTCGAGCGTGCCCATGTCGGCCAGGATGAGCTCGGTCATGATGGTGTCGGCATCGCCGGCGGGATCGACGAACTCGCCCGTGCGACCCACCTCACGCATGACGTTGGGATCCTTAAAGTAGCGCACGACCTCGCAGATAGCGTCGGTCTCGCGAATGTTTGCCAAGAACTGGTTGCCCAGGCCCTCGCCCTCGTTGGCACCCTTCACCAGGCCCGCGATGTCGACAAACTCGACCGTAGCCGGCACAATGCGGCCAGGGTTGACAATGTCGGCGAGCTTTTGCAGGCGGCTATCGGGCACGTCAACGATACCCACGTTGGGGTCGATCGTGGCGAACGGGTAGTTGGCGGCAAGGCCGGTCTTTTTGGTAAGCGCGGTGAACAGCGTCGACTTGCCCACGTTGGGCAGGCCCACGATACCGATGGAAAGGGACACGACAGCTCCTTTTGGTACAGGTACTTCAAACTGCATAAGTATAGCGCCGCCGCAGCATCCGGGCGAATCCGGACACCGCGGCGGCGCAAATGAAGCAGAGATTGGGGTAGCTGGCTAGTCCGCGAGCTTCTCCACCTGGTCGAGCATCTTGTCGAGCTTGGCCTTCGCCTCGGCTTTTACCTTTTGGGCCTCTTCGTGGGCTTTGGCCTTCTGAGCGGCCTTTTCCTCGGCTTCGGGGTCGACGACAACCAAGTTGGACGCATCGTGTTCGACCAGCTTGAGCGCATGTTCGGGACAAACCTTGACACAGGCGCCGCAGCCCAAGCAATACGTGGACTCCAACGCGAAGCGGCCGCTTCCCACTAAATCGCAGGCGAACGTGGGGCATACATTGACGCACTCGCCACACGATGTGCACTTGTCAAAATCGCACTCAGGCGTACTCACCTGCATGTTCTGGGCAAGCTCGGGATGGTTCTGCAGTGTCGAAAGCACCAGCTGCCGCCCATGCGTGAGCGAACGGCGACGCTTTGCCGTCGTGGTGCCGCACATGGTGTTGAGCGTGCGCTCCAGCTGCGTGATCTGGTGACGGTGGGCCTTCAACTTCTGCGTCACCGAGGCCAGCGCCGCCGTCGCCGGGTTGAGCTTGGTCACCGTCAGACCCGTCGTGCGGGCAATCTTTTCCATGTACTCCTTGCGCTCGTACTCGCGAAGCTTATGGCACTTGAGGCTCTTGGGGTCGACCTCCAGGCCCATACCCGTGCCAGACCACTCCTCAGCCTTCGCAATCGCCTCGCCCAGGATATCCTCGCCGCCGGTGTTGCGGCATTTATCGCACACGCCCAGGGGCAGGTACACACTCACGTTGGGATAGTCCGCCAGTACCGAGAACCAGGTCTCGGCCGTAATATCGCCCACGCAGGCAACGACGACCTCGTTCTCGCGCGGCATACGCTTGAGGGCGCGTGTGCAGGTGACGTAGGCGGTCTCGTGGCTCGTTGCCGCCGAGACAATGTCGTCATACAGGTTTTTGGGCGCCAGGCGCGGCGAGATGATTGCCTCGGTCGGACAGGCAGCGGCGCACAGGCCACACTTGCGGCAGGAGTCGAGAATCTCGATGGAGTCTTCCTCGACCTCGATAGCATTGACCGGGCACACATCCATGCACGCGGAGCAGCCACTCTTTTCGTTTTTACAGGTCAGGCACGGAATGGTGTTGCCGCGCGGACGCTCCTTGTAGTCGGCAGGATTCCACTGCGGCGCCGACGGATCGAGCGCATCGGTCACACCGCCAAGCGGGTTTTTAAGAAAGTCGAAACCCTTGCTGATCTCGATAATGTCATCAAACAGATCGTGTTCCTGCGCCATGCGCGGCCCCTCCCTGAGCAGTGCAAACAAGCAAGAGATAATGATACGCCATCGGCCCACGCCTCGGGCAAATTACATGCGGCGCATCTTTGAGACAAATAGCCTATGGCCTATCGCCGCCTCGATTGCACAAGGTCAAACAAGTGCCAAGCTATGCCTCGCACATGAGCTGCACGAGCTTTTGTTTGGTCACCTTGGCCTGTTCGTTAGCCATATTGCGCTCGTTCTTAAAAGTTGCGTCCGCAACGCTCAGCAGGTCGGCATCGGAAATCTCACCAAGGCCCAGCTCCTCGAGTGTCGTCGGCAGACCCACGCGCTGGCAAAACTCGAGCACCTGATCAAGCTCGGGCGCGCGCTCCAAACGAAGCTGCACCACCAGGCCAAATGCCACGGCCTCACCGTGCATGGCCTTGCACTCGGGCAGAATCGTCAGGCCGTTGGCAATGGCATGCGCCAACGCCAAGCCACCGCTCTCAAAGCCGACGCCCGAGAGTAGGATATTGCACTCGATCAGGCGCTCAACCGCCGGCGATATACGACCCTTTTTAAGATCGCGCTTGGCAGCGACGCCGCACTCCATGAGTGTGTCATAGCAGGCACGAGCCGTAACCAAGGCCAAGTGTCCCGACGCGCCACCGTGCTCGTTGGCGCCGTGCGCCGCGGCGCACGAACGAGCCTCGAAATACGTTGCCAGCGCGTCGCCCATACCAGCGACCGTCATACGCAGCGGAGCCGCCGCAATCACGTTGGTATCGACCACGACCAGGTCTGGATTCTTTTCGAGCATCAGGTAGCGGTCGAACGACCCATCCTCGTGATACAGCACCGAAATCGCGCTGCACGGACCGTCCATCGAAGCCGCCGTGGGGCATACGCACAACGGCAACTCGGCATAAAACGCAACGGCCTTGGCGATGTCGAGCATCTTGCCGCCGCCAATACCCACCACCATGTCGCAATACTCAGCCTGGGCTTCCTTAGCCATTTCGACAACGGCCTCTTCCGTACACGGACCGTCATAAATCTTAAAGAACGGCTCGCTTAGATCTTCGTCCAGAAATCCATCGACGATCTGCCTGCACAGCCGATCCTCGGTGCCCTGGTCAAACAAGACATAGGCAGCGCAGCCCAACCATGACAAATATCTGCCCTGACGCGAAAGTTCGCCCGGCCCCTGAACATACCGGCCGGGACCGCCATAAACCATAGGAAGCGCCATACGAGAATCCGTCCTTCATCAAACAACGATTGGTGCAAAGCCACCTGTCCCCTTGTGGCAACTTGGCGCATTGAGGACAGGTTAGATTGCACCATAGCAAAAAGGGTCCCGCGCACAGAGCGCGAGACCCTTATCAGAACAATGTGTGCCGATTAGAACGTGACCGGGGTGTCGGTGTAGACACACTCGAGCAGCTGCTCCATCTCCTCCTGAGACGGCTGGCGCGGGTTGGAGCCCGTGCAGGCGTCGAGGATGGCGTTGGCGGCAACGTCGTGCTTCTTAGCCTCGAACTCATCGTAATCGATGATGGACTCGTCGGCCTTCACGCCCTTGGCACCGTAGTTCTTGATGCCCTGCGGGATGTCGAGCTTGTCGTTGAGGTCGCGAATCTCCTGGACCAGAGCCTCGACCAGCTCGTCCTCGGTCTCGCCGGCGAGGTGCAGGATCTCCTTGGCGATGAAGGCGTAGCGGCTCTTGGCGCGAGCGTCCTTGGCGTTGAACTGGATGACCTTGCCCAGGTACATGGCGTTGGCGCAACCGTGGATGATGTGGTCGCCCTCAAAGGCGGCACCGGTCTTGTGAGCCATGGAGTGGACAATGCCCAGCAGACCCGAGGAGAAGGCGATGCCGGCGATGCACTGGGCGTCGTGCATGTGCTGGCGGGCCTCATGATCGCCCTGATAGGACTTGGGCAGCCACTCGACGATCTCGCGGATAGCATGCAGGGCGTTGGCGTCGGTGTACATGGAGCCAGCGGTGGAGACGTAGGCCTCGATGGCGTGAGTCAGAGCGTCCATACCGGTGTGAGCGCACAGCTTGGCGGGCATGGTGTAGGTGAGCTCGGGGTCGACGATGGCGACATCAGGGGTGATGTTGAAGTCGGCCAGCGGGTACTTGATGCCCTTGGCGTAGTCGGTGATGACGGAGAACGCGGTGACCTCGGTAGCGGTGCCGGAGGTAGAGGAGATGGCGCAGAAGTGAGCCTTCTGACGGAGCTCCGGGAAGGAGAACGGGACGACTGCCTCCTCGAAGGTCTCCTCGGGATACTCGTAGAACAGCCACATAGCCTTAGCGGCATCGATGGGCGAGCCACCGCCAATGGCGATAATCCAGTCGGGCTGGAACTCGGTCATGGCCTCGGCGCCCTTCATGACCGTCTCGACGGACGGATCGGACTCGACGCCCTCGAACAGCTTGACCTCGAAACCGGCCTCCTTGAGGTCGGCCTCGACGTCCTGCAAAAAACCGCCGCGGCGCATGGAGCCGCCGCCGGTCACGATGATGGCCTTGCTGCCCTTGAGGTTCTTCACCTCGTGGCGAGCGCCCTCACCAAAGTACAGATCGCGAGGATTGGTAAAACGTCCCATACTGTGCCTCCTAAACAAGCCCCTCTTAGACTTGCGTATATAACGGAGCACCCGATTGGCTCCGTTAGGACCGTTTTGCGCGTTGCCGGCGATGACAATGCGCGATGTCTAAACGTCTCAACGCTCAGACAAACATTATTTTACCGTTCTGGTTGGTCAGTTATTGACCGAAAGCCGACAATGATGAAACGTTTTTTCTATCCCTGAAGACCCTTATGCGGCATTCATACTCCCAAGCTGGGCAAACGTTTTATCAAGGTTGACCACATATCCAGGGCAGGACTGTGCTCCTCCAAAAGACACACCGTTCGCCGCCAAAAATCGACCGTTTGCGGCACCGTGATACCACTCGGTCGTCCAAGGTGCCGACATTTGTGCGACATCCGTCTTCGTGGTGCAAAGGTGCATGTCCAAGTGCGGCACTCCCAATGTGCCTCATGCGGGTAAACTAGAACCTTATATAGAGACATTTGAACCCTAACCGCAGCAAAGGAGGCCCCATGGCATTCGATCCCATTCAAGAAGATTGCCATCGCCTCGTTCTTGAGGCCTTGCGCCGCGACAATATCCCGCTCACCGACGGCCCTGCCGTAGAGCGTCTGATGGAACAATTCACCCGCAACCCCGCGCCGCTCATCGTGCACGACCGCGACCGCGCCGGACATCTGATTGCCAAGGTAGTCGAGGCTGTCGACTACCGCATTCCCTTTATCCCTGACGATACCCAGGCAGAGCAAGAAGAGACCGCTGCCGAAAACATGCTTCGCGAGGCAGCCGCACTCGACCCGACCAACTGGGACGCTCAGCGCATGTTGACCGCCCTCACCGCTAACTCCAACGAGGAGTACGTACAATACTTGGTATCCAAGCGCGATGAAGTCGAGCACGACCTGGCACTCAAGATCGCCTCGGCGCAGGACCCCTACGAGCGCGAGGCCGCAGGCGACCTTACACGCCGCCCCTACCTGCGCTGGCTTGCCGCCCTTGCGTCGCGCGCCCTCATTAGCGGCCGTTACCGCCTGTCGCTCGAAACCGCAAACCGCAGCCTGGACTTTGCCCCCAACGATCCGGCCGGTGTCCGCCACACTGCGATGCTCGCCATGGCAAAACTCGAATACCCCGCCGAGGAGCTCAAACGCTTTCGCTCTGCCCACTCCGTCCCCTATCTCGCCAACACGCCGCTGCGCCGTCGTCCCAAGGACGCGGAGCGCGACTTAGACCCGTGGACGCTCATCGCGCTGATGAGCGCTGCCTGGCGCGAGCTGGACTACGAGGGCGCCGAACACTACTTGCGCATCCTTGCGCGCTCGTGCCCGCACGCAGCCGAGGCGCTTTACTTTCAAACCGAGTTTCCCGATGGCGTCTATGCCCGCGTCAACGTGGGCGTGGGCTCCACCGACGAGCTTGTCCTTGCGCTGTCCGAAGCGACGCCGGTACTGCAGGAGGGCTTGGGCGCCCCCGACAACGCCAGCTTTGCCGCCTGGGTCGCCACCAACGATATCGTGCGTTCCCAGATCGACGAGCGCATCCTGCGGGCGGCCGAGCAGGGCTTGCCGTTTAAGGGAGGAGACCTCTAATGGATCCGAGCGTCTACATCCCCGCCTACCTGGAGCGCGCCTACGTTGCGTCGCACCCCGAACTCACCGATGCAGCGCGCGATCTTGTCCATAACGACGTAAGCGTCAACCCCCATAAGTATGCGCAGACCGAGCATGCCCAGGCGCTGCTTTCCTATGCCGGTGTTCACCGCCACCTGCTCGACGAGCTCCATCGTATCGAGGATATGGGCAGCGATGAGGAGTTTGAGCAGACGCGTAACCGCCTGTTCGACGATATGCGCGATGAGCTGCTCAAGATCGTCCGCGTCGATGCGTATGTCTTCGATGCCCAGCTGCTTGCCATCATTTTGGCGGACACGCCCGTCGACGCCTGCCTGGGCGACCTGATGAAGCTCGAGGCGACCACAGCCGATTACCTGCGGCAAAGCGTGCCCGGATTCGATATGGAGGCCCCGCACTACTGGACCAACAAGGTGCTGGCAGACGGCGTGACGGCGGCCGATCTCACCGTGAGCGAGCCGGCGCTTATCGGGTGGCTCCACACGCTCGAGGCCATCTCGCAGCTGTGCATGGCGAGCGCTCGCTACCGTGCTGCCGTCAACTATTCTCGCCGTGTTCTTAAGGCGGAAGGCTATCCCACCCGAGCTGCCGGCACCGTGCTACTCGCCCTCGCTCGTCTGGAAGACGAGGACGGCTTTTTTGCCCTGGCCCACCAGCTCGAGGAGCAGATGGGGGCCGATGCCCTCGAGAACTCCCCCTGGTACCTACTCGCCCGCACGCTCCTGCTGTTCAAAACAAACAAGATGCGCCCGGCGACACGCGCCCTGCGTGAGTTTGCCAACCGCTGCGAGGGCGGCGCGTTCTTTTTGCTGAACCCCATGTATCAGACGCCGTACCTTCCCTGCCGGCCCGAGCCGCACGACCCCTGGGACCTTTCGCACCAGGCAGTTTGGGAGGCCGACGGTATCATCTCGGATACTCCCGACTTTGCCCCCTGGGCCAGCGCTTGCGAAGACGTATCGCAGCTTGCCCAGGAATTTGCGCGCCGTTATGGCTTTTAACGGCACGATCGCCACGACCATGTCATTCACGTTAGGAACGGCTTCATGAACTTCCGCTCATCTCTCGCCTGCACTTCGAGCGATATCGCCCGCTGGGGGCTGCGCTCCATCCTTAAGCGCCAGGGCGGCGTACTCCCCGGCCGCATCGCCATGAAGATCGACCCCGAGCTGCTAAGCGACCTCGCGAGCCTTGTCGACCGCAGCGTGGTGGTCACCGGCACCAACGGTAAGACCACCACCTCCAACCTCATCGCCGACGCCGTTGCCGCCAGCGGCGCCACCGTGGTATGCAACCGCGCCGGCAACAACATGGAGCCGGGCGTGGTGGGTGCCCTGCTCGAGGGCCGCAGCGATCTTAAGCGTGCCACCAGCAGCAAGCGCGTAGGCGTCTTTGAGTGCGACGAGCTCTACACGGTGCGCGTCTTGCCCAAGCTCAAGCCGACCTACTTTGTGCTGCTCAACCTGTTCCGCGACCAGCTGGACCGCTACGGCGAGATCGACCACACCCAGGACGTCATCGCCCACGCGTTGGAGCTTTCGCCGGCAACGACGCTCATCTATAACGCCGACGACCCGCTCTGCGCCTCGATCGCCGCACGCGTCCCCAATATGAGCATCGCCTTTGGCATCGACGGCGCCACGGGCACCGAGTCCGATCGCATTAGCGACTCGCGTTTTTGCTCGCAATGCAACGCGCCGCTGGAGTACGACTATGTGCAGTACGGCCAGCTCGGCGCCTATCATTGTCCTTCGTGCGGTTGGAGTCGCCCCGCGCTGGTCCGTCGCGTGACAGGCGTTGAGCTCGGCTGCGACGGCTACGGCTTTGACCTGGCCTTTGGACCCGAGGCAAAAGCGCCCGCAACGCACATCGCCACGCGCTACAACGGCCTGTACATGGTCTACAACGTTGCCGCTGCCTTCTTTGCGGCGCGTGAGTTGGGCGTGGACGCAGCGCATCTGCAGCCCACGCTCGATGCCTACGTCCCCGCCGGCGGACGCATGGGCCGCTGGGAGATTGCCGGCCGTACCGTCGAGGCAAACCTGGCCAAAAATCCCGTAGGCTTCGATCGCCAGATCCAGTCCATTAAAACGGCAGGCGGCAGACTCTGCGCCTTCTTCCTGAATGACAACGACGCCGACGGCCACGATGTCTCGTGGATCTACGACGTCGACTTCGAGCGCATCGCCGATACCCCAGGGCTTATCGCCTTTGCCGGGGGTACGCGCGCGCACGACATGCAGGTGCGCCTGAAGTACGCCGGCATCGACGCCACCATCATCTCGAATATCGAGCAGGCGATCGGCGCCGTGGCAGATGAGGCCGCCGATGACACCTTCTACGCCGTCGCCAATTACACGGCATTCCCGCCGCTGGTCAAAGAGCTCGACGGACTTAAAGACGCCGATGCGAGCTCGGTTGCCTCCTGCGCCGTAACACGCACCGATGGCAGCGCCGTCCCCACCGATATTGCGCCGGTCGAGCTTCCGCGCCCGCTGCGTATCGTCTATCTGTATCCCGATGCCCTCAACCTCTATGGCGACGGCGGCAACGTCATCGCCCTCGAGCGCCGCTGCGCCTGGCGCGGCATTCCCGCGCGCGTGGACGAGGTCCGCATGGGCGAGACGCTCGATCTTACCGACGCCGACATCGTCATGATGGGCGGCGGTGCCGACCGCGATCAGTTGGCTGTGGCACACGAGCTGCTCGCTCAAAAGGACAAGGTTGCGACATATGTTGAGGACGGCGGCTCGTTGCTCGCTATCTGCGGCAGCTATCAGCTGCTCGGTCGTTCGTACTATATGGGCGAGAATCGCATCGAGGGCCTAGGTGTCATCGCCGCCGAGACCGTGCGCGGCTCCGACCGCCTGATAGGCAACGTCGCCGTCAAGACCGACCTGGCACCCGAGCCCTTTGTGGGGTTCGAGAACCACGGCGGCCGCACCCTGCTCGATGCAGAGGCCACGCCGCTCGGAACATCTGTCGTCACGGGCACCGGCAACAACGGCGACGATGGCTTTGAGGGCCTCATCTACAAGGGCGTCATCGGCACGTACCTACACGGACCGGCACTGCCCAAGAACCCCGAGCTCGCCGACTGGCTCATCGCCCATGCCCTTGAGCGCCGTGGCGATGCACAGGCCGCCGCCCTGCTGCCGCTCAAGCCCCTCGACGACACCTACGAGCACGCCGCCCACGACGCCGCCATGAAGCTCCTCCCCTAACGCCCCGCCACCACAAAGGGACAGGCACCTTTGTGGTGGTTTTGACCCGTCCCAGCGGTTTGTCTCAATCTGTAACATCTAGACCGCCAAAGGTCGTCTTACTGTTACAGATTGAGACGTTCGTCCCGACGCCTGCATTTTGTCTCAATCTGTAACAGATAAGGCCGATTTACCCGCCCAGATGTTATAGATTGAGATTTTTGAAGATCGGGGGGAGAGGGCCAGCTCCTGTGTGATGGTTTTCCAGTTTGCCAACGATATGTGAACGGATAAAAAAGTCTGCTATACTCTTTCCCGCTGTCCCCATCGTCTAGCGGCCAAGGACGCCACCCTTTCAAGGTGGATATCGCGGGTTCGAATCCCGCTGGGGGCACCATTTGAAACGAGAAGCCCGTTACCCCCGCGGTGACGGGCTTTTTTCTACCCATGTGCCGGGATTCGAACCCGACAGGGTGCGGAGCTGAGGAAACGCGAAGCGTTTTCCAGCGCAGCACGCAAGGAGCGGAGCGACGCAGCGAAGGCGGGCGGCGCCAGCCGCACGCGGATATCCCGCTGGGGGCACCATTTAAAACGAGAAGCCCGTTACCCTCGCGGTGACGGGCTTTTTTCTACCCCAACGCCGGGATTCGAACCCGGCAGGGTGCGGAGCTGAGGAAACGCGAAGCGTTTTCCAGCGCAGCACGCAAGGAGCGGAGCGACGCAGCGAAGGCGGGCGGCGCCAGCCGCACGCGGATATCCCGCTGGGGGCACCATTTGAAACGAGAAGCCCGTTACCCTCGCGGTGGCGGGCTTTTTTCTACTCATGTGCCGGGATTCGAACCCGACAGGGTGCGGACCCCGGCAAATCGGCGGCAAAACGGACTCCAAAGCGTCCTTCGCAATCAAAAAGCCGGGGCCCGCGCGATGCGGACCCCGGCTTAATACCGTGACGATATGTTGGCTATGCCCTACACGTAGAACAGGATGTCGTCGTAGGTCGGGACCGGCCAGTAGTCGGCGGCCACGATCTCCTCCATGGCATCCACGGAGGCACGCAGCGTATCCATAGCGGGAACGACCTCGTGTGCATACACATTGGCCTGCTCCTGGCCATCGAGAGCCTCGGCCTTCTGATGCACGGCATCGAGCGCCTTGATGGAGTCGTTGATGGCGGTGATACCGTTGCAGAGCTTGTTGAGCGTGTTCTGCTCGCACTGCATGGCGGCCTCAGCACCGGCGGCACGAATTGTCTCAAGGCCCTTAGCGACCTTGGTGGCATAGGCGGTAATGACCGGACGATAGGTACGACGTGCCTCGCGAATCATCGTGGTAGCCTCGATGTTCATGAGCTTGTTGTACTTCTCGAGCTTGCAGTCGTAGCGGCACTGGGCCTCGGCCTTGGTCAGAACGCCCGTCTCCTCAAAGAGCGCGATAGCCTTATCGGAAACAAAAGCGGGAAGAGCGTCGGCCGTGGTCTTGTTGTTGGCAAGGCCGCGCTTCTCGGCCTCGATGGGCCACTCGTCGGAGTAACCGTCGCCGGAGAACAGGATGCGCTGGTGATCGGTCAGCACCTTCTTACAGTACTCGAGCGCGGCGTCCTGGAACTTATCCTCGGGCGTACCCTCGAGTGCGTCGGCGAAGGACTTGAGCGACTTGGCCACGGCGGCATCGAGCACCAGGTTGGAGTCGGAGACGTTCTGCTCGGAGCCGCAGGCACGGAACTCGAACTTGTTGCCGGTGAAGGCGAACGGAGAGGTGCGGTTGCGGTCGGTGTTGTCCTGCATCAGCTTGGGCAGGGTATCGGCGCCCAGGTCGAGCACGCCGCGCGTGGCATGGACGGAAGCCTTGCCATCGATGATCTTCTCGACGACCTCGGTAAGCTGGTCGCCCAGGAAGATGGACATAATCGCCGGAGGAGCCTCGTTGGCGCCCAGACGATGGTCGTTGCCGGCCGAGGCAACGGAGGCACGCAGGAGCTCCTGGTAGTTATCGACGGCCTCGATCACCGCGGTGAGGAAGACGATGAACTGCAGGTTGTCGAGCGGGGTGTCGCCCGGATCGAGCAGATTCTCGGACTCGGTGCCAAGCGACCAGTTATTGTGCTTGCCCGAACCGTTGATGCCCTCGAAGGGCTTCTCGTGCAGCAGGCAGACCAAATCGTGGCGGGAGGCGATGAGCTTCATCTTCTCCATCATGACCAGATTCTGGTCGATGGCCTCGTTGACCTCGCCATAGACGGGGGCGAGCTCATGCTGGCAGGGAGCGACCTCGTTGTGTTTGGTCTTGGCGGGAATGCCAAGCGCCCACAGCTCATCGTCCAGGTCCTTCATATAGGCCGAGACGGTGGGGCGGATAGCGCCAAAGTAGTGTTCCTCGAGCTCCTGGCCCTTGCAGGGAGCAGCACCAAAGAGGGTGCGGCCGGTGATGACCAGGTCCCTGCGCTTGCGGTAAGCGTCCTTCTTGATCAGGAAGTACTCCTGCTCATCGCCCACGGAAGGAACGACCTTCTTGGGGGTCTTACCAAACAGCGCCAAAACGCGCTTGGACTCACGCGAGAGCGCGGTCATGGAGCGCAGCAGCGGGGTCTTCTTGTCCAGGGCCTCGCCCGTGTAGGAGCAGAAAGCCGTGGGGATGCACAGGACATCGTCCTTGATAAAGGCGGGGCTGGTGGGATCCCAAGCGGTATAGCCGCGGGCCTCGAAGGTGGCACGCAGGCCGCCGTTGGGGAAGCTGGAGGCGTCCGGCTCGCCCTGGATGAGGTTCTTTCCCGTAAACTTGGTAATAGCGGTGCCGTCGTGGTTGGGTTCGAGGAAGCTGTCGTGCTTCTCGGAAGTAATGCCCGAAAGCGGCTGGAACCAGTGCGCGTAGTGCGTCGCGCCCTTGGAGATGGCCCAAACCTTCATGGCATGGGCAACGGCGTTGGCCACATCCAGGTCGAGTGGCTCACCGTCCTCGAGGGTTGCAGCAAGGCGCTTCCAAATGTCCTTGGGGAGGTAGTCTTTCATGACTTCCTCAGAGAACACCATGGTCCCGAAGCGGTCAGTAAGTTCGGCCATACGGAACTCCCTTCGTATCGGCACCGCGTGAGAAGCGGTGTTGATTACTAACGAACGAGTCATAGCTTAGACTCGCCGTGTTTCCGCGACATTACCGTTATGTTGCCGTCGCGAAACTAATCAATGAGGTTACCGCATCGCGGCAATGTTGCCACCCTCAACAGCCAATCAACTGTATAAATTGCAGACCTCTCCGCATGGTTTAAGGGTAGTCTTTTTGGGACGGGGCTTTTTTAGCTGCCCTATTTAAATTTAGCTGCCCTATTTAAATATGGTCTCAAGCTTTGGAGGCGCCGGATTGGGTAGCTAAAAAAGCCCCGTCCCAAAAAGACTACCCTGCGTACCTGGTTGATGGGGTAAAAAAGCTCCAAATTAGCTACGCTGTTATAGGGAATGCCGATAGCGAAACATCTTCGATTGATATTTCCAAATAGCGAGTGAAACTCCACCTTAGCGCAGTGGTGCTGTAGAATCCTTGCAACAAAACATCGCACCCAGGCATCTAAAGGAGCACGACATGCGCGTCGACGAGGTTTTTAAGCAGGCAGCATCCCAGGGCACCACGCCCGTTTCGTTTGAGATGTTCCCGCCCAAGGGCGAGCTTACCCTCGACACGGCTCGCGAGGTGGCTGGCAATCTGTGCAAGCTTTCGCCGAGCTTTGTCTCGGTCACCTGCTCGGCCGGCGGCTCGGGCAACGGCGCCACCACCGCCCCCATCGCGCATATGATTACGAGCGAATTCGATACGCCCTCGGTGGCGCACCTCACCTGCGTTGGCCGCACGCATGCCGATATCGCCGCCAAGATCGACGAATACCGCTCCGCCGGCGTAGAAAATGTGCTGGCCCTGCGTGGCGATCTTCCCGCCGGCGCGAACGAGGACGACAAACCCGCCTCGGACTACGCCTACGCCCGCGATCTCATCCCCGAGCTCGTCGACGCCGGCTTTTGCGTGGGCGCCGCAGCCTACCCCGAAGGCCACATTGCCTGTGAGAATCTCAACCTCTCGGTCGAATACCTCAAGCAAAAGCAGGACGCCGGCGCGAGCTTCTTTGTGACCCAGCTCTTTTTTGATAACGAGTGCTTCTACCGTTTTCGCGAGCTTGCCGACAAGGCCGGTATCACTGTGCCCATTACCGCAGGCATCATGCCGTTTATGGGCAAGTCGCAGATCAGCCGCATGGTCTTTATGTGCGGCGCGTCGCTGCCCTCCCCCGTCATCAAGATTCTCGCCAAGTACGAGAATGACCCCGAGAGCCTGCAGGCAGCCGGTGTAGATTATGCAGCCCGCCAGCTTTGCGACCTTAAGGAGCACGGCGCCGACGGCCTGCACCTGTACACTATGAATCGTCCTGCGATCGCCGCAACCATTATGGAGCGCCTGGGGTAATGGAAAAACCGCACATCGATACAGCTTTTGGTGAAGTGCCGGCCGACCTTGCGTCGCCGGCGCTCTACCGTATCGATGATGCCCACCATCCCCGCGTCGATCGTGCCGAGATGCTGCGGTATCTGGGTTACGGCGGCCAGCAGATTGAACCCGAGTTGTCGCAGCGTATTGAGCTTGTCGTTGAACGTTTGGAACTGGACATTTTGCCCCGTGGCGTGCGCCGCGTATTTGCCGTCGACGCCATGGGCGTGGACGAGCAGGGAGAGCCCAGCATCCGTCTGGTTGGAACCAACGTTGAGCTGCGCGGTCGCGATATCTATCGACATCTCAAAGACGCCCGCTTTGCCGCGCTCATGGCATGCACCCTCGGCATGGACGCCGAGCGTCGTCTGCGCACCACGGGAGCCCAGCAGCCCCTAGAGGGAGCCGTGCTCGATGCCGCGTGCTCCGCCTATGTGGAAGCTGCCGTCGAGCAGATGGACCAGCAGGTCAAGGCTGCGGCCGCCGCACACGGACTCGCCGGTAACTGGCGCTTCAGTCCCGGCTACGGCGACTGCCCGCTTACGGCTCAGCGTTCAATCGTGGCTGCACTCAACGCCACGCGGCTCATCGGGCTTACCGTCACACCTACCAGCCTGCTCATGCCCACCAAGAGCGTGACCGCGGTGATCGGTCTGTTTGACGGCGAGGTCCACGACGCCCAGAGTCGCCCCACCTGCAATATCTGCCGCATGCGCGAGCACTGCCGCTTCCGCGCCGCCCACACCACCTGCTATTCCAGCCATTAGGAGCCCCCGATGTTTACTCCGCTTATCACTCATGATCTGGACGGCGCCGCGCTGGCGGCGCCCGTTGATGCTGCCCGCCGCAAGGGCGCCACGTACAAGACGCGCACGATCGACGACCTTTACATTAAGGACGATCGCCTGCGCGCCGCCATCGAGGGCACGGGGCACCTGCTGTTCGACGGCGGCATGGGCACCATGCTGCAGGCGGCCGGCATGAAGGCCGGCGCCCTGCCCGAGCTGCTCAACTTTGAGGAGCCCCAGGTCATTACCGATATTCAGCGTCAGTATGTCGAGGCCGGCTGCGATGTGATCACCGCCAACACCTTTGGCGCCAACGCCCACAAGCTCGACGGTGCCGCCACCGTGGCAGATGTCTTTGCCGCCGCTGTCGCCTGCGCCCGCGCGGCCGGTGCCCGCTACGTCGCCGGCGACATCGGCCCCATCGGTGCGCTGCTTCGCCCCTTGGGTACCCTCAGCTTCGACGAGGCCTATGACCTCTTTGCCGAGGAAGTGCGCGCTGGCGTCGAGGCGGGTGTGGACCTCTTTATTATCGAGACCATGACCGACCTTGCCGAGATCAAGGCGGCGGTCCTTGCCTGCCGCGAGAACTCCGAGCTGCCCGTCTTTGCCACCATGACCTTTGAGGAGGACGGCCGTACCTTCCTGGGCACGAGTCCCGAGGTTGCCGCTATCACGCTCGACGCCATCGGCGCCGACGTCCTGGGCATCAACTGCAGCCAGGGACCGGCCGAGCTCCGAGGGCTCGCCGCACGCATGCTCACCGTTACCGACAAGCCCGTTATGGTGCAGGCCAACGCGGGACTCCCCCACGTGGACGACGACGGTAACACCGTCTTTGACATCCAGGCCCCCGAATACGCCAAGGCCGTCGCCGGCATGATCGCCGACGGCGTGAGCGTCGTGGGCGGTTGCTGCGGCACCACGCCGGCGCACATGGCAGCGCTGCGCACGCTTATCGACAACCACACGCCCAGTCCGCGCCGCCGCAAGCCCAGCATGTCGGTCACAAGCGCCCAGACCGTGGTGGACCTTCCCTGTGACGGCCACAAGATCGCCGTCATCGGCGAGCGCATCAATCCCACCGGCAAAAAGCGCCTGCAGCAGGCCCTACGCGACGGCGACCTGGACTACGTCGTAAGCCAGGGCATCAGCCAGCAGGAGCAAGGCGCCGACATCCTGGACGTCAACGTGGGCCTGCCCGAGATCGACGAGGTCAAGATCATCCAACAGGCCACCGAGCAGCTCCAGGGTTCCACGCTGCTGCCGTTGCAGATCGACTCCACCGACCCCGCAGCCGTCGAGGCCGCCGTGCGCCGCTACGCCGGCAAGCCCATCATCAACTCGGTCAATGGCAAACAGCAGATCATGGATGAGATCTTTCCGCTGGTCGCCCATTACGGCACCAACGTCGTCGGCCTCACGCTCGACGAAGGCGGCATTCCCGATACCGCCGAGGCTCGATTCGCCATCGCCGAGCGCATCGTGGCCGAGGCCGCCCGCTACGGCATCGGCCCGGACCGCATCCTCATCGACTGCCTGGTCATGACCGCCTCGACCAATCAACGCCAAGCTGAGCAGATCCTGCGCGCCATGTCCCTGTGTAAGGAGCGTCTGGGCGTCAAATGTGCACTCGGCGTGTCGAACATCAGCTTTGGTCTGCCCGCCCGCCCGCTGCTGGGCTCGGTCTTTTTGGCTGCCGCCTTCGGCGCGGGTCTGGACGCTCCCATCATGAACCCGGGCTCCAAGCGCTTTATGGATACCGTCTACAGTTATCGCGTCTTGAGCGCTGAGGACGAGGGCTCGACCGGATACATCGAGCGCTACGCCGGCTGGACCGATCCGTACAAGATCGCTGCGAACCCGGCGGCGGCTCAGACAGTATCGACCGACACTGTGCCCGCCGCTGACACCGCCGGCACCGACGGCAACGACGACCCGATTCGTCGCATGGTCGTCTCGGGCCGCAAAGGCGAGATTGCGGCCGAGACCGAGCGTCTGCTGGCAGACCACGACGCCATGGACCTCATCAACAACCACTTTATCCCCGCCCTCGACGAGGTTGGCGTCCTCTTTGACCAGGGCAAGTTCTTCTTGCCGCAGCTCATGGCCTCGGCCGAGGCCGCACGCGTGGGTTTTGACACCATCAAGCGCTTGATGCCCGCCGGCGAGATTGCCGACAAGGGCAAAATCTGCGTGGCCACCGTCAAAGGCGACATCCACGACATCGGTAAGAACATCGTCAAGATGCTGCTCGATAACTACGGCTATACCGTCTTTGACCTAGGCCGCGACGTCGACCCGCAGGAGGTGCTCAAGACCGTACGGGAGCGCGACATCAAGCTCGTCGGCCTCTCGGCGCTTATGACCACCACGGTCGTCGCTATGGAGGAGACCATCAAGTTGCTTCATGCCGAGGTGCCGGGTGTCAAGATCATCGTAGGCGGCGCCGTACTCACCCCCGAATACGCCAAGCAGATCGGCGCGGACTACTACGCCAAGGACGCCGCCGAAAGCGCTCGTATCGCCGAAGAGGTCTTTGGGCAGTAACACAACGGAAACAACCGAGCACCAAAACGTGCCGCATGCGCCACTTGGCACGTGCGGCACGTTAGAATAGACAAGACTATGCTCGTTTTGGCAGATAGGAGCGCAAGGATGGCGATCACGCCCGCAGAAATCGCGGAAACCCGCGGCATGGTTGAGGAGCAGAACCTCGACATCAGGACCATCACCATGGGTGTTTCGCTCATGGGTTGCGGCGACGAGAACCTCGACCGCATGTGCACGAAGATCTACGACCACGTGACGCACACGGCTGAGCATCTGGTCGAGACCGCCGAGAACCTCGAGCGCGAGTACGGTATCCCCATTGTCAACAAGCGCGTTTCCGTCACCCCGGTAGCGCAGATCGCCGCGTGCTGCAAGGATGAGGACCTCACCCCCATCGCGCATGCCCTCGACCGCGCGGCCGAGACGCTCGGCATCGATTACCTGGGCGGCTTCTCCGCACTCGTCCAGAAGGGCATCGGCGACGCCGACCGCCGCGTCATCCAGTCCATCCCCCAGGCGCTCGCTACCACCAGCCGCGTCTGCTCCAGCGTCAACGTCGCCAGCCTGCGCGCCGGCATCAACATGGACGCCGTGCTCATGGCGGCTCAGACCATCATCGATGCCGCCAAGCTTACGGCAGATGAGGATTCCGTCGGTGCTTCCAAGTTTGTCTGCTTTGCCAACATGGTCGAGGACTCCCCGTTTATGGCGGGCGCCGTTCACGGCGGTGGCGAGGCCGACGCCGTCATCAACGTAGGCGTCTCGGGCCCCGGCGTTATGGCCGCAGCCCTGGAGAAGCTGCCCGATTCCGCATCGATGATGGAAGTCGCCGAAAAGATTAAGCAGACCGCCTTTAAGATCACCCGTGCCGGCGAGCTCATGAGTCGCGAGGCCGCCCGTCGCCTAGGTGTCGAGAAGGGCATTGTCGACCTGTCGCTGGCGCCTACGCCTGCCGTCGGCGACTCCGTCGCGCGCATCCTCGAGATCATCGGCGTGGGCACCTGCGGTGGCCCCGGCACGACCTGCGCGCTCGCCATGCTCAACGATGCCGTCAAGAAAGGCGGCGTCATGGCCAGCTCCAGCGTGGGCGGCCTCTCGGGCGCCTTTATCCCCGTGTCCGAGGACGCCGGCATGATCGCCGCCGTCGAGGCCGGCGCGCTTTCGCTCGAGAAGCTCGAGGCCATGACCTGCGTGTGCTCCGTTGGCCTGGACATGATCGCTATTCCCGGCGACACCCCGGTCGAGACTATCGCCGGCATTATCGCCGACGAGATGGCCATCGGCGTCATCAACAATAAGACCACGGCCGTGCGCGTGATCCCCGCCATCGGCAAGGGCGTGGGCGACTGCGTCGAGTATGGCGGCCTGTTTGGCCGTGCTCCCATCATGCCGGTGAACCCCAACGCCGGCACCGTGCTTGCCCACCGCGGTGGACGCTTCCCGGCGCCGCTGAACTCGCTCAAGAACTAGCTGAGGGGGACTGGCGAGGAGCCCCGGGGAGGGCAAATATATAAGGTCGCCTGCTCGGACAGTCCCGACTCGCACGGAGAGCACATTAAGTGCTCTCCGGCTCGTGCGGAACTCGCGATCGACCTTATATATTTGCCCTCACCGGGGCTCCCGCACAACGGGACCTCAGTTGGGTTCTATCCCGGTTGCAGTTGCTTCGCTCCTGCACCACTTGGCTGGTGCGGCGGTTTGGCGTTGGATCGGTTCTTTTTCTGATATATGCTGGTTGCGGCTCTCCTTTTGGGAGGAGTCGCTTTTTTGTTGCTAGGAGGTTGGCCCGTGGTTGATGGGGATGCTCGTTCTGAGCTTCTTTCTGCGGATTGGAATGGCGAATGGATGCGCTTGCAGGCTGGTCGGCGGCGGGCTGATGATTCTTTTGAATGGAATAAGCGGGCTCGGCATTTTCGGCCGCTTGAGACTGCTCCGTATGCCCGGGACTTTATGAAGCTGTTGGCGTTAAAGCCTGGTGAATCCGTGCTGGATATGGGGTGTGGGGCTGGGTCGATTGCTATTCCGCTTGCTCAGGCTGGACATCCCGTGATTGCCGCTGATTTTTCCCCTGCTATGTTGGGCACCCTTGATGCTGGCATTGAGTACTATGGGCTCGAGGATCGCATTACACCGCTTGAGCTTGCTTGGGATGATGACTGGGATTTGGTTGGACCGGTCGCGAAAGCGGTAGATGTTGCCTTTGCGAGTCGCTCGGTTACTACGAACGACCTAAAAGGCGCGCTTGTCAAGCTCGACCGTACGGCTCGGCGGCGTTGTGCTGTCACGATGGTCGCCAACTCCAGCCCGCGCTATGACCTGCACGTGATGAATGCCATCGGCGCCTCGGTTACCCGTAGCAATGGTTTTGTGTACGCCTTTAACATCCTTATTCAGATGGGTGCACTACCGCAGGTCACGTATTTTGAATCGCCCCGTCGTGACACCTTCGATAGCCTCGAGGCCGGCGTGGCGGACCTCTCCCGTATGCTCGAGCATGGCAACGAGGATAAGATCGATCGTCTGCGCGACTATATCGCCCAACATATGATCGAGAACCCCCATGCCGGCGAGCCGGGATCCAAGGGCGTGCCGCAGGGACGTTACATGCTCGACCACATCCGCAAGGTCCGATGGGCGTTCATTGCCTGGGAGCCGGTCTCTGCGCCCCGACCGTAGCCCATCTAAAGTATGCATCGTCTACCCGCCCGGCATCCGCATTCTTTGCGAACTGGCAAACGCGCTCCACACCGCGCCGTTCCTGCGCTATCGTGGGACAGCTCACGTAGATTAAGGCCCCATCGCGGGGCGCCCCATACATAGAAAGCGAGATCCCATGGCACTGACAGGAGCCCAGGTCAAGCAGCTTCGCAGCATGGCCCATCACCTCAACCCCGCCATCATCATCGGTAAGTCCGATGTCAACGAGGGTACCGTCGAGCAGACGGCCGCCTACCTGGAAAAGCACGAGCTCGTTAAGTGCTCCGTGCTGGACGGCTCCAGCCTTTCTGCCCGCGAGGCCGCCGAGGAACTCGCCGAGCGCTGCCACGCCGACGTCGTTCAGGTTATCGGCCGCAAGTTCTCGCTGTATCGAGAGTCCTCGCGCAAGGATATCGAGAAGATCAAGCTTGTCTAAGGGCCGATCGGTTCACACAAAGCAAGCCTGCGGGCGTCCGAATGATGCGGGCGCCCGTTTTTTATCGCTCAATGAACGGTCGGTTGACCCTGCTTTCGACCAGACGCTCGTAGAGACGCTTGGTCTCGGGCTCGGGAACGCCTGCGACCTGTTCCTTAAGATGATGGATATGCCCGCTATAGAGCTCGACGATATCGCGGCGTCTCCCCGCCGCTCCGTACACGCGCATGGCGCATCGCACCATGTCCTCGCGTGCGGTCTCCTGACGTAGCCCCGCTTCTGCCAGCCAGATTGCCGACTGCAGGTCGTTTTCTTCCAAGGCAGCGCTTGCTCCCACAATCATGCAGTCGATAAACTTCGACTGCATGATACGGCGCATGCGCAAAAAGTACGTCGGATTGCAACCGTTGGGGATATACAGCGGTCCGGTATAGAGCTGTTCGATCTTAAGACACAGCTCGACCAGGTGAGGCCCACGCACTCTTGTGCGATTACCCAAAATCTCGCGGCTTATCTGCTCAAATAGCTTCACATCGGTCTTAACGTAATCCCTGTTGAGGCCAAGGCAGTCGTTTTGAATCAGGACGCACGACTTGCCATCTGGCGTGGGTCCCAAAGCGGATCGTAAGCGTGACACAGTCGAATACAAGTTGTTACGGGCGCTACTGTACTCGGCATGTGGCCACAGTTCCATAGCCAAGGTCTCGCGATCGACAAACGAATCGATACCCAACGCAAGCCGCTCGGCAAGCGTTGCCGCTTTCTTACGACGCCACATCTTGTCTGTGATGGGAAATCCGTCGCGCTCGGCACGAAACGCGCCAAACATGCGAATCTCGATATGATCGATAGCGTCGACGGGTTCGACCTCGCCGACCTGGAACAGCCGCTCGCTCTCTCCCTCCAAATCGTCGCGCAGCGAATATCGCGATAGCTCACGCACCGGGAGCTTCTTTCGAATCTTGGCAGCAGGCTCACCCAAGCAATGCATCGCAAGGCGTGCAAACAGCCGATACGCTGGCTCCAGAATCCCAGAACGATTCATAGACATCCAGGCGGCAAGATCGCTGTCACGGCCCGCAGACGCCAAATGCAGCGCTACGACCCAAGCCTCCGCGCCGCCGACTTGTGTCCGACTTAGGTCGAGCAGCTCTGCCTCTTCTCGTACCGACACCATCGACGTATTGCGAAGGCTTGATGCACGCTCCAACAGCAACGCGTTGTCGCGCATGTATGCGATCGACTCGTCAGCAAGCTTGAGCACCTGGACCGCGCGGAACTTCGCGTTGACCGGGCGCCCCTCGGCGAGCGCCTGCCAGCCTTCGAGTAGCAGGCCAAACAGCTGGATTTGATTGTCACGCACGCGCACGGCAAAGCGATCGAGCTCATTAAACGCCGTATCGTCAGTCATTGGCAGGCCTGCAAGCAGACGCCGTGCCGCCAGCACCATACGCACCCAGACAGCCGGTGCCTTAAGCCCACGAGCATCGAGTGCCTCCCGTGTTCGAGACATCTCGTCGTCACGCTCATCGATTCCCATAAAGGACCCATCGAAGAGCTCCACCAACATCCGATCTGCCCGTATGAGAATCTCTGCAATATCGAGCTCGCAATCATATACCTTGTTCGCCTTGAGTCCCGAAAGTACTGCGCCGTCTTTCGCCTGTTCGGTCAGCCGGCTCTTAACCTCGATATGCGCCGACAGCATATCGAGCGCAGCACAAGATGCCTCATTTTTTGGAAGCGCAGGATTGCCTGGAAGCCCAAGCTCGCAATCTCCATAACAGACGACCGTAAGCACCTGAGCGACTTTCCAAGAAACCAAATCAATCTCGCGGACCGACTGTGCGCTCGCATGTTCGACAATCGAGGCCATATACCGGGCCAGTTTAGTATTCGAAACGCTTACCGCCGCCAAATAGACACCAAGTGCCTCGGTGGGCGTCGGCTCCAACGCGGGCTTGTCGGCATCCGTCGTCCTCAGTACCGCGCGACAGACATCCCCTCCATGCCCAGTCAGAGCCAAATCGACACCATACTGTCCAGCAAGCTCAAGGACGGCGTCGCGATCCAAAAAGGCATCTGCCAAATCCATCGCAGCATCGCATCGGCCCGCCTTGAGCAGGATGCGTGCCGCGCGCATAACGAGCTCTGGACGAATTTCCGCAACCATTTTTCGTAATCTCAGGCGCGCGTTATCCTCGGTGCCCATACACGTAAAGCTTCGGTCGACCGGATCGACACCAAAAATCGGATAATCACGAACAAGATAGGACTGATCGATCATGGAGAGCCTGACACCGCATGCCTCAAGTTCCGCAATCTTGCCCTCGCCCATCAGGGCCATCACGCACGCCACGTTAAATAGGGCGCCGTTATCGATTGATGCCATATCGGCAAGTGCCGCACCGTATACGTTGACAATCTCGTTTTCGAGCAAGCTGGCAACGTCGCCCTCTCCGTACAGCCCCGTCTGCATAGCCGAAACCAACTCGGGAACACCCTGTGTGAGCTGGTAAAAATCGAGCGACGTGCTAATCGAGAACGCCGATGCCCAAGCCGAATACTCATAGGCATGCACCTTGAGCATCTGCGCATTGATCTTGACCGAGTCACCCAGCCCGCGAATCAACTGGCGATTTGAGGGGCGGCAGGTGACAAAGACCCTGATCCCCATAGTGCGCAGGCCTCGAATTCGATCGATAAGCTCCTCGGTATCTTGCTGATCGAGGTTGGGGACGTTATCAATCGCAATCAACGATCGCGGTTTGTCCTCAAGTTCATCTGTGACCACTTCGAGCTGCATAAACACCTCGCGGGCAATCGCGCGGTCAGCCTCGATGATTCGCACCAGACCGCGCGTCGGGTCGCTTTTGACTTCCTGAGTGTACTGAAGCAATATCGATGTTTTTCCAAACCCATCTGGTGCATAGAGCAACACAATGCCCGCCTTGCGGCCCTTGACAATCAACTCGCTCATCAGGCGATCACGTCGGACCATATAACCTGTGCCCAATGGCGCCAATTCGAGATCGTCCGTATCGTTCAGCCCGTTCATCATGCTCGCTCCTTACCTCGGCCACATGGACACCGTAATCGCAAGACAGCCCAAGCCATCCCGTAAATCGAACGACGCAGAGTTTTAGGTTGTCTTTCGGTTCGCATTTGGCAAGTTTTTGTTCAGCGAGCGCCGATTGAAACTTTTCCCCCAACCAACCGGTCTTTGCGCAGGTCAATGCGCTTGCCAGCATGTCCCACTCATTTGGCAGTGTAACGCAATGGGGCTTGTAATATTTTGTTGCGCAACTCGCCTACGCGCTGCTACCGTTTGCGACTCATTAGTAGCATTTTTGAATAGAATATGCTAGAGAATGCATCACACTATACGAGGCACCACCGTCAAGCTTTTGGCAAGCTAATGTTATGCACACCATAAAGCCCGCGCTCATTCTGATTCCGCTGGCAGATATTGCGGACGGACGCAGCATAGGGGCCCATGAGTCTATAAGCTAGCCGCCATCCCGCATATGCATAATAAAAAAGGCCCCCGCAGAACGGGAGCCTGTAACAAAGTAATAACAAATCGCTCGGATTGTACTACTCGCAGAGCGAAAGGGCAGCCTCGTCGGCAACGACGACGCAGTTGGTGTGCAGCTGCAGGATCGAAGCCGGGCACTCGGGCGTAACCGGGCCATAGCACATATCGTGCACAGCCTGAGCCTTGGCCTCGCCGTTGGCGACGACCAGGATCATGCGGGCATACATGATGGTCTGGGTACCCATGGTGTAAGCCTGGCGGGGAACGTCGTCGATGCTATCGAACAGGCGGCTGTTGGCCTGAATGGTGCTCTCGGTGAGGTCGACGCAGTGCGTACCCTTGGAGAAGTGGTCATCGGGCTCGTTGAAGCCAATATGACCGTTATTACCAATGCCGAGCAGCTGCAGATCCGGGTAACCGGCGGCAGCGACGAGCTTATCGTACTCGGAGCAGGCAGCGGCGGCATCGGGGTTGGAGCCATCGGGCACGTGCGTGTTATTCAGATCGACGTTGATGTGATCGAAGAAGTTCTCGCGCATGAAGTAGTGATAGCTCTGGGGATCATCGTGCGAAAGGCCGCGATACTCGTCCAGGTTATAGGTGCTGACCTCGGAGAAGTCAATATCGCCCTTCTTGTACCAATCGGCGAGCTGCTTGTAGGCGCCAATCGGAGTGGAGCCGGTGGCAAGACCGAGCACGCAATCGGGCTTAAGGATAACCTGCGCCGAGATGATATTGGCGGCCTTGCGGCTCATATCCTCGTAGTCTTTAGCTTTAATGATCTTCATTACGCATCCTTTCTCGTAGAAGAGAGGCAAGGCTCCCCTTACAAGCACTTGCCCGCGGCCTGCGTCGGCCGCAACCAACGTGTGCGGCCACCAGGGCGAGGTCGCGTAATGTATGTATCTCGTGTCTAGCCGCGTCGAGGCCCCTGCCCGTCCACGGTGACCCGAAGCCTTTTAGCCTCGGACATTTTTCATCTTGCCACGAAGGGCGCCCTCTTTCAAGGGTGCCCTCCGTAAACGTGTTTGAATTGTAGGCCAAAGGGCAAGCGAACGAGTTAGCGCTCGCGAGCGACGATGAGCTGATCCATCTCCTCGACATGCTCGCCGACGGAGCCCTTGATGCTCGAGAACTCAACAGAGTTGCACACCAAAATGGGAACCGTCACATCGTAGCCCTCGGCCTCGATTGCCTCGCGTTCAAACTCGATAAGCACATCGCCCTTATGGACGATATCGCCCACCTGTGCATGCACGGTAAAGTGTTTGCCCTCGAGCTGAACGGTATCGAGTCCAACGTGGATTAAAACATCCAAGCCATCGACCGTGTTGAGCGCAACGGCGTGTCCCGTTGGAAAAATCGCCTCGATCTTAGCATCCGCAGGTGCAATCACGCGCGTGCCCGTAGGCCGAATGGCAACGCCTTGGCCCAAAAGGCCAGTGGCAAACGTCTGGTCGTTAACCTCGGAAAGCGGAATGACATCGCCCGAGATGGGAGCATCCAGCGTAAGGACTCGACCACGCATACCAAAAGACCTTAGGACTTTAGTGAACATGCTCCCCCCTTGGACATACCAATAATCAAAACCAGTTTTAGTAGTTTACCACTTGGCATTGGTTTTTGACCATTAGGGAAGTTCGCGCTTGACAACCTCGACGATGTCGTCAACGACGCGCTGAGTCAGCTCGTGCGTCTCGGCCTCGGCCATCACGCGAACCAGCGGCTCGGTACCGCTCGGGCGCACCAGAATGCGGCCGCGACCGTTAAGCTCCTTCTCGGCGGCAGCGACAGCGTCCCAAATGGGCTGGCAATCGTCCAGACCGGCCTTGTTGTCGGAATGCACGTTGACGAGCACCTGCGGGTACTTCTTCATGATGCCGGCAAGGTCGGTGAGGGTGCGGCCAGTGCGCTTGAGCACGGCCAGCAGCTGCAGCGCCGTCACCAGGCCATCGCCGGTAGTGTTGTGCTCCAGGAAGATGATGTGGCCGGACTGCTCTCCGCCGATAACGGCGCCGTCCGCGAGCATGCGCTCCAGCACGTAGCGGTCGCCCACGGCGGTCTGCACCATCTCAAAGCCCTGTTCCTTCATAGCGATGGAAAAGCCCAAGTTGCACATAACGGTCGAGACGATCTCGGAGTTGGCGAGCTTGCCGCGAGCGGCGAGGTCAGAGCCGCAGATGGCCAAGATGTAATCACCATCGATCTCGTTGCCCTCGCTGTCCACGAACAGCACGCGATCGGCGTCACCGTCGTGGGCCAGGCCGATGTCGGCGTGGGTGCGCAGCACGAGCTCGCGCAGGGGCTCAAGATGAGTGGAGCCGCACTCAACATTGATGTCGGTGCCACAGTAGTCGGTATTGATGGCGTGGACCGTGGCGCCTAGACGCTGAAGCGCGGCAGGCGTGGTCTGGCAGGAAGCACCGTGACCGCAGTCAACGGCAACGACCAGGCCGTCGAGCTTAAGGCCGTCGAGGGTGCTGATAGCGTGGTCGACGTATGCCTTGCGAGCGTCCTTCATCTTGATGATGTGGCCCACACCGGCGCCGGTCGGCAGCGTGTCGGCAGCCATGGCCTCCTCGGACATGACCCAGGCGCTGATCTCTTCTTCAACGGCATCGGGAAGCTTCATGCCCTTGCGGCTAAAGAACTTGATGCCGTTAAACTCCGGCGGATTGTGAGAAGCGGAGATGACGATGCCGCCGTCGAGCTCGTTTTGGACGGTGAGCAGCGCCACGGCCGGCGTAGGGATAACGCCGCAGCAGTGCGGACGGCCGCCCTCGGCCATAATGCCAGCGGTCAGAGCACTCTCGAGCATGGTGCCCGAAAGACGCGTGTCACGGCCGATGCAAATGTCCGGACCAAGGAACTTGGTCGCCGCACGGCCAAGGCGAAACGCGAGGTCGCACGAGAGGTCGGCGTTGGCGACGCCACGGACGCCATCGGTACCGAAGATGTTCTGGGGCATAGGATCGCTCCTTCCCAAGTGGGCAAAACGCACTCGCCCACCCTAGTCGAAAAAGAAAAGCGGGACCCGCCGAGCAATCGGCAGGCCCCGCTTGTACATTGTATCTCGTAAGGAGAAAAACCTTAACGCTTGGAGAACTGGGGAGCGCGGCGGGCCTTCTTGAGGCCGTACTTCTTGCGCTCGACCACGCGAGCATCGCGCGTAAGGAAACCGGCCTTCTTGAGGTCAGCACGGTAGTCGCCAGCGTTCAGAAGAGCGCGAGCGATGCCCAGGCGCAGAGCGCCGGACTGACCGGAGATGCCGCCGCCATCGCACAGAGCGATAACGTCGAACTGACCGGCGGTATCGGTCACCTTGAAGGGAGCAAGGGCGTTCTCAACGAGCTGATGACGGCCGAAATACTGCTCGGCGTCACGCTTGTTGATAGTCACCTTGCCGGTGCCGGGGACGAGACGGACGCGGGCGACGGCGTTCTTACGACGGCCGGTACCCTGGTAGACAACGGTGTTCTCAGCCATCTTTAAGCCTCCAGCTCAATCTTCGTGGGGTTCTGGGCAGCATGCGGATGCTCGGCACCAGCGTAGACCTTAAGCTTGGTCATCTGGGCACGGCCGAGGGTGGTCTTGGGCAGCATGCCGCGAACGGCGCGCTCGATGACCTTCTCCGGGTGCTTCTCCATAGCCTGGTGGAAGCTCTCAGCCTTGAGGCCGCCGTTGTAGCCGCTGTGGCGATAATAGGTCTTCGTGTCGGCCTTGTTACCGGTAAGCTGGACCTTATCGGCGTTGATGACGACAACGAAGTCGCCGCAGTCGCTGTTGGGCGTGAACTGGGGCTTGTTCTTACCGCGCAGGATCATTGCGATCTGGGTGGCAAGACGGCCCAGGACAGCACCATCGGCGTCGACGAGAACCCAGTTGCGCTGGACCTCGCCCTGCTTGGCGTAGTGAGTCGATTTCGAAATCACTTAGACTCCTCCATGTACAGTACGTGTTGTTACAGAGATTCACGGGGCTCTGCAAGTAACCCGTCCATATTACCCCGCCCGTCGCCCGAGTCAACAGGTATTTTGGCTCTGACCAGACTTTCTGCACATGTCGTCCATCGGTAATGATGTCGCGACGCTAGCGCTCGACAAATGCCTCGATATCACTCAGCAGACGCTTTGCCTCCTGACGGCCCTGAATATACAGGTCGAGAAGCTTTGCCGGATCGTGCTCGACGTGACCGACCTCGACAAGCTTTTGCGGGGCAACGACCAGCGCGCGGCCCTCGCGCTCATACTTCCACAGATGCATGCGCTGGATGTTATAGCGGTCGTGGCGCGTCTCGATAGCCTCGAGCAGATAGGGGTAGTCGGCATAGCGGGCGCGTGCGGCAGGCATAAACTCGTAGGGCTTTTTCTCGTACGAGCGGTCCTGCGTGACAATGACAACCGCGCGATCGAAGCCGGCCTCCTCCAGCACGTGCTCGATGGGGACCGAATCGGCTACGCCGCCGTCGACGTATTTGTGCCCGTCGATCTCGACCGGCGGCGTCACCAGCGGCAGCGACGTCGAGGCGCGCACGGCATCGAGGTCGAGCACGGCGCTTTTGACCGGCAGGTATGCAGCGGTTCCAAAGAGCATATCCGTCGCGACGGCGTACATCTCGATGGGGCTCGCGTCGAATGCCTCGTTGTCAAAGGGATCCAAGCGGTCCTGGACATCGTTGAAGATGAAGTCGTAACCCACGATGGAGCCCGTGGACGCAAACGATGCGGCACCCATGAAGCGGTTGTCGTTGCAGAAAGTCAGGTTGATGCGGTTGGCACGGCCGATCTGGTGCGACTTGTAGTTCACGCCGTTGAGGGCGCCGGCCGATACGCCATATACTGCCGGAATCTCGACGCCGGCTTCCATGAGGACATCGAGCACGCCCGCGGTAAACTGCCCGCGGAAGCTGCCGCCCTCCAAAACGAGCGCGACCTTGCCGGCGTTCTTTGCCTTATCTTCTGCCGTCATGTTGACCTCCTACTGTTTCGTTTTGGCCTTCTTCTACCCAGTTTTGAGATGGAGAGCGCATGGCTTTTGGAGTTGAGTAGGACGGGGCGACTGGCGGAAAGCACGTCCCGTTCTGGGGGGCGATTCCGGGATGGACTTTCCGCTTGAGCTGCCATTGGGAAAGCATGTCCCACTCCACAGCTCGATTCCGGGTTGCAACTTCCTCTTGAGGCGTCAATGTGAGTAGTCAATTTGGGACGGGGCTATTTTAGCTGCCCTTTGACTGTCGACGAATTATTGGGGACCGGAACTAATATCGACTGGCTTATAGGGGTAGCTAAAAAAGCCCCGTCCCAAATTGACTACTCCACCTTGTAGAGGCTTTGCGCGGAGAATCCGCGTATTTGCTTTGCAAATCCGCACCGGCTTCGGCCGCCTGCCGGCGTCCTCGCCCGCGGGCTAAAAACGCTTACGCGTTTTCTTTACGCCCGCGCCCTGCATAGAGTTCGATTCTCCGCGGTGTGGGGATGACGCTGGCGCAGGGCGTTGCCGGCTGTCATCCGATCGGCATCGCATCTATATAGGGTCGAGGCTTTGCGCGGAGAATCCGCGTATTTGCTTCGCAAATCCGCGCCGGCTTCGGCCGCCTGCCGGCGTCCTCGCCCGCGGGCTAAAAACGCTTACGCGTTTTCTTTACGCCCGCGCCCTGCATAGAGTTCGATTCTCCGCGGTATCTATATGTAATAAAAAAGCAGGTAGAAACACTTCTCTACCTGCCTGTAACTATTGGTGGAGGCGCGGAGAATCGAACTCCGGTCCACGAAAGCCCCCTGATTGGCATCTCCAAGCTCAGTCGCTGGTTTAGTCTCGGACGCTTTGCGCGCAGCGACACGCTCGCGGCATCCCAACCGGTTCGGTCTTAGCCCGCGCCATACCGATTACGTGCGCGGGAGCATTCCCCTAACATGACGTCGCGCCGGTGTCGGGGAAATCACCGGGTAGACGCGCCGCTATAAACTAAGCAGCGAGAGCCATAGGCTCAAAAGAAGAGTTGTTGTCAATTCAATTTGACGGTACCCCTGTTTAACGAGGCGAGGAGACCTCGGCTTGCTTCCTCTCTCAGAGCTATCGTGTCGAAACCAGTCGCCCCCGAATGTTGGGAAAGTCTGGATGGTATCGGGCCTGCAAACACCCGATAGCCGTCGACTTTTCAAGGAACACGCGGGGTAAACCCCGCTCGTGGATAGCTATCTTACCACGTTCTAAAGGCAGACAGCTGCTCTATGCACGAGCTGTGAAGACCCTAATGTGCGCCATACTTCGCATTTTTGCCACTGAACGCGTCACGTATATTTTCCCCAAGCAAAATTGACCCGTCGAAAGGACCGTTATGGATACCAAGCAGCAACTCGTCAATGCCCTCGCAGGCCTGGGCTCAACCATTACCGAAGCCATGGATGTCATCGAAGGCTTTGTCCCCTGTGGACATCCCGCCCTCACGGTATCGAACGCCCTTGTTGCGCTGGACGCTGACGATGATGCAGCTCTCGCCCAGCAGTTTGAGACCGTCGCGGGCTTTATCGACCACGTGAGCGAGAACCTCGGCGTGGCCGCCTACCACGGCATCGAGGTCGAGCTCGCGGGTCCCAAAGCCGATCTGCTCGCAGCAATCCGCGAGGTAGGCGCCCTTATGCAGACCGCAGGCGTCAAGAACACCCAGGTCAACGAGTGGGTCTACCGCAGTCTAGCAGCACTAAACGATTCCGACGAAAAGGCCGCCGAGAAGCTCGTCGAAGCTCCCGTCATCAAGGCAGCGCTTTTGTAATTAAAGGATGCGTGGCCTTCTGAGCGCCGACGTTCCGAAGGCCACGCAAACAGTTCGCGTTAACCGATAGCCGCGCCACCACGTTCGGCCAAAGCTAGAATCGGCATCATTTGGCGCGGGGTCTTTGCTGCAAGATCGGCATGTTCGAGCAGCTTGCGATTGTTGGTCACCAAGTAATCGATCTGCGCGCGCTTGCACGCGGCGAGCACCAAGTTGTCCTCGTAATCGCGATGGAGCGTCAGATATTTGTCGGCTAGCCACAGTTCGGATGCATCAGCGCCCACGGCCGTAGCGTTTTCGGTCATGTTCCGAACAAACGCCAACGCCGCATCGCCAATTGCACGGACAGATGCCTCGTCGAGCGCTCCCCCGCCGGCAAGAACGCTACGCTTCGGCTCGTGTTGGACAACGTACAGCACGTCCTTGGCGATATGCACCGGAAAGAACAGCAACGCCCCCGCCTCCGTCGCCTGCCCAATAAACGCACGCGCGGCAAGCGACTCGGTATGCTCGGCGCAAAACGAATCGACCCATACGTTGGCGTCCACCATGATCTTAAGGGGGCCTCCACTCACAGGTTCATCCCCTTTTGGCGATAATGCTCATCCATGGCTTCGGGATAGACTGTGTCCCAGCTGCGGTCATCAGACGCAGATGATGTATCGATGCCCAGGTCCGCGTAAAGCCGATCCACCGCCGCCCATGATGCGACAAACGGCGAGGTGCCACCAGCACTAGGCGGTTGGTCGTCAACGGCCGACAACACCTCTTCGCACGAACCGCCACCCTGCGCGACCTTGGCCACCACCTTTTTGATGAGCTCGGGCAGTGTCCCGCCCGAAAGCCGCAGCGCCTCCTCGGCACGGTTCTTGACCTGGCGATCCACGCAAACGTTCACCTGCGCCATGCCGCTAGCAGCGCCCACGTCGATCTTGCTCCCTTCAATTGCTATCCTCGATAGCAACACTATATAGAGACGCTATCAATTGGGGTCAAATACAAAAGGCCTGCGCCCGGACGACACCGATGCCGTCTGGGCGCAGGCCAGATAACGTGGGCAAACACGTCTTCTAACGCAGGTAAGCCTTCGCGTTGCTCAGGCTGTAGGCGATCGTCGAGCCGTTGTGCAGCAGCAACGATGCCTGCGAGGCAATCGCGCCGGTAATGCCCAGTGACAAGAGCGCCGAGTTGGTGAGCATCACCTTAGAGTAGGAGCTCGTCAGACGATCAACGAGGCCCTGGCTCATACGGCGCAAGCGCACGATCGCAGCAAGATCCGTATCGGTCAAAGTGCGCGGAACCGATGATGACGCGACGCCCTTCGATGGACAAAGCGATGCCGTGTGCCACGATGTACTCGACGGCAGCATACCGCACGCAATGCCCTGCACGCAGGCATTCTTTACCGGAGCGCTGGCGAGCAGCTTGATGCCAGCCGTACAAGCAGAAAACCGCCACCGACAAGCAGGGTGTTAAACGTCGACTTCTACATGTTGCTTCCCCCTTTTGCCGCATTGGACACGGCACGGTGCCTCAGCACCCGAGTGAATAAGTTTACTTAAGCACACTTTTGGAAAATCATTTAGTTTATCTAACTATTAAGGTCAAAAATGGTTAACTTTCTGGAAATCTTAGGGTGCAGACCGGCCGACTTTCGACAATCCGTCTGCCGCAACGTACATCTCCGGCATCCAAGAAAGACTCTCCCCCGTCCCAGCAAATCGAGGTCTAATACTTTTCCCGAGAAGTGAACGAGCAAAATCGGACCCCTGAAGCATCCGCATTTTTTAGTAACAAAACCGCAGGGAAAACTCGGCAAAACCGCAGGAAACAGCGTCCAAATCGTGTCGATGCTTCGGAGGTCCAAATAAGGTCGTTCACTTCTCGGGAAAAGTATTAAGTTTCGCTTTCCACAGCCCAAAAATGTGACCAAGGGACCGTCCCTGCGCCACATCCACAAAAAAATGAGGGTGCCAACGGCACCCTCATTCACCAAATTCCATTTAGCCCCGCCTGACCCGAACGGCCGAGTCGCCACGGAACCCGGGAGCCCCGGCAGGGCGGGCGCTTGCTCAAAATGAGTTCCCTTCAAAAACAATGGGCGCGCCAACGGCGCACCCATTCACTCTATTTCCATTCAGCCCGACTGACCAGAACGGCCGAGTCGCCACGGAACCGAGGGGCCGGGCGCAGGGCCTTGCCTCTCAATGAGTTCCGAACGAACAGGAGGCGCCAGTGGCGCCTCCGTCGTGAGTCAGGACTGTCCGAAATTGAGAGGCAAGGCCCTGCGCCCGGCCCCTCGGTTCCCGCTTACGAGAGCGACGTTCTCAGCAACTCGTTGAAGAGCTTCGGGTTACCCTTGCCGCGGCTCGCCTTCATGCACTGGCCCACCAAAAAGCCGATGACCTTCTGGTTGCCGTCACGATACTGCTGTGCCTGCTCGGCACAGTTTGCCAGCACCTCGTCCACAATCGGCTGCAGCGCGCCGGCATCGCTCACCTGACGCATACCGCGCTCGTCGACGATCTTGTTGGGGTCGTCGCCGGTCTGGGCCATGGCCTCAAAGACCTCGTGAGCCTGGTTGGAGCTGATGGCATCGGTCGCCAGCAGCTTGGCAAGCGCTGCCACCTGAGCCGGCGCGATGCCGGACTCGGCGAGCGACACGCCCGCGCCCTTAAGGTAGGCGATCATCTCGTTCACCAGCAAGTTTGCAACCGTCTGGGCCTCCTTGCCAGCCATACCGGCAGCGGAGGCCTCAAAGAACTCGGCAAACTCCGGGTCACCGGCGATTTGCTCGGCATCGGCCGCCTTAATGCCAAAATCGGCCTCAAAACGGGCGCGCTTGGTATCGGGCAGCTCGGGAATCTCACCTCGGCAGCGATCGATGAACTCGTCGTCCAGATCGAACGGCGCCAAGTCGGGGTCGGGGAACAGACGATAGTCGTCGGCCGTCTCCTTCACACGCATGACCACGGTGCGCTTGCGGCTGGGCTCCCAGTGGCGGGTCTCCTGATAGATAATGCCGCCCTCTTCGAGCACCTCGGCCTGGCGGCAAATCTCGTAGGCAAGGCCGTCGTGCAGGCTCTTAAACGAGTTAAGGTTCTTAAGCTCGGTTTTGGTACCCAGCTTGGTCTCGCCGCGGCGGCGCAGCGACACGTTGCCGTCGCAGCGCATGGAACCCTTCTCCATGGAGCAGTCCGAAATGCCCAGCGTCACAAAGATGCGACGGAGCTTTTCCATAAACAGGCGAGCCTCCTCAGGCGTACGCAAGTCGGGCTCAGTCACGAGCTCGATCAAAGGCGTGCCGCAGCGGTTGTAGTCGACAAGCGACTCGGCCGCGGCGGTAATGCGGCCCTCGGCACCGCCCACGTGCACCATCTTGGCAGCGTCCTCCTCCATGTGGATGCGCAGAATGCGGATGGGCACCGTGTAGGAACCGTCCTCGCGACGCTCGGGCATCTGCAGGTTGGACGCGTCATAGCTGGCCAGATGGCCGGCGCGCTGGTTGCCCTCGCGCATGGTCGACGTCATGGACGTGGACAGGCCCTCGGCGTTGGCCGAGGCGCTCGCCAGGCTCTGGGCCTCGGCCTCGCCAAACGCGCAATCGGGGCGCTCTGCAGCGCCGCGACCAGTCACGTCCAGGTCCAGGTGACCGTACATGGCAAAGGCGACCGGACCCTGCGTGGTCTGGAAGTTCTTGGCCATATCGGGATAGAAGTAGTGCTTGCGGTAGAACATCGAGTGGCGCTGGATCTCGCAGTTGGTGGCGAGGCCGGCCTTAACGATGCTCTCGATGGCGCGCTTGTTGGGCACCGGCAGGGCGCCGGGCAGGCCCAAGCACACCGGACACACGTTGGCGTTGGGCTCGTCATCGTGGCTGAGCTTGCAGTTGCAGAACATCTTGGTATCGAGTGCGGTGAGCTCGGTATGAATCTCCAGGCCGATCACGGCCTCCCAATCCTGCAGGACCTCGGAAAGCTCCTTCATTACAGCTCGCCTCCCTTCCCGGCAAAATCGGGTGCGACGGAAAGCGCGGGCGCACCCGTGGCGGCATCGGCAAAGCCGCGCTCCAGGGCGCGGGCAAACGTGAGCAGCTGACGGTCCTTAAACGCCGGACCCACCAGCTGGGCAGAAACGGGCAGCTGGGTATCCTCGCCCAAGCCCAGCGGCACCGAGATACCACCGTTGCCGCAAATGTTGAGCGAGATGGTGTACAGGTCGGAGAGGTACATCTGCGTGGGGTCGCTGATCTCGCCAAACTTAAAGGCCGTGCGCGGCGAGGCGGGCATGAGGATGGTGTCCACCTTGGCATACGCGGTGTCGTAGTCCTGCGTGATGAGCGTGCGGGCCTTTTGAGCAGCGTAGTAATACTTGTCGTACACGCCCGAGCTCAGCAGGTAGGCGCCGAGCATCTGACGGCGCTTGGCCTCGGCGCCAAAGCCGTGGGCGCGCGACAGCGAGCTCTGGTCGGACAGGTTGGCGCAGCCCTCCTCCTGATAGCCGTAGCGAATACCGTCGAAGCGGGCCAGGTTGGAGAACGCCTCGGCCGGGCCGATGACGTAGTAGGCGGCGATGGCGGCATCCAGGTGCGGCAGGTCGACCTCGACCAGCTCGGCGCCCTGGTTCTGCAGCTCCTGGGCGGCGCGCTGAACAGCGGCCTTGACCTCGGACGTCAGGCCCTCGGCCTCCATAAACGCGGGGATGATACCCACGCGCTTACCCTCGATGCTGTCGTTGAGATGCTCGGTAAAGTCGACGGCGCAATCCTGGCTGGTGCAGTCGTAGGGATCGTGGCCCGCGCCGGTAAGCGCGTTCATGGCCAGCGCGACATCCTCGACCGTGCGGCCGAAGGGGCCCACCTGGTCGAGCGACGAGCCAAAGGCGACCACGCCGTAACGGCTCACGGCGCCATACGTGGGCTTAAAGCCCACCACGCCGCACAGCGACGCCGGCTGGCGAATGGAGCCGCCGGTGTCCGAGCCCAGCGAGAGCGCGACCTCGCCCGCGGCGACGGCGGCAGCGGAGCCGCCCGAGGAGCCGCCGGGCACGCGCTCGGTATCCCAGGGGTTGTTGGTGCGGTGGAACGCCGAGCTCTCGGTGGAGCTGCCAAAGGCAAACTCGTCCATGTTGGCCTTGCCCATGGGCAGGCACCCGGCATCGAGCATGCGCTGGACGCAGGTGGCGGTGTAGACGCTCTGGTAGTTCTCGAGCATGCGGGAAGCGCAGGTGGTGCGCGTGCCCACAAGGTTCATGTTGTCCTTGATGGCCAGCGGCACGCCCGCAAGCGGGGGCAGCGGCTTGCCTGCGGCACGATTGGCATCCACGCGCGCGGCGGCCTCGAGCGCAAGCTCGGGCGCCACCTGCAGGAATGCCTGGACCCCGCCCTCGCGCGCCTCGATGGCGGCAAGGGAGGCCTGGGCCACCTCGGTAGCGGTAAAGTCGCCAGCGGCAACGCCCGTGGCAATCTGGACAGCGGTAAGGGAATCGAAGCTCTGCGCCATTACTCGCTCTCCCCCTCTCCCAAAATTGACGGCACGCGGAAGTAGCGGTCGCGCGCGCTGCCGGCGTTTTCGAGCGCGACGTCGAGCGGCAGGTCGCGCTCGGGCTCGCGCAGGTCATCGCCCATCACGTTGGACAGGCTTCCGATGGGATGGAACGTGGGCTCCACGTCGGGCAAGTCATATTGCAAGACGGGCTCGAGCATCTGGACAGCATCGTTCATGTAGGACGTCATCTGGGCGAGCTCGTCATCGGTCAGTGCGATCTTTGCGTACTCGGCGATACCGCGCACGTCTTTCTCGCTGAGTGCCATAGGCGCTCCCTTCCGCATAACAGTTAAACCGCTCTAGTATACAAGGCAACGCCGGCTTGGAGCAGGCGCTTTACCCAAATGCAGCGAAAACGTAACGAGGGCGGCGGTTGGCAGGCGGCGGGCCGGCGGTTCTGCAGCGAAACCGCACCGCCCATAGCAAAAACCGCCACAAAGGTGCCTGGCCCCTTTGTGGCGGCCAGACCCGCAGGATGGCATGACCCGGGGCGCAAACCGTCACAACATTCGACGTTATTCGGCAAAATCGCGATTTTCATCGAATGTTGTGATGGTTTTTACTGCTTTGCGGCACGATCCAAACGCCGGCGTCCAAACAGCAGTAGTGCCGCGGGAACCGCCGTCACGACCATACCCGCCCCGATGAGCGTCTGCTGCACGCCAAACGTCGCCGCCAGCCACGGGGCAATCGCCAGCGGCGCCACGCCGGCGAACATGTTGCCAAAGCCCATGACCGAGTTGACGCGACCGAGCTGTTCGAGCGGGGCCGTCGTTTGCACGATCGTGTTGTGGAGCGGGTTGACGACGCCCCAGGCCACGCCCAGGGCAATCTGGCCGACGAGGGCTACGCCCACGTACGGCGTTCCCACGTAGAGCAGGCTTCCCAGGCCCACGGACAGAAGCGCCACAAGCAGCGTCTTAAGGTTGACCAGGTGCGGCGGCAAGCGGAGCGCGACCACGGCGCCCAGCACCGCGCCCACGCCGCAGGCAGACGAGAGCCAGCCCATCCACTCGACACCGACATGCAGAACATCACGGTAGAAGAACGACTCCAGTGGATCGAAGGCGCCATAGCCAAAGTTCGAAAGGAAAATAATGCAGAACAGCAGGGCGAGGACGCTGTTGGTAAAGACTGTCTTGATGCTGGTCACGAAGGTGACGCGGGTGGATTTATTGGAGTCGGAGCTTTGATTGGTAGTACTTGCCGTTGTGCTGCTATCCGCGGGAGCACTTTCGCGCGCGGCGACGCGACCTGCTTGCGGCATAAAGCCCCAACCGGCGACGAGCGCCAGTACGGTAAAGATCATCATGAGCAAAAACACCGCGCGTGACGATGCAGCCGCCGCGACAAAGCCGCCCAGTGTGGGGCCGACGATAATGCTCACGTTGGAGGACATGGTGATGGCGGAGTTGATGTCTTTGAGCTCGACGGGGTCGTCGGTGAGATACGCCGGATAGGACGTGGCGACGGGCTGGGCGAATCCTATCACAAAGCCCAGGAGCACCGCGCCGGCAAGGACTGTTCCGGTCGCGCTGCCAAAGGCGATAATCGCCGCGCCGGTTGCCAACGTGCCGAAGATACTCGCCCGGAAATGCCGGCACGGACCCCAAGCGTCAAGCGCCGCTCCACCCGCAAAGGATCCCAGGATCACGAAGACGTTCATAAACAGGACGGCCAGCGATGTCGCAACGACCGAGGCATCGTCCGCATAGGTGAGTGTTCCGATGACGCCGATGAAGTAGCTGGTCTGAAAGCCGGTATATATGAGGAAGCGCATTGCCACCAGGTGCTTAGCCTGCGCGGACAACGAAGGGTGAGGTTTTGAGAGAAGAGATACGAGCACGGAGACTCCTCGTTTCATACGAATACGGGCGGTGGACATTCGTCGCCGTCTGTCAAATCAATCTATCCGCATGAAACATTAAGGACGCATCAGGACCCTTCTCTCCGTTTTTCGCCCGTCATGAACTACTTGGTAGATTGTAAGGCATGTCACAAAAATCTACCAAAGCAAAAACCACCACAAAGGTGCCTGGCCCCTCTGTGGTGGAAATGACGTTTGCCCAGATAGAACCTGCCAAAATAAACCTGTCCCTTTTTGGCAGGTTCAGCGCCAAGCCTTAAAGATGGTCTTGGATAAGGTCGCAGATGGCGCGGGCGTCGTTGATGTTGATGGCTCGGGTCGCAAAGCCTGCGTCGAAGGCCTGACGTGCCAGGGCTTCGTTGCAGGCAAGGGCCAGCGTGCGGCCGTCGACCAGGTCGAGCGAGCTCTTGCCACGCAGACGGTCGACACCGGAGCGCGCGACCACGATGTTGTCGAAGCCCTCGGTCTTGTAGCCCTCGATGATCACCACGTCGACATCGTTGTAACGCGACAGCAGCTCGCGCGCGGGCATCTCGTCCTCCTCGCGCGTGTCGGCGTACTCCGCCCAGCGCGTGGCGCAGATGAGGCCCACGTGCTTGGACCCGGCCTGGTGATGGCGCCAGGTATCCTTAGCGGGCACGTCGATATCAAAGCCGTGGTGCCCGTGATGCTTGAGCGATCCCACGCGCAGGCCGCGGCGGGTGAGCTCGGCGATAACCTTCTCGACGAGCGTGGTCTTGCCCGAGTTTTGGTAGCCGATAAACGCGATCGCGGGGACGGCCGGTGTCGGAGCTGCGGGCGCGACGGCGACGGGTGCGCTCGCGGGTGCGGCACCGTCAGTGGCCACGGCCTCGACAGCAGCGGCCTGACGCTCTGCGCGGTCCCACACGCCCGAGCGGCCGCCCTCCTTGTGCAGCAGGCGCACGTCGACGATCTCCATACCGCGATCAACCGCCTTGCACATGTCGTAGATCGTTAGGCACGCGGCACTCGCGCCGGTCAGGGCCTCCATCTCGATACCCGTCTTGCCCGTCACGCCGGCCGTAACCAGTACGTGAAAGCCAACCCGCCCGTCCGCGCGCGCCGGGGCCCAGCCCTCGGGCGCGTCCTCGACAGGCGTCCCCGCCGGAGCGATGGGCGCAATGTCGCACTTGCTCTTGGTAATGAGCAGCGGATGGCACATGGGAATGATGTCGCTCGTGCGCTTGATGGCCATAATGCCCGCCACGCGCGCGCAGGCAAGCACGTCGCCCTTTTTGGCGCGGTCCTGCAGCACCATGGCCTGTGTCTCGGGATGCATGAGGATGGTGCCCTCGGCGATGGCGATGCGATGGGTCTCGGCCTTGTCGGACACATCGACCATGCGCACCTCGCCCTTGGCGTCCACGTGCGTCAGCTCGTTGCGACGTGCGTCACGGGCGGGCTCGGTGGCCGCGCTGGAGGTCGGCTGCGCGGACGCGTCGGCGTTGCCAGCATTCGCCGCGGCCGTGACTTTGTGGGCAGACATCGCGGCCCTGCGAGCGGCCTTGGTGGCATCAGCGTACCTGCTCTTGGCCATATGATCATCCTCCGATTTGGGACATAAATCGTTGCGTGCCCTCAATTATCGCGTGTTCCTGCGGTTTGTGGGCCACGGCATCGCGCCAAATCGAAAGTACCTGCATATCATCACCACGGCGCAGGGCGTCGCGCACCGAATACTCGGCATCGCTAAACAGGCACGGACGCACGTTGCCATCGGCCGTCAGGCGCAGACGGTTGCAATTCGCACAAAAATGGTTGGACATGGCGCTAATGAAGCCAACCGTTCCCGCCGCGCCCGGAAAGCGCCAATAGCGCGCAGGGCCCGCGCCGGCAGGAGTATCGTTGATGTCGAGCGGCTCGAGCTCGCCCAGTCCCGTCGCGGTGGCCCCGGCATTGATGCGCGCCCGCAGCTCGTCACTCGGCACGGTATCGCTCGCGTCCCACAGCTCGGGATTGAGCGCGGGCGCATGCGGGTCCACAGCGCAATGCGAGCTCGTGTGCTCGTCGCCGATGGGCATATATTCGATAAAGCGCAGGTGGATGGGACGGTCGAGCGTGAGCCGCGCGAGGGCCGCCACATCCTGGTTGAGCCGGCGCACAACAACGCAGTTGACCTTAACGGGCTCAAAGCCCCAAGCCAGCGCCGCGTCGATGCCGGCCATGGTCTGCTCGAGCCGACCCAGGCGCGTGATCTTTCCAAAGAGCGTAGGGTCGAGCGTGTCGAGCGAGATGTTGACGCGGTTAAGCCCGGCATCTTTGAGCTGCGGCGCCAGCTTGGGCAGCAGGGCGCCGTTGGTGGTGAGCGAGATGTCCTCGATCTGAGGGATCGCGCGGATGTCGCGAATAAGCGGAATAATACGGCGGCTGACCAGCGGCTCGCCGCCCGTCAGGCGCACGCGGCGAATGCCCTCCCCCGCCACCAAGCGCACAAAGCGGGCAATTTCCTCGGCGCTGAGCAGCTCGTCGTGTGCACGGGGCGCCACGCCATCGGCCGGCATGCAATAGATGCAGCGGAAATTGCACTTGTCGGTAACGGCGATGCGCAGGTAGTTGATATCGCGGCCAAAACCGTCATGCTGCACGTGCCCGTCCACGCAGCCCTCCCCTCACGCGGCGTTTTATTCTTCGGAAAACATAATACCCCACGAGAGAATCATGCCGACACCCGTACGACAGGAGAGGTCGCTTCGAACAAGACCGGCTTTCCAAGCCCATCCTCAACACACAAACCTTGACTCTACAATCGTTATAGGGTTTTCACTACACTGGTACGGAAACAGACCCAGCCAGAAAGCCCCACCTATGGAACACGACCTCACACGCGGCAATGTCCTTAAGACCATCGCGGTCTTTGCCCTGCCCTATATGCTCTCGTACTTTTTGCAGATGCTCTACGGCATGGCCGACCTGTACATGATGGGGCAGTTTAGCGGTGCCGCCGGCATCACCGCCGTGGGCAATGGCGCGCAGACGCTCTATATCATTACCGTGACGCTCGTGGGTCTGGCCATGGGAACGACGGTTATCGTCGGCCACGCCGTGGGCTCGCGCCGCTTCGATCGCGCCGAGACCGTCATCGGCAACACTATCACGCTGTTTATGGGTGTCTCGGTAGTGCTGGCAGCCATCCTGCTCGCACTGTGCCCACAGATCGTGGCACTTATTGGGACGCCAGCCGAGGCAGTCGAAGGAACCGCCGCCTACCTGCGCATCTGCTTTGTCGGCATTCCGTTTATCGCCGCATACAACATCCTCTCGGCCATTTTTCGCGGGCTGGGCGATTCGCGCTCGCCCATGTACGTGATCGGCGTGGCGTGCATCATCAACATCGCGCTCGATTTTCTGTTTATCGGCCACATGGGGCTCGGCCCCGTGGGTGCGGCACTCGGCACGGTAACCGCCCAGACGGCAAGCGTTGCCCTCGCGCTCGTGTGGCTTAAGAGCCGCCGCACGAACATCCACGTTAAGCGTAGCGACCTGCGTCCTCAGCCCGAGGTGCTCGGCAGCATCCTTAAGATCGGCGTGCCCGTGGCCGTGCAGGACGGCTGCATCCAGGTGGCGTTTATGTTTATCACCGTCATCGCCAACCACCGAGGGCTCGTCGACGCCGCCGCCGTGGGCCTGGTCGAAAAGATGATCAGCTTTTTGTTCATTGTTCCGAGCTCCATGGGTGCCACCGTCAGTGCACTCACGGCGCAAAACGCCGGCGCGGGCAAGGGCGACCGCGCGCGTCAGGTGCTCAAAGACGCCATGACCATCTCGGTGGTGTACGGCTGCCTGATCACGGTGCTGATGTGGCTGGTGGCGCCGGCGTTTATTGGCTTTTTTGCCAAGGACGCTGCAGTAGTCGCTGCCGGCACCGGCTATATGCGCAGCTATATTTTCGACGCGATTTTTGCCGGCATCCACATTTGCTTTAGCGGCTTTTTCGCTGCATATGGCAAGAGCTACATCGGCTTTGCGCACAACGTGCTGGCCGTGGCACTCATTCGCGTGCCGGGCGCGTGGCTGCTGTCGAACGCCTATTCCGACACGCTGTTTCCCATGGGCATCGCCTCGCCGTGCGGGTCGATTCTGTCGGCAGTCATCTGTGTTGTCGCGTTTACCGTGCTCAACCGGCGCGGGGCTTTTGACAAGTTAGCGGCGTAGCGGGGCAACGCGAAATCGCCCTCATTGACGACATCATCAGCGACGACCCCGCGACCTACGTGACGCAGATCACGATGACGGTTTCCCCAACAAAGTAAGAACCGCCCGGAAGGCATCGCGCTTTCGGGCGGTTCTTCAATTTGACTATCGATGCACTAAGCCTGGGGCACCTCACCGGTAGCCAGGATCTGCTCGAGTGCGTCCTCGTCCAGCACGGGTACGCCCAGCTGCTCGGCCTTGGTAAGCTTGGAACCCGCTTTGGGACCGGCAACCAGATAGCTCGTCTTCTTTGATACGCTGCCCGAGACCTTGGCGCCGAGCACCTTGAGCGCCGCGCCCGCCTCGTCGCGCGTGCGGTTGACGAGCGTGCCGGTGAGCACGAAGGTCAGACCCGCGAGCGGCTGTGCGTCGGCGAGCTCGCCTGCCACGCCAGCGTCGGCTGCGGCTTGCGCGTGCGCGGCGCCCAAATCGACCTCGAGCGACAGGCCCGCCTGGCGCAGACGTTCCAGGACGGCAAGGTTCTCGGGCACGGCCAGGAACTGCTTGACGCTCGCCGCAATCTTGGGGCCGATACCCTCGCACTCGGCGATGTCCTCTTCACTCGCCAAGATAAGCTTGTCAATCGACAGGAATCGCTCGGCGATGACCTCGCCCACGCTCTTGCCCACGTGACGGATGCCCAGGGCAAACAGCACGCGACCGAGCGGCTGACTCTTGGACTTGTTGAGCTCGGCGATGATTTTCTCGGCCGTCTTGAGGCCTACCGGAATGGGGTCGCCCTTCTTAACGCCCTTTCTGCTGTTGGAGCTGGCATAGGTGCGCCCCGTGTCCAGGCCGGCGATGTCGTCGACCGTGAGCTGGTAGAAGTCTGCGACGTCGTGAATCAGGCCGGCGGCGATCATCTTGTCGACGATCTCGTCGCCTAGGCCATCGACGTCCATGCAGCCGCGGCTCACCCAGTGGAGCAGGCGCTCCTTGAGCTGTGCGGGGCAGTCGATGGACACGCAGCGGTAAGCCACCTCGCCATCCTCGTGGACCACGGGGCTGCCGCACACGGGGCAGACCTCGGGCATGTGCCAGTCAACCGAATCGGCCGGGCGCTTGTCAAGCACCGGGCCCACGACCTCGGGGATAACGTCGCCCGCCTTGTGCACGATGATGGTGTCGCCCTCGCGCACGTTTTTGCGGCGGATCTCGTCGATATTGTGCAGCGTGGCGCGCGCGATGGTGGAGCCGGCAACCGTCACCGGGTCGAACTCGGCGACCGGCGTGAGCACACCGGTGCGGCCCACCTGGATGCGAATTTCGCGCAGGATGGTCTGCTTTTCCTCGGGCGGGAACTTAAAGGCAATGGCCCAGCGCGGTGCGCGAGCGGTAAAGCCCAGGTCGAGCTGCTGCTGGAAGCTGTCAACCTTTACGACCACGCCGTCGATGTCGTAATCCAGGTCGCCGCGGTGCTCGAGCGCCTGGGCGCAGAACTCGTGGACCTCGGCCGGCGTGGCGCAACGAGCCACGTTGGGGTTGACGCTAAAGCCGGCGCTACGCAACCAGTCCAGAAACTCGCGCTGGCTGTGGACGTGCAGCGGGTCGGTATCGGCGATGGCATAGATAAAGGTGGCCAGGTCGCGGCGCGCCGTGACCTTGGGATCCTTCTGACGCAAGGATCCGGCAGCGGCGTTGCGCGGGTTGGCGAAGGGGTCGCGGCCCTCGGCATCGGCCTCTTCATTCAGACGAACAAAGCTGCCCTTGGGCATGTACACCTCGCCGCGCACTTCGATGGTGCGCTCGCGGTCGGCGCCCATGTGAGCGAGCGCCGGCTCGGACAGGTGCATGGGCACATCCTTGATGGTACGGACATTGAGCGACACGTCCTCGCCCGTGGTGCCGTCACCGCGCGTGGCGGCGCGCACAAAGGTGCCGTTTTGGTAGGTAAGCGCGACGCCCAGACCGTCGATCTTAAGCTCACAGGTATAGGTGACGCTACCGGCGCCGAGCGCATCCTCGGTGCGCTGGAGCCAAGCGTCGAGCTCGTCCAGATCCATGGCATCGTCCATGGAATACATGCGCGCCATGTGCGTGACCGGCGTAAACTGCTCGCTCACGTAGCCGCCCACGCGCTGGGTATAGCTGTCGGGCGTCACCAGGTCGGGGTAGGTAGCCTCGATTTCCTGCAGCTCAACGAGCATTTTGTCAAAGGCAGCGTCCGTGATCTCGGGCGCATCGAGCATGTAGTAGCGGTAAGCATGGTAGTCGAGCTCGTGGCGCAACTCAGCCGCGCGCGCTGCCGCCTGGGCACGGGTATCGGCCGGCGCAGCGGTATCCGTGCTCGCTGGCGTTTCGGTATCGATGTCCACGCCGTCACCAAACAGGCTCGATTGCTCCATAGCGGCACTCCTTCGCTCGATTTCAAACGGATACAAGAGTACCACCGGTCGCGATGGGGCCGAATAGCAGTCTCAAACCGCACCGAATTGGCAGCGACCGGACCAGGGTTGGACAGTTAGTTCAGATTTGTATAATTACGCGCGCCGAATCGAGCTGAAATATCGGCTTTTCGCCCCAATCAATCGTTCTGAACGGCAAATTAGGTTTGCTTCCGTCTTCGAGACACCCATCTCGGCCCGTCTTTCATTTCAAAACCGCTCAAAACACGCCTCAGACCGCACCCGTTTTATACAAATCTGAACTAACTGTCCAAGCCCTTCCGAACCATGCCCTTGCCATTTCTAAATGATCCGTTTTCCTCCGTCCCCAACGGATCAATAAGAGAAGAGGGGCTGTCCCGCGCTGGCGGAACAGCCCCTCTGGCTTCGATATGTGCGATACAGCTCGTTAGAAACCCTGACCGTAGCCTTGCCCCTGACCCTGTTGGCCCAGCAGCTCTTCCAGGTACTGGCGCAGTTGCTCGTCGGTAATGCCGCCGTTGCCGGTGTCGGTCGCGCTGTCGTTCTGCTGCTGGTTCTGCAGCTCCTCATCAGAACCCAGCTCGGCCGTGACCTTTTTCTCTTCCTTGCCGCGCACGAGCGTGATCTCGACCTTCTCGCCCACCTCGTGGCTGCGCAGCGCGATAATCAGGCCATCGGCGCTCGTAATCTCATCGTCACCCAGCTTGGTGATGACATCGCCCTCTTGGATGCCAGCCTTGGCGGCAGGACCGTCCTCGACGACACTTGCCACATACGCGCCGCTATCGGTGCCGAGATTGTTAGTGCGGGCGTTGAGCGCGTTGACACTCGAAAGCGTGGCGCCCAGGTACGGGTGAACCGGCGTCTTGCCGTCGATAATCTGGTCGGCGATGTTCTTGGCATAGTTGACCGGAATGGCAAAGCCCACGCCCGAGCTGGAGCCCGAGTAGCTCTCGATAAGAGAGTTAATACCCACGAGTTCGCCATTGTCGTTAACGAGCGCGCCGCCGGAGTTGCCCGGGTTGATGGCGGCATCGGTCTGGATCATGTTGGCGTAAATGGTGTTGCCGCTGGTAGAACTCATGGCCGTGGAGCGATACAGCGCCGACACAATGCCCGTGGAGACAGATTGCTCGTTGCCGAACGGCGAGCCGATCGCCATGACCCACTCGCCCACGTTGAGCTTGGAGGAGTCACCGATCTCGATCGGCGTGAGCTTGGAGGCGTCAGCATCCTTGAGCTTGATGACGGCCAGGTCGCTCGAGGCGTCGTTGCCCACGAACTCGGCCTCGTAGGTGGTACCGTCGTCCATGGTAACCACGTACTGGTCATAGCCATCGACCACATGGTTGTTGGTGAGGATGTGGCCCTCGGTATCGAGCACCACGCCCGAACCGACGCTGCCCGAACCATCCGACTCGTCGGCAGACTGCGAAAGCGAGCCATTCTGGCTACCGCTCGAAGTGGCGGTGATAGAAACGACGGAGGGCAGGGCCTTGGCAGAAACGGCCTCGGCAAGCGTGGTGTCCTCGGAGTCGATCGTAATCTTTTGCGTCGATGAACCCGAAGCACCCGCCGTCACGACATTCTTTCCGCCGCCAATGTTGAGCGTGCCACTCATAATGAGCGCGATGACCAGCAGGGCGCCGCAGGCGCAGCCGGCGAGCGCCGTAATAAAGATCGGCAGCTTTTTGGTCTTGGTCTTGACCACCGTGTGCTTGTTTACAACCTGCTGACCGCCCAGCGGCTGGCCGGTCCGTGTGTCGTAGGCCTGCACGTAGGGAATGTTGCCGTCGGCAGGCGTCGACTCCACCTGCACGCGCGGCTGCTGCTGGGTCTCGCCGGCGTTGCCCGCATCCTGGGGACGCTGGGAATCGTTCTCGCTCATAGCTGCGATCCTTTCGTCTAATAACCAAAGGCCCGCCAAACATGTGGCGGGCCATCATTGTTCACGTTGAGTTGTACCCCAATATGCGGGCGAACGTGTATGAGAACGCAATCTTTAAGGAATGCTTAAGTTCTGCTGCAAACTCGAAAGGGATCCACGCATGCGGCAAAACCACCACGAAGGCGCCTGCCCCCTTTGCGGTGAAAAGCTAGTCCTTAAACAGATAACCCACGCCACGGACGGTGGTAATGTGCGCCGCGATCTGCGGGCCCACCTTGGAGCGGATGCGTCGAATGTGCACGTCGACGGTGCGCGTGCCGCCGCAGTACTCAAAACCCCACACGCGGTGCAGCAGCACCTCGCGGCTGTAGGCGCGGTTGGGGTGCGTCGCCAAAAAGCTCAGCAGCGAGTACTCCATCAGCGTCAGGTCGATGGGCTCGTCGTCGAGTGTCACCTGGTAGGTAGCCAGGTTAATCTCGAGGTTATCGATGTTGAGCACATCGTCGGCGGTGATGGTCTCCTCCTCGCCCATCAGGCGCTGCGCACGAGCCTTAAGCTCGTTGGGCGTCGCCGTGGGGCATACAAAGTCGGCATGCGCGTGATTGGGCAGGCGCAGGGTGCCGAGCGCCTCGTCGTCGACGATTACCAACATGGGAACGCCGCCGCGGTCGTCGAGCCATTTGGCAATCTGATCGATGCGGTCGCTGCGGATGCCATCGGAATCGAGGATCAGCAGGTCAAAGTCGTGCGCCGCAGTCGGCGAATCGGGGGTTGCCAGGCTCACCTCGACACCCAGGGTGGTCGTCAAGCTGCGGGCAAACTCGTGGAAGCGCGTCGTGCGCGCCATGAACAGGGCACTCTTTTCGGACATATCGACCTCCAAGGAAATGAGCTCAATCGTACTGGAACGAACCAGCGCGATTAGGAGTTCGCAAGGTAGTGCTTGATCTCCCACTCGGTAATCGTGGACTCAAACTTATGCCACTCGTCGCGCTTCTTTTTGAGGAAGAAGCTGTGGATATGCTCGCCGAGGGCATCCTTCATAAACTGCGAGTCCTCAAACACGTCGAGCGCCTCTTTGAGCGAGCGCGGCAGCGGCGTATAGCCGGCCTCGACCATCTGACGGTCGGTAAGCTTGAGCGTCTCGGCCGTTGCCTCGGGCGGGAGTTCCAGCTTGCGCTCGATGCCGTCCAGACCAGCCGCCAGCGTGACGGCGTTGACCAGGTACGGATTGGCCATGGGATCGGGGCTGCGAAGCTCGATGCGCGTGGACAGCTGCTTGCCGGGCTTGTAGACCGGGATGCGAACCATGCTCGCGCGGTTGCGCAGGCCCCACGTAGCGTACTGTGGCACGGAGTCGCCGCCCGTGGTGATGCGCTTGTACGAGTTGACCGTGGGGTTGGTGATGGCGCTGATCTCGCGCGCGTGTGCCAGAATGCCGGCCATATAGTGCTTGGCGATATCGGAGAGATGGTACTTCCCGTCGGCCTCGCCCCAAAAGACGTTGTTGCCGTCGTGGTCGAACAGAGACTGATGCAAAAACATGGCGCTGCCGTCCTCGCCCGCCAGCGGCTTGGGCATAAAGGAGGCGTGGCAACCGCTCTCGTAGGCCTGCTGCTTAATGATGAGTTTGGCCGTGGTGATGGCGTCGGACATGCTCAGGGCCTCGGCGTGACGCAAGCTCATGCCGTGCTGCGAGTGGCCGGCGGCGTGGAAGGTGTACTCCACGGGCACGGACATCTTCTCGAGCGTGAGCACCGTATTGCGGCGCAGGTCGCGAGCGGCATCGCTCACCGAAAGGTCGAAGTAGCCCACGTTGTCGAGCGGCTCGGGGGTGTGCTCGTCGGGGAAGTAGTAATACTCCAGCTCGGCACCCACGTTGAGCAGGTAGCCGGCCTTCTCGGCCTTATAAAACATTCGGCGCAGGGCGTCGCGCGGGTCGCCGGCAAACGGCTTGCGATCGGGAGTGCACACATCGCAGAACACGCGGGCGACGCCGTTATGGCTCGGGCGCCACGGCAGGATCTGGAAGGTCGAGGCGTCAGGGAACGCGAGCATGTCGGCTTCCTCGGGCGTGGCAAAGCCCTCGATGGCGGAGCCGTCAAAGCCAATACCCTCCTCAAAAGCGACCTCGAGGTCTTCGGGGCTAATGGCAAAGTTCTTGAGGCGGCCGAGAATGTCGACAAACCATAGACGCACAAAGCGGATGTCACGCTGCTCTACGGAACGGAGTACGTAATCGATGTTCTGCTGGTTCATGTCGCTCCCCTTTCTTTTGGGCGGGTTTCGACTGGTCTATATCGCAGATACTATCGCAGAAAAATGTTTCCGCAGGGTTAAAGCGTATCAAGCGCCCAAAAAACGCGCGCGAACAGGCAGTTACGAACGAGCGGCTAGCGCGAGGTCGAAGCGCGGTGTTCGATGTGGCCGGGAACCTCGATGCGTTTAGGCGCCAGCTTTGCGGCATCGCCCACGGTGGTGGTAACAACGTCGATACGCTCGGAGAGGCGATCGACCACGCGCTCGGCGATGGTGAGGGTGTCCTGCGCGGCCGTGGTGACTCCACCAAAGAGCACATGGTTCCAGGGATAGTCGTCAAACGTCGCGATCTTGAGCCCCGCCGGAAGCGAGGGGCCAAGCTGCGCCAGCGCCTCGGTCAGGCGCAGGAAAACCAGGCCGTTGACGGTAATGAGGCCGAGCTCTTTTCCTGCATAGCCACGGATGGTCTCGTCCAGGCGGCCGACGCCCGTGGCGCCCCCGTCGGCCAGGGTGACGACCTCGCCGGAAAGGCCGCGGCGCGAAAGCTCGTCGGTAAAGGCCTCGGCGCGCTCGCGACGGACGGGGCTGTCGTCGCTTGCTTCGGTGAGCAGGCACAGGTGCTCGCTGCCCGCAGCAGCCAAGGCGTCTACCAGGCCGGCGACCAGCTCACGGTTGTTAGACGTCACCAGATCGACACCGCCGTCGGCAACGTCGCGGTCGAGCAGCACAACAGGTAGGCGTCCCGCTGCCGCGGCGATTGCCTCGTCGTTACCACCGCAGGTATTGACGACCAGACCGTCCACGCCAGCGTCGATAAGCCTGGTGAGCGACTCGGCCTCCTTGGCGGGATCGTTGCCGCTAATGGCTGTCATGAGCGAGCAGCCGCGCGCGGCGGCGCTGGCGGAAAGGCCCTCGAGCATGGCGCTGGAGAACGGGTTGGCGATGTCGGCCAAGATCACGCCGATGAGGTTGGTGCGCGAGCTGCGCAGATTGCGCGCGGCGGCACGTGGGCGATAGCCGGTACGCTCGATAACCTCCGCAATGCGAGCACGGGTTTCCTCGGTCATTTGCCCGGGGCGGTTATTGAGATAGCGCGAGACCGTGGCCGGGCTCACACCCGCCTCGACGGCAATGTCCTTGATTCTCATCTGCGCCATAGCGCACCCCGTTTCCCCATTGTCGGCAGTCTGAGCCATTTTAGGCATTTTTTAAAAATCTCGGTTGCAAAACGCTGTAGGTGAACAGCATCGTTTTTGCGTCTCGAGCAGATGCGATAATGGGCTAGATAGCCGAGTCTTTGGACAGCTCAAAATAATCGGGATGTAAGGCGATAACCGGACCTTGCTCTTCGGGCATCAGGTGCAGGTGTGTCTCTGCCAGGTAGCTCGCCGCGTCGGTATCGCCCCTCTTAATGGCCTCGAGAATCCGGCGATGCTGCCGACGAATCGGCTCCCAATCTAGATCCTGCGACACCATACGCAACCAGTTGTATCGCTCAAAATGCGTATTGACGCTCTTCATCCAATCCCACAACATGTGACGGCCGGCAATCTCAAAACACGTCTCATGGAACAGGTTGTCCAGGTCAAAGAAACGACGCGTTTCGCCATGGTCGAGCGACTCGGACTCGGCAAGAATCTGATCGAGCCGATGCTTTTGCTCGGGCGTGGCGACCGAGCAGCATTTAATGAGTACGCTTCGCTCGAGTTTCTCGCGCAAGAAACAGGCGTTCTCGGCGCGCTCCATGCTGATCTTAGAGACGTAGGTGCCGCTTTTGGGACGCGTTTCCACCAGCTCTTGCTCACGCAGGCGCACAAAGGACTCGCGAATGGGCGTGCGCCCGATTCCCGTCTCCTTTTCCAGACCAATCGCCGAAAGGCGCGTGCCGGGCTTGAGCTCGGCATAGATGATCTTGGAGCGCAGTGCATTGTATGCCTGATCTTGAAAGCTTTGATTATGCTGGTGCTGTTCCATAAAGCCCTCGGATAAACCCTCGGTTAGTCGAATACCACCATGCAATACTATCGCATCGACACGCCCCAGCTCCCAATCAGTCTTTTTGGGACGTGTCTCTATAGTTTTGTCAACCGCGTGCTTCGCGCCATTTCGGCATGAC